>Ga0210407_10000068_pt1 | contig 136103 bp, 99 predicted proteins | sample IncBWC27MmetaG_FD_150860 | JGI IMG/M metagenome (GOLD analysis project Ga0210407, IMG submission 150860) | Forest soil microbial communities from Barre Woods Harvard Forest LTER site, Petersham, Massachusetts, United States - Inc-BW-C-27-M | ecosystem: Environmental > Terrestrial > Soil >...
CGGTTTTTTCGGCGAGGATCGAGGGTGCGAAGGGGCGGAAGATTTCTCGGTGCTTGATGCGGCGGTTGAGGATTTCCTTCATTTCGGGGCGGCGCGGATCGGCAACGATGCTGCGGTTGCCGAGGGCGCGGGGGCCCCATTCGGCGCGGCCTTGGTACCATCCGAGGATTTTTCCGTCGGCGATGATGGCGGCGGTGCGGCGGAGGAGTTCTTCTTCGGGAAGTTCCGCGATCGTGTAGCCGCCTTGCGAGACGGTGCTGGCTGCGACTGCAGCGCGAATTTGCTCTGGAGAATAGCCGGGGCCCCAATAGGCGTGATTCATTGTGAAGGAGCGGGGCTGGTCGAGAATCTGGTGCCAGATGTAATAGGCGGCGCCGACGGCGAGTCCGGCATCGCCCGCGGCGGGATGCACGTAGACTTTTTCAAACGGCGTAGCGTCGAAGATTTTTCCATTGGCGACACAGTTGAAGGCGACTCCGCCGGCCAGGCAGACGGCTTTTGCGTTGGTCTTCGCCGCGAGTTTTTTTAGCATGCCCAGATAAACTTCTTCGAGGCGGGCCTGGAGAGTGGAGGCCAGATCGTGATGGCGCTGATCGAGCGGTTCATCGGGCTGGCGCGCTGGCGCACCGAGAAGTCGCGGCATGTTGTCCGAAAACATTTTGCCGAGAATGGGCGTTTGATCGGATTCGGCCCAGGACATTTCCGGGCCGGTCTTGTGATGCGTGAAATAATCGAGGCCGAGTTTGAAGCCGAAATCGCCGCCGTTGCCGCTGAAGCGCAGGATGTCGCGAAAGGGTTCGAGGTAGGCGGGTTGGCCGTAGGCGGCGAGGCCCATCACTTTGTACTCGTCGCCAAATTTCAGGAAGCCGAGATATTGCGTGACCGCGCTGTAGTAGAGGCCGAGCGAATGCGGAAAGGCGATCGCGCCGTCGATGCGCATGCGGTTGCCGGTGCCCAGTCCCCACATGGAGCTGGCGAAGTCGCCGAGGCCGTCGGCGGAAAGCAGGGCGGCGTTTTCGAACGGGGAAACGAAGAAGGTGCTCGCGAGATGCGCCTGGTGGTGCTCCACGCGGTGAAACTTGGATTTGATTTTTGCAGGATCTGCGTCGAAAGCCGCGGCAAGCGCCGTGGGAATCCCAGTGAACTTGGTGAGCACCTTGGCGCGTTCGCGTGCGAACGACGGCATGCGCAGCGCATAGAAAAGTTTCGTCCCGAGGCGGGCGTATGGATTGCGCGGCACTGCCACGTGATCGAGATCGGCCAGGGTGATGCCGGCTTCCTTCAGGCAGTAGCGAATCGCCGCGGCGGGAAAGCCCGCGGCATATTTCACGCGGTTGAAGCGCTCTTCTTCGACGGCGGCAACCAGCTTGCCGTCGCAAACAAGGGCGGCCGAAGCGTTGCCGTGGTACGCATTGATCCCAAGAATGTTCATCTTCGAATCATTCAGTGTACCTAAATTAGGGATTGCGTGTTATCTGTCCGGCACTGCGGATGCAATTCACTTGCTGAGTATCTGACCACCTAGGAGTTACGTTCCAGCGTATCGTTTTCAATCTATCCAGCGAATACAGCCCTCTGGGTTTACATCAATTCCGCTTTGAGCCAGACCTATAAGTAGTGGAGGGACCCAACTGAGCAATGCCCCCTGCGAAAAGGCAACCCATGTATCCCATGGAGGCACATTGTCATTGTCAAAGAAGCCGTTGGACGCGTATCTCGCTGCCCCGTCTGCGAGATTCTCCTCGGGAGCGTAAAGCAATAACTTTCCCGCCCTCACGTCGCTAGATTGCGCTTGGGCGCTGACAAGCACAGACCTTCTCGCTACGACCGAACGGACAATGTCATCTCGGTCGGCGGCAGTCCGAACCTCAGAAAGTGACGAACTTGGGCAAAGGGAGGGTGTACGCAGTTGACCTTCTAGAAGAGCAATCGAACTTAGGTCGGCCCTTCGGTACAACTCCATGCCTTGCCGCCAGGGCTGCGTCTCGGTGTAGTTGCGTCGCAGAACTCTATTCCAAAGCCGATTACGTTGGGTGTAGGCACGATGAATCAATTGGCCCGCCTGCCGCCCCAAAATTCGCCGGCGTTTTACGTCTTCCGTTTCCTCAACGCTGGCAACAATTTGTTGGTTCCCACACCACGCAAATGTTTCCGCAAGAGACTGGCGCAGAGTCTCGTTTCCTAGGTCGAGCGTGACGTCCATCCCACAAGTATATTCCAGGGTCTCGTTGAATCGTCAGCCGGGCGCAGGATAGCTCCCAAACAAACGCGAACTCAGGAAACTGAACCAGCGTCTGTTATTCCAACGACCTAGAGATTCAAAATAAGTGGTGGCGGCACCATTCGTTTAGGACGTAGAGGGACCAGGGGCGGGACCAGGTGGTGCGGGCGTGGAGGAAATTGTCCCAGACCATTTGGACGCCGGCGGAGTGGAGATGGGGCGCTAGTGCTGGCGCCAGGTTGGAAAAGCTTTCTTCCAGGCGGGGGCGGAGGGTGGTGCGCATCCAGTTTTCCCAGGGGAGGGTGAAGGTGCGTTTTTTCTGTTGCAGGATTTCGGCGGGGAGCAGGTCTTCTAGCGCGGCGCGGAGGAGGGCTTTGGGAGTTTCGGGGCGGACGCGGGCTTCGTCGGGGAGAGCGCACATGAATTCGACGAGCGGCGTGTCGAGCAGAGGGACGCGGACTTCGAGCGAGCGAGCCATGCTGACCGAGTCGGTGTCGCGCAACAACGTGCTGGCCATGTAGGTGCGGAGTTCGAGCCAGGAGATGGCAGCGACGGGTTCGAATTCGCGGGACTGGTCGGCGATGCGTTCGAGCCAGGCGAGCCAGGTGGGCTCGAGGGTGACACCGTCCGCGGCGATGGTGCTTTTGCGGAAACGAGGTTCGGTGAGGCGTCGCAGGTCCGAAGGCGGGAAGAGCAGGCGGGTAAAGAAATAAGGATGCGGGAGCGCGCTGGGAACGCGCCATGCGTCGCTGGCCTTGCGCATCGCATCGGGCGAGCCCTGCTTGCCCAGTAAATTACAGACGAGTGGCGCGCTCAGGCGGCGAAAGGCGGCGGGCACGAAACGCGAAAGAATTTCGAGATGCATCAGCCTTGGCGTATCTGTGAACGTGGAGTAGCCGGCGAAAAGTTCGTCGCCGCCGAGGCCGGAGAGCGCGACCTTCAGCCCGACCTGGCGCGCGGCCCAGGAGACGAAGTAGGTGTTGACGCCGTCCATGGTGGGTTGATCGAGAGCGGAGACGGCTTCGTCGAGGCGGGCGAGCATGTCGGCGCCGTGCAAGGGAACTTCGGTGTGCTGCGTGCCGGTGGCATCGGCGACGCGGCGAGCCAGCGGGGCTTCGTCATACGATGTATCGGGAAACGAGAGCGTGAAGCTCTGGATGCCTTTTTGCGCGCGAGCAGCGAAAGCGGCGATGGCGCTGGAGTCGAGGCCGCTGGAAAGAAATAAGCCAACTGGGACGTCGGCGATGAGGTGAGCCCGCACGGCGTCTTCCAGAAGCGTTTTGACGCGCGGGACGGCGGTGGTGAAATTGCGCGGACGACGCGGATCGCGGGCAGCGGCGCTGCGGCGGGGATCCCAGAAGGGTCGCGCGCGGGGAGTGCGGCGGCGGTCCGGAACGTGCAGCAACAGCCGATGACCGGGCGGCAGGGAAAAAACATTTTCGACCAGCGTGAGCGGCTCGGAGACGCTGCCAAAAAGCAAATAACTGGTGAGCGCGTCGGTGGAGAGTTTGCGCGGCACGCAGCCAGACGCGAGAAGGGCGCGAAGCTCGGAGGCAAACGCGAAGCCGTCCTCGGTTTGCGAATAGTAGAGCGGCTTGATGCCCAGAGGATCACGGGCCATGAAAACAAGCGGCACGGTGGCGAAGTGTTTGCGCAGATCAAGCAGAGCGAATGCGAACATGCCGCGCAATTCGTCCAGCAGGTCTTCGCCCCACTCTTCCCAACCGTGGACAAATACTTCGGTGTCGGATTTGGTCTGGAAGCGGTGGCCGGCGAGAATCAGGCGTTCGCGCAATTCGCGATAGTTATAGAGTTCGCCGTTGTAAACGACCGCGACGTCGTGCGATTCGTTCCAGACAGGTTGATGCCCGCCGGGAAGGTCGATAATGCTGAGGCGGCGCATCCCCAGCGCGAGGCCGGGCACGCGGGAGTCTTCAACAAGGAAGCCTTCATCATCCGGGCCGCGATGGAGCATCGCCGCGGCCATGGCCCGGACGCGGCGTTCGGCATCGTTACTCGCTGGGGCGTAAGCGAAACCGCAGATACCGCACACGCTCTATTTCATCTCCGGGGTCGAAAAGAAAGTCGCAGTGGCGCGAGAGAGACTGGCGCGCAGGCGGAGGCGAGGAATGCGCAGGCGATGATCGGCGATCCAGGCCAGCACGATTCGGAGCAGCAAGAAGAAGATCAGCGCCCACAGCGAGAGGAAAAAAAAGGCGAAGGAGCGGCGCTCCAGGAGCAGGCTCCAGTCGAGAGATTCATCCCAGCCGGACAACGTGGTGTCCAGAGCGCGGCGTAAAAATGGGCCGAGAATGGGAAGGGCGCCGACGCGAACATGGGCCACGCGCTCGTAGGAGTACGCGGTGATGTAACCAGGGATTTGCGCGGTGGCTTCCTGGAACACGCGCGGGTCCTGAAGATCGGCGCGCGTCAGCAGTCTTCCCTGCGAGTCCTTCATGAAGGCGCGATAGGTGGCGTCGACGATCACCCAGCGGCCGCCGATTTGCACTTCCGCAACGACATGCTTTGCGGTGCGATCCTGGCTGAGCAAAAGCAGCCGCCGTGCTTCGAGGCCGGAGCTGCGGGAAAGATTCAGGAAAGCGTTGGTGGCGCTGCCGCAGACTTCGAGCAGTTGGCGGTAATTCAAAGTGTCGGTGGGATCGTGTGACGAGAGGAGGGAAGGGTCCGGCGCTTCGCGGCGGGGCGGGCCGTAGCTCATCCAGGTGAGGATGGCCTGGGCTTTTTGTTCGGGAGAAGAGGCTTCCGGAATGATGGCGTCAGAAAAACCTCTGAGGTATTCGCGAACGGAATGCTCCCAGATTCCCGTGAACAAGGTGGCGAGGAGAGCGACAGCCAGGAGTGCGTTGGTCGCCCACCAAAAAGCCCGGAATACGTGATGGCTGCCCACAGATTAAGGTTGACTCCCGAGTGCCCGCTTCTCCTGAGACGCGGCGAGACCCGCCAATTTTCTGTACAACGAATCCATTTCGCGGGTGGGCTGGCCCCAGTCTAAACGCTGTACCGCGGAGGCGCAACCATTCTTCAGTTGGCAGTAGAGAGCTGGATTATTGAAAAGAGTGGCTATTGTTTGCGCGAGGGAACTTGCCGAATGCGGCACGGAGATTCCGGCTACGCCATCTAGAAGCGGCGCGATGCCGCATTGATCGGTGAGGATGACAGGTGTGCCGGCGGCGACAGATTCCGCGGCGGTGTTGCCGAAATTTTCGTTTTGGGAGGGAAGGACAAAGACGTCCGCGTCGCGATAGGCGGACCATTTTGCGTCCCCGGAAAGTGGGCCGGGGAAGTGAACGCGCGAGGAAAGTTTTAGCCGCGCGGCTGTTTGTTGGAGGCGGGTGAGCATTCCGGACTCATCGGGGCCGACGAAGGCGAGATGCGCAACTGGAGAGAAGGGTGGAAGCTGCGCGAAGGCTTCGAGCAAAAGATCGGGGCTTTTTTTTTGCGAGAGTCGGCCAAGGAAAAGAATAAGGCGAGCGTCACCGGGAATTTGCAACGAGGCGCGAAACGCGCCGCGCGGCGGAAGAGCAGCGGGCCCAGCGACGCCATTTCTACGCAAGACGATCTTTTCGGCGGGAATTCCCCCGGCGAGAAGTTCGGATTTTTCCTGCTCGGCGGTGGCGACGATAGCGCCCGCGTTCTGCAGCATTTTTGCGCCGAGGAAACGGTGATAGGCGCGCTTCAGGAAGAGATTGCGAACGATCGGCACGAACATGCCGATGGGTTCGACCACATAGGGAATTTTCAATTTTTGCGCGGCTGCGGCCGTAGACGACCCGAGGAGGTCGTAAAGGCCGAAAATGTGGACGACATCGAAATTCTGTAGTCGCGCGCGAAGATAACGCTGGAGGGCGGGGTTCCAACTGATGGCCCGGTAATGAAACCAGTTGGCTAGATAGATGGCTGTGACGCCCCGGACTTCACGCTTCTTGCCGAATGGACTGCTTTCAGCGGGTGGTTCGCCGGAAAGTTCCGCGATGCGGCGCTCAAGACCCCAATCAGCAGTGAGTACGGTAACTTCGTGGCCCAAGTTCGCGAGGCCCTCGGAAAGCGCGCGGACTTTTTCGGGCGGACCGCCAAATTCAAAAAAGGGCGCGTAGCTCTGCGTGACGTTCAGGATTCGCATAATTCGCGGAGGATTCTCTTGAAGGCTTTGGAGAAAACATTGAAACGATACTCATTCTCGACGCGCTGCCGCCCGGCTTCGCCCATGCGGCGCGCGTTTTCCGGATCGGAGAGGAGCGTGTCGATGGAGGTGGCGAGCTGGACCGTGTCGCCATGCTGCACGACGTAGCCGGTGACGCCATCCTGGATGACTTCGGGCGCGCCGCCGTGGGCTCCGCCGATCACAGGTTTGCCGTGAGCCATGGCTTCGAGATAGACGAAGCCAAAACCTTCGCCGCGGCTGGGGAGCGCAAAGATTTCCGCGGCTTCGTAGCAGGCGGAGAGTTCGCTGTAGGAAATGCCGGTGAGGAAATGCACGTGGCGCTGCACGCCGGAGTCGCGGGCAACGTGTTCGAGCCAGTCGCGATCGTCGCCGGAGCCGATAATGGCGAGTTGCAAGTCGGGCCAGCGAAGGAGCAGGCGCGACATAGCGAGGATCAGCGTGTCCATGCCTTTATAGCGTTCGGTGGCCAGCCAGCGGCCGACACTGAGGATCACGCGGCCAGACGGAAATTCACCAGGGAGAGGAGAGAGAGGTGCGCCGGCGGTTTTCAGTGCAAAATCGGGGTCGAGCGCCCAGGGAAGAACGCGGATGCGATCGTCAGGCACGCCCTGGACGTTGACGAGGTATTCGGAAGTGGCGCGGCTGGGCGATAGGACGAGAGTGGCGCGCGTAAGGGCGTTGCGGCGCCTTGTGGCAAGCGGCTCCCAGACTTCGACGCCGTGCGTGCAGACGATGCTTTTCATTTTTGGGGCGAGCAGGCGCATGTAGGGAAGGAGCGGAGCGAGATTGGGATGCGCGGCGAGGACAAGTTTCGGGCGGCGGCGGGCGGCGCGCATGGCGCCGGCGAAGAATTTCAATTTGCCGCGCTCGGCGCCGGTGAAGACGAATTCGCGCTCACCGACGCGCATGCGATGAAGCTCCTGCGTATCGTTGAGGCTGAGAAAGCGGGATTCCATTTTGTGGGAAGCGGCGTACTCGCTCATCACAAACGCAAGATGGCGGCCGGCGCGTTGGATGCCGCCGGGTGCGTTTAACTCGGGGAAGAGGCCAATAAGCACGCGGTGAGTCTGCCAAACACTGTATCAGGAAGGCAAGGATTGGTTGCAGAAGGGTGTGGGATTTTTGAGTGCGGAAGCGGAGCTTCCGCTTTTGCGGCGAAAGGATTTTCACCCAATTGAAGTTTGGAGGTGAGCTTAGTGCGAAAAAGCGGCAGCTTTGCTGCGGCACTCAAAATGCGTCGCGGCTTGGGTTCAGTTGGGGATCTTGGCTACTGGGGGCGCAGCGCGAACGTGGCGATTTCTTGCAGGCTGTCGATGTAGAAGTCGGCGGGGTCGGTCTGGCGGTTGTGCTGTCCGAAGCCGTAGTTGACGGCGATTGCGAGCATGCCGGCGTTGCGGGCGGTCTGGATGTCGACGCCGGAGTCGCCGATCATTGCGGCTTCGTGTGACTGTGCGCCGAGAGCTTTCAGTATGGCGAGCGCGCCGGCGGGGTCGGGTTTTTTCTTTTCGAAGCTGTCGCCGCCGTAGACGGCGCGGAAATATTTGCGTAGGCCGAGGGCCTCGAGAATGTCGACGCCCATTTTTACGGGCTTATTGGTGAGCACGGCCATGGGGCGGTCCTGAAGCGTTTCGAGGCCTTCGACTACGCCGGGATAGGCATGGGTAGCGTCCAGGCAGTGTTCCCCGTAGTGCGCGAGAAAAATCTCCAGGCCGAGCTTGCGGTCGGATTCCGCGGCGTTGGGACCAAGGGCGTCGGCGACCAGGCGGGGCGCACCGTGTCCGATGTAGCTGGCGACGGTGGCGAGTGGCAAAACTTCACGGTGCATTTCCCGCAACATGAAATTGACGGAGTTCACGAGGTCCAGCTTCGAATCAATCAGCGTGCCATCCAGATCAAAGAGAAAGGCGCGCACCGAAGAAAAGTTTGCATTGGGCATAGTCCTCTAGTGTAATACCTCGCCCATATTCGATTCATCCGGCACAAAATCGGCCACGTGGATCTTTTTTCGGATGAAGGGGAATTCGCGTAAACTAGAGGGCTACCGTTGCCGCAAAATTCTGGTGGGAGAGCCCATGGCCCAGGTTTATCCGTTTCGCGCTTACCGTTATAACCCGGAGATTGCTCCGTTTGGCCGCGTATTGACGCAGCCGTATGACAAGATTTCGCCCGCGCGGCAGGAAGAATATTATGCCGCCGACCCGCACAATTTGATTGCCGTGGAGAAAGGGCGGACTTCGCCGCAGGATACGCCGCAGAATAATGTTTACACGCGAGCGGCGGCCGCAATAAAAGGGTGGATTGCGGCGAATGCGGTTCGGCAGGATGCGGCGCCCGCGTTCTACGCTTACACGCAGGAATTCACGGTGCCGGGAACTTCCACGCGGCGGACGCGGCACGGATTTATCGGCGCGGGGCAACTGGAGGATTACGCGAACAACGTTGTGTTCCGGCACGAGCACACGCTTTCGGGGCCAAAGGCGGACCGGTTGGAGCTTTTGCGGCACACTCATACGCACACCGGACAGCTGTTTATGATTTATTCGGACCCGCAAAAGCGAGTGGATGTGATTCTGGGCGAGGTGGAAGCGGCGGAAAAGCCGGTCACTGAGTTGCTGGACGAATATGGCGTGACGCATCGCTTGTGGATGATTGCGGATCCCGCCCGTGTTGAGGCGATTCAGAAGGCTATGGCGGAGCAGAAGTTGGTAATTGCGGACGGCCACCATCGATACGAGACTTCGCTGAATTTCCGGAATGAATCGCGAACGAAGGCGGGAAAGCTGATTCCGGATGCGGCGTATGAGCGATCAATGATGACGTTTGTGAATATGCACAGCGAGGGGCTGGTGATTCTGCCGACACACCGCGTGGTGAACAACGTGAGGGAGTTTTCGTGGAGCGCGGTGCGGCGTTACCTGGAGCTGTGGTTCGCGACGGAAGTGTTTGCGTTTGCGAACGATGCGCAACGAAAAGAGGCACTGGAGAAATTTCGAAATCGGTTGACGGAGGCGAAAGCGCAGCGGACCATAGGAGTTTATCCCACGGCGAGCGCAGGCTCCCGCGCGTTTTATTTGCTGACGCTTCGGCCGGAGGCAGATTTGGCGCATATCTTACCGGGACTATCTCCGCTGCAGCGTCAGTTAGATGTGGTCTTGTTGCACCAGGGGATACTGGAGCCGGCATTGGGAGTAACTCCGCGCGCCGTGGCGTCGGAATCGAATCTTTCCTACGAGCGGGAATTTGCGGGGGCGATCGACGCGGTGGATCGCGGGGCGCAGGTGGCGTTTCTCTTGAACCCGGTGGATGTGGAGATGGTGGTGAAGGTGGCGACGTCGGGTGAGGTGATGCCGCAGAAGTCTACGGATTTTTATCCGAAGCTTTTGAGCGGGATTACGATGTATCGCGTGGGGGAATGAAAGAGGGCACGATGTATCGTGCCCCTACATGAGTACGGGGAATTTACTTGGAGAAGCTGGCGACGGCTTCGGCTTCGGTGTTGTAGACGTCGAAAATGGTCATCAGCTTGGTGATCTGCAGAACTTCCGTGAACTTGGTGCCCAGATGGCACAGCCGCAGAGACGAGCCCTGCGCCTTGGCGCTGTGATGGGCCGACACCAGCGTGCCGAGGCCCGCGCTGTCGATGAACGTGACGTTGTCCATGTTCATCACGATCTTTTTCTTGCCCTCGGCGATCATCGCCTTCACTTTTTCACGCAGCGCGTTTGATTCTTCGCCCAGCACGATCCGGCCGTCCATTGCAACGACGGTTACACCGTCCACTTCGCGAGTAGTCATCTTCAATGCCACGTTAATTTCCTCCTGGTCCGTCTACAGGTCCGGCGGCAACCCGGCCCGGAACGGCAAAGCATATCTGCTTTTCTTAGATTTCGCAAAGCGGTCTTTTCAGGGCTCTGACCGCCGCGCGATTACTAGTAGTAGTCCGCGCAGGACATATAATACCCGCACACGTTGCAAATCAACTTGCAGCGTCGCGACTCCAGCCGTTGCGAACACACCGGGCAATACCGTGAGGCATCTTCCTGCGGGGGAGAGGAAGTTTCGCTTGCCAACTGCGCAGACGGGCCAGACTCCCCGACCACCACGCCCCTTGCTGCCGCAAGGGCGATTTCCTGCTGACCGGTATGTTTCACGGCCATTCGGTTATAGCACAGTCCCGGGTGACGGGAAAGCCCAGCCGGGCGCGGGAATGGAGAAAGTGAATTCGGGGTAACGTTCAGGGCGATGACCGCGTCTAATGTAATGTAGTAGAGTAACGGCCTCATCCGGGGTAGGGATCATGCGGCGTACCATCCTAGCTTTTCTTCTTGTTTCAACACTCCCATTCATCGGGCAGGCGCAGCAGCATGGCGGCGGAGCGATGTCTGGCGCGCATGCCTTTGTTGCCGCCGCGCCCGTGGCTATGGCTCACGCTACGCCAACTCGCAGTGCGGTTTCCGCGCGGCCTGTGGTCCGCAGCGCACCGGTGAGCACGCGGGTTAACTCAGGGCCGCGGGCCACGCGTCCAACGGGCTGGAACCAAACTCACACCACCCGCCGCACGAATTTTTCGACGGACCCGGTTTTCCCGAATGGGGGATTTTCGAACGGCGGGAATCCCGTTCCCGGGTTTGGCTTTGACTACACCCACTTTTTTGCCGTGCATCCGAATGCTGGGCGCCACTTTCGTCGTGATTCAGGCTTCGTGATTCCTTTTATTGATGGCGGATTTTATATGCCAGTGCCGATGTACGCGGATCAGGCTCCGGCCGGGCCCCAGGCCGAAGACAGCGAGGCCGGGAATCAGCCTCCACCGTCCGAGCAAAACTCCGCGCGGGACGACGACCGGAATTTCCGCGAGCGGATGCGCTCTGAACCGCTGCCGCCGGAGCAGCCTGAGTATGTATTTGTGCGCCAGGATGGCAGCCTGATTTTCGCGGTCGCCTATTCGCTGATCAACGATCGACTGCAGTACGTCACCGCCGAGGGGCTGCGGCGCACGATCCCTCTGAACACGCTGGATTTCGCCGCAACGCAACAGTTCAACGAGCAGCGCGGAGTATCCATCCGCCTGCCCGCCTGAAGCGGATTCCACTTCCTTCAAATTTAGAATTAGTTCTTGCGCAAAGGTTCGGGCATTACATAGCCCGAAGAGGCGGGGAGCCCCGCGCGCTCAAGCTGCACGGTGCTGTGTTCAATCTGAAACTCTTCCGCAAGCTTTTTCCGAATGGCGGCGATAATTTTTTCGCATTGATCCATGTGCATGTCCGGGACGCGGGCGTGACAGCTGAGGGCGTTGTGCGAGCCGCCGAGCGACCAGATGTGGATGTCGTGGACTTCGTAGACATTTTCGATGGTGAGGATGGCACGGGCAACTTCTTCGACGCCGGCACTCTTGGGGCGGCCCTCGAGAAGGATATGGGCCGACTCGCGCAAAATGCCGATCGAGGAGTAGAGAACGAGCAGGCCGATGGCCAGGCCGAGAAGCGGATCGATCCATGCCGCGTGCGTGTACTGAATGATGACCGCGCCGACGATGATAGCGATGTTGGAGAGCGCGTCGCCGAAGTTGTGGACCAGAATGCTGCGCAGGTTCAGGTCGGTGTGGCCGCGAACGAGGGCCAGGGTGATGCCGCCATTGACGGCCAGAGCCGCGATGGAGGTCCAGATCATCCAGCTTTCGACGACCTGATGCGGCGAGCGCAAGCGGTCGATGGCTTCGTAACCCAGCCAGAGCGAAAGTATCACCAGCACAATGGCGTTGGTGAAGGCGGCGAGAGTGCCGGAGCGGTGGTATCCAAAGGTTTTTTCGGAGTCGGCGGGGCGCTGGGCCCAGCGCATGGCAAGCCAGGAGATTCCGAGCGCGGGGACGTCGCTGAGGTTGTGGACCGCGTCGTTCAGAAGAGCGACGGAGCGGCCGAGGAAGCCGCCGAAGACTTCCGCAACAACTAATCCCAGGGTGGCTACCATGGCCCAGGCAAGAACGGAGGGGCTCATGGGCGGGTGGGCGTGATCGTGGCTGTGCCCGTGGGAATGGCCGCCCGCATGGTCGTGGGTGTGGGAGTGGCCCGGGGCGTGGGAATGGGTGTGCATCGCTATCAAGTCTATTCTACGAGCTTGGCGCGCCGGGTGCATCCCAAAGTCTCAAGCTGTTATTGGAAAGTTTGACAACAAGGCCAGCGAATTCGTTGACGCTCCTCTGTGCGGCTGCCACTATCACACAGGGGACGCATGGGCAGGCTTTATCTGCCCATGCCAGGGTCATCCAGCACCGCGCAGAGACAGATGAGCAGCCCGATAGCCAAATTGAGCTTTTGGGGAGTCCGCGGCTCGACGCCAACCGTCGATCCGGCGACGTGGCGCTATGGAGGCAACACGCCTTGCCTGGAGTTCGTGGCGCCGGATGGCATAAAGTTTATTCTGGATTGCGGGACCGGATTGCGCGTGTTGGGAAACCGCTGGGGCGCGGAAGGTCAGGCAAGTTCTGCGACCACTCACATCCTGGTGACGCACTATCACTGGGATCATATTCAGGGGCTGCCGTTCTTCGCGCCTTTGTACGATCAGAAAAACCAATTCCAGTTTTACAGCTTCCGTTCGAAATTCCTGGGGCCTGACTCGCTGCGGCAGGTGTTTGAAGCCCAGATGGCGTTGCCCTATTTCCCGGTGGACTTTTCGGCGATGAATGCGCAGAGGAAGTTCCGCGAAGTGGATGGCGGTGAAACTTTTCAGGTTGGTGAGAACAAGGTTACGGCGCGGTGGCTGAATCATCCGCAGGGCTGCCTGGGATTCCGGATTGAGACGCGCGCGGGGACCATTGTCTATGCAACCGATAACGAGCCGGGAGTACCTTCGCTGGATCTGAACTTGCGCGAACTGGCAGCCGGCGCGGACATCTTTATCAATGACGCGCAGTATTCGCCGAACCAGTTGGCGCAAGACCGCAAGGGCTGGGGCCACTCTTCCTGGAACGAAGGTGTGCGGGTGGCGCGGGAAACCGGCGTGAAAACGCTGGTGCTGTTTCATCACGACCCGGATTCGACGGACCGGGTGGTGGATCACCTGCTGCGACAAGCGCGCGAGGAATTTGATTCGGTGTTCGCGGCGAGCGAGGGTATGGTCATCACGCTGGGCGCGGCGAGCGAACCGGTGCAGGCGCACATGCCGGGTTCGCGGACGGCGTTGCGGCGGGAAGCTCAGTTTTCGGCTTGCGTGACTGGGGTGACCGCGGAAGGCCACCGGTTTGAGGAAGACACCCAGGTGAGGGATCTTTCCATCCAGGGGGCTTTGATTTCGTTGCACCACAGCCCGCGGATGCAATCGGAAGTGCAGGTGGTGATGCAGGCGCCCGGCGCGCACGGCATGCAGGAAATGATTTTGCGGGGTTACGTAGTGAGGATCGAAGAGGGTGCGGAGAAGGGAACGACGGCGGTGGGCGTGGTGTTCACGGACTAGCGGGGCACAGAGCCGGAAGGTCTAATCAGCGCGGGAACATTCCACGAAAACTCAGCTGAGTTTCGCAATTTTGGAGTCGAGGTGCGCGAGGGCGGCTTCGAGGGATTTTCTGTGGTTGGGGTTGGTGGCGACTTCTAGGTCGTTGACGATTCGAATGCGGGAAAGCTGGAGGTCGCGGCATTCCTGCTCGCGGCGCAAATCCTCAGGAGTTTTGGGACCTTTTCCGGAGGATGTGCTCATAGAGTTTTTCGCTTCCACTTGAGACTCGACATCTTTGCTCTCCCAACCGCGTGCCATGGTTCTAGTGTGACACACATCCTGCGAATGATTCGATGCTGTAAATTGCGGGCGTTCCCAGGCCTAGGCACCCGCTGCCCGTTGCTTCCGGACGATGCTCGCGGCAGAGGGGTTCGCCGCGACGATGGACTCCTCCGCCAAACGCGCGAAGCGTTCCGCGAAGACACCATGATAGGAAAATTCGGCTTTGTGATCTCCCCAGCGAACCTGGAGCAGCCAACCGGCGGGGGAAGGCTCCACGCGCATGCGGGAAATTTCGGCGACCGGTACGACGACGAGGGGATGGAAATGGGAGTCCAACGCCCAGACGTGCTCCGCAGAAATGAACAGGCGGACGCTGGCCGCGGGCGCGTTGCCTGGCTGGTATTCGCCGCCGCTGACGACAGTCTGTGCGCCGAGTTCGCGTGCTTTACGGTCGGTGCTGGATTCGAGCTGGGCGGGCGGCAACAGGATGGCCACCACGAATAAGATCAGGCCGAAAATGGCGGTCATCCAGCCGTTCCACAGGCTGAGTGGTAGAACCACCAGCGCGGCGCCAAAGCAGGCAAGCGCGACGCGGAACAATGCCCAGGAACTTTTATTGCGGTGAAGCTGCAGCAGCCGAGGAAAACGCCGCAGCGCGAAGAACAGAGCGGCGCCCAGAAAGCCGCGTAGCCTGGGCAGGAATTTTGCCTGCTCGGCGGCGATCGCGGTGGGTGTTGTGCTCATGACTGGGGTGCCGCTTATTTTACATCAGGCTGAAGCCCTTGTATCTCCCTCATTCTGGCAAAGGCCCGGCGGACGTGGGGGATGGCAATGGAGCCGCCGACAACCAGGGCGACGTTGAGCGCGTCGATGACTTCGTCGCGCTTCCAGCCGATTTCGCCGCAGCGGACGAGATGGTAGGTGATGCAGTCGTCGCAGCGCAGAACGGTGGAGGCGACCAGGCCGAGAAGTTCCTTGGTGCGGGCGTCGAGCGGGCCGGGTTCGTAAGCCTGGTGATCCAGAGAGAAGAAGCGCTTGATGCCGAGGTGGCCGCAATTGAGGATCTCCTCATTGAGCTCGGCGCGAAATTTCTGAAAGTCGTCCACTTCCTTGGCCATGCCGCCTCCGAAAAAAAGCAATGTCTATTGTACCGCTACCGAATCTGTCGGGGCAGCAGGGCTATCGGATTCAGTCAGCGGCTCCCGGGATTGTGCCGCTGCGGACGATTACGGTTCCGGGGCGTGCGCCGGTGGACTTGCCTGAATCCCAAACCAGCACGCCGTTTACGAACACTTTTTCGATTCCCGTTGCCAGGGCCGTAGGATCGGCGAAGGTGGAGCGGTCGATCACGGTCGCGGGATCGAACAGCACCAGATCCGCTACCGCGCCTTTCCGGAGGATGCCGCGGTCTTTCCAATTTAGGCGCTGCGCGGGAAGCGAGGTCATTTTGCGCACCGCTTCCGGCAGCGTCAGCCATTGCTTTTCCCGGACATACACGCCAAGCACGCGCGGAAAAGTCCCGGCGCCGCGGGGATGCTGGGAAGCGACGCCGCCGTCGCTGGCCACCATCACCCAGGGTTGCTGGTAAAACGCCTTGATGTCGCTCTCAATCATGGATTGGCCGATGATGGCCGCTTCGGTGTGCGCGGCATCGCCTTCGCGGATCATGCGGATGTACATATCTGTCTCGGAAAGGCCGTTGGACTTGGCGAGTTCAGCGAGGGTGTGCCCGGTGTAGGATTTATTGGGTGAAAATTCGGTGATGGTGATGTGGGAGCCGCCGCCGTAACTATCGAGTGCGGTCGAAACACTTTTCGGGTTTTCATACTGCTTGTCCGGGACGACAACTTTCAGGTTCGAGTGCCACGCGTCGTAGGGATAGCAGTCGGCCAGGAAATCCACGCCGCGTTTGCGCGCCGCTTCGATGATCTTGATGTACTCCGCCGCTTTTCCCTGCACGCCAACCGTTCCGAGCTTGATGTGGGAGTGCTCCACGGCGATATGCGCCTGCTCTCCAATTTTGATTTCTTCCTGTAGGGCTTCGAACGATTTGTCGGCTTCATCGCGGATGTGGGTCATGTAGGAGCCGCCGCTGGCCGCGGCAATTTTGGATAGAGCAACCAGTTCGTCCGTGGCTGCGTAGCTGCCCACTTCATATTCGAGGCCGCTGGAAAGCCCAAGCGCGCCCTGATTCATCTGCTCGCGCAATTGCTGTTGCATCAAGCGCACTTCTTCTGGCGTCGCAACACGTTTGAAATCTTTGCCCATCACCTGCTGGCGAATCGTGGCGTGGCCAGCGAATGAGCCCACGTTTACTGCTGCCGGGTGGTCCTGCATCTGGTGGAACCAGGAGGCCAGGGGCCACGGCGATTCGCCGTCCGCCCCGATAATAAGCGTGGTGATGCCTTGAGAAACCTGCGTCTCTGCTGCCAAATCCTTGGGCAGCGACTCTTCAGAATGGTTGTGGATGTCGATGAAGCCAGGGGCAAGGACCAATCCCTTTGCGTCGACAGTTGGTTCACCGGGTTCCGCGGCGAGTTTGCCGATGGCAACGATCCGGTTCCCGGCGATGCGGACGTTTGCGCGACAGAGCGGCGCGCCTGTGCCGTCGGCGACCTGCGCGTTCAAAATCAGCAACGATTGCGGCGGTTTCTGGGGATAGGCGGGCAGAAGCCCCAGACAGCAGAGGAGCAATTGCGCGAGAAAGATCCTGAAGATCGGCTTAAGCATTTGTTGGATAAGTCCTTTGCAGTTATATAGGGCTTGCGATGCTCGAAGCACGATAGCACGCCTGTAACTTTTTCGATGCGCAAGCAGGCGAATGAAAACTAGAGGACGACCTCGGTCAGGGCTTTGTGGGCTAGGTCGGCGGCGCCGGGTTTTCCCGCGAGGATGAGATTGGCCCACTCGACGCCGGCGTGAGAAATGCGCACAGCTTCGCTGGTAAGGGATTCGGGGCCACCGGAGTCGGAATTGCCGAAGAAGATGCGGTCCATCGGCTTGGAGGCGATCATACGATTTTTCGTGTATTGGCCTGGGACGGCCATGAACATGGGATGCCCGCGGCGGTAGATTCGGATTTCGACGGGGTCGACATTGAATTCGGGGAGCAGGCCCTGGAAATCTTTCAGGGCTTTTGCCGCCAGGGTTTTGCAATCGGCTTCTTCGAGAAGAGTGGAACGCTCGGATTCGCGCAGCGGCGTGTAGAAGGTGAGGATGTTGTATTTAGGTTTGTAGCCGGGATTGTTGCGGATGGTCCAATCGGCGACGATGAAGTCCGTAAAGGTTTTTCCCGGGCACCAGTTGTCGTAGCCCTTGCGGTAGATCGGCTTGTCGAAAATCATGTTGATCATGGGATAGGGCGCGTAACGCATGCGGCGCATGGCTTGCTTCTGTTCGCTAGGAAGGCCGCTGACGAGGCGCGAGGTGATGTATTTCGCGGTGCACATCAGGACGACTTTTGCGGCGACGGTGGTGATTTTGTCGCCTTGCGCGTAGGTGACGCGGACTTCGTCCTTGTCGGGAACGACGGCGACAACGGTGGCGTCGCTCAGCATGCGTTCGCCGTAGTGCGGCTTGAGGGTCTCGACTAGTTTGTGAGTGATACAGCCAAGGCCGCCGGGAAGAATCACCCGCTGATCATCGAGTCCCTGAATTAAATACTGCGTGTCTGCTATGCCGATAAGGGCGGAAGTGTCTTCGGAAAAGGCGCCCCAGTTGGATGGGCCGTAAGCGTCCCAGAGTTTGGTGATTTCGGGGGCGTAGGAAGCGAGATATTTTGTGAAGGGCTCCTGGTCGAGCGCTTCCATGTTTTTCTTGATGTCGATTTTCATGATGTCGTCGCGATACTTTTTGAAACTGGCGACGACTTCTTTCGAGTAGGGAAGATCGTTGATGCCCGTTCGCCAGATGTCCGGAGCGTATTTGCCATTGTCGATGATGGGGTCGGGCATGTTGATGAGCGGCATGTCGAGGCCGATCTCTTTGGCAAGCAGGTCGCCGGCGTCGCCGCGATAGCCGTAGGCGGCGCCGGTGCCGAAGATCTGGCCGTCATATTCTTCCTGATACGCGTTGCCTCCGAAGTGAACTTCTTTCTCGAGAAGCAACCAGTCTTCGCCCTTGAGGAAATAGGCGGCGGAAAGGCCGGAGACGCCGCCGCCCACGATGACAACGTCGGCCTTTTTGGTGGCGTCTGGTTTGGGAAACGAATGGCCGTCGCGCACCTGGTGACAGACTCCGAAGTGCTCGCCTTCGACGAGCGGGGATGCCGAGGCTCCGCCCGGTTCTTCAAGAAGTGCTTTGTCGATCGGGCAACCGGAAGCGATGGAACCGGCAACGACATACTTGATGAAATCGCGGCGTGTTTGAGACATGGGCTTTCTCCTGGGGTTCTTAAGGGCGTTCCAAAAGTTCTTGTGCTTCCTTGCCGGTGCTGCGGGTGCGAATTCGGTACCAGATCAAAATCAAAATTACGGAGACGGCAAAAATCAGTGTGGAGATGGCGTTGATCTCCGGGGTGATGCCGCGGCGAAGGCGAGCCCAGATTTCGAGTGGGAGGGTATTGTCGCGGCCGATAAGGAAGAAGGTGACGGCGATTTCGTCCATCGAGAGTGTGAATATCAGCAGGCCCGCCGCGATCAGCGATAGTCTCAGGTTTGGCAGAGTGACGCGCCAGAAGGTTTGCCAGGGCGTGGCGCCGAGGTCGAGCGAAGCTTCTTCCTGCGCGCGATCGAGTTTTTGCAGCCCGGCGAAGAGTTCGGTCGTCGCAACAGAAATCAACGCGGTTCCCATTCCGAGAAACACGGTAATCAGACTGAGGTGGAAGCCGGCAAAGACGGCAAACATCAACAGGGAAATTCCTGTGATGATGCCCGGCAGGATCAGCGGCAACAACACCAGTCGGCGGAAGACGGATTTGCCGGGGAATGTGGCGCGGTCGAGGGCGAGCGCGGCCAGGAGGCCGAAGAGAAGAGAAAAGACGACCGTTGCCACGGCCACCAGCAGGCTGTTGAGCACGGAATCCCAGATGGCCGCATCGCTGAAAAGGAGCTGATACCACCGGAGCGTCAAATGTTTGGGCGGAAAACCGCCGACGCCGTCGCGATTGAACGAATAGACGATGAGGACGACGATGGGCAGATAGAGAAACGCGAAAACGAGGAGCGCGTATGCAGCGAGCAGCGGAGAACGATTGGCGTTTTTGGTGGAGCGGCTCATCGGAAGGACCACCGTTTTTCCAGGCGCTCGGTGAAAAAGAGAAGCGAGATGGTTAGCAGGAGAATGGAAACGGAAATCGCGGCGCCCAGCGGCCAATCGTAGGCCGTTCCGAACAGGCTTTGGACGATGTTGGCGATCATGATGCTGGACGGGCCACCGACGAGGAGCGGCGCGAGAAAATCGCCGAGTGTGAGCAGGAAGGCGAAAGTTGCTCCGGCGAGGAGGCCGGGAAGGGAAAGCGGAAGAATGACGCGGAAGAACGTTGCGCGCGAACCGGCGCCGAGGTCGTGAGAGGCTTCAATGATGTTGCGCGGGATGTGTTCCAGCGAAGCATAGAGCGGTAGAAAAACGAACGGTGTGTAGATGTGCGTGAGCATCAGGACGACAGCGAATGGGCTATAGAGGAAAAAGCTGACGGGCTCTCTGGTGACGTGGATGTACTGCAGAAAGCCGTTGAGGACGCCTTCGGAACCGAGAATGGTTTTCCAGGCGTAACCGCGGACGAGATAGCTGACCCAGAGAGGAACGATCACCAGTTGATAGAGAAGGTCTTTGCGGACGCCGGCATGGAACGACATGTAGTAGGCGAGCGGGTAGCCGAGGAGCAGCGAGAGCAGCGTGACGCCGGCGGCGATGCGCATGGTGCGGAAGAGGACTTCGAGGTAGACGGGATTCTGGAAAAGTTTGGCGTAATTTTGCAGATTCCAATCGTGGGCGATCACGCCGTCACGCACCTGCCAGAAACTGTGCACGAGCATCAGCATGTAGGGAATAAGCAGAAAAATCGTCACCCAGAGGAGGGGCGGCGCGGAGACGATCCATTTGTAGGCGCGCGAATACATAGTTAAGTCACTCGCGGACCGGGACGGCGTCCGCGGCGGAAAACCAGAACTCGTGCTCGTCCGTGAGCGGTCCGCGGGCGGAGATCCGGGCGCGCAGCGAGTGGCCGGCGAGGTCGAGCTCAAGATGCTCGCTGGAACCGGAGAAAATTTGTTGCCTGACCACGGCGCGGAAGCGGACGGCGCCAGATGGCGGCGGAACATCGGCCGACAGATGTATGGACTCGGGCCGCAAAGAAAAGAGAGCGGCGCCAGCGGGCTGGGTGGAGGGCCACTGGAGCGAACCGCACGTGGCCACGCCATCCTTTATATTGGCGCGCAGGAGGTTGGTTTGGCCGATGAATTCGGCGGTGTAGCTGGTAGCTGGTCGCGCATAGATTTCCCGCGGCGAGGCGACCTGTTCGAGACCGCCGTCCTTTAATAGCGCGATGCGGTCGGAGAGGGCCATGGCTTCGTCCTGATCGTGCGTGACGAAGAGAAAGGTTATGCCGATTTCGCGCTGCAGCGATTTCAGTTCACCTTGCATCTGCTTACGGAGGTTGGCGTCCAGCGCGGAGAGCGGCTCGTCGAGCAGCAAAAGCTTGGGGTGATTGATGAGTGCGCGCGCCAGGGCTACGCGCTGCTGCTGGCCGCCGCTGAGTTTTGCGGGGCGAGAGGCCGCGAATTCGCGCATCTTCACCATTTGCAGAGCCTCGTTTACGCGGCCGGGAATTTCCGATTTTGCCACGCTGCTGACTTCCAGGCCGTAGGCAACGTTCTCCTGAACAGTTAGATGCGGGAAAAGGGCGTAGCTTTGGAAGACGGTGTTCACGCGGCGCTTGTAAGGGGGAAGGGTGTCCAGGCGTTCGCCACTCATCCAGAGTTCGCCGCTGCTCGGTTGCTCGAACCCGGCGATCAGGCGCAGCAGCGTTGTTTTGCCGGAGCCGCTTTCGCCGAGGAGCGTGAGGAATTCTCCCGCGCCAATTTCGAGGGAAATATGCTTCAGGACTTCGCGTGTGCCGAAACTCTTGCTGACGTCGCGGACTTCAAGCAATGCACTTTCTGCAACCGCGCCCGCAATGGCTTGCTCCGCGCTGTGGCCCGGTGGCGTCACGGAGCGGCCTTTACCTCATTCCAGATTTCGATGTACTTCGCGCGCCGCGGCACGTCCTGCCAGAAATAAATGCGCCGCATGTAGGCGTCGGGATCGTCCAGGTGCAATCCCTTCTTCTCGGCTTCGGTCATGGATTGCGCCGCGGCGGGATTGGCGGGTGTGTAGTGCGTGACGTCGGTGACTTTTTTCTGGGTTTGCGCCTGAATCATGAATTCCAGGAACGCGTAGGCGAGTTCCTTGTGCGGGCTGGCGCTGGTGATCATCAGGTGGTCGATCCAGCCGGTGGTGTTTTCCCTAGGAATCGTTTCATCGATCGGAAAATTCGCCTGGTGCAGTTGATTGGTCATCAGCGGCCAGCCCATGGCGATAACCACTTCATGGTTTTCGAAAAGATTCGTCAACTCGCCGCCGGTGGACCACATTTTGCGAATGTTGGGCTTCAGCGCGAGCAGTTTTTGTTTCACCGCGGCAAGCTGGTCGTCGGAAAGATTGTAAAGTTGCGAAGGGTCGGGCTTATCGTAACCGAGCATCTGCGCGGCCATATATAAGGTGGAGAGATCGTCCCAGACGGAAACTTTGCCTTTGTATTTCGGGTCCCAGAAAGTTGCCCAGGAATCCGGCGGCTTGGCGAACACCGTGGTGTCATAGAGAAGAGGATTCGGACCCCACATGAAAGGAACGCCAAAGGTTTTTCCGTTGGACTTGACGAGGGGAAGTTCGCGGAGCTTGGGGGAGAGCTGCGAATAGCTCGGGAGTTTGTTCAGGTCCAATGGTTCGGCAAGGCCAGCGCGCGCAATGGAAGCGGCGACGTCGCTGGATGGCGAGATTACATCGTAGTTGCCGGCGCTGCCACCGCGGAGTTTCGCCACCAAGTCGTCGCTGGACCCCATGTACGAGGCGGAGACTTTGCAGTGATGCGCCTCTTCGAACGCGTGGACAAATGCGGGATCGCCGTAGCCTTCCCAGACGAGCAGGCTGAGCGATTCCTCTTTTTTCTGGCAGGAGGCGAGGAGCGTCACGCTTGCGAGCAGAATGCCGGCCATGCGGATGGCGCGCAATTTATTGTGCGTCGGCTTCATAAACAATTCTGCCTCCCACAAGGGTGATCACAACCTTTGTATCACCGATGGAGTGCGGATCGATTTCAAAGATGTTGCGGTCCACGATGATCACGTCGGCGGCCTTGCCCGCGACGAGTGAGCCTTCTGTTTTTTCCCGGTGCCCTGCAAACGCCGCGTCCAGCGTGTAGCCTTCGACAGCTTGCGCGACCGTCAATCGTTGCGAAGGCACAAAACCATCTCTTGGAGTGCCTTCCGCCGTCTGCCGGGTTACCGCGGTCCGGATCCCTTCCCAGGGATTCAGCGTCACCACGGGCCAATCGCTGCCGAATGCGTAGCGCCCTCCCGCGTCGGAGATGCTTTTCCACACCCATGCGCGGGTCGCCCGTTCGGGGCCAACATTGCGAGCCCAGACGTCCAGCGTATCGCTGTCCGGATAGGAGTGCAGTGGCTGCATGCTGGCAATCACTCCGAGCTTGCCGAAGCGCGGAATATCGGCCGCGTTGATGTCTTCAATATGCTCGACGCGGTTCCGGCGATCTTTCGTGTGATTGTTCTTCTGGGTAAATTCGTAAGCGTTCAGGGCCGTGCGAATGCCGTTATCGCCGATGGCATGCGTGAAGATCTGGAAGCCGCGCTTGTCCATCTCCGCCACCGCGGACTGGTATTTCGCGGGGTCCCAGAACAGGGAGCCGCGCGTCGAAGGATCGTCCGAATACGGTTCGAGGAATGAAGCGGTGTGGGATTCCACGACTCCGTCAATCATGAACTTCACCGTGCCCGTATCGATCCAGTCGTCGTGGAATTTTTTCCGCGCTGCCTCTGCGACTTCGATGTCCTGCTGGCGGAGTTCCGGTGGGTCCTGAAAATAAGCGATGTAGAAGCGCACAGACAGCTGCTTTTCCTGACGCAACTCGTCGAAGAGGTCGAGCTCCGGAAAATCACCGCCCGCGCTGTGCACGCGGGTCAGACCGTTCTGGTTGGCCCATTTCATGCCCTCACGCAGCGCGCGCAACTTGGCGACGCGGTCGGGCACGGGGACTACTTTTGCCACCAGCCTCGCGGCGCTTTCTTTAAGCGCTCCTGTGGCTTCGCCGGATTGCGGATCGCGCACGATCACGCCGTTCGCCGGATCGGGCGTGTCTTTGCGTATGCCTGCAAGTGACAACGCCACGGAGTTCGCCCAATACGTGTGACCGTCATAGCCTTCCAGGAAGACAGGTCGGGTTGGAAAAAGTTCGTCGAGATATTTCTTGTCGGGCAGAGCGGCGGCGCCGAACATCGCATAGTTCCAGCCGCGTCCAAGAATCCAGTCGTCACCGGGATGCTGGGCGGCATAGGACTTCAAGCGTGCCTGAATATCCGCGGGATCCTTGGCGCCCTCCAGATTAACGTGGCCCAGACTGAGCGAGCCATCCAGGAAGTGAATGTGGCAATCGGTGAAACCCGGAAGCACCAGCTTTCCGCCGGCGTCGATGCGCTTTGTGCCGATGCCGCGGTAGCGTTCGACCTCTTCATCGCGGCCAACGGCCTGGATTTTCCCGTGGCGGATGGCGACGGCCTGCGCCCACGGCTTCTGCGGATCCAGCGTGTAGACCTTCGCGTGGACAATCAAAATATCCGCCGGGGCGACGCGAGCGGACTGCTGGGCAAACACGGGGCAGGTGACCCCGGGCACTGAGGCAAACAAGAGAATGGAGGTAAGCAGGTAGCGCAGTCTCAAACCGGTCCTCGATTGGCGCCGCGGAAAGGCAAGCGGCTGCAGGCTGGATTGTAAATCTAAAACGTGGGCGGCGTATTGACCCACAAAATCCATGCTTCGGCGCGGCCCGGGTTTTTCCAGCGATGCGGCGTGGAGCTTTCGAAATACAGGCTGTCGCCCGCTTTCAGGCGAAAGTGGCCTTCGTTGTGCAGCCAGAGTTCGAACTCGCCGCGCAGCACGTGCAGGAATTCCTCGCCTTCGTGCGAGTAAGATTCGCCGCTGCCGCCGCCGGGTTTCACGCGGAATAGGTGGGGTTCCATGGCGGTGTTGCCCCAGGCGAGAAGTTCCATGCGGACCTTGGGGCTGGTTTCGAGGATTTTGCGTTCTGAAGGCCGTACCAGGTGCTGCGCTTCGCCGTTGGTTTCAAAGAGAGAGATGATGTTCGTTTTGTAAAAGCGGGCGATGCGGCGAAGCGTGGCGATGGAGCAGCGCATCTGGCCGCGTTCGAGGGCGCTGAGGAAGCCGACGGAGACGCGGGTAGCACGGGCAACCTGCGCGAGGGAAAGCTGGCGGCGCATCCGCAGCCGGCGAAAACGCTGGCCGGGAAGCTGCGGCGCGTCGGCGGGGGCGGAGACGACGCCCTGTTTTTTAAGGACGTGGACGATGGCGGCTGGATTCAGGCCGCGCGCGCGGCGCAGGAAAATGGCGCGCTGCAGCAGGCGGACGTCGGCTTCGGCATACATGCGGTAACGGCTTTCGGTGCGCTGCGGGGAAACCAAGCCGAGGGCTTCCCAGGCGCGCAAGGCGGAAGAGGAAATCGCGAGCCTGCGGGCCACTTCAGAGATGCGCAGAAGCGGCTGGCGGCCCGGAGATTTCGATGTGGGCGACAAATTCTTTCTGCTTGACACAGGTCCCGGCTTTCTCTAAGTTTACTGGATTATAGTAAGGTTCAGCGGGAAGTAGCAACCACGAAGAATCTCTTTGCCGGGGCAAGAGATATTCGGTGAAACAGGGGTGAGTCCAAGATGAAAGACGCAAAGCGACTTCAGCAGCTTCAGTCCGTCTGTTGCAAGAGCATTCTGTTCGCGGCGGTCCTCGCACTCTTCAGCTTCTTTATGAATGTTCCCAATTCCAGTGCGCAGAGCACCGGCGGCCGCATCCGCGGCACGGTGACGGATGCCAGCGGCGGCGCGGTCGTCGGAGTTAAGGTCGTTCTGACCAGCGAGGCCACCAACGTGAAGCGCGAGGCACAGACCTCCAGCACCGGCGAATTCTTGTTTCTGGAAGTGCCCGTCGGCACGTACGCGGTGGAAGTGAACCAGACGGGATTCAAGAAGTATGTGCGCAAAGGCGTGCCTCTGAATTTGAACGAGGTTGTCACGGTGGATATACCGCTGCAGATCGGCGGCTCGACCGAAACGGTGGAGGTGACCGGTGCGCCGCCGGTGGTGGATACGACTTCGACGCAACTGGGCGCGGTCGTGAATGAACGGTCGTCCACGCAGTTGCCCTTGAACGAGCGCGATGTATTTCAACTGCTGCAGTTGCAGCCAGGCGTTCAGTCGCAGATCGGGAACAACCTGTTTTACGGGTCGGATAAGCCCGGCGTCGTCACGGTGAACGGGGGCCGGGGACGTTCCAACAACTATTCCGTCAACGGAGGCGACAGCAACGACCTGTTCGCGAACCTCCCGGCCGTCCAGCCATCGCCGGATAGCATTGAAGAATTCCGCGTCATTTCGAATTCGTTCGACGCCGAATACGGACGCAACTCCGGCGCGGTCGTGAACGTGGTCACGAAATCGGGCACCAACGAACTCCATGGAAGCGTGTATGAATTTTTCCGCAACGACGTTCTGAATGCTCACGGATTTACATTCCAACCGACGGTCAAGCCGCCATTTAAGCAGAATCAGTTCGGCGGAACGCTCGGCGGGCCAATCAAGAAAGACAAGACTTTTCTCTTTGGTTCCTATGAGGGCCGTAGGGTCGTCCGCGGCATCGTTTCGCAACAGGTACCAGTGCCGACGGCCTCCGACTATGCCGGAATGTTTAGCGGCGGACCATTCGCTGGCATGCTCAATGACTCGCTGGTGGCGAATGTTCTCCAAAACCGCTGCGGAACCGCCAGTCCGGGCGGAAGTAAGCTGACCGCAGGCGGACAGACAGCATTGAACGCGGCGGCCTCGGGGACTCCAACTGCCTGGGATTCCATCTTTCCTGTCGCCACGATTCCGACGCAATGTTTTGACCCTGTCGCGCTCAACCTGGCGAAGCAATTTTTGACAGGGTCGGGGGGGACGAGCTCTCAAACCCAAGATGTTGTGAAATCCCGTGACCGGGGCGACCAGTTCCAACTCCGGCTCGACCAGATTCTGAATCCTTCGCAGAAACTCTCCGTCTACTATTACTACGACAACGACAACACCTTGGATCCATTCGCTATTTTTCAGTTGGCCGGCGGATCGCTGGGTAACTTCGGCGCGCGAATCATCACACACGCGCAACAGTTGAACGTAAGCCACACCTGGACGCTCGGTTCCAGCGCGGTGAACGAACTCCGATTTACTTACTTCCGTGAAGCGCAACCCCAGTTTTACACCCCGCTCCGAACAAATGCAGTGACGGGATCCTGCGGTACCGACCCAGCCGCGCAACCGTTCTGCTTTACCGGAACTTCCGATACCCCGCTTGTTGCTGACAACGGAACCGCTCTCGGCTCCACTCCGAACTGCCCGGGATTTGGCTGCGGCATCCATCCGGGCCTCGGCTCTCAGTTTGAAGGCGTGCCCTTTATCACCTTCAACGGCACGCAGGGGCTCTTCGGGAATAACTTCGAAGGGCAATTGCCGCAGACCGGCAATACTTTCCAGTTCACCGACAACTACAGCAAAATTATCGGGACGCACAGCTTCAAATTTGGCGGCGATGTCCGGTACCAGAAGTTCGACCAGAAGTTGTACTTCAACGTGAACGGCGAATACATTTTTGGCCCCGGCGGCAATAACGACACCGGCTCCAGCGATTTGTACGCCAATTATCTTTTGGGGCTGCCGACGTCTTACTCACAGGGATCGGCAAACACGGAGCTTGTCCGGAGCACATCCTTGTATTTGTTCGCGCAGGACAGCTGGAAGATCAAGTCCAACGTGACCCTGAATTATGGATTGCGTTGGGAAATGAACACGCCGCTGACGGACAAAGGCCAGAAAGTGCAACGGTTCAATCCCGGGCAAGTCTCCACAGTCTTTCCTTGCGAGCTAAGCCCCACCAGCAATTTATTTGGGCCGGGGAACGATTGCGCCAATCAGGGCGTGACTCCGACCGGGCTGGTATTTCCGGGAGACAAAGGGGTGCCGAACGGCCTCATTAAAACGTACTACAATGCCTTTGCGCCGCGGCTTGGTTTGAACTGGAGTCCGGGTTGGAAAGACGGAGCCCTCGCGAAACTTACCGGCGGACCGAACAAGACCACGGTCAGCATGGGTTGGGGCCTCTTCTACAACCCAATCGAGCAATTGGTTCTGGAACAGTTCAGCGCGGAGCCGCCGTTCGGGATCAGCAACGGAGTTTCCAATCCGTTGTTCACCACTCCGTTCGTAACACAAGACGGATCCACGAAGCCGAACGTGTCGGATGCCTTCCTGAACCCGCCGCGCAACCAGCCGGTGGATTGGTCGCTATATCGTCCGGTTTTGCTCTTTGGACAATTTCCGACGACGCTGCGGACGCAGTATTCGGCGCAGTATAACTTGACCATCAAGCGCGAATTGCCCGGTGACATTCTTGTGCAGGCCGGCTACGTCGGCTCGCAGGGCCACCGTTTGCTGGCGATCCATGACGAGAACGCGGCCAACGCGCAGACTTGCCTGGATATTCAAGGACTCGCGGATAACCTTGGCGTAGGCCCGGGATGCGGGCCATTCTCGGAGGATAACCAGTTTCAATTCGTCCTTCCGGCTGGGCAGACCCTCCATTTGCCCTACATTGCGGGGGCAGTCCCGGGCGGGCCGAACACTGCTTGCCCGATCGTAGGCAAAACTCCCGCGGGCTGCACTTTCACCGCTGGACCGGGCGGACAGCCAATTAATTTGGTTGGCCTGCGTCCCTACGCCTCTCCCAACTGCGACCCGCTCACCGGTACCGGTTGCCCGGCGGACGGCACCGAAGTATTCAACAGTATCTTCTCTGAAGATACGGTTGCTCGTTCGAACTACAACTCGTTGCAGGCGTTGTTTGAGAAGCGCTTCTCGCACGGCTTGCAGTTCCAAGCTTCGTATACCTACAGCAAATCCCTGGACAATGCCTCCAGCTTCGAGGAAATCCTTAACCCGCTCAACTTCAACAGCACCTACGGCCCGTCGCTCTTCGACTCACGGCACCGCTTCGTCTTCAACTACGTTTGGGAACTGCCCATTCCGAAGAAAGAAGGGATGGCTGGGAAGTTCGTAAACGGGTGGGAAGTGTCCGGGATTTACACGTATCAGACCGGATTCCCGATTCTCATCAATAACTGCGACGACCAGGAGTTGCAGGGCAGCACGCTCGGATTCGAATGCCCCGGCAAGCCCGACATTTCGGGACCGGTGCGCATTCAGAATCCCCGAATCAACGGCAATGTTTTTGCGGACCCGTCTGTCTTTTCCGACAGCGCTTTGGGAGTGGTCGGCAATTCGCCGCGCACCCTGTGCTGCAACTCTCCGATCAACAACTGGGACTTTGGCGTTTTCAAGACCACCGCTATCAACGAAAGAGTCCGCGTGTCGTTCCGCACTGAAGTATTCAACATTTTCAATCACGCGCAGTTCTTCGGCGTGGACGGCGGAACTTCCAACACAACGTTTGGCCAGCCACAAAAGTTGCGCGATCCGCGCCTGGTGCAGTTTGCTTTGAAGATTCTCTTCTGACGTCGTGAAGAGCTGACTTTTCCGCGGAAGCGCCCGATCCAGGCCGGGGCGTTTCCGCGCGAAGAGTCCAAGACCGGCCGCGGAGACCTCCCACCCGGCTGCAGAAAGTTGTGAAAGAGGCGTAAACTAGGAAGCGTAGTTCTCCGCAGGAACCGCGCCGTTTGCCTCGTTGACAGAGGCGGCCTAAAGCCGCCCCTGCACAGAGGCGGGAAACAGCCGCCCCAACACTGACCGCAGGGAATAGACCTGCCACAGGTGACCACATAGGAAGGCCTACCTGGATGGAGCAGCAAATGCACGACACACTACAAAAAGAAATCGCCTTGTACGAAAAGCGCACACCGAAATCCGCGGAAGCGCACAAGAAGGCGCAGAAACGAATTCCGCTCGGCGTCGCCAGCAATTACCGCGCGTATGATCCCTATCCGATTTTCGTGGCGGAGGGGCACGGCAGCAAAATTAAGGACATCGACGGCAACGAGTACATCGATCACAACCTGTGCTTCGGCACGCTGATGGCCGGGCACGGGCATCCCGCGGTGGCCAAAGCCGTGAAACTGATGGCCGACAGCGGCACCACGTTCGGCATGCCCCACGGCATGGAACTGGAACTCGCGGAAGAGATTTGCGCGCGGTATCCGGTGGAGATGGTCCGCTTTGGCAACAGCGGCACGGAAGCCACCATGCACGCCTGCCGCATCGCCCGCGCCGCCACGGGCCGCGACAAGATCCTGCGCTTCGAAGGTGCGTACCACGGACTGCACGATACGGCACTGGTCAGCGTGAAGCCGAAGATTGAGGACGCGGGCGACATTCATGCCCCGAATTCGGTGCCGGGCGGGCTGGGCGTTATCAAGGCCGTGCTCGACAACGTCACCGTAGCCACCTTCAACGACCTCGGCAGCGTCGAAAACCGCTTCAAACAATTTCCGGGACAGATTGCCGCAATTATCCTGGAACCCATCATGATGAACGTCGGCCTGTGCATGCCGCAACCAGGCTTTCTGGAAGGCCTGCGCGCGATCTGCACCAAGAACGGAGCGCTGCTGATCTTCGACGAGGTGAAAACCGGCGCGAAGCTCGGCTGGGGCGGCGCTAGCGAATACTTCGGCGTGAAGCCGGACATGATCACGCTGGCCAAATCCATCGGCGGCGGAGTGCCGCTGGCGGCATTCGGCGCCAGCCGCGAAGTGATGGACCTGATCGTCCAGCACAAAGTTTTCCACGGCGGCACGTACAACACGAACCGCTTTGCGATGGCGGCGGGGCTGGCGGTGTTCCGCGAAGTCTTGACCCGCGAAAATTACGCGCACGTGGACAAACTCGGCAAGAAACTTGCCGATGGGTATCGCGCCATCGTCAAGAAAAACGGCGTGCAGGCCTACGTCGTCAGCGCGGGCGTGAACGGCGCCTTGATGTTCTATCCGCAGGAAATTCGCAACTATCGCGACTGGCTGAACATCGACGTCGACATTTGGCGCCAGTTCTGGTTCGGCATGGTGAACCGCGGCGTGCTGGCGATGCCCTACTGGTGGGACGAGCAGTGGACCATTTCCGTGCAACACACGGAAGCGGACATCGACAAGCACCTGGCGGCGTTTGAAGAGGTCGCGCCCGGCCTCGCAAAAGCCCAGCAGGAACGCGGCGCGCAGTTCGTTGGCGCCGCCGGACACTAAGGAGAGCACCGTTTGAGTCACGAGGCCGCGCCCGTGGAGGCAGACGTTTCACCTGCCGCAACCGCAACCACGCACCTGAAGCGGGTACTCGGCAAGCGCGACCTCGTGCTCCTGTTTGTCGTCGCCGTTTTCAACCTGAACGTTTTGCCCTCGATTGCCGCGAACGGCGGCGTCACCATCTGGCTGTGGATCATTTCGCTGATTCTGTTTTTCTGGCCGCAGGGAATCGCGGTGATCGAGTTGGCGCACCGGTACCCCGGTGAGGGCGGCGTCTATTTGTGGGCCAAGGAAGTGTTCGGCGACTTCCACGGATTTCTTTCCGGTTGGTGTTATTGGACCAACAATATGATGTACGTGCCGACGATCATGCTGTACTTCGTCGGCGTTTCCGTTTTTGTGCTGGGGCCGGGCCATGCGTCCCTCGGCGATAACAAGCCGTTTGCGCTGGCGGCGAGCGTGGTGCTGCTGAGCGTGCTGGTGATTTTGAATATCATGGGGCTTGGCGTGGGAAAGTGGATCAACAATCTTGGCGGCATCGGCACGTTTGTCGCGGCGTTTTTGCTGATGGGGCTGGGCATTGTGGTGTGCCTGCGGTTCGGCACATCGATCCACTGGTCGGATTTTCGGATTCCAGCGAACCCTCGATTTGTGCTGAATTCGTTTGGCGTGATTTGCTTCGGCTTGGTGGGGCTGGAACTTGCCTCCATCATGGGCGACGAAATTGAAAATCCGCAGAAGACTTTGCCGGGGGCCGTGGCCTGGGGCGGCCTTTTTTCCGGGTTTCTTTACGTGGGGGCAACGTTGACCTTGCTGATTGCCGTCAGCAAAGACAGCATCAGCGTCCTACAGGGAATTGTGCAGGCGGTCAGCCACATGGCGGCACAGGTGGGCGTTTCGTGGATTGTGGCCCCGTTTGCGTTGATGCTCAGCTTGTCGATTGCGGGCATCGGTTCGGCGTGGCTTGGTGGTTCGGCACGCATTCCGTTTGTCGCGGGGCTGGACTCGTACCTGCCGTCGTGGCTGGGCAAGATTCATCCGAAGTACGCCACACCATATCCGGCGCTGCTGGTGCACGCGGGAGTTTCGCTGATCTTGGTGATTCTGAATTTCACGCTGACGGGTTCCGGGGTTCAGGAAACTTTTCAGAAGTTGCTTTCGCTAGCGGTTGTGCTGCAACTGGTCCCGTTCCTCTACATGTTCGGCGCGCTGCTGAAGATCGCGTTCGACGAGAAATTCGTGCGCGGGCATTATGGGCGTGGAATGCTGATGTTTGCGGGCATTTCCGGAATGCTCACGACGATTTTGGGCATTGCGCTCGCATTTTTCCCGGCGCAACAGATTACTTCGCTGCTGTCTTACGAGATTTGGATGTTCGGCGGCACGCTGGGCTTCATTGGCTTGGCGGCGTTTTTCTTTTTTATCTACGGCGGCCGGAAAGCGGCGCGAAAACTGGCAGAAGGCTCGACGCCTGCGTGAAATTGGGAGTTGGAGGAAAGCGATGTCCAGTCCAGCAAAACCTGCGGTGAAAACCTATCAGAACTACGTAAACGGGCAGTGGGTTTCGAGTTCCACGGGTAAGACATTTCCTGTCTTCGATCCTTCGACCGAAGAAGTTATCGCGCAGGTCGCGGAGGCAAGCGCGAGCGACGTCGACATGGCGGTGAAGGCGGCGCGCGCGGCGTTCGATTCCGGACCCTGGCCTGCGACGACGGCGCAGGATCGCGGGCGCATCCTGTTCAAGTTGGCGGAAAAGATTCGGCAGAATCAGCCGATGCTGGCGGAGTTGGAATCGCGCAACACCGGCAAGCCGATTGTGGAAGCGGAATACGACATCGGCGACGTGGCGACGTGTTTCGAATACTACGGCGGCCTGGCGAACAAGGTGAACGGCAGCGTGATGCCCGTGCCCGCGAACGCGTTGAGTTTTACGCTGCGCGAGCCAATGGGCGTGGCGGGGCAGATTATTCCGTGGAACTATCCGCTGCTGATGGCGGCGTGGAAGTTGGCGCCGGCTCTGGCGGCGGGTTGCACCTGCGTGCTGAAACCGGCGGAGCAGACGCCGCTGACCGCGCTGGAATTTGCGCACTGGCTGGAAGAAGTTGGCTTGCCGCCGGGCGTGGTGAACGTGGTGAACGGAATGGGCGAAGTCGCCGGCGCTGCGCTGGTGGCGCATCCCGGCGTGGACAAGATCGCGTTTACCGGCAGCGCCGCGGTTGGAAAAATTATCGTGAAGAGCGCGGCGGACACGCTCAAACGCGTGACCCTGGAGCTTGGTGGAAAATCGCCCAACGTCTTTTTTGCGGATGCGGATTGGGAAGCGGCCGTGGACGGCGCCCTGTTTGGCGTGTTTATCAATCAGGGCGAAGTTTGTTCGGCGGGCAGCCGCATTCTGGTGGAGAAAAAGATCTACTCGAAGTTTGTCGAGGCCATGACGGAAAAAGCAAAGCGCATCAAACTGGGCGCGCCGCTCGACCGCGACACCAAGATGGGGCCGCTGGTCAGCAAGGAGCAGTACGACCGCGTGACCTCGTACATGGAAATCGGGAAGAAAGAAGCGAAGACCGCGATTGGTGGTGGGCGTGCGAAAGCATTCGGCAAGGGATTCTATGTGGAGCCGACGATTTTCTACGATGTGGACAATTCGGCGCGGATCGCCCGCGAAGAAATTTTTGGGCCGGTAGCGTCGGTGATTCCGTTCGAAAACGAAGCCGACGCAATCAAGATTGCCAACGACACGCCATACGGCCTGGCCGGCGCCGTCTGGACGCGTGACATTTATAAAGCGTTCCGCATCGTGAAATCGATGCGCGCGGGAATTATCTGGGTGAATCATATGCAGCCGACTTACGTCGAAGCGCCGTGGGGAGGCTACAAGCAGTCGGGTTTCGGGCGGGAGTTGGGACCCTGGGGACTGGAAGAATACCTGGAAACCAAGCAGGTGTACGTGAACCTGGACGAAACTCCGATCGGCTGGTACTGAGAAACGTAAAGTTTCTGAATTCAAAAAAGGGAAGTGAGAGCCATGAAGACGATTCAATTGCGCACGGAAGTTCCCGGGCCGAAATCCAAAGCGCTGGTGGCGCGCCGCGAAGCCGCGATTCCGCGCGGGCCGCAGCTGGTTACGCCGATTTTCACGGCGAAGGCCGAGGGCGCGTGGATTGAGGACGTGGACGGCAACCGCTATCTCGATTTCGCCGGCGGGATCGGCTGCCTGAACATCGGGCACCGCGCGCCGCGGGTGGAAAACGCCGTGAAGGCGCAACTGGAAAAGTTTCTACACACGTGCTTCGGCGTCACGCCGTATGAGTCCTATATCGCTCTAGCGGAGAAATTGAATTCACTGGCTCCGATGAAGGGAGCGAAGAAAACCTTTTTTGTGAACACGGGCGCGGAAGCGGTGGAAAACGCGGTGAAGATTGCCCGTGCGCACACCAAGCGGCCGGCGGTGATCTGCTTTGAAGATGCGTTTCACGGGCGCACGCTGCTGACGATGTCTCTGACGAGCAAAACCAATCCTTACAAGGTCGGGTTCGGCCCGTTCGCTCCGGAAATTTACCGGATTCCCTACGCCAACTGCTATCACTGCTCGTATGGCCTGACGTATCCGTCTTGCAAGATGACTTGCGCGCATCACCTGGAAGATACGTTCAAGCGTGTCGTTGCCGCGGATCAGGTAGCGGCAATAATTGCGGAGCCGGTGCTGGGTGAAGGAGGGTTTGTGGTCCCGCCGAAGGAATTTTTCCCTGTGATCCGCGAGATTTGCGACAAGCACGGAATTCTCTTTATTGCGGACGAAGTGCAGAGCGGCATTGGGCGCACCGGAAAAATGTTTGCGATCGAGCATTACGGCGTCGAACCGGACCTGCTGATCACCGCGAAATCACTGGGCGGCGGGTTGCCGATTGCCGCGGTTACCGGCCGCGCGGAAATTATGGATTCGCCGATTCCCGGCGGACTTGGTAGTACGTTTGCCGGGAATCCGACTTCTTGCGTGGCGGGCCTTGCTGCCATCGAAACCATTGAGAAGGATGGATTGCTTGCCCGGTCGACCGCGATCGGGAAGCGTTTTGAAGAGCGGGCAAAGACGTGGCAGCAGAAATGGCCGATTGTCGGCAACGTGCGGGGCCTCGGCGGAATGTGCGCGATTGAACTGGTGAGTAACCGCGAGACTCGGGAACCGGCCGGCGGGCAGACGAAAGAGCTTTCGAAGTACGCGTACGAGCATGGCTTGATCACCATTACCGCAGGCACTTACGGGAACGTCGTGCGTATCCTGGTGCCACTGGTGGTTACGGACGAGCAGTTGGACGAAGGGCTCGATGTGCTGGAGGCGGGACTGGCGCTCGTCTCCGAACAAAAGCAGGTTGCCCTTTCCCACGCATAAACGTTTTCGCGCGAGGCCAGGCGGCTTTTCACAGCTGGCTGAGTTTTCGCGCACCAAGACAATGAACGAGGTGTTTTATGTCCAGCACGGCCACGAACGCGGCGGCGGCCGCCGTTGATCTGAAAGATATGCGGTTGTTTCGCGAAGCCTGCTATGTGGATGGGAAGTGGGTGCAAGCGGCGGGCGGCGGAACGGTCGCGGTGGACAATCCCGCCACCGGCGAAATCATCGGCAAAGTTCCGAAGTTGAGCGGCGCGGAGACGCGGCACGCGATCGAAGCGGCAAACGCAGCCTTCAAATCCTGGAGCGCGCGGACCGCGAAAGAACGGGCGATTGTTCTGCGCAAATGGTTCGACTTGATGATGGAGAATCAGGAGGACCTGGCGCGTCTGATGACGCTCGAGCAGGGAAAGCCGTTGACGGAATCCCGCGGGGAAGTGGCGTACGCAGCGGCGTTCCTCGAATGGTTCGGCGAAGAGGCGAAGCGCGTTTACGGCGACACAATTCCCGGCCACCAGGCCGACAAGCGCATCGTTGTTCTGAAGCAGCCGATCGGTGTCGTGGCCTGCATCACACCGTGGAATTTTCCGTTGGCGATGATTACGCGCAAGGCGGGACCGGCGCTGGCCGCTGGTTGCACGGTGGTGATCAAGCCTGCGGCGCAGACTCCGTTTTCGGCGCTCGCGCTGGCGGAACTTGCCGAGCGCGCGGGAGTGCCCAAGGGCGTCCTGAACGTCATCACTGGCTCCGCGAAAGAGATCGGCGCGGAGCTTACGTCGAATCCGATCGTGCGGAAGCTCTCGTTCACGGGTTCGACCGAAGTCGGAAAAGTGCTGATGGCGCAGTGCGCGTCAACGATCAAGAAGCTTTCCCTGGAGTTGGGCGGGAACGCGCCGTTCATTGTTTTTGAAGACGCGGATCTGGATGCGGCGGTCGAAGGCGCGATCGCCTCGAAATATCGCAACACGGGGCAAACCTGCGTCTGCACGAACCGCGTGCTGGTCCAGGATTCGGTCTACGATGCTTTCGCGGAAAAATTGGTAGCGGCGGTGAAAAAGCTGAAGCCGGCGCCGGGCCTGGAAGCGGGTGCTTCACAGGGACCGCTGATCGACAACGCGGCCGTTGAGAAAGTGGAAAGTCATATCAAGGATGCGGTGTCAAAGGGAGCGAAAGTGATTGCCGGCGGCCAGCGCCACGCGCTGGGCGGGCGTTTCTTTGAACCGACGATCCTGGTGAATGCCACGACGCAAATGGCGGTCGCGCGCGAGGAGACGTTTGGGCCAGTCGCCCCGCTCTTCCGCTTCAAGACGGAGGCCGAGGCGATCGCCCTGGCGAACGACACGGAATTTGGGCTGGCCGCCTATTTTTACGGTCGCGATCTTGCGCGCGTATGGCGCGTAGCCGAGGCGCTGGAATACGGAATTGTCGGCATCAACACTGGAATTATTTCCACCGAAGTTGCGCCGTTCGGCGGCGTAAAAGAATCGGGTCTCGGTCGCGAAGGTTCGAAATACGGCATCGAAGAATTCTTGGAGATCAAGTATCTCTGCATCGGCGGAGTGAACGCCTAGGTTCACACCAGGAATGAACCTCTCCTTTCAAGGCCAAACTGCAATTGTGACCGGGGCGGGCAGTCCCACGGGCATTGGATTCGCCATCGCCCGGCAACTCATCCGTGAAGGCGCATTTGTCGCCATCGGCGCCACGACCGAACGAATCCACGAAGCTGCAAAACAAATCGATCCATCCGGTGAACGCGTGTTCCCCTTTGTTGCGGATTTGACGGATGAAGTCCGGGTGCACGAAGTAATGGGAATGATTGCCAAGCTCAGGGGACGGATCGACATTCTGGTGAACAACGCGGGTATGGCTCAAAACGGCAAGCAGCCGGGAAACACGGCCGTCGAAAAAATCAGCTATGCAGATTGGCAGCGGCAGTTGGGGATGACGCTCGACACGGCATTCCTGATGACCCGGGCCGTGTTGCCGATCATGAAGAAACAGAAGTACGGCCGAATTGTGAATGTGACGTCGGTGACGGGGCCGCTGGTGAGCAACGTGGGTTCAGGCGCCTATGGAGCCGCCAAAGGCGCGATGGACGGATTGATGCGCGCGGTTGCGATCGAGCACGGGATGGACGGCATCACGATCAACGGCGTTGCGCCGGGCTGGGTTCACACCGGGTCTTCGCTGCCGGAAGAGCTGCAATCTGCCAGCTACACGCCGCTGGGCCGTGCGGGCAAGCCCGAAGAGGTAGCGGCAGCGGTGGTATTTCTGGCTTCGAAAGAGGCGTCCTATATCACCGGGCAGATTCTAGTGGTGGACGGCGGAAATATTCTTCAGGAAACAAAGCGGGCGTAAGAGTCCGTTCCCACCTTTTAACGGTTCGCTGACTGCGCCGGCTGAATCTGCACAAATTGCCAGCCGAAACGGCCTTTGATGCAGAGGTGGCCGTTGGTTACGGAGTGATCGAGCGGAGAACTTACCTTCACGATCTGGCCATCCTGCGCGTGAACCGTAAGGTCGCAGCCGACCCCGCAATAAGGGCAGATCGTATCCGTCTTTGTCTGCCTAGATTCATCCCAAGTCTTCTCACGGCGCATGTCGTATTCGGATTTGAACATGAGCGCGCCCGTGGGGCAGACGCCGATGCAATTCCCACAATACACGCAGGCGGATTCAGGCAAGGCAATTTCGAATTCGGTGGAGATGTGCGCGCTGTGACCGCGTCCGGCAACCGCGATGGCGAAAGTGTTTTGCGCTTCGACGCCGCAGGCCTGCACGCATTTGTAGCAGAGCACGCACTTGGCGTAGTCGCGCACGTAAAGTTCATTGTCTATTTTCACCGGTTGCGCATGGTTGGCGGCATTTTCACCGAAGCGCGCGGGATTTGCGCTGTAACGCTGGCTGTACCCTGGGAACGCGGGCCAGGTGGAAAGATCTACCGACGAAGCAAGAAACTCCAAAACTAATTTGCGGCTCAGCCGCACGCGTTCGGAATCGGTGTGAATCACCATCCCGGCTTCCACTTTGCGCGAGCAGGCAGGCACCAGCACGCGCGATCCTTCAAGTTCCACAACGCAAAGGCGGCACACATTTACCGGCGTCAGGTTTTCGAGATAACAGAGCGTCGGCGTTTCGATTCCCAGTTGGCGGGCGGCCTCGAGAATCGTTGCGCCTTCGCTGACGAAAAGAGGCTGACCATCGATCTTAATTTCCACCATGCTCACCAGCTCTGCGGCGGGCGCGCTGGGCAGCGGGCCTCTCGGCACAGGGATCGTTGAAACAGGGGCGTTCAAGGGCTCGCTCATGAAAAAAGGCTCCAGCGTTCGATGGCCGAGAGAATCGCGGCAGGCGCAGTCTGGCCCAGTCCACAAATCGAGGCGTCGCGCATGGCCTGCGCCGCCTCTTTCAGCAGCGCAATTTCGCTTTGGACGGAACCATTTGGCGTGCGAGCCGTCAGCCGGCGCAGGATTTCTTCCTGGCGAATCGTTCCGACGCGGCACGGTACGCACTGGCCGCACGATTCGTGGCGAAAGAATTTCGCGATACGCGCCAGAATATCCTTCAAGTCCACGGAATCGTCAAACAGCATAACCACGCCGGAGCCGAGGCTGGCGCCGATCGTGCGCACTCCTTCGAAGGTAAGCGGCGTATCCAACTCCTGTGGAGAGACAAAACTTCCCGCGGCCCCGCCGAGCAGGACGGCCTGCAGCTTGCCACTGCCTCCGACTCCGCCCGCCATTTCAATCAACTGACGCAGGGTCACACCGAAAGCGACTTCGTACGTTCCCGGCCGTGCCACATGGCCCGAGAGACAAAACAGCCGGTAGCCGGTGGATTGCTGCGTGCCGATGCGCGCGTACGCCGCGCCGCCTTTCAGGATGACTTCGGGAATATTGATCAGCGTTTCGACGTTGTTCACGATGGTGGGCCGTCGGAATAATCCAGACTGCGTCGGAAACGGCGGTTTGTTGCGCGGCTCTCCGCGAAAACCTTCGATGGAATTGAACAGCGCGGTCTCTTCGCCGCAGATGTATGCGCCGGCGCCGCGGCGCAGTTCGATGTCGAAGGAAAATGAACCGCCCAAAATGTTGTTGCCCAAGAATTGATTTTCGCGAGCAGCCTGCACGGCCTGCGAGAGAATGGCAAACGATTCAGGATATTCGCCGCGGATATAGACGAATCCTTTTTCCGCCCCAACCGCGAATGCAGCGATTGTCAGACCCTCGATCAGAGCGAACGGATCGCCCTTCATCAGCACGCGATCCTTGAACGTGCCGGGCTCCGATTCGTCGGCGTTGCAAATGACATAGTGAACCGCACCGGGCTTTCGTTGGCGAAAAACCGCCTCCCACTTTTTGCCGGTGGGAAAGGCAGCGCCGCCACGGCCCAGCAATCGCGACTCGGTCACTTCCCGCACCACGGCTTCCGGCCCAATCTGCATCGCGCGGCGTAACGCCTCGTATCCCTCTGTCCGGACGTATTCCTCGAGATCTGCGGGATCCACGTGCCCCACTCGGCGCAGCAGGCGCAGTTGAGGATTGCCAAACTGAGGGATAAATTCGTGCAACAGCGGCCGCGATTCTGTCAGCCCATCGCCGCCTTTGGCGGAGTCTTGTAAATTGTTTTGGATCGACGCCGACGTGGCCCGCGCGATCACCCATTCCTTCGTGGATTTCCCGGCTGATTTCATAAGCGCAACTGGCGCATGATCGCACAGACCGAGGCACGGGCTGCGAAACCAGACAGCTTTGCCGTCGAGGCATGGCAAGCCCTCACTCCCGAGTGATTTATCAAGGCCAGCGCACAGAGATTCCGCACCTTTCGTCCGGCAGGCGATGTCGTCGCAGACGTGCAGCGTGATGGGCGGAGTTGGCTGTAGCCGAAAGAGATCGTAAAACGAAGCCGCGGAGTAAACTTCCGCAGGCGGCACATCCAGCCGAACCGCGACATAGTTGAGCGCACCGGGACTCAGCCAGCCAATGCTCGATTGCACCGAATGAAGCACTGGCAGAAGCAAGTCCCGGCGATTGGGCAAAGCGGAAGAAGACTGCCCGTCGCGCGCGGCGTCGCGCGTCAAACCGGCCCACTGTGAAGTCGGCGCTCCCAGAATAAGATCCACCGCAATCTTTTCGTCCTCTGTCGCTACGTCGCGAGTGAGATGGAGTTCCACTCACTTCACCTCGATTTTTTCGATGGAAACCGCGGAAGCCTTGAATTCCGAGGTGCCGGATTTCGGATCAGCAGCTTCGATCGTCAGATCGTTCGTGCGCACCTGGTCGGGGAAGTGCAGGGTCATGAACGCGAGGCCCGGGCGAAGGCCATCGTCGAAGTGCACGGGCGCTTCGACTGCACCGCGGCGGGAACGGATGCGCACGCGCTCGCCTTCATGCAAGAAGTAGCGTTGCCCATCTTCCGGCGAAAGATCGAGCGTTTCCGGCCGGCGCAAGGGTGAAGAGTATTTCCCGGTTTGCACACCAGTGTTGTAAGAGTCGAGGCGGCGCCCCGTGGTGAGCCGGATCGGAAACTCCGGGGTCAAAGTGTCGACAGGCGGCTCAAACTCGACGCAGGAAAATGGTGCCCGCGGGCCAAGCAGAGGTTCCTGCCACAGCCGGCTGTGAAGATATTGTTCGCCGGGATGCGATTCGTCGAAACACGGCCACTGGATGCCGCCGAGTTCGTCAAGGCGAGCGTAGCTCATGCCCGCATGCATCGGGCTCAGACTGCGCAGTTCGTCCCAGATCATCTTCGCGTTCGGTTCGCCCCAGTCGTGGCCGAGCCGGTGAGCCAGTTCGAACAGGATTGCGGTGTCGTCCATCACGCCCTTGGGTGGGGGAACGGCGGCCCGCACGCGTTGCACGCGGCGCTCGCTGTTGGTGACCGTGCCTTCGCTTTCGCACCAGCCGGCGGCGCCCGGCAGAACAACATCGGCAATTTGCGCGGTTTCCGTGTAGAAAAGATCCTGCACCACCAGAAATTCCAGATCGCCCATCAGTTTGCGTGCGCGCTGCCCGTCCGCTTCCGAAGTGATTGGGTTTTCCCCGAGGACATAAAGCGCCGTGAGCTTGCCATGCTCCATCGCTTCGAACATTCCCGTAACGTGCAAGCCGGCTTTGGGATCCACTTTCACGCCCCAGGCTTTCTCGAATTTCGCGCGAAGTTCCACATTTTCGACGTGCTGAAAACCGGGGAAGCGGTCCGGAATCGCGCCCATGTCGCCGCCGCCCTGAACATTATTCTGGCCGCGCAGGGGATTAATGCCGCTGCCGTAGCAGCCGACGTGGCCGGTCAAAAGCGCAAGATTGATGAGGGCGAGAACGTTGTCCACCGCGTTGTGGTGTTCGGTGATGCCCAGCGTCCAGCACATCTGCGCTCGAGGCGCTTTCGCGTAGGAATGCGCGGTTTCACGTATCAGGGCCGCGGGCACGCGGGTTTCGCGTTCGGCGCGCTCCAGAGTGTATTTCTCCACCGTGGCTCGATACGCTTCGAATCCGCTGGTGGCATGCTGGATAAATTTCTCATTGGCTAAGCCGGAATGGATGATTTCTCGCGCCATTGCGTTGGCCAGCGAAATATCTGAACCAACATCGAGGCCCAGCCAGGTGTCAGCAAACTGCGCCGATGAAGTGCGGCGGGGATCGACGACAACCAGCTTCGCGCCCCGCTTCGTGGCTTTCAACAAGTGATGAAAGAGAATCGGATGCGTCTCTCGCGCGTTAGAGCCCCAAAGAAAAATGAAATCGGACTCCGCCATCTCCTGATAGGAACTGGTGGCGCCGCCCGCGCCAAAAACCGCCGCCAGACCGGCGACGCTCGGGGCATGTCAAGTGCGGTTGCAGCTGTCAATATTGTTGCAGCCGATGACCGAGCGCACGAATTTCTGCGCGATATAGTTCAACTCGTTGGTCGTTTTCGAACAGCTGAACATGCCGAAGCTGCGCGGCCCGCGCGTTTCGATTTGGCGGCGCAACTTGCCCGCGACGAAATCCAGGGCTTCTTCCCAGCTTGCCGGGCGGTGGCCCTGCGATTCGCGAATCAACGGAGTGGTCAGCCTGCCCGAAGAGATAGTAGACATTTGAAGCTCCCTCCTGAGTGTGCGGCAGAGAGCGTTGGCCGGAAGAACGGGACCAAGGGGATCGCAATGCGGCGCTTGGCGGTACAAGCGGCTCCCGCAGCACCCTGATGGTAACGGGAAACGGGGGACGTCGACAACCGGGCCGGCGCAAAACGGGCAATACTCCGCCGCGCACAGCGAACCCGCTGTTGCTGAAGCCATTCCTGCCAGGCCTAAAACCGGGCTGCGCGAACGCCATTTGTGAACTAGAATGAAACAAGGGGCTCGTAGCTCAGCGGTTAGAGCAGCGGACTCATAATCCGTTGGTCCCAGGTTCAAATCCTGGCGGGCCCACCACTGGTTTTCTGTAGGTTAGGACCAACCGCATCATCTCCCTGTTTGCCACTTTGCCCATTTCTTTGCCCATGCACCGCCAAAACCACTTTGGGATGCGGTTGATGGTCAACTCCATCTCACGACGACGAGTACTCTCGGCGTCCTGGGCGACTGTCTTACTGCTGCTCTTCGACGATTCACCTGCCCGGCGAACGTGAACTTACCACCAAATTTCTGAGATTTGTTTCTCCCCGTTCACGGTGTACTTCGGTCCGTGGACGGTCACTTGATTCGCCCTTCTTCGGTGGTCTGCCACCAAGCTTGCCCCAGGCCTTCATCAGCTCGCGGAACCCCTCCTTTCCCCATTTCCCACTGGGGTGCTCTTAGTTGCGGACAAGCTGATTCAATAGTGCTGGTAACCCTGTTACTTTTGACAATTGCCCGATCTTGATTGAATCCCTAGTCTCAAGCCGCTAGCGCACTCAACCAGATGCGCAAATTTGCCAGACCGCGTGTTCGCATGGAGGAAGTTTTTGGGAAAGTAAGACCTCCCATCGAACACGGCGTGCCCCGGGCGTGGGTGATGCGAAGGAAGCAAATGAAATCTGCAGCGACCGTTCTCCTCGTCGGCGCGATGCTGTCCTCCGGGTGTGGAAAGATGGGACTCCCGCCCGCTGGCCCTCCCGATGTCGAAGTCGTCGAAGTAGTGCAGCAAGATGTGCCAATCACAAGGGAATGGGTCGCCACACTGGATGGCCTTGTAAACGCTCAGATTCGCGCCCAGGTCGCTGGCCTTTTGCTTAAACAGAGTTATCCCAACGGTGCTTTTGTCAGGAAGGGGGCTCCACTCTTCGAGATAGACCCTAGACCCTTTCAGGCCGCGCTCGACCAAGCCAAAGGAAATCTTCGAGAGGCCACTGCGAATCTGGATCAGGCAAAAGCGAAATTGGGCAAGACGCAAATAGACGTGACGCGGTACACCCCTCTCGCAAAACAGAATGCCATTAGCCAGCAGGAACTCGATGACGCCGTGCAGGCCAATCTCGGGGCCAAAGCGCAGGTTGAAGGGGCTCAGGCAGGCATCGCGGGCGCTCAAGCTGCTGTTGAAAAAGCTCAATTGAATCTTGGTTTCACAAGCGTTGTCTCCCCGGTTGACGGAGTAGCATCTATCGCCGGGGCCCAAGTGGGCGATTTGGTAGGCCCTTCGGGCGCTGCGTTAACGACTGTTTCTACGATGAACCCCATCCTGGCGAATTTCACCGTCAGCGAACAGGAATACCTGGCAGCACTGCGAGAGATAACGAAGCAGGGCGAAAAAGAGGATCAGGCTCTGCGAAGACTCGTCTGGCAACTGCGGCTTACTGACGGCACGACCTATCCGCAAAAAGGGCAGTTCCACGCTCTGGATCGCCAGGTGGATGTGAAGACAGGAACGATCCTCGTGCAAGTCGTGTTCCCGAATCCGGGCAATGTTCTTCGCCCCGGTGGTTTCGGAAGCATCAGCACGGTGGCAAGAATCCAGAAAAACGCTGTAATCGTGCCCCAACGCGCCGTGAGTGAATTGCAGGGCGGCTACCTCGTTGCTGTGATAGGTGCCGACAACAAGGCCAGCATTCGACCGGTCAAAATGGGCACCAAGATTGGTACATCGTGGATTGTCGACGAAGGCCTCAAGCCTGGCGAACGAGTTGTTGCGGAAGGCGTGCAACACGTGCAAGAGGGATTGGAAGTAAAACCTAAGCTTTACCAGGCGAGTTCCCTAGGGCAGGGAAAAGCGGATAGCGCCAAGCCGTAACCTACAACCATGGCCAAATTCTTCATCAACCACCCCGTAATGTCCATGGTGATTTCCATCGTCATGGTAATCGTTGGCGTAGTCGCCATGTTGAGCCTGCCCACGGCGCAGTTCCCAAACATCGCCGACCCTCAAATTCAAATAACCGCCACCTACCCGGGCGCCGATGCAATCACGCTCGACCAGTCCGTAGCCACTCCCATCGAGCAACAGATGAGCGGCGTGGACAACATGGAGTACATGTATTCGCTGAACGCCAACAACGGGCAGATGAAGTTGACGGTAGACTTCAACATACAGACCGATCCCAACACCGACTTGATTCTTGCCCAGATGCGGCAATCGCAAGCGGCTTCACAACTCCCGTCGGAGGTGAACGCACAGGGAGTTACGGTGCAGAAGTCCACTTCCGCCCCGCTTATGCTGTTCGACCTTTACTCCCCGGATGGCAGATACGACGCCCAGTTCCTGGCTAACTACGCGTATATCAATCTTCTTAGCCCACTCACTCGCTCCTACGGGATTGCCAGTGTCACGATTTTTGGCGCCGGTCAGTACGCCATGCGTTTTTGGTTGGACCCGAATCAACTCGCCAAGCTGCAAATCACCGTGCCGGAAATTATCAACGCCGTTAAGGCCCAGAATACTGTGAATCCGGCGGGGCAAATTGGCGGCGAACCCGTTCCGGACGGGCAGGATTTTACCTATGCCGTGATCGCGCAGAGCCGGCTGATTTCGGAAGAGCAATTTGGTCAAGTCGTTGTTCGAGCGAACTCCGATGGCTCCATCGTGCGGCTGAAGGATGTGGCTCGCATCGAACTCGGCACCCAGGTTTACAACCTGAGGGGCAGGCTCGACAGCAAGCCTGCCGCCGTAATTGCAATCTACCAACTTCCAGGATCCAACGCGATTCAGGCTGCCCAAGGCGCCAAGAATCTTATGACTGAGGCGAAGAAGAGTTTTCCTCCTGGACTTAGCTACGCCATCGCACTTGACACAACGCTTCCTGTCACGGAAGGGATCAATGAGATTGGCCATACGCTGGTTGAAGCGCTTGTCCTGGTTATTCTGGTGGTCTACATCTTCCTGCAAGGATGGCGTGCCACGCTGATCCCGCTTCTTGCCGTTCCTGTCTCACTGGTCGGCACGTTCATGCTCTTTCCGTTGCTCGGTTTTTCAGTCAACACACTTTCGCTTTTCGGCTTGGTGCTGGCCATTGGTCTGGTAGTGGACGATGCCATCGTGGTGGTGGAGGCAATCGAGCACCACATCGAACATGGGCTATCACCAAAAGACGCTGCTTTCAAAGCCATGGAGGAAGTGTCCGGTCCGGTAGTCGGAATCGCAATCGTTCTGTCCGCGGTTTTCATACCAACGGCCTTCATCCCGGGTATTACCGGACGCCTCTATCAACAGTTCGCCGTGACGATCGCACTCTCCGTCATCATCTCTGCGTTCAATGCCCTCACGCTCAGCCCGGCACTCGGTGCTTTGCTGCTCCGCCCCAAGAAAGAATCTCGGGGCATCCTCGGAAAATTCTTCGCTTGGTTCAACCGTGTTTTTAACAGGGCAACAGCCGGCTATGTCGGCTGGTGTGGCGTGCTCATTCGCAAGGTGGGTGTCACCATCGTCATTCTCTTGGTGTTTGCTGTTTTGGCGGGTTTCCTTGGCGGCAAACTCCCTCGTAGCTTCCTTCCCGAGGAAGATCAGGGCTACGTTTTTGTCGCCTTGCAACTGCCCGACGCCTCTTCCTTGCAGCGGACCAGCGCCGCCGCCACAAAAGTGGAAGACATAATTATGAAGACCCCTGGCGTGGATCATGTGACCACCGTCATCGGTTACAACATGTTGAGTGGTGTGCAGAATACTTACAGCGCATTCTTTTGGGTGACTCTTAAGGAGTGGAAGGAACGCAAAGCCGCCGAAGACCAATACTGGGCCATCAAAATTCACCTGAACGTCGCCCTGCGCGAAATTGCCCAGGGCACCACCATCACCTTCCCGCCGCCATCCATCCCTGGTGTGGGAGCATCTGGCGGGGCCACCTTCGTCCTCGAAGATCGATCGGCAAGGGGAGTCGACTTTCTCCGGGAGAACCAGGAAAAGTTTATGGCTGCGGCGCAGAAGCGCCCGGAGTTTGCCGCCATATTTACCACCGCATTGCCCACTGTTCCACAAATCTCAGTGAAGGTGGATCGCGATAAAGTCCTGAAGCAAGGCGTTTCCCTCAGTGATGTCTATCAGACCTTGCAAACCTTCATGGGGGGCGCATTCGTCAACTTCTTCAACCGCTTCGGACGCGTTTGGCAGATTTACGTGCAGGCCGAAGGTGACTTTAGGACGCGGGCCGAAAACGTGGGCCGCTTCTACGTGCGTAACAATGCCGGGCAAATGGTCCCGCTCTCCGCGGTTACCTCAATCGAACCGCGTCTCGGCCCTGAGTTCACCATGCATTACAACATGTACCCATGCGTACAAATTAACGGCATCACCAAGCCTGGATTTAGTTCCGAACAGGCCATGAAGGCGCTCGAAGAAGTCTTTGCTAAAACAATGCCGCCGGGGATGGGCTTTGACTACATGGGCATGTCATTTCAGGAACAGAAGGCACAGAAAGGCGTGCCACCCTCAGTGATCTTTGGATTTTCCATCCTGTTCGTATTTCTCATCCTGGCAGCCATGTACGAAAGTTGGTCCTTGCCTTTCAGCGTTCTGCTGAGCACGCCAGTTGCTGTTTTTGGCGCATTCGCCGCTCTCTTCTTCCGCCGGATCATCGGCCTCCTGGTGTTCAAGGATTACACAAGCCTGGCGTTGGAGGACAACGTCTACGCACAAATCGGACTGATTATGCTGATTGGTCTGGCCGCCAAAAACGCCATCCTCATCGTGGAATTTGCGAAGCTGGAATACGAAAAAGGGAAATCACTTACGGATGCCGCCTTGGAAGGCGCCAAGCTCCGTCTGCGACCGATTCTAATGACGTCGTTTGCCTTTATCTTGGGCTGTGTGCCCCTGTGGAGAGCGACAGGTGCTGGCGCGGCCTCGCGGCAAGTCATGGGGACGGCGGTTATTGGGGGCATGTTGGCGGCCAGCTTTATCGCCATCTTCATTATTCCAGCGCTGTTCTACATGATCGAGCGTCTAGGCGGAGCGAAGCATGAGCAAGTGAAGGCGCCATTCGCAACACCGGCCCCGGAGCCAGGAGACTAGCGCCTCAAATCCAAATCATCAACCAGAACTGGGACATATCCAGGTGCCAATGAGCAGAAAAACTCCAACCAGTAACGACTGCCGAGAAAACAATGAGAAAACTCTCGTGACCTGGCACCCCAAAAACGGAAGAGGCCAGGCCGGACTGCCGACATGGCTGCTTGTTGTGATTCTGGCACCTTTCCTCTGCTTCTCCGGGTGTGCAGTTGGGCCAAACTACGTGCGCCCCAAGGTGAATGCTCCAGCTGATTTCAGAGGAGTCGAAGGTGCAGCTCAACAGGCGTCGTTTGCCGATCTGCCGTGGTGGGAAGCTTTCAAGGACGAACGTCTCAAGGAATTGGTCCAGACCGCGCTAGCCAATAATTACGATTTGCGCGTTGCGGTGACCCGCATTGAGCAATCCAGACAAATTGCTGCTCAAGCCCGGGCGCAATACTTTCCGTTCGTTAATTATTCGGTAAGTGCCAGCGATGGGAAAAATGAATTCGTGGGCGCCGTCAGCCCCACCGGCGGCAATGTGCAAGGATCTTTTCTGGGAGTGGCAAGCGTCGCCTGGGAAGCGGACGTTTGGGGGCGGCTGCGCCGCCTGAACGAGTCTGCGCGCGCTCAGTATCTGGCGACAGAACAAGCGCGCCGCGGAGTCATGCTCTCTCTCGTCAGTGACGTCTCGCAAGCTTACTTTCAACTTCTTGGTTTGGAACTCCAACTCGACATCGCCAAACGAACAACGGGTTCATTCGGAGAAACGCTGAACTTTTTCAATCAACGACTCGAAGGCGGGGTGGCTTCAAAGCTGGAAACCTCCCGAGCAGCCGCAGCGGTGGCCACAACTGCCGCGAACATTCCCGAGCTGGAGCGACAGATTGCGCTGACGGAAAACCAAATCAGCGTGCTACTGGGTAGCAACCCTTCCGACATCAAGCACACCGCGAAACTGCTCGACGAAATCGTGCCGCCGGAGATCCCGGCCGGTTTGCCCTCCGCACTTCTGGAGCGTCGGCCCGATGTCCTCGAAGCCGAGCAACTGATGAGATCTGCGAACGCCCAGGTGGGGGTTGCAACAGCCAATTTTTTCCCTCAAATTGGCCTCACGGCGCTTCTAGGGCGGGCAAGCTCACCGTTGTCCGCTTTATCGTTAGGCCAATCAAATGTGTGGAGTCTTGCCGGCAACGTCACTGGCCCTATTTTTCAAGGTGGCGCCCTCACTGCTCAGAAGCGTCAATCGGTTGCTTTCTGGGAACAAGCAAAGCTGCAATACGAGCAGACGTCGCTGAACGCTTTTTCGGATGTGTCAAACGCGCTCATCTCACGGCAGAAATATGAGGCGATTCGAATACAACAGATACAGGCTGTGCAATTTTACCAGGACTCAGTGCAAGTTTCGCTGCAGCGGTACACCGCTGGTAAGGCCAGCTACTACGAAGTTCTCGAGGCGCAACAGCAACTCTTCCCCGCTGAGATCTCACTGGCGGTGACGGAACTTAATCGTCGAATAGTGATGGTTCAGCTCTATAAAGCTCTCGGCGGCGGCTGGAACCTGAAGGACCCAGACTGGGTTGGACCAAGGTCATAGGCTGTCTCGGGCGCACCTTGCGGTTCCCGCACGGTCTTGGGCTGTCAACCGTTCAGCAAATTTGCCATAAGTGACACTCCCCGGTGCTGGTTCTGTTCGCTGTGGACTGAGGGATCTCATTGAAAAATACAAACTTAAGACCAGAAATACCCGATGCGGATTCGTGGTCTGCCACTTGCATATTGTGCCTCGGTTCTTCCAAGGTTCTGCGAGATTTAAGGCTCAGGAGGCCTATCCGTATTTCCCCCTCTCCATATCCCTTCTTTTCAGTCTTTGAATCGCCTATTGGGAAGGGTGAGCGGAGTCAGGGGGCTGGAAATTCCAAGCCGTCCCCCGATTTTAAAATTATTTCATTGGCCGATTAGGTGTGGTAAGCATCTCATCGAGAACTGACCTGGCGGTCCGAGGTGAGTGTCATCCGGTCTCCTCAATAGTAAGTGCAGGGCGAATTCCGGGAATTTTCTGAGTTTGGTCGATTCAAGAGGAAACGAAGCAGTATGAGAAATAACTCGCGTGGAACGGAGGCTAGTGTTGTCGCTGGACGGGCGGCAGGAATACTGTTGCTTGTTCTGGGGCTGCTGCTTGCGGCGGGATTGTGCACCGCAAGTACACCAAGCGACAACCCGATCCCCAATATCTTCGACCCGCAGTCCACTCCGGCGGATTCTCTCTTCCATCTGTCCATGTTCGTTCTCGTCATCTGCGGCCTGATTTTCGTGGTTGTGGGCACGCTCCTGGTTTACGCGGTGGTGAAATTCCGCGCTAGGGCAACAGATTCCACGCACGAGCCCCCCCAGGTTTACGGCAGCACTCAGATTGAGCTGGCTTGGACGGTGATACCCATTCTCATCGTGGTGGTGCTGGTGCTGGCAACCACGCGCGTGATCCACGCCGTGCAGGATGCCAAAAAGCCTCCGAACGTGGTGGAGGTGATTGCCATTGGCCACCAGTTCTGGTGGGAGTTCCGTTACCCGGCGCTGGGCGTCGTCACCGCGAATGAATTACACATTCCAGTCAGCGATCCAGCGAACCCGTCGCCCACGTTTCTGAAACTGCTTTCCGCGGACACCGATCACAGCTTTTGGGTGCCCCAACTTGCTGGGAAGACCGACCTGATTCCCAATCGCGTGAATGAGATGTGGATGGATCCGCACCGCACAGGGGTCTTCCTCGGGCAGTGCGCCCAGTATTGCGGCACGCAGCACGCCAAGATGCTTTTGCAGGTATCGGTAGACAGCCCCGAAGATTTCAAGAATTGGGTCAACGCGCAAAAGCAGCCGGCAAGGCTGGACGATTCGGTAAGCGCTGGACGCAAGGTGTTTGAAACGACCGCTTGCATCAATTGCCACGCCGTGGCCGGTACGGCGGCGACGGGCCGCTTTGGTCCCGACCTCACTCACATGATGAGCCGGCGCACCATCGCCGCGGGCGCGGCCGAAAATACGCCGGAGAACCTGGGCATGTGGATTCAGGATCCAGACATGATCAAGCCCGGTTCGTTGATGCCGGCGATGAAATTAAGCGATGCCGATCTGGATGCGCTGGTGCGCTACCTGGGGACGCTTCGGTAACGAAGTATTTGAGGGAGAGCGGGCATGTCATCGGATGCAATGGCGATTCGAACCGCAGAAGCCACGGGCAGCCACTGGCTGGAGACGCTGCACGAATGGGCGACCACCGTCGATCATAAGCGGTTGGGAATCCTCTATATCGTCTACGCCCTGGTTTTTCTGGTCATTGGCGGTATTGAAGCGACGATCATGCGAATCCAGCTGATCCGGCCGCATGCTGATTTCGTTTCGCCGCAGGTTTTCAACCGCATGTTCACCATGCACGGCACCACTATGATTTTCTTCGTGGCCATGCCTATCGTGTTCGGCTTTGCGAACTACCTGGTGCCGTTGATGGTTGGCGCGCGCGACATGGCGTTTCCACGCCTAAACGCTTTCAGTTTCTGGCTGACGGCCCTCTCTGGAATCCTTCTTTACTTCAGCTTCCTGGGCGGAAGCGGCCTCTATGGCGCAGGTAATGCCCCGGATGTGGGTTGGTGGGCGTATGCTCCCCTGACTTCGCACGCATTTTCGCCCGGGCACAGTTCCGACTACTGGACCGTCGCGGTGCTGGTCTCCGGCTTCGGCAGCATTGGTACGGCCACCAATATCATTGCCACGATTTTCTCGATGCGGTGTCCAGGAATGACGCTCGGCCGCATGCCGTTGATGGGGTGGCTGTCGCTGGTCATGGCGGGCCTGGTGCTTATTACGATTAGCCCGCTTACGGCGGCGCAGATCATGCTGCTCGTCGACCGTTATTTGGGCGGCCACTTCTTCGATACGCAGGCGGGCGGGTCCGCGGCGCTGTGGATGCATTTTTTCTGGATCTTCGGGCATCCGGAGGTGTACGTCCTGGTGCTTCCCGCCTTTGGGATTGCGTCGGAGATCATTCCGGTATTTTCGCGCAAACCGATTTTCGGCTACCCGGTAATGGTGGCGGCAACCGTCGGCATCGGGTTCATCAGCATGAGCGTTTGGGCCCATCACATGTTCACGATCGGTATGAACTCCACGGCAAACACTTTTTTCGTGATGACGACCATGGCCATCTCCGTCCCGACTGGCATCAAGATTTTCAACTGGCTGGGCACGATGTGGGGCGGAAAGATCCAATTCAAGACACCGATGTTGTTCTGCATCGCATTCCTGTTTCAATTCCTGGTCGCAGGCCTCACGGGCATCATGCTGGCGGCGGCGCCATTCAATTGGCAGCTTAGCGGATCGTATTTCGTGGTCGCGCATTTCCACTATGTGATTGTTGGAGCGATCCTGTTCTGCATTTTCGGGGGGTTTTATTATTGGTTTCCCAAAGCCACTGGAAAAATGCTGAATGAAGGATTAGGCAAGCTGCATTTCTGGCTGTTTGTGATCGGATTCCACCTGACGTTTGACTTTATGCACATCCCCGGCCTGCTGGGGATGCCACGGCGGATTTACACCTACGAGCCGGGGCGCGGGTGGGATATCTGGAACGTCATTGTTACGATCGGCACAGTTATTCAGGGCATCGCCACGTTGGTATTCGTAGCAAACCTTATCCTTTCCTATTTCAGTGGACCCAAGGCGGGGAACGATCCCTGGGATGCGTGGACGCTCGAGTGGGCGGTGAGTTCGCCGCCGCCCGCCTACAACTTTGCCGTGATTCCAACGGTCGAAAGCCGCCGGCCGCTCTGGGACCAGAAGCATCCCGAAGATCCGGATAGCCGCTATGAATAAGGGGACTCAGCGATGAGCGCAATTAGCACACCCATAGGGCAGACGCCTGAGTCCTGGCGCCTCCCCTACCGCGGCAAGGTCGGGATGGCGTGCCTCATCATTGCGGAGTCGGCCATCTTTACAATTTTTGTGGTGGCGTATCTCTACTATGCAGGGAGGAGTCTCTCCGGGCCCACACCCCGCGAAGTGCTGGAGACGCCGATTTTCTTCACGATTTGCCTGCTGTCGAGCAGCCTGACCATCCACTTCGCGGAAAAGTTCCTGGTGCGCGGAGGACGCGGCGCCTTTCTCGGATTCTGGTTCCTGACGATTTTGCTGGGTGGATTATTTCTGTTTGGCACCGGGGAGGAATGGCACCGGCTGATTTACGAGCACGGGCTCACAATTTCCACGAATCTGTTCGGGACCACCTACTATTCGCTGGTGGGATTGCATGCGTTTCACGTCACCGTTGGCCTGATTATGCTGAGCATCGTTTTTCTGTTTGGCCTTGCCGGGCGCGTCGGCTCGGAACAATCCGCGCGCGTGGGAGTGCTTTCGATGTACTGGCATTTCGTGGATGCCGTGTGGGTTGTGGTATTTACGGTGGTTTATATTTTGGGGCGCTGAGGAGGCGCGATGGCTTCGCAAGTTACCCCGGACAAATTCGGGCACCGCGCGGGAAGTCCGGCGGCGATTGAACTGCCGGCGCCGACAGCGTGGCCGATTGTGCTGGCTTTCGGGTGCACGCTGCTGTTTGCGGGGCTCCTGACCAACGTATCGGTGAGTGTTCTGGGCGCCATCCTTTCGCTCGCAGGTTCCGTCGGGTGGTTCCGCGAGGTGTTTCCGCACGAGCGGGAAGAGCGGGTGGAAATTGTGTCCGAGGATGACGAGATTGCCACGGAACGCCAGCGAGTAGAGCGGATTCATGTCGACGAAGCCATTGTGCGCGCGTGGCTGCCTCTCGAAACGTATCCGATTTCTGCAGGCGTAAAGGGCGGCTGGGCCGGAAGCGTGGCGATGGCGGTTCTGGCCTGCATTTACGGCCTGGTGAAGGCGGGAAGTATCTGGTATCCAATCAATCTGCTTGCCGCCGGGATTTACTCGCAATCGTTAAGCCTGGAACCCGCGCAGTTGAGTGCCTTTCACGCCGGGCCGTTCGTGGCGGCGGTGATTCTGCACGGGATTGTGTCGACTCTGGTAGGCCTGCTCTATGGCGCGATGTTGCCGATGTTCCCGCGCCGTCCGATTTTACTGGGCGGGCTGATCGCGCCGGTGCTGTGGTCGGGGCTGTTGTATTCGATCCTTGGCCTGCTGAATCCGGTGCTGGAAAGCCACATCAACTGGTTCTGGTTCATGGCTTCGCAGATCGGGTTCGGCGTTGTTGCGGGGTTGGTAGTCATTCGCCAGTCGCGAGTCCCGACACGCGAGAATTTGCCGTTCGCCGTGCGCGCCGGAATCGAAGCCCCGGGAATGATGCGGCAGAAGGAAAACGGAGAGAAGCGTCCTTGAGAGCATTGGTGCATTTCGGTTGTTACCTGGCGCTGGGAGCCTTGCTGCTCTGCGGCTGCGAATCCTCACCCGGCCGGCCCGGGAAAGATTCGGAGACGCTGGCGCCGGATGAGATTTTGGATTTCAAAATTTTGTATGCGGAGAATTGTGCCGGCTGCCACGGAACAGATGGGCGGGGCGGAGCAGCCATCGCGCTCGCCGATCCAGTTTACGTGGCGATTGCTGATGACGCGGCGATGCGAAAGATGATTGCGGAGGGTGTTACCGGCACCTCCATGCCGGCGTTTGCGCGGAGCGCGGGCGGCATGCTGACCGACAAGCAGATTGACGAGATTGCAACGCAAATCCGGGCGCGTTGGGGCAAACCGGGGATATTGAATGGAGTTCAAGCACCTTCCCATTTGAATCTGGCGAAATCGCCCGGCGAGCCCGCGCACGGCGAACTCGTTTACAAAACGTATTGCGAATCCTGCCATGGCCCAGATGGGCGAGGCGGGAAAAAAGCCAGCTCGATTACAGACAGCTCTTATCTTGCGCTCGTGAGCAATCAAGGATTGCGCACGATTGTAATCACCGGGCGGCCCGAATTGAACGCTCCGGACTGGCGGGGAAACGTTCCCGGGAAGCCGATGTCAGAGCAGGAAATCACCGATGTGGTCGCGTGGCTGGCGTCAAAGCGGGTGCAGAATCCCGGCCAGCCGTATCCAACGGCGCAGGCCACGCCCACACCAGGAGCGAATTGATGCCGAACGAAAACATGCTTAGCCGTCGCGGGCTGTTCATGAAGCTGGGAATCTTATTCAACGGCCTGGTGGCCACGGCGCTGGCCGTGCCGATTCTGCGCTATGTGCTCTCCTCAATCACGCGCGGCCGCGCAAATGCGTATTTCGAGTGGGTACCGCTCGGGCCCGTAAGTGAATTTCCAGAGGGTGAAACGCGGTTGGCGACTTTTCGCAATCCGAATGTGATGCCCGCGGACGGAAAAACCGTGGATACGGCGTGCTGGGTGCGCCGCATCGAGGGCGAACAATTCCAGGTTTTTGCGATCAACTGCGCGCACCTGGGCTGCCCCGTAAGATGGTTCCAGCAATCGGGATTGTTCATGTGCCCATGCCACGGCGGCGCATATTATCGCGACGGCTCGCGGGCCTCGGGACCTCCGGAGCGCGGGCTTTTCCAGTATCCCTACAAAGTCAAAGATGGGCTCATCACCATTCAGGCCGGCGAACTCCCCACGCCGGGCTCGCCAAACGCGGTGCTTGATACGGAGCGGCCTCCATGCGTGTGATTTCGCAAGTCGGCGAATGGTTCGAGCGGCGCCTGCAATTGGCGGCGGCGATTCGCGAAACCGCGGGACATCGCGTCCCGCGAAATACCGCCAGTTGGTTTTACGTTTTTGGCAGCGCGGCGCTGGCCGTTTTCATGATGCAATTGGTGACGGGAATCTTGCTGGCCATTATTTACGTTCCCTCCGCCGCAGAGGCGTGGAACAGCCTGCAGGTTCTGAATCACGATATTACGCTGGGCTGGTTTGTCCGCGCGCTGCACGGTTGGGGATCGAACTTCATGGTGGCGATCGTCCTGATCCACATGGCGCAGGTTTTTTTGTTCGGCGCTTACAAATTTCCCCGCGAGCTGACGTGGGTCGTCGGTATTTTTCTCCTGTTGATGACTTTGGGCATGGCGTTCAGCGGCCAGGTGTTGCGATTCGACCAGGATGCGTACTGGGGGCTGGGCATCGGCGCTTCGATCGCCAGTCGCGTGCCGATCATGGGGCCCGCCACCGTAAAACTGATGCTTGGCGGCCCGATTATTGCCGGCGCCACGCTTACGCGTTTCTTCGCGCTCCACGTTTTCGTGATTCCCGGGCTGCTGATTGCGCTCGTGGGCTTGCATCTTTTGATGGTGCTGAAGCTGGGCATCAACGACTGGCCCATGCCCGGACGCCTCGTGAAACGCGCGACCTACACGGCGGAGTACGAAGAGCTTGTGAAAGATGACGGCGAGCCTTTTGTTCCCTACGCGATATGGAAAGATCTGTTCTTCGCCGCCTTCGTTTTGGCGGCGGTAGCGGCTTGTGCCATCTATTTCGGGCCATTCGGGCCGAGCGGACGCCCCGATCCCACCATCATCCAGACCGCGCCCCGCCCCGATTATTTCTTTTTGTGGCTGTACGCGCTGCTCTCCTTGCTTCCGCCGTCACTGGAGACCCCCGCTCTACTGATCGGGCCGGTGGTCGTGATTTTCGCGTTGATTCTCATGCCGTTTGTATTCGGTGAAGGGGAAAAAAGCTGGCGCCGCCGGCCGATTGCGGTGCTGAGCATTCTGCTGATCGCGGTGACTCTGGGAACGTTCACGCATCTTGCCGAATTCGCGCCCTGGAGTCCCCACATGAACGCCTGGAGCGGCGACCCCGTTCCCGATCGTTTCTTGAAGGGCACGACCGCGCTGGAACGGCAGGGCGCGCTGGTCTTTCAGGTAAAGCAATGCCGCAACTGCCATTCACTGGGCGAATTGGGCGGGCAGCGCGGTCCAACTTTGGATAGCGTGGCCGTGCGGCTTACGCCGGACCAGTTGATTCGCCAGGTGATTCAGGGCGGAGGCAACATGCCGGCGTATGGGAAAAGTCTGAGTCCCGCGGAAACGACGGCACTGGTGGCATTCCTCGTTACGCTCCACCCACCGGGACAATTGCCGGCGCGCAATGCGGCGCTGGAAGAAATCAAGACTCCGGCGGCTTCACCACAGAGATAAAACGCTATGCCAGACGCCGTTCAAAACGCCATTACTTTATGGACGGCCCCGGTTCCGCTCACACTAACCGTAATTGCCTGCGCCATTTTCTATCTCCGGGGATGGCGTCGTCTTCGCTCCAGCGCCACAGACGTAATCCCCGCTTGGCGAGCTGCCAGTTTTATTGCGGGAGTGTTCCTCGTGTGGCTGGCGATCGGCTCTCCTCTCGCTCTCCTGGACGAGCAGTTGCTCACCGCGCACATGATGCAACATCTCCTGCTGATGATCATCGCGCCGCCTCTGATCTGGATGGGGGCTCCGCTGCTGCCGCTGCTACACGGCCTGCCGCCGAATTTTGTCCAATCCGTTCTAGGGCCATTCTTTCGCTGGCCGGCCCTGCAGGCTGTTGGGCGGGTGCTTTCTCAGCCCTTGGTTTGCTGGCTGGCCTCCGCCGCTGCTCTTGTGGGATGGCACATTCCGGCGGTGTTCAACCTGGCCTTGCAATCAGAGGTCTTGCACGTCCTTGAACACGCCGCGTTTCTCGCGGCGGGCTTTCTCTTCTGGTGGCCAGTCATCCAGCCCTGGCCCAGTGTTCCAATTTGGCCAAGGTGGTCGATCCTCCTCTACCTATTTGCGGCCACTTTGCCCTGCGACATTCTTTCGGCCTATCTCACCTTTTGTGACCGTGTCGTGTATCCCTCCTATCTCAGCGCTCCGCACTTGTTCGGGTTGTCTGCCTTGGAAGACCAGGAGTGCGCCGGGGCACTAATGTGGACTTGCGTGACCATCCTCTACCTGATTCCCGCCGCGCAGATCACGTTAGAGCTGCTTGCGCCGAACCTCGAGGGCCGCGCACTCGGCAGCGTAGGCATCGGAGGAGCAAGTTCTAGAAGTTCCGGAACGAAATGAGCATGTCGAAGAATGAAGTCCGGTCGGTCCGAATCGAGTTTATGGGTGACAGAGTCCAGGGCATCGCCCCAGAATCCCGCTCGGGCTTTTTCATAGCTGTAACCCTTGCAAGTCAGGATTGTTAAGTTAGAGCCGGTTGGCCGCAAATTTGAGAAAAAGTTTGCATACCGGGGTCTCACCAGAGTTTTGCACAGGGGTTAAGTTTATTGATTACATGGGTTTGCAAGCAGGACCGGCGTGGGCAATTGGAGATGAAATTGCATTCTTCCCACTGATTACTGTGAGAATCTGAAAAATGAATCGGGGGTAGCTCGTGAAAATGACTCGTTTATTGGTTTTGGTTGCACTAGTTGCACTTACGTGTTCCGTCGCGATGGCCGACGGCACGGATCCGGTATTCAAGTTGAGCGGTGGCGGCAGTTCCAATGTACTGACATCGGATACGTTCACCTTTACAGTGGATCCGGGTCAGGAGTTTACATGCGGAGCAGACGTGTGCGTCAGCCTGGACTTCATCAACTTTACTGGAGCTCCTGTCACGCAGTTGAATTTGAACGCGCCGGCCGGGTTTACCTTCTCCTGCGATCCCTCGACGGACCCGTATTTCAATAATTGCTCGCCGCAGACGGCAACACCGGGCCCCACCACGATCAGCTTCTTCGGCATAGACGCCACCCACCCGGGCATTCTCTCGGCCGGATCAGTCACGTGTGGTGACGAAGACGACGCCGATGGCCCTGACGACGATTCCGATGACACCAATTGCACGGCGGACAACGGGTCAGCGTCGGATTTCGACATCACCATCGATTTGGGGGTAAAGGGCGCAATCACCACTCCCTTCAGTGTCGATGGTACCCTTGTTCCAGCGGCCGAGCCCGGGACCCTTGTCCTGGTTTTTGCAGCCGGCTTGGGATTCCTTGCTTTGAAGCGGTCCGGACTTGCCGCCTAAGCTCGACGACAACCTTCCAGTTCTCCGGCCTGCCTTCCCAAAGGCAGGCCATTTTTTTTCGCCATTTCTCCCCAACGAATTGGCGTTTGCTGGCTGTCCCGAACCCTGTAACAACACTCTCCCCCCGGCCCACAGCACTGATCGCGCAATAAGCCACATTCAATGCTGGTCTCCAGCTCCGCGCTGGCAGTTTATCCCGCCAGGGACATCACAGAAATAGCACTGTCGCTCCTTCCATTGGGAAAGGCGAAGCCCGGCCGTTTGGCTTGGAGCGGATAAATTAAGCACGATGATTTTAGGGAGGTCTACTTCTTCTTGCTCTCGTAGCGCTTCATCAGAGCCTGGTAGTCGGGGCGGGAATGCAACGAGGTGAATTCAGAGTCTTCCGAGGCATCCTTGACGGGATAGCCCTTCTGCAACGCCACCCCGAGCTCCTTCACAGCGTCTGCCGGTTGATTTCCCAATGTCTTCACAACAGCAGAATTGTAAATAAGGCTAGCGTCGGCGGGATTGATGGCCCGCGCCCTCTTTATGAACACGTCGGCCTGCTGGGTGTCGCCCTTCTTCGCATAATAGAGGGCTAGCCTGCCGGCAACGTCGGCGTCCCTGGGATTGACGCGGAGTTCCTTAAAGCCCAGGCCAATGGCCTTGTCGTAGGTTTCCTGGGCTTTGGCGGGATTCCCGGCGATGCGGTATCCGTCCGCCAGATTGCCCATGGTGGTCTCGTCTTCAGGGTTCATCTCGACGGACTTTTCGAACATGGAGAGCGCTTCGGGGTACCGTTTCAGGTAGAAATAGCCCGTGCCGAGATTCGTGTAGATGTCCGCTGTGGGCTTAATCTGAAGCGACTTCTGAAATGTCGCGATCCCGTCGTCATATTTGCCCATGCTGAAGTACGCCGCGCCCAGGTTGCTGTAGCCGCCTGGATTCTCCGGCTCGATCTGGATGACCTGCTGGTACGCCTTCACTGCCTTGTCCATCTCCCCGAAACGGAAATAGGCGTTCCCGAGGGCGGAGACGTTGTACCAGTAATACGGATTCAACTCGACGGCCTTTTCGAGCGAGCGCATGGCCTCGTCTTTTTGCCCGTTGGCGATGTAGGCGTTTCCCAGGCGGCGATAGGCTTCATCCGAATTGGGCGCCAGTTCCAGCGCGCGTTTGTCCTCCGCGATGGCTTGCACTGTTTGCCCGGTCACGGCATACGCGCTGCCGAGGGCGAAATGCACCTCAGGCAGTTTGTCGTTCAGCTGCGCGGCCTTTTTCGCTGCGTCCACCGCGCGTTCCGACCAGTATTTGTCTTTTTTCTGGGTGTACATCAGCAGATTGGCATCTGCCAAGCCTGCGTACGCCAGCGCAAAACTCGGATCCTTTTGCAGTGCGCCTTCGAAAAAGTTCATCCCGGCCTGCAGGGTTTTTTGATCCGGCGTCCCTGCCAGCGCGTTGCGGCCCTTCAAATATAGATTGTACGCTTCGATATTTTCCGTGGGATGCGCGGTCACCGCTGCCATTTCCTTGTCGGTGGGCTTGGCTTCCATTGCGTCCACAAGCTTGGCGAAGATCTGATCTTCCAGCGTCAGCAGGTCTCCCGCGACGCCGGTAAATTCCTGGCTCCAGTGGCGGTCCTCGGCCAGGTTTTCCAGATTGACCGTGATGCGCAGATTGTCGCTGGAACCTTGCACCGTGCCGTGCACGATCAGATTCACGCCCAGGTCCTTCGCGACTTGCGGCAGCGGCGCCTTTGGATCGATTTTCGCGGACTCCGTGGGCGAGGTCAGCCGCACATCCTTCACCTCAAACAGCTTGGTGGAGACCGCTTCTCCCAAGCCCTCGGCCACGTAGCCAAGCGAAGTCTGATCGCCGATCACGCGAAACGGCATCACAGCCACAAATTTCCCTTGCGATAGCGCCGGGAGGCTGGTGTTCACGACACCGGCCCTGCCGCCCGTAACCGCGGCGGGGAACAGCAAATGGCGTGTCTTGGGGATTGCGACCAGCAGGCCGCTCAGCGCCAGCACCGTTACCGCCGGAACAATCCAATTCCAGGGGATCACGCGCGGTTGCTTGGGCGCCTGCATGACGATGGAGGCCATCACCGGCCGCTTGCCTTGCCAGGCGTCGAGATCCGCGATGATTTCCGCGGCGTTAGGGTAGCGGCGGTCCAGATCGCGCTCCAGGCACCGGCTGACGATGTCGCTGAGACCCGCGGGCACAGTGGCGTCGATGTCCGCAAGAGGCACCGCGCGCTCCTGATTGCGCATCAGCAGGCTGGCCATCGCGGTTTCGGCCTTGAACGGCATTTTGCCGCTTAAGAGCTCGTAGAAAATCAGGCCGACAGCAAACAGGTCGGAACGCTGGTCCAGGGTTTTCCCCATGGCCTGCTCGGGGGACATGTATTCGATCGTCCCCAGCAGCGCGCCGGTTTGCGTCATGCCCTCCGACTGGACGGATCGCGCCAGGCCGAAATCCATCACCAGGATTCGCCCCGTTTTGTCGCGCATGATGTTTTGCGGCTTCAAGTCGCGATGGATGATGCCCGCGGTGTGCGCCGCGTCCAGCGCCATGCAAACCTGGCGAATAATATCCACCGCCTCGTCGGGCGGAAGCTTTCCCACTTCGCGGTACAACTGCCGAAGGTCGCTGCCTTCGACAAATTCCATGGTGATGAACTTCACGCCGTCGGCTTCCGAAAGGTCGTAAATGCGGATGACGTTCTTGTGGGTCACCTGGTGCGCGGTCATCAATTCTTGCTTGAATCGCGCAAGGATCGACGGATTGCTGGCCATCTCCGGGCGGATCAGTTTCAGCGCGACAACGCGCTCCACCTCGCGATCCTTGGCTTTATAGACCGCGCCCATTCCGCCTTCACCCAGAAGCTTAAGAATTTCGTAGCGGTTGCCGAGGACGTCGCCTTCTTGCAGGACGACGTTTTGATACGAGGTTACGTAGGAGCGCGGCCCGCTGGGTGTGCGGACGGAGGTGCCGCCGTCGAGGGAAGCATCGGGATGGATTACGGTGGCGCCGGGGTCGACGGGCGGTCGCCGCGGAGGAGGCTCAATAAAGGTAGCCCCGTCATTGCTCAACGGCACTTCGCTGGACGAGCTTTCGCCTTTGGCTGGGGCGCGCAATCCGCCGCCGGCGTCTTGGCCTCGACCTGGCTTGGGCTTCTGATCATCCATGAGAAGTTCGGGACCCAAGCACACCCATATCGCCAGCTTGGCATCGGCTGCCTGGGTCCAACGGCGTAAGTATATAACGAGGCAGAGTTTCTGAGCAGGGAAAGTCCGCGCGAGCGGCCAGCCTGGTAACTAATAAAGGTAGTCCCCCGTCGCTTACGACGGAAATTGGGGAGAACCGCGACGCGGCGGCGCTTAGCTGTGTCCGCCGGAAAGTTCTCGCACAATCGAGCCCACGAAATTCTTCGCATCGCCGAAAAGCATCAACGTGCGGTCCATGTAGTACAAGGGATTTTCGATGCCGGCGAAACCCGCTCCCATGCTGCGCTTGATGACCATGACGGTGCGGGCCTTGTCCACGTCCAGAATCGGCATTCCGAAAATGGGGCTGCTCTGATCTTCACGTGCAGCGGGATTTGTCACATCATTAGCGCCGATGATAAGCGCAACGTCCGTTTGCGGGAAATCGCCGTTAATGTCGTCCATTTCCAGAAGTTTGTCGTATGGAATGTCGGCTTCGGCGAGCAGCACGTTCATGTGGCCCGGCATTCTTCCGGCCACGGGGTGAATTCCGAACTTCACGTCGACCCCGCGTTTGGTGAGAGCATCATAAAGTTCACGAACTTTGTGCTGCGCTTGCGCCACCGCCATGCCGTATCCCGGAACGATCACTACCTTGCTGGCGGCGGCGAGAATTCCGGCGGCCTCTTCCGGCGAAGCGCTGCGCACCGGTCGCGTTTCTTTTTCTCCCGCAACGGCAACTTGCTCCTGGCCAAATGCTCCGAACAGCACGTTCGTGAACGACCGGTTCATCGCTTTGGACATGTTCACCGAAAGGATGAAGCCCGAAGCGCCATCTAGCGCCCCCGCCACGATCAGTAGCTTGCTGCCGAGAACGAATCCCATCGCCGCGGCAGAAAGTCCCGCGTACGAGTTCAAGAGTGATATCACCGTCGGCATGTCCGCGCCGCCGATGGGGATAATCATCATCACACCGAACGCCAGCGGAATCCCGATGATGAAGGGAAAGAGAAACGTTTTGTCGGGGTGCAGAACCAGCATCGCCGCGATCCCCACGGCGATCGCCAGCAATCCCAGGTTCACTAAATTCTGACCCTTATACGTGATCGGGCGTTGTGGCAACACTTCCTGAAGTTTTCCGGCGGCCATCAAGCTGCCGGTGAACGTCAGCGCCCCCAAAATCACTTCCAGGGAAAGCACGCCCATCATGAATTGCGGAACGTTGGGCGCGCGCAAATAAAATTCCGCCGTGCCCACCAGTGTGACGCACAGTGCGCCGGCCGCGTGGCTGAGCGCCGTCCGTTGTGGCACCGCGGTCATTGCGACGCGACCCAGGGGGACCCCAATGATCGTGCCTAGCACCAATCCAATCGCGATCCACCGGTAGTCGACGATGCCTTTGTGCAGCAGCGTTCCGGCAATGGCCAGCAACATGCCCACTTCGCCGGCCCACACGCCGCGGCGGGCGGTGACGGGGGAACTCAGCCATTTTAGGGAGAGAACGAATAGCGCGGTGGCAATCAGGTAGGTAATTTCCAGGATGTTTTCGCTCGCGAACATGATGGTTACGGTTTCCTCGGGCCGCTGGCTTTGAACATTTTCAGCATGCGGTCGGTGATCATGAAGCCGCCGACGATGTTGCTGGTTGCGGCGATAATGGCGATCGTGCCCAGAATTTTCGCCAACTCACTTTTGCCTTCGCCCGCCAGGATGATGGCACCGACGACGGCGATAGCGTCCAAAGCGTTGGTCAGGCTCATCAACGGAGTGTGCAAGAGCGGCGAAACCCGGCGGATCACTTCGAAGCCGATAAACGCGGCGAGCAGAAATACGTACAAACTCGTAACCAAGTCCAGCTGCATCAGGCCCCTCCTCCGGCCGGAGCGGCTTGCAGCGCCGGCATCGAGAAAAATTCCCGCACACGAGCGTTCACGATTTCGCCGTCGCGGGTCACCAGCGTTTCGCGCATGATTTCGTCCTGCAGATTCAGTTGCAGCTTGCCGTCCTTCACCATGTGCAGCAGGAACGAAGTGATGTTGCGAGCGAACATTTGGCTGGCGTGATAAGGCACGGTTCCGGCCAGGTTGTATTCCCCGATGATGGTGACGTCGTGTGCCACGATGATTTCATCCGGCCGGGTGAGTTCGCAGTTGCCTCCGCGCTCCGCGGCCAGATCCACAATCACGGAGCCCGGCGACATCCGCGCCACCATTTCTTTCGTGACGAGCACGGGCGATTTCTTGCCGGGGATTACCGCCGCCGTAATCACCACGTCGCTTTCGGCGATAACGTTGCCGAGCAGTTCGCGCTGCTTCTGATAGAAGCTTTCGTCTTGCTCTTTAGCGTAGCCGCTGGCGTCCTGCGCATCTTTCGCCTCCACCGCCAGCTCCACAAAGCGCCCGCCAAGGCTCTGCACCTGCTCTTTGGAGGCAGGCCGCATGTCATAGGCAGAAGCGACCGCACCGAGGCGACGCGCGGTTGCAATGGCCTGTAGTCCTGCAACACCCGCGCCAATAATCAGCACACGCGCTGGAGCGATCGTCCCCGCGGCAGTCGTCAGCATCGGGCACATCCGCGGAAGCGTGTCCGCGGCAAGCAGCACCGCCTTGTACCCGCAGATCGTCGCCATCGAAGAGAGCACGTCCATGCTTTGCGCCCGCGTGATCCGAGGCATAAGCTCCACGGCAAACGACGTCACGCCGCGATCGGCAATTTCCTGCAACGTTTTTTCTGTTCCCAGCGGGCGCAAAAAGCCCATCAGCACCTGGCCCTTGCGAAGCAGCGGAAGATCTTCCGCACCGTTCTTGTCGTTCGCACCGTGGCACAGGAACTGGGCGATGATATCCGCCGTGCGAAAGACTTCCGCACGATCGGCCGCCAGTTTCGCGCCTTTTTCGACGTACTCCTTGTCGGGATAGCCTGCGGCGTGGCCGGCCCCGGCCTCCACGATCACCTCCAGGCCCGCTTTTTTTAGATTTGCAATTACTGCCGGCACCAGCGCGACGCGCCGTTCTTTCGGATAAATCTCCCGGACTATTCCAAGGATCATGCGCCCTCCTTCCAGAAGGCCTTCAAACTAGATGCAGAGAATCGGCTATCGGTTCCGGATTTCGTCGTTGGTTCGCCGCGCATTCGCACTCTTCTCTCCGGCTGTAAATTGCAGCTTCGCCTGCTGATTAATGTTATTGCGGAATCGGGGGCGGAGCGAGTGCCCCGGTTCTGGGAAAGACTGCCATCAAGTATTGGACACGATCCACTCGAAACGCGCCGCATCATGGGAACAGCGAAATTCTATCTCTAATGTCACACCGGGGACAAGGCGGCAAATCGGCCAGTGAACAATTGCGCCCACAATTCAACCTGTAATGACGAATTCCTGGTTAGCGCAGTTGTTCGTAAACCGATCGTGCCTCGCGCAACCTTTTCAGGACGTACTCTTTTTCCGCGGGGGAATTCCAGTCCGGATATTGCGAAGTGATTTCGATCGTCCGGTCAATCCACGCCACAAAATATTCCGCATCTTTTCTGGAGTACGCGCGCTTTCCGCCGATGGTGACGTACACGGGGCTGGTTGTAGCGTAGCTGTAGTTGTCCATCACCGGGTACTCCGCTCTTTCACTCCAGGCCCGCAGCACGCACCAGCCGCTTTCCTGCAGCGGCAAAGTGCCCGTGATGTCCGTCGATTCTTTCACCGCGTCAGTTGGCAGCGTTTTCACCACTTTTCCGTTGCAGACAATTTCCAGATGATCCACGGGTACGATCGAGCGCAATTTCACACTGAAGGGAACTGCCGTCTGCGGCAACTCGAAGTTCACTTCGCCTCCCACCATCTCCCTGCCCAGCTTGAATTCAATCAGCGGCCCGTTCGTCGCAAACGTGCGCCCTTGCCGTAGTTCGTCCATGAAGAGATCGATCGTTGTTGTCGAGCCGGGATTCCACACATAAACGCGATCGAATCCCACTTGTCCGCGGATCGGAGCGGCGTAATTCGTGGTCGCATCGGTTCCGCCGCCAGCCGGCAATTTGAAACCGAGATTCAGCAGCTTGTACCAAACCTCTGCCGTCGATTTGGGATCGCTGAATCCAACAATCTCCATGTAGTCGAGCTTTCCCAGCGCAGCATCCACCGGCAATTCGTCGGTGATTCGCTCGGCGGGCTTTACAAACGGGTCAGGCACCGCGTCAAACGGATGAACCGCGCCGACCAACGCGCCTTGCGCATGCGCCATGTCGTACACATCCGCATTCATCGGATACAAACTCGCCGCCGCCGTATTGGGATATCCCGCATAGCCCGGCAACAACAAATAATTCTTCAAACGCAGAATCCCGCGATGGCCCCAATAGCTGGTGTGAAACTCCTGCCCCATCACGATGCGGGCATCGGCATTGACGTATGCCCAATCGGAGCCAGGCATGTCTTTCCATAAACTAATGTCGGGAAACCGCTGCTCCTTATTCACAGTCAACTCGTGAATAAATTCGATCCCCTCCGCCTCGGCCATTCTCGCCAGTCTTTCCCGGTCATTTCGATAGGTCCCTCCATAATTCATGTGAACGTGTAGGTCAGATGCAATCCAGCGGTCTCCACGATCGGGGTTAAATCCGATCGGCTCCAGTTTGAGCGATACATCCACGGGTCTTCGCTCCACAATGTCAACGGTTTGGCGAAATAATTTCTTTTCCAGTCCCTGGCTCACTTCCACCGTCACCTTTCCATACGGCACCGCCAGTTGGCTCATTCGACCTTCATGTAAATAGAAGTAATGCCGTTCGAAGGGGAGGTCTTTCCTGTCGAACCCATCGTCAGCGAAAATCCAGCTTTCGGGTGGAGAGAAGAAGCGGCCGGTGGCATCTGTAACCGAAATTCGCGCTGTGGAAACATCCAGATTCTCCTCCATCTGGATCCATAAGAGGCCGCGCGGATGAAGATAGTTAAGGTGAGTCAGGAAAGAAGGTGCGAGCCCTCCTCCTGTTTGGCCGTCCAGCCCCTTCCATCCAATGGAGGTCGAGCCGTTGCGGTTACTGACGAACGCGATTGATTTTCCATCCGGTGACCATCGCGCATTGGTCTCGTCCCAATCGCCGTAAGAAATGGGAAACGGGTCGCCGCCCATGGCTGGCATCAGCCACAAGTTGTGCCACTGCCGGCCGAGATAGGAGCTGTAGACCATGCGCGAGCCGTCGGGAGAGAAATCGGGGCGCGCTTTCCAGTTGGTTTCTTCGTAATGAATTTCGTGCGCTTCGGCGCCGGGCTCCGCTTTCATCCGCCAGAAGCCGCCTGTGCCGTGAATGTGGCCGCGATTGGAAACGAAAAGGATCTCCTTTCCGTCGCGCGTCCACACCGGATTGATTTCCATGTCATAGGCGCTGTAGTAGTAGCGGGGCAGGGAACTCTTCGTTTCGCCCGTGAGTCGCGCCACATTTTCCAGCGTTCCGTTTTTCACATCGCCAACGAAAACGTGAAACCGGCGGTTGTACTGCGTGGAAACCCAAACGATCTTTTTCCCATTGGGCGACCACCTCGGCTCCAGATTGACCGCACCTCCGGTAGTCAGTTGCGTGGATTTTCCCGTCGTCAAATCCAACAGCCAGAGCTCGATCGCGTCTTTCAGATAGGAAACGTAGACCACGCTTTTCCCGTCCGGCGACCAATCCGGCTGATAGTCATACCCGGGGCCATCCGTAAGTTGCGTGGCCGTTTCGGAATCGAGTTTCTGCCGCCAAAGCGATCCCGCCATCGAGTAAATCAGCTCGTTCGAGTCTGGCCCCCACGTCAGGCTGCTGGGGCCGCTCGTCAACTGCGGCAGGTACAGTTCGCGATAGTAATAAGGATGCGGTTCATCAATCTGGGGCAGCACGGGGCGGCGCTGCGCAAAGGCAGGAATCGCAAACAAAGCGAAGAGCAGGAACTCGAATTTCAGGATTCGCGTCAACGCAATCCTCCCGGACGGCATACTACGCCAAAAAAGAAAAGGGCGCAGCCTCGCCGCGCCCTCTTTCCCCAAACTTTTGCCGCCATCCCTCTCTGAAACTTAAAACTAACAACTGAAAACTAATCACCCCCGCTCACGCCAGTCCCAGTTTCGACAGTGGCATCTCCCGCAACCGCTTGCCTGTGGCCGTAAATATGGCGTTGTAGAGCGCGGGTGCAAACGGCGGCAACCCCGGCTCGCCAATCCCCGCAGGAGGAGCATCGCTGGCCACGATGTGGACATTGGTTTCGCGCGGCGCCACGTTCATGCGCGCCACCTGGTAAGAGTCGAAATTGGACTGGTCGATGACGCCGTTGGTCGCCGTAATTTCGCCGTAAAACGCCAGGCTGGCGCCCATCGTCGCGGCGCCTTCGAATTGTTGGCGAATGGTCAGAGGATTCACGATCGTGCCGGCATCCAGCGCGGAATCCACCCGATGGATCTTCACCTGGCCGTCTTTCACCTCGGCCTGCACGACTGTTGCGACGTACGTCAGGAAGCTTCGGTGAACGGCGATTCCCATGCCCAATCCGTTTCCGAGCTTTTGCTTGCCCCAGCCCGATTTTTCGGCCGCCAGCTGCACTACGCGGCGCAGTCTGGCAACGTCGATCGGATACTGCTCGTATTCGCCATCGTAGTTGGTGTAATCCTTGGGCAACTCGCTCTTTGGGATGATGCGGTCGGGGCCAAGGAGCGCCAGGACATAGTCCACTTGATCTTTGCCCGCGGCGCTGGCCAGTTCGCCAACAAAAGAATGTACACCGAACGCGTGATAAATGTTGGCGACCGAGCGCAGCCACCCGATACGGGTATGCGCCGGCGCAGGGCCATTTTCCGCGCGATGGTTCGCCAGCGCAAAGGGCACATCGCTGAAGCCGAGCCCGATTTCTCCAGCGTCGGCATACTCCGTTGCCTCAAACGTTGAAGCGATCGGCGGAAACACGCTGCGCTGCAACCACGCAGTCGGTTTTCCGTCGGCACCGAGTGTGGCCTTGAAATACATTGCGGCTACCGAGTGAAACGAATCGAACTTGATGTCGTCTTCCCGGCTCCAGACAACCTTGATCGGCTTTCCCGTCTTTTTCGAAAGCACGGCCGCTTCCACGATGAAATCCGGGAACGACTTGCGGCCGAACCCTCCACCGAGCAGCGTCACATTTACCGTGACGTCTTCCTTCTTGATTCCAACCGCGGCGGCAATCGCATCCTGTGCGCCTTGCGGATTTTGCGACGGCGCCCAGGCTTCTACCTTCCCATCCTTGAAAACGGCCAGCGCGGCGGGCGGCTCCATCGAGGCGTGCGCCAGCATCGGCGCGTAGTATTGCGCCTCAACCACCTTGCCGCCTTTCTTGAATTCCGCGTCAACATTGCCGTTTTCGCGCACCACTTTGCACGGCTTCAGCGAAGTCGCTTCCATTTCCTTGCGAAACGCGCCCGAATTCCACCGGCTGTGGTCGCTCTTCGTCCAGTCGACCTTCAGTTTTTTCTTGCCTTGGAATGCTGCCCAGGAGTTGTCGGCGATCACGGCCACACCTCCCAACGCCTGGTAGCCGACAGGCGGTTTGAACGCATCAATCGTTGCTGTTTGCTTGACGCCAGCGACTTTCAGAGTGGCAGAGTCATCCACACTTTGCGGCGAACTCCCATACACCGGCGGGTGCATCACCGATGCATACAACATTCCATCCATCCGCGCGTCTTGTCCGTACATCGCCTGGCCTGAAATCATGTTCTTCAGGTCGTAAGCCTTTTTAGGCTTGCCGATATAGCGCCAGTCTCCGCGCGCTTTCAGTTTCAACTCTTCTTTTTTCGGAACCGGCAACTTTGCCGCGGCGGAAGCCAATTCTCCATAACTAAGCTTCTTGCCGCTCGCCTTGTGCACCACCATGCCGGGTTCCGTGCTGCATTCTTTTTCGGGCACGCCCCACGTCTGCGCCGCGGCGCGCACTAGCATCAACCGGCCGCTGGCCCCGGATTCGCGCAGCGTGTCGAAGAAGCTTCTTACGGAGTGCGATCCGTCCGTGTCCTGGTCTCCATATTTCGCGTCGCCGTCGCCCTGCACAACCTTCACGCGGTTCCAGTCGGCGTCCAGTTCATCCGCCACGATCATCGGCAATCCGGTCCGGTCGCCGCTGCCCATTTCCGCGCGGTGGGCAACGATAAAAACCGTCCCGTCCGTTGCGATCGCCAGGTACACGTTGGGTTGCAGCGCCGCCGCTGCCATCGACTCGGCAGCCGATGGTTCTGCGGCCGCCAGCAAACTATCGGGAAGGTAGCGCGCGCTAAGCACAAACGCGCCCGCACCCGCAATCCCCTTCAAGAAACCGCGACGGCTGACATTTTCTATTTGGATCATGTCCTCACCTGAACCGGCGCTTTCGCCGACGAAAATCACCCAAAATCCGTCTACTTCCGTTCTCTATCCTACCTTCATTGTATGGGCATGCAAGTCTGGATAATTCTCTCTGCACGTCCGATGGGGAGTACGCAATTCGATTGCCCCGTTTGCTTTGCGCTGGCATACTCGTTTCCCGCAGCACGGAGAGAGCACCGCACTATGAAACGCGAATATCACCGCTGGCATTCCCCGCGTCTGGGCATTGAACTCGGCGTCGTGGTCTACGGTCACTGGGGGCCGCCGCTGATGGGTTTTCCCACCAGTGCGGGCGACGAGTTGGAACTGGAAGGGCAGAGCATGGTGGGCGCGCTGGCGGAATTCATCGACGCCGGGCGAATCAAGTTCTTCACCGTGAATTCGATCAACGGTTTGAGTTTTTACAACAAGGCAGCGCATCCGTTTCACCGGAGCTACGTGCAGTCCGTTTTCGATTCCTACCTGCGCGAAGAAGTCGTTCCGTTCATCTGGGACAACTGCCAGTCGCGCGTGTCGATCGCCACGATGGGCTCCTCCTTCGGCGCGTACCACGCGGCCAACACACTGTTCAAGCATCCGGACGTCTTCAAGCGCTGCTTCGCCATGTCCGGAGTGTACGACCTGCGGAATTTCATGGACGGAATGTACGACGACAATTTTTATTTCAACAATCCCGTCGATTATCTCGCGAATCTCTCCGACCCCTGGCACTACGAGCAGCTCGCTTCCTGCGACATCCACCTCATCACAGGTACTGGCCAGTGGGAACACAGCGGCCCCACTTACCGCCTCTCCGAAGTCCTCGCCAGCAAAGGCATCCGCCACTCCGTCGACAACTGGGGCCCCGAAGGCGGCCACGACTGGCCCTACTGGAAGCACCAGATGGGCACGTACATCAACAAATTGTATTGAATTGTTCAGGCCAGGCCGAGATGGTCCATCTGGTAGTGGCCTTTATCGATCACCTGATCCTGGTCGATCCAGACGTCGCAATTCCGTGTGAGGACGTCGACGTGAGTGCGCGATTTCCAGTCGGCGTGGGTCTGGCTGCCGTAGGGATCTCCGAAGGCAATGTGGACGCCGGGGAATTTCTCATCCTGCAGCAGGATCCCAATCATGCGAGTCAGGCCAAGATTGGTTCCGAACGCGAGTTCGCCGACGCGGTCGCTGTTCTCATCGGTGTGGCAATAACGCCAGAATTCGTCTTCCAGGTCCTTGCGTGCGCATTCCGCATGCACCAGTCGTCCACCAATAATTTCCAGCACCAGCGGCGTCGCCTGCAGGTCGCCATATTTCCCGTTGAAATAATCACCGGCGGTAGCGTCGCACACAAATCTGCCATCCACTGTGCCAGGCGTGGTGAATACTTCCCCCGCCGGCAGATTCGACCAGTAGCGCGGGCTGATAAGCCCGCTGGTTTTCACCCAATCCAGGTGGCGATTGAAGTGCGCGGAAAACGATGTGCCCGCTTCGGTCTTCACCGTGAGCGTTTCGGCGCGCTGCATCCGTTCGCGCAGCTTGTCGCTCAGGCGGTCCACCATGTGGTAATCCGCGCGCATGCCTTCCTGCATGATTTCCGGAGTGACGCCGACCATGTGCGCGTAGCGAATCTGCCGGCGCTCTACCACCTTCACGATCGACATTCGCGCGCTCAATTCGCCGGGTTGCGGCGTCATGCATAGCACGCCCACGTCCGCTGTTTCCAGGGCTTGCAGCACCGCTTCCGGCGCGCCATGCATCGGGCGAGGGCCAAAATCCTCCAGCAGCAGGCCCGTAAAATCAGCGCCGCGTTCCGTCAGCGCTTTTTCCAGGCTAGCCGCAACGCTGCGGCTGATTTCATCCGCGATCAGTGCCACGTGTTCGCCCGGCTGTACACCCAGGCACACGTCAATGGCGTTTTCGGCGCCGGCCATCAGCTCGATTGGGGCGTTTCCAAAAGACATCTTCATTATTTTACCTGATTCCCGCGCCCAGCCAAAAACGCAGGACTACGAATTTCCTTGCCCGGCCACCTTTTCCGCGCTTTTCGGCTCCACGCGGAAGGCGGGGATCTGGCCTCCTCCGCTGGTGACATTCGCCAGGCTGCTGGCGCTTAGTCGCGTCAAAAAGCCGGAAAGTTTCCCGCGGAACATGTATGGAGCCAGATCCACAAGCATGTCGCGAAATTCGACTCCTCCGTCCGCATTGATGTACGGAAACTCGCCCCGCCGCATCGCAATTTTTTCCTGCACAATCCAGCAGCCCTCCGTTGCCGATTTCCCGCCCGTAAGCGCCTGCTGAATCGACTTTTCCCACTGGTTGGCGTCGATTTCCCACCCGAGCGTCACGCCGGTGCCGCCGTATTCGTCGCTGGGTTTCAGCACCAGGCCGTTCTTGTTTTTGCGGATGTAGTCGAGCAGCGCCACCGGTTGACCCTGATAGTCCGTTTTCACATCTTCGACCACGCGCGTCCACGGCACGTGCCGGCGAATCACGTCCAATTCTTCCGAAGAAAACAAGTTCGCGTTTTTCTGCTCCGTCAACACGGCGAAGAACGCCTTAACGTGCGGAATCTTGCAGCGGAAATTATTGGCCACGCAAACTGCCTGCGCTTCATATGCCTTCACCAGGGCAGCGCATTCGTTCGGCCTGGCCACAATGTCGTTAATCAGCACGCGGCGATAAACCAGGTCGATCTTCTTTCCCTTCGCCAACAACTGCTTTCCATCCCATTCGAGTTCCCGCGGATCGGCCAGCACCACGGGCACGCGCAGGGCTTCAAACCGCTCCTTCAGAATCTCGAATTCGCTCCAGGTCGGAACTTCCTTCCAGTCCGTGATCAGCATCTGCGGCCGCTCGGATGTTCCGCCCCAATCGCGATACGTGCTGAGCAGCGCATCCAGCAAGCGCCCGCTCAACGGATAACTGTGAATCAAGAATTGTTCGGCGAATTGCTTCATCACGGGCAATGCGCGGAATATCTCCGAAAGCGTTTCCGTGTAGCCGGAACCCGCGGGCGATTCGCCGTTATATTCGGTGAATTTCAGGGAATCGGGCAGAAGGAATGCATCCACGCGAGACGCCGTGCTCGCGGGCCCATTTCCAGCTGGCAAACGCACCAGGCGCTCCTCCTCCGGCCGCAAATGGAATTGCGCAAACAGCGATTTGTCTTCCATGGCAGCGGCGGCTACGCGCTCACCGAGCCTGGCGAGTGTTTCCGTGGCGTGACGCACGCGGGCTTCATCCTGCGGCGAAAGAAAGAATGGCCGCAGGAATGGACAGTGGACGCGGTTGCCGAAGGTCAGCTTCGCGTCCTGCAATTCCTGCAGAAATTTTCTGGGAAAATCGGGCGACTCCTTTAGCAGTGGCCGCAGGAATCCATTCCAGGATTCAACCGGGTCCGGCCCAGAGGCCGAAGTGAAGCCGACCGTCATCGTTTCGGGATTCCTGAAGGCGCGGATTGCGCCGCCTGTGCCGCACGCGGCGCACCGGTGAATCCCGCGGCGGCGCCCATCCCCAGCATCTCTTCCCAACGCGGCCACGTATTGGCAATATTCCCATGCAACGCGCGGTCGATCACCAGCCGCGACATCTTTTCCACCACATGCTCAAAATAAAATTCCGTGATCCGGTCGCGCTCGAAATCCGGCGCCGGGTTCAGGAAGTCGATCGCATAGGGCACGCCATCCTTCACCGCGAATTCGATGGTGTTCATTTCGTAGCCGAGCGCCTGATTGATCGTTTGCGCGTCTTTCACCACGCGCGCCCCCAATTCCTTCGACAAGTAGCTGTGTTCCACAAGGTATTTGCGCTCCTTCGGGTCGTACGCCACGGGCAAGATGTCCGTCTTGCCAAAGGTGAAGCACCGCACATACTGGGTGAAATCAATGAACTCCTGCAGCGTCATGCAATACGGGGAAGTCTTGTCGTAAGCCTCCCACAGTTCTTCCTTGTTATTCACTTTGTAGACGTGTTTCCATCCCCCACCCGAAAACGGCTTCAGAATCGCCGGCCACCCCACATAATCGAGCAGTCCGTCCCAATCGATCGGATATGTCAAATTTCGCAGCGATTCCGAGTTGATGTCCACATCGGCCGGATAACCCTTTTGCGGCAGCAGAACCGTTTTCGGAATGGCGATGCCAAGTTTCGCCATAACGGAGTAGTTGAAATATTTATCGTCCGCGGTCCACCAGAACGGATTGTTGATGACGTAAGTTCCCTGCAGTACGGCGTGTTTCAGATACCCGCGGTAATATTCCACTTCGTGCGAAATGCGGTCTACGATTACGCGGTACTCCGCCGGTTCGCCCATCTTTGTGCCGCCGAGTTTCACGAACTCGGCCGTCACGCCGTCTTTCTTGCCCAGCTCATTCACGCGAGCGATAAACGCCGGAGGAAAGCTGAACTCGCGTCCGCACATCAATCCGACTTTAGCCATGGATTCCTCCTCGTGCTTCGTTCATCCGCATTGCTCGATTGGCCTGGTTCAATTAATCGCGGCCGCGGAATTTGATCTGGCGTCCTGCACGCTCGCGCGCGTCTCCATCACCAGGTGGCGCACCACGTCCTTCAGGTCGCCAGTGTGCTGGTAAACGCGCAGCTGCCTTTCCGCGCTGGTGCCTTCGTTCAGAATCGTGTGGATGTATTCGACGGCGCTGCGGCTGCCCAGGTCGTCCACCACGTCGTCGATAAATTCCATCAGCTCCAGCATCAGCTCGCGCATCGGCACTTCGGCTTCGCGCCCGAAATCGATCATCTTGCCTTCGATGCCGTAGCGTGCCGCCCGCCACTTGTTTTCTTCGATGAGCGCGCGCCGGTACAGCCTCCAACTCTGGTTGCGCGTATACAAACGGTGCAGCTTGACGACGATCGCCTGGGTCAGCGCCGCGATGGCCACCGCTTCTTCCACGCGCGTCGCTGTGTCGAACATGCGGAACTCCAGCGTGCCGTACGTCGGGTGCGGGCGAACGTCCCACCAGATTTTTTTCCCTGTATCGATGCAGTTCAGCTTGACCAGCAGGTTGATGAAATTCTCATACTCGCTCCAGGATTCGAAAACTTCCGGGATGCCGGTGCGTGGGAAGCGCCGGAAAACTGTGGTCCGGAACGATTTCAACCCCGTGTTGCGCCCCATCCAGAACGGTGAGCTGGTCGAAAGCGCCAGCAGGTGCGGCAGGAAATAGCGCACCATGTTCATCATATCGATGGTCGTCTGCTTGTCCGGCATCGCAACGTGCACGTGCATGCCAAAGATCAGCAGTGACCTGGCAAGCTGGCCCATTTCCTCGACGATGTGCTGGTAGCGCTCGCCGGGGGAGATTACCTGATCGATCCAGCTGGAAAAAGGATGTGTTCCGGCCGCTGCGACGCGCAGACCAGTGCTTTCCGCAGCCAGCACCAACTCGCTGCGGGTACGGTGCATCTCCAGGCGCAACTCGCTGACGTTTTCACAAATCTTCGTCCCCGTTTCCACGATGGACTGGTGCATCTCCTGTTTCACCAGGTCGCCAACCCCGCGCGCCGCCGCGGAGGAAAGCAGCTGCACAACGTGCGAGCGCAGCTCCAAGGTTTCCGGATCGATGATTTGAAATTCCTCTTCGACACCGATGGTGAAGCGGTGAGCCATTGTGGCCCTCCCGGCTGCTGGGTCTATAGTGGAGACTTCGGAGCCATATCATACTCCTACCCCTCTGAAAATCACATCGTACTCGCCGGAGCGAAGCGCGGGTCCATTGACAGCGCAGGGGCCCTGCCATACACTCGCGCGCTGTTGGGTCATTTTGCCGGATGCAATCCATCTCTAATGCGGAATTGAGGGTGTCGATGAGCAATCGCTCTTTGCTGTCGAAGTGGCTCGTTTCCATAGCCTGTGTGTTGCCAGCGTGTCTGCTGTGGGTGAATTTGGCGGCCGCAAAGTCGCCGCAGGAACCCGAGAAAAAAGCGGAAGAAGAATCCAAGGTGGCCACTATCGAAGTTACTCCCATGAAATCCACCGCTGCCGTCGGCACAAAGCTGCAGTTCAAGGCGGTTGCCAAAGACGCAAATGGGCAGGCGCTGCCCGATCCGGTAAAGAACTGGTACGCGGCCCCGTTTGATTCCGCGGTCGCTGAGGCCACCGGCGAAGTCTCCTTTGTGCAGCCGGGTGAAATCACGGTGGTAGCGGTGATCGGTAAAAAGACTGGCTACGCGCATATCTCCGTTGGCAGGCCGCACATCGCGCGAATTGATGTTACAGGACCGTCGGCGCCGCTTGCGGCAGGAGCGACTCATCGTCTGACGGCGACGCCGCGAAACGCCGACGGCAACCCGCGCACGGATATTGCCCTGACGTGGACTTCGGAAACTCCCACGGTGGCCAGCGTGGATGAGGCGGGCCTGGTGCACGCACTGAAGCCGGGTGACGCAAAGATTCGCGCTGCGGGCGACGGAGCCACCGGCGAAACCACCGTGCGCGTCGCAAAGAATTCCGTCTTAAGCCTCGAGATCGCTCCGGCAACCGCCAACGCGAAAACCGGTGACGTTTTGCACTTTGCGGCGAAAGACAAGAAAGGCGGAGCCATCTCCACGGAAGTTTCCTGGTCGGTACAGAACTCTGGCGCCGGGATTTTGCCGGATGGTTCCTTTGTCGCGGAGCGCCCGGGCACCTACACGATTCAGGCGGCAGTCGGTGACCGCGCGGCCTTCGCCAGTGTCGTGGTTGCGCCGCGAAACATCGCTCGCGAAACCGAAGTTGTCGGTCACGTGATGCCGAAAGACGAACAGTTTGCCGAGGAGTGGATCTGGGACCACTATGCGTATCTCTCCGGCATCAGCGACAAGGTCTACGTTTACGACATCACAGATCCCGCGCATCCGCAAACTGCCGATCCGCTTAAAGTTGACGCCCGGCTCGTCAACGACGTCAGCGTTACCGCCGACGGTAAGATTGGCGTAATCACCCGCGAAGGCGCCTCCAGCCGCAAAAACGGCATCGTTTTCCTAGATACTTCCGACCCGATGCATCCCAAAGTTCTTTCCGAATACACCGCAACCGTCACCGGAGGTGTCCACAGCGCGTACATCAACACTCATTATGTGTATCTCACGGATGACGCCACGGGTTCGATGCGGGTGATTGATTTCGCCGACGTAAAGAATCCTAAAGAAGTGGGCCGTTGGCAGGTGGAAAGCTCCGGGCAGATTCGCATCCCGCTGCCCGCGGAAGAAGGCGGCGGCTTCACCATGGCGGGCCGTTATCTTCACGATCTGCAGGTGATTGACGGGTTGGCCTATCTAGCTTACTGGCGCGATGGCGCGATCATTCTGGACGTTGGCAACGGCATCAAGGGTGGCAGTCCAGAGCATCCGCAATTCGTCTCCACCTATCGTTTTAATTACGACGAATTGTATGGCTCCGGCTGGCTTGCGGGCGCCCATGCCATTTACCGTTACAAGAATTATTTATTCGTTGGCGATGAAGTCTTTCCTGGAAGTTTTGATCTGGCGTCGCGGGCGCGGATTCCGGTTCGTGGAATTGCGCACGTCCTCGATGTTAGTGACCTCGCGCATCCGCGCGAAGTGGCGACCTACAGCGTGCCCGAGGGCGGCTCGCATAACATCTGGGTCGTGGACGACGTCCTCTATATGGGTTATTACAGCGGCGGCGCGCGGGTGCTGGATGTTTCCGGAGAGTTGCGTGGAGAGTTGTACAACCAGGGCCGCGAAATCGCCCATTTCTGGAGCGCCGATCCCCAAGGCTACCGGCCCAATCTTCCCTTCGCCTGGGGAGCGTTTCCCTACAAAGGTTTAATCTACGTCAACGACGTGCACGCCGGCATGTGGATCATCAAGCTCGGCAAACCAAAACCCTATTCAATGACCACCGACCCGCCTCTTCAATAGGACGGATGTTTCCGTAATTTTCCTGTCGCGGCCTTTAGTCGAGAAGCGCCGGAGGCGCGGCAGACCTTAGCCCAGCGCGTAAGCGCTGGGTCTCCAGTCCCATTAATGTCGAGCCCCCGAGGGGCGGCACAAGCTTTCAACCCGAACCTCCGCGGCAAATCTCTTCATGTGAATGCTTGACCATTACTCCATCTTCCAAAAATCAATCCCCGCGGCCTGTGGCGGTGTATCCACCTCCGCCACAATCTTTTTAGCCTCTAGATCCACGACTTCGACGGTGCCAGGCTGTTCCCCGACGCCTTCAACCGTGAAAAAAGCGTAAAGATTGTCCGGCGAAACCACCACGCCATGCACCACTTTCCGCCTGGTCGGCAGACGGGCAATCTCCTTCCCGCTCGCCGCATCAAAAATGGAAACAGAAGCGTCGCGCTTGTTTGTCGCCAATATAAGCTTGCCGTCGGACGTCACGCCGAGATTGTAGACTCCGTTCCCCGCGGGAATCCGGCGAACAAGTCTCCATTCCTTGGTATCCACTTCCACGATATCGTTCGATTTGTTGCAGGCCACGTACACGCGGCTGCCGTCGCTCGAAGGCTGCGCCCACGTAGGACTGCAGCTGATAGCCGCCATATTCATGGGCATGGTCATGCCCTCGTGGTGCTCCACTTTTTCCTTCGGAAGGCCGGAGTAGCCTTCTTCTTTGCCGGCGCTCACGCGGAAACTTCGCGAAACCTTCATCTTTTCGGTGTCCACTTCCACCAGAAGGTCATTCATCATGCACGCCGAGTATTGATGCCGCCCATCGTGCGAAATTCTGGAGCCGTGCGGCATGATGCAGGTGGGGATGCGCGCCAGTTCGACCATTTCGTTGGTATCCACAACCGAGACGCTGCTGGGTACTGGATCGCCGTGCAGGTTGAAGTTCACCGCGAACAGAAAATTTCCGTCAGGCGTCACATCGGCGGTAGCGGGAAATAGTCCCAAGCCCACTTGCTTCACCACGCGGTCAGTCGCGGTTTCATACTTCAATGCCGTCCCATACGGCCGGCCGTGCCCGATGGTGACATAGAAATTCTTTTTGTCCGGTGAAAACGTTATTCCATGCGGGCCGCTGATATCGCTTTGCAAGATGCGAGTTTCCGTCGTTTTCTCGACCACCGCGCCTCCAGACCCAAAACGCACTGTGGCGATTCGATCGGCCGATTCGCACACCAACTTCACCCAGTATTGCTTAGCCGGTCCGTCTCCGCCGCGTGCGCCCAGGCTGAAACCCAGCGCGGCGCACAAAAAGATCGCTTTCCAGGTAGATCGTCGCAGGTCTTTCATTGGCTTCTCCGATGGCTCACGCGCATTCTATCGCACTTGCTCCGTCAATTTGGCACTCGACGCAGATACGCGCTTGCTGAGACACTTTTCCCATGCAGATCACGCCTTTTCGCATTGAAGAGTACATGGGCAAGCATGAATTCTCCGCCCGCTACCTGCTTTCCTCCTCCGACGCCGAGTCCGTCACGATCGAAGAAATCTTGTCGCTGGAACCCGGTGCGCACGACGCTTTTATGAAGCACTGGTGCGGGTACACCGAATCGCCGGGGGCGCCGTGGCTGCGCGAAGCTCTCGCCGCAATCTATAAGACAATTCATGCCGATCAACTTATCGTCGTCTCGGCCGCGGAAGAAGCCATCTTCCTTTTCTATCACGCCCTGCTGACGCCGCGGGATCACGCCATCGTCGAAACCCCTTGTTATGAGAGTGCCCTCACGCTTCCGAAGAGCACCGGCGCGGCCGTCAGCGAGTGGAAGCGCAGGCCCGAAAACAGTTGGGCCCACGACCTCGCCGCATTGGAAGCTCTCATCCGGCCGAACACCCGCGCTCTCTATATCAATACGCCGCACAATCCCACTGGGCTCCTGATGCCGCTGGAAGTTTTCCGTGCGGTCCTCAAACTTGCGGCGAAGCATAACATCTATGTTTTTTCGGACGAAGTGTATCGCGAACTGGAACACGACCCCGCCACCCGCCTCCCCGCGGCTTGTGACCTTTATGACCGTGCGTTGAGCCTCGGCTCGGTCAGCAAAACCTACGGCTTGCCCGGGCTGCGCCTTGCCTGGCTTGCCTCGCACGACCAGCCCTTCCTGCAGAAAATTATTTCGCTGAAGCATTACACGACGATCTGCGCCAGTGCCCCCAGTGAATTCCTGACCGCGCTCGCGTTCCGGCATCGAGAAAAATTCATTGACCGCAATCTGCAGATTGTTCGGCACAATCTCCCCCTGCTCACCGCATTCTTCGCCCGCTATAACAACCTCTTCGAGTGGACACCGCCAAATGCCGCCACGATCGGATTTGCGCGCTTCAAGCCGCAGCAGGATGTTCAAGAGTGGTGTGAAACTCTGGTCCGCGATGCCGGCGTCCTGCTGCTGCCTGGCGCCGTTTACGACGAACCTCGTCACATCCGGTTTGGCTATGGAAGAAAAAACATGCCGGAATCGCTGGCGCAATTCGAGGCCTATCTGAAGTCGGCTTCTTTCGCGCGTTCTGCTTAAGCTGAAAAATTCAACGTTTGCAGATTTCGAAAAAGAGAAAAGGGCACCCTGGGATCGCGGGTGCCCTTTTTCAACATTCTATGATTCCGGCTCGACTTGCTTTTTAAGCAGCTCCCATCGAGCGGCGCGCCTGGAAGCATTCACGGCAAAATACCGGGCGGCCTTGCGTTGGCCGGAAGGGAACCGTGGTTTCCTTCCCGCATTGCGAGCAGTTGGTTCTTGTTTCGGCTCGTGGAGCGGAACCTCCTCCGCCGCCACCGCCGCCTTCCGCCCGTTTCGCCTTGCAACCCTTGCAGCGCTTGGGTTCGTTCTTGAAACCCTTATCGGCGAAAAACATCTGTTCGCCAGAGGTAAAAACAAACTCAGCGCCGCACTCCGAACACTTCAGGACCTTATCGTGGAATTCCATGACCCCGCTCCCCCTGGACCCGTATCGGGCGGGGGGCCGGGCTCTTGCACGTCGGGCCGAATGAAGCGCTTGGACCTGTGGTCCGGGACAGCTGGGCGCGGATCCCTTGGGCCTGCGGGCATAGAATTTGAACAAATACCCAACTTGCTCTGCCTGATAGGGGCCTGATCCCGGAAGTGCGGCGCCGAGCTGCGTCTAAAGCAGGAGATTAATCCTGCTCGCGACGCTGCTTTTTGCGCAGTCGCTTCCGCGAAAGCGCTTCTTTTGCCCGGCGCTTCTCGCCGGGTTTCATGTAGAAGCTGTGTTTCTTTATTTCCTTGATGATGTCCTCTTGCTGCACCTTGCGCTTGAAACGGCGCAGTGCATTCTCAAGAGACTCATTCTCCTGAATCACTACTTCTGCCAATGTACTTCACCCCAATTCCGGTTCGGATTGCCTGCATGCAGTGCCGTCGCTGTTGTACCGCACTGCTCCTGAATACATTATCGCACGAGGTTGTTGGCTTCTTGTAGTCAATTCACCCCCACAAGTCAAGCAATCTTTCGCTGCAACGGCCTCGCCCGCCAGATAGATAGCTCTGGAGTTACTAGTTATACTTGTATAACCTCCTGCCCCGGCTGCCTCCCGCTTGCCACTGCTGGTACACTGGGGAGCCTCAAACTTCTGCTTCGGGAGCCGACCTCCATGCCCGATATGCGCGACGCGGTTGGAGTACTTCTTGCCGGAGGTCAGGGCGAGCGCTTGTGGCCTTTGACGCGAGACCGCGCCAAACCCGCGGTTCCTTTCGGGGCTCTCTACCGCATCATTGATATCACCCTTTCCAACTGCGTAAATTCCGGGTTGCATCGCGTTTTTGTGCTCACCCAATACAAAGCGCTCAGCCTTTCGCGGCACGTGCGCGCGGGATGGTCGCCGCTGATGGGTTTGGGGGAGTTCATCGAAGTCCTCCCGCCGCAGATGCGCGTTTCCCAACAGTGGTACCAGGGCACAGCCGACGCGGTGTACCAGAACATCTATTCGCTCGGCAGCGAGCGATCGAAGTACACCTTCATTTTGTCCGGCGACCACATTTACAAAATGGATTACGCCAAGATGCTGCAGCGGCACATCGATACCGGCGCGGAAGTTTCCGTGGCCACGATCGAGGTGCCGGCGGCGGAGGCGGCGCGCCAGTTTGGCGTAATCGAGACCGACAAGGACTGGCGAATTGTGGGTTTTGAGGAGAAGCCGGCCGCGCCAAAAACTTCTCCGCACAAAACCACGCACTGCAACGCCTCGATGGGCGTGTACATCTTCAACACGCAATTGCTGATTCCCACGCTGATGGCCGATTCCGAAGATCCTAAGTCCGCGCACGATTTCGGCAAGGACATTATTCCCCGCATCATTTCCAAGCATCGCGTCTTCGCCTACAACTTTGTGGACGAAAATTCCAAGGAGTCGCTCTACTGGCGCGACGTCGGAACCATCGACGCCTACTACGAAGCGAACATGGACCTTGTGAGCGTTTCGCCGGTCTTCAATCTCTATGACAAGGCGTGGCCGCTGCGCACCTGGCAGCACCAGTATCCCCCGGCGAAATTCGTCTTTGCCGACGCCGACCGCATGGGCATCGCGCTCGATTCTATCGTCGCGCACGGCTCGATCCTCTCCGGCGGACGCGTGCAGAATTCCTTGCTCGGCTACGATGTTCGCGTAAACAGCTATTGCGAGATCACCGCATCCCTGATTTACAACCACGTGAACATCGGTCGCCATTCGCGGATTTGCCGCGCCATCATCGACCGCCACGTCAGCCTTCCCGAGCGCACGGAAATCGGCTACGACCTCGAAGCCGACAAGCGCCGCTTCCACGTCACTCCCTCCGGCATCGTCGTCGTCGTCCGTCAGGAATCCCTCATCGAAGAACCCGAGTCGCCATAGGGCCTGACTGGCAATAGATTTACGCCCTTGTAGGGCCTGCCTTCTGAGGCGGCCCGCTCTTCTTTTTTTCTCCAATCGCCAGCCACTCGCCACTGCACATCCTTTGTTACAATATTTCGTTACTTCCATCACTCAGGAGCCTCCACACACATGTCCACCAAAATTACCCGCGTCCGCGCACGGCAGGTGATTGATTCGCGTGGAAATCCCACCGTCGAAGCCGATGTCTTCCTCGAATCCGGCGCGTTTGGGCGCGCAGCGGTACCCTCCGGCGCATCCACTGGCGAGCATGAAGCGCTCGAACTCCGCGACGCAGACAAATCGAAATACCTCGGCAAGGGCGTGCTGAAAGCGGTGCATAACGCCAACACGGAAATTGCCAAGGCAGTCACGGGCGCGGATGCGGCGGACCAGCGCGCGCTGGATCACACCATGATTTCTCTGGACGGCACGCCCACGAAATCGCGCCTCGGCGCCAACGCGATTCTCGCGGTTTCCATGGCCGCCGCGCGCGCGGCAGCGGTAGCGCTGAAGCAGCCGCTCTACAAATATCTCTCGCGGTATTCCACGGACACTTCCGCGAACCTGCTGCCGGTGCCGATGATGAACATCCTGAACGGTGGCGCGCACGCGGACAGTTCCGTGGACTTTCAGGAGTTCATGGCCATGCCGGTGGGAGCGCCGTCGTTCAGTGAAGCGCTGCGCTGGGGCGTGGAAGTTTTTCACTCACTCAAAGCCGCGCTGAAAAAGCACGGCTACTCTACCTCCGTCGGCGATGAAGGTGGTTTCGCGCCGAGCTGTAAATCAAACGAAGAAGCGATCCAGATTGTGCTCGAAGCAATCAGCGCGGCGGGTTATAAACCGGGCGAACAGGTGGCGATTGCGCTCGACCCCGCGGCCAGCGAATTCTACGACAAGGCCAGCGGCAAATACGTGTTCAAGAAATCGGACAAGTCCTCGCATTCCTCTTCGGAGATGGCAGCGTACTGGACCAGTTGGGTGGAAAAATATCCTATCGTTTCGCTGGAGGACGGCATGGCGGAAGACGATTGGGCCGGCTGGAAGAATTTGACGCAGAGCGTGGGTAGCAAGACATCGAAGAAGAAAATCCAACTGGTGGGCGACGATCTGTTTGTGACCAACACGGAACGCCTTTCGCGCGGGATCAACGAGGGCATCGCCAACGCGATTCTGATCAAGCTGAACCAGATCGGCAGCGTCACCGAAACAATCGACGCCATCGAGTTGGCCCGCAAGGCCGGATACAACTCCATCATTTCGCACCGCTCCGGCGAAACTGAAGACACGTTCATCGCCGACCTGGCGGTAGCCACCGCCGCCGGCCAAATCAAGACCGGCTCCGCATCGCGCACCGACCGCATCGCCAAGTACAACCAGTTGCTGCGCATCGAAGAAGAACTGGGCTCCGCCGCCCGCTTCAACGGCAAGGCCCCGTTGCGTTGAGTTGTTTTGCGCTGGTGGTGGAGGTGCATTCTTGAGGCGAGGAAGAATTTAAAGGCAAGGAAGAGCAGGGATAACGCAGAGGCGCGGAGGGCGCAAAGGTTCGCAGAAAAGAGCGTCAGCGCCGGAGGCGCGGCAGAAGTTAGCCCAGCGCGTAAGCGCTGGGCTAACTGACAGAAAGAACCGAGCGCCGTAGGTGCGACAGTTAGCGTGAGATTGCTCATTCATTCGGCGGATTTTTTGGATTGTTTTTGGCGGCGGGCGTCGGCCACTACCAGGCGGATCTCTTCGTAGGTGACCTGCTCGGGCACGGCTTCCTTGATGGGCCTCAGCAAATCCAGGCCAAGGCGGCCGGCGGCTTCCAGGATTTGTTGTTGATGGATGGGATGCACCCAATCCGGACGAAAGGGCGTTTCCCCTTTTTCAATGAGGTCGGCGACGAGGACGACGACCGAAGAAACTTTTCTCCCGCGGAGTTGGGCGATCTCCTCAAACGTGCGTCCCTGATTCAGCAATTCCAGCGTTTCCTGCGAGGGACTTGAGGCCTTCGAGTGCCAATCCTTGGTCGCGCGCTCTCCACTGGCGAACCGGCGCAGGGCGTCGAGAATCTCTTCCCCGTAAAGCTCGCATTTCTTTTCCCCGATGCCGGAGATCTGGCGGAGTTCAGAAAGGTTGCGGGGCAAGGCCTGGCAGATGGCGTCGAGCGTGGTGTCGTGGAGCACGATAAACGCGGCGATCCCCTTTTCGCGGGCGATATTCCGGCGCCATTCGCGGAGGAATTCGCGGAGATCTTCGTTCACCTGAACCGTGGGATTCAGTTCGTACTGGGAAGTTTCAAGCACGCGGTTGGGATTCTGAATCGGCACGGATGATTTGGATGAGGTTTGATTTATCCCGGCGAGCCACCGCGGAGTGCCTGCGCAGATGTCGCAGACTTCGCAGCGATCCCATTTCGTCACTTCGCCAAAGTGAGTGCAGATTTCCTTTTGCCGGCATTTTTGCCCGCCCACAAATTGCTGGATCTGGTGGTAGCGATCCCAGGCGCGGTCTTTTTCCTGTGAATCGCCGATCTGGTTGATGAAAAAGGCGCGCAGGCCGTTGTCCTTCTTTTCCCAGAAAATGTAGCAGTCCGCCGGCAACCCATCGCGTCCCGCGCGGCCGGTTTCCTGATAAAGCTGTTCGATGCTTTCGGGCAACCCCAGGCGGACCACGGCCCGCACGTTTGGCTTGTTGATGCCCAGGCCGAAGGCGACCGTGCCGACCAGCACGCGAGCTTCTTCGCTCATCCACTTTTCCTGGTTGGCACTGCGCGCGCCGCTGTCCATCTGTCCGTGATAGCCGACGGCGGCGATGCCGTTTTCTTCCAGCAGGTCGATCACTTCGCCGACGCGGGCGATGGTTGGCGTATAGACGATCACGTTCCCGTCTTTCACCTTCTTGACGGCTTCGACCACGCAGGCGTCCTGCATGTTTCCCGTGCACTGGCGGACGAAGTAGCGGAGGTTTTCGCGGCGAAAGCTGGAGACGGATTTCAGCGGGTCGCGCAGGTGCAGCTGTTCGACGATGTCGTGGCGGACCTGGCGCGTCGCACTGGCCGTGAAAGCCGCGATGGGATGATCGGGGAAAAGCGAGCGGAGTTTGCCAAGCTGCCGGTATTCGGGGCGGAAGTCATGCCCCCATTGGGAAATGCAATGCGCTTCGTCGATCGCGAAGAAGGAGAGCGGCACTTGCCGGAGCCACTCGGCGGTGCTCTCCATCACGGCGCGTTCGGGCGAGACGTACATCAGGCGGTATTCCCCGCCGATGGCTTTTTGCTTCAGCTCGCGGCGGTCGGATTCAAGCACGGCGCTGTTCAGAAAGACGGCGGAGATGCCCATCTGGCGAAGCTGCGCAACCTGGTCCTGCATCAGCGCGATCAGGGGAGATATAACGACTGCGGTGCGATTTTCCTGCAACACAGCCGGCAACTGGTAGCAAAGCGATTTGCCTCCGCCGGTGGGCATCACCACGCAAACATCGCGGCCAGCGGCGAGGGCGCGAACGATCTCCTCCTGCCGCGGACGAAAGGCGTCATAGCCCCAGTAGCGCTTCAGCGCCCCGAAAAATTGCGAGTCAGCGATGACGGGGTTGGGATGGGTGATGGTAGCGGACATCAGAAGCTCCGGGAACGACGCAACCCCAGGGGAAGGGAGGCGAAGAGGATGGAGCAGTTTCGCTTTAGTTTCGCCAAATGTCAAGCGCAGTTTTGTTAATTTCCTGGTTGGTAATCCACAGCCGAGGAAAGCCTGTGGATATGCTCGTTTTGGGAAAAGGATAGCAGCGAGCAGATAGCAGCCAAAAGGAGGCGAGGAGGGCGCCTAGTCAGAGCTTGCGTTCGCTTTTTGTTCGTCATAGACTCAACTGTCTGGCTTTCAGTCGAGGAATGTGCCCCCATCCTAGTGTTACTCTAGCTCCAAATAGAGGTTTTAAATGAACACCGATGTTGCAGGACGAGTCAGAAATGTCCAACTCCCTTTGAGCAAGCCGCTCCTACCGCTGTTTGAGGCAATCATAAATTCCATTCACGCGATTGAAGACGCAAAGGAAAACAATGGCCGAATTGAAGTCGAGGTTCTGCGAAGCGCAGGAGATCTCTTTGCAGAGTCAGACCGCTCCCACGCTGAAATAAATGGTTTTTTGGTGAGAGACAACGGCATTGGGTTTGAGGATGAAAATTTCGAGGCATTTACCACGTCTGACACAACTTTTAAAGCGAATCGCGGTGGGAAGGGAATCGGGCGCTTTATGTGGCTTGCCGCATTCGAGTCGGCCCATATAGAAAGTGTTTTCCAGTCGAATGGGGTGAAAAAATGTCGCCGTTTCAGTTTTTGTCCCCGTGGCACGGGGATAGAAGGGGCAACTTGTAGCGTCGAAGGGGAAAGAGAACGAGAAACGGTAATACGATTAATGGGATTTAAGGAGAAATATCGGAAGCAGTGCCCAAAGCGACTGGACACGATCGCTGCTTTCATAATTGAAGAGTTTTTGGAATATTTCATCGGCTCAACTCCTCCGCACATTGTTTTAAGGGATGGTCCCACGGGAGAAACACTATCTCTCGATGACTTTTTTGATGAACAAATGGCCTCGAAAATCAGCAAGCAGGGCCTAACAATTAAGGGCAGAGAGTTCGAAGTCCTTCACGTCCGCTTGTACTCGACGCACATCAGCGAGCACCGTCTTTATCTGTGCGCCCATGGGAGGGCCGTCCTCTCGGAGAAACTTGCGGGGCGGATACCCAACCTTGCTCGACACCTCGAGGATGAACGTGGTTCGGAATTTACGTATGCCGCCTATGTAAATTCCGTAGTTCTAGATGAAGCGGTTAATCCTGACCGGACTGCCTTTAACTTACCAGAGGAAGGGACTGACTTGCAGCTTTTCGAGATGACCATGCCTGAAATCCGAAAGGCAATATTTGATGCCTGTGCTTCGTTTCTAGCACCGTATACTGAGCCAATCGCTGTAAGAAAGCGGGCCCGAGTGGAAGAATTTGTGCAGAGAGATGGTGCGATGTACAGGCCGATCCTAGGCCGACTGGAGCATAGACTGGCAGAGATCGATCTAGAAGCCAGCGATGACGACATCGACCGGAAGCTTTACGAAGGCTATCATGAGCTCCAAGTGAAACTGCGCGAAGAGGGACAAAAACTATTACAATCTCCCATCCCAACTGAAACCGAGGTTGATAAGTTCGAGGAACGGCTTGATCGATATTTTGAGGAGATTTCAGAAGTTAATCGGGCTGACCTTGCTCGTTACGTCTGTCATCGCAAAGCCATTTTGGAGTTTTTCCAAAAGCAACTTTCGCTTCAGGGTGACGGCAAATACCGTCCGGAGGACAGAATTCATAGCATCATCTTTCCGCGAGGCAAAACATCCGATGAGGTACTCTTCGAGGATCACAACTTATGGCTTGTCGACGAGAGATTGGTCTTCCACACATTCCTAAGTTCCGACAAACCCATCAAGCAGCTCACTCCGCTGAAAAATAGTAGCAAGAAGGAACCAGATATTGTCGTGTTCGATAAAGCTTTTGCATTTTCGGAGGTGCCGGACGTCCCTTTTTCTTCAATCACAATCATTGAGTTCAAGAAGCCACAGAGGGACGACTATTCAGAGAAGGAAAATCCATTCGTCCAGGTTGCGAAATACATTAAGGACATACGAGATGGCAATTCGGTGACATCGACTGGCCGACCTATGCCTATCCCGGCCAATCTCCCTTTTTACTGCTACATCATTTGTGACATCACCTCGAACCTCAAAGAATGGGCAGAGCATTTTGAACTACAGCAAACTCCGGATTGTCTCGGTTTTTTTGGGTTTAAGAAAGCCTACAACGCCTACTTCGAGGTAATATCCTACTCAAAGTTGGTCGGAGACGCCGAGAAGCGCAATAAAGTCTTCTTCCAAAAGCTTGGCCTACCCAGCCACAGACTGTAGAACTATTTTGGATTTTTCCACTCAAACACAGGGCCACGTGCGAAACTTTCTCCACACTTTCTACGAGGATCGGGCGGCCGGGTGCCGCACCCTTGGGTTTTAAGGGTGCGGGTTTTTTCCTATTTTGCCCGCCGCTTCCTCTCACGTTTTCCACAGGCCATTCGAACGCTTTCCCAGTACCGTTACCAATTTTTGTCGTAAGAGATACTTGTCAGTACCTTACCCATTCGCTAACTATTCTCCATGAGCAACCCACGATGACCAACAAACGACCAGACGTTTCCTACAACCTTTGCACCTTTAAATTCGCCAACGGCAAATTCTGCACCATGCCCGCCCACCCCAGTTACGAAGGCCTCTGCCTCAACCACGCCACCATCCACCGCCGCACCTATCACCGCGAAGACGATCTCGTAAAAGAACTCGCCAGCCCCGCCGGCGATTTCATCACCCAGATCGATATCAATCACGTCCTCGGCAAACTCTTTGAGGCTCTCGCCGCCAACCGCGTCTCTCCCAAACGCGCCGCCACCCTAGCCTATATCGGCCACCTCCTGATGCGCTCCCAATCCGGCGCCAGAAGAGAAGCCAGCAACTGGCCCATCGAATCCCAGATCCTCTCCAAACTGGTCGCCATCAAATACCCCACCGAGCATTCTGCCGACGACGCCTCCCCCGCTGCGCCAGCTCAATCATCTTCCTCCTCATCGCCAGCCCCATCGTCCAAATCCTGACTAACTCATCCTCCATGCCTCCCCGTCAATCCGCCGAAGCGATGCTCTCTCGCGAAGGCGGACCATTTTCGATTTTCCATTTTCGTTTTTCCGTGGGGATATCCTCGCTCCTCATTCCTCGCTGTGGGCTGTTGACTGTAGGCTGTGAGCTTTCTTCTCCCAAGTCCTTTGTTTCCCCTCCATCCGCGCCCCGCGTCCATAACTCCTTTATTTCCCATACATACGCAAAAACAGGGGGGTACACACCCCCCAAAAATGTCGGCGCGCCGACATTTTCGATTTTTCCCCTTATTTCTTGCAGCTTTTTGCGCTTAACGCGCGGTACGTGGGCGAAGAGAAGAACCGACCTGAAGGTCGGCCACTACAAAAGCAGTGGGGAGGTTGTGGATGGTTCAGGGTTTGGTGGAATCGGCGGTGATGTGGCCGGAGGAGCGGTAAGAGGCGACGATTTTTTCGAAGGTTGGCTGCATGTCGTGGAAGAGAGGCTCGATGCACCAGGCGGAGATCTTGGTGTAGGTGTTGCCGGACTGGATGAAAGCGGAAAGAAACTCGACGGGGAGGTTGTTGCTCTTCTGGAGAGTGCCGCGATAGAAGACCAGGAGGGCGGGTTTGCCGTCGATGGTGGATTCGGAGCGGGCAAGTTCCTCGAAATTCGAGAGGGTTCTGCGGACACCGAGCATGGTCAGTTCGCGGTAACTATCCATCGAGCCGGGGTAGTCCTCCTGAATGACCATGGCGAAACGCATTTTGTCCTTGGAGCTGAGCCCGGCGAGCGTGGTGGGAGAGTTGCGAAGGTTCGGGTCAATCAACCAATCCTGCGGAAGAGTGAGGGAGAACTTGGCGGTGCGGTTGAGATATTGCGTGCCAATGAGGGATTCATCCATTTTGGGGAGAGTCTGTTTGACGGCGGTTGCGTCGGGAGCTTTGCCGGAACCGTTGTCAGCGAAAGTGATGGTCACGATGTCGGCGCGGTTCAATTGAACTTTGCCGTAGGAGGTTTCGACTTCGATTTTGTCGGAGGTGATGCCGGTCATGTGGCCGACAATTTTCGTGCCGTCTTTCAAGACGATCTCTTCCGCGAGCGCGGGCAAAGCCGCGGTCAGAAATAGCAGGCAGATGGTGAATGATCGAAACATGGAGCCCTCCTGCGCGGCGTGGGGCCGCGTTCCGTCGAGAGATCTTTGTGCACCCTACCATTGGGCGCGCCGGTTCGTGAGAGTTAATTTCGGGTATCGGAGCGTTGGCGTCGATAGGCGGATGGTACCAGCGGTCCAGAATCTAAGTAGCGGATTAGGCACCGCAGCGGGGAGACCGAAAAGACTTAACACAGAGGGCACAGAGGAAGAGCGCAGAGGACACGGAGAAGAAAAAGGGCCGAGCGAGCTCGGCCCCTACAAAGAAGTACGGACGGGCGTGGTCAGGGTTTTTCGGTCCACCACCAGAGTGGGGGGAGCGGCTTTTGCTGGGGGTAGATTTGGTTGAGGGTGTCGCCCTCGAAGAGTTCACCGTTTTTCATTACGTATTGGATGGCGGTGGTGTTATGAATGTCGTCGAGGGGATTTTTGTTGAGGACGACCAGGTCGGCGAGTTTGCCGGGTTCGATGGATCCGAGGTCTTGCGCGAAGCCCATGGCTTCGGCGCCGCGAAGTGTGGCGGAGCGGAGAACGTCCAGGTTGGAAGCGCCGCCGGAAGCGAGCGCCCACATTTCCCAGTGAAAACCCAGTCCTTGGAACTGGCCGTGGCTGCCGATGCAGACGCGGCCACCGGCTTTGATTAGCTTGGCGTCCTGGGCCGCGAGGCGCGGGAAGGCTAGCTCGTCTTTGCGCGTCCAGATGCGGCGGCGGCGAGTGCGGGCGTCGACGATATTGTGCGGCAGGAAGCGGCGGACTTTGGGGTCGTCGTGGACTTCGGTGGCTTCGTAGAAATAGTTTTCGGCCCACGGACCGCCGTAGGCGACGATCAGCGTGGGCGTGTAGAAGATGCCGGAGCGGGACCAGAACTGAACGGCGTCGTCGAAGAGCGGAGTGATGGGAAGGCTGTGTTCGTTGCCGCTGAAGCCGTCGATGGCGTGGGTGAAGTCGAGCTTCATGTCGAGCGCGCCTTCGGTGGTGGGCATGACGCCTTCTTTTTTGCAGGCCATCACCATCCACTGGCGCTGCTTGCGATTGCCGACGAGATAGGACTTGAGATAGGTGGTGCGGTAGAAGTGGCGATAGCGGCGGACGACATCGTCGGCGTCGTCGGCGGATTGGAAGTCGGTGTCAGGAAAGACGCCGGGGCCGGTGGAGTAAGGGCGAGGGCCGATGATGTCGCCGGTATCGATGAGGTCTTGATAGGCGAACATGTCGTTGGTGGCGGTTTGGGGATCGCGGCCTGCGGTGACGCCGTAGGCGAGATTGGCGAGGAAGCTCCAGTTCTGGAGGTCGAGAACGCCGCGGCGGATTTCGGTCCAGTGCGGGTGAATGTCGATGAAACCGGGAACGATGGTTTTGCCGGAGACGTCGATGACTTTGGCGTCGGCCGGAACAGTGAGGCTGCCGGATTTGCCGACGGAGACGATGCGATTGTCTTTGACGAGGATGTCGGCGCTTTCGAGGACTTCATCGCCGTGCATGGTGATGACGCGGGCGCCGCGGAGAACGGCCTGGCCGGAGGGGACGTGGCGCGGGAAAGTGAGATTGACGGCGATGATTTCGGGTTTGAGTTTGGGGAGTTTTTTCTTGTCTTCGTCTTTGTCTTTTTTGTCTTTGTCGCCAGCGGGAGCGGCGGCTTTGGAATTTTTCGCGGACTTTGGCTTTTCGGCTGGCTTGGCTTCGGGCTTTTCGTCTTCCGGTTTTTTTGGCGCTTCAAATTCCACTTGATCTAGGGGCAGGCGGAAGAAGGTGGCGCCTTCGGCCCAGGTGAGGGTTTTTCCGCCGTCGGCGAAGCCCATGTAATCGCCGCCGACATCGGTGATCTTGCGGAGAGGAAGAGGAGATTTGGAAACGTCGACGGTGGGGGTTTCACCTCCAGAGCGTGGGACGGCGAGGAGGTAGACCTGGTTGGTCACCTGGGCGAGGGCCCATTTGCCGTCGGGGCTGATGCGGACATCGTCGGCGGGATTGCCGTCGGGTTTGTCGGGATCGGGGAACCAGGTTTTGCCGACAACCTTGATGATGCTGCGGCGGTCGGTGCCGTCGTAGCGAAGAGACATCAAGCCGGAATCGGTGTAGATGTAGACGCGTTCGGGCTCCGGTCCAAAGTGCGGATGAACGGCGCCGCGTGCGGGGAGAATGAGAGAAGCGTCGCCGCCTTCAGAGGGGAGCCAGATTAGATCGACGTTGACGGGCGTGGCGTCCCACTCGTCGAACTGCTCGACGTGGCCCTGACGAGGGGCGCGGATCGCGACAATGCGCTTGCCGTCGGGAGAAAAAGCGAGGTCGCGATAGTAGGCGGAGACGCGGGTGAGTTGTTCGGGAGTGCCGCTTCCGTCGGAGCGAATTTTCCAGATTTGTCCGCCTTCCTGGGTCCAGGTGACGTAGGCGATCCATTGGCCGTCGGGCGACCACGCGGGCATGAATTCGGGCGTCGTGGCGGCGGTGAGGCGGCGCGAAGTGCCCGCCTTCGCCGCAGAGTCAGCGGCTACGGCGGGAGAACCGCCGGGAATGTCCATTACGTAGAGATGAGTGAGGGCGGAGAAGACGAGTCGCTTGCCGTCGGGAGATTGGACGGGTTGTTGGATCAGGCGGAGCTGGACGGGGCCTTCGTCGACGCGCATGGAGAGGTTGAGGTCGGGGCCGAGTTCACGGGAGATTTTTGCGGCGAAGGGAATTTCAGTGTCGGCGCTGGTGGCGACGTTGATGCGATGGATTTTTCCGCCGTAAGCGGTGACGAGTTCCTTGCCGTCGGGAGTGAAAGAGTAGTTGGGGAGGAAGTCGCGGGTGAAGAGGGATTCCTGGTCGTCGCGCTGGACGGGATATTTCAGCCAGTGCTCTTCGCCACTTTTGAGGTCGCGGATGCGGAGGCCGGTTTCCGTTTCGGTGCGCGTGGCGTAGACGAGGAGATTGCCATCGGGAGAAATTTCAGCGCGCATGGCGCTGCCGGGCGAGTCGGTGACAGTGTCTTCGTCGCCGGTGATCAGATTGCGGCGAATGATTTGGGAGAGCGGGAAAGTAACGTTGTAAAAGCCTTCGGGATTCTTGCGGGCGGTGTAATAGAGGAAGCGGCCGTCTTTGGAGAGCGACGGGCCGAGGGCGTTGAGCCAGCGGCGGGGAGAAGTGTCGGCTCTGGTGTGGGATTTGGTGACCTGAACGCCAGCGCCGCCCTTGATGTGGTACATCCAGAGTTCCGCGGCGCCGATGGGGAATTGCGTGAAGCGGGATGCGATGACGTAGTAGCCGTCGGGAGTCCAGGTCGGCGAGGCGAATTCGCTTTGTTCGTCCTGGCTGAGCTGCTTGGGATTGGAGCCGTCGGCGTCGGCGATCCAGATGTTTTCGGAACCGCCGCGATCGCTGAGGAAAGTGATTTTCTTACCGTCGGGGGAAAAGCGCGGCTGCGAGTTGAAGCCCATGCCGGAGGTGAGTTTGCGAGATTCGCCGCCGGAGAAGGGCATGGAGTAGAGGTCACCGACCAATTCGAAGATAAGAGTTTTGCCGTCGGGAGAGACGTCGAGGGAGAGCCAGGTGCCTTCGGAGGTTTTGAATTCGACGTTGCGTGAGGGCTTGAGCGGGAGAGGCTGATCCTTCTTGTCCTTGTCGTCGTCGGCGGCGCGGGAAGGCGCGGGTATCGCAAGGATCGCCGCAAGAATGGCGGGGAAGAAGATGGCTTTCATGTGTGCCTCCAGGCGCAGCGGGCTACGTTAGTCTTGCCGGACAGCCGTGTCAACGAGGATCGCCTCATTGAAACGTAACAGATGGGTGCATGGATACAGACCCCGGCTTTGTTAGTTGGACGCGCAAGAAAGAAAAAGGATAACGCAGAGGCGCAGAGGTCGCAGAGGAGCGCTGAGAAGAAAGAGGCTGGCCGATCTGAAGTTCGGCCACTACATGTTGATATCAGGAATTCGGCAGGCGCGGTTAGCGGGAGTGGGTGATGACCCAGTTGGCGAAGGAGTGCCAGAGGGCGGTTTTGCCGAGGGGAAGGCGGATTTGCTCGACGACGATCAACATCGCTCCGGCCCAGAGGGTGGCGCGGTGAATTTTGCGGATGGACCAGAGGTCGTAAGCGATGAGGAAGAGAAGGAACAGCTCGCTGACCAAACTGGCGGCCAGGACGTTCCGGGACACGAAGGCGAGAGGCCAGCGAGCGATTGCGGCGACCATGAGAGCCGTGGTGGCGATGTAGATATAGCGCTTATGAGCGGGGCAATCCTTGCGGTTCCGGAAGGCAAGATAGATGAATGTTGCAAAGAGGAGCATGTCGCTCATCGGGACGAGGTAAAAGGCCTGGGGATCGCGGCCGAATGGATCGAGTTGGCCGGCGTGGCGGATTAGAGAGTCGGTGCTGGCCAAGACACCAAGAATCACCATGAGGCAGCCGAGGAGGAAGCCGGCGATGCCGAGGCGGCGGTGGATGTCGGTGCGGCCGGCGGCGACGAGGGAGGTCTGTGTCACGAGAAGGAGAATCCAAGCGGTGAAGGCGGCGCCGTGGATGTGAACGATCGGGCTGGGCAGCGGGGCGCGGAAAATCCCGGCGAGAAAATAGCTGCGAGCGAAACCGATAAAAACCGAGACGAGCATGAGTAGCGCCATGATGGAAAAGAAATAGTGATCGTAACGTCGGCCGGGCAGGCCGGGTATGGGGCGGACAGACTGGTGCGGTTCAGCTACAAGTGTTGCCAAGATACCTCCGTGAAAACATGGACGGGCAAGGAATGCGCGTCGACCTGGGAATTGAAGGCATTGTATACGGAATCGGTGTGGAGCGCTCGCGGATAAAGGCAATCGGAACGGAGGGACCGATTTGAAGACCGGCCTCCAGAGCAGATTAGAGATTACGCGCCATCAAGGTTTGGCGGAGGGTTTTGTGCCGGGCTTGGCCATTAATTTTTCGGCTTCGGCCAGGGCTTGGGCGGCGGGGATTTCAGCGCCGGATTTGTCGACGTAGTGGATGTCGAAGGGTGAGTCGAGAAAGAAAATGGCCGCGCAAGGTTTGGAGCCAGTGCACTTCGCCTGGTGAATGTGCTTTGAGGGAAGGTAGGCGTAGTCGCCGTTGGTGAGGAGAACGGGTTTTTCGCCCTTCATGGAAACTTCGAGCAGGCCGGCGAGGGGTACGGCGCCTTCGCTCGAAGTGTGCCAGTGCCAGGGGACGATGCAGCCGGGAGTGAATTTCATTTCGACTACGGAGGGGCCTTTGCCTGGGTCGCCTTTCAGGACGGCTAGAGTGAGGCAGTCTGGGACGCCAGGGACGGCGGCGAATTTTGCGGACATGCCTTTGGCGACGACGGCAAGGTCGGGGGATTCCTGGGCGGCCGCGGGCAGAATGGCGAGAAAAAGTGTGGCGAGAAGAATTGTTTTCATGCGTGGCTCCGTTTGGTGTCGGAGTACGTTAGACGTTTTCGACGAAGAGTGTCAATGGAGATTGCGGGAGCGAAGAGCGTGAGTCAATTACAAGAGGGCGATTCGTGAGTAAGTGCGGGGGCTGGTACTCTGGAGTTGGATTGTTTGCAGCGATGGCCGTCCTGATTCGTTAAAGGTTGGAGTCCTGGGAAAAATGTGCCGCGCCTACGGCGCTCTGAATTCTGTTGGCATTTTTCCCAGCGCTTACGCGCTGGGCTAATGAATGTCGCGCCTCCGGCGCTGGTTTGTAGATACACAATTCCTTTGTGGAAGATGAGGATTTAGTGGCACCGATTATCAGCGCGCAGAGGTTGGGGAAGCGGTTTGGGGCTACGCCGCTGTTCCGGGAGATTTCGTTTACGGTGTCGGAGGGGGACCGGATCGGGATTGTGGGGCCGAACGGGTCGGGTAAATCGACGCTGCTGGCGATGCTGGATGGACGAGTGTTGCCGGACAGCGGAGATGTGGCGGTGCGCAAGGGGATGCGGGTGAGTGGAGTGGAGCAGATGTCCGACTATGCGGCCGGGGATACGGTACGGTCGGTGATCGATGCGGCGCTGGACCGGGCAAATGTGGCGGAAGCGGATCGGGCGGGCCGCAAGGCGGAGATTCTGGGGCGCGCGGGATTTGTGGATTTGGAGGCGCGGGCGGATTCGTTATCGGGCGGATGGCGGAAGCGATTGGGGATTGTGGAAGCTCTTGTGCAGCAGCCAGACGTGTTGCTGTTGGATGAGCCGACGAACCATCTGGATCTGGCAGGGATCGAGTGGCTGGAGGGGGTGCTGCAAAATGCGGCGTTTGCGTGCGTGGTGGTGAGCCACGACCGATATTTTCTGGAAAATGTAGCGACGGCGATTGTGGAGATCAATCCCGTGTATGAGAACGGGACGTTTCGGGTGGAGGGGAACTACAGCACGTTTCTGGAAGGGAAAGAGGCGTACCTGCACGCGCAGAGGAATAGGCAGGAGGCGCTGGAGAACCGTGTGCACACGGAGATTGACTGGCTGCGGCGAGGGCCGAAGGCGCGGACGACAAAATCGAAGGCGCGAATTGGTACGGCACACAAGTTGATCGGGGATTTGGCGGAGATGAACGCGCGGACGCGGACGACGAGCGCGAAAATTGATTTTACGGCGAGTGAGCGGAAGACAAAGCAGTTGATGACGCTGGACGCGGTCACGCACGGGATGGGCGGGCGGACGCTGTTTCGCGACATCCATTTTGTGATTACGTCGGGGATGCGGGTCGGGTTGGTGGGGCCGAATGGAAGCGGGAAGACTACCCTGCTGCGGTTGTTGAATGGAGAATACAAGCCGGAGCAAGGGAGCATGAAGACGGCGGAGAATTTGAAAATTGTTTATTTCGATCAGAACCGGGAGTTGGATCCGGATGTGACTTTGCGGCGGGCGCTGGCTCCGGACAGCGACGCGGTGATTTATCAGGGGCAAGTGATTCATGTGGCGTCGTGGGCGACGCGGTTCTTGTTTTCGGGGGAGGCGCTGAATCAGAAGGTGGGGCGGCTTTCGGGAGGCGAGCGGGCGCGGGTGCTGATTGCGCAGTTGATGCTGCAGCCGGCGGATGTGCTCCTGCTGGACGAGCCGACGAACGATCTGGACATTCCGACGCTGGAGATTCTGGAGGAGAGTTTGCTGGAGTACCGCGGGGCGCTAGTGCTGGTTACGCATGACCGGTACATGCTGGATCGGGTGTCGACGGTGGTGCTGGGCCTGGATGGGTTGGGAGGAGCGGAGCGGTTTGCGGATTATGGGCAGTGGGAGATTTGGCAGCGGGGGCAGTTGGCGACGGCGAAGGGAGAAGAACGCGTAGTTGAAAAGGGCAGGGCGGCGGGCGCCGCGGTGGGGTCGAAGAAGAGATTAAATTACAAGGAAACGCGCGAGCTGGAAACGATGGAGGAGCGGATTGCGGAGGCGGAGAAGGAACTGCAGGGCAAGCACGAGCTGCTGCTCGATCCGCAGGTGATGAGCGACGCGGTGAGATTGCGGGGGTTGTCGCTCGAACTGGAAGCGGCGCAAGAGGCGATTGATACGATGTATGCGCGCTGGGGGGAATTGGAGAAGAAGCAGGGAGGGAAGACCTAAGAGAAAACACGCTCGGGGCCGGCAGAGCATAGGGAGAAGAAGGGTATTCAAGGGCGCTCGTGTCGCTTTGGGGCTATCCGGCTAAGGCAGGGGAATTCTTGTAACCATGTGCATCCGCGTTGAGGACGTTGGCGACTTCGTCGCGTTGCAGGTAGCGGAGTTTCGCGGAGGCCTCGGTTCGTTGGGTTACTTGCGCGAGGCCGAGCAAGGTGGCGCGCTCGGCGGTGGTCATTTTCTTGTTGAGCATGACGCCGCTTCTTTCAACAGCCACGAAAGGCGGGGAATTGACCTTGCCGTTGAAGGGATCCGGCATTTTCGAAGCGAGAACGGTGAGCGGAAGCAGCGGCATGGTGTGTCCCAGAAAAGTGGCCTGGCATGGATAGAGGACGCCGCCTTTGAGAATCCGAAGAGATACCTCATCCGTGGCCAGAGAGTGCAATGAATCAACATCCGGAAACTGCCAACTTGAGGAACGCGCAAGGGTACCCAACACCGCGGTATCCGGTTTCGGGAATGGCCGGGGAGCAATCACCAGGCGACGTTCGACCTCAAAGAGCAGCTTTTCGGCCGAATCACAATCAGCCCCACAGACAACAAGTCCGTGATTCCCGAGTATGAGCACATCGGTATCTGGCGCTAGGGCCACGGCTGTTTCTATCGCTCGGGCCAGCGGGATGCCGGAAGCAGCGTAGGGGATCCATTGCCAGTGCAGGGGATCGAGGCGTTGCTTCAGTTGGGCGGGGCCATCGAGACGTATAGCCCAGGCAATGGTGTTGATGGAGTGGACATGGATGACGACGCGATGGCGGAGGATCGCGTGCATCGGAGTTTCGATGGACGGGCGCAAGTCGCTCTCCTGTACGCGGCTTGGGACGAGTCCGGTGGGATTCTGAATGGAGTCCCTGACTGCCGCGAGTTCGAGAGGCACGAACATATCGTCGTGCAGAGCACGAGCCAGCCATTTGCCGGAAGCCTTTAACCACAGGATTCCGTCAAGTTTAATGGAGGTATTCCCGTTGCTGGCTTGGACCAGGAGCGGATTGCTGCCGACTCGAGCGGATAGATCACGAAGGGAGACGACCGCCTGCTCATGGAGAACCGGCAATCGCCGAGAGGAGGCAAGAAGTTTCACAAACCAAGTCCTTCCTTGTTGCCGGCGGCGACATCTTTTTTTACCTGTAATATTCGCAAAGCGTCCTTGGCTTGCGGATGACTGACGGCATTCACCCTGGAGTTCGCTCGATTCTGGCCAATCTTGATGGATGCATTAAAAATGGTGCCGACGGAGAGAATTCCGGCCAATTTGTGGTCAGCGATGGAGGCCAAACCCATGGAGGCCAGGCAGCCGCAGGAGGCGCAATCGGGATTTCCGCCGAACTGGCACGGAGTGATGCGGGTTTCCAAATCCGCCGACAAAGTTTGGGTGGTGAGGGCGAAAACACAGTCCTGCGGACTTCGCGGCGGCGAGGCAAACTGCTGAATCACCACCGCCGGCATATCCAATTTCGGGAATTGCTTTCGCAACTGCATCATGTCAGCAATGGCACGAGCACGCTCCCCGGGACTGAGGATTTCCGGCAGTTGATCGCCGACCTGAGGGGTGAACATGCTGAACCAGACCTTTTTGATCTCAGGGCGCGGAGTCCAAAATTCAAGAAATTCTGCGAGGTAACCGGTGCGCTTCATCATCTGAGCGGTAATAGTGCAATGAATGGTGACCCGCTGGCCGACGATGTTTTTCAGGATGCGGTCATAGGTGGCCGGTGCCCGGCGGAGATCGTGCTCGGGCTGCAGACCGTCAATGGAGACAACCACGTTGAGGTTCTCAAGATTTGCCCAAGTGGGGCCCATAGTCCGGAAGGCGCTGGTCACAACCTGGACGTGAATTCCGCGAGACAACATGAGAGGAAGTAGCAACTCCAATTCGCGAAAGCGGACCAGCGGATCACCGCCGACGATCGACAAGTGCAGAGGCTTCAGGCGGTCGACGACTTCGAGAACCCCGTCTACCAGGGCCTGGCCTCTGCGATCGTTCAGATCGCGTAAGGTTTGGCCGCCACCGAGGTGAGCGTCGTCGTAGGCGTAACATCCGGGACATTTCAACGGACATTCGCGGGTGATTTCGATAGAAAGAGAAGGGGGCTCACCCTTGAGGATCTTTCCCCACGCTTGAAGAATCTGATAGGTGTGCAACGAAGGCGTCCCTTTTCTGACCGTTGGGCTGGACTACGGTCTGTGAATGTACTGGGCAGGCGCGACGCCTGCGGGAGAGACTGCTGATCACCAATCGGGCACCAAAACAACGATTGGGCGTGACGATAGACTGCGAGCTGGGGAAAGTAGTCGTTTGGAAAAGCAGGGCGGAAATGCGTCTTTCACTGAAACGCCTATCTATAGGTAGAGGGAAGAACCCGTGTCGAGAACGGAACAACAGGGAGCGCTTGTATAGATTCCCCTTCCCAGCCCGTCACTTAGTATGCGCCTGATCGGGTTCAAGGACAATTTTTTCGCCAGGTCCGTGGGAGCGGAGCGAAGAAGAGAAGAGGAGTCGCGCGTTTGGGCGTAAGAGCCCACCCTTATAAACCAAGGGTCGGGCGCCCTCAAGTTCGTTTGTTTTGGTGTTATGACCGGAGATCAAAGGCAGGGGCGGGAGAGTTGCGGGTTAGTTGTTCTTCGTGGCATGGGGTGACATAATTTCAGACTTACGGTGCGTGAATGCCTGGGGAATCCGGCCTTGCTTGTGCGGCTGGACACGGGGCACTGTTCTGAGGGGGAATTATGGCGATGCGCGATAGCTGGGTGGAAAAGCGGGAAGCGGCGCAAGCGAACGCGAACGGAAGCCGGAACATGTCGCAAATGCATCTGGCACGGCTAGGCGAGATTACGGAAGAGATGGAGTACGTCGCGAAGCGCGAGAAGCTGGACCCCGAGGTGGTGCGCAGCGAAGTGGCGCGGGGGCGCGCGATTATTCCCGCGAACATTCATCACCGGAACCTGGAGCCGATGGGGATCGGGATTGCGTTCAACTGCAAGATCAATGCGAACATCGGGAATTCCGCGACTACATCGGAGATTCACGAAGAACTGAAGAAGTTGCATCACGCGGTGCATTACGGCGCGGATACGGTGATGGACCTTTCGACCGGAGGAAATATTCCGGAGATCCGGCAGGCGATTATCAATAATTCACCGGTGCCGATCGGGACCGTGCCGGTGTATGAAGCGATATCGCGGGTGCGGCGGCCGGAAGATATCAGCATTGATTTGATGCTGGAAGTGATTGAAGAGCAGGCGGAACAGGGCGTGGATTACATGACGATCCACGCTGGCGTGCTGCGGGAGCATGTGCCGCTGGTACGGAAGCGGATCACCGGGATTGTGTCGCGCGGCGGATCACTGATGGCGCACTGGATGGAGCACCACAAGAAGCAGAATTTCCTGTACGAGAACATCGAGAAGATCTGCAAGATTTTCAAGAAGCACGACGTGAGCTTTTCGTTTGGGGATGGCTTGAGGCCGGGGTGCATTGCGGATGCAAGCGATGAGGCGCAGTTTGCGGAGTTGAAGGTGCTGGGCGAGCTGACGAAGAAGGCCTGGGAGCATGACGTGCAGGTGATGATTGAAGGGCCGGGGCACGTGCCGCTGGACAAGATCAAGGAGCAGGTGGACAAGGAGATGGAGTGGTGCCATGAGGCGCCGTTCTATACGCTGGGGCCGCTGGTGACGGACATTGCGCCGGGGTACGACCACATCACGAGCGCGATTGGTGCGGCTATGATCGGGTGGCACGGGGCGTCGATGCTTTGCTATGTGACGCCGAAGGAACATTTGGGGTTGCCGAATCCGGAGGACGTGAAGCAGGGCGTGATTGCATACAAGATTGCGGCGCACGCGGCAGATGTGGCTCGGCATCGTCCGGGAGCGCGGGACCGCGACGATGCGTTGAGCTATGCGCGGTTTTTGTTTGACTGGAACAAGCAGTTTGAGTTGTCGCTGGATCCGGCGACGGCGAAGGCGATGCACGACGAGAATCTCCCTGATGATTTTTATAAAGAGGCGAAGTTCTGTTCCATGTGCGGACCGAAGTTCTGCTCGATGAACATTACGCAGTTAGCGGAAGCGGAAAGCGGGAAGGATCAGGCGGAGCGGAAGCAGAAGTTCGCGGAATTGCTGGTGAAGGTGCAGGGCGCGGGGGCGTGAGGCAGTTTGGGTGCTCCATTAGGGAGCCCTACATCTCCGCGCGGAAGCAGTAAGGTAACAGTTGTATTAGATTTGTTTGTCGTCAATGGCATTTTGGTTGAAGCGGCTCAGGCAAATCCTCGATTATTCTCTTCCTTTGCTAGGTTGGTTCGAAGAACGCCACACCAGGTAAATACAATCGAAAGCCGGGCCTTTGGGCCGCGGCATAACTGCATGAATGCGCCGGGATCCATCTACGATGTGCTGGTGGTTGACGACTCGCCTGTTTACCGGAAGCTGGTGGAACAGGTACTTGAGTCGCAGCCATTCAGTTTACATTTCGCCCGGAATGGCAAAGAGGCGCTGCAACTGATTGAGGAGTATTCGCCGTCGATTGTAGTGACGGACTGGATGATGCCGGATTTGTCAGGCCCGGAATTGTGCGAACGGATTCGCGCTGATCACAGTAAACCGTACACCTACATCATTCTGATGACCAGCAACACGGAAAAGGGAAATGTGGTGAAGGGGCTGGAGGCAGGGGCCGACGATTATCTGGCGAAGCCTTTCGATCCGGGGGAACTGCTGGCGCGCATCGGGGTGGGACGGCGGATTATTGATTTGAACCGCGAACTGGCGGCGAAGAGCGTCAAGCTGGAAGAGGCCGCGCGGACGGATCCGCTGACGGGGTTGCCGAACCGGCGGGCGATTGAGGAGTGGGCGTTCAAGCAGTTGCGCGGGGCAGCGCGGCACGGATTTTCGCTGTGGGTGGTGGTGTGCGACATCGATTCGTTCAAGACGATCAATGATTCGTTCGGGCATCATGCCGGGGACATTGTGATCAAGACGTTTGCGGATTTGCTGAAGCGGATCACGCGTTCTTCGGATATTTGTGGACGGCTGGGTGGCGATGAATTTTTGCTGGTGATGACGCATGTGGAAGCCGGACATATTGAAGCGACGGTGAACCGGTTCCGGGAACAGTTCGCGGCGCTGTCGTTTCCGTTTCAGGGGCAGAGCGTCAGTGTGACCTCGAGCTTTGGAATTGCCGGAAACGCTGGGAAAGAGATGCCGGAGTTTGGCGGGTTGGTGCGAAAAGCGGACCAGATGCTGTATGAGGCCAAGCGCAGCGGGCGGAATACTGTGCGCGTGTACTATCCCCAGGCGTAAAACAAAGATTCCATGATTAAGTGCGGGGCTGGCTGCTTGCCGCGAATTATGGTAGTAGTGCGTTCGGATGAGTTCGAGATTGTGAATCCAAATGTGAAGGTGGGCTGATGGGATTTCTGAACGAGGGTGTGGCGGTGATTACGGGAGCGGGGTCGGGGATGGGGCGGTGCCTGGCACAGCAGTTGGCGGGGCTGGGTGCTTCGCTGGCCATTTCGGATGTGGACGAAAAGGGGCTGGCGGAGACAGCGGCGCTGCTGGGTTCGGCGAAGGGAAAAGTGACGCAGCACATTGTCAATGTGGCGGACGAGGCGAGGATGAAAGCGTTTGCGGAGGAGGTGGAGGCGAAACACGGGCGAGCGACTATGCTTTTTAACAATGCGGGCGTGGCGGTGCTGGGGAAATTTGAAGAGCTGTCGCTGGAAGATATTCGCTGGTTGACAGAGATTAATTTCTGGGGAGTGATTTACGGCGTGTTTTATTTCATGCCGCTTTTGAAGAAGGAACGGCGGGCGCACATCGTGAATACATCCAGTGTTTTCGGGCTGGTGGGGGTGGTCGGGCAAACGGCTTACTGCGCGAGCAAGTTTGCGGTGAGAGGGTTTACGGAATCGCTTCGGCATGAACTGGAAGGGACGAACATTTTTGTTACCAGCGTGCATCCCGGGGGGATCAAGACGGCAATCGCGAAGAAGGCGAAGCTGGGAGCACGGGCGAAAGCGAGTTTGTATCCGGACAGCGTTTCACGATTTGACCGCGTGGCAATCACGACGGCGGAGGATGCGGCAGCGCGGATCTTGAAGGGCGTGGAAAAATACGAGCCGCGGGTCTTGATTGGGAGGGATTGCAAGATGGCAGATATTTTGCAGCGGTTGCGGCCGGTGGGATATTGGAAGATGGTGGCGAAGAAGATTCAGGACCCGGACGTGAAGAGGTAGAACCTGCGCCCCAGAGCGCGGGAGGATTGCTAACCCTGAGCAAGCGGTGGACTTTGCAACGCTTGAAGGGAAGTACAGTTAACTTACAGGGAACAGATAAGCGCAGGGCGCGGAAATTGCGAAGGTGAAGTGAGCTAGACTTGCCCCAGTGTAGTTGTCCGGAAGACTTGGGGAGTGGCCGACCCTCTCGAGCGGACGGAACTCGAGTTCCAGGCGACCGAGCAGAGAACCGGGTACACCCAGGTCCTAACTTTCAGGAACGATCCAGACAAATCAACAGAGCAGGGATTCGACCGGGGACGGAGAAGACCATGCAATTGACAAGCAGATTGAAAGGAAATCTTTTCCTTGCGGCACTGGTGTGCGCGATGCAGGCCCGGGCCTTCGCGGACGACCCAAAACCCAAACCGGAAAATACCGTCAGCGTGCATCTGGCGGAACCGGTGGCGCCCCAGAAATTCGAACACGCGCCGAAGTTCTGGATCACGGAAATGGCAGACCGCTCCGGGAACGCGCAACCGATGCTGGTGCTGAAGTCACGGGGAGGGATATTTCTAGACCGGCAGCCGACGGTGATTGTGCGGGAGGCCCTGGAGGAATCGTTGAAGTCGGGGAACCTGCTTGCGGCAGACAGCAATTCGGCGGATTTGGCGATTCGAGTCTATCTTTTTCACTTCGGACTGGCGGAGGGCTCGGGACTTGATTTTTTTGGGAAGGTGGAATTCACCGCGATCGTGAAGAATCCGAAGACGGGTGAGACCGCGGAGGTGAAGGCTTCGGGAACGTCGATCGCGAAGGGAGCGGCGAGGAAGAAAAATGTGCAGAAAAACGTGCAGGAAGACCTGGAAGAATCGCTGAAAGACGCCGCACGCAATTTTTTGCGAGGGCAGCAATTGAAGGAAGCGGTGGGGTTGCTTTGGAAAGGCGGGGATACGGCGCCGGGTGCGGACGCGAAGCCATAGGGCGAGTGGAAGCGGTGGAAGAGGGATCAAAGGGCGATCCGCACGGCAAAGTTTTCCGAAAGCCACGGAGCGATTAAAAAATGGAGGGGTGAGAAATGCGAATCCGAATGAAGATGGCGATGCTGGTGCTTTTGGGGTTTGCCGGCATCTCTGCCGCAAAAGACACAAAAGCAGTCTTCAAAACGGCAGAGGCGAAACATTTTACTGGGGCGGAAGGGGTCGAGTTGTCACCGGCGTTCTACGACTACTTTTATGCTGAATTGCGGAGTGAACTGACGAAATCCAAGCTCGTGAGCGAGGTGATTGGCGAAGGAGAAGCGGTGGACGACGCCGACGCGGAGAAATCGGTGATCATCACGGGAACGGTGACCGAGTACAGGAAGGGAAGCGCGGTGAAGAGCGCGCTGATCGGATTCGGGGCGGGGCTGCGGAGCCTGAAAATGGATGCGGACGTGGTGAGGCGAAGCGACAAACAGGATCTATCCGTTTTCCACGTGCATGTGAAAGTGGATCCGAGATGGAATGAAAAGACGATGGCGAAATTCGCGGCGCAGCAGATTGCCCATGATATGAAGAAAGAGTTTGGGGAGAAAAAGTAAAGCGGCTGAAAGAGAAAGCTGAGCAAAAGGGAGACGACCGCGATGCGGATGCGTATCAGGGCGGCCATTCAAAGAGCGCTGGCATTGGTGATAACGGCAATGCTTCTGTTCGAGGGGGGAGCAGCCGGCTCCAACAAGGTGAAGTTGCGCGGTTATATTACCGGACGAGTGGACGAGAGGGCGGTGCTGATCCTGGATGACCGATTGGAGACAACAACGGCTAGCCGTGTGATGGGGCAGGACGGAAGCGGCGAGCACCCGATGAAGGCGGAGGAGTTGGCCACGGGGATGCTGGTTGAGGCGGAGGGGCAGTGGCTGGACCGGCACAAGTTTTTCGCCGAAAAAATCAGCGTGGATTTGCGGGAGAGCGACAAGAAGATTCGCGGTACGGCTTATTTGCAGGAAGAGCCCGAAGACGCGAACAAGATTGCGAGTGGTCAAGACGGACAGCTGAAGCTGGACGGGTTTTTGGTGGAAGTAAGCGGAGACACCAAGAGGGAATGGAACGTATCAAAAGCGACGGCAGGAGCCCCCGCTTCCAACCAGGGGCAGCTCGCGGCATGCCACGTGAAATACACAGCGATCCGGCGCAAAGACGGAAAAGTGGACGCGGAGCAGATCGACCTGGGGCCGCCGGCTTCGGCGGATGCTTACAAAATGCCGCACGATATAGAGATACAGCAGGCGAAAGAACCTCAGACAGGGATCGAGATTCTGGAATTCCGGCAAGGGAAGAAGGTGCAGGGGCGGCTGAAGTTGCTGGCGGAAAAAAGCGTGAGGGAATATGTTTCGCACCTGGGCGATTCCCTCTTGCCTGAGGGCGCCGAGGGAACCAGCCGACCGATCGAATTCCGGTTTTTCGTAATAGAGGACCCGGAAATAAACGCGGCTTCGCTGCCAGACGGAACCTTGCTGATCAACACGGGTCTGCTGGGGGCCATCCAAAACGAATCGCAACTAGCGTTTGTGATGAGCCATGAGATCGCGCACGTTCTGCAGACGCATTACAAGCGAGAGGTGGAGGAAACACGAGGACAACGAGTGGGGTTGACCATCGCCGGGATTGCCGCGGGAGCGTTTATAGGCGATCTGGGGATATTCATGGCCAACATCGGAATCGCCTCGGTAGTGAACGGTCATCAACGCGAACTGGAAAACCAGGCGGACCGGTTGGGGCTGGAAAACGTTATTGAGCACGGATACGACCCGAGGGAGGCGCCGAATTTTTCGCGGCTGATCATAAACCGGTACGGAGACAGGAGTACGAGCAAGCTTTGGTCGAACCACGACTCGAGCTTGATCCGCGGCAGTTTTTTGACGATTCAACTGCAGCGCGCTTATCCCGGAGAGAACTGGGAAGGGACAAGGAAGAGCACGAAAGCGTTTGAGCAGATGAAGGAGGATTTGGGGCCGGTAAAGATCATGTAGGATGCCGGGGAGGCGGCGGCATGGGTCTGGGGCAGGGGAGACGTGAGTGACGTGCAGGGGTGGCGGTTCCGGTATCGCCAGCCGACCAGGTTGCGGCCGTTTTCAGAATGAAACTGCGAAGTAAGCCGGGTTCATATTCCACTACTAAAATCGGGCTCCCGAAGCGCGCGAGCGGTGTCTAACGAGTAGTGTCCCCTTAAGTTGTGCGGGAGGCTCGCAGATGCGCATATGCTACTTGTCTGTTTTCTTGCTATGTTCCACAGCCGCTTTAGCCCAAACGTCTTCCGAGAAAAAAGCCACCCCAAAAGTTCCCGAGACAGCGACGGATAAAATTGCGTCCCTGCCGGTCAGAAAAGTGGTGCTCTACAAAAACGGCGTGGGTTATTTCGAACACACCGGACGGGTGTGGGGAAACCAGGACCTGCGGATTGAGTTTACGACGGCGCAACTGAATGATGTGCTGAAGTCGCTGACGCTGGTGGACTTGAATGGCGGGCGGATCAACGCGGTCCATTACAATTCGGTCGCGCCGCTGGATGTGCAGCTGCGGGGTTTGCAAATCCCACTGGGTGAGGACGTGACCAGCGCGGCACTGCTGATTGCATTGCGGGGGACTCGTGTTGAGGTGCACAGCGGGGCGAGCAACGTGGTGGGAAAAATATTCAGCGTGGAGACGGTTGAAAAAGCAGGTAGCAAGGAAAACCCGATTCAGGTGACGCAGTTGGCGATTGTGACCGATGCGGGGGAGATGCGTCTGTTTGAGCTGGGGCCGGCGGTGACGGTTCGCGCGGCCGATCCGGAGATTCATAAGGATATTGACCGCTATTTGAGTCTGATGGGAGCAACGCGATCGAAAGACTTGCGGCGGATGACGATTGGGGCTTCGGGGAGCGGTGAACGGGAAGTTATGGTGAGTTACATCAGCGAAGTTCCAGTGTGGAAGAGCACGTATCGGATCGTGCTGCCGAGGGCGCCCGCGAAGGCATTTCTGCAGGGGTGGGCCATTGTGGACAACACGGTGGGGGAGGACTGGAGCGATGTGAAGCTTTCGCTTGTGTCCGGAACACCGCAATCGTTTATTCAGAATATTTCGCAGCCGTACTATACGCGACGGCCTGTGATTGCGTTGCCGGAGTCGGTGATGCTGACGCCCCAGGCGCACGAGGCGAGCATGCAGATGGGAAGGCTTACGACACCATATGCGGTACGTGGAATCGCGGGAGGCGTTGCGGGCGGAGTGGCGGGAGGTTCGGAGGGCGGGGTGCTGGGCGGAGTGATTGGTGGTGCGGGAAGGGGGCCATCGCCGGAATTGCCGGCCGAACCCGAAGAGCCGGAGGAGAGCACCGAGGTGAGCGATTTGCTGAGCAAGGAAGTGGCGGCGGCCGAGGGGGCAGCGGTTGGTGACCTGTTTGAGTACAACTTGAAGGAAAAAATCACGGTGCTGAAGAACCAGTCGGCGCTGGTGCCGATTGTGCAGGCGCCGATTGAGGCGGAGAAGGTCACGCTGGTCACCTCGGACGAAGACGGGGGGCCGCAGGCGACTCCGCTGCGCGCCTTGTGGTTGAAGAACAGTTCGGGACTGACGCTCGATGGCGGGACGTTTAATGTGCTGGAGCAGGATAGCTTTGCGGGAGAGGGGATCATGGAGCTTCTGCACCCGGGAGAACGGCGGTTGCTGTCTTTCGCAGCGGATAAGGCGGTGCGCGTAGCGAAACGCGACGTGACGGGCTCGAAAGCCGTGACGAGGACCACGATCCTGAAGGGGGTTATGGCAGTGCACCGCGAGGAGTGGGACACCACGACGTATTTAATTCACAACGCGGACGTGACATCGCGGCAGATGATTCTGGAATATCCGATCCGTAGCGGGTGGAAACTGGCGGAAGAGATGAAACCGGAGGAGACGAGTGCCACGCGCTACAGATTCCGGGTGGAAGTGGCGCCGGGGAAGACGGAGAAATTCGCCATCAAGGAAAGCCGTGGGGAGGTTTCGAGAATCCACATTTCCACGCTGACGGACAACCAGGTTGAGGCGTTTGTGCTGGAGGGAGCGATTACCCCTGCGGTTGAGGCGGAATTGCAAAAGGTGATTGCCAAGAAATTTGAACTCGCCGGGGTGGATCAGGAAATCAAGGGGCGGCAGCAGGAGACGGAGTCGATCGAGAAGGGCCAGACGCGGCTGCGGGAAAATATGAAAGCGTTGAAGGGCAGCCCGGAGGAGAAGGCTCTGCTGCTGAGGTATGCGAAGGAACTGGACGGACAAGAAGACCGGCTGGCCTCGCTGCAAAAAGAGATCGGCGAACAGAAGACAAAACGCGAGGGCCTGCAAGCGCAGTTCGACGGGCTGGTGCAGGGGATTACCATCGAGCAGGCGGGGCGGAGCGAATAGAGACCAAAGGAATGGCGCCACGATGGAGAATGGAACGAAAAGTTGAGAATATTTCCTTGTGGGGTCCATAAGAAAAATTGAAGGAAGTGGCGAGGCAACTAAAGTTACACTTATGGCCCTGTTTCAGGGAGGGTCGAAGATGCCTATAGTTGCGCCGATTGCCGAATGGGAAAGCTTGTCCGCACGCATTAAATCGGAAACGCCGGAAGCGTTTGATTCCGAGGGGCGGGTTCTCAATCTGATTGAGGGGGAATGGAAGGATCCGGGATTCGGGAGGCACTACGAATCGCCGATTGACGGGCGGAGCCTGGGGCGAATCCCGATGATTGACCTGGAGACCGCCCGGACGGCGGTGAAGTTTGCGAAGGCGGAGGCAGCCGGGTGGGCGCGTACGGATCTGGACGAGCGTCTGCAGTGCGTGAGTGAGTGCCTGGCGGGACTGCAAAAGCAGAAAGAGCTGATCGCGCTTTTGCTGATGTGGGAGATCGGAAAGCCGTACGCGCAGGCCTTGACGGATATTGAGCGGTGCATCAGCGGAGTGGAATGGTACGTTTCGCACATCGAGAGCATGCTGGGGAAGCGTGTGCCACTGGGGCTAATTTCGAACATTGCGTCGTGGAATTATCCGATGTCGGTGCTGATGCATTCGGTGCTGGTGCAGGCGCTGGCGGGGAATGCAACGATTTCGAAGACGCCTACGGACGGCGGGTTGTATGCGCTGACACTGGCGCATGCGGTGGCGCGGCGGTGCGGGCTGCCGGTGTCTCTGGTGAGCGGGTCGGGCGGGCAGTTGAGCGAAGCGCTGGTGCGGAATGAATTTGTGGATTGCCTGGCGTTTGTGGGAGGGAAGACGAACGGCGGAGTGATCGCTTCGTCGCTGTATGACGAAAATAAGAGGTACATGCTGGAGATGGAGGGGGTGAACACATACGGGGTGTGGAAGTTTTCGGATTGGACGGGGCTGGGGCAGCAGCTTAAAAAGGGATTTGATTACGGGAAGCAGCGGTGCACGGCGTATGTGCGGTATGTGGTGCAGCGGGAACTGTTTCCGCAATTTCTGGAGATGTACCTGCCGCTGCTGCGCGGATTGCGGTATGGAAATCCGGTGATGGTCGAGAAGGAGACGGACGCGCTGCCAAAGCTGGATTTCGGGCCGCTGATCAACAGCAAAAAGGTGGAAGAGCTGCGAGTGCTGTATGTGGAGGCGCTGGGGAAGGGCGCGATCAGCTTGTTCGAGGGCGGAGTGCAGGAGAGCATGATTTTTCCGAACCAGGATACGTCGGCGTACGTGGGACCGGCGGCGCTGCTGAATATCCCGAAGAATTGCCGGCTGTATCACAGCGAGCCGTTTGGGCCGTTGGATACGATCGTGGTGGTGGACCATATCGAGGAGTTGATTTCGGAGATGAACGTGTCGAACGGGGCGCTGGTGTCTTCGATTGCGTGCGATGACGGAAAGATTGCGCGGCGGGTGGCGGAGGAGTTGCGGGCGTTCAAGGTGGGGATCAATTCGATCAAGTCGCGCGGGGACCGGGAAGAGGTGTTTGGGGGAGTGGGGCAGTCTTGGAAAGGGTGTTTTGTGGGCGGGCGGTATTTGGTGTTGGCGGTAACAGCGGGAGAGCCGGGGGAGAAGTTGTATGGGAATTTTCCCGATCATTCGCGGATGCCGGAGGAGTTGACGGTGCGGGCGGTGGGGGCACATAGCTAATGCAGACCGGGGTTGCGGCGCGATGTTTTGACGGGGGACGGGGCGGGGACTATACTGCGCGGGTGCACTTTGAGTTAGATGAGGGATTAGAGGGATCAGACAATGGCGTTTGTGAGGACGGTGAAGGTGGCGGAAGTTCCGGCGGGAACGATACGCGAGTTGCAGGTGGAGGGGAAAGCGGTGGCGGTGGCCAATGTGGGCGGGAAGATATATGCGATCAATAACACCTGCCTGCATCGCGGAGGACCGCTGGGAGAGGGTTCGCTGGAAGGCCAGGTGGTGACTTGCCCGTGGCACGGATGGCAGTTTGACGTGACGAACGGAAAGGCGGTGCAGAATCCTGAGGCAGGAGTGGATTGTTACCACACCGAGGTGCGGGGAGACGATATTTTCATAGATTTAGGGTGAGCGGACGAAAGAGGAAAGTTCCTTGGTAGATTGCCTGTAACAAAAACAAATTAAGGAAGTTATAAGGATACAGAGTGCGGGCGCCTGAGATTTTTCGGGTTTTGCACACGATGGTGCCTCTATCCCTCACATTTTGTTTGGTTTTCCTTGTTCGAGCGTGTATATTTTCCCCGGCTTTGGGTGAAGATGGCGACTGCGACTCCTCAGACACGACATTATTGGATCTTCAGTACCGACCCGCATCACTATCACTGGGACACGCTCTTTGTTAAGGGCAAGGAAATGTGGCACGGGGCGGGTTCGAAGCCCGACGCGATTCGCGCGCTTAAGCAGGTAAAGCGCGGGGACCGGGTGCTTTGCTACCACTCCGCACCGGAACGTTCGCTGTATTCGATCGCTGAAGTGACGCGGGACCCGTATCCCGACCCTCACGACCACAAAGGGAAGAACCTGGTGGCGGATCTGCGCGCGTTTGAAAAATTGCCCCGGCCAGTGACGCTGGCGGAGATGCGGGCGAACCCGGCGGTGAGAAAAGCGAAACTGATGAAGAATGTGAGGCTGATCATTTCGCCGATCACGGAGACGGAGTATCTGGAGCTTTTGAGGATGGCAGGGATTGTGGCTACTCCAGGAGTGCCGCTGCCCTGAGAAGGTGGTTTCCTTCCGCGCGCGAGATTGCTAAGGCATCCCCTCTGTGTTCGGGCGTGCTAGTGTTTCTTCGACTAGGAGTGCGCGTCCACCTAAAGGTGGACGCTACGTGAGCTTAAATCGCAGGCCGCGCGTCGAATGGCTAGGGTTGCGTTCGAGGAAAAAATCAATGAAAAACAGATGGGGAAGGCCGGTAGCGCTGTTGGTGCTTGTGGCGGCGCTGGTGTGCGTATGCGGCGCGAACGGACAGGAATATCCCGTGGCGGCAAAGACGTTGAAGAACGGGATGAAAATCCTGGTACAGACGGACCACAGCATTCCGAATGTGGCGCTGTACACGTTTTATAAGGTGGGGTCGCGCAACGAGCGGCCGGGGACGACGGGGCTGTCGCATTTTTTCGAGCACATGATGTTCAACGGCGCGAAGAAGTATGGGCCGGGGGAGCTCGACAAGGCGATGGAATCGAACGGCGGATCGAACAACGCGTATACGACACGAAATGTGACGGTGTATCAGGACTGGTTCCCGCGGACGGCGCTGGAACTGATTTTTGATGTTGAAGCGGACCGGATTCGGGATTTGAGTTTTGATCCAAAGAAAATTGAGAGCGAGCGCGGCGTGGTGGCGAGCGAACGAAGAAGCAGCGTTGATGGGCAGAATGAGGGCGTACTGGAGGAACAGCTTTGGGCGACGGCGTTCATTGCGCATCCGTACCAATGGCCGGTAGTGGGTTGGATGAGCGACATCGAGCACTGGACGATGGAGGATCTGAAGCACCACTTTGAGATGGGCTATTCGCCAAGCAACGCAACGATGGTGATTACGGGAGACGTGACGCCGGAAGAAGTGTTTGCGCTGGCGGAAAAATATCTGGAGCCGATTCCAGCGCACGCGCCGCCGCCTCCCGTTACAACGACGGAGCCGCCGCAGATTGGGGAGAGGCGCCTGGTGGTGCGGAAGCCGGCGGAATTGCCGCTGGTGATGATCGCGTATCATGTGCCGCAGACGAACAATCCGGATTTTTACGCACTGAACGTGATGAGGTCGATTCTGTTCCAGGGGGAGAGTTCGCGGATGTACCAGCGGTTGGTGGACAAGGACCAGATCGCGCTGGACGTGGAATCGGAGTCGGACAATGCGTTTGACCCAACGCTTTTGTTGTTTGTGGCGCAGCCGAAGGAGGGAGTGGACCCGGCGGTTTGCGAGAAGGCGATTTACGAAGAGGTGGAGCGGCTGCAGAGCGCGCCGGTTGCGGATCGAGAGTTGGAGAAGGCGAAGAATTTCCGGCTGGCGGAATTTTACCGGCAGGTGCGCACGATCAATGGGCGGGCGAATACGTTGGGGACGTATGAAGTGTTCTTTGGCGATTACCGGAAATTGTTTGACGCGGCGAAGAATTACAGCGCGGTGACGAAAGAAGACGTGCAGCGGGTGGCGAAGCAGTATTTCGGGACGAAGAATCGTACGGTGGCGACGCTGGTGCCGGAGAACGAGGAGAAGGGCAAGCCATGAGAATAGGATTCCGGGTGCGAGAGGCGGGCAGGTTGAGAATGTTTTTCATGCGGGGAAAGCAGATCCCTCACCCCGCAAAAGGCGCGGGGATTCGGGATGACAGTTCCAGCCAAGTGGGGATTTTATTGTGCTTGCCGGCAGGATGCCGGCGCTACCTGCTGGCGCGATTGGCGCTTGTGATTGCGCTGTTGATGGGGGCATCGACCACTTGGGCTCAGAAGTTGCAGATGCCGGTGCATGAGAAGGTGGTGCTGAAGAACGGGTTGACGGTGCTGCTGCTGGAGAAGCACAGCGTGCCGATGGTGAGCGTGGCGGGAATCGTGAAGGCGGGAGGGCTGACGGATCCGGCGGGGCAGGAGGGGCTGGCCTCGACGACGGCGGGATTGTTGCGGAAGGGAACGAAAACGCGGACGGCGCAGCAGTTTGCAGGCGACATCGATTTTATCGGGGGAACGTTCGAGGCGGATGCGGGGGCGGATTATTCGAGCTTCGCGGCGGAATTTCTTTCGAAGGATACGGCGAAGGGGCTGGAGTTGGTTGCCGATGCGTTGTTGCATCCTACGTTTCCACAGACGGAAGTGGACAAGTTGCTGGCGCAGTCGGTGGACGGAGTGAAAGCGGCGAAAGACAGCGCGCGGGACGTGATTTTCGAATATTACGAAGGATATTTGTATAACGGGAAGGGGTACGGGCGTCCGACGGGGGGCGACGAAATTTCGCTGAAGAAGATTCAGCGGGAAGCGATCGTCAAGTTTTATGAGAGCTACTACACGCCGGGGAATACGATTCTGACGGTGGCGGGGGACTTTCATCCGGCGGAGATGAAGAAAGAGATTGAAGAGATTTTTGGCGGGTGGCCGGCGAAGGCGGCACCGGCAGTGAAGGAAGAACCTGCGGGCCAGGTGAAGGGCAAGAAGCTGCTGCTGGTGAACAAGGCCGACGCCACGCAGACGTATTTTGTGATCGGGAACGTGGGGGTGTCAGCGACTGATCCGGACCGGGTGGCGATTGAGGTGGTGAATACCGTGTTTGGGTCGCGATTTACGTCGATGCTGAACGAGGCGCTGCGGGTGGAGTCGGGGCTGTCGTATGGGGCGACATCGTTTTTTTCGTTGCAGAAAGAGCCGGGGCCGTTTGGGATGTACAGCTTTACGCGGAACGAAACTACCGGGAAGGCGATCGAGCTGGCGCTTGAGGTTTTGAAGAAGTTGCACACGAACGGAATTACGGCGGAGCAGTTGAGTTCCGCGAAGAGCTATTTGAAAGGGCAGTTTCCGCCGACGATTGAAACCTCGGGGCAATTGGCGCGGTTGATTGCGCGGTATGAGTTCTTGGGGTTGGACGATAACGAAGTGAACCAGTTCGAGCAACGGATCGATGGGGTGACGCCGGAAATGGCGAAACAGGCGATTGCGAAACATTTTCCGCTGGAAAATCTGACGTTTGTGCTGGTGGGGAAGGGCTCGGAAATTGCGCCGATGGTGAAGAGTTACGCGGAGAAGCAAGACGCAAAGGAGATAGCGGCGCCGGGATTTTGGATGGGGGCGAAATAGTTGGAGTGGTTATGCGGGGAAAGGTTTTGGAAGAGGGCAGCGAGCGGATTAAGGAGCACAGGCTAAAGCCTATGCTACGCGTGGGCCGCTACAGGTTTGGGAGGAATGGAATGCGTAAATTCATCGGGTGGTTGATGGTGGCAGGATTTTTGATTTGCGCGAATCTGGCGGCGGGGGCGGATTCGCCGCTGCTTTTGCAGCAGCCTACGATTTCGAAGAGCGAGGTGGTGTTTGTTTACGGCGGGTATTTGTGGAGCGCGCCGCGAGAGGGTGGAGACGCGCGGCAACTAACCACGGGAGGGCATGAAACACATCCAGCGTTTTCGCCGGATGGAAAATGGATCGCGTTCACCGGAGAGTATGACGGGAACGCCGACGTTTATGTGATGGCGGCTGAGGGCGGGGCGCCGAAGCGGTTGACGTGGCATCCGGATGCGGACGTGGTGGCAGGGTGGACGCCCGACGGGAAGAAAATACTTTTTAATTCGGGACGCGAGGCTTACGCGGATTTCGACCGGTTGTACACGGTGGCTGTGGATGGCGGTGTGCCGGAAGCGCTGCCGATGTGGCGCGCGGAGGCGGGGTCGTATTCCCCAGACGGGTCGCACCTGGCATATGTGCCGAATCTGAAGTGGCAGGCGGCTTGGAAGAGGTATCGGGGCGGGCAGACTACGCCGATTTATATCGTGTCACTGCGCGACCTGCAGTTGACGAAGATTCCGCGTGAAAATTCGAACGACGCGAGTCCGGTGTGGTTCGGCGAGACGATTTATTTTCTTTCGGATCGAAATGGACCGGTGAGCCTGTTTGCGTACGACACGAAATCGAAGGCCGTGAAGCAGGTGGTGGAAAACAAGGGACTGGACTTGAAATCGGTTTCGGCGGGGCCGGACGCGCTGGTGTATGAGCAGTTCGGCGGATTGTATCTGGTGGATCCGAAGTCCGGGAGCGCGAAGCATATCGACGTGCGTGTGAATGGGGACCTGCCTGCGACTCGGGCGCACTGGGTGAAAGCGGCAGACAAGATATTGAATGCGGGGATTTCGCCGACCGGGCAGCGGGCGGTGTTTGAGGCGCGCGGGGAAATTTTGACGGTGCCGGCGGAGAAGGGGAATGTCCGGAACCTGACGCGGACGACAGGAGCAGCGGAACGCGATCCGGCGTGGTCTCCGGACGGGAAATGGATTGCGTTTTTTTCGGATGAGTCGGGCGAGTATGCGCTGCACCTGGTGGACCAGAGCGGGCTGGGGGAAGTGAAAAAGATCAATCTGGGGAATCCGCCATCGTATTTTTATGGACCGGTGTGGTCGCCGGACAGCAAGAAGATCGCGTACACGGATAAACGGTTGAGCCGATGGTACGTGGAGATTGAAAAAGGCACGCCGGTAAAGATTTCGACGGAGAGGTTCGAGGATCCGGGTGGATTTGTGACGGGGGCGTGGTCGCCGGACAGCAAGTGGTTGGCTTACGACAAATACCTGGAGAACCATCTGCACGGGGCGTTTGTGTATTCGGTGGAGAGTGGCAAAGAGACTCAGATAACCGATGGGACTGCGGATTCGCGGTACCCGGTGTTCGACAGAGACGGGAAGACGGTTTATTTCGCGGCGAGCACGGACGTAGGTTTGTCGGCGGGATGGCTGGACCTATCGAGTTTTCAGCACCCGTTGACGCGCAATGTTTATGCGGTGGTTTTGAAGAAGGGCGACGCGAATCCGGTGGAGCCGCAAAGCGATGAGGAGAAAGTAGGGAAGGAAGAGAAGGGGAAAGACGGCGACAAGGATAAAGAGAAAGACAAGGCTAAAGAAAAAGATAAGGACAAAGATAAGGATAAAGCGAAGGACGGCGACAAAGAGGGGGACAAAGATAAAGGGAAGGACGGGGAGAAGAAGGAAGAAGCTGCCAAGGTCACGATTGATTTTGACGGGATCACGCAACGAATCGTGGCGCTGCCGATCCGGGCGGCGAATTATGAGCAACTGGATGCGGGAAAAGCGGGAGTGCTGTTTCTTTCGGAGAGCGCGGATGTGCCGCGGTTTGGAGAACCGGGGCTGCAAACGATATCCAAGTTCGAGTTGAAAACGAGAAAGACGGAGCCATTCACGAGCGGAGTGAGCTTTTTTGCGGTTTCTTCGAATGGAGAAAAGGCGCTGTTTCGGCAGGGGCCGCCGCAGAGCACGACTTGGATTATTGCAGGAACGGCGGCTGCGCCAAAGGCGGGCGAAGGGGCGCTGAAGCTGGGGGAGATGGAGGTTTACGCCGATCCACGGGCGGAGTGGGACCAGATGTACCGGGAAGCTTGGCGGATTCAGAGGGACTTTTTCTATGATCCGGGGCTGCACGGGCTGAATCTGGGCGCGACCGAGAAAAAATACCGGGCATATCTGGCGGGGGTTGGGGGACGCGCGGATCTGAACTATCTGTTTACAGAAATGCTCGGGGACATAACGGTTGGGCATATGTTCATCGGCGGAGGAGACATGCCGAAGCCGAGCCAGGTGAAAGGCGGGTTGCTGGGCGCCGATTACAAGGTGGAGAACGGGAGATACCGTTTTGCGCGGATTTACAATGGAGAAAACTGGTATCCGATGTTGCGGGCGCCGTTGACGCAGCCGGGAGTGGAAGCGAAGACAGGGGAATATCTGATTTCGGTGAATGGAAGAGAAGTGCATCCGCCGGAGAGCGTGTACAGCTTTTTTGAAAATACGGCGGGGAAGCAGATCAAGATCAAGATTGGCCCGAATGCAGACGGCAAGGACGCGCGTGAAGTTACCGTTGTTCCGGTGGACGATGAATTCCCATTGCGCAATCGCGCCTGGGAGGAAGACAACCGTCGCAAGGTAGACGAGTTGAGCGGCGGGAAACTGGCGTACGTGCACGTGCCGGATACGGCGGTGGGCGGATGGACGAACTTCAACCGGTTTTATTACGCGCAGACCGGGAAGCTGGGAGCGGTGATTGACGAGCGCTATAACCACGGCGGAGAGATTGCGGACTACATTATCGACATATTGAAGCGGCCGCTGAGGAATTGTGCGATATCGCGTGAGGGCGAAAAATTCTGCTCGCCGCTGATGCAGATTTACGGGCCGAAGACGATGATCATCAACGAAATGTCGGGGTCGGGCGGCGATGCGCTGCCGTGGATGTTCCGGCAGGACGCAGTGGGGCAACTGGTGGGGACGCGGACGTGGGGCGGATTGGTGGGGATTTACAATTACCCGCGTTTGCTGGATGGAGGGCGGGTGACTTCGCCGCGGGTGGCGATTTATGGATTGCATGGGGATTGGGAAGTGGAGAACCGCGGGATCCCGCCGGATATCGAGGTAGAGAATGATCCGGCGTCGGTGGCGGCGGGGCATGATGCGCAGTTGGAGAAGGCGGTGCAAGTGACGCTGGAGGCGTTGAAGAAGAATCCGGTGGTGACGCCGGAACATCCGCCGTATCCGGTCTATCAGAAGAAGTGAGAATCGAAGAACGGAAAGAATCGGACTTAACGCAGAGGGCGCAGAGGTAAGAGCGCAGAGTTCGCAGAGAAGAAAATGCCAGAATTGCCGGAAGTGGAGACGCTTGCGCGGGGGTTGCAGCGGGAGATTTCCGGGCGACGCGTGTTGAGCGTGGAGTTGGGCAAGACGGATTTTATGGATAATCCCGCGGACGTTGAGCGAGAGTTGCCGGGGACGCGAATTGAGCGGGTGGAGCGGTACGGGAAGTTTATGTTGTTGCGGTTGCAGGGGGGGCGAGAGAGAGAGGGCGTTGCGCAGGAATCGGCGCTGCTTGTGCATCTGGGAATGACGGGAACGATGGTGCCGAGAGCGGTCGGCGAACCGCGGGCGAAGCATACACACCTGGTGGCGTTGCTGGATGACGGGCGAGAGCTTCGGTACATAGATCCGCGGCGGTTTGGAAGAATTGCGTGGCTGGCGGGCGAGAAGCTGCGGGAGGAGTTGCAGCGGTTTGGCGCGGATCCGTTGCTGATTTCGCTGGAGGAGTTTGTGCAGCGCATTCGCGGAAGAAAGGCGCGCATCAAGGCCATGCTGTTGGATCAGGGAGTACTGCGCGGCGTGGGAAATATTTATGCGGACGAAAGTTTGTGGAAGGCGAAGATTCACCCGGCGCGGATTGGGACCCGGCTGAGTGTGGAAGAGGTAAAGAACCTGCACGGGGCGCTGCGGCAGATTCTGGAGAAGGCGATTGTACTGCGCGGGTCTTCGATTTCGGACTTTCTTGACGCCGAGGGAGCGCCGGGCGAGTATCAACTGCACCACAAGGCGTACGGGCGGGAAGGAAAGCCGTGTTACCGCTGCAAGACGCCCATCCGGAGAATTGTGGTCGCGGGGCGCAGCAGTTTTTTCTGTCCGAATTGCCAGAAGGCGCCGCGCGGGGGAAAAAGAACGCGGCAGACGAAACCTGTTCGGCGGCGCGGTGCGTCTAAGGGGGCAGCGAAGGTTGCCTTAGGAAAAGGCTGAACGGCCCTGCGCAAAAGAACGAGATTAATTCCGTAAAGAAGCTTCCTTTCCATGGAGAGTGGGATGAAAAAGAACCGCAAAGTTGCCGGTGTGGTTGGGTTGGCGCTGTGCCTGGTAGTTGGCCGGGCGTGGACGGCGCGGGCCGCGAACGAGGAGGCGAATCCCGTTGCGGCGGCGGATGCAAAGATTTTGAGCGAGATTCACGATCACAGCGAGTTGATGGAGAACCTGGAGTATCTGTCGGATGAGGTCGGGCCGCGGCTGACGGGTTCGCCGCAACTGAAGCGGGCCAACGACTGGACTGCGGAGATGTTCAAGAAATACGGGCTGACGAACGTGCATCTGGAGGCTTACAGCATTCCGCACGCGTGGGAGCGCGGAAAGGCGAGTGCGCGGATTATTGCACCGACGGAACATCCGCTGACGATTGCCTCTTCGGCTTGGGCGCCGAACACAAAGGGCAAAGTGCATGGCCCGGTGGTGTATTTCGACGCGAAGAGCGTCGATGATTACGCAAAGTTCAAAGGGAAGCTGAAAGGCGCGATCGTGATTCTGCAGGAACCGCGACCGCTTTCGCCGCCGAAGCCGATCGATCAGAATCGGGAGATTTATCACCCGCTAGAGGAGCCACCGCCGCCGGTGGGCCAGCCCGGGCCGCCGGACCCGTACGAGAAATATCTGGAGGCGGCAAAAGTACGGACCGCATTCCTGAAGGACGAGGGAGTCGCGGCCGTTTTGCGCGACTCCAACAAGCCGCACGCGCTGCTGAACATGACAGACGGCACGACGGAACCATTCGAGATGGGCTTGTTGCCGACGGCGTTTATCACGGGCGAGGGGTACCGGCTGATTTACCGGATGCTGAAGAAAGGTCCGGTGGAGATGGAGATCGAGATTTCGAATTCGCTTTCGAAGAAACCGGTGGAGGTTTACAACACGGTTGGTGAGATTCGCGGGACGGAGAAGCCGAACGAGATGGTGATTCTGGGCGCGCACCTGGATTCGTGGGACCTGGGGACGGGAAGCACGGACAACGGAACAGGATCGATGGCGGTGCTGGAAGCGGCGCGGGCACTGGCGAAACTAGATTTGAAGCCGAAGCGGACGATCCGGTTCATCTTGTTCACGGGCGAGGAGCAAGGGCTAATCGGATCGAAGGAATACGTGAAGGCGCACAAGAGCGAGTTGGGAAAGATTTCCGGCGCGCTGGTTCATGACAGTGGTACGGGCCGGGTGCTGGCGATCGGGCTGCACGACAACTATCAGGACCGGCCGATCGTGGATCAGATTATTGCGCCGCTGGGCGAATTGAAGATGATGGAGCCGACGACGGCGCGGGAATATGGCACGGATAGTTTGTCGTTTGACGAAGTGGGCGTGCCGGGGTTCTGGTGCGCGCAGGATATCGCGGAGTATTTCAAGACACACCACAGCCAGTCGGACACGTTCGACAAGGTGTGGAAGGACGATATCAATCAGGGTGCGCAGGTGCTGGCGGCATGGGCTTACAGCACGGCGCAGCTGACGGAGATGTTGCCGCGTCGACCGCTGCCGCCGATGGCACCGGCTGGGGCGAAGTTGGAGAAGCCGAAGACGGATCCAATTGCGGAGACGGATAAGAAAATTATCGAACAGGTGAAAGGCGACGGGGAAAAGTTGAAGGCTGATCTGACGTATTTGACCACTCAGATTGGGCCTCGGCTGACCGGTTCGCCGCAACTGGATCGAGCGAGCCACTGGACGCAGGAGCAGTTCAAGTCGCTGGGGCTGGAGAATGCGCACCTGGAGAGCTGGAGCATCGCGAATAGTTGGGTGCGCGGGCCGGCTGCGGGACGGATCGTTTCACCGGCGGTTCACGAGTTGACGCTGGCGGGCGCGGGATGGTCGCCGGCAACGAACGGAACCGTCAAGGGTGAAGTGATTGGGGTGGATGCGGAGAAAATCGAAGACCTGGAAAAGTACAAAGGGAAGTTGGGCGGGAAGATTGTGATTGTGACGCGGCCGCGGGAGATGGAGGCGCCGGGCGATCCGATGTTGACACCGTTCGGGCAATCCGCTGGTCCGCTGAATCATCCGAAGAGGGAGGGTAATTTTGACAGTAAGGCGTATACGCAGATGCGGGCGGCGCTGACGAAGATGATGACGGAGGAAAAGCCGGTGGCGATGCTCACCGGATCAGAGAAGATGTACGGGCTGATGAATATGTCGACGGCTTCGCGGGAGTATCAGCCGGCGGCGTATCCTTCGGCGTATCTGGAGCGCGAGGATTATCTGCTGATCTGGCGGATGCTGGATGCGGGGGCGCCGGTGCAGGTGGAGTTGAATGTGCAGGGTTCGTTCAGCGGGAAACCGGTGGAGGTGTACAACACCGTTGCGGAAATTCGCGGGACGGAGAAGCCGGATGAGGTGGTGATTCTTGGAGCGCACCTGGATTCGTGGGATCTGGGAACCGGGGCGACGGACAACGGAACGGGTTCGATGGCGGTGCTGGAGGCGGCGCGGGCTTTGCAGAAGCTTGGGGTGAAGCCGAAGCGGACGATCCGGTTTGTGTTGTTCACTGGCGAAGAGCAAGGACTGAACGGATCGAAGGCGTACGTGCAGGCGCACAAGGATGAGCTAGGGAAAATATCGGGCGTGCTGGTGCACGATACGGGAACGGGGAAAGTGCTGACGATCGGATTGATGGGGAATTACAACGTGCGCGAGACGATGGACCGGGTGCTGTATCCGATGGCGGAGCCACTGGGGATCATGGAGCCGACGTTGCGCAGCGAAGGCGGGTCGGACCACGTGCCGTTCGATGCCGTGGGCGTGCCGGGTTTCTGGTGCGTGCAGGAAGTGGCGGACTATGACAAGATGCACCACTCGCAGGCGGATGTGCTGGATCACGTGCGCTGGGACGATTTGACGCAGGGTGCGCAGGTGCTGGCGGTGTTTGCCTATAACGTGGCCGAGTTACCGGAATTGCTGCCGCGGAAGCCCGCGAAACCAGAAGAAAAGAAATAGAGATGCGAATTGTCGCGCAGAGGGTAAGCCGCGCGAAGGTGACGGTGGAAGGGCGGGTCACGGGGGAGATTGGGCCGGGGCTGATGATCCTGCTTGGAGTGGGGAAGGAAGACACTTCGCAGGTGGCGGTTGCGATGGCGGAGAAGGCGGCCAACCTGCGGATTTTCGAGGACGAGCAGGGGAAGATGAACCGGTCGCTGCTGGACGTGAAGGGAAGCGCTCTGGTGGTTTCGCAGTTTACGTTGTACGGGGATGCGCGGGGGCAAAGGCGGCCGAGCTATATTGCGGCGGGTCCGCCGGAGCTGGCGAAGCAGCTGTATGAGGAGTTTTCGGAGGCGCTGCGCAAATTGGGAATTGTAGTGGGCAACGGGGTATTCCAGGCGACGATGTCGGTGGAGTTGGTGAATGAAGGCCCGGTCACCATTTTGATCGATTCGGAGAAGGGGTTCTAGCAAAAGTGGCCGGCGGCCAGCGACCAGTGAAGAGGAAGATTTAACACAGAAGGCACAGAGGAAGCGCACAGAGTACACAGAGAGGTCGGAGCGCAACGGATGGCCGGTTCTGGCGCCAATACGAAATGGACCGTGGAGAGAATTGTTGCGGAGCTTCGGCGGCTGGGGACGAAGCACAATGTGGAAGGAATGGCGCGTTACGGAATTCGCGCGAAGAAGGTCTTCGGAGTATCCAAACCAAAACTGGACGCGTTGGCGAAAAGGATCGGGAAGAATCACGCCCTGGGGCTGGAGTTGTGGTCGACGGGAATTCAAGATGCGAAGATTCTGGCGGGATTGATCAGCGAGCCGGAGAAGGTGACGGGCACGCAGATGGAGTTGTGGGTGCGGGATTTTGACAATTGGGACAGCTGCGACGGGACGTGCTGCCACCTGTTTGTGCTCGCGGACGGTGCCTGGGAGAAGGCGTTTACGTGGACCAAGCGCAAGGAGGAGTTTCAGAAGCGCGGGGGATTTGCGCTGGCGGCGTACCTGGCGTATCGGGACAAGGCTGCAGCGGATTCGAAATATTTGAAATTTCTGAAGGTGATTGAGCGGGAAGCGGAAGACGAGCGGAATTTCGTGAGGAAGGCTGTGAACTGGGCGCTGCGGAACATCGGGAAGCGGAATGTGAGATTGAATCGAGCGGCGATTGCGACGGCGAAGCGGTTGCGTGCGAAAGAATCGCGCGCGGCGCGGTGGATTGCAGCGGACGCACTTCGCGAGTTGGAAGGCGAGGCCATGCAGGCACGGCTGCGCGGAAAAGGGAATAAGAGCGATGACTTCGTTAATGGCTGAGGTTCACATACGGCGGGCGCGCGTGACTGATGCGAAGAGGGTTGCGGAGCTTTCCAGGCAGCTGGGGTATCCGACGACGGAAAAGCAGATGAAGGGGCGGCTGAGTGAGGTTATTAAGGATAGGGATACGGCGTGTTTTGTGGCGGAGTTGCGGGACGGCGCGTTGATAGGGTGGATTCACGTGAGTACCACGCCGCTGGTGGAAGTGGAGCGCCGAGCGGAGGTGAATGGATTGGTGGTGGATGAGGCGGCGCGGAGCGGGGGAGCCGGAGCGAGGCTGCTGGCGGCTGGGGAGAAGTGGGCGCGCGGGAAACGGTGCAAGGGCATGTCGGTGCGGTCGAATGTGTTGCGGGAGCGGGCGCACGGGTTCTATTTGCGGAACGGGTATGAGCATTACAAGACGCAGAAGGCGTTTCGGAAGGGATTGTAAAATAGGAGCGAGGCGCCCGCTTCAGAAAGCGGCCGCTACAAAGGCGCTCTGGCAAAATATATCGTGATACGATAGACTTGACCTATGGGCGCACGGATTACCGACGGGGAATACCACGCACTATCCGAACTGCGCTACCTGATACGGCGCTTTCTGCAGGAGGGCGATGCGACGGCGCGGCAGGCGGGGCTTGAGCCGCAGCAATACCTTTTGCTGCTGGCGATTCGCGGGCTGGAGCCCGGGCAGGAGGCCAGCATCCGCAAGCTGGCGGACCGGCTGGCGCTGCGGCACCACAGTACCGTTGAGCTGATCGACCGGATGGAAGCGCACGGATTCGTGAAGCGAACACGGGGGAGGGAAGACCGGCGGCAGGTGCTGGTGACACTGCAGCCGCGCGGCGAGAAGCTGCTGGAGAAGGTAGTGGGGCAGCGGATAGTGGAATTGCGGTCGCACGGGCGCGCGCTGGTCGAATCCATCCGAAAACTTCTGGAATCCCGGCCCGTGGCGACGGCATCGAAGAGGCGAGGGATGCGAACGCTTTATACCAGCCAAGTGAAGTGAGTTCCCCGAGGGACAATTTCTGACGATGAATGCCGACGCGCTTCCGATGCGACCCGATTGGCGGAATTCCGCCATTTTGAAATGGAAAACATTTTTGAACGACCGCGAGGAGCAGGTGTTTCTGCTGCTTACGCTGCTGATTGGCGCGCTGGTCGGGCTGATTGTGGTGGCGTTCATTGAGATTACCGGGCGGTTTGGCGCGCGGCTGTATCCGCCGGATGCGGCGGCGTGGCGAAGATTTCTGGTTCCTGTTACCGGATCGCTGGTGATGGGATATCTGCTGTACAAATATTTTCCGGATGCGCGGGGAAGCGGTGTGCCGCAGACGAAAGCGGCGCTGTATGCACGCGGCGGGTTCATCAGTTTTCCGACTTTGCTGGGGAAATTTTTCTGTACTTCGGTGACGCTGGCGAGCGGAATCCCGCTGGGACGCGAAGGGCCGGCGGTGCAGGTGGGTGGAGGTGTCGCTTCGGTGCTGGGGAGGGCGCTGGGGTTGAAGCCTGAGAGGGTAAAGGCGCTGCTGCCGGTGGGTGCTGCGGCGGCGGTGGCGGCGGCATTTAATACACCGCTGGCGGCGGTGCTGTTCGCGTTGGAAGAAGTTGTGGGGGACTTGCACGCACCGGTGTTGGGATCGGTGGTCATTGCGTCTGCCACCAGTTGGGGCGTTTTGCGATTGCTGCTGGGAAATGAGCCGCTGTTTCAAACGCCGCAGTATCAGCTGGTGAGTTCGTGGGAATTGATTGCCTACGGACTGCTGGGAATCGCGGGGGGTGTGGTTTCGGCGGCGTTTACGCAATTGTTGCTTCGGCTGCGTGCGTGGTTTAAGCGACAGCCGGCGAAGACGGTGTGGTTTCAACCGGTGGCGGGTGGACTGGTTGTGGGCGTGATGGGGTGGTTTGTGCCGTCGGTGATGGGCGTGGGCTACCAGTATGTGGGCGATGCGCTGAACGACAGCCTGACGCTGAAACTGATGCTGACGCTGCTGGTGTTGAAGCTGGTGGCGACGGCGGTGAGCTACGCTTCGGGAAACGCCGGGGGAATTTTTGGGCCGAGCCTGTTTCTGGGAGCGATGCTGGGCGGCGCGGTGGGAAGCGTGGCGCAGCATTTTTTCCCGGGCCATGTGGCTTCGCCGGGAGCTTACGCACTGGTGGGGATGGGAGCGGCGTTCGCGGGAATTGTTCGCGCGCCGATGACGTCGGTGGTGATGATCTTTGAGATTACACGTGATTACGCGGTGATTGTGCCGCTGATGATTTCGAACCTGGTGAGTTATTTTATTTCGTCGCGGCTGCAGAAAGAGCCGATTTATGAAGTGCTGGCGGAGCAGGACGGCATTCATTTGCCAAAGTTCGGGAGCCGGGGAGAGACGCGGCGGCAGGTGATGCAGGTTATGCAGCCGGCGGGGCAGGTCTTGAGCGCGGAAGAGACGATCGGGAATGCTCTGGAACAGACGCGAGGGGCGGCGCAGAGGACTTGGATTGTTTCGGACGCGCGGGGAGTCGTGGGGCTGGTGACGCGAGAAGGGCTGGAAAAGGCGGCGAGTAGGGGAAGTTTGGAGTCGCCAATCAGCGCGATTTCAGGATCGGGAGAGTTTCCGCACGTGCATGCCGACCATCCGCTGGACGATGCTTTGGACCGGCTGGGAGCGAATCATGTGGATTTGTTGCCGGTGGTGAGCCGGGCGAACGTGCATCAACTGCTGGGAGTGGTGCGGCTGCAGGATGTGCTGGACGCGTATGGGGTGAGCATGAAGGCGTAGTGATAGAGGCTGCTGAAAACATCGAAAAACTTGCTTCAGGGGCTAAAGCCCATCGAGCTATACGCTTTTATGCCGGGGCTGAAGCCCCGGCCTCCTAGAGATAAGGAGCGTTTTCCGTAACTTGCTAGAAGGCGTCGGTGCCGCCGCCGCCGAAACCGCCGCCGGAGAAGCCGCCTCCTCCGCCTCCGTCACCGCCGAATGCGGAGCCTTCGGCGCTGCGAGGGGACGAGGTCATGACGTCGCTGGCCATGGAGGACATGGAACCCAAGTCGTTGGCGAACATGTAGGGATAGAAGCCGGGGCCATAGCTGCCCTGATACCACTGCGGGGGCTGGGTGTAGATTCCCTGAAAGGCTTTGCTCCAGTTTTTTTCGACGCCCAAGGCCATGGCGAAGGGCAGAAACCTTTCGAACATTTCAGGGGTTTTGATGGTGCGGTTGAAGCGGTCGGATTCCACGTGAGCGAGGAAATCCTCGAAGCCGAGGACGCCTTCGAGGGCGCGGGCACCGGCCTGGGTGCGCGCGGGCATGAACCAGCCGAAGCCGCAGAGGATGGCGCCGGTGAGAACTCCGGCGACGATAAAGGGAAGCGGCTGCATTCCGGAGTGATTGGAGAGCCAGATGCCGCCGGCGACCAGGATGATGCCGGTGACGATACCGAAAAGGATGTAGCTGGAGCGGACGCTGTCGGGCCGTTGGGCGTAGTAGCCGTCACCGACCAAAGACGCGAATATCTGGTTTCGGATGGCAGGGATGTTCGCGTAGAAGGTGTTGTGGAGGGCGTCGAGAGGGACGGCGTCGCCGGCATTTCCACCAGCGAAGATGCCGTCGAGAAGCTCCTGCTCGTGCGGCTTCAGGGAGTTCCACTCGGCGCGCGATTTTTTCAGGTGGAAGATGTAGCTCTTGGAGTGGGTGAGGCCGAGGAGATGGTCTTGCTTTGTTTCTTCGATGACGAGGAATCCTCGGACGGCGAGGTCGACGATGGAGGCGGTGATGTCGCGCATGTCGACGGAGTTGTCGATGAGGGTGCCGACTTCGCCGGGTGAGAGATTGTCGGGCGGCTGATATTGGGCGGCGATGGGGCGGAGACGGGGGTCGCGGCCGTGGGTCCACCACCACCAGAACATGGCGAAGAAGGCGATGATGGGGATGAAGAGTGGCCAGTTGCTGCGGAGATACAGGAATAAGCGGGAAAGCGCGGTGGGTTCGCGGACCGCGCCTTTGTCGAAGGCGACGGCGACGGTGAGGCCTTCGTGGATGGGCAGAGGATCGCGGGTTTGCACATCCACACCAGTGCCTGAGATCTGTACGTCGGCATCGCGCCCGGAGGAGCGATAAGCGCCGGTGAAGGCTTTGGCGCGTATATTAGCGGCTCCATCGGGCAGCACGATGTGTGCGCCGGCGGATTCAATGGGGATGCTGGACTCGTCGCCGGTGACGTTCCAATAGAATTCGTCGTGATCGTCGAAGAATTTCATGGCGTCGGAGACGACGTAGTGGATGGAGATGGTGCGGGTGCTATTGTCGGCGTTGGGGATAAGGATTTTCAGATTGAGGTAGTGGCGTTCCCGGCTGGATTCGTAGCGGAGTTTGGCCCCGGTGTCGTCGGTGATGTTCTTGACGTCGAGGAACAGCGTGTAGTTCAGGCCGCGAGGGCCGGAGTACTCGACGGGAATGTAGCGGTTGATGCCGTGCCAGGGGCCGCCGACGAATTGCATCGTGATATTTTCGGTGACGTCGACGGTGCCGCTGGGCATGACTACGATTTCCGAGGAGAATTTCTTGAGGTGGCGGTCTTTGGCGTTTGCGGGTAAGGCTAAGAAAAAATGAAGGAGAAAAAAGGCGACTACAAGACTGAGGGAGAGCCGATGGCTTGATTCGCGATTGAGGCGGAAAAAACCCGCACCCTGAAAAACGCAGGGTGCGGCACCCGGGTTTAACGGCGCGCGCCCCGTAAACCCGTCCGGGTGGCAGAAAGCCCGCCTCGGAAGGCGGCCGCTACAGGGGATTGGGCGGGGTTGCATGATGCTTTAGGAAAGGCTTCAGGCCGTGGGGGCGCCGGGAGTGCTGAAGCTAACTTTGGGGGCTTCGCGTTCGGCGGCGGAAGAGACTTCGAAGAATTCGCGTTCTTTGAAGCCGAGCATGCCGGCGAAGATGTTGGTGGGGAATTGCAGGATCTTGGTGTTCAGGTCGCGGACGACGGCGTTGTAGTAGCGGCGGGCGTTCTGAACGGTGTCTTCGATTTGCGTGAGGGAGTTTTGCAGGGAAGTGAAACTTTCGATGGCACGCAACTGAGGATAGGCTTCGGAAAGAGCGAAGAGACTTTTGAGGGCGCCGGAGAGCATGTTTTCGGCCTGGGCTTTGTCCGCGGGGCCGGTGGCGCTCATGGCGCGATTGCGGGCGTTAATGACTGCTTCGAGTGTGCCCTTTTCATGGCCGGCATAGCCTTTGACGGTTTCGACGAGATTGGGGATGAGGTCGTAGCGGCGTTTGAGCTGGACGTCGATGTCGGCCCAGGCGTTGTCGCATTGCACCTTCAGTCGCACCAGGCCGTTGTACATGCCGATGCCGAAGAGCACTAGCAGGACAAGGACGACGAGAATGATTATGCCTGTCATCTGCAAACCTCACAGGGACTAGAGTTGTCTTGCCAACTGTACCTCCACTATACGTTTGGAAGGGATGGGAGTAAAGAAAGGGCGACTAGGGCTGTGTAGCAACTGTGGGCTTGCTTTTACGGAATTCAGAGGGAGTGACCCAAGAGGGCACGATTTATTGTGCCCCTACAGTGGTGGGCTTGCCGCGATAGGGGCTTACGGTCGCGTCTCTTAACGCTGGCGTATCGTAGCAAACTAATATATCCTCGCGTCGGGTTAGTCCCCCCTCTCCTATGCTCTTCAAGACGCTTAGCGCTTCGGTTTATGGAATTGATGCCCACGTTGTACAGGTGGAGGTGGATGTTGGTGTGGGCGGGATGGAGGACTTTTATGTGGTGGGGTTGCCGGACAACGCGGTGAAGGAGAGCCGGCAAAGGGTGAAATCCGCGCTGAAGAATTGCGGGATTGATTTTCCGTACGGGCAGGGTGTGACGATCAATCTGGCACCCGCGGATTTGCGCAAGGAAGGGTCGGCGTTTGATTTGCCGATGGCGCTGGGGCTGGCGGGGTGCCAGGGGCAGTTTTTGGGAAGGCGCTGGACCGGATGATGTTTCTGGGGGAGCTTTCGCTGGATGGGAGCGTGCGTCCGGTGAGGGGAGCGCTGTCGGCGGCGATTGCGGCGCGGGACCATGGGATCAAAGCTGTGGCGGTGCCAGAAAGTAACGCGAAAGAGGCGGCGGTAGTCGAGGGGATCGAGGTGTACGCGCTGAAATCGCTGCCGCAGGCTGTGGACCTGATCAATTCGCCGGAATCGTTTCAGTGCGTGAAGGTAGATGCGCAGGAGATGCTGAGGGAGTCCGCGCAGTACAGCGTGGATTTGAAAGATGTGCACGGGCAGCAGGCGGCGAAACGGGCGCTGGAGGTTTCGTGCGCGGGTGGGCACAACATTCTGTTCATCGGGCCGCCGGGCGCTGGGAAGACGATGCTGGCAAAGCGGATTCCGACGATATTGCCGTCGATGTCGCTGGATGAAGCGATTGAGACGACACGAATTCACAGTGTGGCGGGGATCTTGGAAAATGCGACAGGGCTGCTGGGAACGCGGCCGTTTCGTTCGCCGCATCATACGATCAGCGATGCGGGGCTGATTGGGGGAGGCGCGGTGCCACGGCCGGGCGAGGTGTCGCTGGGGCACAACGGAGTGCTGTTCCTGGATGAGTTGCCGGAGTTTCAGCGGAATGTGCTGGAGGTGATGCGGCAGCCGCTGGAGGATGGCAGCGTGACAATTGCTCGGGCAGCCATTTCGGTGACGTTCCCTTCGCGCTTCATGCTGGCGGCGGCGATGAACCCTTGTCCGTGCGGGTATTTTGGGGATCCTGGGCATGATTGCCACTGCACGCCGCCGATGATTCAACGGTATGTTTCGAAGATTTCGGGGCCGCTGCTGGACCGGATTGATATTCACATTGAGGTGCCGGCGGTGAAGTACAAGGAGCTGAGGGCGCCTTCGTCGTCGGAGGATTCGACGGCGGTGCGGGCGCGGGTGATTGCGGCGCGGCAGAGGCAGACGGAGCGGTTCAAGGCGGAGAAAACGACGTATTGCAACGCGCAGATGGCGCCGAAGATGATACGGAAACATTGCGCGATTAACGCGGATGGTGAGAAGTTGCTGGAGAATGCGGTGACGCGGCTGGGGCTTTCGGCGAGGGCGCATGACCGGATTTTGAAGGTGGCGCGGACGATTGCGGATCTGGATGCGGCGGAGGATATCCAGTGCAAGCATTTGAGCGAGGCGATTCAGTACCGGACGTTGGATCGAGATTATTGGGCGTAGATAGAATTTCTAGCGGAAAGAAGAAAAGATAACGCAGAGGCGCAGAGGACGCTGAGGCACGCAGAGAAGCGCAACCCAAGAGCACAGGCAGGAATGCCTGTGCTACGAGGATGAGCGGCGCTAGCCGGGGCGTCCATTGACTTATGTTTGGGCGCTGTGTTACGGATAAGAACGCCTTTTGTGAGGAAGATCCAACTTTCGCGACCCGGAATGGCGCCAGAGACCAAGCATCTTGAAGTTACGCTAGACACCCACGTCGAGAGCGTGAATCTCGCCGAGGAGATGTGCGTGCGCGTGGCGGAGGCGGCGGGGTTTAATGAAGATGAGTGTTACCGGATCGGGATGTCAGTGCGCGAAGGGGTGATCAACGCGTTTCACTATGGCAATCAAGAAAAGCCGGAGAAAAAGATTCATCTGGCGATTGAGCTGACCGAGGAGCGGATGATCATCCATGTGCTGGATGAGGGGAAGGGATTTCGGCTGAACGACGTGCCGGACCCGCTGGCGCAGGAGAATCTGCTGAGCACTTCGGGGCGCGGGATATTCCTGATGAAGGCGTTCATGGACGAGTTTGACGTGCATCCGGGGAAGACCGGTGGCGCGGAGCTTGTGATGGCCAAGAGACTTCCGGCGCTCGGGAGTCCGCACAGCAACGGAAACGGGAGCGGCTCGAACTCCGGGGCGCCACACCAGGAAGCGTAGAGGAACGGAATGCCTTCACTTTTTGCCACAACCCGGGAATACAGCGGCATCACGCTGGTGGATTTGAGCGGGCGGATTTCGCTGGGAGACGGCAGCGCGCTGTTGCGGAAGACGGTGCGCGACCTGCTGGAAGAGGGGCGGACAAAGATTATTTTGAATCTTGGGGATGTGAACTACATCGACAGCTCCGGAATTGGCGAATTGGTCAGCGGATTTACGGCGGTGCGGAACCGGGGCGGCGAATTGAAGCTGCTGAACCTGACGAAGAAAGTCAACGACCTGCTGCAGATCACCAAGTTGTTTACGGTGTTTGATGTATTCAATGACGAATCCACGGCGATGCGGAGTTTTGAGTAGACCCTTCCCGAATACTTTTTCCTGCCATACCTGGTGCCGATCCTATGCCGCAGCCTTCTCCGCGCAATCTGAACCTTTGGAAACGCGGACTGGGGCGGGTGCCGGAATCCGTTTGGGATCAGACGGAACTTGAGACGCTGGTTTTGGCGGACAACGGATTGACAGAGGTTTCCGAGCGGATTGGAGGATTGAAGCGGCTGCGGATGCTGGACCTGGGGCACAACCAGTTGACGTCGGTGCCAGAGGCGCTTGGCGAACTGGAAGGGTTGACGGATTTTTTGTATTTGCACGACAACGGGCTGAGGACGCTGCCGGCTTCGATTGTACGGTTGACGAAGTTGCGTTACTTGAATTTGAGCGAGAATGCTTTTTCTGAATTGCCCGAACAAGTTACTTTGCTGGCGAATCTTTTTGAATTGAGAATCTCCGACAATCAATTGACGTTTTTGCCGGGCTCGATCGGCAGTTTGGGGCGGCTTCGCGAATTGCACCTTCGGAATAACAAATTGGCTTCGTTGCCAAAGTCGGTTGGACAGTTGAAAGAGTTGCGGCAGATTGATTTGCGGGGGAATCCGTTACGGGGACTGCCCGATGGGATTGCGGAGTTGCCGAGGCTGGAGAAATTGGATTTGCGTTGGGTGGAGACGCTGGAGTTGCCGGCGTGGATTGAGAAATTGGAGGAGCGTGGTTGCGCGGTTTATCGTTGAGTTTTGAACGGAATCTGGAACGGTGGAGCGGCTGAGAATTGAGTAGCGAGCGGCCGCCCCCGGAAGCATTCGGGACGGGGAAAAAGCGCCCGCCCCAGAAGGCGGTCGCTATAAAAGCAGGCAGGGCCACCTGAAGGTGGCCGCTACTTGTTGGGGGCTTCGATTTCGGATTTGGTTACTTTTTTGGAGACTTGGGCGGGGGCGGGGAGTTGAGTGCGGTCCCAGCCGCCGCCGAGGGCTTCGATGAGTTGGACGGAAGCGGTCATCTCTTGTGTGTGGAGAGAGGCGAGTTGCTGCTGGTCGGTTAAGAGCGTGGTTTGGGCGATAAGGACGTTGAGATAAGTATCCACTCCTGTTTCGTAGCGGGCCTGTGAGAGCTTCAGAAATTGCTGGGCGGACTCCACGGCCTGTTCCTGCTGCTGAATCTGTTTCGACAAAATGCGCACGGCGGCCATCGAGTCTTCGACTTGCTGGAAAGCGGTGAGGACCGTCTGGCGATAGGCGGCGACATCCGCATTGTAGACCGCGATGAATTGATTCACGGTAGCGCGGCGGAGGCCGGCGTCGAAAATCGTTTCGGAGACGGCGGGGCCGACGGACCAGAAGCGGCTGGGCCAGGTGAAGAGATTCTGGAGAGCCGAGCTTTCGAATCCGCCCTGTGCGCTGAGAGTGAGATTGGGGTAGTAAGCGGCGGTGGCGATGCCGATTTGGGCGTTGGCGGCGGCCATGTTGCGTTCGGAAGCAGCGATGTCCGGGCGGCGTTCGAGCAATTGGGAGGGGATGCCAACGGGGATCGCGGGAGGAGCGGCGCTGAGCGGCTTGTAGGGCATGGAGAAGCCGGAGGCGGAGGTGCCAACGAGGACGGCAATGGCGTGCTCGAATTGGGCGCGGGCGATGCCGAGATTGGTGGAAGCGGATTCGGCTTGCTGCAGGGTGACTTGGGCTTCGACGAGTGCGAGTTGCGTGTCCACGCCGGTTTCGTAGCGGGCGCGGGCGAGCTCGAGGGATTTTCTGTCGGCTTCGACAGTTTCGTTGAGGATTTGCTGCAGGGCGTCCTGGCCGCGGAGTTCGTAAAAAAAGACGGCGAGGCTGGCCTGCTCGGTGAGGCGAACGTTTTCGAGATCGGCAGCGCTGAGCTGGGCGTTGTACTGGGCTTCGCGGATGGTGTTGCGGACTTTGCCCCAGAGGTCCGGCTCCCAGGAAGCGGAGATGGGGACATCGGCGAGAGTGCTATAGACGTTGGATCTTGTAAGCCCGCCGCCGGCGGTGCCGGTGGTGCCGACATTATTTTTCAGATTGGCTGAGGATTGGGAACGCTGGAAGGAAGGAGTTGTGCCGAGGGTGGGATAGAGTTGCGCGCGGGCTTGAGTGATGATGGTGCGGGCTTCCATGAAATTTTCGAAGGATTGCTTGATGTTCTGGTTGTTGATGTTGAGCTGGTCTTCGAGGGCGTTGAGTTCGGGGTCGTTGTAAATTTCCCACCACTTGCCGTGGAGCATGGCGTCCTGCGGCTGCGCGACTTTCCATTGGCCTTCGGGGGGATTCTCAGCGGGCAATTCCTTGTAGGCGGCGGGCGGCGGCTGAACGGTGGCGGCGGGCTGATGATATTTGGGGCCGACCATGCAGCCGGTGAGGAAAACTGCGGCGAGCGCGGGGCCGAAGAGTTGGTTGAAGCGATTTTTGTTCATGGTTGTTGCACCTTAGTTACACAGCGGTGGAAGGGGTTGATCCATCCGCGGGATGAAAAGTGTCGCGTTCTTTTCCGAGAGCGCGAAGCCGGAGTTTGTCGAGCGTGAGATATACGACGGGCGTGGTGTAGAGCGTCAAGAGCTGGCTCATGATGAGGCCGCCGACGATACTGATGCCGAGGGGGCGGCGAAGTTCGGAGCCGGTGCCGGAGCCGAAAGCGAGTGGAAGGGCGCCGAAGAGGGCGGCCATGGTGGTCATCAGGATAGGGCGGAAGCGGAGCATGCAGGCTTCGAAGATGGCGTCTTCGGTGCTTTTGCCGCCTTCGCGTTCGGCCTGCAGTGCGAAGTCGATCATCATGATGGCGTTTTTCTTGACGATGCCGATGAGCAGGACGATACCGATGATGGAGATGATGTTGAGGTCCTGCTTGAAGAGCATAAGGGCGAGCATCGCACCGACGCTGGCGGAAGGAAGCGTGGAGATGATGGTGAGCGGATGGACGAGGCTTTCGTAGAGGATGCCGAGAACGATATAGACGGCCAGGAGCGCGGTGAGAATCAGGATGGGTTCGCTGCTGAGGGATTGCTGGTAGGCGAGCAGGGTGCCGGCGAAAAAGCCGCGCAAGGAAGACGGCGCGCCGATGCGCAGCTTCATCTGCTCAATGGCGAGGGTGGCGTCGCTGAGGGCGACGCCGGGAGCAAGATTGAAAGAGAGAGTGACGGACGGGAAAAGACTGGTGTGGTTTAGGGAGAGAGGAATCGTGTTGGCCTGGCTGGAGGTCATGGCGATGAGGGGAACGTTGCCAGTGGAAGTGGCGTTAGTGGTGCCGCTCGAATGGAAGTAGACATTTTTCAGACCTTCGGGGCTTTGGTAATACTGCGGAGCAACTTCGAGGACCACGTAGTATTGATTCAGCTGAGTGTAGATGATGGAGGTTTGGGACTGGCCGAAGGAAGCATAGATTTCCTGATCGAGGGACTGAGCGGTCTGGCCGAGTTTGGCGGCGGCGACGCGGTCGTAATTGAGGCGAATGTCGAGGCCGCCGTTTTGCTGGTCGGTGTTGACGTCCTGCAAGACGGGGAGGCGTTTCATCTCGGCAAGGATGCGCGGGGCCCAGATGGAGAGGTCGGAAGGATTGTCGGATTGCAGGGTGTACTGGTAGAGAGCAGAACTGCCGCGGCCACCGATGCGGAGATCCTGGGAAGCTTGCAGGAAAGTTGAGGCGACCGGGAGGCGGTTGAGCTGAGGGCGAATCCTGTTGATGATGTCCGGCGCGGCGATTTTGCGTTCGTTG
>Ga0210407_10000069_pt1 | contig 136038 bp, 130 predicted proteins | sample IncBWC27MmetaG_FD_150860 | JGI IMG/M metagenome (GOLD analysis project Ga0210407, IMG submission 150860) | Forest soil microbial communities from Barre Woods Harvard Forest LTER site, Petersham, Massachusetts, United States - Inc-BW-C-27-M | ecosystem: Environmental > Terrestrial > Soil >...
AAAATGCTTGAGACAGATGAGAACATCACAAAGCAATCGAGTTTCATTTCTCGAGTCGCTTCATGGAGCAGCCACGCGCCGCCCGCTTTTGGTCCGAGCACGCTTCGCATGCGTTCGGGCGTCAGCGCGGCCAGCGGCGCATCATCGATAACCATCGCAAGATGAAACAGACCGCGTAGCGGCAGCACGCCGGACTTGATCTCCGCAAAAAGTCGCCGCACGTCATCGGGCGCGCCGACATCCGCAGACACGACGCGCACTTCCACACCGCGCTTCTGCAGGTCCTCAACAAACTTGCTGGCCTCCCGACTGGAAGCGCCGCTCCGGCTCGTGAGCACAAGATGGCGCGCACCGCACTCAGCCAGCCACCGAGCCAGCACTTTGCCGTATCCGCCGAAAGCGCCGGTAATGAGATAGCATCCGTCCGGCTTGACCTCGAATCCCTGAGCCGGCAATTCACCGCGTCGCGGAACAAAGGGCGTCGGGAATGCGACCACAACCTTGCCGATGTGTTTTCCGCCAGCCATGAGCCGAAACGCGGAATCAGTGCGGGAGGCAGGAAAGGCCCGGAAGGGAAGCGGCCGCAACGCACCCTTTTCGACCAAGTCAGAAATCTCCTCCAGCATCTGGCGGGTCAGTTCTTCGTTACCGTGGAAAACCGCATCCATAGCCACGACATGGAACGACGCATTATTGCGCAGAGGCCGAAGCGGGATGCGCGCGTTTTGATAGATGTCGCGCTTGCCAATTTCGATGAAGCGGCCGAATTCGGCGAGACAGGAAAGACCCATCGGGATCGCTTCCCCAGCGAGCGCATTCAGAACCACGTCCACTCCTTTGCCAGCGGTTATCTTCAGCACTGACTCGGCAAAATCGCCGCGTCGCGAGTCGATTACGTGTTCTACCCCCAGCGTTTTGAGCAAAGCACGTTTGCTCGGGCTGCCGGCGGTGGCGATCACTTCCGCTCCAAGATGCAGCGCGATCTGGATCGCAGCCATTCCGACTCCACCTGCCCCCGCGTGAACAAGAACGCGCTCGCGCTCGCGCAGCCGCCCCACGTTTCGCAACGCATGCCATGCGGTCATGAAAACGACCGGCAGCGTTGATGCCGCTTCAAATGTCAGATGTGCCGGAATCCGTCGCACGTCTCCTGCACGCGCTATCGCGTGAGTGGCAATTCCGAAGACGGCGAGCCCGAACACGCGATCTCCCGGCGCGAGTGTCGTGACGTCCGAGCCAACTGCTTTGATGATGCCGCTAACTTCGTCGCCAAAAATACGCGCATCCGGAGCATCGCCCGGATAAAGTGCCAGCGATTTCAGCACGTCGCGAAAATTCATTCCGGCCGCTTTCACCTCAATCAACACCTGGCCGGGTCCGCACGGCGGCAGTTCGAACGGAGCAAAGCGGAGGGTGTCGAGACGACCGCGTTCGCGACATTCCAAACGCAACGGCAGGATCGGATCGAGCCATTGCTCGGAGGACAAGCGGCCGCGGTCCAGTCGTCGAACATAGCGAGCTTCATCTCGCAAGGCGATCTCGCGCTCCGTGCCTTTGCGAGATAGCTCACTCCAAATCGATGCCGTATCTGTCGAGGACGGTTCTGGAGGAAGATCGATGGCGCGCCAGGAAAGGTTGGAATGTTCGTTCAAAATCACGCGCATCAATCCGATGCTCGGCGCCTGTGCCACCGCCGTCGGTCGCGGATCATTGCCGGCGGGCTGAGCGTTCCGCGTTACCAAGTCCAGGCGCAATCTGGCTGCGGGCGCAGCGGATTCGAGCGCCTGGGTAAGATGCAGCAGTGCGTCCAGATTGGTCGCCATGTCGGCTCCATTGATAGGTGCATCGAGATTCCAAAGATAGACGATGCGCTCAGGTGATGAGACCCCGCAGTCTTTGACAAGCTGTTGCCAGTCTTCCAGGCTTCCCGGTCGCAAGGTAAAAGCGTCGTTGCCATCGAACTCGAAATGGTTTCCCTGCGTGACGACGCGGCACCTGGCGCCAAGTTCGCGAAGTCGCGAAACCAACACTTCACTTACTCCCGACGCATCCGCGAAAACAAGCCACGATTTCTCCTCCGGCGATTGCAAGTGGGTCTCAGGTGGCACCGAAGCTTCCTCGTAGGACTTGCGTGCTAACAGGCCGATCTGACCTTCTCCTCCGGTTGGGCCGATCAGACCGGGCAAGGAAGCCGTTTCAACGAAACCAGTTTCCCGCAGAACCGTTTCCCATTGTGCTCTCTTGAGTAAGGGTTGTTCCGGGCGCAGATCGCGATCAGTGAATCGCCACCAGCCGCTCGTTAGTCCGAAAACGGTCTCTGTCCAAAGTTGCGGCGTAGCCGTGTCCATGAAAATGAGGCTGCCTCCGGGTGCAAGCAGCCCATGCAAGTTCCGCATTGCGGCACGCACATCGCGGACGGCGTGCAGCACGTTGGTCCCGATAATGAAGTCGAATGCTCCTGCTTCGAGTTCCTGCTCCACGCCTGGTTTTTCGAGATCGAAAATCTTAAACTCCACCTCCGAAAACGCTGCAAGCTTCTGCGCGGCACCGGAAAAAAATGCGGCCGAGACATCGCTGAATATGTAGGAATGCAAACCGCGCTCCAAGAGTGGTAGAACCTGCGACGCCAATCCACCTGTCCCCGCGCCAATCTCCAGAATGCGCAGGCCGCGTCCTTCCGGCAGGCTTCGTCCCGCTGTGCTCACCGCCGCAGCGATGGCTGCGAGCCAGTGACTGGTGAAGAGGCCGTCGCCATAGAAATGATCGAGCAACTCCGCGCCGATCCCCGAGAACAAGACCTGCACCGCATCCTTTTCGCCGCGCAAAATCGATCCCAATTCAGCACAGTTTCCTTCGCAAAGGAGCGCCTCGGGAAGATGTCCGGGGTGCTTCTCGATGAAGTTGCGCAGAACTTTCCCGGCGAAACCTGCTGCTTCAGCAAAATCAGGCATCGGCTCAAACCCCGCTTCTTTTTTTCGGAGCACGCCATGCCTAACGAGACCGGCCATCAGCCGCTCAAAGACAGGTCGCATCGGGGTTGCTACCTGAAGCGTCGCCGCATCAAAGGTAACACTTGGAGTCACTCCCATTTCCGCCACTCCGCGCGCCAGTTGCGCGGCCGCGAGATCGTCAAGAGCGCAAAGCGCCGCCTCCAGTTCGGAGTGACCGCGAACATCAACGACATCGTCCAGTGCACTCTGTGCCGTGGCCTTTAACTGATCCAGTGGGAGCGGGGACAGCGCCGGTTTGGGCGACTCGTTAGGCACCCGCTGCCAGGCGACATGATATGTCAAATCGCGGGTGCCGCCGGGCCCGGCAGAGCGGCCTGTGCCGGAAAGGCTAATGGCCCGGAATCCTTCCACCAGCACGCAAGGTTTTCCTCCCTCATTATATAGAGTGATGTCGCCTCCGAGGAAGTCATCGCCGAACTCGCACACCTTTGCACAGACACGACTGGAGGGGCCCGGTGACCCGAGAAAGAGAATGCGGCGAAATCCGACTGGCAGCTTCATCCGAGCCTGACGACTTTCAACCGTTGCCGCACCAGCGGAGAAAACTTGAAGCGCTCCGTCGAAGAGAACGGGGTGCAGAGCATATTCGCCCGCGCGAGGAGACAGCGCGTCCGACAAGACCACGCGTCCTGCGGATCGCCCGGCGCCGGCCGATAATTCGCGAACGGGTCGAAATTCTTCCCCATAACGCAAGCCCAGATCGCTCATGTGGCGGTAGAAGCCGTCGACCGCGACGGATTGAGTGCCGGAAAGGTCCGCCCATTTTGAGGAGGCAAAGATGGATTCCGTGCGCTCACCGCGCATCGAGCCCACCACGTGGAGGGACCAGGTGACGCTTTGTTCGAAACGACTTTGGATGGAAAAGGTACGTTCGTTAGGCGAGTATGAGAACTCGAGCTGCACGCCCGATGGCGGATCTGGCAGGATGAGCGGCTTGCGAATTTCGAAATCCTCAACCACGAACGGTTGCCCCTCGAACAACTGCACACCGGCTTCAAGCGCCATCTCAACAAATGCCGCGGCCGGGAAAATGACATGGTTTTCAACCTTGTGATCTTTCAGAAAAGCCATGTGGCGGGAGTCCAGCCGAACGATCCAGGTCGGCATCGCGCGTGGCAGCCGGACATCGAACAGGCCGCGTCCACCCGGTGCGAGGCGGCCGTCTCGAGCATCGCTTGCTTCGTTCCACCAACGGGCCCGGTCCCAAGCGTAAGCCGGCAACGAGAGGAGATGCCGGGAAGGCGTCATCGCGGAAAAATCGAGTGGGACGCCGGCGCGGTGCAGATCCATTGCCGCCTCGAGCACGGATTCAAATTCGCACTCGCGGCGGGCCGATGAGATCACCGTGGTTTTGGCTCCGCGGGCCATAAGGCATTCCTGGACCGGATATGCCAGCGCGGGGTGAGCATTGAGTTCCAACCACACATCCGCGCCGAAGTCCGCCAGGGCGCTTACGGCCGAGGCAAAACGCACTGGCTCGCGAATGCCGCGCGCCCAGTAAGCGGCGTTGCATGACTCGCCAGCGCAACGCTCACCCGTCACTGTGCTGAAGAATGGGACGGCGGCCGGTTGAGGTTTGAAATCGGCAAGCGCAGCCTCCAAAGCCTCTGACGCCGGGCGCATGAGCGAATGATGAAATGGATGATCGACCCTAACGAGTCGCGCGAACGCGCCCTGTGCCTCGAGTTCCGCGGCCATGGCGTCGAGCGAAATGCGCGGACCCGAGAGCGTAATGGAACGCGGACCGTTGAAGGCCGAAATCGTTACAGTGCGGTCGTGCCGCGCAATGAAGGCCAAGGCTTCTTCCTCAGACAATCCAACAGCGAGCATCGTTCCTTCTCCGCGTCCGCAGGATTCCATGAGGCGCGCTCGGAGCGCGACGACCCGGGCTGCTTCCTCGAGAGAAAAAATTCCGGCGATACGGGCAGCCGCGATTTCTCCCACGCTATGACCGACGATGGCTGAAGGTTGAACACCCCAGGATTTCCAGAGCGCCGCTAGCGCCACTTGCATGGCAAAAATGGCCGGCTGTCCAATCTCCGTCCGTTGCACCTGGGATGTTTCTTCGGAGCGGCCGAGTTCTTCGAGAAGCGAGAAGCTGGTCCACGGACGGAGCGCGGTGTCACAATTTTCAATTGCCTCGCGAAACACCGGCTCATGCTTCATCAACTCGCGACCCATTCCCCACCATTGCGGACCCTGCCCGCTCAGGACGAAGCCAATACGCGGCGGTTGTTCTCGGCGCGCTGTGAAAGCCGCATGGATCTTTTGGCTTTCTTCTTTCTTCGCAAACGCGTCGAGTTCCTCGGTCAGTTCCGCCCAACTGTCAGCCACAAGAGTAAGCCGGTGCGGGTGATGATTACGCCGGACTCCCAGGGTATAGGTGAGATCCGGTAAAACGGGCGAGCTACCGTTGGCATTGGCATGCTCCTTAACCCATGCACTCAGATTCGCCGCCGAAGTCCGGAGCGATGCTTCCGAACGAGCGGAAAGCACCAGTGGCCATGGACGGAAACTTGGAATGACCAAAGATTTTTCCGGCTGATGCGGTGGCGGTTCGGCCAGAATGACGTGGGCATTCGCGCCTCCGAATCCGAATGAGTTGACGCCTGCAATGCGCTCCTCCATTCCATTTGGAAAGGATTCGAGTTGAGTCGGCACGCGCAACTTGAGCTTCTCAAAGTCAATGTGCGGATTTGGCGTCGAAAAATGGAGGCTTGGTGGAATCTGGCCGTACTTGAGAATTAGCATTGCTTTGAGAAGGCCCGCGATGCCCGCTGCAGTTTCCAAATGGCCAAGATTGGTTTTTATGGATCCAATCGGGAGTGGCGCGTCGGCGGATCGATTACCGCAGAGAGCTTCCGCAAGAGCATGCGCTTCGATTGGATCACCCACCGCCGTCCCAGTGCCGTGGGCTTCGACGAAGCCGATCGCCTCGGGCGCGATTCCAGCATCCCTGCAGGCATCTCGGATCAGTCGCGTTTGCGCCTCCGGGCTAGGCAACGAGATGCCGTTGGTGTGTCCATCTTGATTGATCGACGTCCCCAAAATCACGCCCTGAATCGGATCGCCATCCTCGATGGCCCGCGAAAGTCGCTTGAGCAGGACCATGCCCGCACCTTCGCCACGCACGAATCCGCTGGCGGATGCATCAAAGGCGGCGCACCGGCCTTCGGGCGAAAGCATCGCAGCCTGCGAAAACCCGATAAACCCGCCCGGCGAAATCATCACAGTGACGCCTCCCGCCAGGGCGACGTCTCCACGACCGGCCCAGATGTGCTCGCACGCCGCGTGAACTGCGGTGAGCGCGGATGAGCACGCAGTATCCATCGCTACACTGGGGCCGCGCAGATTCAAGCAATACGAAATCCGGTTTGCGGCAATGCTGTGCGCGCTCCCGGTCGGCGTATGAGGTCCGATACTGAAATGATCAAAACTCGTGCTTTGAATTCCCTGATAATCGTTATGTGAAATGCCGACGAAAACTCCGAGATCGGCTCCGCGTCCGAAATCGAGGACGAGTCCGGCATCTTCGATCGCCTCCCATGCGGTCTCGAGGAGGAGTCGGTGCTGGGGATCCACATATGGAGCTTCCCGTGGAGAAATGCCAAAGAACTGTGGATCAAATTGATCGATGGCGTCAATAAATCCGCCCCGCAAGGCGATGGATTTGCCAGCCACGCCCGGTTCAGCATCATAATATCGCTCCACGTTCCAGCGATCAGGCGGCACTTCAATGATGCCTTCCCGGCCTTCGACAAGAAGCTTCCAAAGAGAATCCTTCGAACTCACGCCACCAGGGAAACGGCAGCCGACTCCAATAATCGCAATACGCTCTTTTTGCATGGCGGTGGGTTGCTCCGCAGGGGCGGACTGATTAGCGCTGCCTGTGACCATGTCAAGTCAGCTACCAATCCGGTCGCGGATTTATGACGTCAACGGACGGTAAACATTCACTTATCTAACATCAATTCGGATTGAACATGCTCGACGCATTTACTTACCACCATTTCCCGGCATTGTTTTATTTAATTGCGTTGGTCGCTCATTTCCCAACTTTTCTCTTCGGCGTCCTCTGCGATGCTAATGGCAGGATGCGTTCCCACAATCTTTCCCCATTGCAAGCCGATTTCGTCAAACCGCCCCCACGAACAAGTGGTCAGTACTATCAATCAATTCGAACAAGATCATGTGCGGCATCGCAGGAATAATCGACTTGGTTGGGCAGCGTCCGGCACCGGAAAGTGCGGTGCAGCGAATGGCGCACGCGCTCTTTCATCGCGGTCCGGATGAAGAAGGTTTCCTCGAACAACCGGGAATTTCGCTCGCTTCGCGACGGCTGAGCATTGTCGATCTGGCTGACGGGCAGCAACCCATGACGAACGAAGATTGTAATGTGTTCGTCGTCTTCAATGGCGAACTATTCGACTACGTCGAACGGCGCGAAGAACTCGTTAGGCAGGGCCACCGCTTCCGCACTCATTGCGATACTGAAATCATTCCGCACCTCTGGGAAGATTTTCACGAAGGGATGTGGGAGCGGCTACGCGGCCAGTTTGCCATCGCCTTGTGGGACGAGCGGCTGCGACAACTCCATCTCGGACGCGATCGGTTCGGCATCGCGCCGCTTTTTTGGACCCGGCAGGGTGACTGGCTGCTCTTTGCCTCCGAGATAAAAGGCCTCCTTGCTTCAGGGATGGTTTCACCGCGCCCGGACCGTAAAGGCCTCGATCACGTGTTTACCTTCTCCGCGGTGCCGGGGCCGAGGACCTGTTTTGAGGGAGTTCAACTCCTGCCGCCCGGGCACTGTTTGCGCATTACGCCGGCAGCTCCAGGCAAAAGCCCGGTTATTGCCGAACGCGCCTATTGGGAAATGGATTTCCCGGCACAGGGTAAAGAGGAGTGGGGAAACAATGAGCGTGCGCTGGTGGATGAATTCGAGCGGCTCCTTTTACAGGCAGTCGAAGAACGTCTGCGCGCGGATGTGCCGGTGGGATCCTACCTTTCTGGTGGTGTCGATTCGAGCATGATCCTCGCCCTGGCCTGCCGTCTCAAAGGCCCAATGATCAATACATACACCGTCCGGGTGAATGAGCCGGAGTTCGATGAACTGAGTGCAGCGAACCTTTCGGCGCAGCACATCGGGGCGAAACCTCCCATTGTCCAAGAGTACGGCGATCGCGAAGCGCTAGAGAGTTATCCCTTCCTGATTGAGGCTGCCGAAGCTCCGGTGATCGACACCGCCTGCGGTGCCTTGCTTAAGCTTGCCGAACGTGTTCACACCAATGGCCAAAAAGTCGTCCTGACTGGCGAAGGGGCCGACGAGTGGTTAGTCGGTTACCCGTGGTACAAAGCGGCCAAGCTCATGGGATTTCTCGACGCAGTGCCCGGACTAAAGCTAAGTGAGCTGGCGCGGCGCTGTTATCTCCGCTTGAATAAAGTGCCGCATTTTCCGCCGGAATGGCGCGAGCGAGTGGAAAGTTCCGTTGGCGGCCCAAACGCGTGGATTGATTCCTATGGCTTGCTCGCCATTTCAAAACTGCGCTTCTACTCCGAGGAGATGCGCCACGTAATGAACGACAGCCATCCGTGGGGCGAATTGGGATTTCCGCTCGAAAAAGCCAGGTGCTGGGCGCCATTGAATCGCGGTATCTGGATCGCGGCCCGGGTCTTGTTAGCTGGCCATCTCCTGCAGGCCAAAGGCGACCGCGTGGCGATGCATTCATCAGTCGAAGCGCGTTACCCATTCCTGGACGAAGATGTGTTTGCCTTCACCGCGAAACTGCACCCGCGCTGGAAGCTGCGCGGATTTCGCGACAAGTACCTATTGCGTTTGCTCGCGGAACGCTGGATCCCGAAGTCGATCGCTCGACGCGGCAAAGTCATCTTTCGCGCGCCTCTCGACAGTTTTCATATGGACCCGGAACCGCCGTTCGTCGCGCAGCTTCTCAGTGAAGATTCGCTACGCCGCACCGGTTACTTCGATGTCAGCGAGGTCGCGCGCTGGCGTAAGGGTTTTCGCGAACTGCGGGCCGGATCGCTGCCCCGCCTCTCGGTGGAAATGGGGCTCGCCGCGGTCGTCGCCACGCAGCTCTGGCATCATCGATTCATCGGCGGTGGTTTGGCCGACATGCCCGTGTGGTCCGGCTCCGCCAGACCGGTGCCTAACGATGTGGCGCTTTCGGCTTAGCGAGACCGATCGATCGATTCTCGCACGATCACAGCTTTTCCAGCAGCTGCCGTCCGATCTCTCTCATCTCCGGGTCATCCTTTTCTTTGTCGGGCATCGCCAGCCCTTTTTGAATGTATTTGCGGGCGTCCTCCTTGCGTCCCATCTGAGCGTAGATCCGGCCCAGTTCGACAAAATGGATGAGTCGGTTGGGATTAATTTTGATCGCCTTTAATAGACATTTCTCCGCGGCTTCGTTAGTCGTTACCGGCAAGCCGCCATAAAGCGCTTTGGCCAGAACCCGTTTCACCGGGTTGACATTGGCAAGCACACAGTTCCACCGCCCAAGAATATGCCACGCGGTGTCATTGGCCGGATCCAGCTCGAGGGCGCGATCCACCGCCGACTTGATCCGGGGCGCGGCATTCACCTGATCTTTGCTGCCCATGAAAGGCAGCATTTTTCCATAGCTGATCGCAGGCGAGAGTTGTGCTTCGGCATTATTCGGAGCGAGGGTCGCGGCACGAGTGGCGAACTCGAGCGAAATGTATCCAAGCCGCAGCTTGTCTTTGTTCGAGGACGTGTCGGCCATCAAATGGCGGTACTGCCGCGCAATACGGAGGAGAAGGTCCACGTTGTCCGGTTCGAGCTTGTTCGCGGGCAGATAGTTTTCGAGTGCTTCTTTGGGTTGGAGTTGTTTGTCGAATTCGTCGCCTTGCGCGATCAATTCGCTGACACTTTCGCCGCCTCCCCTGTATCGCCGATTTCGTGAATCGCCTCGATCAGCGCGTGACTGAGGCGCCGGCTCCAGCTGGCGATCCTGGCTTATGTCGCGGTCTTGTGCCCGCGCCGCCAAGCCCGAGAGGCAAAGCACCGCACATAAACCATAAACGCAGAGGCTATTATTCGAATTCATATCTACAAATAGCGTGGCCGGCCCAGCGACCCACTCTTCGCGATTCGGCGCTAGCGGCGAAACTGGTGCAGCTCCGGCCACGGACCTTCTAGTCGACTACACTGTATTTTGGCGCACTCTCAAAAGGTTTCAAATGCCGTGTTTCAGGAGCTCGAGCCAGGGGAAATCACTTATTTCCATTTTCCGTTTCGGCTGAAGAAAAGTCTCAAATGACAAAAAGGAACCGGACCCCGCAGGCTCCGGGCCTTTCTGTATTACAGAAATATTTATCGCACGAAAGTAGTGATTCGTTAGGTAACTAGTTTCGCGGGCGAGCCCTAACGAAACATTGTGCGATTTTCACTCAACCGTGTTGACCGGCCAATGGCCTGAAAGGAGTGTTTGTCCGTCGCGTCTATTGGCTTCCTCTATATAGTACAACATAATTATTCAGAGCCGATGTGGCGAAATGGCAGACGCAACGGAAAGGGTTCCCTGTTATCGAACAGGAAACGACGCTGATGTGCATCAGCAATGGACTCGACGCCGGATTGATGAGTAACGCGAGGTGGAAGGGCATCGCGCTTCGTGACCTGATTGATCAGGCATCGCCGCGGCCGGATGCGGTCCGCGTACGGTTGCACGCAGTGGGCAACTACACCGACACGTTTCCGCTGGAGAAAGCGCTCGAAGCCACCACCCTGGTTGCATTCGAAATGAATGGCGTTCCGCTACCCCATCGGCACGGTTATCCTGCCCGGGTGATCGTGCCCGGCTACTTTGGCGAGAAGAACGTGAAATGGCTCACCCGGATCGAGCTGGCTCGAGCGGACGCAAAAGGCTTTTACGAAAGCCAGGGCTGGGGTCCGGATTTCATCGTGCCGACCAGATCGAGAATCGACGTACCGGATAATGGTGCGACGTTTTCCCTCAGCAAATTAAGCGCTCCAATCGAAGTCAAAGGCGTCGCATTTGGTGGTGACCGAGGGGTTTCGCGCGTCGAATTCAGTGATGACACCGGCCAAACGTGGGATGAAGCCGAAATTTACTATTCCGGCGGCGACCTCGCCTGGTCTCTGTGGAGATACAAATGGAAACCTGAGAAGACCGATGACTATACGCTTGTTGTCCGCGCAACTGACGGCGAAGGAGACGTTCAGGAATGGGAAGAAGGTCGCGCACCGTTTTCCGGCGTGGCTGGGCTTCATACGATTGCAGTGCACCTAACTGCATGATTTTTAGAAAAAATTAAATATAATCGACCCCTAACTGGAAAGGAAATTAGGAAAATGAGAGCGACATTAAAATCGATTTGTGTCCTCAGCGTTATCGCGTGCGGAATCGATCCGTCATCGCAGGCGGCGTCACCGCCACAACCAATGACGCAAATGCCACCAAATTCCTCTTTTGAGCAGGAAATGATGGAGAGCATGAGCAAGATGGACCGGGACATGGTCGCCGCATCCACGACTGGCGATCTCAACCATGATTTTTCCGCCATGATGATCCCGCATCACCAGGGTGCAATCGACATGGCGAAAACTTTTCTGTTGCACGGTCAGGACTCAGCGCTGAGGCGGCTGGCTCAGGAGATCATCGTTACGCAGCAGCAAGAGATCCAAGTCATGCGCTTCCGACTGGCAACATTGCAAACCGACGGCGCAAATGTGCCACACGAGAAGGAGCGAGAGATGACCGCGCCGATTCCCGTCTCCGAAAAGGACCGCGTTTACACCGGCGACCAGACTTCGAACACCGTTTCGGTGATCAATCCGGCTTCGAACAAATTACTTGGCGTTATCCGTCTCGGTGATCGAGTTCCGGGCGCGCTCAGTCCACTTTACACAGGCCAGTTGCTTGTTCACGGAATCGGCTTCTCGCCGGACCACCGAACAATCGCTGTCGTCTCGATCGGTTCCAATTCGGTCACATTCATCGATACGACGACGAACAAGATCAAAGGCGTGGTCTACATCGGGCGCTCGCCGCACGAAGCGTTTTTCACCCCCGATGGCAAAGAACTTTGGGCAGTTGTGCGCGGCGAAGATTATGTGTCGGTGATTGATCCTGTGAAAATGAAAGAGATTCGCCGTGTGCAAACCGCCAACGGCCCAGGGATGGTGCTATTCCGCCCGGACGGACGGTACGCTTTCGTGCCTTCGAGTTTTACTCCGGAACTCGATGTGGTGGACATGAAAAGTTATCAGATCGCTGCCCGTGTTCCGCAGGCCAGTCCGTTCTCGCCAAATCTGGCTGTCAGCCGCGACGGAACCGAAGTCTGGTTCACGCTGAAGGACTCGGGCAAAACACAAGTCATGAGTGCGCAACCGCCTTTCCGAATTCTCTCCACGCTCGACACCGGGCCTATCACGAATCATGTCACGCTGGTAGAAAACGCGAACGGCAAGTTCGCCTATGTGACCGTGGGCGGTGAGAATGCCGTCAAGGTCTATCGCCGCGGTGAGAAACCGGAATTGATTTCGACGATTGCTACCGGCGATTTGCCGCATGGCATTTGGGGATCCGGAGATGGAACGCGCGTTTATGTGGGATTGGAGAATCAGGACGCGGTCATCGCGATCGACTCGCTCGCGAACAAAATTCTGGCCACAATTCCGATTGGTCAGCAGCCGCAGGCCCTCGTTTACGTTCCGGAAGCGGTGCCGACTGGTGACGGCACAAGCAATCTGACTCCGCTCGCCGATGCGGGGAAAGCTGCACATCTCCTCCTGACTGCGGCTGAAGGCAGTGGCAGTTCGGCACATGCGACAGTGTCGGTAAATTCGTTAGGCTCGATTGACTTGTTACAGATGGCGGTTTCTGACTTGAAACCAGGACAAATGTATCGGCTTTGGTTGACGACATCTCAAACTCCGCCGTACGGACGGGAACAGGAACTCGCGACGTTCAAAACAAATCTATCCGGCGCGCAAATTGTGCAGACGGTTGGACCTTTCCGCCAGGTTCTAACCTCCGAAAGCGAAAAGTCTGCCGAGGCGCCTCAACAGAGATTCTTGTTGGTTACTGCGGCAGACAGCGGCACACCGGAACTCATCGAAAAAGTTCCGTGATCTATGGAATGAAGTTCTTGTAGCCCGTGAACGAGAACCACGGGTGTCCGATTTGACCCCAGCTGTATTCAAAAAATCGTTCGTCGGATTTTGTCGGTGTTTTGCTTTGGTTAAGTTTCTTATGAATTAACTCGGAACTGTATTCTAGAAATCATTGATCATTGAAACAGTGTTGCAATTAGCAGGGTAGCAAAGGCTCAAAGATTCAATGTGGCAGGATTTCACGCAGCCACGGCGGCTCCGAAGGCATTTGAATCTGAATCGGGCGCAAAGGGTGGAAATGGAAGTTGGATTTCCCTCGGATCTGAGATTGAATGAACTGCGACTTCTCGCCCGAGGAGGCCCGCATGAATAATTACGTTGCCCGTCATGCTCGCGGATGTAATTGATGCGGCGTAAAGTGGAATCTCACGTGCCGATGTGGCGAAATGGCAGACGCAACGGACTTAAAATGCATGCCACTGCAAAAACGTTGCCTAACGAATTACCGTCGTAAAACTGCATTTCAGAGGGAAAACCGCTCATTTCGGAATATTGATGTTGCGCATTATCGCGCACTGAAATGCGCCTGAATACAGTTTTATTTGCCAAGTTTTGCCAAGTAAAACACTACGCCGCCGCTTCCCTGCTTCACGGCAACCGGGCTAAACGATCAGACAACGCGCCACTTTCTGGTTGAATTTGCTGCCTGTCGGCTTCGTTTTCGATGGATGGATTTGCTTACGCGCGCTAATGTTCATGTGAACATCAAGGCAGCACGAACGCGGAAACAGCACAGCACACGACAGACGGGCCAGAAAGCAAACGCAATCCGGGCGCAGCGATTGAAACTACCGAAATCACGAGTCTCGACGGTGCAAAAGTCGCATGGAGTGACGTGAAAAATATGTGCGAAGTCGAGGGTCTCACGATCACCGAAATTTGCGCGCGCTTCCGCCTCAAATATCCAGCGGTTTATGCACGCGCAACACGAGGGAAATGGACTGTAATTTCGTCGGTCAAGAAGCGTGCGAAGGAGTTGCAGAAAAGGGAGGCCGAATTGAAGACTTCTGCTGCCGAATGGGCTCGACGCGGTGACGCGCATCGCGACCTTGTGTTCGGTCTCGCGCATGGCGCTCTCGCAAAGGCAAAGCTAAAACCGCCGCGCACATTCAAAGAAGCAAAGATTGCGGATGAAATGGCGCGGAAAGCATGTGGGCTCGACGAGGGCGATTCCGCCCCACACGCCCTTCTTATCCACATAAATGAATTGGACGCTGGTGAGCCGGTGCCCATTGAAGCCAGCGTGATTGACGCGGAATTGTCGCCCGACGGCCCTGTTTCCGTTTTGCAAGAGGCCGTGTCGCCTAACGAATCATAAATCTACCACGCATTGCCCTGCGACCCTGCTTCTTTTCCCGTAGTGATTTCGAGCAGCAGAGGAGCCGGACCGCATGTCAAAAACCAAGGATTTACCGCCCCAAACTGACCCGATTTGCCGCGAGCGAATAGCGTGACTAAATACGCAAAAATACGTGCACCAATAGCGCCCGAAAAATAGACACCAATTCGTGCACGGGTTTTACGAGGGAAAGCCCGTGCACAATTGTCCACAGCGGAAAGTCACTTGTTTGATGGCCCACTTTGGATGAGCGCACGGATTCAGATGCGCTGCGCTACCGGTATGAGGAAGAGAATCGCGCCTTCTTCTTCGACATTAGTGTGCGGACCGAGTTATCATGGCTCGTCGCAGCCCATCCGAAATGCCCACTGAAATCAAGAAAGAGATTCAACTTGAAATCGCGCATGTCTTATTCACGGACATCGTTGGTTACTCGAAGCTGCTGATTGATGAGCAGCACGCGTTGCTTGAGACGCTCAACCAGATCGTTCGCAGCACAGAACAATTTCGGAATGCAGAAGCAGCTGGTAAATTAATCAAGATTCCGACCGGCGACGGAATGGCGCTGGTCTTTCAGGACAGGCTGGAAGCGCCAGTCGAATGCGCGCTGGAGATTAGTCGCGCGCTAAAAGGGCATCCAACGCTACCGCTGCGAATGGGCGTGCACAGCGGTCCGGTCAGCGGCGTTATCGATGTAAATGAACGAGCGAATGTCGCGGGCGCCGGCATCAATATGGCGCAGCGCGTGATGGATTGCGGAGATGCGGGACACATTCTCCTTTCAAAACATGTCGCTGAAGATTTGGAGCAATACGCGCGTTGGAAACCGCTATTGCGCGATCTCGGAGAGTGCGAAGTGAAGCACGGCGTGCGCGTTTACATTGTGAATTTGCACACGGACGAGCTGGGTAATCGGGAGTTGCCGGAGAAATTTCGGCAGGCGAAATCGAAGGAACAAACAGCACCGGCGACTCCGGCATCCGATGCGAAACCGCCTGGACGATCTCGGGCATGGATCGCCACGCTTATCATCGTTGCGGCCAGCGCCACCGCGGGATTTTACATTTTCTCACATCGGTCCAGCTCGAAGGCACCGCCTTCTTCCACCGCGCCGGCACTGCCAGCGATTCTGGATAAATCGATCGCCGTCCTTCCGTTCGAAAACCTGAGCAGCGACAAGGAGAACGCCTACTTTGCCGAGGGCATTCAGGATGAAATCCTGACACGCTTATCAAAGATTGCCGACCTAAAGGTGATCTCGCGCACCTCAACCCAGCAATATCAGAGCAAGCCAGGTAATCTCTCCGAGATCGCGAAGCAGCTTGGTGTGGCCCACATCCTGGAAGGAAGCGTGCAGAAGAGCGGCGACGCCGTGCGTGTGAACGTGCAGCTGATCAAAGCGGCTAATGATTCTCATCTTTGGGCCGATACCTTTGATCGCAAACTGACCGACATCTTTTCGGTCGAGAGTGAGGTGGCCAGAGCCGTCGCCGATCAACTGCGAGCGAAACTCACCGGTCAGGAAGAGCGAATCATCGCCGCCAAACCGACCGACAATGTTGAGGCTTATGATGCCTACTTGCGTGGTCTGGCTTTTAGTCTGAAAACGGGAAGCTCATCCGCCAACTCCCTTGGCGCACAGAAATATTTTAAAGAAGCGGTGCGGTTGGACCCGAAGTTTGCCCTTAATTGGGCGCTACTCTCAATCGTGGACGCGCGCGGCTACCTCACACAGACTCTTCAACCAACGGCCGCTCTGCGTGAAGAGGCACGGCAGGCAGCCGAAACCGCGCTCGCTCTTCAGCCCAATCTCGGCGAAGCCGTATTAGCCAAGGGCTATTACCACTACGATTGCCTAAAAGATTACGACAGCGCGGTGCGTTACTTTGAGCAGGCCCGTCAGCTCCTGCCCAATAGCAGCCGGATTCCTGAATCGCTGGCGTTAGTCGAGCGGAGACGAGGCCAGTGGGACCGGAGCGAGTCGTACTTCAACGAAGCTGAGCGGCTCGACCCGCGACACGCTGCCTTGTTCGGACAGCATGCGCAATCCTACATTGCACTCCGTCGTTTTCCCGAAGCACTGCGAAAGCTTGATCAGGTTCTCGATATTACACCAGACGACGTCGATACCCTTATGTTCAAGGCGGCTATCGCACAAGCCGAGGGTGACCTTCCGCGTGCTTCGGCGCTCCTCGCTCCGCTCCACCCGGGGGCCGACGACGTCCCCGTGCTGGAACAACAAGTTTACCAAGCGATCCTGGAGCGCCGCCCTGGACAAATCATCCCTCGGTTAGAGGAAATACTGGCCAACCCTGATCCAGCGTTGGGTTACTTCAACGGTGAACTACGCTTTTGGTTAGGCTGGGCGCAAGAGGTCGCCGGCGACCTTGCCGCTGCCCAGGAAAGCTGGCGACAGGCGCGCAGCGAACTGGAACCTTTCCTCAAAGAACAGCCGGACAACTATCAGCTGATTGGAGATCTGGCGCTGACCTATATGGGCCTTAGTGACAAAGCTGCCGCTCTGACATTGGCTGAACTGGCCATCGCCGCGTTGCCGATTGAGAAAGACGCGAAGGCTGGTCCCGGGCCGATCGAGATCCTCGCCCGAGTCGCTGCGCAGGTAGGAGAGCCTGATCGCACAATCGCCGCTTTACAGAAACTACTCTCGATTCCGTACGAGAGCGCACTCGCTGCAAACGTGCCGCTCACTCCTGCGCTGCTCCGACTCGATCCCATGTTCGACCCGCTCCGGAATGATCCGCGTTTCCAAAAGCTGATCGAGCAGTCTCCTTCGCAAAACTCCAAGTAAACGACTGAATAAGCGTGACCCAAGGGTCGTGGCTGTATTCAAAGAATCCTTGTCTGGATTCTGAACCGCATTTCGCTCGGAAAGTTCCTATTAATCAGCAGCCGAAGTGCAGCCTCGAAATCGTTTGTTTAAATCCGCACGGGCCGCAGGATTGAAACTGCGTGTTTCAAAAACGACCGTTATTGAGAGCCGATATGTGCCAATCGATTTTGCTCTGAAAAACGCCTAACGAGTTCTTCATTAGTCGTCTCAAAATCAAAGTCTCGAATCGACATTGTTCTGTACTTTTTGAGACAAATTGGCGACAATCGAGGAATGTTTATTGGATATGCCAGAGTTTCAAGTTCAGCACACCGGAGCCCGGCGAAGGCACCCATGGCGACATAAGGCACGAGTTCTTCGGGAGCGTTCCGGAGTAGACGGATAGTCTCGTCTACGGTCAGGATTCCCACGGCAGTCTCGATTGCCTTCGCCTTCGCGCTTTTCACTACCGGATTGGCTGTGCAGTAACCGCGATTGACAGCGAAGTTGAAGGCGACAATCAAAAGCCGCCTGAAATTATTTCGCGTCGTCGGCGCTACCGCTTTGCCCTTGCGATTTGTGAGATTACGAAGCCACTGATCAATTTCGGTAGTGGTGATCTTCGCAACCGGCTTGCCATCGAAAGCTACCGCGAAATAGTGTAACCGATTTTTTAGATCATTGATATAGCGCGGGCTCGCGCCGTCGGCAGTTTTTGCACCTATAATTTCATCGACAAGCTGCTGAGCGGTGCAAGAACGGTTCGTCGCCTCAAGATGCGGAAGATAAAAATCTACTGCATCGCGGAGAGTCGCATGAAACGGTGCAAGCCTCTCCACGCACTCCGAGTATTCGGCGCGATCGCACAGACTGAAAGCGCTGCCGGCAATTCCGTAATTGCGCTGTTCGGCTAATTTTTGCTTTAGAAATGTCTCAGCTTCGGTTTTCTGTCTGAATGACTGCCGATTACGACCTTTGGGAAATTTTGGCCATCGGACTTCGTAAAATGCTTTTCCCTCTATTGTGATTTCCCTTATTTTTGTCGCAGTGGCTCTCATACCCGTTGCGGAAATGTCCGAATTGGCCGAAAACATCCGGTTCGGGTCAGCCACACCGGGGAAGGGCAGTGTGCGAGGATATGGTGGGCGGTCCGAAAGCGGCTTGGCATTTGCCAAGTATTTGCCAAGTCCCGGGCGGGAGGGCTTCGCGAGGAAACGTTTTGGTATGGCAAATTACGAGGGTAAAGTGCCCAAAAAAGCCGATGTGGCGAAATGGCAGACGCAACGGACTTAAAATCCGTTGGGCTTTAAACGGCCCGTGCCGGTTCGAGTCCGGCCATCGGCACAATGATCAATCAACTCTCTCCCCGGTTTAAAGGTCGATGCAAACCCAACCCGAACGCGCGCTTTTCATTCCGCTGATTCTGGGGACCGCGCGCCGGGAAAGACAAAGCGAACATGTTGCCCGCTTCGTCTTTGAACAAACAAAGAAACGCGCCGGCGTGGAAACAGAACTGATCGACGTGCGCGCTCTTCCCATGCGTCTCGACGACGCCGGCGAGCAAATGAAAGACCCGACCTTTTCATCGACAATCGAGCGCTGCGACGGGCTCATCATCATTACGCCGGAATACAATCACGGTTATCCAGGGCTGCTGAAGCACGCCCTCGACATGAACTTGAAGGAATACATCCACAAAGCCGTTGGAATTTGCGGCGTGTCGGCCGGCACCTTCGGGGGTGCGCGTGCAATTGAGAACCTTTTGCCGGTCATGCGCGAGTTGGGTCTTGTCACCATCTTCGAAGACGTTAACTTCGGAAAAATTGGAACTCTCTTCGACGAGCGCGGCAGTTTGCTCGATCAAAACTTTATCCGACGAATCGACAGTTTCTTAAACGAGCTCATTTGGATGGCGCGCGTGCTACGTCATGGGCGAGAAAACATCGCACCGGTCTAGGCGTTCCGCGTTAATGAAGGCGCAAGTCGCAGCGGCCTCCGTCCCACAATCATTTTGGCGCAGCGATCCGGCGGTTCTGATTTACCTGGCGGCTGCCACCGTCATTGTTCACATTCTTGTCGACGGACGTTACGGATTTCACCGCGACGAACTGGCTACGCTCGACGATGCTCGACACTTGGCTTGGGGTTACGTCGCGTATCCACCCGTGACTCCTTTCTTTGGTCGTTTATCGCTGGAAATCTTCGGAACCTCTCTCACCGGTTTTCGATTTTTCTCCGCGCTGGCCTGCGCGTTGTCGGTCTTGCTGACAGGCCTGATGACGCGCGAACTTGGGGGCGAATGCAGCGCCCAAGTGATTGCCGCAACTGCGGCCATTCCATTCGGTTTGGGCGCCGGCGCGCTGATGCAGTACGTGTCGTTCGACTATCTTTGGTGGGTTTTGACGGCCTACTTGCTCGTCCGCTTATTGAAATCCAACGATCCCCGCTGGTGGATCGGCATTGGTAGCTCCATCGGTTTCGGAATGTTGACAAAATATGGCATGCTGTTTTGTGTCGCCGGCATTGTGATTGGGGTGTTAGTGACAAATTTGCGCCGCCATTTGAACAGCAAATGGGTTTGGATCGGCGTTGCGTGCTCGATGTTGATCTTTTTGCCGAATTTCATCTGGCAAGTGCAACACCACTTCATTTCCCTCAATTTTTTGCGTTATATCCACGAACGCGATGTGCAGATCGGACGCACCAAGCATTTTCTCCCCGATCAATTGATGGAAACTCTCCTGACCTTTCCGCTCGCCGTCGCTGGTCTCTATTTTTACTTCTTCGGGCGAGACGATCGGCGCTTCCGTGCGCTCGGCTGGATGTATGTCGTTCCGTTTCTTCTTCTTTGGATTGGCAATGGCCGCGGATACTATCTAGCGCCGGCTTACCCGATGCTTTACGCGGGCGGGAGCGTCTGGCTTGAGCAACGTCTGAAACCGTTGCGGCGGCCCTGGTTAATCATGACTCGCGGACTCATTTGGTCCGCTTTGTCGGTCAATATCTTAGTTGCCGGAGCTTTCGCTCTTCCCTTGCCTCCGGTGAATTCAGGATGGTGGAACGCTGCCATAAAACTGAACGACGACCTGCCTGAGGAAATCGGCTGGCCCGAACTAGTCGAAACGGTCGCGCGCATCCGTGATTCGCTCCCCGAGAATGAACGACCCCGTTTGGGAATCTTCGCCGGCAATTATGGGGAAGCAGGAGCGATCAATCTTTACGGCGCGCGCTACGGCCTGCCGCGGGCGATAAGCGGCATCAACTCTTATTGGCAACGCGGCTACGGCGAGCCGCCGCCCGAAACGCTGATTGTGCTCGGGTTCTCGCGCGAGTTCGCTGAACATCACTTTCAATCGTGGGAAGTGGTTGCTCGTTCCTGGAACCGATACGGCGTCGCAAATGAAGAGACGACCAGACATCCCGACATCTTTGTCTGCCGCCGCCTCCGGCAAAGCTGGCCCGAATTCTGGAAGACTTTTCAGCGGTATGGATAAGCGGCCCGCAAATTTTGCGGTCTAATTGGCGATACATCTGTGCGAGAACCAACCGAACGAATGCGAAAACTTGGCATTCGCGATGTCGATCTTGTGGAAACGTTCGCGCGGTCCGGCGGACCGGGGGGCCAAAATGTAAACAAGGTTTCGACGGCGGTGACGCTGCGGCACTTGCCATCGGGTATCAGCGTGATGGTCCAAGATTCGCGATCGCAAGCGCAAAATCGCAGACTCGCGCGCGAACGGTTGTTGGATGCAATCGAACACGCGCAAAAAGAGAAGCGCGCGGCAGAGATTGCGCGATGGGAAAAGGCGCGCCGCCGCCGCTCGCCGCGCCCACGCGCGCTTAAGCAGCGCATTCTGGAATCGAAACGCAAACGCGGTGAATTGAAGCGACAGCGTGGCAAGGTCGACGGGTAACGAACGGCGCGAGGTGCCCCGTGTTAATGACGAAGCACGAATGACGAATGACGAAGGAAGTCCGAATGCTCAAATGACGAAAGGCGAGTGGAGTTTCCTTGGCGTATTGGGGTTTCGTCATTCTTTCGTCATTAGACATTCGACATTCGTCATTTCATTTCGTGGCCATCATTCCGGCAGTTGGGGGACAGTTGCTCCTTGAATGAACAAAAAATTGAAGCTGGGCATCATTGGCGCCGGTTGGCCGGGTCAGATGCACGCGCAAGCGCTACGTGCGAGCGGCGTGGCCGATCTTTACGCATGCGCGGATCCTGACGACGCGCGCCGGATTGTCTTGGAAAAGGAACACGCCCCGGAAAGGAGCTACCGCGATTACCATGAGCTCCTGAAAGATCGACATGTTGATGGGGCGATTATTTGTTTGCCGAATTTTCTGCATTTCCCGGCTTCGCTCGCCGCGCTCGAATCCGGCAAACATGTCTTATGCGAAAAGCCACCCACGATGAACGCGGCCGAAATGAAAGTGCTGTGGGAAGAAGCAACCAAACGCGACCTCGTTTATTTCTTCAGCCGGCAATTTCGTTTTACACCCGCGATGCGCCTGGCCAAGGCACTCGTCGAAGAAGGGCGCCTCGGCAAAATTTATCATGCGAAAGCGACCTTTGTGCGCTCTCGCGGCATTCCAGTCGGCATCGGCAATTGGTTTACGGAAAAAAAGCGATCGGGCGGCGGCGCCCTGATCGACATCGGCGTGCACGCGCTCGATTCGGTTTGGTATTTGATGGGAACGCCGCGACCCGCTTCGGTCAGCGCGCAAGTGTTCCGCAATTTCGACCATTTGGTCAAAGTCTCGGTGTTTGATGTGGAGGACGCAGCTTATGCGTTCATTCGTTTCGAAGATGGCGCGGTCGTGCAGCTCGAGGCTTCGTGGGCGGGAAACCTGCCGGACGATATTCCGCCGCGAAAATATTTTGGACGTGAGTTGATTAATTCCACGATTTTCGGAACCAAAGGAACCGTCCGTCTCAATCCACTCACCTTATTTGAAGATAAAAACGGCGAGCTCGTCACAGTGCCTCTGGCTGCGAAAGAGGACGAGCCAAATGGGTTCGAGCTGCAACTGCGTAATTTTGTCGGATCGATCAACGGCGAGTCCGAACCGATAAACAACGCCGACCAAGCGGTCTCGCTCATGGAAATGATCGACGCGATTTACGCGTCCAGTGCTGCAGGACGCGAAGTGCCGATCGTGGCTTGGTAGATTTTTTTCCTTTTAATACATCTGCGGAAGCAACTTGCGACGAATCCGTCTAGGAACGATGAATTCCAGACTATGAAAAAACTTATCATTCTCACTTCTGTGCTTCCAGCGTTGGTCATGATGCTCCTGAGCTCCTGCGCGACCAAGGAACCCGAAACGACTACAACGACGACGACAACGCATCAGGAAGTGACACGGCCGACGACGACTCACACGACAACGACGCAACAGACGACCGGCGGCTACTAGGCCGGCCACGAGTTACAGATTGTGAAACGAGGAACACGCGATGCGCGTGTTCCTTTGTTGGGAGGTAAATCTGCGGGTGTGATTCCAGCAATCCCGCCGGCAAGGCGTTTGCTTTTACGATTTCTCAGCCGGCTCTTCCGCCGTTTGGGCTTCCTCTTCCGCCTGACTGACGACTGGCGCGATAGCTTGCAGTTTTTCGCTATCGCGCAAGTCCATCAGTTTTACACCCATCGTGTTCCGGCCGACGACGCGGATTTCTTTCACGCGCGTCCGCACCATTTGGCCCTTGGTCGTGATAAGCATCAGCTCGTCTTTGTCCGTGACGGTGAGCGCACCAACAACGTTGCCGGTTTTTTCGCCGGTCTTCATCGTGATAATACCTTTGCCGCCGCGTGACTGGCGTCGGTAGTCGTCGAACGGCGTTCGTTTGCCGATCCCATTCTCGCCCGCGACCAGCAGCATCGCGTTTGGATCGACAATCGCAATTGCCACGACGTGGTCGTTTTTGTCCGGCCGAATCCCCCACACGCCTACCGTATTGCGCCCTTGATCGCGCAGTTGTTCCTCGTGAAAGCGGAGGCTCATTCCTTCCTTTGTGATCAAGACAATTTCGTTGTTACCGTTCGTAAGTTTCGCGTCGATTAAGCAATCTTCCTTCTCGATCTGGATCGCAATAATGCCGCCTTTGCGAACGTTGGCGTAATCAGAAAGATTGGATTTTTTGACGATGCCCGAGCGGGTCGCGAACACGATGTGGAAATTTTCATCCCAGGTTTGATCGACCGCGTTTGGGCCGGTGCCAGATTGCTTGGATTGAACCCGGATGGTGGCTGCGATTTTCTCCTCCGCGCGTAACTCGAGGATGTTAGCGATGGACCGACCCTTGGCCGCACGTCCCATCTCAGGAATTTCGTAAACCTTTTCGACATAGGCGCGACCTGATTGGGTGAAAAACATCAAGTAATCGTGCGTCGTCGCGCTGAACAGATGCTCGACGAAATCGCCTTCTTCTTCCTCGGTGGCGCCTTCGCGGGTTGACATTCCAATGACGCCCTTGCCCCCGCGACGCTGCGCGCGAAATGCGCTGACTGCCGTGCGCTTAATAAAACCGCCATGGGTAATGCTGATGATGCAGCCCTCATTCGCGATGAGGTCCTCCATGTTGATCTCAGCTTGATCCGGCATGAGCTCTGTCAGACGCGGCGTTCCGTGCTTATCGCGGATTTCGCGCAGCTCCTTTTTGATGATGGTAAAGACGCGCTGCTCTTTCGCGAGAATGTCGCGCAAATCTTTGATCGCGTTAATTACCTCTTTGTATTCGTGGTCGACCTTTTCCCGCTCGAGGCCAGTGAGCTGATAAAGGCGAAGATCGAGAATTTGATTGGCCTGATGTTCGCTGAACGCGTAGCGGCCTTCGACGAGCCGCGCTTCATTTCGAATCAAGACACCGATTTGCTCGACCTGTCGTCTCGTAAATTCGAAGGCGAGCAATTTCACGCGCGCTTCCTCGCGGTTGGCCGATCCGCGAATGATCCGAATGAACTCATCCAGATTGGCAAGGGCGATGAGATAACCTTCGAGCGTTTCCGCGCGCTCCTCCGCTTTGCGTAATTCGAAACGCGTGCGGCGCAGCACCACTTCGCGCCGATGCTCGATGTAACAGGCATTTGCTTCCTTGAGCGAAAGCAGTTTCGGCCGCCCGTGATCGATGGCGAGCATGATGACGGCGAATGAGCTTTCCAGCGCCGTGTGTTTGTAAAGATTGTTGATCACGATCTTCGGGTTGGCGTCCCGCTTGAGCTCGATGACAACCCGCGTGTTTTCGTCCGATTCGTCGCGGACGGCGGTGATATCGGTGAGCACCTTTTCGTTCACCAACTCCGCGATCCGCTCGACCAGGGTGGCGCGGTTCACGTTGTACGGAATCTCAGTGACGACGATTTGTTCTTTGCCGCCTTTGAGCTCCTCGATGCCGGCTTTGCCGCGCACCTTCATACTGCCGCGTCCGGTCTCGAGATATTGTTTGATTCCTGAGCCTCCGCAGATCGCGCAGCCAGTTGGGAAGTCCGGCCCCTTCACGTGCTTCATCAGCTCATCGAGCGTGATGTCGGGATTGTCGATCTGGTCGCAGATGCCATCGATAACTTCACTGAGATTATGGGGCGGAATGTTCGTCGCCATGCCCACCGCGATGCCGGTGCCGCCGTTGACCAGCAGATTTGGAAAGGCCGACGGGAAAACGGTCGGCTCGGTGCGTGTCTCGTCGTAATTCGGAACGAAATCGACCGTGTCCTTTTCCATGTCGGTCATGAGTGCGGCGCCGAGATGTGTCATGCGCGCTTCGGTGTAACGCATGGCAGCGGGCGGATCGCCCTCGACCGACCCGAAATTGCCCTGACCATCGACCAGCATCTCGCGCATCGCCCAGGACTGCGCCATGTGCACGAGCGTCGGATAGATCACCGCTTCACCGTGCGGATGGTAATTACCGCTGGTGTCGCCGCAGATTTTTGCGCACTTGCGATGCTGCCGATTGGGAAAAAGGGAGAGATCGTGCATCGCATAGAGAATTCTTCGCTGCGATGGCTTGAGTCCGTCGCGCGCGTCCGGCAAGGCGCGCGAAATGATTACCGACATCGAGTAATCGAGGAATGATCTCGACACTTCCTCGGCGACATTAATCGGTTCTACCTTCTCGTTTTGATTATACATGGCCTAAGTTCTTACCAGCGGTTCCGACAGTGCGCACTCCGCCAAAAAGCGTTCTTCCCATGCGCGCGAAGTGGCATCGGCTTGGCGGATCGTCACGGGAGTGCCAACCGGTGCGCGTCGCGGCAGAGAAATTTGGAGGAAATCGAAGACGGCACGGATGGTCGCCTCGTAATTCTGGCAGAGTTTTTCGTATTCGACTCGGAAAGGATCGATGCCGATCCGTCGAAAAAAGCGCTCCCAGGCTTTCTCCTGCTGCACGCCGTCTTCAAGACATTGCTCAATTAACTCGGCATCGAACTCCGGCTTGCGCAAAGCCGCTTTCCCTTCCTGCACTTTCCAAAGACCAGTCTGAACCGCACGCGCCTTTGATAATGCTTGCCGGAGTTTGTGACGCCGAGAGATGTGCACGAATTGGAGACGCGGAAAGGCGTTTCGCAAAAGTTCGAGATCGGCTGTTCCCGCGTCGCCGAAGGCGCGAGTCTCGCGCAGCCGGGCCAGGAAATCGTCCAAGTACCAACTCATCAATTTGAAACCGAAGACTTCATTTGAAGTTATCGTGGCCGCGGCAATGTCCCGAACATAACTCGCAAAATCAGCGCTCGGATCCAGGTTGTGCGCAGCCACAAAATACGATTCCGATTTGCGCATGAAAAACTGCTTCGGCCGGCCCGCGCGTCGCGTAGCATGCAAACCATCGGTCAACAAATTGCTGCCTGAGCGTGGAATTGCGCAGACGACGTAACAGCGACGGGGATGACGCAGATTGTGAAACAGACCTCCCATCGGCAATCTTAGACATCGAGATTCCGCACATTGAGGGCGTTGTCCTCGATGAATTGTCGGCGCGGTTCGACTACATCGCCCATCAGGATCGTGAACATCTTGTCTGCATCGACGGCGTTATCGTCGTTCAAATCCACCTTGAGCAGTTTGCGCTTCTCCGGGTTCATCGTCGTCTCGAACAACTCCTTGGCGTTCATTTCGCCGAGACCTTTGAAGCGCTTGATCTGCACGCCGCGGCGACCGATCTCCAGAATTTTATGCAGAATTTCGGGAATCGAAAAAAGCGGATGCGAAACAGTTTTCTCACCTTCGCCCTCGATCAATTCGAAGATGGGCCGATCGCTCGCGGCATAGTGACCGATCTTCAAGCCCTTGCGCGCAAGCTCGGCCATGATTTTCTGGATCGCGGCCGATTCGTGCAGCTCGACTAATTTGCCGCGCCGGCGGTTGGCGCCATTCGTGCGAACCGGCGCATCCCCGAGGGGAAGCAATTCCTGATTCGCCTCGGTGTCGAACAAATTGAGATCGATATTCTCGAGGTGAAATTGTCGCACCTCCTTCTCATCGTGAAAATAGTGAACGGTCTCATCGTTGCCGTCGCGCACCTTGACCAGATAGGTCGGGAGCTTGCCCGATTTCGAATTACGCTCTTCGAGATAAGCTTCGAAATCGCCGCCGTGGCGCCGGACCGCTTCACTCAGCTTGGCGAGTTTCTCGAGCGATTCGAGAATGTCTTTCAACTGAGCGGCTGTGACTTCTTTGTCATCCGCGAGATTTTTTAATCGCACATCCTCCGCGCCGAGCGAAATCAGAATTTTATTTAGCTGGACGTCATCATCGACGTATTCCTCGCGTTTTTTGCGCTTGATTTGATAGAGCGGAGGTTGGGCAATGTAGATCTTGCCGGCGCGCACCAGCTCAGTCATCTGCCGAAAGAAGAACGTGAGCAATAACGTGCGAATATGCGAACCATCCACGTCTGCATCCGTCATGATGATGATCCGGCCATAACGGAGCTTGGCGATATCAAAGCTGCCTTCATCCTTGCCGTTGCCATCTTCTTTCGGTTTACCGATGCCTGCGCCAATGGCCGTGATCATCGACTGGATCTCGTTGTTCTTGAGAAATTGATCTTCTCGCGCTTTCTCGACGTTGATCAGCTTGCCGCGAATTGGCAGGATCGCCTGATAACGACGATCGCGCCCTTGCTTGGCGGATCCTCCCGCGGAATCACCTTCCACAATGTAAAGCTCCGTCAATTCGGGATCGCGCTCCGAGCAGTCGGCTAATTTGCCCGGCAAACCTCCACCGGTGAGAGCGCCTTTGCGAATCGTTTCGCGCGCTTTGCGCGCCGCTTCCCGAGCGCGCGCTGCCGTCAGCACTTTGTCGAAAATGCGCCGCGCGATCGGTGGGTTCGTGTCGAAGTACGTCATCAACCCTTCGTAAACGACGGAGTTCACAATGCCGTCGATCTCGGTGTTCACCAGCTTCACTTTGGTTTGCGATTCAAACCGCGGGTTCGGCAGTTTGATGCTGAGGACGCAAATCAAACCTTCGCGCACGTCGTCGCCCGAAATGGAGGGATCCTTGTCTTTCAGCAGCGAATTCGACTTGGCGTACTGATTCACTGCCTTGGTCAACGCGGTGCGAAAACCGGTCAGATGCGTGCCGCCGTCCGGATTTGGAATCGAGTTCGCGAACGGCAAAATCTGGTCGTTATAGCTGTCGTTGTATTGCAGGACAACATCGACAAAAACTTCGTCGCGCTGCCGTGAGATCATTACTGGCTTGGGATGAATGACCTGTTTGTTTTCACCGAGCTGCTTAACGAATTCCTCGATGCCGTGCTTGTAGAGAAAGGTCTCTTTCTTCGGCGCGTCGCCACGTTCGTCCGTGAGCGTGATCTCCAGACCGGGATTCAAGAACGCCAACTCCCTCAATCGCGTGGCCAGGCGCTCGAACTTAAACTCCGTCGTGATCGTGAAGATCGTCGGGTCGGGCAGAAAAGTAATGAGGGTGCCGGTTGTCTTTTTGTTTTTGACTTCGCCGATGACTGTGAGCTTGTCGGTTGTTTTGCCTCTGGCGAAGGCCATGTGATAGACCTTGCCCTCGCGCGTGACTTCCACTTTGAACCAGTCGGAAAGTGCGTTCGTGCATTTTGCGCCCACGCCGTGCAAGCCGCCGGAATATTTGTAAGCGCCTTGCCCAAATTTTCCGCCGGCGTGCAAATTCGTCAGCACCAGCTCGACCGCCGGCATTTTCCATTTCGGATGAACATCCACTGGAATCCCGCGGCCGTTGTCCCGCACCGAAACCGAACCATCGACATGAACGGCCACTTCGATTTTGTCGCAACATCCCGCCAGATGTTCGTCGATGGAATTGTCGAGAACTTCGAAGACCATGTGATGCAAACCGCGCTCATCGGGGTCGCCGATGTACATCCCGGGTCGCTTGCGCACTGCTTCCAAGCCCTCCAGTTTGTCGATCTGTGCGGCGTCGTATTTTTGCGTTGCGCCGATTCCGGTCACCCGATCGCCAGGCAATTTTGTGACCGGAATTTCGTCTTGAGCTTGGAGCATAAATGAGGGTCGAACCGGCTGTAGAAAAAAGATACCGAAAATTGGGCCACAAACAACTAATAATCTCGTGGTTGGGCTGGCTCTGGTTCCGCTATTTGTAGAGTGAGCCTCTGGGCCAAGGCCCACGATCTTGTGGTCGAGAGGCTCCGGCCGGGATCTGCCAATTCACCGCCTTATCCTTTCCTTGACCCCGCCATTTTGGAATCGGAAAATGCGGTCGCGTATGCGCGCGCAAACCCTCCTGGAAGGACGCTGGATTTTTGCGGTTCTTCTTCTTCTCGCCATGGCAGGCTGGTTTCTGACGCCATGGTTACCGCTGCTTTTTCTGCTGTTGATTCTTTCCACGCTCGCCTTTTTCCGCGATCCGGATCGCGCGACGCCGGCAGAACCAAATCTTGTCGTGGCCGCGGCCGATGGAACGGTCACGGATATTGTTGAGGTTGATGAGAACGAATTTCTAAAGAACAGATCGCGCCGGATTGGAATCTTCCTGTCGATCTTTGACGTGCATACTAATCGCGCGCCGATCGATGGCCGCATTATTTACCGGCAACATCGGCCGGGGCTTTGTCTCGATGCGCGTCGTCCCGAGTCTTCCGAGAAGAACGAATCGATGACTTGGGCGTTTGAAAATTCCCGAGTCACGATAGTCGTTAGGCAACTCACCGGCGCAATTGCGCGACGCATCGTCGCCTGGTCGCAGGTCGGCGATGAATTGAAAAAAGGAGATCGCTTCGGAATGATTCGCTTCGGCTCGCGAACGGAAGTATATTTACCGCTCGCCGCCACCGTGCTGGTGAAGATGGGCGATCACGTCAGCGGCGGATTGACAATCATCGCGCGCCTGCCTGAGCAATGAACGAGCACCATTCCAAAATTTATCTGCTGCCGAACTTGATGACGGCGGGAAATTTGTTCTGTGGCTTTACCGCGACTCTGAAAATTCTTGAGGGCGCGCTTCTGCAAGGGTCGAATCCGGATGCGGCGGGCGATCTTTTTCACACCGCCATCTGGTTTATTCTCGCCGCCTGTTTTTTCGATCTGCTCGATGGCCGGCTCGCACGCCTGGGTGGACATGAGAGCATGTTTGGTCGCGAATTTGATTCTCTGGCCGACGTTGTTTCATTCGGCGTCGCGCCGGCCCTGATGGTTTATCGGATCGTTCTGCAGGAATTTCCCCGCGCCTGTTGGATCATCGCGTTTATTTATCTCGCGTGCGGTGCGCTGCGGCTGGCACGCTTCAACACCGCGGCCGCCAATCACGAAACGGCCGATACTGATAACAAAAAAAACTTCACCGGCTTCCCGATTCCCGCTGCTGCGGGTCTCATCGCATCGATCACTCTTTTTCTGCTCTGGCTGGCAGAGGGCGAACATCACCTCGGGAAATGGAAATTCGTTTTGCCGCCGCTCATGCTTTTTCTCTCTTTCATGATGTTCAGCCGCTTTCAATATCCGAGCTTTAAGGCCATCAATTGGCGAACCACGAAATCGATTCCGCGTTTTCTTGTCATCAGCATCATCCTCATCTTCACGGTCATGAATTACGAGTGGATGCCGGCCGTCCTTTTTCTGGCCTACTTGCTCTACGGATTTCTGCGGCCGTGGCTCTCACGCGAATGGCGGCGCGAAATTGAAGAAGAAATTGGCGAAGAGCCGCCAGAGGAAGCAGCCGAGCAGTCGCCGTAAAATCGACATTCACTGTCGCGGCCCGTCTGTGACCATCGCTTGAATTAATGCGACGCTCGTAGAGCGCCGCTACAGTTGATTCAGCTTCGCGAGAATTTCTGGGTCGCGTACGTCGGCCCATTCGCCAGTCAACTCGAGCGCCTGCACTTTTTTGCCTGACCGCGCAAGTTCGCGCACTGCGTCGGTCAATTCGTATTCTCCGCGCGGAGATGGTTTCAATTTGGCAGTGAAATCGAAAATGCCTGGCCGAAATGCGTAAAGCCCGGCGTTATACCACGGGCTGGTCGGCTCGCCCGGCTCCGGCTTTTCGCGGAGATCGACCAGTTCCATTTGGTCGTTCACGAAAACCGCGCCGCCTTTGGTCACATCCTCACCGCGTTTCACGCTGATGATTGCTTCGACATCGTCCGCAAGATCGAGAAGTCGTTTGTAGTTTCCCGGATCGACCAGAATGTCGCCGTAGCTTAAAACAAACGGGGAAGTGGCGACGAAATTCCGCGCCAGATCAACCACTCGACCGGTCCCATCCTGCACCACCTGTGTCGCGTACTGTATCTGGATCTTGTAACGCGAGCCATCGCCGAAAAAATTGCTCACTGTCTCCGCGCGATAGCCGACGATGATCAGAAATTCCCGGACGCCCGCGTCTCGCAATCCTTCGACCATGTGCTGCAAAACCGCTTTGCCACGCACTTCGATCATCGGCTTGGGAAGATCGGCAGTAAGCTCGCGCATCCGCGTGCCGCGCCCGGCCGCGAGCAGAACCGCTTTGTCGATCTTACTCACAATTGTGATTAGCACCGCCCCGCGGCGCCGTCGATTCGTCTAACACAGGTGGATCGAGCAGTCCCTTGCTCGATGCCAAAACAATGTCGGCGCAGCCGAGTCAAATTTAACAGCGCCCAAAAGCGTATCGCCACTCGCTATTTACCATTCACTGATCACTATTCACTCTTGGGTTTTTCACCGATCGAAAGCGCTGGCAGATTGAGTTGCTTAATCATGTCCGCCACTTTGGGCAGATCCTCAGCCCTTACTTGGGTCCATCTTTTTAACTGCTCGTCGAGTTGCTGACTCAATTTCTGGAAGACTTCCATCTGGGATTTGGTGGGCGGGTTCGTGTCGCCGCCGTCGATGATGTGGCTGAACGAATCCCAGCGTTCATTAAGCATGCTCGGGAACGCGAGATTCGCCTCTGAGCCTTTCATGTCCACCTGGATGAGCTCCTTTTCGACATCGGACATTTTGTGATCGAGGGCATCGGCAGCATCGAGCGCCGGCTTCAGGCGCTGATCGTCGCCGAAGCGCGTATGCAGATTCTTGATCTGCGATTTCACATCGCGAATCTGGTTCACGGCTTGGTGAAGTTGCGAAATGCGGTCATTCACCTGCATCGATAGTGTGAACTGCTTCTGCAACGACGCTTCTGACCCTTTGGTGCGCGGATCGATCGCGAGATGCAGCGGAGCTGTCTGCGATTTGCCGCCGACGGTAAGCTTGGCTTGATAATCACCGGGCAATGCGAGCGTGCCTTTTGGACCAGTTCCGCCATAAAACGCGCCCGGAATCTGAATCGGGTCGTTGTAGCGCAGGTCCCAGGCGAACCGGTTCATTCCCTCGTTCGCAGGAATCGTCTTCACCCGTTCCACGCGATCCGGCCATTCCGGCGGCTGTTCGCCTTCTTTTTTCTCCTTGCTCGAGAGATGCCTAACGAGTTTGCCGGAAGCGTCGAGAATATCGAGGGTCACTTCATCCTTCGGCGCCGTCTTGAAATAGTAATCGATGATTGCGCCCGGCGGCGGGTTGTCGCCCACCGGCTGGCGTTTGTCGAACTCTTCGGGGTAATGCAAACGCAGCGCAGTTTCCGGTTGATAAAGAACCGTGTCCGCTTGTGACGATTGCATTGCGACTTGCCGCAACGGCGTGACGTCATCCAGCACCCAAAATGATCGGCCGTGGGTTGCGGCAACGAGATCGTCGTCTTTGACCACGAGATCGTGAATCGGAGACTGCGGCAGATTCAATTGCAGCGGTTGCCAATGCGTGCCGTTGTCGAACGAAACGAACACGCCGAGCTCGGTGCCGGCGTAAAGCAGCCCGGGTTTTCTCGGATCTTCACGCACCGCGTGCACGTATGCACCGTCGGGAATTCCGCTTACAATCGCGCTCCAGGTTTTGCCGAGATCGGTCGTTTTGAAAATGTAAGGTTTGAAATCGTCGAGTTTATGTCGGTCCACCGCTACGTAAGCGGTGTTACCGTCATGCGGCGAAGCTTCGATCAGATCGACCGTGCTCCACTCCGGCATCTTCGGCGTCACGTTGCTCCAATGTTGTCCATCATCAGTGGTCACGTGAACGAGGCCGTCGTCGCTTCCTGCCCAAAGCGTTCCTTGTTTCACCGGCGATTCAGCCAGTGCGAAAACCGTGTCGTAGTACTCCACTGAGGTGATGTCATTGGTCAACGGGCCGCCGCTCGGTTGCTGTTTCGATTTATCGTTCCGCGTCAGGTCGCCGCTGATTATGTTCCAGCTCTGGCCGTGATCGGCCGATTTGAAGACGCATTCCGCGGCGGTGTAGAGGACATCGGGATTGTGCGGTGAAAGCATGAGCGGCGAAGTCCATTGGAAACGATGGGTCAGATCGGCCGCACCATGTCCGGAGTTATCCAACGGCACCGGACTGATGTCCTGGTCGTCCTCTTTGCTTTTGTCGTAGCGAACGGTGTAGCCTTCGCTGTTTGAGTAAATGATGTGCCAGTCGCGCGGATCGGGCACGACGAAGCCGCATTCGCCGTCACCCGCCTGAAACCAATCTTCCCGACCGATCGTTCCGGAATCGGTGCGGCTGGCAATGCCGACGTTCGAGTTGTCCTGCTGCGCGCCATAAATGTGATACGGAAACGCGTTATCGACCGCGACGTGATAAAATTGCGCAGTCGGCTGATTGTTCTGTGTCGTCCAGGTCTTTCCGCTGTCGGTTGAAATACTTGCGCCGCCGTCGTTCACATTCGCGATCCGATTTGGGTTTTGCGGATCGATCCATAGGCCGTGATGATCGCCGTGGCGGGCGGGTAAAAGTGTAAAATTCTTTCCGCCATCGACCGACCGGAACAATCCAGTGTTGACCAGATAAACCGTGTCCGCTGATTTTGGATCGGCGTAAACTTTGCTGAAATACCAGGCGCGCTGACGAAAGCGGCCATCGTCGTTGACGCGAGTCCAATGCTGGCCTGCGTCATCGGAGCGGTAAAGCCCGCCCTCCTTCGCCTCGATGATCGCGTAAATGCGATTCGGGTCTGCGCCGGAAACAGCCACACCGATTCTTCCGAGAATCCCATCCGGCAGACCGTTACCTTCAAGATGTTTCCAGGTGACGCCATTATCTTCCGAGCGATACAAACCGCTGCCCGGCCCGCCGCTCGAGAAAAACCACGGCTGCCGCCGCGCCTGCCAAAGCGACGCAAAAACGATGTTCGAATTATTTGGGTCGAACACGACATCAATGCCGCCTGTGTTTTCGTCTTTGCTCAAAACTTTCACCCATGTTTTGCCGCCGTCAGCGGTGCGAAAAATCCCGCGCTCCTGATTTGGGCCGAACGCATGTCCCAGCGCCGCTACCAGCACGATGTCAGCATGTTTTGGATCGACGATCAGCGCGCCGATTTGATGGCTGTCTTTCAACCCGATGTTCTTCCATGTCTTTCCCGCATCGATCGATTTATAAACGCCCATGCCGTAAGTGGTGTTGCCGCGAATGGCCGCTTCGCCCGTGCCCGCGTAAACGACATTGTGGTCGGAAGGCGCAACCGCAATCGCGCCAATCGATGAAATGTTTTCCTTATCGAAAAGCGGCGTCCAGTTTGCTCCGCCATCGATTGTCTTCCAAACGCCGCCCGCAACCGCGCCAAAATAATAAGTGTCCGGCTCGCCCGGAACGCCCTCGATCGAAAGCGCGCGTCCACCGCGGAACGGTCCGATTTGTCGCCACTGCATACCCTTAAACAATTTTTCGTCGATCGCGCCGGCGGGAGTCGCGGTCGGTGATGGCGTACCCGCACGCGTGCCAGTGGGCGATGGAACAGCTGGACCTCCGCCGCGAGGTGTCGGGTTGGCCGCAAACGCAGAAGCGAACACAAAGGCGGCCAAAATGAGTTGATGCGCCAATCGACGGCGCAGAATGGACGTGATCATCCGGCTAAGGTGAGAAGGTTGCCGCGGCGTTCAACTAGAATGTCGCGTCCGGGGACAAATCACGTGCGAGGGTTGTTCTGCCGGCTTCTGTTAAAACGTGTATCCGGCAATTGCGCGTAGTTGAAAATCTGGTTCGTCCGGAGCGCGAGTAAATTGAGCGAGCCCGGTGATAGTCGCCCACCATTTCCCCGCGTGTATCGAAACGTTCGGTCCGCCGGAAATTACCGGGTGCTCGCCTCTCGACCATTCCGGGAATGCGATCTCGTGCATGCATTCCACGCCGATTGAGAAATGCCGGTTCAATTCGTAACTTCCGCCGATCGATTGCTGGAACTGGGCCTCGCGTTCGGCGAGTTCTTTGCCCTGCCAGATAGCTTCCAGTGTGGCGTTGTAGGCCAGAACGAATGGTCCGAAATTTTTCTGCCCGATTAATTTCGACTCCGATCCGAAACGGTGATCGCCTCCTTCAATCTCTTCATAGACTGCCAAACCGATTGGCTCCTTCTCTGGGTTGTAGATGTTGTAGATCAACTCGAGCGCTGCATCGGAGAACGCGACACGATTGCTCGGTTTCGAGTGCACATAACTCCAGTCGGCCAGATAAATGCTGGCTTGCAGCTTATTCGTGACGCCGAATTCGATCTCGTGTCGAAAATCGATTTCCTGAAAGCTGTGGTCCGCCGGCTTCCGCGTTTGCCACGTTATCCAGTTTTCTAATTCAACCTCGCCAGGCTCTTCAATAGTCGCTTCGTAAACGTAGGTGAAATGGCGCGGATCGGCGAATGAGGAAACGGCCGGCAAGATCGACAGGCACAAGACAAGGAAGGGCGATTTCCAAATCGCCCCGGCGGACTGGAGACCGCCGCTCCTTGACTCGGCGGACTCCATCTGGATTACGAAACCGTTTCCAATCGCTCTGTGATTGCGATCTTGGCCTCAGCAACTGTGGTGGCAGCCGTGTCGGCTGCATTGGTTTGGAGCGCAGGCGACACGCCTGCCTCCAGAGAACTCTCAGCAGCTGTGGTGGCAGCCGTGTCGGCTGCATTGGTTTGAAGCGCAGGCGACACGCCTGCCTCTACAGAAGACTCCGCCGCGCCGCCGCGAAAATGCCGGGCCGCATAATAGGAACCGATCACCAAAAGCGCGGCAATGAGTTGCGCAGCGATCGTTTCGTAAGTGGGGAACACCGCAAACCACATTCCCATCCACGGCGGAATAAGATTCGCCAGCGAGCTAATTTCGGTTTTCGAAATCCAATGCGCAAGTTGCATCTCTTGCGCTTGTTCGCCCACCATCACGAGCAAGACGACTCCCAAAAGGATGCCGGTTGTGATCAGCATCTTACGATAGGGGAGGCGCTGCTGAAGAACGAAAGTAAGAACCGCGACCATGCCGGAGAGCACGATACCAAGCAGCGCGCCTTTCAAGACCACGCCTCCTCCCAAACGCAGATTGTAGCTTTGCAGGAAAAGTACGACCTCGAAGCCTTCGCGATAGAGGGAGGTGAAACCGAGCAGGATCAATCCCCATTGCAGACGTCTTCGAGAGATTTCCGCGGCCGCCCCATTAGCGAGCAGTGTTCTTCTCCGGCGATTGTGGGCGCGAATCCAGCCGCCCCAATAAATTTTGTGGAAGAACCAATTCATGATCACGAGCAGAACGATCACGGCAAGAAGTCCGGTTGCAGCTTGCAAGTCCAGTGCTGGAACACTCTCGGTCAGTTGACCGACGAACCCGACCGCGATGAACCACGTGATCAACGTCGCAAGGAAAGCGATACCTGCACCTAGCGCGACCGGTCGGCGATGCGCCTCTTTATTTCCGGTCATGCTCGCCGTGATCGCTGCCAGCACCAGGATGCATTCGAGACCTTCGCGGAAAACGAGAACGCCAATATCCAGAAACGCGACGGTCGGACTAGTCTTCGGTTGCGTTGGGTCCGGCGCGCCATGGGCGGCCAACCCTTGCCATACGATCATCGCGATCACGCAGGTCGCAGCCAGGAAGATGCCGACCCGAAAGGCGGTGCGAGTGACGCGGTGGCGTGACGATATCGGTGTCACGCTGAAAACGTTATCACATGAGCAAGACCGCCGCTGCCGGTCGGTTGCGTTTTTTTAGCGGCGGCTTGCTCCGAGATTCACGCCAAAACATGATCATTGTAGCCGCCTCGCTCTGCCTGCCGCGCCGAAATCAATGAAGGCGGGTCGAGGCGTTCGATCTAGTCCGAGCAGTCGCCGCGGCGACTTGGTTTCCGTGTCTCGCCGAAACAATCTTTCCAAAAGTTCGCCCCGGCGGGACACCGGAGCCGGCACGCGAGACGCCCGCACACGGGCGGGCAGGCTGTTCGCTACCCAGGATTGCCCGCCGTTGTTTGGCCAAACGGAAGATCAAACGCAAGGGCACTTCGCAAGTGAGATTCTGGCCTCACCAATCACGATTCACGGATCACGATTCACGGATCACGATTCACGTTCTGCGTTCCCGGCCTGGTCGCCGTGTCCGCCTTATATCACTGACCCGGCACCGGGGACGGTGATCCGAAAGCATTGGAACGATCAAAGCTTCCGCTTTGTCCGTGTCCCTCACCGCCCCGGTGACGTTGGCGATGATGGTCAGAGTCCGCCGACGAGTCATCGTTGTGGGCACAGGCCAAGCTGAAAAGCGCGCAGCCCAGGCAAAGAAGAGAAAAAAACTGGACTTCGTGAAACCGGATTTGAAGCGATTCAACGTTGTCATGTGCCCGTCTTGAAGCAAATGACAGGATGAAACAAAGAATGGTTACAAAGTCGTACAGTGTGAATCCCGGAAATCGCAGCGAGAGCCGCGGTGCAGGAGGCTTCACGAATCACTATTCACTGATCACGATTCACGTTCTGCGTCCTGGTCGCCGCAGCGACTTGGCTTCGGAGTCTCGCCGAAACGAACTTTGTCTTTCGGATCCAGCCTAAGCCGGAGGGTTTAGCATGTGTAAATTACCTACCGGTGACACCGGAACGTATCGCGAATCGCGTCCAGTTGCTTCCACATGTTTCCATCGCGTGGCTCAAGCGACATACCGAAGAAGAAGACTGTGTTGTTTGACGTTCCGCAACCCGAGATCATCCGAACCTCGGAGTTCAACGTGATGATTTTGCCATGGGTATCGTAGATGGTTTCGGTTCCGCTGAACGCCCGAGCCGCTGCGCCTCCGAACGTCGGCGACGACGCTGAATCTTCCTTGTAGGTTACCGATACTTTGGAAAGATCGGGCGTGAATTTATAGGCTCCGCCTCGCTCCACGGCCAGCCCGCGAAACCACGTTAACATATCGGACTGCAACTGTTCCGCGCTCAGCATCGATGTACCTTCCAGCGACATAAAGATTACATAAGAGTGATATTCGGGAGAGTCAGTCCTATTGAAGTTCGGCGAAAAGAAGAGGTCTACGAAGCCGTGATAGGGGAGTGTCGGCGCCCATGGCAAGGGAAACGGAACACGTGGGTCGCTATCCCAAATCCCAGGAACCACATACACGAATGGATCGGACGCGGGATTCAAATGCGGCGGAAATGGCGTTCGGACGAGAGTGATCTCCGATTTGCTGCCGTCGAACCTTGCAACGGTCAGACGGACCGTGCCGCCAACAGGTCCGTCAATCTCCTTGTCCATGATCTTGGAGAATTCGCGTCCCGCCACGGGCACTCCGTTGACTGCGAAGATGAAGTCGCTGGAATGGATGCCGGCTTTGGCGGCGGGCGAGTCTTCAAATACATGCAACACGGCCAGAACGCCACGGTGGTTCGGTTCCTTCTCGGAGAAGAGCTGGCGGAGAAAGATTCCGACCGTGCCACGGTCGTCCGCTGAGGCGCGCAACGGCGCCGAGGAAACCAGAAGAGTGAGGGAGACGGCCAGCGAAGCAAAGACACAACGGACTATTTGGGAAGAAAACACACCGATTGCGACCGAATGATAATTGCAATCAGTAATCGGAAACCGATTCGTCCGGGATCCGCCTGCATCCTCGCGGTTGATAATGAGATTTGTTTCTGCTGTTGGCTTCATAAGTTTCTATTCGTTCATTCCTTTGAAATGCATTCGCAGCGTGATCAGATTCAAGAATTTTTTTGCGATTCTGGCACCTGTTGCAATGCGCGTGCCACTTCTTTGATCGAAGTCGTAACATGTTATACATGAGCGACTCGCGATTGGCGATCTTAACAGTGCCGCGCATGAATCGCTTCACTCTTGGGACGATATCATCCCGATCTTGGGACGAAGATCGACCCCGCAGAATCGCCGTTAACGCGCATGGAACCAGAACTCTTGTTCGTATCTGAGGTAGAATTCAGTGGACACACGCGACTCGCCGAAACGAACTTTGTCTTTCGCTCCAGCTTTAAGCCGGAGTGTTTAGCAGGCGTAAATTATGCGTATGAAAGTCCTTTATTTTTCCCGGTTACTTCATCTCATTAGCTAATCTATGATTAAATTCCTCCTCGGTTTTGTTGTTGGAATCTGTCTGCTCCTGCTGGCTGGTTATCTCTTCGTTACTCGGGGCGGAATCTTCATGGGGACAAAGGGCGGCCCGTTGCCGATGGAACAATTCCTTATGAACGAGGCCCTTGATGCCTCCATCGGGAGAAGCTCCTACGATGAGTCGTTACTTCCTGCGGACGAGACCAACCTTCTCGCCGGCGCTCACGTCTATCAGCAGAACTGCGCAGCGTGTCACGGCCGGCTCGATCAACCAGCTTCCGCCATCGCGAAACGGTTTTACCCGAACGTGCCGCAGATGCTTCCACCGGGCAAAGGCGTGACCGACGATCCCGTCGGCGCGACTCACTGGGTGGTGAAGAACGGAATCCGGTTTAGCGCGATGCCTTCGTTTGAGGTAAAACTGACCGATCAAGAGATCTGGCAGGTGAGTCTTTTCCTGCACAGCGCCGACAAATTGCCTCCAAAGGTTCGGGAAGCCTTCCGTCAGCAGGGTTCGAATTAATTCGCAATCCGCGATCTGCAATCCACAATCGTCACAAGTCGCCCCCGTGAAGGACGGAGCCTAACGGCTCGATCGCTGTCGGTTACGGACGTCGATTCCGGTCTTTATGTGTTGACCCTGTTGGCGGTTGCCTCCTAGGCTGCGTCTCAACACCAACCGAAAGGATCTATGAAAAAATACGTTACCTACGCAATGACCGCCTTGTTCGCGACGATCGCTGTTTCGATCGCCGCGCCGGACAAGGACGCAATAATGGCAAAGGAAAAAGCGGCCTGGCAGGCGTTCAAAGATAAGAACGCCGCCGACTTCAAGAAAGTGGTAGATAAAGACTTCCGTGGAGTTTACGCCGAAGGCGTCTCCAATCTGCAGAAAGAATTGGACGACATGAAAAAGTGGGACATGAAATCGTTTGCCATCAGCGATTACGACTCCTTCTCTGATGAACCGGACGTGGTTGTGACTACTTACACGGTGAAACTTGAAGGCACGTATGACGGCAAGGACATGACCGGTACTTACAATTGCGGGACCGTCTGGAAAACGGAGAAGGGCGCGTGGATGGCGATTTTCCACACGAACACAAAAGAGGAGAAACCGGCCGGTCAATAACGAGGCAGTCGTTTGACGTGGCTGCCTCTCGGAATCGCCGTCCACGCCAGCCCTGCCGTTGTCGGTGACGTCGGCAGCGCGGCGTGGTCGGTCCCGAAACTGCGTGCGAATTTCACGACGAGACGCTTCCTCAAGAAGGCGCTTTCGCTCGATGAAGATTACCGGATAAGGCCGGAGATCAGAAATCACAGATCAGAAATCAGAGATCAGAGATCAGAGAGGGGAAGGCGTAGGCGCGGCATGAAACGGTTCATCTTTACTTACATGCTGGTGACCGCTGTGTGCGGCGCATTCACGATGTCCGTTGTTGCCCAGCATGAGCAACACGAACATCCCGCAGGCGATCCGGGAAGACTCGGTAAGGTAAATTTCCCGGTCTCCTGTGACCCATCGGTGCAGCCGCAATTCAACAGCGCGGTGGCGATGCTCCATTCATTTTGGTTCGAAAAAGCGAGCGATACCTTCGCTGCTGTGGCGGACAAAGATCCCGCCTGCGCCATGGCCTACTGGGGAATTGCCATGACACATTATCATCCGATCTGGGAAGCGCCTGGGCCAGCGGACCTGAAAGCGGGAATGGCCGCCGTCGAAAAAGCGAGATCGCTGGGCGCGAAAACGCAGCGAGAACGGGATTATGTTGCCGCGATCGAGACATTTTATAGGGACGGCGACAAGGTCGATCACAGCACTCGTGCGCTCGCTTATGAAAAAGCGATGGGCCAGCTTCAAAGTCGCTATCCTGACGACCATGAAGCGGCCATTTTTTACGCCTTGGCGCTGCTCGCCACTGCACCGCCAACGGATAAGACGTATGTAAACCAGAAAAAAGCCGGAGCCATCCTCGAGCCGCTCGTTGTCGAACAGCCCGAACATCCAGGCATAGCTCACTATATCATCCACGCTTACGACTACCCGCCGCTAGCGGAGCGAGCCCTGGAGGCGGCGCGGCGTTATGCGAAGATCGCGCCGGACTCGCCGCATGCGCTGCACATGCCTTCGCATATTTTTACTCGGCTGGGTCTTTGGCAGGAGTCGATTGAATCCAACCTTGCCTCCGAAGCGGCGGCCCAGAAATACAATGCCCCTGGGAACGAGCTGCACGCGAGAGACTATCTGGTCTATGCTTACCTCCAGGGAGGCCAGGATCGCGCCGCGAAAAAGGTGATCGACACAGCGCCGCCGCCGCTGCCGAAGGATCCCCAATATTTTAACGGGCTCTACGCTATTGGAACCATGTCGGCGCGATACGCTGTTGAACGCCATCGCTGGACGGAAGCTGCGGCGCTCACCGTACCGCCAAATACATTTCCCGGTGGGCGATATGCTTGGGCCGAGGCGAACATCCATTTTGCGCGGGCTCTGGGCGCCTCGCATACTGGCGACATCGATTCTGCAAGGAAAGAACTGCAGAAGCTTGAGTCACTTCGCGACACCCTCATCCAGACCAATGAGAAATACTGGGCAGACCAGGTGGAAATCCAGCGGGAGATCGCAACTGCCTGGTTAACCCTGGCCGAGGGAAAACATGAGGAAGCGCTACGGCAGATGCGTCATGCCGCCGATCGCGAAGATTCCACGGACAAGCACCCGGTTACTCCGGGGATGATTCTTCCGGCTCGCGAGCTTCTTGGCGAGATCTTGCTCGAGCTGAAGCAGCCAGCCCAAGCACTTGTAGAATTCGAAGGCACCCTGCGCACAGCTCCTAACCGTTATAACGCGCTTTCAGGCGCTGCCCGTGCGGCCAAGCTTTCCGGAAACAATGAAAAAGCGAAAAGCTACTACACTAAACTGCTCGGTATCTGTGACCATGCCGATGGAGATCGGCCCGAACTTAAAGACGCCAAGTCCCTCTTGGCGCGGGATTGAACGGACGTCAGAGATCAAAGATCAGCAATCAGCAATCAGTCACCTTTCCCCAATCGGCTCGTAAAATCGTAGGCCCTCGATGTCGCTGCCAAGCTCGCGCAACGGATAGAAACCTTTGGCAGAGCCGGCGCCGGGATCGCGCACGAGGTAGTCGAACCCATCCTTGCCGGCAATGACGACAAAATGCGTGACGCCGCCTGGCAGCCGCACCCGCACGATGACAGGGTTTCCGCTGGCGAGGTTCGAATCGATGAGCTGATACGAAGCCAGGTCTTCGTACGCGTGCCGGACGCGGTCGGGCGCGAACCACGCGGCGCGGTCCCAATAAATCCAGCCTTGTTCGGTGTATCCACCAACGGAAGTTAAAAACCAATTTAACTGCTGCGGATCGGTCTCGACGCCATAAAACTTGAATACCATCGCCGTGGCGGCCACGGCGCAGCCTTCGCCGCCGAGAGTGCCGTTGTCTGCGACCCCGCCCAGCGGATCGTCGCGCCATTTTTCATCGCCCTGACGGAACGACGGCACCGCCAGCTCGACGCGATGGAAAAAATAACGTCCACCGCGCGGCGACAGTTTTCGTTTCCAGGTCCAGTCGACGTGCACTGCGAGCGCGGCGACGAGCAGAACAAAAAGGAAACTGATGAGAAACCAACGGCGCTTCAAAGCCCCAAACTGTAGAGGCGGCTGTGTCAGCCGCAAATTCTGGGAAGCGCACGTGCCCTCGCCATCGCGACGTTTTCATGCTAGAAATCAAGAAAGATCGAGATGCGCACAATCACTGAAATTCAGAAAGCGATCAACCGATTGCCAGCCAAAGAGAAATCGGCGTTGACGACATGGTTACAATCGCAGGATGAACCAGTGCTCTTAGCGAATGAAGAAGCCGCTCTGCTGGCGCGACTCGATAAAGCCGCCGCGGAACTTGACGCCGGTGAAGGCGTTCCCCTCCAACGTGTCCGCGAGAAAATCCGTGGATGGTCTGGAAAATAATCTTCGCGCCGCAAGCGCTCGAACAACTGGAGCAGATCGTCCGCTTCATTGCGCAAGATGACCCCTCTGCCGCTGTGCGGTTTGGCAATTATTTGGTCGATCGCGCAGAGTTGCTCGCTGACTTTCCAGAATTAGGAACTCCGTATCGGAAACGACCAAACGTCCGGCGTATCCTGTGCAAACCGTACTTCATTTACTATCGTCTCCGGCGAAAGGAGCAGGTAATCGAGATCATGGACTATTGGCATTCCGCGCGTCGTGAACCTCAGATATGATTACAAATACAAAAGTTCCATTCGGGACGGCAAAGGGCGTCGCGCTACGCGGGGTCCGCTATCTGCAATGGGAGGATGCGTTCGAAGTGGACTTCGAAGATGGCGTGACCTTCCTCGAGCCGCACGCGACCATTCGCAAGGCGAATAAGATTTCGCCGAAAGCGACTGTGCAGCGCGTCGAGCTGGAAGATGAACTGAAACACGGTTTCTTCGTCCACTACGACAATGGCCAGACCGCCGAAGTTTCCTGGTCATTCGTTCGCGAGCTAGCACCTGAAAAGTTTACCCGCCGTGGCGGGCCAAAAAATTCAAAATAAATGCTGCTGCTTGCCACGCCATAGTCCCGCGACTGCGGGACGAAGGCGGGTGTCAGCCGCAAATGGTGGATTGGCCAGCCTGCTCGCGAAAGCTTTCGGAGCTCCGCGGGCGATGCTATATTACGCGCCGAAAGCGCCTCACTTTTAACATCGAGCTCACCACGGGACGAGTCCGTCCGTTGGCGGACAAGTCACCTTCGCCGAGCCTACGGCGCACCAAGGGGACTGCTCGATCCACCTTAGCCTGATCGGAAATTGTATGGCGCCCTCGCCATCGCGACCTTCGATTGACTGCTAGCGCCAAAGGACAATTCGAGTAAATCGTTCGATTCAGTGCTTAACCGAATCACAATCTCAATCTTCGTTGGTATCGGTTGTCTTGCCTTCGCGGCCAACGCTCCAGAGCGAAAAGTTGAAAACAACAACGTAATCATTTCGGAGCGCGATCCGAAGGTGCGGATCGAGCTGCCGAAATCGGTACAGTACGTCGGCGCAGACCGGTGGGTGTTGTACGACATTGCCGATTGCGAACTGCACGCATTCGTCGAGGCGGACAAACACCAGAATGTTCAACGGCTATATTGGATTCAGTTCGAGAGCTATCTCCCGTCTAAGCCGGATTTGCATCATACATACGACTCGCCGCGGCATGCGACGATTGGCGGCCTCGACTTTTATGTCGATACCTGGGTGAAGTTGACGAACGAGAAGATCACGCCCGGCTCCGATGAAGAGCACATTCAAACGCTGATCCATCGGAAAGGATTCAAACTGCCGGCGAGAATGATGTCGGTGCGTCTGGTGCATCTGCTGGATGAACCGAAACGCAAAGAACTGATGTTCATTTACGCAGAAGACGTCGCGCCGACCGGATTTGCCGCCGCAGATCTGAAGAAGGGCGGCAGAGCACACGACCAAGGGCCGGCAATCGAAAAGAGCTTAATCGAGCGAGCTGAAAGGAAGATCAAGATTGAGCTGTAGCGGCGGCCGCCTGCCACGCCATAGTCCCTCGAGTGCGGGACGAAGGCGGGTGTCGGCCGCGAGCTTGCGAAACAAGAAACAGGGTCAGATCTAAATATTTTAACATCTGCGTTCATGCGGCGCTTAGTTCCCAAAAGTCACGTGCTGAGGTGGGTAGAATCTGGGCATTTTGGATTTACATGTGCTGCTTCGCGGAAGCTTCAGCTCTCGCAGGATTGATCCAAATAAATTCGCGATCTACTTGCTTCGCGTAATCAACGATATCCGCGGTACCTCCGTGTCCCTTCGCAGGTTTGCCATTCCATACGAAAACCATCAGGTCCGACGCGTCGACAATAGAACGACCGGCTTGAAAAAAGGCTTCTTCAGATGGCCCATCGAAGTTTAGAATATAAGACCTCACAGCCTTATCCTTAAGGCTTCGGAATTGCTGCGCAGCGATCGGATTTTTGAAAGCGGATTCATAGTTCCGACAAGGTATTACAACCTCCAAAAGCTTCCCGAGGGTTACGACAAGCTCGGCAAATAATTGATCTGCACCTTCCGCTAACGAAGAAACACCGGAACTGAAATCTCTTCTTATCAGTTCATCTCTTATTTGCGCACGCACCCATTCGACTACGTTTACGGGACCCAAGTTTTGGTGTCCGGAAATCCCAATCTTCATATTTTATTTCGAGTGACTAGATTCCAGTAGAATCGACCAAGTGGTGTTAGGCGACACGCTTTTTTGTTGATAGCAGCATAGTAAAGATGCTCTTCATCAATCGGTACGAGGAGTCGCGCCGCTCGATATTTTTGCAGTATCGCAAATGTGGCTTCCTTTTCCTCGTCGTGTGGCTCTTCAGTTGGCTCGTAGGCAGGCGAAAGGTCCAAAACGAAATCCGATTTAGGAAAAATCTTAACGATTTTGCGAAGCGTATCGAGCGCGACAGCTGGTTCGCAACGGCGTAGAATTTCGAGTTTCGAAAGATTCGCTTTGAAGTGTGGTCGCTGATCCCAAGCGCCCAACGTTTGATCGAGGTATGCATATACTCGCGCTGCCGTCACGTTGCCTAAAATATCTGCGGCGCCACCTTCTAGCGCGTCACATACAAGAGATGTGAATACGCCTTCTCCATCTTTTTCGGCAGCGGTTTGGGTTGCAGAGCTTGCCGTTAAGATCGACACGCCTTGCGGAAGTATGTTGATTGTTGGAGCAATCCAAGTCCCGCCAGTGTAACCACTGTGGCAGCAGTCCAAGACGATAAAAATTTCCTTTATGCGGTCGCAAGCACCTTTCGCCAAGCGCAGCACCTCTTCCATTGGCACGCCCTCGTCATGTTTTTTGTAATCAACTGTGACGAGAACACCATCGCGTGTGTCCGCGCCATGACCGGCGAAATAGAACAGCGCTGCATCGGCAGGATCTGCGAACAGCTTTTCCAAGGAAGCGCGAAGAAAATCGCGCGTGATTGTATCCTTGGTCGAGAGGTATGTCTGACATTCGAAGTTCGGCGTCCCATCGTGATGCTTCTCTAATAATGCGCCGATTCGTAAAGCATCATTTTCGCATCCGGTTAGAGGACAAGCCGGGTATTCGTTTATTCCGACGATTAGTGCTTTTCGCATGCCGTGTCCTCGTTCTGTTGGCGACTGGAAAACCAAAAGACCGCGTCGAAGTCACCGCAACGACGCGGTAGCTGATGGATGACCTAACGCCCGCCGCCGATCAGCGTTTTGAGATTGTCCCAAGTCCACTTGTAAACCTTGTCTCCCGACTTCGTCGAGGTCGGCTTGGTACAGGTCTTATCACTATAGGCTGCAAGCAGGAAATACGGCTTCTTCTTTTCCTGCGCGATTGTCAGCTCTGCGGCAACTCCCGCGGCTGCTTGAGTCTTTTCGCCGCAGAGTACTATCACCTGATCGACATTGTCCATTCGCGCGCGGATTTTTTCTTTCCAGTCTCCCGTCAGGTGATATTTGACCGATGCATCCTTAAACTCGAAAGGGCTGTCCGGTAACTTAGCCTGACCGGCTAGCATAATCTTTGCACCTTCATCGTTATCGTAATCGAAACTAATAAAAACGCGTTCTTTGGTCGCCATTGCTGAACCTCCGGGGGTTAGAATTTGATATTAGAGAAGCTCAACCGTCTTCCTGTTGCAAGCCAATAAGCAACATCGATCACAGCGGACAATGGCGGCTTTTGCGATTCTCGTTAATCACTTAGTTTATGACACGATGAAATCGCATACGCACCTCGAGCTTTGGAATGTTGATGGAACCATTCTTCAGGCTGCTGACGAAGAAGCGGCGCCTTTCGCTCTTAAAGTGGGCGAGCAAATTCTGTTGGGAGGTAAGGCGTATCAAGTCTTCGAAATAATTGATAGCGATCCGCGCGAACTTAACGGGGTAATCTATTACCGACGAGTCGTCCGTGTCAGATGATGCTCGGGGCAATTGGGCTGACGGAAACAGGGTCAATCTTAACATTCAACATTTGCCTTGTGGAAATCTGAACCGCGGAGAGCTGAAACACTGATCTAACAAAGAATCTTCTTCTCCTTCTCGAAAGCAGTTACGCCTTGTTAGTTTCGATGGCATTCAGCTCTGCCACCGTTTCCGGCGGAAGGTGTAACGACGCTGCTTTCATGTTCTCGCGCAGATGTTCGACGGATGAGGTGCCGGGAATGAGCAGAATGTTAGGTGAGCGTTGCAGCAGCCACGCCAAGGCAACGGTCATTGGGTTAGTATCTAAACGGGCAGCAACACTGGAGAGCGTGTCGGATTGCAGCGGTGAAAAACCACCAAGCGGGAAGTAGGGAACATAAGCAATTCCTTGTTTGGCAAGCGAGTCGATAAGCGAATCATCCCGCCTGTTCGCGATATTATAAAAATTCTGGACGCAGACGACTGGCGCAATGGATTGCGCCTCCGCGACCTGCTCGGCGCTGACAGTACTTACGCCGAGATGTTTTATAAGACCCTCTTCCTGCATTTCGGCCAGCACGCTGAACGGCTTCGCGATCGAACCTGGCTCCGGTGCTTTCAGAGACAACTTTCATCCTGCCGCGCGAAGGGGTCAGTGTGCAAATCTTGACATATTGAAATTAGAGAGGGGAGTCTAAGTTCAATGGCGCGGAGCATTCGTGCTGAATTCCCGGGAGCATTCTATCATGTGATGGTGTGAGAAAGAGGATGTGTCAAGATTTGCACACTGACCCCGAATTTCCAATTCCAAACCGCGTGATGACGCATGCAATCGAGAATTACATTTCTAGGGGCCAAAAAAGCTTGACTATTTCTCCAGAATTTAATTTATCAAAAGGAGGCACCAACTTAAAAAAAGGAAAACTATGAGCCCACACAATCGAACTCTTACTCCACGCATTGACGTGAGCGTCATGAAGACGTCCCTTCTTCTATTGGTTGCTATTTTGCTGTTTGCGGCGCAGGCGGGCGCCAACCTGATTCAAAACGGAAGCTTCCAGACCAACGACTTCACGGACTGGACAATCGGCACAACATCCAACGGAACATGGGGCTCGGGATTCCCAGTTGTTACGGGATGGCCTTTGGGTGGCATGAACGCTGCCAAAGGGGAAGTCGGCGAAGTCAACTTTGACCAAACCCTTCAGGGTGGAACCTTGTCCCAGACCTTCACCAGCGGCGCAGGAGCTGCGACTCTCAGCTTCGACTGGGCTGCAATGGGTGATGGCACTCACACCAACGGCGATGGCGGCGATTTCCGGTTGCTTCTCGACGGAAACATATTGGCCGATCATGACGTAGGTGTGATTGGTCCCAACGACCTATTCAACGGCACGCTCACGGCCAACGCCAACCTCTCCGCCGGCACCCACACCTTCGAGATTGACATTCTGCGCCCGTTCATCGCGGCCGCGGGCAACACGCCTTACCAGTACGTGACCAACGCCGATGTGGAAGGCACGGTGCCTGAGCCCAGCAGCATCCTGCTGCTCGGAATAGGTGCCCTGGGCCTGGCCGGCGTTCTGCGCCGCAAGCTCGGCTTTTAGTTCGATCTAAATTTTCCGTGGTTTTCTTCTCGGCGGCCCACAATGGGCCGCCTTTTTTTTGCCCATATCTAAACATTCAACATTCACGAGCCGAATGGCTCGGCGGATATCGGAATGGAGCAGCCGCAGGACGATCACCAGAAATTAATCTTCGTCTTGCGCGTTCTTAGGCACAAGATTGATAAGTTTTTATGCCGGAGCGCACTTATGAATTCGTCCAGCTTGATGTTTTCACGCAGGCGCCGCTGACGGGTAACGCGCTCGCCGTTTTCACTGACGCGCGCGGGCTGAATGATGACGAAATGCAGGCGCTCGCGCGGGAGATGAATCTTTCCGAGACAACTTTCATCTTGCCGCGCGATCGCGCGACTGAAGCTAAGAAAGGGAAGAAAGTCCGCATCTTCACGGTCGCGGAAGAGTTGCCTTTTGCCGGTCATCCGACGCTCGGCACGGCGCTGCATTTGTATGCATCTGACTCCGCTCCCGATTCAAAAGAGTCTGCTGAGATCGCGCTTGATTTAAAGGCGGGCAAGATTCCGGTGCGCTTCACTGCCAATTCGGAGAATGCCGGACGACAGCACGTGGACGGTCAGGTGTTCGGCGAAATGCGCCAACGCGATCCTGAGTTTGGAGTTACCTTTCCGCGCGAAGAAGTTGCTCGCGTGATCGGAATCGCGGCGGACGAGATTCCTCGGGAGTGGCCGGTTCAGATCGTGTCGACAGGGTTGCCTTTTGCGATTGTTGGCATTCGTAACCAGGAAACCTTGGTGAATCTAAACTTCTCTCTTGGGCAGGCAGCAGAATTTCTTAAGAACACCGATGCCAAGTTTTTTTACTTTCTCTGCCCGCAACGGCGAGAAAAAGACCGGTTGGAAGCCGGGGCGCGCATGTTCTTTTATGGCGGTGAAGATCCAGCTACGGGATCAGCGGCTGGTTGCGCCGCGAGTTGGATGGTCCAACACCGGATCGCAAACAGCGATGAACAAGTGCTGATTCGACAAGGCGTCGAGATTCGTCGTCCGAGCGAGATGTATGTGAGAGCAACGCGCGACGGCCAACGCGTCACGAATGTTCGTGTGGGCGGATACGCGGTGGAAGTGCTGCGCGGAACGGCGACTCTTTAGAGAAGGTGATGGTTGAGAGTTCCTCCTTCGTCCCGCAGTCGCGGGATTACGGCGTGACGAGTGAGAGTTGAGAGAAAAAGGGAACCGTAAACATGGAAATCAGAAGAAATGGATCGCAGCCTTCGAACAAAGGGCCGGCCGATTGGTTTACGGGTACGGTTCGCATTGATCCGCTATTCGAGGTGCGGGAATACGTCGTGGCGGGAGACCGACGGATTGACCGCGTTGACCGCGATCATCGCTGCGCTGGTTCCGCGCGCCATGCGGGAGATACAGCGGAAATCGGACAGCCCGATGGTCGTGCTGAAAATCGCGCGCGGCGTGCTCACCTGGATTTTTCTGGTCGGTATCGCCGGTCGCTCATCACCACTCGTTCCATTGAAACTCGCTCGTTGCCCACACTCACTCACTGCTTCCCTCGCAGTCCCGCCGCCGCGGGATCGCTCATCCCATTCGCTCCATTCGTTAGTGATTATTCGCGGTTGGAGGGAAAACCGCGGCGAGCTAAAAAACTCGCCGCGGCGTTTATGAACGGCCCGATTCTCGTGTGTTTCGTTACTTCAATGAAACAGGGACAGAGACAGGGGTGAGGAAGTGGTCGACAACGAAGTCAGCCACATTTTGACCGAGGCGCTGTCCGGTGGTGAGGTCAAAGCGGAAATGGACTCCGGCAAATATTCGGCTCATGGTCGCCTCATCCGCTGCGGCGGAGAAGCTCTGAAATGAACGTGTCGTTCCCGGAAGCACTTCGGAGGTAACAATAAAGTCGAAGTGGTCATGGTGAAGGACGGAGTTCAGAACGGCCGCCGCCGCTGCGCTAATGACGGCATGCGCGCCCGGGTAGGACGGATCCGGAGTGGTATTGATAACCAATGGCAACCAAGACGGATCCGGTACGATATCCGGATTGTTAATACCGGCTGACCTGATCGCGGTGACTGGCCGCCAAAAGTTGTAGATGTACTTGGCGTCGTAGAAGGCTATTACCCCGTCGGCCAAGCTCAAGTTGACCAGCGCAAAGAGGCGTGCGCTTTGTGCGGTGGTGAGGCCCTCCGGCAGCACAGCGGTTTGGGTAATCTCGTTCCAATAGTTTTGAATCGCTCCATTCCAGAATCTGCCGATTAACTCCTGTTCAGTCGTATTGACGGTGGGGTTGAGAATTCCAAGTGTTTTCACTTCGTTGAAAGCGTCGCTATATATGTCGCTCTCCAGAGCTGGTGGAGGTCCCGGACGAAACTGGTTTGCATGTTCGAGCGCGAATGGCGTCACGTGCGACCAATGAGTGAATTGAGGCTGCGGCGGAAAATTGGGCGGGGTTGATTGGTAATCGCCCGGAGCGTGGCCGAAAACATAAGGAATAGGCTGTGCGTTTGAGCCGTCATTGCTGCGCAAAGCCAGGATGCGAGCGCCAACGGCTTGTCCAATCTTGATGCCTTCTGTTTTGGGTGTGCCGTCAGGGATTTGTGACAGCGACTTCTGGAGTTCCGCATCGAGAGTCGCTTGGAATGCCGGGTACAAATTTACAAGCACCTCATGCGCTGCGGTAGCGGCGGCCGCCTCCTGTGAAGCGGGTTGCGATGTGGGAGGCACGCTGGCCGCATAAGGCTCGTGCGTTCGGTCAATCGCGTTGACCGCGTCATAGATGGCAGCATGCATCATAGCGAAGCTGCGGGTAGGGTGAACGGTTGCCGGCTGCGCACCGTGCGTCCGGATAATCACCAAAAGGTTTCTGTTCCAGTCAACAACGACATTCTGCGATTGGGCAGAGGCCGGATTGTCGACAGCACGCTTACCTTGGACCGGAGCGGCGTAAGGTTGTGTAACTTGAACTAGCAAGGCAGTAAGCAGCAATGCCAGTTTAACAGATAAACCGCGTTGTTTGAGACGCCGTCTTCCATCTGGTGTGGTGGCATCCCTGTCTGGGATGTTTGTATTTGAATTAGTGCCGAACGCTCGGCCGAGGTTTTTACGAATGAGTTTGAGTTGCATATGCCTCTCCAAACCGCGCAGCGGTGCAAAATATTCCCTGATTGGTTATTTTTTGCCGACGTTCAGTTCTGTGTCAGGGTTGCTTGGGAGGCACAGCCTGTGGACCAACCAATGCGGAACTGGTAGAAAGGGGAAACGCGGACGCACGTTTGAGGGCGCGCACGATAATTTGTTGAATGAGCAGAGCGTTCGTCAAAGAAGATGTTGATCTTCCGGAGCCAAGCGGGCGGAAACGATCGGCGTCAGGATTGCCGCCGGGCGCGACCAATTACATCAGCGCGCGCGGTGCGAAACGATTGCGCGATGAACTGCAGAAGCTTCGCGTGGCAAACGCCGCCAGCGAGCGCCTCATCGAATTAGAGCGCATTCTGGCATCGGCCCATGTTGTTGATCCTCCGGACGCGCCGTCTAACAGCGTCACGTTTGGCGCAACGGTGACGGTGAAGGATAAAAAAGGCGCGACCGAAACGTTTACCATCGTCGGCGTCGACGAACTCGATTTTGGACGAGACGTCGTCAGTTGGCTTTCTCCGATCGGCAAGGCACTGCTGGCCGCAGACATGGACGACTGGATTACACTCGATGACGGACGAAGCGCGAAAATTGTGAAAATCGAATTCCAAACAGGCTCAAACTCAGAAGTCAGAAATCAGAGGGCAGAGGGCAGAGGACGGAAGACTGTGAATCGTGATAGGTGAGAAGTGATCGGTGAGAAGTAGAGGGTCGGACTACGTGAATTGAGATTCGTGATTCGTGAATGGAGCGACCGGGGGCGAGCGACATGACCGGAAAAGCCGCGAGGCAGCGCACAGGAAGGCGGGAATCGTTGAAGCGGAATTGCAGCCGACACGGCTGCCACCACAGAGGTCGGACCGTGGGCGACGGAGGCTGCACGAGATCGGCGCCTGACTACAAGGCGCGGACGCCGGTCAACAACCGATCCACTTCTTCCGGTGTGGTGTAACAGGCACAACCGGCGCGGACCAGCCCGTGCGGAGCCTGGCCCAATCGCTCGATCACTGTCATCGCGTAGAAGTCGCCGTGTGAAAGAAAAACGCCACGCCCGGCCAATTTCTTTGCCACCTCCATCGACGGCATGCCGTTCACAGTGAATGCGATCGTTGGCGTCCGCGTCGTGCCGGGCGGCGGTCCGTAGAGATGGACACGCTTGATTTCCTGCAACCCATTCCAGAGTTGTGTGACCAATGCGTCGCCACGCTCATGTAGTTGCCGGAGCGCAGCGTGCAAGCGTTCGCGCCGTGTCGGGCCTGGAGCGAGCGAGGCGAGAAAATCCACAGCCGCGGCCGCGCCTGCGATTCCTTCATGATTCTGGGTCCCGGTCTCGGCGTTTTCCGGCGCTGAATCAGGTGCTGGAATCAGTTTCGGAAAATCAAGCGAGCCGAGCAGGTCATGCCGGCCGTAAAGAATTCCGATGTGCGGACCGTAGAACTTGTAAGCGGAGCAGGCGGAGAAGTCGCAATTCCAATCGCGCACATCGACCAACTCGTGCGGAGCATAATGGACTGCATCGACAAAGATTTGTGCGCCTAACGAGTGCGCCATTTCCGCTGCCCGCCGCACATCGTTGATCGTGCCGAGAGCGTTCGATGCCGCGCCAATCGCGACCAACTTGGTACGTTCGGTTAGTTGCCGGGAGAAATCGTCCCAATCCAACTCGCCCGTTTCCGGAATCATTTTCACCACTCGCACCTTCACGCCGCATTCTTTCTCCAGTGTCCGCCAGGGCGCGACATTGGCATGATGATCAAGCTCGGTGACCAAAATCTCGTCGTCGCGTTCGTAGCGACGGCCGAGAGCGCGAGCGAGATGAAAGGTTAACGTCGTCATGTTGGCGCCGAAGGCGATTTCGGCCGGGCCCGCGTTCAGAAAATCGGCCAGCGCGCTCCGGGCAGAATCGATGATCGCGTCGGTCTCCTCGCTTGTCGGGTAAGCCCAATGCGTATTGGCGTTGTGGTGGTAAAGATAATCGTTCACTGCCTCCACCACTGTCCGTGGCACCTGGGTGCCGCCGGGCCCATCAAAGTAGGCAACAGGATAACTATTATGAGTGCGTGCGAGCGCCGGAAAACACCGCCGTATTTCTTCGGTCGACGTCGTGATGGATCGTGAGGCCTCGGTGGTCTGTTTTAGAGCGACTGACATTCAAATTCGATAGCAGGGAAGAGGGTGCAGAGCAAAGAGCAGAGGGCAGAAGACGGAGGACAGTGATTCGTGATAAGTGAAAAGTGATTGGTGAGAAGGCGCAGAGCGGAAATCAGAAGAGAAAATGACGAATGACGAATGACGAATGACGGAGGACAGAAGGCAGAGGTCAGAAGTCAGAAATCAGAGGGCGGAGGGCAGAGAGCGCGCTCGCGATGAAGGCCCCGACTCGAATAGAAGCAAACGTCCAACGCTCAACGCCCAACTCCGAAAGTCTTCGCGAGCAGGCATTCAACGTCGAATGCGGAAGGAGCAGCTTCAGCTCCCAGATTTGGGTTGTCAGCGGAGCAGGGGATCTAAAAGATTGGCTTCATGAAAATCACCAAAAACATCGGCATGCTTTTGCTCGCGGTTTACTTGATCATCGACGGCCTTTTAGGGTTCGGCGTGAACTTTGGACCGGCCATTTTCCTGCTCTACATTGTGGCGCTGGCCGCCGGCATCTTCATTCTCATCGGGAAATGAGCCAGGAAAAAATGACGAAGCACGAATGACGAATGCCGAAAGAATGACGAAGCACCTGCCTTCGCCAAGTCACCTCCGGCCAAAGCTATGGCGCGGCAAGCAGAGATCAAAGAGGGGGCCATTTCATCTAGCATCTAGCATCCAGAATCCCAGAATCGCGGCGCTGTCTCCTTCGCCAAGGCTACGGCGCACCAGGAAGGCCGCCCCCACATTGTTTAGCTGCGCAATGCTTTGGTGAATCGAACTAAGTCGTTCGCCACTTTCTCAACGCGTTCGCTAATTTTCTCGTCGGTAATGTGCTCGCCGTCGAAGGCCTCGCTCGTGGCAAAAACGAAACGCGGAATAATTACACAACGAAAATCGAGCATGAGGCTGTTGGCGTAGGCCATGACCGACATGTAACTGGCTGTCCCGCCGGCGGCGCAAAGAAAGCCGACGATCTTGTCTTCCCAAGCGCTGCCCGTCAGCTCGATCATGTTCTTTGCCGCGGCCGCGACATCGTAATTATATACGGGCGCCGCGACCAGGATTCCATCCACCGTTTCGATCGCAGCGCTCAATTTTCTGGAGCCGGGCATGCCATAACATTTGTCCGCGTCGCAGAGCGGCAGGTCCATTTCGTTGAGGTCGATCCATGCGCAATCCACTTTCTGCTTTTGCAGGTGCGCAAACGCCACGCGCCCCAGGCGCCGGCTGTTGCTGTCGGGGTTACCACTCGTGCTGATAACAAGATATTTTGGCATTGGATAGGCAACAAACGTCCAACGTCCAACGCTCAACGTCCAACGCTCAATTCAGAACGGGGACAGATCAGAGAAAAAATGACGAAGTACGAGACGAATGACGAATCAATCAGAAGTCAGAAATCAGAGATCAGAAATCAGATGGCCGAGAGCCTCTTATTTGATCTTCTGCTCAGCAGTCTCTTTCTGCTGCTCTTCAGCATTTTGCCAAGTGGAATCGGCGTTGTATTCCTTCATGGCTTTGGCGAGAACATCGGTCTTCTTGCCGAGATCTTTCTGATACACGACTCCGTCCGTGTTAACGATCAATGTCATCACGCCCGACGACCTGTATTCCGCCGGATAGGCCACGAAGGCGAAGCCGTTGGTCATTTTGCCGTTTGCGATGTAATTCTTCGCGCCACCCGGGGCATTTTTCCCCTGACGCGTTAAGATGCGGTAATAGTAACCTCGGTAAGGAGTCGGAGCGCTGTCTTCGCTTTGGGCATAACCCTCAGCGGCGGCCGATGCCACCAGCGGCCCGATGGGGCTCTCGGGTTCGCCATCGGCAGCTTTCCAATAAAGGCCATTGTGCTGCCCTTCATCACTGAAGAATTTCTGAGCGTACTCGTTGTGCTGCATGGAGTAGTATTCCTTTTCCGCCGCTGCTAGCTCCTGGCAAACGCGAATGGTCGATATTTCATTCCGGCCAATTCGCCTGCATAAAATTTCTTTCTTGCCCGCCTCGGTGTTGAAATACCACGAATTGCCTTTGTTCACGAGCGGTATGGGCATGGGCCAATTCTCTGCGCCGATATACAAGGTAGTGGTTCCGTCTGGTTCTTTCACCAGACGGTGCATTTCCTGATATTTCTGTACGAAATTGGCGCAGTTGTGGGCATCCTCGATCTCATCTCCTGACGAGACGATTTGCTTTCCGTCCGGTCCGAGGATATCGAGCGTCGCTTTTTCGTCGTTACTCTGTGCGGCCGTGACGAGTGCATTGCTCGCGTCTTCGGGCGATGAAAATGTTTTCTGGCCCTGTTGCTGTGCCATGGAACGGGTGGACAAGCACCACGTCAAAAGAATAGCGATCGCGGCTACCTTAGGAAGATTGGCCCAATGAAATTTGTCGAAGGTCAGCTTTGTTCGCCGCATATGGCTTCTCTCCGTTTCCAAAATTTCACAAGCTACCGGGAACACATTTCAATTACCGACTCCTGCCGCCGCGCCATGCCCGCCGCCGCCGACATGCACGGCTCCGCCACCGACGCTGGCGCTTCCGCGTGACGAAAAGCCCCTCGTCTGTCCGCCATGGTTGTAGCCGCTGAAGGCGCTTGAGTGGACGCCGCTCTGACCGCGGGGTTCACCGTATCCTCGAGCAGCCTGTATGTTTCCGTTGAAAGGTCTGATCATTGCGCGGGAACGATTGTAAACTCCGCGTTGCTCGCTGATGGTCCCGGGGGGACGCCTGTTCTCCATATTTTGCCGCAAATCCTCGGGAACCCGTAAGGCCCGCTCGCCGATGTTCGCGTTGGAAGACATGTTCGCTGCGTTGGCGCGGGCATGTAAGCCGCGCGCGGCGACCGCGGGGGAGCCTCGTCGGTAGAAATTGTTCCGGTTATAAAACGTGGTGCTCGGGGATTGGTACCTGTTGTGATCATGCATTACGAATCGGTGATGCCAATCGCATCCCCAATGACGACAGCCCCATTCAAAACCGCCGAAGAAGCCGATTCCGACGCCGGCTCCGAACCAGCAACCCGGGCCGTCATACCAGATACCGGGATACGAGTACCAATCCGGCCACGGGTCGATAGGAGCTCCGTAAGCCTGCCACGGATTATAGGCGGGGACGTAAACGGTATCGGGATTGGTGGGCTCGATCGCGATCGTCGAGTCTTGCATCGCTACGCTTTCCTGTGGCGTGGTCTGAAGAGTGCCAGCTTCTTGAGCTTGTTGGCGCATATCCTGTATCCCGTCCATTACATCCTCTGGCTGGTTGTAGTAGGCGTCGCCTAGAGACGACGTCCAGGAGAGGTTCTTGTCCATATTTCCAAGGACGGGTGGAAATGCAGTGAGCGCCTTGACGCTCGGGTCCCAGGGTTGTTGATCCACAGCTTTAGCCAAAGCATCGCCCGTCAAATCAGGGTGCGCTTGCAACCATCTGTCGGCCTGGACGACTTGCTCGGGAAACGTGGACGCCGTCAGGATCTGCGCGACAAGTGAATCCGGATATAGCGCAATCGGCGCTACCAACTGCTGCAACTGCTCGGAAGTCTGTTGCGTATATGAAGGCGCCGGAGCTTGCGCAGCTTGATCGGCCGGCAGGTTGTGAGGCCAAGTCGCGAATAATACGAAAACCAAAATCTGGTTGCCCAATCGAGGCCTTGAGAACCCTGCGGCACCTCCGGAAATGTTCATGTTCCTGACAGAAACCTCCCTGTTTCGGCTCTGCACTAAATTGTACGGCTCGTGAGCGGTTTTCGCAAGTCCTCGACCGCGCTGCCAGCGGCGTCGAACGACAGAATTTCTTAGAAACTCAGGAAAGCAGGGCAGGGCGGAACGGCAATTTACGGACGCGTTTTCCGGTGGCAGCAAAAATGGCGTTAACGATCGCCGGTACAATTGGCGGGACAGGCGGTTCACCCATGCCGAATGGCTCGGGGGCGTCGCTATTAACTATGTGCACCTCGATAACGGGCGTGTCGCGCATCCGTGCTACCTCGAAGTCTGCATAGGTACCTTGTTGGGCGGCGCCGTTGCGGAAGGTGATCTCGCCTTTGAGCGCGGACGAAATGCCCCAAATGATTCCACCTTCCATCTGTTGCTCAACGCCGATTGGATTGATAACGCGGCCGCAATCGACTGCCGCAATCACGCGCTCGACACGAACATTGCCATCGTGATCGACAGCGATGTCCGCGACGTACGCAATATAGGTATGCCCAAAGTAAGCATTGCAGGCCACGCCGCGGCCGCGTCCTTTAGAGACCGGTGCGCCCCAGCCAGATTTATCGCGCACAACTTCGAGAACACGGCGGAGGCGACGGCGATCGATTGTGACCGGTCCCGCTTTGACGGTGTCGGCGCCTTTGAGCAGATCGAGACGAAAGGCGAGTGGATCGGCGCCGCAACGCTGTGCGATTTCGTCAACGAACCCTTCGCGGGCAAACACACTCGACGGTGCGAAGACGGAGCGCCACGGCCCGTGTAACACTGGAAGATCGACCGCGACATAAGCGGTCTCGATTGCCGGTATTGCGTAGGGCACATCGTAAACGCCCCACGACCAGTCCTGATACCAGGCGACGTCGTGGACTTCGTTAGGCTGCAATGGAGAAATATTATGGAACGAGCCGGCCTTGGTGTGTTTCCAGGCAACGGGTGCGCCTTTCGCATCGAACCCAGCCGAAAGGTAATGGACCGACGCAGCCTGGAAATGACCGTGCTTCATGTCGTCTGGGCGAGACCAAAGGAGTTGCACCGGCGCCTTGGCCGCGCGTGAAATCTCCGCTGCTTCCAGTGCGTAATCGACCGCGAGGCGTCGCCCGAAGCCGCCGCCAATCAAGGTGACATTTACCTGCACATTGGCTGGCGCAATGCCGAGCAGTTGTGCGACTTGTTTCTGCAATCTATTTGGAGCCTGCGTCGGCGCGCAGATCGTGCAGCGATTTTCCTGCACATCCGCTACGCAGTTCATCGTTTCAACCGGCGCATGGGCGTAGAAGGGATAGTAATAGGTCGCGTCGATCGTCTGCGCGACTGGACCGGTACCGGGCGGAGCCTTTTCTGTGCGAGTGACGAAGCCCGGCTCGCGCGACGCGCTTTCAAGCCGTTTGGCGTGCGCTCCGGAATTGAACGCGTCTGGAGGCGGATCATTCCATTCGACGGCCAACAGCGTGCGCCCTTTTATCGCGGCCCAGGTTGTGTCTGCGACGACGGCGATTCCTTTCGAAATTTTTACCACGGCGCGAACTCCGCGAACCGCGCGCGCTTTCTCTTCCTGCATACGCTTCGGTTTCGCGCCGATCCACGGCGGGCGTTCGAGGGATGCGTACGCCATCCCGGGAATTCTGATGTCGATACCATAACGCGCTTTGCCGCTGACAATGTCGCGGCCGTCAACGCGGGGTGTGGGTTGCCCGATGATTTTATAATTGCTCGCGTTCTTCAGCGGCGGATTTTCCGGCAACGGCAACTTCGCGGCATCGCCGGCCAATGTTCCATAGCCAAACCGGCGTCCGCTGGGTGTATGAATGATGAAACTGTTCGCGGCTGTGCACGTCGCCCGATCTACCTTCCAACGGGCCGCTGCAGCTGTCGCGAGCATCTCGCGCGCGGCCGCTCCAGCCTGGCGCAGCGATTTCCAACTGCTTCTAATACTATCGCTGCCACCCGTTCCGATATCTTCGAAGTCTGGTCCGGGCGATGCTTGCACCAGCTTGATTCGCCTCCAATCGGCTTCGAGTTCCTCCGCCAGCAACATCGCCAGCGAAGTGCGCACACCCTGACCCATTTCGGACCTCCAGATAGTTAAGATTATACTCTCGTCGGGATCGATGCGGATCCAGACGTTTGGTTTGAATTGGCCAGCGGCTGTCTGTGCACCGTGCAGCAAACGAGTTCCGTCGATTCCGATGAGCAAGGAGGCGCCACTCAGCGCAGTCGTTTTAAGAAACCTGCGGCGTGAAGTGATCATGTCTTTTTCATGCGTATTTCTTCGGCGGCGCGCCGAATGGCTTTGCGCATGCGCGGGTAGGTCCCGCAGCGACAGACCGAGTCGGACATCACGGTGTCGATGACTTCGTTCGTCGGTTCGGGATGATCGTGCAACAATCCGCACGCGGTCATGATCATGCCGGGCTGGCAAAATCCGCACTGCGCCACATCTTCTGCGAGCCAGGCGCGCTGACACGGATGAGATACATCCGGTGACAAGCCTTCGATCGTGATGAAACTGCGACCAGCGGCGTCGCGCGCCGGAACCTGGCAGGATCGAATGGCTTTGCCATTTTCGAGCACCGTGCACGCACCACAAACGCCGATACCGCAACCGAACTTTGTGCCGGTAAGAGAGAGCGCATCACGGATCATCCAGACGAGCGGCATGTCCTCATCCACGTCAAGAACGTGGCGCGATCCGTTCACGGTCAAGGCGACCTCGCTCACCCGGACATTAGACCTGCCACGAATGATTTGCGTTCATTTTCGGATTCGGGATCCAGCCGAACGGTGTCGGCTGCAATTCCGCTTCAACGATGTAACGCTTTAACGATTCACGCCCTTCTGCTTGCCGCGCCGGCTGCCACCACAGAAGTCAGACGTCAGAAGTCAGCAATCAGAGATCAGAAATCAGAAGTCAGTGGTCAGAGATCTGAGCGCGTTCTAGTTTAGCAACTCGATGGGATCGCCTTTGCGAATCATTCCTTCCGCGAGCACGGCGCCATAGACACCGGCCATTCCTTCGTGCGCTTGCGCGACGGCTTTCAATATCGCCGGCGTTTTTTCCGCAGTGTCGGGATCAAGCGTGATCATCATGCAACGCGCGTCACGCTGGAGAACGGCGACGGTTACTTTTGAGCCGATGCGCAACGAGCGACCGACCAATTCATTTTCGGCGAAGCCTTCGGATGATATTAGATCGACATAAACATTTGCACGGAAGCGACGCTTATCGACATTCACGCCGGTTTCCTCGCCCAGTTTTTTCGCCGTTTGCACGGCGAAGATCGACAACGGACGACAATCGGTGATCGCCTTGTCCGAACGAAACAATGTGAGTTCGTGATTTCCGTCGATGCTTACTCGTAGACTGTCGATCAATGCCGGGTCGTCAATCGGGAAAGTTTTCCCATCCGGCGTTTCGACATCGATCATTAACTCGGATACATCGGCTGAGATCGGATTCACGCCCGACCCCAGTTTCTCGGCTTCACTTAAGTTGACCGGCCGCGCTGCTTTCTCCGGATTTCGGAAGCGCGCGCGGTAGTGAATCATCTGACGTTGATCGCGTCCGGTAAAAAAGGGAAAACCTTTTGGACTGGCAGAACTGATGAAGGCAAAGACGCGGTCGCCGTAGACTCCCGCATAGCCGGCGAACATTTCACCTAACTCTTCACCGCGCATGCTTTTCACCGGATAACGCCAAAGGCTTTCCACTGTTCCGATGGTTTTCATTTCTTGGCCCTTACTGTGGGAGTGGGCCGACTCTCTGGTTAAGAACAACAACTGGGAGTGACAAAGGCAAGGAAATACCAGGCGCCCAATTGGGGCGCTTGACAATCTTCTGAGTGATTGCTAACTGGACGCAATCTTTGTCATGGGTGCGCGCAAACTCGAACAATATCTGACCCGCCAGTTCGAGCAGCACGTTTCACGCGACAGCGTCGAACGCGAACAGAAGTATCGGGTTGCCCGCGTTGACACGATTCGCAAACGCCTCGTGAAGCTTGGCGCTCAGGTCCATGCCAGCGGCTTCGAACGCAACGAACTCTTCGACTGCGGTGACCGCCTCCGGCGTCAGGGCCTCAAACTTCGACTGCGCTGCCACGGCGGAAAAATCGCTATGCTCACTCTCAAAGGGCCGCGCCAGAATGGAACCCAAAAAACCCGCATGGAAGTTGAAACGACCGTCAAATACGAGACCGCCAAGCGCATTCTTGAACTACTCGATTTCCGCGTCAAAGAAACCTACTCCAAACTCCGCGAGGAATATCGGTTGGACGGTTGCGCAGTTTGCCTGGATCACATTCCTAACGCCGGATGGTTTGTCGAAATCGAAGGCCCACAAAGAAAAATCAGTGACACGGCGCGTCGTCTCGGATTGCGGCCCGGCGACCGCGAACACCGTTCCTATCGTAAACTCATCAAAGAATCCGCGGTGTTGAGCCCGCGTCCTGCCAGTGGCTTCAATGGAACCTTGCGCGCATGAAATTATTGATCGTGGATGACGAATTGGACCTGTGCTGTTTGTTGCAGGAACATTTTCAGGACCGCTTCGACGGCGAGGTTTTCACGGCGACGACGCCCGGCGAAGCCCTGCGGTTGCTTGAGCAATTGCAGCCCGAAGGCATGCTGCTCGATATCAATCTGCGCTCCCGGCTCAACGGATTTGATGTCCTCGCCCGAGCGACCGAAATCAGTCCCGCGACAAAAGTCATCATGGTGACCGGCTCCGATGATTTTGAGAGCATCGAAAAAGCACTGGTACTCGGTGCCGTGGACTATATCACCAAACCCTTCACGGTTGAGTATCTCGAAGAAACGGTGGACGCCAAGATTGCCACGCATTTGGCGTACGCTTGAGGCTTCCGGCAGCGCAGGCTTGCAACGGCCGGAATGCGGGGTTGCGTCTTAAACTCCGAACTCCGAAAGTCTTCGCGAGCACGGAGTCTTCGCGGGCGGAGCATTTGACATTTAGCTATCGCTGGCGTGATCCGTTAAATCGTTGTCGATGGCGGATTCACCGCTCGCTGACGCGGCCGCTGCACGGTAATTTGCCTTTATGATTTACCATTGCATTCGCTACACGATCGATTCGCAGAAGCTCGCTGATTTCGAAACTTACGCGCGGCGCTGGATGGAAGGCGGGATCATTAAGCGCTGTGGTGGCGAGCCGTTAGGCCATTTTCTACCGAAGAAAGGTTATGGCGGCGCGGATAATAATTGCGATGACACCGATCGGATTCGAAAGCCTGGCGGCTTACGAGGAATACCGAAAGAAGCTGGTGGTAGATCCGGAAGCGAAGGGAAACGTGGAATTTTCCAGGCGCTCAGGGTGCATCCTGATCGAGGATCGCTCTTATTTTTATCGGGTTTGAAAAATGACTGCGGCGGAGTTCAGAAAAATCGCACTTAGTCTGCCCGGTGCAGTGGAATCTTCCCATGTTGGACATCCCGACTTTCGAGCAGGCGCGCGCGGCAAGATTTTCGCAACCCTTGGTTACCCGGGCGACGGCTTCGGCGTGCTGATGCTTACGCCGGATCAGCAGCAGGAATTGATCAGCCGTCACCCCGAGATGCTTGTACCGGCCAAAGGCGCATGGGGCCGCCGAGGAAGCACACAGGTTTTGCTCGAGGTGGCAAAGCGGGAGGTGATTGAGCGCGCAATGCAAAGCGCGTGGCGAAAAGTCGCTCCGAAACGATTGGCGAAACAATTTTCGTAGAAGCTATTGGACACATTCGCTGCGGCGTGAAGACAGCGCCGAGCCTCAATTGTCGATCTTGCCGACTGTTTGTTGATTGCCTGACGATTCGAGCCGCTACAGAACGTTGCCGCGAAGCAACAATTTGAAAATCTTCATGTGAGATGCGTCTGGATAAATCGCGGACTGGCGTGGATGTCGGTTTGACGCCCGCTTACGCCAAGGCTACGGCGCGGCAGGCAGTGATGTGCCAGGTACAGCGCGACTCACAAGTTCTTCTGGGCGAATTTTGGACTCGCGTGGACATCAATTTGGCGCAAGAGCGTGTCACCGGAGTTAATGAAGCGATGCGGTGTGTTCGCCGGAATGACGACGATGCTGCCCGCTTTCACCTCGCGCTGTTTGTCTCCGACCGTAATGGTGGCGCAGCCTTCGATGGTGAATGCGACCTCCACGTACGGATGCTTATGTAAAGGCGGGCCTTGCCCGGGATCGGCCTAGACGATGTAGGCCGAGAAGGGCGCGCCTTGAGTTTCGCCAACGAACTCATACGACATTCCAACAAACGGCAGCTGCTCGAGATTGATGAAGCTCATAGCGGAAATCTACGAGAAAGTCTGCGAAGGTCCTGCGTTGCTTATCGTCGTCTAAGCGCGATCAGCTGATGCGGCGAGGGCCATTTGCACGCCGGCGATGGCCATGCCGCCTTCGCCTACAGCAGCAGCACAACGTTTTACCGAACCGGAGCGGACATCGCCTGCAGCAAAAATGCCGGGGAGACTGGTCTCGAGCGGGCCGGGTGGGCGTTTGCTCTCTTTCCAGACGGGCGCATCCGCAACGACTGATCCGGTTTTGATGAATCCTTTTTCGTCGCGCTCGATCTCGACTGGCAACCACTCGGTGCAGGGCTTGGCGCCGATCATTGAAAAAACAGCGGGGGTTCGGAGGATGCGCCGCTCGCCCGTCTTCGTATTCTCCAACTCGGCTTCTTCGAGCATTTTCCCGCCAGACATTTTCCGGATTTGGGTGTGAAAGAGAATCTCGATGTTTTCTCGCGCTTGCACCCGTCGCGCAAGATAGCTCGACATGTTTTTGAAAAGATCGTCGCCGCGAATTACGAGCAACACTTTGGCCGCGCCATCGGAAAGGAACATCGTGGCTTGGCCTGCCGAATTGCCGCTACCAGCGACGATGACAGTTTCCCCGCGGCAAATCTGACCTTCCAGTGCAGTCGCAGCGTAGTAAACGCCCATACCCTCAAACTGTTCGCGCCCCTCCGCATCGAGTCGTTGGTAATCCGCGCCCGTAGCGATCAGGACGCTTTTTGCTCTCAGTACGGCGGAGCAACCTTCGATTTGGAGACAGGCCCGGTATTCGTCGGCGCCGTCGCCGTATCGAAGCGATAGGGCTTGCGATGGCGTCGAAAATTTCGCACCGAATCGATAGGCCTGAAGCTGAGCGAGCCAGGTCAGATCGCCGCCACTAATCCCGGTAGGAAAACCAAAAAAGTTTTCGATCAAAGAGGAAGAACCGGCCTGGCCGCCTGGCGCATAACTTTCCAAAACCACCGTATGCAATCCTTCAGAAGCGGCATAAACGGCTGCGGCAAGGCCGGCCGGACCTGCGCCGACGATCGTCAGGTCCGACATAATCTCGCTTTCGTTCTCGAGCGCGAGCGGGCGAAGCAAACCGGCCACTTGTGCGACCTCGCGCAATGAAGGTCGACGCAAGGGAGCGCCCGCCGCCGTAATTAGCGTTGGCAAATCGCGCGTCGTCAGGTGCAGCCGCTCGCTCATCGCCTGTCCCTGGTCGCTTTCAAATTCGATTAGCCGATGCGGAATGTGATTTTTATCCAAGAAATCATCGAGCTGACGTCCTTCGCGCGCGCCGCGCATCGCGAGAACGCGCAACCCGGCAAATTCCCGATCGCGTCCGATCCGACGCCGACGCATGATGAGTGCGTTTACAATGGTAGCGCTTACGCCCGGCAGTTCGGCGAGCGCGCGCCGGAGTTCGGCTGCGGGCACTTGGAGAATTTCCGCTTCCAGCGAAGCGATGCGGGAGGTGGCCAAGGCGGATGTGCCCTGCAACATCGCTACGTCGCCAATGAAATCGCGCTCGTGCGCGGTCGCGAGAATTTGTTCCGTGCCATCGCGCAACTCGAAAACCTCAATCTCGCCGCGCAAGACGATCGTTAGACCGAGATCGCGCTGTCCCGCCTTGAAAACCAGTTCGCCACGCGACAGGACGCGTCGTTTTCCGAGCGGCTCAAGCAAAGAAAGCTGGTGATCGTCCAGCTTCGGAAAGGCGATGCTTTCCGTGTCGCGATAGAACTGTTCGTCTCTTAGTTCGTCCGGCGTCATTTTGAACACTTTACGCGCTGGAGCGCCGGATCAAAAGAAAGTAGAATAGAGCGAATGGGATTCGCGACATAGAAGGTTAAGCTGCCATGGCAGCAGTGAGCGAACGCGGGCGGTGAGCGAGTTTTCAAAGTAAAAGGCTTCCGGCACTTTGAACTGCCGGCATGGCGAGAGAAATCCGAACATTTCAATGTCAAAGTTTATGAAGATGTCGATCCAACGATTGGTTATTTTTTCTGTTCTCTTTGTCGTTTTACTGAGCGCGGGACAATTGCGCGCGGCCGACTCGGAATTGAGCGGGATTTTCAAGGGTAACGATCAGCCGGCGCAACTGGCATTTGTTTCCGCGCACACCGGCACGCCGATCGCGGGCAAGGAAACGATCAAGCTGGTGTTTACCGAAAAAGATCATTCCAAAGATGCGCAACCGGATCTTAAGGCATTGTTCGGCGATTATGGCAGCGCTCTCGTCATTGGAATTGAGCGGGGCGGAAAGGTTGTGACTTGCGACGTCGCGCACGAGGCGCACAAACAGAAACCAATTAGCTCGCCTGCGTCGGTCAAAATGAGCGACTTCAAGAGCGAGGGCGGTCAGATTTCTGGAAAGATTGCGACAGACGGAAGGCAAGAGGCGTTCGGCCAAACTTGGGAAGTGAATCTCACGTTCAAGACGAAGGCGCCGTAAACTTGCATTGCCACGAGGCGTCCTCAGTTGCCGCGAGCGTCTTCAGTCCTTCTGATTGCGGTCGTAAGGAACAATGTCGTCCCATTCTTCGGCAGACGAGCGGGCGACAAAGGCCACGACCGGTTCGGTGTCGCTGATGTTGAAGACTTCGTGAGGCACGCCCGGTTTGATGTAAATGAAATCGCCGGCCTTGTTCTCCAACACTTTCTTGAGCCCGGGTCCGAATTCGTGGCGCACTTTTCCTTCGAGGATATAAAGGATGACTTCGAAGCCGACATGAATATGGGCATAGGCGACGCCACCTGGGGGTATGGTGGCGATATTGGCGGATAGTTTGGTCGTGCCCACATTTTTGGCGGACATGCCTTGCTTGTAGTGAATGCCGTTCCAATCCCTGCGGGCGCCGCCGCCACGAATGGTCAATATCCCATCGTGATTTTCTACTACGCCGAGTTGGATGTTGTCTTTGTCGTCGTTCATAACCAAGGAACTTATCAATGCTTCGCAACAAAAACAGGTGTGGAAGAAAGGCAGAGCACGTAAAGCATCCTCTGAGGGCGTTATGTTCCAGGCGCCGGGCAGAGAATGATCCGTGGCGCCGGCGTTATTTTCTTCGTCGTTCCGGTAACAGAAATCGAGAGCTTGTGAGGACGGCCGTCTTTGAACTGGAGAGGAGTTTGCACGCGAAAGGCGTGGCGCCCATTTCCATAGCCCGCCTCGCTTAGATCTTCACGAAGCCGGTCTGCGACAATTGTCGTCACGTATTCCTTTTCCTCGAAAAGGTCAACGCGCAGGGGCGAGTCTGGTCGATGTTTGTCCAGGGCCCAGCCGGAAATCTCGTCGCAGTCGGCCCGCTCGAACACGCCCGTGTAGTTGAACTCGGGACCGGCGCCTAGTCGCCCAGAGAAAATTAAAAGGCCGAAGCAAACAAAGTGGAAGGTTGCGAACACTGCCCCTGCGCGCCAGAGCGGGCCATTGGTTGGCCATGCGCGGATTTTGCTCCACTCGGAAAAGATATGAAAAGCAGAAAGAAGCGTCGCCTGATAGATTCCGTAGATGATGAAGTGTGGTTCAATTCCGTGCCAAAGGCCCATTAGGCCGAAGGAAAGAAAATAACCGACGATGGCGGTAACGTGGCGATTAGCGATCCATCGACCGCGTCTGGCCGCGAGCAGAAAACGCATGTAAACGTGGTCACGGAACCAAAACGAAAGGGTGATATGCCAACGGTTCCAGAAATCCCGAATATTGCGCGCGAGGAAGGGGCGGTTGAAATTTTCGGGCGTATGAACGCCGAGGAGGTAGCTGAAGGCGATAGCAAAGGCGCTGTAGCCAGCGAAATCAAAGAACAGGTAAAAGCTGTAGGCGTACATATAACTCACCAGCGCGCCGAAAGTGGCTTCTGAGGCCACACGATCCAGCCAATATTGTTTGATCAACGCGGCGAGGATAAATTTGTAAAGGAATCCGCGAAAGATGCGGTGCACCGCCGCGTCCAAATCGGTGAGGAACTCACCGCGAGTTCGCTTTTTCTTCCAATCGCCGGTAAAGCGACGGTAACGGTCGACTGGACCAGCGGAGATGGTTGGAAAGAAAAACAAGAAGCCGAGGAAATCGAACAGTCGCGGCGCGGCGATGACATTGTCGCGAAGACAAAAAATAACATCCAATGCGCGGAAGGTGATGTAAGAGATGCCGAGGAAACCAAACTGGTCTCGAGGGAGAAAGACCGGAACCGCTTTAGCCAGCGCCAGGGGCAAAATGCAAACCGCCATTGTGCCATAGAATGCCGGGCCTCCACGGCCGCCGATGGCAACGTACCCGCGCATTGCCGCCCACTGCCAAAATCCAAATGCGATAACGATCCAGATTTCGCGCAGATGCGTATGCGATCCGATTTTCAGTTTTACCTGATACTGGATTACCAGCATGATCGCAGTCAGTAGAAGCGCCCACCGCCAGTTCGCGCGCCCGAGCAGACCGAGAATCAGGGTGGGAACAACCGCGTAGAGAAGCAGGCCGAAGAAAGTGAAATCCGCGTACGGAGTCACAGTGATTCAGCGAGTTTGCTTCTATCGACTTTGCCGTTCGCCGTTATCGGAAATGCGTTTATGATAACGAACTTGCGCGGCAGCATGTAAGCCGGCAGGCGCTCGCGTAGGCGCTCACGAAGCGTGGTCGTGAGGCCCGGGTCCGCCGCTTCGAAAACTGCGCTGGGTACAACAAAACCTGCGAGCCATTGGACTTTCCCGTTTTTCACAACAGGGAGCACGGCTGCATCTCGAACCATCGGGAGAACGCGCAGGTTGGCCTCGAGATCACCCAGTTCAATTCGATAGCCGTTTAGCTTTATCTGGTTATCAATGCGCCCCTCGAAAAACAGTAATCCATCCTGAAATCTTCCCCAATCGCCGGTTCGATAAGCTCGTTGATTGCCCTCTTGGAAAAAGCGCGCGGCGGTGAGATCGGCGCGCGCGAGATAGGCCGGGCTGACGTTTGGGCCTTTAATCACGATCTCTCCCCGGGAACCTGGTGGTAAGATTTTGCGGTTTTCGTCTGTTACGAATACTTCGGTTCCGGCCATTGGGCGACCGACTGGCAGGGCCGAATATTTCTCCAAGATGTCGCGATCGATTCGCACGGAGGTTGTCGCAACCGTTGCCTCGGTCGGTCCGTACATATTCCAAACCTCTGCGCCTGGAAACCGATCGAGCAAGAGACGAGCTGTGTCCGGCAAGAGGATTTCGCCGCAAAAAAGAAAGCGGCGGACGCGTTGCAACAGCGCTCGGTTGAACTTCCGCTCGACGAGACACATCTCGACAAATGAAGGCGTAGAGACCCACGTCGTAATGTTGGAATTAGCTAGCGCGCGGTAAAGCAATTTCGGGTTGGCGACCAGATCTCGGCTGATGCTAAGAAGGGTGCCGCCGGTGACGAGGCTACAGTACAGGTCCATTACGGACAGGTCGAAAGAGAATGGCGCTTGATTTAGAAATATCTCGCCGCCCTCAATGAATTTCTGTTCCCGGAGCATCCATCCGATGAAATGTTCCAGGCAGCTGAGTGTGATAATAATTCCCTTTGGTGTGCCGCTGCTGCCGCTGGTGAAAATGATGTAGAATGGGTCGTCGGGCTGGAGCCGGCGTGACGGCGCGGATTTACCGAGCTCACAAAGCTTTGCTATCTCGTGCGGCGTAAGGACGAGGGTCGGGTTGGCGATCGCCAAGATGTGGTTAATGCGTTCCTGTGGAAGGGCGGTGTCAATCGGGATATAAGGCCGGCCGGACTTTGCCACGCCGATAAAGGCGATAAGCATTTCCGGTTCGCGATGCCCAAGGACTGCGATTGGAGCGCGGTCTTCGCCGAACCGTTCCAGCAGGTAGGCAGCCAGGGCATTCGCATGAGCGCCTAACTGTCCGAACGTGAGCTTTCTGTCACCACTTATATGGGCGGTTGCGGTTGGCGCCACCGCAGCCCAGCGGTCGATCCGTTCGAGTGGATTCACTCAGAAGCCCTGATAAATGAAAGGAGGCGTGGAAAAATCGCCGCGCCCATACATAACGATGAGCGTCGCTACAATGGCGAAATAATACAGAACGAGTAACACGCGATCCAGCCGTGACTCCCCCTTCAACCAGTTCATGAGTTTAGCTGGTGTTCAATGTCAGCGATGATTTTCCGCGGGGTCGCCCACGTTTGCCGGTCAAGTTCTGCTGGCGAGACGTAGAGCCCGAACTCTTCTTCGATCGCGACGATGAGCTCAACTGTCTTGATGGAATCCAGGACTTCACGCTCATAGAGCGCGAGATCGGGATTGGTGCGGACCTCGTCCGTTCCGCAGATCGAAGCCAGCCGGCGCAAGATTTTATCCGACAGAGCAGCGCTGTCATTGCCTGAGCGAAGAATCCTCACTATTAGTATCGGTTAGTCTTATGAAAGAAATCGTCGAGTGCTCGGTCGTAATACGTCCACCCTTTTGGCGTGGGGTGCTCACGATGAGCAATTAGGAACGTCGGGTCGGCATCATGGTCTTCAAACTGAATTAGCGGGAAGTGATATCGCTGGGCGAGCTTGCTCATCCTGTCATAATAGACTTGGCGAGCTGATCGTGAAACGCCCGTCGTGTCATAGAGTGTGCCATCAATCGGCATGCTTACAATGAGCGGCTGGGCTCCGAGATCCGTAAGCGTGCGAAACAATAGCTCTAAGTCGATCCATTCGCTTGCCGTCGCGATCCGTGCGCGAAACGCTGCATCCCTGGCCGAGCGAATGGCCCCGAACGACTCGGGCACGACGACCTCTTGGCCGTAGTCAGCCGGCGCCTTGCGCTGATTGGAGGGTCCCAACAGATGCCGTGGGATCGTTTTGCCCTCGCCCAAAATGTAAACGAGCGCTTCGAAGTGGTCTTGCAAATCGAGTACTGTATTCTGCAGCTTTCCCAATGGCCAGATAGCCATCAGAACGACACGGTCCAGTGGATGTCCGGAAGCGAGAGAGGTCGCTGCGAGCTGGAGAAGCGCACTCTTTGCCAACGTGTCGGGGAACTGTGACATTCGCTTTACGATCTTAGCCTTCAGGTCCAAATCAAGGGCATGGCTAAAAAGGACACCGCTGGCCGCTGGTAACGAGAAGTTTCCAGCATAAGAATATGGGCTGACGGCCGGCGTCAAAAACGAGCTCGGTGATAACGAGATCACCACCTTCCGGTGGCGCAACTTGGAGCCCAGTGCGCCCAGCTTTTGTAAAATGATCAGCGAGTTTGTGCCGGCCTTGCCCACGGGACAGACCTGAAATCCGCTAGGCGCACTGGAAAAGAAATCAGATGCCCGGTTGGGAACCGGGTCGATCAATTCCGAGCTACCATAAAGAAGCAATATGTCCGGCGCGCGCGCCGCGGCGCGCTGGAACGCAAGCCCCTGATTTTTGATAAAGAAATCTCTGGGAGCGGTCGCATGAATTGTTTTTTCCTCGAGATAAACTGCCACCAGTCTGCCACCGCCCAGGATCGCAATCGGAAGCGCGCAGGCGATCAGAGCGCTAAATAGGTGCGGTGGGCATCGGCGCCTAGTAACAGGACTGATCATGAACGTTTAGTAATGTTGTGTTCGGCACCGGCTTTCCCGGACAGAAGTGGACTGTTCGAAAAATCGCCAGGGCAAAACGGTTGAACCTACAGGGTACGGTCGAACAGACCGTATTTCAAAATCACGTAAATCGCGCGCAGGCCATCTTTCCATCGCACTTTTTTTCCCTCCGCGTAGGTCCTTGCGTTGTATGTGATTCCGACCTCCTTAATCCGGCAGCCAAGCCTGGCGAACTTTGCGATAAGTTCTGCATCTACGCCAAAGCGATTCTCGCGTATCGTCAGACCCCGCAATAGCGGTGTCCGAAATGCTTTATAGCCAGTCTGTATATCCGTTAGATTCAGACCAATAAACGCATTGGAGAGCAACGTCGCAAACCTGTTGCCTCCTCGTTGCCAAAAATAAGTGAATTTCCGCCCTCCTTCTCCGGCCAGACGCGTCCCTAGAACCACGTCCGCCTTCTCCGAAAAAATTGGCGCGAGCAAGCGCGGATAGTCGCTTGGAGCATATTCGAGGTCTGCATCTTGAATGACAACGATGCTGCCGGTCGCCGCAGCAAAACCTGCGCGGAGGGCTGCGCCTTTTCCACGATTTCGCGGCTGGTAAATAACTCGATCGACCGACGAAGAAACCCTTTCCAGAATTGTGCTCGTCCCGTCATCTGAACAGTCATCCACGATTATGATTTCCATTTGCTTAATCGGAGATCGCCGAACCGCTTGGACGACTTGCTCAATAGTCTGGCCCTCGTTAAAGCAGGCGATGACGATCGAAACTTTCATCACCCAGTCGCAGCGTCATATCTGAGTGCGGCAAGCGGCGAAGAGAAAGTGGGGGCCATTAGAAAAAAGGAACCAGAGGTAGTCGCCTACGTGTCGCCCATAGCTAACCGAAATTGCAGAGAGAAAAGTCCGGAAATTAATGCTCTCGCCATTTTGCGGAGTGCATAATTATGACCGCCCTACGCAGCGAAAAGTTACAATTACTGAATGATTAGAAAAATCCGGCTCATCTCACGTCGCAGGCTCGGCAATGCCGCACACCGCCTTCGTCGCGGGGCGAGAAACCTAGAGCGCGCGACTTTTTTCCAGCGCGACGAGCGCGATGCCACCTAACACGGCGATTGAAGCGACGAAGTAACGGAAAGTAATCAGTTCGCCGAGCAGGAGGATTCCGCCAGTGGCGGCGAGGACAGGCACACTGAGTTGGACCGTTGCGGCCGTAGTTGCTCTTAAACCGGAGAGTGCGGTATACCAGATGACGTAACCGAGGCCAGAAGCGATCGCTCCGGAAAGCACGGCATAGCCCATCCCTGCGCGATCGAGGCTCACCGACGGAAGCGAGATGAGGCTGACAACGGCAGCAAATGGGACGGCGCGCAGAAAGTTGCCAGCAGTGGCGCTAGCCGGATTTCTTTCTCCTTTCCCGCGGAGCGAATAAACGCCCCAAGCCACCCCAGCTCCAAGCATCAGGATCGACTGACTCAACGGCGGGGCCGAAAGACCGGGGAACAAAAGCACGACGAGCCCGCTCAACGCCACGACAAGGCCGACGATTTGGATTGCGTGCAACCGTTCGCCTTTGCGCAAGCCCCACACAATCATCGTGGCCTGAACCGCGCCAAAGAGAAGCAATGCGCCCGTTCCGGCGGAGAGACTGTTGTAGGCAAACGAAAATGCCGCGGCATAAGCGAATAGCGCCAGGGCCGACGGCCAGTTGCCGGCCTGTAGCGGTGATGAGTGACGAGTGACAGGTGGTGACGAGTTTGGAGATCTCTCAACTAAAGGAGAAGCCGTTCTATCATCCATCAACCTTCTTCGAATTCTTATGATGAGCCAAAGCGCGGTGGCGCCAGAGAAGATGCGAATGAACGTAAAGCTAGCTGCGTCGATGCTCGTTTGCTTTAGCGCCAATCGGCAGAGCAGGGAATTTCCCGCGAACGCGATCATCGCCACCAGCGTCAGGATGAAAATTTGTGCAGGTTTCATCGCTTTCTCGCGCGCGCTCTACACCGCGAGGGGAAGTGATAGCCGGATTTTCTGATAACTGAAGACTTCCTATAGCGGGCCCCTTACTCGAGATCGTCTTCAGCAGGCGGACGTTCCCGAGCATCGGTGGTTTGAACTGTCGCGGGCGATCTGCTGCTGCCGGCGAGCGCGAGGATCACATCAGTCTTGGAGATGCTCCCGAGGAGCCGGCGATCTCCAGAGTTGCTCACGACCGGAAGACGTTCCCCATCGTGGTGGATGAAACGTTCCATTGCTTCGGTCAGCGACGCTTCGGGCCGCACGACCGGGAACGGATCGCGCACGATGTCGCCGGCGATTACCAGCTCGGCCAGTTCCGGGCTGTTGAGATAGCTTTTGATGTCGTGTAAAGAAATCGCGCCAATGAAGCGTTCGCCCTCGGTGACGTAGAGGTAGTTAACGCGCGTGGCGATAAATTTTTCGCCGATCTCGGCGAAGCGCGCTGTGGGCGAAACGGTCAACGGATCCCTTTTCACGAGATCTCGGACATGAAGCTCGGCCAGCTGCTGGCGATAATCGCCGGCGCCTTTACGTTTGAGCGGCTCGGCGTAGATGGAACGTTTCTCGATGCTAGCGGAGGTGTAATAGGCAACAACGCAGGCGAGCATCAAGGGCAGGATGATTTGGTAATCGAGCGTCAACTCAAAGATCATGATGATTGCCATGATCGGTGCGTGAGTTGTAGCCGCCAGGAACGCGCCCATGCCGACGAGCGCAAATGCGCTCGGGTTGATCGGCAGATGACCCGGAAAGTATTGCGCGGCGTCACCGAAGAGAAAGCCGAGACTCGCGCCGACGAAAAGGGTGGGGGTGAAAACGCCGCCGACCGCGCCCGAGCCAAAGGTGGCCCCTGTCGCAAGAACTTTGAAAACGAGAATGACGGCGAGTGTTTGCCAAAACCATTGTCCACGCAGGACTTCGTTCACTGCGCTGTAGCCGTTGCCGCAAACTTCCGGATGCCAGACCGCCAGTGCACCCACGATAAAACCGCCGATGCACATCTTTATGTAAACTGGCGCAGCGATTCGTCCGGCCAGGTTTTCGCTCGCGCGCAAAAGACGAATGAACCAGGGCGCGATCACACCCACGCCAAGACCAAGCAACAGATAGGGAGCGATCTCCCAAGTTCCATTCAACTGGAATGGCGGTATGTCGTAAAGCGGGCTGCCTCCGAGGAAAGCGCGCACCGTCAGCGTGGCGATGACGGACGAGAACACAAGCGGCCCAAAAATCTCCATGGCAACGGAGCCGAGTACGATTTCGGCGACAAAGAGGGCGCCCGCGATTGGCGCATTGTAGGCAGAGGCGATGCCAGCGGCCGCACCGCAACCAACGAGCAATCGCAGACGCGGAGTGGACCATTTTTGCACACGCCCGGCGAGCGAAGCGATTAAGGCAGAGAGTTGAACGAGTGGGCCTTCGCGCCCGATTGATCCACCGGAGGCAATGGTGAACAAGGCGGAAAGGCATTTCACCAGACTGCGTCGCGCAGAAATTTTTCCGTCGCCGAGAACGACGGCTTCCATGTAATCGGTTGTTGCGACCTCGCCGTGCCAGCGCATGCCGAAGTAAAGGATCGCGCCCCGCGATCAATCCGCCGACCCCTGGAATCACGAACCGGAGTAATAGAGGAAGGTGTGTAAAACTTTCGACCAAACCGGGCGCCGAACTTCCAGTAAGCAACTTGTGGACAACGCTCGTTGCGAAGCGGAATGCAATCGAGGAAAGCGCACCGCAAAAACCAACGATGCCCGCCCAAACAAGAGTGACCTGGAGATCGCTCGGGTGAGCTCGTTCCTTGAACCACACCCAGAACTTCAACCGCCTCAGCGATGGGAGCTTTGAGTTCCGTGATTCGGACCCTGCACTACTATTTGGCACCATTACGAACTGCGCGCGCCAGCGCCAACGTCAAGAGTGTTTATTATCGCGACTTCGTCCGGTGGGCACAGGTGGATCGAGCAGTCGTCGCCGCGGCGACCTCGATACCAACGAGGCGGCGAAGCCGCGCAGGTTTACCATCGTCCCCGAAAGCGTTCGCGGCCGATCCACCTTCGCATTCTTAATTGAGCCCTGAGTGGTTCTACGAATCTTCGTCAACAACGCGGGTGGTTCGTCGTTCCTGGTTGTTGGTCGTGCCCCATTGTCGGGCAGTTCGTTGGCGAAAGCGCCCGCAGAAAGTGCGAGCCGCACTGGAGTTTGTACAGGTGGATCGAGCAGTCCCTTGCTCGATGCCAACGAGGCGGCCAAGCCGCACAGATTTACCATCGTCCCCGAAAGCGTTCGGGGCCGATCCACCTTCGCGTTCTTACACAAAACCACCGTTCACGCGGATCGTGTGAGATATCCGGCAGGAGAATCTCGAGACACCTTGATCTACAACCCAACTACGCCGGACCGCCGAAAGTAACGTGATCGTCGAGGTCGAGGTAATCAAACCACGTTTTCACATCTTCTCGAGTCTTGCTGATATCGCCTACGCGCTTGGTGAAAAACTCCAGCGTTTCGACATCGCCATCCGGTCCGCGTTCGTTGTGGTAGGCGCTCCAATGTTGGATTTCCCAGGGCGTGCGCTTGTGGAGAGCATTCTGCTCAATCCACGCGAGCATCTCGCCGTCGCCCTTTCCTGTGGCGAGTTCGGCTTTCAACGCTTCGGCCGTAATTCCGGTGAACCGGAACCAATGATGATCCATCGGGTTGTCGTATTTGTATTCGCCTGCCGTGCCGGCGATTTCGGCGCGGCCTTTGTCGAGGATGCGGGCGAGCACGGCGTAGCCGCCGAGACGCACGCGTGGACTGCGCGGCGGACGTTGGGCGAGGTTCGGCGCGTGATTCAAAGTTGCATTCATGTTGAAGCTTATCAGCGCAACGCGTTTCGTCACTTGCGCCGTGGCGCGCCACCGAGTTCCGCGTGTCGCGAACACGTCACCAGGTGATCGTTGACCATGCCGGTCGCCTGCATCAATGCGTAGCAGATCGTCGAGCCGACGAATTTGAATCCTCGCCGTAGCAAATCGCGGCTCATCGCATCGGATTCCGGGGTGCGCGCGGGCACGGCCGCCATGGTTCGCCAGCGGTTCTCCTTCGGTTTGCCGCCGACGAAGCTCCATAAGTACGTATCGAAACTTCCGAACTCTTTCCGCAACGCGAGAAACGCCTTCGCGTTCTCGATTGTGGCCGCGATCTTCAGCCGGTTGCGCACAATCCCGGCGTCGCCGAGCAGCCGCTTCACATCGCGCGTGCCGTAGCGGGCGATCTTCTCCGCGCGGAATCCATCGAACGCCTTCTGATAGTTCCTTCGTTTTTTTAAGATGGTGATCCAACTGAGTCCCGCCTGCGCGCCTTCGAGGATGAGAAACTCGAAGAGGATCCGATCATCGTGCACAGGGACGCCCCATTCTTGATCGTGATAGGCGATGGCCGGTTCAGTAGTAGCCCAAGGACAACGTGGCACTCGTCGAGCATCGCGGTTGCCGCCGCAGCTGACCAGCAAATTGAGTTGCTCGTGGAGGTCACGAAGATTTCTGTAGGGGAAGCAGTTTTGCTTCCCGATGACATCAGCGGGACGGTAGCGGCGTCGCGTGCAGTTTAATTCTTGGCGACGCCAGCGCTGTGATCACATGCTTCCTTCGTTTTCCCCCGGTGCGAGGAGACGGCCAGCAACAAGGAAATAGCAGTGGTTACTTCAAATACTTGTCGAACCATGCAACCGTACGATCCAGCCTATCGACCTGGTTCTCCGGCTTGATAAAGAGATGTCCCTCGCCGGGATACACGATGAGCTGTGTCGGTACGCCGAGCGTCCGTAAAGCGTGCCAGAACTCGTAGGACTGAGGAGCCGGGCACTCTGCATCGCGTTCACCGACGATGACCAGGGTGGGGGTCTTCACGTTTTTGATGTAGTGAATAGGAGAGCTCTTCTCGTAAACGGCAGGATCGTCGTAAGCCGATGCACCGAAGAACGGTATCATCCACTGATCAATTAGGTTCTGGCCATAGTAACTCTGCCAATTAGCAATGCCGGCACCCGTCACGGCCCCACGGAAACGGTCAGTCTGCGTGACAGTCCACATGGTCATATAGCCACCGTAACTCCATCCGGTCACACCAAGACGCGCGGGATCGATTGGATATTTTCCTATTGCGAAATCGACCCCGGCAAGGATGTCGCGCAGATCGCCTCCGCCAAAGTCCTTCACGTTCGCGCGAGTGAAATCCTCTCCCTGGCCGTAGCTTCCACGAGGATTAGGCATCAGGACGTAGTAACCTCGTGCTGCGAGGGCGGCGATAATGGCCCTCGACATTCCAAATGAAGCGGGCCAGTCCGGCGTTACTACGCCTGAAGGTCCGCCATGGATCAGAACGACCATGGGATATCGCTTGCCGGCTACGACTTGCCTGGGCGGCAGAAGCCAGCCTTGAATGTTCAGCCCTTCGTTTTTCCACTCCAGATTCTCGGCTTTGCCCCACATGGAAGTATGAGCGGAATTGCTGCTGGTCAGCTGGCGCCATTCACCGATGGCTCCAGCCCAGATCTCTGGCGGCGTTTCAAAGCTGCTGCGTTCTGCGGCCGCGAATTTGCCGTCCTTGGAAACAGCAAAGTTAGGGAAATTACCGAACGCATGAAGATCCTCCGCGCCTTTCCAAATCGTTCGCACGGAATTATTGGCGAGCGTCAGTTCGGAGATGGCACTTTCACCCCCGACTGTCTCCGTGAGAAGTATGCGATCCGGCGTCTGCCAGAAGAGTGAACTTACCGAGCCTTTGTGACCTTGTGTGCGATTTAGCACGTCATGGCCATTGGCTGAGATAGTTAATAGGTCGCCACCATGAAATCCCTCGTCGCTCATCAAGCCTTCAATGAAGGCGACAGACTTGCCATCCGACGACCAGCGTGGAACTGCCACTTGGAGCGACGGCTTATAAATAGATATGGCATTGCCCTTGGCGATGTCGATCGTGTAGATCTGCGCGATCCACCAGTTATTGTCCCCTGGTCCTGGAGCCGCCGTTGCTATAAACGTCTTGTCGTCGGGAGACCAGTCGTAATCATAGATATGGAGATCCGGCGGTGAAATCTGGCGCAGCTGGCCGGTCGCAATATCGAGCACGGCAATCCGCTGGTTATGGATGGCGGTGTCGATTACGCCAGTCGTGGCGGGTGCGGCCATTAACGGGCCGCCGCCTCCGGCGCCCTCTATATATAAGAAGGCAATCTGCTTCCCATCGTGCGACCAGCGCGGACGGGCCGCGTATCCGTTCAGATGTGTAAGTTTTTGAGCATTGGAACAATCAGCATTCACTGTCCGGAGTTGCGCCTGGTCGTTCTCTCCGGCTGTGGAAAAAACCGCGAGCATTTTGGAATCGGGAGACCAGGCGGGGCCTGAGTCGGTCCTTTCGCTAGCGCCCGCAATGCTAACCATCGTTGCCGGCCCACTTCCGGTTGTTCCACGAATAAAGGTCTGCTTTGAAGTTTTTGCGGCGGTGGACTGTACCCACGCGACATGTGCGCCATCGGGAGAAAGAGCAATGTCCTCATAGAGCACGGTCCTGCCCAACTGTTCGGTGAGCTGTGCGGTCTGAGCTGTTAACAACATTGGAAAGAGACAGCTTACACAGAATTGCTTCATGTTGCGATCCTGACAAAAGGCCCAACATAGCAGCAAGGTCAAAGGTTCGGCGGCTGTGAAGGGAAAAATTAGAAAGTAGAAATCGGGGCAGAAGAAAACGCCCAACCACCGTAGAACGGGGCAGGCTGCTCAACATCCCGCATCCAAATCAGCGGGTAGCCGCCTTCGTCCCGCAGTCGCGGACTCCGGCGAGCCAAGGAGGTTAGAGCTTATTTCGCGCGCTTTCGTTGTCGCCCGGGGCGAGGAGATGGCCGAAGAGACGGCCGGCGACAAGAAAGATAATGCCGGCTGTTCCACATAATGCTGAGTGTAAGAGCCAAAACTGTGCTGCGGGCATTTTTTCGAGAAAGCCGCCGATCCAACCGACGAGATTATTCGCGGCAAAGAAGGCCAGATAATAGATGCCGATGATGGTGGCGGACAAGGCAGCCGGCGCGACTCGAGCATAAAGCGCGAGCGAGACGGGGAAGACGTTCGCAAATCCAATGCTGTTCAATACGTGAAAGCCAATGAGCCATCCGATTGAAACTTTTGTTCCGCCGTTTGCCGCAATCGCTGCGCCGATAGCCAACGAGATAAATCCGGTCACAGCAATCATGCTGCCGATACCGAGCTTAGTGATTTCCGCCGGCTCGGGAAATTTTTTCGACCAGAGCCTCCAGAACACGACCGCGCCTGCGAGAAAACTTACCGATACAATCGAGTCGAGCGTGATCAGCCACGTCGTCGGCATTTTGTGGCCGAAGAACACGAGATTCACATTTTTCTCTGCCCAAACAAGGTAGGCGTTGAAGATTTCTTGATTGCCAATGACCGCGATCGTGAGCACGGGCAAAAGCACGAGCAGCGCAACGACCCCCATTTTTTCGCGATGGCTGAGGCGAGCTTTTGGAGCGCTCTCGCTTTTTTCAACGACGGGCGAATCGGGCGGGAGCCATTTCCGGCCAGAGAGATAGATCGACAAACCGATCAGCATGCCCACGCCCGCGGCGCCGAAGCCCCAATGCCAGCCATAGACTTCGCCGAGCGTACCGGCGATCAACGGCGAGGCGATTACGCCGCCATTGATAAACAAATAATAAATCTGAAAAGCGTCCGCGCGCCGGTTGTCGCCCGTTGCGTACAGCGCGCCGACTTGGCTGGCGAGGTTTCCCTTGAAACAACCAACACCGGTAAGCAGACACGTCAGCGCGATAAGGAATGTAAAGTCGAACGCCATCAGAAAATGCCCAGCCGCCATGAGCAGCGCGCCGAGCGTGACTGTGCGAGTGCGTCCGAGCACACGGTCGGCGATCAATCCGCCGCCGATCGGCGTAAGATAAACCAGACCGGTGTAGAGGCCGAAAATCGCCGAAGCGAGCGCCTGGACCGAGAGCGGGCCGCGATAAACGCTCTCGAGCAGGTGGCGAAACGGACCGAACCCGGCGACGCGCTCGATGTGTCCGGGGTGCAGCAGCCGGTTGACCATGTAGAGCACGAGCAGCGATTGCATGCCATAATAGGAAAAGCGTTCCCAAGCTTCAGTGAAGGCGAGATAGCCGAGACCGCGCGGATGACCGATGAAGCTGCGATCCTCAGTGTTGTGCATGATCGCAGATTGTTGCGTGCAACCTGCGTTGGCAAGCGTTCGCCTTGCCGGATACGCGTGCCGCGTGTGGCTTTGACGCGGTTGAGGTTGCGTGGTGCAGATCGCTTTGCATAAGCTCGCCGCAGTGGATGCTTCAACCAATGCCGCGAGATCCGCGAAAGGTTTCAGTTCATTCCTCCGCGCGGAATTTCCGCTGATCATCGGGCTGGCTAGCGCGGCGTTCTTCCTCGCGCTTGGGAGTGGACCTGTAGAGCAGGTTGATCATCCGCTCGCGCTAGCGGGAGTTTTTGTTTGGCTGTTGATCGGCGTGCTTTGGTCGGCGATTTCAGTGGTGCGGCACGCGGACGGTCTCGCGCTGAGGTGCGGCGAGCCTTACGGCACTCTCATCCTAACGCTTTCTGCCATCACCATCGAAGTGGTAATGATCTCCGCTGCAATGCTACATGGGGCGAATAACCCGACGCTCGCACGCGATATGATGTTCGCCGTGGTTGCGATCGCGCTCAACGGTCTGGTGGGATTGGCTCTGTTGCTGGGGGGACTGCGCCACCGTGAGCAATATTACAATCTCCAGGGAACCAGCTCTTATCTCAATACGATTATGTCGTTGGTTGTTCTCGGATTGGTGCTACCGAACTTCACGACTTCGCTGTCAGGGCCGCGGTTTTCATTCGCGCAGGAACTATTTCTCGTAGTCACTTCGCTCATCCTTTACGGGATCTTTCTTATCACTCAGACTCGACGGCATCGTCAGTACTTCATGGAGCCGGAAGGCGCAGAAGTGAGCGCGGATCGCGGTCATCATCATGACTTTCAAACGCGATTGATCGGCTTTCACGCGGTGATGTTGTTCCTTTATCTCATCGCGGTGGTGGTTTTGGCGGAAAAATTCGCCATTCCGCTGGATATCTGCATCGAGCGCTTCGGAATGCCGCAGGCTTTGGGTGGCGCGATCATCGCCGGTCTAGTGCTGGCGCCGGAAGCACTGAGCGCGATCAAAGCAGCGATGACAAATCAACTACAACGTTCGGTGAATCTACTGCACGGCTCAGTGCTCGCCTCTATCGGCCTAACCATTCCGGCCGTTTTGGTCATTGGTATGACGACGAAGCGGCCGGTGACACTCGGTATCGAAGGAGGCAATCTTCCGCTGCTTTTGCTCACGCTGGCGACAAGCGTGGTCACGTTTGGCAGCGGTAGAACGAACGTGTTACAGGGCTGCATTCACCTCCTGCTCTTTGCCGTATTCTTGCTGCTAATATTTTGCCCTTGAGTCCTGCTAATCTTGGAATGGGGAATCATGGACCGGAGGGCATGTCTCGAAACGATATAACGGCAGAATAATCTAATGTGGTCGTGATCATCTTTGGCGTCTCGGGCGCTGGTAAAACAACACTCGGCCAGCTGCTCGCGCGAAAACTTGGCTGGGCGTTCTATGAGGCGGACGATTTTCATTCACCGGCTAACGTCGAGAAAATGCGTGCAGGTATTCCGCTGACAGACGAGGACAGATGGCCGTGGCTGGAGAGTTTACGTGAGTTGATTAAACGTCTCGATGCAAGAGAGGATGCGGTGCTCGCTTGTTCGGCGCTCAAGCATGCGTATCGCCGATTTCTGCGAGTGAATGACCAAGTGAAGTTCGTTTATTTACGCGGCGACTACGCGCTCATCGCCAATCAGCTCCGGGAGCGCAAGGGGCACTTTATGAGTCCGGAATTGTTAAAAAGCCAGTTTGCCGATTTGGAAGAACCGCGTGCCGCCGAGGGCGTTTTAACGGTCGACTTGGGGCGAACTCCGCGTGAACTCGTGCAAGAGATCACGACGAAGTTGGGTCTGCGGGAGCGAGAATCTGAAAACACCGGCAGCTGCCAGAGTTTACCGGAACGGCGGGAATGGTATCGTTCCGGCGCAATCTTGAAGCTGCCATTAATCATCGAGCAACGTCGATTGCCTTCGCCGGCGCGGACACCGCAGGCGCTGGCGTGGGACGGTGAGGCACTTTGGATGGGCTCGCGCGACCTACGGCGGATTTATGCGATCGATCCGAACAAGTGGACCGTGCTGCAAGAGAAAGAAGCGCCCGGCATTCCGTGGGCAGCGGTCGCGACCGGCGAGACGCTTCATTTTACCATCGGTGAAGACGCAGACGATGACCGCTACATTCGCCGGTTCATTCCGAAAATTGGCTTCTCGGACACGGAGCGATTCGCCTGCCCGGAGTTTACCGGTTCATATCTTAGCTACGACGGCGAATATCTCTATCTGAGCCAATGGTACAAGCATCGCATCCTCAAACTCGACGCCAGCGGAGAAATTTTGCGCTTCATTGATGTCGGCGCTGAAATCTGCGGCCATGTGTTCGTCGATGAATTGATCTACGTCTTGCGCGGGACAGAGCAGGGGAATGAGGATTGGCGCATCGCGTGTTTGGATCCGCGGCAAGAAACTCCAAAGGTAGAGGACCTGGTGCATGTTCCATTTCAATGTCGCTCGCTCACGTTCGACGGCGCGAACTTTTGGACGAATCATCGAGCCGCTGACGAGATAGTATCGTTCGCGCCACCGGACTAATGGTCCGAGCCGAACCCGCGTTAAGTTCGGATCATTCTCCACGCACCGCGCGCGGAAGAATAGGGGTCAGTGTGCAAATCTTGACATCTTTTGTGGAGCCGGACCACTGTCACGCAGGAGTGGCTGGCGGAGAAATTGCAAATGCGCAGTGCCGCTAATGTGAGTCAACTATTGCGACGCGCTGTGGTCAAGCGAAGGAAGCGGCAAGTGCCGTCTCGATTCGCCGATTTCATCAATCGCGCAATCCACGCCGCAGAGTGAGAAAGAGAATGTGTCAAGATTTGCACACTGACCCCCAATCCCCAAGAAAATTATTGAATCCAACCCGGGCACTGTCTGCATCCAAAGCATAGCTGAAGACATGAAACGGATGTTGTTCGCGATGGTCGCGGGATGGATGGCCGTAATGATGATTGCGGGGGCGCAAGATGCGGAGGTTCAACGCGCGCGTGACGGCCTTGCGTCTTCGGCTGCAGCCTACAGGGCCGTGGTCGCTTTGCGGGACAAGTTGTCGTACTCAGTGACTGCTCCTGGATCAGAGCAGGAAACCAAAAGCGAGGAGTACACCTTTGGACCCGAAGGCGCGGTCATTGTAAAAAACGCGCTGCTGCAAGCGGTGGCGCTGGATTCGAAACTGTATCTGACTCAGAGCGATGTGTCCGATAAGTATGTCGTTGCGCCATACGATGGCGATTTTGGGGCGGCCCTAAGGCGCGTCGCCGGCAACGGCTCTCTTTTCGAGCCTCCGCCTCTTGCGCTGCATTCGGGCAAGAGCATCGATGCGTGCCTGGACACACTTCGGTTCAATCTTCTCGAGCCGCTGCGAATCGCCGGGTACAGACATGTGACCGGCGACAAAGAGCAGGATGAAATCCGTTTCATCGCCAACAATGGCGAGCTGACGTTAGCGATCGACTCGAAAACGCATTTCTTCATCAGTGTTTCGTTTCAAGTAAGGCCACCCGGCGCGCCGGCAGGATTTCTTGTTCGGGTAAGCGGAACGTTTTCGCCGCAGGTCTTGAGCGGTCCGGAGTCGGCGATCAATTTTACGCCAGGTTCGCGCGCCGCGGTCGAGAACCTTGCCGATCTTACCTCAACCCGACTCGCCGTCGGATCTGTAGCACCCGACTTTGAGCTCGAAAGTCTCGACGGGAAAAAGATCGCGCTTCATGATCTGCGGGGTTCGATTGTGATGCTCGACTTTTGGGCCACGTGGTGTGTGCCGTGTTGGACGGCGCTAAAGGAAACTCAGGGCCTCGCTAGTTGGGCCGCAGCCGATCACTTGCCGGTGACAATTTTCGCCGTGAACACTCTGGAGCAAGGCCCCGATAGCAAAGAAAGGTTGGATCGAGTTCGACGTTTTTGGAAATCGCAGGGTTTTAGCATCCCGACACTTGTCGACGTCCAATCCAAAATGTTTAAGGCCTACGGCAGTCCGGGTCTTCCGAGCGTCGTATTGATATCGCCTTCCGGGACAATTCTCCACTATCACGAAGGGCTCCTTCCTGAAATGCTGGAGACACTAAAGCGCGAGACACGGGAGCAGATCAGTTCGCAAAAGAGATCGCAGATGTAAAGGCGCTGCGACAAGGTTGAGAGTTGGTTGTTGATCCTCCTTCGCAGACTTCGGCGTGACACGGAGTTGAGAGAGCTTGGGAAGAGCCGTGGTGGAATGCTTGGTGGCTGAATGTGCTACGTTGGTGCGAGTTCGGGTATCAACGTCCAAGGAGTTTTTTATGAATCGCTTATCTACCTTTTGTCGCGTCGGATTGTCTTGCTTGTTTGCCTTGTTCTCAGCGTCGATTTATGGCGAACCAGCAGACAAGAACATCCTTTCGCGCACAGCGGAGATCGATGGTGTGCACCTGCATTACCTGACGGCGGGTCAGGGGCCGGCGGTTATTCTGTTGCACGGTTTCGCGCAAACTTCGCGTATGTGGAAACCGATCATCCCGTTGCTAGCCGAACGATTCACCGTGATCGCGCCGGACCTGCCAGGCATCGGCGACTCAGGCATTCCAGCGAACGGCCTGGATATGAAAACGTCCGCGATCCGCATTCACGCACTTGCGCGCTCACTCGGCGTCGAAAAGGCGAGAGTCGTAGGCCACGATATCGGTCTCATGGTTGCCTACGCTTACGCCGCACAGTTTCCTGCGGAAGTGGAAAAACTGGTGGTGATGGATGCATTCCTTCCCGGCGTGGCTGGATGGGAACCGATCTACAATGATCCGAATATCTGGCATTTTCGTTTTCACGGCCCAACTCCCGAAGCCTTGGTGAAAGGACGCGAGCGCATATATTTCGAATATTTCTGGAACGATCTCGCGGCCGATAAGACGCGCTCGATTCCGGAAGCAGATCGCAAAGCATACGCCGAAGCGTATTCCAAGCCGGGACGAATGCGCGCCGCCTGGGCTTATTTCGCGTCGTGGCCGGAACTCGCGAAAGATTTCGCCCAACTCTCGCAGACGAAACTGACCATGCCGGTGCTGTCGATCGGCGGTGACAAGTCGTTAGGCAATCAGCTCGCGCAAGAGATGAAGCTAGTCGCCGCTGATGTCACGGTCGTGGTCTTGAAGGACACGGGGCACTGGGTGCTGGAAGAACGGCCCAGGGAAACGACCGACGCGCTCGTTAAGTTTCTTTGAGTTGAATCCGAGCCGTTGCAAATACACGGCCGTTCCTACGTCCCACGGATTTGCCAGGACAAAGCACCCGGATTCGTGGAGCGCACGAAACCGCGCGATCGCGGAAGATTGTGCCGAATTTTCGTCGTTCATCTGCAAGCTTATATGGCCAGGCCACGCTGGCCCTACAGTTGCAGGGCCTTGCGAAGATGAGGAACGAGGCGTTTGCTGAATTCGACGGAGTCGCCAGCGGAAAGATGCGACCACTCAGGGCAGTTAAAGGCCGCGAGCTCCGTGTAATCCTCGTAGTAAATACCGGCCGTACCCGTGTCCTTGATCAATCGATCCCAAATACCGGTACGTGGGGTTTCGCGATCCTCCAGAGCTTTCAATCCGCCACTATGAGGAAGGCGCACGAAAACGATTTTGCCGCCGCGGTCGCGGAGTTTTTGGACGACAGCGGCGACGTCATGAAAGCGTTGCTCAATCGCCTTACCCATTTCTTTGGCGAACTCGTCTTTCGGAATGTAAGTCGGCGGCGGTGGCGGGGTGAAAAGCGGTAGCCAGATTTGTTGAATCATGCTCTGCAATTTTCCCGGTCGGGCGCATTCCCCGACCATGCGGGCACGACGCTCGCGATCCAGGGTCCCGAAATATGGCGGAAGACGCGGCGGGACGAGCGCTCCCGGCCGATTGGGAATTGGCAAACGCTTCAGCAGGTCGTCGAGGGTAAGTTCTTCTTGTTTTAGAAACGCGACATGTTCTTCCAACGGCATCGCCAGATATTGGCTGGCGCGTTGAGCAAGCGTTTGAGTGTGAGACCGGCGCACCGCTTTTTCCGCACGCTCCATCGGCGGCGTGCCCGGTGGCGCGACGAACAAGCGTGGCACGACGCTGCAGATAATCGTGCCGTGAAAATTTTCGTCATTGGCGAGGTCGGCTAGCACCGGATAGGCACAGCCGCCGCCCATGGCGAGCTGCACCGGACGTTTGCCTAATCCTTTTTGCAGCTCGTCAAGATCGAGATCGAACCAACCGCGCGAATCCCCGATGATGACGATGGACTCAGGTTTCACGCGCCGGCGTGTTGTCGTCCAGAGGTCTTCGTTATCGTTGAGCGTGGGGCCGTAACCGATCGAGCGACAATAGAACTCCCACGAAAAGGTGGCCGCGATAACGGTCAGTACGACCACAACCGTGATGCCGCGCCACGGTATCGGTGGAATCGGTCGCTCGTATTCGAGCGGCGGACCACCATGCACACTCTCGCTCGGCGTCGGTTTGCGGAAGAACAAACGCGGCAGCCGCAGGATGCGCTTAAAATTGGAAGTAGATGAAGGCATTGCTGTTTCCTTGAGTGAGAATGATGGCGCAAGCCATCAAGGCCCACGCCGCGGTCACGACCCAACGCGGCAAACGCGTCACCGCTGTTTCGATGTTGCTGTCGCGCAGCGACCAATGCACCAGCATCATGCAGGCGGTGACGACGGCGATCTGCAACATTTCGCGGGTCGAAAGAATGGCGTCGCCGTGTGCGTGTCCGCCAAACATGCCGCGCAACATTCGTGAGGCGATAGTGAAATCGGACGCTCGAAAAAACACCCACGCGATGCAGACCGCGGCGTAAGTAGCGAGTCCGGCGAAGAATTTTGTGGCGAAATTGTTCGCCCAGCGCGCGTCTTCGAGAAAAACACGAATGACGCGCTCGATGACCAGATAAGAACCGTGCAGTAACCCCCAAACGACAAAGGTCCAGGCCGCGCCGTGCCAGAGACCGCCGAGAAACATGACAATAACCAGATTGATGGCAGCGCGGACCGGGCGGACCTGATTGCCGCCGAGCGGAATGTAAAGGTAATCGCGCAAGAACGTGGAAAGCGAGATGTGCCAGCGCCGCCAGAAGTCGGAAAAGCCAATTGCCGCGTAGGGAAATCTAAAATTATCTTTTAAGTGAAAGCCAAGGCAGAGAGCTGCGCCGATAGCGCAGATTGAATAGCCGGCGAAATCGAAAAATATCTGACCGGCGAATGCGATGACGCCCAGCCAGGAATCGAGCGCGACCAGAGGACCAGCGTAATCAAAGACGCGATCGGCCGAACCGGAAAGCATGGTGTCGGCAAGCACGATCTTTTCGAACAAGCCGAGAGTCATGAGCAAGAGCCCCCAGAGAAACTGACCCAGGCGCAAACCCGGTGCCCTGACCAGTTGGGGAAGAAAATCACCGGCCCGCACAATCGGACCGGCCACGAGCTGTGGGAAAAAGGAAACGGCCAGGACGAAATCGCGCAGCGATTTCGTGGGCTGGAGCACGCCGCGATAAATGTCGAGCGTGTAGGAGAGAGAATGAAACGTGTAGAAGGAAATGCCGACAGGCAGGAGGATGTCCAGATGCGGTGGTTGGTAAACAATGCCGATGCGCCCGAGGAGCCATTGGAAATTTTGCAGCAGAAAATTCCCGTATTTGAAAAATCCGAGCATGCTCAAGTTCATGCAGACGCTTCCAATCAACCACACGCGACGCGAATGGCCCTTGGCCTGGGCAATTCTCGAGCCGAGCCAAAAATCCATTGCCGTCGTGGAAAAGAGGAGAGCAGCGAAAGGCGGATTCCACGCCCCGTAAAAAATGTAACTTGCCACCACCAGCAGATTCTTGCGCGCCTTCCAGGAACGTATGCTCCAGTACGCGCTCACCACTAGCGCGAAAAAGACGACGAAGGTGAGGGAATTAAAGAGCATCGGCGGCGCGCGATTGCTTATCTAAAAACGCGTGCTGAAGGCCAGCACTTTTTGCGAGATCATTTCGCGGAAGAATCCCGATCTCGCGTGGCAAAGGAGAAATCGACAACGTGATCCTCTTTGCCAAGCCTCGGGCCCGTGGGATCGAGTCGGTAAGGCTCGAACCCTCAAACGGCATCAATCTTCGACCGGCGTGAAACCGGCGAACATGTCATTGGCTTCGGCGAGCGTCTTGAGCGGTACGCATTCGCACACGGCGAAAAACTTGTCCCACATAGCGAGGACATTTGGGTTTTTGTGCGCGGCATCGATTGCCTCACGCGATTTCCATTCCGAAACTTCAACAATCGTGCCGTCGCGGGAGCGCATGATCGTCGGCACGCGGTCGGTCACGAGTCTCTCCTTGCGCAAAGTCGGAACCCGCGCGCGCACGAGTTCAAGAAGTTCCTGCTCCTTTCCCGGCTTTGGCCGGTAAGCCACCACCACGATAACGCCCTTCATATAAGATCGACATACACAAACGTTGCGACCCGGTCACGTGCGAAAATATCAATGTCGTCACTGGATCTACGATTTTCCCTTGGGCGGAGCTTGACTGCCATACGTCCCCAACATCTTTCGTGCTTCCGACGATGGCTTCCAACTGAACCGATTGGCAGCATTCCAAGGCCCCTTGAGTTGATCGCGCCAATCAAGATCAACGGGAGTTTGGACCTGGCTTTGGACCCGACCATTAGTTCATTTGCGCGGGTTCGGTTCAGGCGGCGCAAACGCGATCGCGTGGCGCCTCGAAAACGCGGGTCAGTTTGAGGGTGGTCGTGGCATCGGCCGGTCTGCTCATAATTTTCTATTTTTTTACTTGCGCAGATTATTTTTCGGATCAATAGTTAACCATATGGTTAAGTATTCGCCCAGAACTTTAAACCGTACCTTCGCGGCGCTGGCCGACCCGACGCGACGCCGGATCCTGGCCCACCTCGCCCATGGTGATCGATGCGTCACGGACCTGGCGCGGCCGCATGCGATGTCACTTCCGGCGGTCTCAAAGCATTTGCGCGTGCTGGAGAAGGCCGGACTGCTGCGACGCCGGCGCTATGGGCGCGTCCACGAAATGCAACTCGACGCCAAGCCGCTCCAGCAGGCAGCGCAGTGGGTGGAGGAATATCGCAAGTTTTGGGAGGGGTCGCTCGATCGACTGGCCGAGTATTTAGAAAAAACGAATCGGCAATCGAAGAAAAAGAAAATGAGGTGAAGGGAAGCTCGATATGTGTCCCGCGTGCATGGCCAACATTATTCTCGTCACCGCCGGCGCGACCTCGAGCGGAGGAGTGACGACGTTCGCGCTAAGCAAGTTTTACAGAAGAAAGCAAATAAACAGAAATAAAGGAAACCAAAATGAACCTGCAAGAAATGGAACCCAAAACGGAAACAAAACAGACGAACCATCCCGAAATCGTATCCGAAGCTGAATGGCTCGTGGCCAGCAAAGATTTACTGGCGCGGGAAAAGGAATTCACTCGCCAGCGAGACGCACTTAGCGCCGCGCGCCGCCAGCTACCGATGGTCAAGATCGACAAGAAGTACGCCTTTGACGGTCCCAACGGCAAAGAGACGCTGGCCGATCTCTTCGACGGACGCAATCAATTGATCGTTTATCACTTCATGTTCGGTCCAGGCTGGGAGGAGGGTTGCAAAAGCTGCTCCTATCTGGCCGATCATTTCGACGGCGCCAACTGGCATCTGCCGCATCGCGACGTCACGTTCGTAGTTATATCGCGAGCGCCCCTGTCTGAGTTCGAACCATACAAAAAACGCATGGGCTGGCGCTTCAAGTGGGTGTCATCGCACGGCAACGACTTCAACTTCGACTATCACGTGTCGTTCACGAAGGAGGACGAGGCGAAGGGCAAAGCTTACTACAACTACGGAATGGGGGAGTTCATGAGCGACGAACTTCCCGGCCTGAGCGTGTTCTATAAAGATGCGAACGGCGACATTTTCCACAGCTATTCGACTTACGCGCGCGGCCTCGACATCCTGGTTGGCACGTACAACTTTCTTGATCTGGTGCCAAAAGGCCGCGGCGAAAGTCCCGAGTCAACGATGGATTGGGTCCGGCGCCACGACCGTTACGAAGGATAGACGTGAGAATTGCAACAAGGACAAAACAGCAAACACTGAAAAAACATGAGCTCAATAAGCACAATAAATAAAACCGCACAGGATTACGTCGGACAGGAATTCAACATCACGCGCGAATTTGATGCGCCACGTGACCTCGTTTGGAAAGCGTGCACCGAAGCAGAACAGTTGGCGCAGTGGTGGGGGCCGCACGGATTCAGCGCTCCGATTTGCGAATGGGACGCGCGTCCGGGCAACAAAATTTACGTCGTCATGCGCGCGCCGGATGGAACGGATTATCCGATGGGCGGCGAATTTCATGAAGTTGTCCCGCCCGAACGGCTAGTGACAACGACCGGTGCTTTGGACGACAAAGGGAAGCTGATGTTTGAGTTTCGGCACACTTTGACGCTCGTCGAGCGGAACGGCAAAACCAGGCTCACGATGAAATCGCGCCTGATCAAAGCAACCGCCGAGGCGAGTAAATACGTCGGCGGATTTGAAGCGGGCATGACGCAGAGTTTGGAGCGCCTTGGAGAACTTCTCGCCACAAAACCCGAGCCGCTGGTGATTGAGCGGACTCTTAATGCGCCGGTCGCGCAGGTTTGGAAGGCGCTCACCGATGTGGAGGATATGCGACGCTGGTATTTCGACCTGAAGGAATTCAAGCCCGAGGTGGGTTTTGAATTTGAATTCACTGTCGAGCATGAAGGCACGACCTATCATCATCTTTGCCGGATTACCGAAGTGATTCCGCAAAAGAAGATCGCTTACTCCTGGCGATACAAAGGGGAACCGGGCAATTCGTTGGTCACGTTCGAGTTATTCGGCGAAGGTGAGAAAACACGATTGAAGTTGACGCACCGCGGAATCGAAACTTTTCCAAAGACGCCAGCCTTTGCGCCAAAGAATTTCGAGACCGGTTGGACGCAACTCATTGGTTCGGAATTGAAGCGATTCGTCGAGGGCAAATGAACTCGCTCGACCCAAAAACAGACAGCGCGAGCAAGGCGCAGTCGGATAAGGCGTCAATCATTTTGCGCGTCGCGTCAGTGCTCGCATTTATTCAGTACGCGGCTCACGGCTCGTTGTTCTTGTCGTCGATCGGTCGCGGTCCGTCTCCCATTGCCGCAATCGCCGCTAGCCAGCATCACAGTTATTGGGATTTGTACGTGGGTTATGGTTTGCTCGCGATTTTGAGTGGCGTGATCGAAGCCGTTCTGCTGTGGCAGGTCGCTTCGCTTGCAAAGAATGAGGCCGGACGACTGAGGCCGATCGTGATGCTGTTTATCTTTGCCAATCTCGCTCACGCCTGTCTGGTTTGGACATACTTTTCGCTCATTCCGCCGGTGACCTTCGATCTTTTGATCGCAAGCTTGCTTGCAGTTGCATTTGTTACGGCGCGGCCGAAATACGTCGAACTACCGTGTCCAGAACACGCATGAAAACAGAAAAAATTATCAAATTGGAAATTACACGCGTGATCAAAGCTCCGCGCGATCGCGTCTACGCCGCCTGGACCGATCCGGCACAACTAAAACAATGGTTCGGCCCGGAGAATGTTCAGACTCACGATCTCATCGCCGACGCGCGCGTGGGCGGAAAGTTCCGTTGGGACCTCAGCAATCCGGAAGGCGAGAAGATGACGTGCCTTGGCGAATACCGCGAGCTGCAGCCCGGCAAGAAAATCGTGTTCACCTGGCAATGGGAAGACGATGAGGATTGGGAAAGCCATGTCAGCATCGTGACGGTGGAACTGGACGACGCCGGCGACGGCACTGAGCTCCGCTTAACCCACGAGAAACTGCCAAACGAGGAGTCACGCGACGGTCACACGCGGGGCTGGAACAGCGCGCTCGACAAATTGGAGAAATTTTTCAGCAGGTAAATCGTAAACTAAGAACAGGAGACAAAAATGAATACTGAAGAAGTTGCAAAGAAAGTGGTAGAGCTAACCCGCAAGCAAGCGTGGAAGGAAGCGATCGATTCACTTTATGACAAGGGCATCGTAAGCCTGGAGGCGCGCACGATGGACGGCAGCTCACCCGAAACGCGTGGCATAGACGGCGTTCGCGGGAAGACCGATTGGTGGCTGGAGAACATGCAGGTGCACAGCGCGAAAGTTAGCGGACCGTTCGTGGCGCATGATCGATTCGTGGTTCAGTACGATATCGACGTGACGGACAAGAATTCGAAGAAGCGAATGCAACTGTCGGAGGTTGGCGTGTACACCGTCAAAGACGGCAAGATTGTACGCGAGGAGTTTCTTCCTCTGGCGGGATAGAAGGACTGATCGCCGAAATAAAGGGGCTGGCGCGACATCGCGTCCGCCCCTTTTTTGTTCACCATAGAGAAGACCGTTCTCTACATTTAGACTTGGAGATGAAATCGCGCCGCATCGTGTCGCTTGTGCCCGCTGCCACGGAGATCGCAGCCGCGCTCGGTCTCATGCAGGAAGTGGTGGGCGTTTCGCATGAGTGCGACTATCCAGCCGAGGCCGGCAAGCGCCCGCGAGTGACCCATTGCCCGATCCATCAGGCTGGTCTGACAAGCGCTGCCGTGGATGAGTGGGTGCGCCACGCGTTGCACGATAACGGCACGATCTATACGATTGACGAACCGCTTCTGCGCGAGCTGCAACCGGATGTAATCCTCACGCAAAAGTTATGCGATGTGTGTGCGGTCGGTTACGGCACGGTAGCTCGACTGGCCGCGACGTTGCCGGGCCCGACTCAGGTCGTGAATCTCGAGCCGTCGAGTTTGTTGGACATCTTCGATGATATTCGGCGCGTCGCCGAGTTGTGCGGTGTCCCGGCGCGCGCAGACAAACTTGTCACACATTTGTTGGAACGTGTGGAATCCGTTCGCCGCCGGGCATTGCCTATTGCGCAACGTCCTCGTTGCTTTTTGATGGAATGGGTCGATCCGCCGTTTTGCTCGGGTCATTGGGGACCGGAGCTGGTCGAGATCGCGGGTGGACACGATCCGTTAGGCCGCAAACATAGTCGCTCCGTACAGATTGTCTGGGAACAGGTGCTCGATGCCGAGCCCGACATCATTGTCCTGGCCTTGTGCGGATACAAGGTCGCGCGGGCACGTACCGAGTTCGAGTTGCTCCGGCGTTTTCCCCACTTCGATTCGCTTCCCGCAGCGCGTAACGGCGCAATTTATCTCGTCGATGCCAGTGCTTATTTCGCGCGACCGGGGCCGCGGATCGTGGATAGCCTCGAGCTGCTCACTGGGATTTTCCATCCTCACCTTTTTCCCGAATTCGCACCTGGGACATTCGACGACGGTCGCATCGCGCTTGCTTTGCAGCCCGTCGCTAATGTCGATAGCTGACTACTTTGCTGAAGACAAAAGATGGAGCAGCTCTGTTGAAAAGCCCGCATGGTGAGCCGGGTGAGCGCTGTAGACGCGGCATGTCTGTAGAAATCCAATTCCCGAAGACGCCAAGCTCCGTTAGGAGCGGCATAAAAAGCCGCAAACCGATTCTTCCATGCCGCTCCTCCGGAGCTCGGACCGTTTAAAATCTGGTTTCTATACACATCTCGCGCCTAGCGGCGCTCTTCCTCAACAGCGCGATCAGCTTTTTAACAGTGCTAGATGGAGCCAATCCGGGTCGGCCCGGTTTTCGAAATGAGCAAGGGCAACAAATGTCGTGACATTAACGCGATCTCGCTATTAACTCGAAATCCAATCCGCCATTCGTATTTCGCGGTTGGCGCGGTCACTCACTATTTATCCCATATGAAGCTTAAGAATCTCACCAAGAAAATCCGGCGGCTCGAAGCCCGTCTGAAAAAGGATGCAAAGAAGCTTGCCAAGCTGAAGCGAAAACATGCGGCAGCCAAGACCGCAGGCGCGGCTAAAATTAAAGGGAAATCGCGCAGTTCCACTGAGAAGGATCGCAAGACTGCTACGGCTTCCGCAGGGGCACCAAGTGCTGCCAAAAAAGTGAGGAGAAAACTGAACCTTACACCGGAACGGCGAGCGCAACTCGCAGCGGCGATGAAAGCCAGATGGGCTGCCAAAAAAGCGGCTGCTGCCACGAATCAGCAAGCGTCTCAGCCGCAGTAAGCCAGCCCCACCTGCCAGTTCGCTATGTATCGCGCGGCTTAGGCGCGCACTACGCGCGGCTCGAAGGTTGCGCTAGGTCACTCGCTTTTGGTCGCGACGCGTTGACAAGGATCTGGCGTTGAACCGAGGACCCTATTCCGCGGCGACGTGTGCGCCTTTTTCGGCGACTGAGCGTTTCATTAGGAGCACGAGGAAAGTGAGCGCGCCTGCTAACACGGCGAAGACGAGGAAGATATCGAAGTAGGCGAGCGCTGATGCTTGTTGCTGGCGCAGGTTATCAAGGGATTGCAATGCCATTTGCTTCGCGGCGACGGGATCGCCGGTCTGCTGAAGATAGCCGGGCTGAACTTGCGCGAGATAAGAATTTACGGCTGGATTCAGCGAATCGAGATTTTCGCCAAGCCGCCAAGTGTGAAATTGGTCGCGCCGTTCCTGAATTGTTTGGGCGACCGAAGTTCCGACGCTGCCGCCTTCGTTGCGAAGAAGCGCCAGCAAACCGACGGCGGCGCCGCGAAGTTGCGGCGGAATGTGCATAAAGGCGGCGACGTTGAGCGGAGCAAAAATGGTGGACAGACCGATAATGAAAACCACGCGTGGCCAGACAATTTGCCAGGGACTGATTTCCAAGTTCAATCGCGACATCCAATAACCTCCGATCCCGAGGATAAAAAGACCCGCGGCCATGAGATAACGCGCATCCATTCCACGACCAAGGAGACGGCCGACGATCGCGAGCATGATGATCGCAAAAACTCCCGCAGGCGAGAGCACCAGCCCCGAGGTTGTCGCGTCGTAGCCGAAAAGCGATTGGAGCAAGGCAGGGAGGGTTACAGTGTTGGCATAGAGAGTGGCAAACGCGCAAAAGATGATGATGCAACAGACGCGAAAGTTCCGATCCTTGAGCGTCCGGAAATTGATCAGCGGATTATCGTAGCGTGTCTCGCGAAAAATGAGACCGCCCAGGCCAAGCACGAACAGACAGGCGAGCGTTTGCACGCGAAGAAATGGATCGCCGAACCAATCCCATTCCTGGCCTTTGCTGAGTAAGATTTCCCATGAAGTCATGGTCACCGCGAGCAGGCCAAGACCGAGCGTGTCGAAAGGCCGATGTTGTTTGCGGGCCTCGACGCCTTGCGCTTTCAGATAAGGCGGATCGAGCACGAGCGCGTTGCACATGAGGAGTGCGAGAAGTCCAACCGGAACGTTAATATAAAAAACCCAGCGCCAGCCGTAATTGTCTGTGATGTAGCCGCCGAGAGTCGGGCCAACAACTGGCGCGAGCAACGCGGCGATTCCAAAGACCGTCTGAGCCGCGCCTTGTTTCTCTTTTGGAAACGCATCGAGCAACACGCCTTGACTGGAAGGCTGCAATCCGCCGCCGGCCAGCCCTTGCAGAATCCGTGAGGCGATCAGCATGTTCAGGCTAGTGGCCATTCCGCACAACGTGGACGCGATCGTGAATACCAAGATCGACAACAGAAAATAATTGCGGCGGCCGAGACGAATCGAAATCCACCCGGAAATTGGAAGAATGATGGCATTGGCGGCGAGATAACTCGTGATGACCCATTCACCGTCCGTGACCGCCGCCGACAATCCGCCGGCAATGTGACGCAACGCAACATTCGCGATCGTCGTGTCCAGCACTTCCATGAATGTGGGGATAACAACGGCAACCGCGACGATCCATGGATTGACGGCGCGCGGAACTGCGGTCGCCGAATAATTCGGAAGGGCGATCGATGACGAGCTCATTATTTCACCGGCGTCGCGTTCGAGGCGGGAGACGACTGCGGAGTTAACTGTTGTAAGAACTTACCGGCGTTCGGACCAGTTGGTTTGCTCCACAAATCAACCGAAGGCGTAACCGACAATCCTACGAAAAGTGGAACTTTGTCAGGATCGTAATTCACCAAATCGATTCGGACCGGCAGGCGTTGGACAACTTTTACGAAATTGCCGGTTGCGTTTTCCGGCGGCAAGAGCGCGAGCGTCGATCCAGTGCCAAAAGTGAAACCGGAGATGCGTCCTTCAAACCTCTGTTTCCCGCCATACATGTCCGCCTCCACCGCAACCCGTTGACCGATCCGCAAATTGCGAAGTTGGGTTTCCTTGAAATTCGCGTCGATCCAAATGTCGCGCAGTGAACGAATCGCCATCAAGCTTTGGCCGACCTGCACATTGTTTCCCGGATTTACGTTGCGACGCGTAATCACGCCGTCGATCTCAGCAACGATTGTGCAATAACGAAGATTGAGCTTTGCATCGTCGAGATCGCGCTGCGCTTGCATTAATTTCGCCTCTGCCTGTTTCAAACCCGGCGCAGTCTTGATGATCTCGGCATAGATGCGGTTGATGTCGCCGCCCGGATCGCGCCGATAGAATTCTTCGACTACTTGTTTCGGCGTCATATCCCAGGATGACGCGACCACGCCGAGTTGGGACGCGCTCTGCATGAGCTGGCCGAGCGCTTCGCGAACCGATGAAAAAGTTTGATCGAGATCGGTGGGAACATCGGTGAGGCTTTTCCCTTCAGGTGGTTGCGCGGGCAATCCGAGAGCGGCGCGGGCTTGATAAACGTTCTCCAGAGCTTGCTTTACTTGCGCATTTGCGACATCCAGCTGCTCGCGCCTCTGATCGTACTCTTCCTTACTCGATACTTTGGTTTCGAGCAGCTTCTTGGCGCGTTCGAACTCCGCTTGAGCCAGCACTTGCGTCGCTTTGCTCTGCTCCCAGGTAGCGACGCGCGCGCGGATGAGCGCAACCTGATTATCCACATCTTCAATTGCGTGCTGAAGTTTGAACCGCAAGCCGCGCGTTTGTGCGATCTGACTCCGCACGGTCGCTTGCGCGGTTACAAGCTCCGCCTGCGCCGAATCGACCGCAGCCTGTTTGATCGCGACCTGTACCCGATATGGTTCCGGGTCGAGCTCAACGAGGACGTCGCCTTTTTTCACGCGATTGTTATCATCGACCAGGACACTTGCTACCTGGCCGATCACACGCGGCGCGACGAAGGTGACATAACTATTTACGTAGGCATCGTCGGTTGAGACCGTGTGCAACGCGTGGAAAACCCACGGAATGATGACAAAAACGATGATGAGTGCCCCGAGGACAATCAGCGCGGTGCGCACTTGGCGTTTTCGTCCCGCGAAAATTCCCGCCAATTTCGACCGCGGTGGGGCCGTCGCGGGCTGATTCGACGCGCCGGAAGCTGATTCTTCCCCAGACATCGAAGTTCAAGTCGCACGAGCTGGCTCGGGACGGAAGCGGATCACGGCGACAATGCCGAGTAAAATAAACAGCGCCAAGACAACAACCTGGGTGTGCTTGAAGGGCGGCTCAGTTTGGGTCGGCGCCATCGCGTGCAACGCCGGAATTTTTTCGAACGACTGCACTACTGCGACGAAGAGATTGAAATAAAGACAGATCACTGCGCCGATCACGTAGATCCAGCGCCACGCACCGGAAAGATGTTTGGGATAACGTGCAAACAATGTCAACGCGAGGAAAGGAAGCGAGATAATGCCGAGACCAATCGCTGGCGTGAAACCGTGAAATGGAAAGAAGAATCCCGTGACGGTTGTCGCGACGGCCGTTATCAAAAACCATTTTGTCCAACCATCCAGCCGCGACCCGCCGAGCATTCCAAACACGACGACCACGCCTGTAAAGATTGCGACGAGGCTGATCAGTGTGTGAACGATCGTGTAGATCTGAAGTATCATTTGGTTACTCCTTTTGCTTAATTCGAACTGGCGGTTGCTCGGGTTTTGGCGATTGATCCGCCGCACGTTCGTGGCCGGCGAACAAGCGTTCAATCACGTAGAACGTCACTGGAATGAGAAAAATGGCGATGCCGGATGCGGCAATCATTCCGCCGATGACAGTGGAGCCGAGAACGCGGCGGGCGACAGCTCCCGAACCGCTGGCAAACCAAAGCGGCAAACATCCGAAAATGAATGCGAACGAAGTCATCAGGATTGGACGCAAGCGCAAACGCGCTCCTTCTAGTGCGGCATCGAGCAGTGGTTTGCCCTTTTCGTATTCATCCTTGGCGAATTCGACAATCAAGATCGCGTTCTTCGCGGCGAGACCGATCAGCATGATCAATCCGATCTGCGCGTAGATATTGTTTTCCATCCCGCGCAGCCAGAGCGTGAGGAACGCGCCGAGCACGGCGACTGGGGTGCCAAGCAGCACACTGAATGGCAGCGACCAGCTTTCGTAAAGCGCAGCGAGAATCAGAAACACGAATAAGAGCGACATTCCAAAAACGAGAGTCGGCGAGACACCTTGCTGGGCCTTCTTTTCCTGAAACGAAATGCCGAGATAATCGTAGCCCATCTCCTTAGGCATCGTTTGCCTGAAGGTTTCCTCCAACGCTTGCATCGCTTGATTCGAGCTGTAACCAGGCGCAGCGGCACCGTTTATTTGAGCCGCGCGGTATTCGTTGTAACGCAACGTGAATTCCGGACCGGCGATGTTTTGGATACTTGAGATCGCATCAAGCGAAACCGGCGTGCCGGTAGAGTTGCGGACAAAGAATTGTCCTACGTTTTTCGCGTCGGTCCGGTAATCGCCTTCCGCTTCGATATAGACCTGCCAGGTGCGGCCGAATCGATTGAAGTAGTTCACGAAAAATCCGCCCATAAACGTCTGCAGCGTTTGATATACCGAGGTCAGATCGATTCCCTGCTTGATCACTTTGTCGCGGTCGACGTTCACGAAAACCTGCGGCGCGTTCGGTTGGAATATCGGAATGAGAGTGCTGAGCTCGGGACGTTTGCGTGCCGCCTCGACAAATGTCTTCACGTTTTGCGCTAGAAAGCCGATGTCCTTCCCGGCGCGATCCTCCAAAATGAAAGTGAATCCTCCGGCAGTGCCGACGCCCGGAATCGCCGGCGGCGGGAAAGTAAACGCGATGCCTTCGCTGAGACTTGCGAGGTATTTGTTCACTCGCGCCTTGATTGCGTCGTATTGTTCCTCTGGCCTGGTTCGTTCGCTCCAAGGCTTGAAAGTGACAAAGAAAAACGCGTGGTAGGTGTCGTACACGATGCTCAGCAGACTAAAACCGACGACGCTGGTGGTGTATTGCACGCCGGGTGTCTTGCTCAGGAAATCCTCGATCTCTCGACAAACCTGATCGGTGCGCTCCAGCGAAGCCGCATCGGGCAGTTGAAGTGCCACGTAGACATATCCCTGGTCTTCCTCAGGCAAAAACGCGCTCGGTAATCGCGATCCGAAAAGACCCGCGCCGACCGCAAGCACGGCGAGCAACGCGAAACTGAGCGCAGCTTTTCGAATCGCCAGCCGGGACCAATTTACGTAGCCATGCGTCGCGCTGCCGAAAACTTGATTGAACCGACCGTAAAACCAACCGAGCGGGCCTCGCGTTTTCTTTCGTGGACGCAGCAATAATGAGGAGAGCGCAGGACTAAGTGACAGCGCGTTGAACGCAGAGAAGATTACTGAGATCGCGATCGTCAGGGCAAACTGTTGATACAACCTGCCGGTAATGCCCGGAAGAAATGCCGTTGGAATGAACACAGCCGAAAGCACGAGCGCGATACCGATCACCGGGGCGGACACTTCTCGCATCGCCTGGAGTGTCGCTTCGCGCGCCGCCATTCCTTCTTCGATGTGGCGCTCGACCGCTTCGACGACAACAATCGCGTCGTCGACGACGAGACCGATCGCGAGCACGAGACCAAAGAGCGAGAGCGTGTTGATTGAGAATCCGAATAACGGGAACAGCACAAATGTTCCGACCAACGAAACCGGCACCGCGCACAGTGGAATCAGCGTCGCGCGCCAGCCTTGGAGAAAAATGAACACCACCAGCACCACGAGCGCGAGCGCTTCCAGCAACGTTTTCACAATTTCCCGCATGCCTTCAGTGACGGCGAGCGTTTGATCGAGCGAGACGGCGTAGTCCATGTCGGCGGGAAACCGCTGCTTTGCTTCCGCCATTAACTTGCGCACGCCCTGAGCCGCTTTGACTGCGTTGGTTCCCGGAAGTTGATAACAGGCGAGAATCGCTGCCGGTTGTCCATTGAGTCGGCCCTTTAAGTTGTAAGTTTGCGCGCCGAGATCAATGCGCGCGATATCTTTCACCCGCACAAACGAACCGTCCGCGTTCGCCCTAACAACTATCTCGCCAAATTCCTCCGGCGTTTGCAGACGGCCCTGCGCGCGGACAGTGTAGGTGAACTTCTGTCCACTCGGAATCGGCTCACCGCCGACCTGCCCGGCAGGATTTACCGTGTTCTGCTTTTGCACCGCGGTGATAATGTCAGGAACGGTGATGCCAAGCTTCGCCAGCTGATCGGGCTTGACCCAGAGCCGCATCGCGTATTGGCCGGCGCCGAACACATTCACATTGCCAATTCCAGGAACGCGCGTCAGTTGATCGACCAGATTTATGTAGCCGTAGTTCGCCAGAAACGTTCCGTCGTAGCTGCCTTTGGGTGAATAAATCGCGACCAACATCAGCGGCGCGGTCGGCGATTTTTTAACGGTCAGGCCGTAGTTGTTCACGTCGGCTGGCAATTGTGATTGCGCTTGGGCTACCCGGAGCTGCGTCAGGACCTGATCGATATTCGGGTCGGTTGCGACGTCGAAATCGACGAATAATCGAATGTCGCCGCTGTTGGCGTTGATCGAGTACATGTAGTTCATGTTGTCCACGCCGCTCATCTGCTGCTCGATCGGCGCCGCCACCGATTGCTCGATCGTGAGCGCATCCGCCCCGGTGTATTTCGTTTGCACCTGAATGTCCGGCGGCGCGATTTGCGGATACTGCGCGATCGGCAGCGCTAGAATGCAGACGCCGCCGATCAGCGTCATCAGAATCGCGATGACGATCGCGACAATGGGCCGCCGGACAAAAAACTCGGACATTTGTTAGGGCTTCTTTTGCTGGTCCGCTTTTGAAACCAACGCGTCGGCGGGAGGGGTCCAGTCTTTTGCGGTGACTGTCGATCCTTCGCGCGCTTTTTGGAGTCCTTGCACAACAACTTTGTCGCCGGGCTTCAAACCTTCCGTGACTTCCCACATCGCGCCGATGCGTTCGCCCATTTTCACCGGACGAATGCTGACCTTGTTGTTTTCATCAACAACTGCGACCTGATAACTGCCCTGCAACTCGGTGACCGCTTCCTGTGGCACAACCATTGCGCCTTTTTTCATGTCGGCGACGAAGCGCACCTTGCCGAATTGTCCCGGCCTCAAATTGTTTCCCGGATTCGGAAACGTCACATAGTAGCGGATCGATCCCGTCTTCGTATCAAGGTTGCGATCAAGCGCGTAAAATTTTCCTTTCTGCGAGTAAACGCTGCCGCTGCTGAGAATTAATTCGAAGTCCAAGCTCTTTATGTACGCCTGGCGCTCCGTCGCATCGGGATGGCGCGAAACGAAATCGGTGAACGGCCCTTCGCCGGCGGTCACGATAGCTTTGATCGGATCGATCTGTGACATGGTTGTGAGTGGTCCCGTACTTGGCCCGACCAGATCGCCGACCTGATTGTTGGCAAATCCAACGACCCCATCAATCGGCGCGGTAATTTTCGTGTAGCCGAGATTGATCTCCGCCTGTTTCACCGCCGCTTCGTCGGCTTCCACATTTGCTGTGGTTGAGTCGGCGGCGGCAACGGCTGTATCTCGCTCCTGATCGCTGATGACTTTCTTATTAAACAGATCGATGGCGCGTTTTTTGTCCGCGTCAGCTTTAACCTGGTTGGCTTGGTCTTTTGCCAAAGTGCCCTTCGCTTGCGCTAAGGCAGCCTCGAACGGCCGCGGGTCGATCTGAAAAAGAAGATCACCTTTTTTGACGATGCTCCCTTCCTGATAATCGCGCGAAATGATGTAACCTTGCACCTGAGCGTTGATATTCGCGTTGATGAAACCGTCGAGCGTCGCCACGCGTTCGAGTACACGCGGCACATCTTTCGGCGTAACGGTCGTGACCAGAACCTCTGGCGCGGCCGGACCAGCCGGAGCCTTTTTGCGGGAACAACTTGCGGCAAGCAAACCGGTGCTCAGCAGCGCGCCAAGTGCTGCGACCGTAAACAATCGCTGATGGGTCATGGAGTATTTATCCTTACTATAGAGCCTGAAACTATGTCTTGAAGAAAGCGAGCATCGTTCACGCTGCCTTCGAGGTCGTGGACATTCGCTGTCGCCGCCCTTCTCAGCAGCCAGATAGATAGCGATCGGCGTTGGAAGACTGTCAATCATACGGTCAATCATACGGCTGGTTCCGCCGTCAAAGCCGATGGGGATTGTGTTGACGCAGCTGCCCGCCTTTTGTCGCGCCGCTCTTTGAACCACATGATGACGACGTAAAAGACAGGGGTAAGGAACAGACCGAATCCGGTGACTCCGAGCATTCCGAAGAAAACGGCTGTCCCGAGGGCTTGTCGCATTTCCGCACCGGCGCCTGAACTGATAACAAGCGGAAGCACGCCAAAAATAAACGCGAAGGAAGTCATCAGTATCGGACGCAGTCGGAGACGACCTGCTTCGACCGCGGCGGTGAAGCGGTCTTTTTTATCGCGATCCTGAATTTGTTTCGCGAATTCGACGATCAGAATGGCGTTCTTACAAGCGAGTCCGACCAGCACAATAAAACCAATCTGAGTAAAGATGTTGTTCTCCATCGAGCGAACCCAGACACCGTAGATCGAACTGAACAGACACATCGGCACGATGAGAATGATGGCGAGCGGCAACGACCAACTCTCGTAAAGCGCCGAGAGCAGAAGAAAAACGAACAAAACGCAGAGAGGGAAAATGTAAATCGCGCTGTTGCCGGCGAGCCTTTGCTGCAGTGCTATCTCCGTCCATTCCGTAGTGAAACTTGTGGGCAACGTTTCTTTGACGAGACGCTCGACTGTGTCGAGCGCTTGGCCGGTGCTCGCGCCCGGCGCGGGCTGGCCGCTCAAGTCGGCGGCCGTAAACATATTGTAGCGGGTGATCTGGTCCGCGCTGCTTACTTCCTGCACCGTCGCCACCGAACCGAGCGGAACAATTCCACCCGAATTATTTCGCGTTTTCAGCAAGCGGATGTCGTCGGCGCTCAGACGAAATTGCGAATCGGCCTGAGCTGTGACGCGATAGGTTCGTCCGAAAAGTGTGAGATCGTTCACGTATGTCGATCCAAGATAAGTCTGGAGCGTGCCAAAGATATTACTGAGCGGCACATTCATGCTTTTCGCTTTAACGCGATCCACTTCGAGCCAGAGCTGGGGGACGTTCGCGCGAAACGTCGTCAGATTGTTCGACAGGCCGGGAGTTTGATTCGCTTTGATCATCATGGCGAAAGCTTGCGTTTGCAGTTCATCGAGTCCGGCGTTGCCGCGATCTTGAATGAAGAGCTTGTAGCCACCGGCGTTGCCGATGCCGGCCACGGGCGGTGGCGGAAAGGCGATGACAAGAGCTTCCGGAATCTCGGCCTGAACGCGCGCGTTCACTTTTGCCAGAATCGCGGGCAATCCCTGCTCACGCGTTTTTCGCTCCGAAAATTCCTTGAACGGCAAAAAGACTGCGGCGGTATTCGGTTGATTGCCACCGAAGAGATTGAATCCAGCGAATTCGACCGTGTTAAGTATGCCGGGCGTCTCGTGGGCGATCTTCGAAATCTTGTCGACGACAGCTTGCGTACGTTCGAGCGACGACGCGTCCGGTAACTGCGCAAAAACGACGGCGTATCCGCGATCCTGTGTCGGAAGAAAGCCGCCGGGCACGATTTTGAAACCGAGACCGGTCAGGCCAAGTAAACCTGCGTAGATAAATAGAATGATGACGGCCAAGCGGACGAAACGCGCCACAGTGTTGCCGTATGCATTCGAGGCCCATGAAAACGTTTTGTTGAATCCTTTGAACAGCCAACCCAGTAATCCATCGATAACTCGCTGGAACGAATCCTTCTCCGCGCCCCCCGGTTTGAGGAGAAGGGCAGCGAGGGCAGGGGATAGCGTGAGCGAGTTCAGCGCAGAGATCGCGGTCGAGACTGCGATAGTGAGCGCGAACTGACGAAAGAATGTCCCGGTGATGCCGCTGATGAAAGCGGTTGGGATAAACACTGAGCATAGCACGAGCGCGATCGCAACTAGCGCTCCGCCGACTTCGGTCATGGCTTTGCGCGCGGCGTCACGCGGACTCAGCCCATCTTCGATGTGATGCTCGATCGCTTCGACGACAACGATCGCGTCATCGACGACGATGCCGATGGCCAGAACGATGCCGAAGAGCGAGAGGTTGTTGATCGAGAAACCGAAGCCTTTCATCGCCGCGAACGTGCCGATCAATGAAACCGGAATCGCGATCAGAGGAATGATTGCGGCGCGCCAGGTTTGGAGAAAGATCAAGACGACGAGAACGACCAGCGCGATCGCTTCGAAAAGAGTCTTTTGCACTTCGTGGATGGATTCGCGGACGGAAACGGTCGGATCGTAAACAATCGTGTAATCGAGGCCGGTCGGGAAACGCTGCTTGAGCTCAGCCATTTTCTTTCGCACGGCGTCGGACGTGGCGAGCGCGTTGGAGCCTGGAAGTTGGTAAATGGCGATCGCGGTCGCCGGTTTTCCGCCGAGCCCGCTGTTGACCGTGTAATCACGCGCGGCCAGCTCAACTCGCGCGATATCACGCACGCGAGTGACTTGCCCATTGGATCCTGTCTTAACGATGATATCGCCGAACTGCTTTTCGTCCGTGAGCCGGCCCAGCGTGCTAACTGTATATTGAAATGCGGTCGCGCCCTTTGGAACCGGCGGCGCACCGATGATTCCCGCAGCGACCTGCACATTCTGTTCCTGGAGTGCGGTCACGACATCCTGCGCCGTCAGATCCCGTGCCGCCGTCTTGTTCGGGTCGAGCCATATGCGCATCGAATATTCGCGTGCACCAAAAACATTGATGTCACCTACGCCGTCGAGCCGCGCGAGTTCGTCGCGAATTTGGAGAAGCGCGTAATTGCTGGTGAAAAGTGAATCGAGCGATCCATCGGGCGACACAAGGTGCACGACCATGGTGATGTCGGGCGACTCCTTTTTCGTGGTCACGCCAATGCGCTGTACATCGGGCGGAAGGACTGGAATGGCGATGGCCACGCGATTTTGCACCAACACCTGTGCCGTATCGAGGTTGGTGCCGAGTTTGAACGTGACGCTCAGTGTCATGCTCCCGTCGCTCGCGCTTTGCGAAGACATATAGAGCATGTTTTCGACACCGTTGACTTGTTGTTCGATCGGCGTTGCCACCGTTTCCGACACGACCTTGGCGTTCGCGCCGGGATAATTGGTCGTCACCTGGATCGTTGGCGGCGCAATCTCGGGATATTGGGCGATGGGAAGCGTCGAAAGCGCGATCACGCCGACAAGCGTGATGACGATGCTGATCACGCCGGCGAAAATTGGCCGGTCGATGAAAAAGTGCGGAAAGTTCATCGCAATTCCGAGCCCCGTATTATTTTTTCGGCTCGGGCGGTGAAGGCGTTGGCTGCGCAGGCGGAGTTTCCTGCTCAGGAATTGGCTGGACCTTCATTCCCGCTTGCAACAATTGCAGACGCGTAGACACAACTTTCTCGCCGTCCTTTAGTCCGTTTTTCACGATTCGTTTGCCTTCGAAAATACTCCCGGTCTCAAGGGTGCGACGTTCAATGGTGTTATCAGGTTTCACCACGAACGCGTACTTCAGCCCTTGTTGCGAGCCGATCACCCTGTCCGCAACCAATGCAGCCCGATAAGGCGTTGCTCCGGCCACGCGCACGCGTACGAAAAAACCCGGCGTGATGAGGTTAGGGTCCCAATTTTTTAGAACCATGCGCGCCCGGACCGTTCCGGTGCTGGGATCAAGACGGTTGTCAACGAAGTCGACGTAACCTTCGTGCGGGAAATCGGTCTCGTTGCCAAGCTCAACCCATGCCGGAATCTTGGCCGTGCGTGCGCTCACGCGTTTCCCTTGCTCGGCCAGCTTTACGTATTTCAAAATCGCGTTCTCATCTGCGTCGACCTTTGCATAAATCGGATCAATCGAGACGACGGTAGTAAGGACGCTCTCTGCGCCGGCGCCTGGCTGGACCAGATTACCGACGGTAATGCGCTGGTCGCTCACTCGGCCATCAACGGGCGATTTGATTTGGGTAAATTCCAAATTCAGCGCGGCGGAATTCTTGGCCGCCTCGGCCGAACTCTTTGCTGCCGCGGCACCTTGATACGTTGCAGCTTTCTGGTCGAACTCGCTCGCCGAGATCGTGTTCTTGTCCCGCAGTTCCTTCGCCCGGTTCAGTTCAATTTGCGCAAGCTTGAGCTGCGCATCCATGCGATCGACCTCCGCTTTCGCGCGGTCGAAGTCCGCCTGATAAGGACGCGGGTCGATCACATAAAGCAGATCGCCCTTCTTAACGATCGCGCCGGCTTCAAAATGAATTTCTGTGATATAACCCGACACGCGCGGCCGGATCTCGACCGATTCAACCGGATCCAGTCGCCCGGTGAATTCGTCCCATTCGTTTACTTCCTTCTCGCTGGCAGTGACGACGTTCACGGGCAATGGCGGCGAACCCTTGTTCGCAGGCGATTTGTTGCAATCAACAACAATCAGAGACACCGCAGCAAATGCCGCGACTGTGAATAGTCGTTTCACTTTATCGAGACCGTGCGACTACGCTTTGAAGAATGCGAGCAATTCCTCGTTCACTTTGTCCTTTTGTGTTGTGCACATTCAATGCGCCGCGCGACCTGCAGTCGCTGCTAATCAATTGTCAGAGCTACGATTTTATCGTTCTTAATGGCGAAACGGTAATCAAGGCTAACCGGGCTTCCATCAAACGTTCCCGATACCTCGACTGCAACGATCACTTCTGGATCACGGTCTTTGATACTGAGTGGCTTGAACTGGAATTTGTATCTCTCGATTGTCTTGGCAATCCAGCCCTCAATGGCTTTTTTTCCATGCAGTGTCTCTCCCTCGTCGCGGACAACCGCCTCATCCGAGAAGCAGGCAAGAATGGAATTTACGTCATGCTTGTTGCTTGCATCGACATACTCTTGAACGATTCGAGGCAGGTTGATGTTCATGCCGATACTCGCCGTCGATACTTATGCCATAATCCGGTCGGCCATCCCGCCATAGATCAATCCGCGAGCCAGGTCTTTGGTGTAAATGTCGTACGGAAAACCAAGTTCAATCCGGCTGGCTTCGTCGAGCGTCTTTAATTGGTCGGCGGAAAAAGAAAGATCGATGCTCGCAAGATTATCCTCGAGCTGCGAGAGCTTGCGCGCCCCAACGATGGGAATGACTGGCACTGGTCGAGATCGCAGCCACGCCAGCGCGACTTGCGCCATACTACGACACACCTGATCGGCGACCGCTTTAACAGCAGTGATAATGCGCTCCGTTCTTTCTTCTTCCGGCATGAACTGCTTCATCATATCGCTGCTCATCCGCCCGGGTTCAGAAGAACCGCGACCATGATATTTACCGGTAAGCACACCGCGGGAAAGCGGTGACCACGCGGTCACTCCGAGCTTGAGCGCCTTGGCCGTTGGGATCAGTTCTCGTTCAACCGTCCGCTCCAGCAGGCTGTATTCAATCTGGAGACCAACGAATGGAGACCAGCCGCGCAGCGAAGCCAATGTGTTCGCCTGCGCGATCCACCAGGCCGGGGCGTCGGAAATCCCGACATAAAGAACTTTTCCCTGACGAACCAGATCATCCAGGCCGCGCATGACTTCCTCAACCGGAGTGATTTGATCCCAAATGTGAACCCAATAGAGATCAATGTAATCGGTCTTAAGCCGTTTGAGGCTGGCTTCGACGGCCTGCATCATGTTCTTGCGATGATTGCCCCCCGCGTTGGGGTCTGTGCCTTGAGCAGCGTTAGTGTACTTCGTCGCGAGAACCATGCTCGCGCGGTGTCCTTTCATGAACTCGCCAAGAAATGCCTCGCTCGTGCCGTTGGTATAGACGTTAGCGGTATCGACGAAGTTGCCGCCCGATTCGCGGAAGCTGTTGTAAACTTTTTGCGCTTCGTCCTTGGCCGATCCCCAGCCCCAATCATCGCCAAAGGTCATCGTACCAAGAGCGAATTCCGAAACGCGCAATCCTGATTTCCCAAGAAGTCTGTAGTTCATATTATGTCCCGCGCCTTCAAATCGTTGGACCGCCGATCACTAAAACGCGCCTGCCATCAAATTCACCCATGCCGGGATCTTTCATCTCGTACCGTTTTCGTGAGCCTTGAGCGGGTTGAAAACTCGGTCCCATCCATTGCTGAGATTGAAGATCGACATATTGAGCACGAGCATTGGATCGTGTCTGCGTCGATTGCGCTGGAACAATTTCATTCTTTGTCGTTCTCCCAGGAACCGCCCACCATTCATTTTCCTTGTTGTGTTCATTGGTTAATCAGCGCAGCCCTCCCGCGATAAGCAGCGTTTCGCCAGTGATCCACTTGGAATCGTCCGAGGCGAAAAAGACCGCGGCCGGCGCGATGTCGTCAGTCTCGCCTACGCGGCCAAGTGGGGTCTGCGATTCAAACATTTTCCGCATATCGCCTTCGGTGTAGCCGCCGGCTATTGCTCCTTCCGTTATCACCATGCCCGGATTGATGGAGTTGACGCGGATCTTGCGCGGCCCAAGCTCCTTCGCCAGTGTTCTCGTAATCGCGTCGACTGCGCCCTTCGTCGCATTATAGATCACCGCTGTCGGCGGAGTGAGAGAGCTGGCAAGCGAGCCGATGTTGATCACGCTGCCGCCTTCCGGACCAAAATGCTTAAGCGCCTCCTGCGTCGCCAGCATCATGCCGAGAACGTTGGTATTAAACTCGCGATGAAATTCTTCTTCCGTTATCTCTTCGAGAGGCGAGAACTGATAAACACCAGCGTTGTTGACCAGGATGTCGATCTTTCCGAACGCTTTCTTGGAAGCGGCAAAGAGGCGTTCAACATCCGCTTTCTTTGCGACGTTGCCCTGAATCGCGACGGCTTTTTCGCCGCGTTTGGTGATTTCATCGACAACTTTGTCCGCATCCGTTTTCGAGGATGCGTAATTAACTACAACGCTGGCGCCTTCAAGGGCGAGATGTTTAGCGATGCCGGCGCCGATTCCTTTCGACGCACCCGTTACAACCGCGACTTTATCTGTCAGTTTTCCGTTTCTCATTTTGTTCCTTTCATTTTTTGGTTTTCAAGAATTGTTTAGCGTTTCGTGCCTCCATACTTGCGGCAATGGCCTACACTTGCCATATGATTTGTCGTTCATTGTCATTTCCCTTATGAAACATTGACTCGGGTCAGTACCTGGATCAGCAGCGCGGTGCCGAGCCCCCAACCGCCATTCAGCAGCAGTGCGCCAACGATGATTTTGGCGTACCAGCCACCGGCGAGGCCCATGCCCTTCATCGGCATTACTACGAACCATGCGACCAGACTCGGACCCAGCGCACCGATCAGGAGTGCCATGATCCAATAGGCGCCGTCACCCGAAGCGCCGATCAGAGCCCACAACACGATGCCCCAGGCGCCACCCCAGAATGCCAGGGAAATCACTGCAGGTACATGGAGCGGGGGGACCGGCATCATGTTCCAAGGTGCTCGCGGTGAAAATCCTCCCGCGTAGAGCAGCCACAGCAAGCCTTGGTGAAACACCAGCGTGGAAGCAAAGCCGGCAACGAATGCTTTCAAATAGATCACGTGCGTCTCTCCGTTCGGTCGTTTACGAGAACGGAATGTGTGCAGGCAGATTTCGTTCAATGCCTGCAACCAAGTCTGGAATGCTGATCGGCTTGGCGAGAAATGGATGCCCTTGGATCTCCAAGCCCGACCTTGCCTCGGCTTTCGTCACGAGAGCCGTTAGAAAGACAACTGGTGTTCCGCGCAATGTCGGATCAGATTCAATCCGCGCGGCGACTTCGCCGCCATCGGTTTCCGGCATGGCAATATCAAGAAGAATAAGGTCGGGCTTAACGCGTTGAGCTGTTTGGTGGGCCCTGGCTGGTTCGTTCTCTTCCGAAACGGAGTAGCGCCCGGTCCTCTCCAGCCCGAGTTTGGCAGAGAGAGTAAAATCGCGGTTGTTATCGATGATTAAGATGCGCGGTTTGTCTTTGATCGCTGCAAGGGCCGGCAGGAAAAAATTCGCCTCAATGATTCTATTCATAATGTTTTTCAGGCGGGTCGTAATATTTGCGGCGAAATCGCTGTCCGAAATTCGAGTGATCGATGCCTTTTTAAGCTGGGACCGGAAGCCTCATTGTACCCTCCTTTTGGCTAAGCATGCGACGTAACTTCGAGAGGGCGATATTCTCCAATTGACGGATCCGCTCGCGCGAGACGCCCAATTTTTTGCCGATTTCTTCGAGTGTCTTCCGCGCTCCACCATCGAAACCAAAACGCTGGGAAATAATTTTCTTCTCCCGATTGTTGAGTCCCTGGAGCAGTCCATCGACCTCGCCGTGCAGGTCTTTGTCGCGCAATAATTCAAACGGAGTTCGCGCCTCCTCGTCCTCGACACTTTCGCCAAACTCGGTCAAATCATCGTCACTAATTGGCGCGTCGAGCGAAGCCGGATGAATCGAAGCAGTTTTTAATTGCGAAACTTTCTTACTGGCAATGCCGATCTCTTCGCCAAGCTCGTCATCGGTCGGCTCGCGGCCGAGCTCCTCGCTCATGTGCAGCGCGACGCGGCGCACCTTCGCGATTTTTTCGCCGAGATGAACCGGCAACCGGATGGTCTTGCCTTGAGTAGAGAGAGCGCGCTTGATCGATTGCCTGATCCACCAGGCCGCGTAGGTACTGAGCTTTGCGCCTTTCGACGGGTCGAACCGATCGACCGCCGTCATCAATCCGATGTTTCCTTCGGAGATAACATCAAGAAGCGGCAAACCGAGGTTTGCATAGTCCTGTGCGATCGTGACAACGAGACGTAGATTCGAACTGATCATGAGGGCCCGCGCCTTGCGATCGCCCTCCTTAATTCTCCCTGCGAGCTCAATTTCCTGTCGCGGGGTCAAGAGCGGAGTACGTCCGATCTCACGCAGATAAGCCTTCATTGCGGTATCGCTATTTTCAGAAATCATATGGACCTTTCATGAAGTGGTTGTTAAACGCTCAAAGCTATCCGTACTTTTCTGTCTGCCGCCATTGCGCGATGGCAGGATTTTGCCGTCCCACTGAAGGAGTAATTGCGACTCCCTCTTCGGAGACAGAACCGGTTCTATTCGCCAGCGACGCAACACGTCGCGCGATTTGGGCGAAACACGGCGTTGCTGAGGTTTGATTCTTTTTTCTTGCTCCCCAAGAGATCGCTCACCGTCCATTTTCTCTCTCGAGTTCATTCGTGTCCTTTCGTTGTCAGTGGTAGAACAAGAGAAGGGCGAGAAAGCCGACCAGAATCCCGAGCACAGGACTGAGAACAGCGAACCAGAATGAGACGCTCCAGTCTGAGTCGGTGATGGCATTATATTTTGTTTCGGTCATCCTCTTGGTTTCCTTCTTAGTTATTCGCGGCTCGTGGCAACCCCCAAAGCGTGCAGTGTGTCCATGTTGAGACGCCCGGTCGCGTGCAAGCCGTGGCCACTTTGATACCGCACGATGGCGCGGCTGGTTTCCTGGCCGAAGACGCCGTCGATTTGTCCCCGGTAATAGCCTTGTTTCGCTAATTGCTCCTGGACGGCAGCAACGGTCGAGTCAGCGGATTGATCGGAAGAATCGTACGCACCCTGATCATAATAATCGGCGTCGTCGCCTTCGTAAACGCCGACATTGTACTCATAGGGATTATAGGCGTACGCGTAGGCCTCGTACGGATACCAATAATCGTATGGATCGAATCCGATGTCGTAGATGAACCAGGAGCCGTCGACGAAGCGGCAACGGTGCCCATGCCACCAATGATCGTGATGCCGGTCCCAATCGCGGTGCCAATCGGCCGAGCGTTGCGCAAAGACATGCGCTCGCGCGGTGTTTGAGGCGCGGTTTTGGAAACGATTTCCGGAATTAGTCCCGTTTCGGGTGAGACGGCTGTCTCGATGGTTAAGCGTTCGAGGTGCATCGAAGCGACGGTTGGCCGTTTCAGTTGCAAACTGGTGACTGCGCACAAAGGCGCGATCAGAAGCAACAAACCGCTGCTGCCGAAATGCCATCGGTGTGTGATATGATGAGAAGCGTGGCCCGGGCGCCATGAAGCGCCCGCCGCCAAAGTTACCGCGCGGAGTGGGGTGGAACGCTGGAGTTGCAGCGTGTGCTCCACCTCCGGCGTGCGGAGCAGCGAAACTTCCTCCTCCTCCTCCGTTATGACCGCCTGCTTTCGCTTGCGCAATCAGAGCCGCGCTCGCGAGGAGCGCGACCCAATAGAATTTAGTTTTCATAATTTTGGTCTCCTTTGTAGTGGTGCTTCTGAATCATTCTGTTAATCGATTAGCGAAGGCCACCCGCCACTCGCAGCGTTTCGCCGGTGATCCACGCGGAATCGGACGACGCGAGGAAGACCGCGGCAGGAGCAATGTCTTTGGGTTGGCCGATGCGGCCGAGCGGTGTCTCTGCTTCAATGCTTTTGCGAAGGTCGCCTTGGTCGAAGCCGGCTGAACGCACTCCTTCCGTTTCTACCAGGCCGGGATTGATGGCGTTGACGCGGATTTTGCGCGGCCCCAATTCTTTGGCCAGCGTTCTGGTGATGGCATCGACCGCGCCTTTTGTGCCGGTGTAAACCGACGAACTCGGCGGCGTCAATGACGTGACAGTCGAGCTAATATTGATAATGTTGCCGCCAGTGGAGTCGAATTGCTTGACCGCTTCCTGCGTTGCGAGCAGCAGGCCGAGAACATTTACATCAAAGTGTTTGTGAAATTGCTCCTCGGTGATCTCTTCAAGTGGCGACCACTCGTAAACTCCCGCGTTGTTGACTAGGATGTCGATCTTGCCGAAGGCTTTTTTAGCCTCGACAAAGAGATGTTCGATGTCTGCCTTCCTGGCCACATTTGCCCGAACGGCAATGGCTCTGCCGCCGCGCTTGGCAATTTGATCCACTACTCGGTCGGCTCCTTCTTTACTGGAAGCATAGTTGACAACGACGGCTGCGCCTTCGGCAGCGAACTGTTTGGCGATGTCAGCGCCGATTCCCTTCGAAGCGCCTGTCACGACCGCAACTTTTCCGTTCAATTTTCCATTTTTCATTGTTGTGTTCATTTTACTTTTTCTCCATTGATTTGGATTCCCTTGTGTTGATGCTTTTCTCCGTTTCGACTCTGCTGTTCCTGGGTATCGCGTTTTTATCCGGCACGCCCTGAGTCGGTGCGCCGTTTCTGGGCGCGTTGAAATTCTTCATTTCCTGCTCCTCTTGCAGTGCGTGCCGCGCCTGGAAACGCTCGATAATATCGATAACATTGCGGCTCATCGTATTCCTTTCGTTGTTGAGTTTTTTAGATTCGTTTGATCACTGGCCCCGAGCTTGAACAGGATCTTGCCGCTGCGATTGGGTCTCAAAGATTGCTCGAACGCTTCCTTGAACTGCTCGAGCGGGTAGACATGTTCCACTGCGGCGGAGAGCGATCCGTCAGCTACGAGGTCCGCCAGCGTCTGGTAAGTCTCCTGGATCTCTGTGCGGGGCGTGTTGCGTATCCAATTGATGAGCCAGAATCCGTGGAGGCTAAGACCACGGTAGATGAAGTCTTTGGGCGAGATGGCTGGGAACTGTCCACTTTGCATGGCGTAGACGACAATCGAGCCGCCAGTTTTGAGCGATTTGGCCAACTCTCCCACGGGAGTTCCGCCCACCGTATCGAGGACGAGACTAAGTTTCTTCCCGGCGAGGGCCTCCTCAATATCCTTGTGTAAGTTGGCGCCTTGGAGGACTACGCGGTCACCTCCCCACTGGTGCACCTGTTCGGCAGCTTCTTCCCGGCGGACAACATTCAGCGTCTTGACTCCTGCGAGCTTCGCGAGCGCAATGACGTATTGTCCCATGGCCGCGTTGGCCGCGGCTTGACCGATCCAGTCGCCGGGCATCAGGCGGACATATCGGTTCAGCAAGAGATAGGCGGTAACAGGGTTAATCCCTATCATCGAGAGTTGCAAAGGATCTGCTTCGTCGCTCATCGGCACGATGTTGCGCACTGGGGCAACAACGTGGTCTGCCCAAGTGCCCTGCTCGTAGGTCGGGATAATCAGGACTCGCTTACCCTGCAGAGCAGCATCAACCTTCGATCCAATCTTCTCGACTCGGCCAACACCCTCCGCGCCTACCGAGGATGGGAAGGCCGGCCGGACGCCATAGAGGCCGCGGACGTACAAGAAGTCCGATGGATTAATCGGCGCCGCTTCCATCGAGATGAGAACATCCTCCTGGCCAAGTGCCGGCTGGGAGACCGTGCTGAGCTCAATGACATCTGAAGGTTCGCCGTGAGCTACCAGTTGCAACCGCCGCAGTCTGTTCATGATTTTTTCTCCGTTGGTTTCGGGTTGGTTTGCTGATCAGCGTTTTTTGCGGACGCGGCATGCGGTTTAACTTCAGCGCCATCGCGCAATGCGTCAGTCGGGTTAGCAACGACCATTTCGTTTGGGCTCAGCCCGGAAAGAATCTCAACCTTGTCGCCGAGGTCGTGGCCAAGTTTCACCGCGTGGGCGCGAATCGTTTGTTTCGCATCGACAACCAGCACCTGCGGGCCGTCGGATCGGACCATGACGGCGTTGCCAGGAACAATCAGCGTTCGTTCATCGTGGGGCAGGGCAAATTTGATTTCGGCATACATGCCGGGAAACAGTTGGCCGTCGGGGTTAGGCACTTGCAGCTCGGTCAACAATGTGCGCGAGGCGGGATCAAGCGCGCCCGCGGTTCGGACAACCTTGGCTTCGAAAGTCTTGTCCGGAATTTCGCGGACTGAGACCGTCGCGATTTGTCCGGCGGCGATTGTGCGCGCCTGAGTTTGCGGCACGGTCACGTAGATGCGCAAGGTATCGGTCTGGGCAATCCGGAAAAGCGGCTGGCTTTGATTCGCGCTGCCTGCCGAAACCAGAATACCGTTGTCGATATTGCGCGCGGTGATAATTCCACTGAATGGCGCGACAATTTTTTCGAAGCCCTGCAATTCTTCGAGCCGTTTCACATTGGCCTGCGCCACCTTGACGTCGGCGTCGCGCGCATCGGCGCCGGATTTCTTCTCATCGAATTCCTGTGGAGACACGACTTTCTCATCCACCAGCTTTTGCCAACGGGTGAGCGTCGCGCGCGCGAGATCGGCATTCGCAACCGCTTGCGCCACATTCGCGCGTGCCTGATTCAATTCCTGGTCGACCTCCGGCGTTTCGATTTCCGCGAGTAACTGGCCCGCTTCCACTTTCGCTCCGATGTCGACGTCCCAGTGGCGGACGTAACCGTTCGTTCGCGCGTAGATTGCGGTTTCCTTAATGGCTTGCGTACTGCCGGGCAAAACAAGACTCGCTCCGTCACCCGGACCTTGCGACGAGATCACGCTAACGGTCGGCCGTTGATCGCGAACTGAACTCGTTAACGCGGCGTTTGCGCGCCAACGCGGCACCATTCCGACCAGGAACAAGGCGGCGAGGGCGACAAGAGTGCCGAGCACGGCACGCCCGCTTAGTCCGCGTCGACTTTTCTTGGCCGACGATTCGAGGTTCACTTTGAAAGTGTCAATGTGTTCGGTTGTAGTCATTCCGTTCTTCCTTTCTCTGAATTAACAACTCGTTAGGCACACGCTTACCGCAAACCTCCGGCGACGCGGATCGTTTCGCCCGTGACCCATCCGCTCTCGGACGAGGCGAGAAACACCGCCACGGGTGCAATGTCGCGCGGTTGCCCGACGCGACCCAGCGGCGTTTGCGCGATGGCCTGCTTTTCGAAATCGCTGCCGGGCATGCCAATGTCTCGATAGCCTTCGGTCTCGACCGTTCCAGGATTGATCGCGTTTACCCGAATGTTCTTCGGTCCGAGTTCTTTCGCCAACGCGCGCGTGATCGCGTCGACGGCCCCTTTGGTTCCAGTATAAACGGCGGTCGCCGGTGGCGTAAGGGATGTCGCGAGCGAACTAATGTTGATCACGCTGCCACCGTCTTTGCTGAAGTATTTGAGCGCTTCCTGCGTGGCGAGAATCAAGCCGAGCACGTTCGTGTTGAACTCCCGGTGAAATTCTTCTTCGGTGATCAACTCGAGCGGATCGAGGCGATAAACGGCCGCGTTGTTAACGAGCACATCGAGCCGGTCGAACGCTTTTTTCGTCTCGGCAAAAATGCGCTCGATGTCTGACTTCTTCGCCACGTCACCTTGCACCGCGATGGCCTTGCCGCCGCTTTTTGCGATCTCATCCACCACCCGATCTGCGTCTTGTTTGGATCTGGCGTAATTCACCACGACTTCCGCACCTGCGGCGGCGAGATGTCTGGCAATGTCGGCACCGATTCCTTTGGCTGCGCCGGTCACGACGGCAACTTTTCCTGCGAGTTTTTGTGTATTCATTGTTCCTTTGCTGTTGTGGGTTGTGATTTTGTTCCTAGAGCTGGGGGGCGGGCTCCAACTGCGAGCTGACAAGATCGGGATCGTCCTCAATCTGGCGCGGCCGGAGTTTGTGACGGATCACGCTGAAGACGAACGGCACGAGAAAAAGGGTCGCGATGGTGGCGAGAAAGAGCCCGCCGATGACCGCCCGCCCGAGCGGCGCGTTTTGCTCACCGCCTTCACCAAGACCGAGCGCCATCGGCACCATGCCGATAATCATTGCCATTGCCGTCATCAAGACTGGGCGTAAACGGGTGTGTCCAGCGGCGATGGCGGCATCGAGCGCCGTGCGGCCTTCGCGAAGCTGTTCGTTCGCGAACGTGATCATCAGGATGCTGTTCGAGGTGGCCACGCCGATGCTCATGATGGCACCCATCATCGACTCGACGTTAAAGGTGGTGTGCGTCAGAAACAGCATCCACAAAATGCCGGCGAACGCTCCCGGTAACGCGGTGATGATGATGAACGGGTCAGTCCAGGATTGGAAATTGACGACCATGAGGAAATAAATGAGGACAGCCGCGAAAATGAGGCCGAGGCCGAGCTTGCTGAACGCGGTGTTCATGCTTTCGACCTGCCCGCGGACGTTTATCGTGCTGCCGGGCGGAAGTTTCGGCCGAAGCTCGTTCACAATTTTTGTGACTTTGTCCGAAACACGGCCTAGATCGGCGCCCTGCACATTCGCGTAAATGTCGAATACCGGCTGGACGTTGGTGTGACTCTCTACCGCTGGCGTCTCCGCGCGCTCGAGTGAAACGACGTTGGTCAACAATTGCGGATGCGCCGCATCATTGCCGGCAAGCGAAGTTGAAAGCATGGAATCGACCGAGTTGACCAGATGCTGCGGCGTCTGGATCGCGACCGGATAATTGATTCCGGTTTTCGGATCTGCCCAGAAGTTGGGTGTGACCTGGGCGGTGCCGCTGAGCGAGATCAACAAACTGTTGGCAATGTCGCGCTCAGTGAAGCCGAGCTCCTGCGCACGAGTGCGATCGACTCTTACCAACATCTCCGGCGCATTCGTGACCTGGTGCAAGCCGACGTCAACCGCACCGGGGATTTGTTTCACCCGCGCTTCGATCTCGCGGGCAATGGCATAATTCGGTTTTTCGGCGTAACCGGCGACCTGAATATCGATCGGCGCCGGCAGACCGAAATTCAATATCTGGCTAACGATGTCGGCCGGTTGAAAATAAAAGCTCAAATCCGGAAACCGCTTCGCCAATGTTTCGCGCAGCGTTTTCAAATAAGCCGGAGTGGAACCGTGATGGTCCGGCTTGAGTGAGACCAGGATCTCGCCGTCGGCCGAGCTGATGGTGGAGTTGTCGGTGAAGGCGAGATTAACGCCGTAGGGCGTGCCGATATCGTCGAGGACCAATGCCAGATCGTTTGGCGGAACGACTTCACGGATGGTGTCCTCGACGCGGGAGAAGATCTGTTCGGTTTCTTCCAGCCGTGTTCCCGGCGGCGCGTTGACGTGGAGGCGGAACTGACCGGCATCGACTGTCGGAAAGAAATCGCGTCCAACAATCGGTAAAATCGCGAATGCGCTTCCAACCAGAACGGCGAAGAGAATGAAAACGGTGCCTCGATTCTGTAATGACCAGGCCAGCGCGTCGACATAGCGCCGACGCAGATTTTCGAAGCGACCCTCAAACGCTTTTTGAATACGCGTGAAGAAATTAGGCGCGGGTGCTTCGCTTTCGTGCCCGCGAATCATGTATTTTACCATCACCGGGACGAGCGTGCGCGACAGCAGATAGGACGCGAGCATCGCGAACACGACGGCGAGCGCGAGCGGCGTGAACAGGTATTTCGCTGGGCCGGTTAGAAACACGACCGAGACGAAGACGATACAAATTGCAAGAGTAGAGACGAACGCCGGCACCGCGATCTGCTGCGCACCGTCAAGGATCGCCCGCTGGACCGGTTTCCCTTGCGCAAGATTGCGGTGGATATTTTCGATCTCGACCGTGGCGTCATCCACCAGGATGCCGATGGCGAGCGCGAGCCCGCCAAGTGTCATCACGTTGAGCGTGTAGCCGAGCAGGCTGAGGATCGATAACGACGCCAGGATCGACAATGGAATCGAAACCATGACGATGAACGTGCTGCGCCAATTACCGAGAAAGAGCAGGATCATCGTGGCGGTCAGCAGCGCCGCGATCACACCCTCTTTCACCACACCGCTGATAGCCGCGCGCACGAAGATCGATTGATCGAACAGCTCGGTCATTTCGAGTCCAGGAGGCGCGGCCGCGCGCATTCCCGGAAGCAACGCTTTAATTTGATTGACGATGTCGAGCGTCGACGCGCCGCCGTTCTTTAAAATTGTGAGCAGCGCCGACGGATTCCCGTCTTTGCGCACGACATTGGTTTGCACCGAAAATCCATCGCGCACGTGCGCGACATCGCGGATGTAAACCATCGAGCCGTTGACCTGCTTGATCGGGACATTGTTCAGCTCGGCGACAGTGTCGGGGCTGCCGTTGAGTCCAATAATGAATTCGCGCTCGGCGATCTTTGCCGTCCCGGTCGGCAGCGTCAGGTTTTGGGCATTGATCGCATTGCTGACATCGAGAGGCGAAAGACCTTTCGAAAGCAACGCTTGCGGGTCGAGATCGACCATGATCTGACGCGGCTTGCCGCCGAATGGAAGGGGGAGCGTTGCGCCCCGAACCGGCGCGATCGCCTGCCGCACACGATAAAGTCCGTAATCGTAGAGTTGCGCCTCACTCAAAGTCTTACTGCCAAGTGCAAGTTGTAGAATCGGGACGCTCGAAGCGTTGTAGCGAATGATGAATGGCGGCTGAGTTCCGGGCGGCATGCGCCGTAAAATTGTTTGCGACACCGCCGTCACCTGTGCGATCGCCGCATCAATGCGCACGTTCGGTTGAAAGAAAATGCGAATGACCGATGTGCCGGACATCGTCTGCGACTCAATGTTTTTCACGTTATCGACCGCGGACGAAATGGTGTATTCGCTGAAGGTCGTGATCTGTTTCGCCATCTGATCTGGCGAAAGCCCGGTGTATTGCCAGACGACCGTCACAACCGGGATGTCGATCTCGGGAAAAATGTCGGTCGGGGTCGTCTTGATCGACGTGATACCGAGCAACAAAATGAGCAGCGCCATCACGACGAACGTGTATGGACGCCGCAGCGCTAGTTTAACTATCCACATAACGCGAGACTTGGTTGATAGTTTGGGATCTCGAGGAAACGATGCGGAGCCAAGAGATCATTGTGCTTAGTTTCCGCCGGTGGCAGGCCGAGCTTATCGACATGCGCCTCGACCAAATCGGGAAGAACCAGATGCGGGAACAATGATAATTCCCATGCCTTTTCTTCTTCTTCGTCGAGGACGAGATGGATGATTTCGCCCAAGCCTGGGTAAGCCTGTTCGTAGTCTTGCTGTAACCTTTGTTTCAGCTGCGTAATCGCGGCCGACACTGTCTGGAGGAAAACCGGGGTTGCTGCTTCTGGTTGCTGGTCAGTTGTCATGAGGCTGAGTTTTTCTGTTTTCATCGGTTTATACTTGACTAGTCGTCTATAAAATTGGCAAAAAAAAAGAGATTGTTACGAGGACGTTGCCTGTACCTGTTTTACGCCCAAAACATCCATTGCGACCCGCTTGAAATCGCGGAGCAAGCTGAGGTCGTTTTGAATTCGCGCTTGAGCAAGCGTGCCGTGATAACAGGCAAAGAGCGCTCTCGCCTTCGCTTCGGGATCCGGCGCCTCAATCAACCCTTGCGCATGCGCGTCCCGAATAGCGGACTCGAAATACTTTATCTTCCGATCCCAGATGCGGTCAACGGTATTGCGCACGCCCTGGTCTTGTGTGCTCACTTCGCTCCCGATGCTTAAGAGAGGGCATCCGAGGATGGAGCCGCACGCTTCCTGAAGCTCGGCCAGACGGTCGTGCACATAATCGAAGTAGCGATCGAACCGATCGAGGGGTGGAATTGTTGGTGAAAAAAGAGAGTCCATGTTCGCCTTGTTTTTGTTCCATTCTGCTTCCAATGCAGCGGCGGTGAGCTCGGACTTCGATTTGAAGAAATAATAAAAGCTGCCCTTTTTTGCGCCGGCCCGCTCGCAGATCGCGTCCACTGAAGTGGTGCCGTAGCTGTTTTCCCACATCAAATCGAGCGCCGCGTCGGTCAGGCGCTTCTTCATGTCACTTACTCTTGGCATACAAGCAGAATAACGATATAGACTAATCAGTCAACTATTTTTTCAAACTTTTTTTATGCTCTCGTTCGTCTTTTCCTCTTTTTTCCTCTTAATGGGTTCGTTGTCGCCTCCGAAAAAAAGGCCGTCGGGTAGAACGGGTGCCTCTCTACGTAGTTTTTTGTTGCGCGTCGTTTTTGTAGATTCTAGCGAGGCAGCAATTTCACGCTAATTGTGTGAGCCAGTTGAGAGTTGACCGTTGAGGGTTGAGAGTCGGAACGATGGCGGAGCGGGATTTAAATACGATTGCTTTTCCGAAGCTCGATGATGAACAGATCGCGAAGCTCGGGCGTTATGCCGGCGCTCCACCGAAAAAATTTCGGGCCGGGGAGGCGCTTTTTCGTTTTGGTGATCGCGATGCCAACTTTTTCGTCATCAAGTCAGGTGAAATCGAGCTTATCGACGAGACTGGCGAAAGGCCCAAGGCGGTCAGGGTCCTGGGCGTGGGAGAATTTACCGGTGACGTTGGTCATCTGACCGGGCACCCGAAGGTGGTGAGTGGCATCGCCAAATCGGATTGCGAAGTCTATGAAATCTCGGACAAGGCGTTGCGCGAACTTCTAAATCAAGACCCGCAGCTAAGCGATGTCATTCTGCAAGCGTTCATTGCTCGCCGGCAATTGATACGAGAGTCAGCGGAGTTCACCGGCCTGCGCGTAATCGGTTCCCGGTACTCGCGCGATACGTTTCGGATCCGGGATTTTCTGGCCAAGAATCGAGTGCTGTTCACCTGGCTCGATTTGGAGGGGGATCCGACGGTGAGCCAAGTGCTGCAGCAATTTGGAGTAACCGAAGCGGACACGCCCATCGTCGCCTGCGCTCACTGCGTCCTTCTGCGCAACCCGTCGAACCGCGAATTGGCGGAGGCGATCGGCATCCGACGGCCCGTGGAACAAACGGTTTATGATCTCGCGATCATCGGCTCAGGCCCGGCGGGATTGGCTGCGGCAGTTTATGCTGCTTCCGAAGGGTTGAATACGGTGGTACTAGAACGCACGGCCCCGGGAGGCCAAGCCGGCAGCAGCATGCGCATTGAGAACTATCTTGGATTTCCAACCGGAATCACCGGCAGCGAGCTGGCCGATCGCGCTGTTCTGCAGGCCGATAAATTCGGCGCCAGGATTTCCATTCCCACGCCGGTGACGAACTTGACCTTCGACAAAGTGTATTCAGTTCTCGGACTGGAAGGCGGCGAAACTGTCGTCGCCAAATGTCTGCTGATCGCGTCAGGCGCGGAATATCGCCGCCTCGGCGTGGAAGGTTGCGATCGATTCGAAGGCCGTGGTGTTTATTACGCGGCCACGGCTAACGAAGTGCAGGTCTGTCGCGGGTCGGATGTTGTGCTTGTCGGCGGCGGCAACTCCGCAGGGCAGGCCGCTGTTTATCTTTCCCAGAACGCGTGCAAGGTGTTCCTCTTGATCCGCGGCGATGATCTTTGCAAAAGCATGTCCAGTTATCTTGCTCATCGGATTATGAACACACCAAATATCGAGATCCTTCGCTGCACTACAGTCGAGCGGATGCTCGGCGACGGCCATCTCAGCGCGGTTGAGATCGTAAACAAACTCACTGGCGAAAAGCGGACTCTGCAAACGGCCGCCCTTTTCAGTTTCATTGGCGCGATGCCGCGGACGGAATGGCTGCCGACGGAGATTGAAAAGGACGAGAAAAATTTTGTGCGCACGGGAATCGCTTTGGCCGATTCACCGCACTGGACGTTGAAGCGGCAGCCGTTTTTGTTGGAAACGAGCCGGCCGGGCGTTTTCGCCGCTGGAGATGTGCGCTCCGACTCAGTCAAGCGCGTTGCCTCCGCTGTCGGTGAAGGTTCAATGTCGGTTCAGTTCGTCCATGAATTTTTGAAAGGGATGTGAAGTGATGTCTGAAGGAACCTGTCCCCATCTTTCCGCGATTACAACGGTCAAGCATGCTCAACGCTGTGAGTGCGCTGAGTGTGTGAAGATCGGCACTCGATGGGTCCATTTGCGCACGTGTCAGAAGTGCGGCGCGACCCTTTGCTGCGACAGCTCGCCAGAGCAACACGCGAGCAAACATGCGCGTGGGAGCGGGCACCCGGTAGTTGCATCGGCGGAGGCCGGCGAGCGTTGGCTGTATTGCTATCCGGACGACGCCTTCGCCGAGTACTAGTCAAATACTTTCAAACTGCCCGCACGCGTAACGCTCGTTTTTTGAACGCTTGTTCCAATTGCACGACCACACAGGGGCGCCCGTCCGACAGCCGATTTTTCGTGACTTCAAAAGAGAACTTTTTATCAGAGAGCTGGTCAAACGGGGCGCCGTATGAATCTATCCATCACCGGACTGCATCACGTTACTGCGATTGCGAGCGATCCGCAGCGCAATCTGGATTTTTATGTCGGGCTTCTCGGGATGCGTTTCGTTAAACGCACCGTTAACTTCGACGATCCGACTTCATATCACTTCTATTTTGGCGATGCGCGCGGCACACCGGGAACGATCCTGACGTTCTTTTCTTGGCCGGGCGCGCGCCGCGGGATTCGGGGCACCGGTCAAATTGAAGCGACGGCTTTTGCAATTCCACCAGGTTCCGTCGGCTACTGGCTTAATCGTTTCAAAGAACACCATGTTCCGGCGGAAAAAACGTCGGTGCGCTTCGGAGAGGAAGTTATTCGGTTTACCGATCCTGACGGACTCTTGATTGAATTAATCGCTTCGAGTCCCGCCGCCGGCTACGAGCCGTGGTCTGATACCAGCGTGCCGGTCGAGCATTCGCTTCGCGGGTTCCATGGTGTCTCAGTCGCACTGGAAGGCTATGAACAGACAGCCCAGCTACTGACGGAAACCTTTGGCTATCGGTTGGTCGAGCAATCGGGCAATCGTTTTCGGTTCGCGGCACCGAGCGAAGCAGGAGTCGGTAGAATTGTCGATCTGCTATGCAGCCCCGATGGTTCCGCAGGGCGCGTAGCGGCCGGTTCTGTCCATCACATAGCATTTCGTGCCCGCGATGACGAGGAGCAGCGGAACTGGCGGCATCTACTCGTCGAGCTTGGATACAATGTCAGCCCGATTATGGATCGAACCTACTTTCACTCGATCTACTTCCGCGAGCCAGGAGGTGTGCTATTCGAGATCGCGACTGATCCGCCAGGTTTTACGCTGGACGAGAGCTTGGAAGAATTGGGCAATAACTTGCGCGTTCCGCCGTGGCTGGAACCCACACGTCCGCAGATCGAAGAAATTCTGCCGGCCATCAAAGTTCCGGCTAAGCAATGAAGGCGGAGCTCGATTTTGTTCACGAATTCGTGCCCGGTAGTTCGAAGCGGACTCTGCTTCTTTTGCACGGCACCGGCGGAAATGAGCATGATCTAATTCCACTCGGACGCGAGATCGATCCGGCTGCCGCTATTCTCAGTCCGCGCGGCAAAGTTCTCGAAAATGGTATGCCGCGATTCTTCCGCAGAATCGCCGAAGGGATTTTTGATGAAGAAGATTTGAAGAGGCGCACGCATGAGTTGGCGGAATTCGTGGCCGCGGCAGCGCAGCATTACGAACTCGCTGCTGGCGAGATTGTTACCGTCGGTTATTCGAACGGTGCGAACATCGCCGCTAGCTTGTTGTTACTTCGACCGGAAACACTTCGCGCCGCCATTTTGTTTCGAGCAATGGTGCCGCTCGTCCCCGAGAAACTCCCGGATCTTTCCTCTGTACGTGTCTGGATCGGCGCGGGAAATCAGGATCCAATTATTCCAACGTCCGAGACTCAGCGCCTTGTCGACCTCCTTCGCAGTGCGCGGGCGGACGTTACGATTCGTTTTGTCAACGCCGGACACGGCTTAACTAACAATGAAATTGAAATTGTGCGTGACTGGCTGATGAATTTGAAATGATTAAAGGAAGCGAAGTTCGAAAGGCGGATTTTCCTATCGAGCCGCTGCTGCTCGACCGATGGTCGCCCCGGGCCATGTCTGGCGAGGCAATCTCGCGAGAGGAATTGATGCGACTCTTTGAAGCAGCTCGATGGGCGCCGTCCTCATTCAACGCTCAACAGTGGCGAGCTCTTTACGCACGTCGTGACACCGAGCATTGGACGACCTTTTTTGGGGCTACTGGTTGAGGGGAACAGGTCCTGGGCGAAGAATGCCGCCGCGCTCGTCCTGTTTATTTCACGAAAGACGTTCGATCACAATGACGAACCATCAATGACCCATTCTTACGACACTGGAGCGGCCTGGCAGAATTTCGCGCTCGAAGGTTTTCGGCAAGGCCTGGTGGTGCACGGAATGGAAGGTTTTGATTATGACCGCGCAAGAATCGAGCTGCGCATCCCCGAGCAATTTCAAATCGAAGCGATGGCGGCGGTGGGCAAGCCCGGACCAAAGGAATCACTTCCCGAAAGATTGCGAGCGCGCGAAAACCCGAATGATCGCCGCGCGGTAACGGAAAGCGTATTCGAGGGACCGTTTCCGTCTCAAACAAAGTAAAAGAACCGCGATGTCATCCCCAAGATCGCCGCAGCGGCCGGATCAGCTCGTCAATGCGCGATTCCGCCGAGACCCAGACGTGCGGCGTCCGACTGAAGTGCGGTGATAACGTTTGCAATCACATCTTCGAGCGGCATTCGTAATTCTTGCGCGCCGCGAACGATGTCTTCGCGATTAACCGCACGGGCGAAGGCTTTGTCCTTCATCTTCTTTTTCACTGCCGCCAGATCGACTTCGTGGATGCTTCTTGTCGGGCGGACGAGCGCCACGGCAATGACAAATCCGCTTAACTCATCGACCGCGTAGAGAGTTTTTTCGAGCGGCGTCTCGCGCGTCACGCCCGAGTAATCTGCGTGAGAGAGGATCGCGCGGCAGATTTCTTCGCTCCAGCCGTTCTGGCGGAGCCAGGCGACACCGACAAATGGATGGCCTTCGGTTGAGCTCTGTTCCAGATTCGGATGCCGCTCGTAATCCATGTCGTGCAAGAGACCGACTGATTCCCAAAAATCGGCATCTTCCCCGCGCAGTTTGGCAAAATGTTTCATTGAATCCGCGACCGCGTAACAATGTTTTCGCAAGCTCTCAGATTGGACCCATTCGTGCAAAATGGTAAGAGCGCGATCAGCGAGAGGCATACAAAAGAATCGACGGTGAATCAGAGAACGTCCAACCCGCCTACGCTGAAAGCGCCGGAGTCGGGCGTTACCATCGAGACAGACTGAACAGATTACGAACGTAAGCTCGCGGCCTCTGGCGGGAGTGCACTTTCGGACGCATCGCAATCGCGCCGGGGCAAATCAGATCCATAATTTCCGCCATGCGGAATTTATAAAGCGCGGCAAGAATCGGGTGGCAAAGAGTTCTCGATTAGCGACCGTCCATTCAATGGCAACGGAGCGCGACTACGTTCTCGGCACACACGACGAGGAGATTGCAAGACTCGGATTACAACATCGCGTCTGGCGCCCAGTGGTTTTGGAGTGCTGGCGAAAGGCTGGCGTCACCGTCGGCAGCCGCGTGCTCGATGTCGGCGCGGGCCCAGGTTATGCGACTGTCGACCTGGCGGAGATTGTCGGGCCGACCGGCGAAGTGGTCGCGCTCGAGCGTTCGGGCAAGTTTGTCCGTGCCATGGAACAAGCGTGTCGCGCGCGTTCGCTCACGAATGTGAAGATTTACGAGCTAGACCTGGCGACTGACGATTTACCGAAAGGCGATTACGACTTTTCCTGGTGCCGATGGGTGCTCTCGTTCGTATCCAATCCGGCGATTCTGATTAAGAAACTTGGCGGCGTGATGCGACATGGGAGCGTTGCTATCTTTCATGAGTATGCCCACTACGAGACGTGGCGTTTTTTTCCTCCTCTTCCAAACCAATTGCGGTTCCGGCAGCATGTGATCGAAACCTGGCGCGAGTCCGGCGGCGAACCAGATTCTGCACCAGCCTTACCGGCGCTTCTTTTGCAGAATGGCTTCGTCATCCGCTCGGCCACGCCGCAGATATTTTGCATTCGACCAAATGACGCCATGTGGCAATGGCCGGCTCAATTCATTGACGTTTATCTTCTCCGCTTGATTGAGATGGGCCGAATCGATGAATCGTTCGCCGAGAAAGTGCGCGCTGATTTGGCCGCGGCTGAGAAGAATCCGAACGCACTGATGATTACACCGCTCGTTCTGGAAATCGTTGCCGAGAAGACTGATGGCGAGGAATAGTGGATCAGTCGGTCGCTCCGAGGGCCGCGCGATTTGTGCAAGATCGACGTGTCTGCCATCGAAACTTCGGAAATCAGTACGCAATCGCGCCTTTCCGTTCTCCCCTGAGGGAATCGAAAAGGCGCGCTTGAAACAAACAACGTAGCTCTTAATCCTCGTCGAGGATGACGCGATCAACCACCACGTTGTCGCGTTCGCCCACGCAGTGAACGCCGGATATCTCACGAGCAGCCGTCAGCGTTCGACCGCGTACCTCCGGAGGATTGTTCATCTGATAAGGAGAAGCTCTGGCTCGATGCCTTTGGCGTCGCGGATTCCGTTATTTTTTTATTGACAGTCGCTTCGATTTTTGTCTGGATGGGTCGCTTGAGGTTTACGCGTACTTCGCGGAACAACAATAGGAAAGCTAAACTATGAAAACTTCTCTTCTGACTTCCAACTTCCGGTTCGCCGGCTTCCGTCTCCTCGCTCTCATGGTACCGTTTATTCTCGCGGTCTTTGCTCCGCTGCGCGCACACGGCCAGATTATCTATGACAACGGCCCTCCCAACCAACAAAACGGCAACGAAATGACTCAATGGATCCAGGCTGAGGATTTCAGCGTAGGTACGGCGATGACCCTTGGGAGCGTGCATTTTTGGGACATAGAAGTACCCAATACTGCTTACCAAGGAGAGATCGATTGGGGTATCTATTCCGATGCCGGCGGTTCGCCTGGCGCACTCTTGACGAGCGGAGCGGCGATTGGAGCGGCGAATACTCGAATGTTTATACAGGGCGGCGTGTTGGGCCAGTTTGATGAATACAGCAACACCTTTAGCATCACGCCCTTTGCGCTGGCCGCGGGCACAACATATTGGCTCGGTCTCCATAACGGTCCGCTCACCACGCAGTTTCGAGCCAACTTCTATTGGGAAACGACGAACGCCAACGCGTCGTTCACCGGCCATGAACTCATCGCCCCCTTCACCGGTGGGTGGAATGATAACGGCCAACAGCACGCCTTCCAACTCCTCGCTGTGCCGGAACCCTCCACGTGGGCACTGCTAGGACTGGGCATGTGTGCTCTGTTCTGTGTTGGCTGGCGGCGTCGCGCAGCCTAAAGTTAACTTGCGGTTACCGATCGGTTTGCTCGGTGGCTCAGACGGCCGAGCGATCTGTGCAAGATTGACGTGTTTGCCATCAAACTTCGGAAGCCAGTACGCGAAACGCGCCTTTCCGTTCCCTGAGGGAACCGAAAAGGCGCATTGAAACAAACGACGTTAGCTCTTAATCCTCGTCGAGGATTACGCGATCAACCATTGTGTTGTCGCCTTCGCCCACGTAGTGAACGTGGACAGGGGCGCCTACTTTGACCCTCGTTTTCACCGTCTCTTCGTCAAGGGTCCTACCACTTCTGGTTACGTAGGTGACAGTCTTGCCGAAGCGGTAATGTCTCGGGCCGCTGCTTTCCCTGAGCACGATCGCGCTGCCAGGCGTGAACTCGGTGATCGTTCCGCCGCCTTCAGTTGTGGTTGTGGTCGTTGTCGATGAAATCTGCCCCCAAGCGAAGGGCGCTACTGCCGCCAACGCGATGCTTAACAATGTTTTTTTCATGTTGTTCCTTTCTTCGTAGTATGCGATTGGGTGCAATACTCCGGTCTCCCCATTGGTTCCAGACGGGCCGCGAAGATCCGCCCAACCTCTAACTCAGAGTCGTCGGAGCGGGGCGGAGTGGCCGTGTGGCTTCCCCGAAAGGGGGAAGAGTTCGGTGGGAGGCAAGGGTGTCGAGCAGCTCCTGGATTTGCGCCACGCTTATCGGTTTCTGCAAGATCGCGATAGCGCCCGAATGGCTCAACGATAATTCTTGGGGGCCAATCGCGCCCGAGACCAGAATGATTCGGGCAGCGGGGTCCTTCGCTAAAATGTTGCGGCAAGCCGTCACGCCGTTGAGCCGGCTCATCAGGTAATCCATGACGACGACGTCGGGCTTGTGCCGCTCGTAGGCGTGGATGGCTTCCAATCCGGAGGCTACTATCTCCACCACATCGTGTTTGGAACTCTTCACCATGGCGGCCAAAGTCCCGGCGACAGGCTTGTCGTCCTCAGCAATCAGCACACGCATCTCCTTTTGAGGAGAAAGTTGCATACCAATCACGCCAGTTTTTCAAGCATTTCCGTTCCGGGTCGACGCGACGGAAAAAAGGGCTGGTTTCAGCGACTGGAGCGGTCTATCTGCCGATGAGGATCAAGATGCCTGCCGCGAGTGCCAGAATGCCCGTCACGACAACCGGGATGGCGATTGTATGGAAGAGCGCAATGACGCCGACGAGGATGAGATAAATTGCGAGCAGCAGCATGCCGAGATTTTTTGTGATGTTTATCATGTGTGCGTTTCGTTAGGTGACGATCTCGATCTTTCATAAACCAGGTGTCACTGTCACGATTAAAAACAAGCCGCGGTTTTGCGGCTAAGACTGAACACATGCCGGATTACAAGCCGACCTCACGCCGGCCGATCGCCATGGCATTTCGCCGAACGGCCGAAGGCGCGACGCAACTATGTGTGCGCTGCAGAGTTCATCCCGACGCGGTTTCGTACTTGTCAATCCTGGCGGCCCTCGCGGCGGCGATTTGTTTTTGGAAATCCGGCCAGAGCCCGTGGCTGTTAATTGTCGCACCGCTGTTTTGTTATTTGCGGCTCTGGTTCAACATGCTCGATGGTATGGTCGCGCTCGCCGCGAGCAAAGCTAGTCCGCGCGGAGAAATCTTGAATGATTTGCCAGATCGCGTTTCCGACATCGTGATTTTCGCCGGCGTCGCCCACAGCGGCTTGATGAATCCATTCATCGGATATTGGGCCGCGATCTTCGCTATCCTGACTGCTTACATTGGGCTTTTCGGTCAAGCCGTAGGAAGCCAGCGGGAATTTGGCGGAATGATGTCAAAACCGTGGCGGATGGTCGCGCTTCATCTCGGCGCGTGGCTCACTTTTGCATATCGATCTTATGGCGGATCGATCCAATCACTCGGCGGCTTCACGATTCTCGATTGGACATGTCTTATCGTGATCGCAGGCTGTCTGCAAACGGTGGTTGTGCGCTTGAAACGGATCCTCATCGCGCTTCACAATAAAACAAAATGATGTCGCCGCAGATCGCGCTGCACGATCCCATCTTTCGCGCTTATCTCTGCATCGTTCCGGTCTCACTCGCGATCGGCGGCGCGGTCCTTGGTTTTCTTCGCTGGGGCTTGAGAAAAGAAATCAAATCAATCTGGAAGACGTATTGCTCGTGGTTGATCATGGCCCCGATCGGATTGCTGTTTGTTTTTGCCGGGCGCGTTCCGACCATTGCCGGTGTCACCTTGCTCGCGATTTTCGCATTCAAAGAATTCGCGCGCGCTTCCGGGTTGTATCGTGATTGGTGGATGACCGGCGCGGTCTATGCCGGAATTGTGGCGGTGGGAGCGGCCTCGCTAATGCCGCATCCACGCGGGCAGGAGCCGGGCACGGGTTGGTATGGCTTTTTCGTCGCGGTGCCGGTTTTCGCAGTCGCGTTGATTCTCTTGATCCCGATCCTGCGCAATCGCGCGCGAGGCGAATTGCAACGGATGTCGCTGGCCATTGTGGGCTTTGTTTACATCGGCTGGATGTTCGGGCATCTCGGCTTCATGGCCAACGCAAGCAACGCCTATGGGTTCATTTGCTACATCGTTTTCGCGACGGAATTGAGCGACGTGACTGCGTTTACGTTTGGCAGATTATTCGGGCGTCATCCGCTCCGCAGCGAAATCAGTCCTGGGAAGACGTGGGAGGGCGCACTCGGCGCACTGGCGGTGTCGCTGCTGCTGCCGTGGTTGTTTCGGTTTTCGTTTCCCTTCTTCGGCGTGCGGCAACTGATTCTGACCGGCTTGATCGTCGGGATCGGCGGACAACTCGGCGATCTCTCCATCAGCGTGATCAAGCGCGACATTGGCACGAAAGACATGGGCGCGACAATCCCGGGACACGGTGGGATCCTGGACCGGATCGATAGTTTGATTTACGTCTCGCCCTTGTTCATGCACATGGTGGGCTATTATTATGGGCTCCGATGAAGCGGTGGCGTTACGATTCCGCGGGCGATCTCGATCAAACGCTGGTTGAGCGGCTTCGCCGATTTCCGCGCGAGCCCGACATGCTCGTTTATGGAGTGCGCTCGCTTGCGGCATTGATCATTCGCGCCTGGCTGCGCGCTTATCATCGCTTCGAAATTATCGGCCACGAATACCTCCGCAGCGACGCTTCCCTCGTCATCGTCTCTAATCACTGCAGTCATCTCGACACCCTCTGCTTGCTGGCGGCATTGCCGCTGCGCAAACTGCATCGCGCGTTTCCTGCCGCCGCGGCTGATTATTTCTTTCAAAGCGTGCCGCGCATCTGGATTGCAGCCGTCGTAGTCAACGCCCTGCCGTTTGCGCGTCAAACGCAGGTGCGACAAAGTCTTTCCATTTGTACCGAATTGCTCGCCAATCCTGGAAATATTCTGATCATTTTTCCCGAAGGAACGCGCTCGAGAACCGGCGAGACCCAGAAGTTCAAATCTGGAATCGGCGCGCTCGTAGCAGGACGCGACGTGAGCGTTTTGCCATGTTATCTGGATGGTGCTTTTGACGCCTGGCCGAAAGGCTCGGTTTTTCCGCGGCCGAGAAAAGTCCGCTTGACCGTAGGCCCGCCGCGCAATTATCGGGCCCGCGCCGCCGATAAGATCGACATCTGCGCTATCGCCGCCGAGTTGCGCAAAGCGGTAACCGAATTGAGCCATGGATAATCCAAATTGTAAGGCAACCGCTCCGGTTGCCGACTCGGCTGGCAGGCGGAGCGCCTGCCCTACAACCGGCAGGTTGGAAGCAACGGAGAACACATTCGCGAGCTGGGACGGCATTGAATTGTTCTATCGCGCGTGGATTCCGGCAAAGACGACGAACAAAGCGCTACTCCTTTTTCATCGTGGCCACGAGCATTCCGGCCGCTGGCAGGAAACGGTGGACTCGTTAGGCTTGGACGATGTCGCTATTTTTGCATGGGACGCGCGTGGTCATGGGCGTTCACCGGGTCAGCGCGGCGCGGCAAATAATTTCGCGGATGTGGTCAAGGATGTGGACGCCTTCGTGCGCCACGTTTCGCGGAAGCAGGGCATCGCGTTCGAAAACACGATTGTGCTCGCGCACAGCCTTGCGGCCATCAGCGTGACGGCGTGGGTGCACGATTATGCGCCGCCGGTTCGGGCGATGATTTTGGCCACCGCGGCGTTTCACGTGAAACTCTACGTTCCATTCGCGATTCCGGTTCTGCGGCTGAAACAAAAGCTGTTCGGCCCGGGTTACGTGAAGAGCTACGTCAAGGCGAAGATGCTTACGCACGACAAAGAGCAGGCTGCTCGTTATGACGCCGACCCGCTCATCTTCCGGCAAATCGCGATCAATGTTCTCATCGATCTCCACGACACGGTGAAGCGGCTGCTTGCCGATGCCGGCGCGATCCATACGCCAGTTTTGATGCTGAGCGCGGGCAAGGATTGGGTGGTCAGTCTCAACGCACAGCGCAAATTTTTTAACGGTCTCTCATCGCCGGTGAAACAAATGCACATTTTTCCCGGCGCGCATCATGCCATTTTTCACGAGACAAATCGACGGGAAGTCGTGGAGCGCCTGCGCGAGTTCGTGCGCGAGCGCTTTGCTCAGGCGCCGATGGTCCCGTCACTCCTCGAGGCCGATCGAAGCGGCTACACCTGGGAGGAATACGAACGATTGAAGGTGCGCCGCAGCGTCAAATTCGCAGTTGCGCGTGCCGGATTGAAAACAGCCGGTCGTCTGAGCAATGGCGTCGATCTTGGCTGGCGGCACGGTTTCGATTCCGGACTGTCGCTCGATTACGTTTATAGAAATCAGCCGCGTGGCGCGATGGGTCTCGGCCGATTGATTGACAAATCGTATCTGAACAGCATCGGTTGGCGCGGAATTCGACACCGCAAAGCCAATCTTGAAAAAGCGCTCAGGCATGTCATCGAGAAAACGCGTGAGAATGGCTGCCGGGTACGCATTCTTGATATCGCCGCCGGGCCGGGACGCTACGTGCTCGAAACTGTGCAGAAGTGCCAGAACGGTTCGATCAGCGTAACGCTGCGCGACTACAAACAGGAAAATGTCGATGCTGCTCGCGCTTTAGCGCACGAATTCGGACTCGCCGATGTAAATGTGCAACAAGGCGATGCCTTCGATCGCGCTTCGCTCAAGTCAATCGAGCCGCGCGCGACGATCGGAATTGTTTCGGGGCTTTACGAATTGTTTCCCTCGAATGACGCTGTCTTGGAATCGCTGGGCGGACTTGCCGAGGCGATCGAGCCGGGCGGTCATTTGATTTACACCAATCAACCCTGGCATCCGCAGGTGGAATTCATTGCCCGCGTTTTGCGCAATCGCGAAGGGCGGCCATGGATCATGCGCCGGCGCACGACTGCGGAAATGGATCAACTGGTCCGCGCGTCCGGATTCGAAAAGATCGGCATGGACGTCGATCAGTGGGGGATGTTCACCGTCTCGGTCGCGCGCCGAAGTTTGACCAATATCAATGAGCCGACGCCAGAGTCGCCTCTCCCTTTACAGGGGAGAGGGTAGGGTGAGGTTCGTGTGCAGCCCAATCCATCTACTCACCTTAATCCTCTCCCATTGTCTAAGGGGAGAGGCGGGAGAAATAACGCGGACTCGATAAAGCGGATGCGTGTCAAGGCGTTCGGCGTTTCCGCGGGATTGTCGATTCTATTCCTCGTCGTTTACGGCGGTTGCAATTGGATCACGTCGCGGCGCGGCGACGTCGGCGTTTTTTATTTCCAATGGGAACGCGCTATTCCGTTTGTCCCGTTCCTGGTTCTTCCCTACATGTCGATCGATTTGTTCTTCGTCGCCGCGCCGTTTTTTTGCCGCACCGATCGGGAATTGTCGATCTTCGCCAAACGCGTTGTGGCCGCGATCTTTATCGCCGGAATTTGTTTCCTGCTTTTCCCGCTGCGTTTCGCTTTTCCACGGCCACACGCAAGCGGCTGGACCGGTGCACTCTTCCATTGGTTTCGCGGAATGGACGCGCCTTATAATCTTCTGCCTTCACTGCACGCCGCGCTCTGGATGTTGCTTGCCGATATTTATCTGCGCCACACTCGCGGCCTCTTCCGCGGCGCGATCATTATTTGGTTCGCGCTAATCGCCCTGTCCCCGGTTCTGACTTATCAACATCACGTCATCGATATCTTCGGCGGATTCGCCCTGGCCGGTTATTGCTTTTACTTTTTTCCCGAATCGTCGGCTCAATTGCCGGTGACCGCGAATCGACGGGTCGGATTCTATTACGCGGCGAGCGCGGTGATCGTTCTAGCTCTAGTCCCAACTTTTCGACCCTGGAGCGTTTTGCTTTTTTGGCCTGGCCTTGCTCTCGGCATCGTAGCCTCCGCCTATTTTGGAGTCGGGCCGATTATTTTTCGCAAACGGCAGGGCAAATTACCCCTGAGCGCCAGGTTCGTGCTCGGTCCGTGCCTGATCGGCCAATATTTGTCGCTGCTCTACTACCGCCGCCAATGTCGATCCTGGGATAAGATCACGCCGTGTGTCTGGATTGGCGGCAAGCTCGGTCGTGGCGAGGCAAAGAGCGCGGTGCGAGCGGGAGTAACCTCGGTGCTCGATCTGAGCGCCGAGTTTTCCGAAACGACGCCGTTCCGCGCAGTTTGCTACCGAAATATACCGATTCTGGATTTGACGGCGCCGACGCAGGAGCAATTGCGGGAGATGGGCAACTTTATCGCCGAGCAGTGCGAACCCGGTATCGTTTACGTGCACTGCAAGATCGGCTATTCGCGCAGCGCATCCGCGGTGGCCGCGTATCTAATAATGAGTGGCAACGCGAGCCACGCAGACGAAGCGCTGGCGATCATCCGTCGAGCGCGGCCATCCATTGTCATTCGGCCTGAAGTGATTTCCGCGTTGTCCGAATTCGAGCTTAATCTCCGTGACGCCTGTATTTGCGACGAATCTTTCTCCTCGCTTCGAGCCGTCACCACCGGCAATAATCGCGGGACAAACCTATGAATTACAACGAACTCATTCAGCTTTATTTCGAGCGCGGCAATTCCATGCAGGCGTACTGGAATCTTTACGTCA
>Ga0210407_10000070_pt1 | contig 133767 bp, 110 predicted proteins | sample IncBWC27MmetaG_FD_150860 | JGI IMG/M metagenome (GOLD analysis project Ga0210407, IMG submission 150860) | Forest soil microbial communities from Barre Woods Harvard Forest LTER site, Petersham, Massachusetts, United States - Inc-BW-C-27-M | ecosystem: Environmental > Terrestrial > Soil >...
ATCGTCTGAAAGCTCGGGTGGTAATCTACGCCTATAATCATCATGTTCGGCTCCTTTCTCCCGAGCCTGCGGTCGTCGAACAACCACAGTCTACTCGGGTCGAGGAGCCGACATTGTTATGCAATCAAATGGGTACCTAGCCTAGCCTACCACTACGAAACTCCGCCCGCGCCCTCCCCTTCTCTTGACTTCTCCTCTGTTGAAAAGTACATTGCCTCCTGTTTAGCTGCGGCCGGTTCCCCTTTTGCCAGCCGCCCAGAGAGTTCGGGGTTGTCCCTATGGACGTTACGACCCACGACGTTCTCTTGGTCGGAGGTGGTGGTGCTGGCCTCCGCGCCGCCATTGCTGTATCCGAATTTAATCCCAACCTCAAAGTCGCCGTCGTCTCCAAGGTCTATCCCATGCGGAGCCACACTGTCTCCGCCGAAGGCGGCGCCGCCGGTGTCATCAAATCCGACGACTCGCTCGACGAGCACGCCTACGACACCATCTCCGGCGGCGACTGGCTCTGCGATCAGGACGCCGTCGAAGCCTTCGTCAAGGAAGCTCCCCAGGAACTTCTCCAACTCGAGCACTGGGGCTGCCCCTGGAGCCGCCAGGACGACGGCCACATCGCCGTCCGCCCCTTCGGCGGAATGAAAAAGATGCGCACCTGGTTCGCCGCCGACAAAACCGGCTTCCACATGCTGCACACGCTTTTTCAAACCACCATGAAGTACAACGCCATCTTTCGCTACGACGAATGGTTCGTCACCAAACTCCTCGTGGACGACGGCCGCGTCCAGGGCGTTGTCGCCATCGAATTAATGTCCGGCAAAATTCAGGCCATCACCGCCAAATCAGTAATCCTCTGCGCCGGCGGTTGCGGCCGCGTTTTCCCCTTCACCACCAACGCCAGCATCAAAACCGGCGACGGCATGGGCCTCGCCTATCGCGCCGGTGCTCCTCTGAAGGACATGGAATTCATCCAGTATCACCCTACAGGTTTGCCCTTCACCGGCATCCTCATCACCGAAGCCGCCCGCGCCGAAGGCGGCTACCTCGTCAACAAAGACGGCTACCGCTATTTGCAGGACTACAACCTCGGCACTCCCACCGCCAAGCCCGTCCTCCGCTCCATGGAACTAGGGCCCCGCGATCGCCTCTCCCAAGCCTTCGTCAAGGAGCAGGAAAAAGGTCGCACCATCGACGGCCCCTACGGCCCCGTCGTCCATCTCGATCTCCGCCATCTCGGCGAGAAACTCATCAACTCGAAACTCCCCTTTGTCCGCGAACTCTGCACCAAGTACCAAAACGTCGATCCCGTCCACGAGTTGATTCCGGTGCGCCCGGTGATTCACTACATGATGGGCGGCGTCAGCACCGACATCAACGGAGCCACTCCTCTCCCCGGTCTTTTCGCCGCCGGCGAAGTCGCCTGCGTCAGCATCAACGGCGCAAACCGCCTCGGCTCCAATTCCCTTCCCGAACTCCTCGTCTTCGGCGCACGCGCCGGCAAAGCGGCCGCGGAATTTGCCTCCTCCGCGAAACCCATTTCGAATTCCGTCCTCGCGCAAGCCTTTGACGAGCAGCGCCGCATCGAAAACCAGTTCCTGCGCAACACCACCGGCCGCGAACGCACCTCCACCCTACGCGAAGAAATGCAGTCAACCATGGAAACCAGCGCTGGAATCTACCGCACCGAATCCTCGCTAGCCGCAGGCGCGAAAACGCTTCGCCAGCTCCAGGAGCGTTCCGACAATCTCGCCCTCGACGATCACTCCCTCACCTTCAACACCGACCTGGTCGCCGCCCTCGAACTCTCCTTCATGCTCGACGTCGCCGAATCCATGGTCCAGTCCGCGCTCCAGCGCACCGAATCCCGCGGCGCCCACCAGCGCACGGACTTCCCCAAGCGCAACGACGAAAAATTCCTCGCCCATTCCTTGGTTTTCCGCGCCGCCGACGGACGCCCCCGCGTCGAGTATCTCCCCGTCAGGATCACGCGGTGGCCTCCCGGCGAACGCGTTTACGGACAGCCTGCGCAGAAAGCCGGCGCAAGTTAGGACATCATGGCCGACACCATCAAACTCGAAGTCTCGCGCTACTCTCCGGAAACCGACGCCGCTCCGCATTTCCAGAGCTTCGAAGTTCCCTTCCGCCGCGATTGGGTCGTTCTCGACGCGCTCAATTACATCAAGGACAAGCAGGACGGCTCGCTCACCTACCGCTGGTCCTGCCGCATGGGCATCTGCGGAAGTTGCGGCATGCTCGTCAACGGCGAGCCGAAATTAACTTGCGCCACGTTCCTCGCGGACTACGCGCCCGCGCCAATCCGCGTCGAGCCTCTCCGCAATTTTCCCGTCGTCCGCGATCTGGTCATCGCCATGAACGATTTCATGCGCAAGCTCCAGCGCATGAAGCCCTGGCTAATCCGCAAGGAAGAAAAGCCCGTCTCCGAAGGCGAATACCTGCAAACTCCCGACGAGCTAGACACCTACAAACAATTCAGCATGTGCATCAACTGCATGCTCTGCTACGCCGCCTGCCCAGTCTACGGGCTCGATCCATTGTTCTCCGGCCCCGCCGCCATCGCGCTCGCCCAGCGCTACAATCTCGATTCCCGCGATCAGGGCGCCAAAGACCGCTTCCCGGTTCTCTCCCAACACGACGCCATCTGGGGCTGCACATTTGTCGGCGAATGCACGCGCGTCTGCCCCAAGCATGTCGATCCCGCCGGAGCCATCCAGCAATACAAACTCACCGCCGCGCTCGACTGGGTTAAATCCGTCGTGATGCCCTGGGGTGGGAAATGAAATCCGCGGCCGCCACGCCTCCGTACACTCTCAATCACCCGCGCTGGTATCGCAAGCGCGTCTCCACCTATTGGTGGCTACAGCGTTGGGAATATCTCCGCTTCGTCTTGCGCGAAATCAGCAGCGTCTTCGTCGCGTGGTTTGTCGTGCTCACGCTTCTGCAAATTTATGCGGCGTCCCGCGGCTCCATGGCCTACAGCGAGTTTCAGGACTTCCTGAAAAATCCCTTCGTCCTCGCGTTAAACATCGTCAGCTTTTTCTTCGTCGTCTTTCATTCCATCACCTGGTTCAATCTCTCTGCTCGCGCCATGGCCATTCGCGTCGGCGGAAAAAGAGTCCCGGGGTTTCTGATTTCCGGCCCAAATTTTGCCGCCTGGCTGGTGATTTCGGCGGTCATCGCCTGGCTTCTCTTGCGAGGGTAAATGGAAGTTCAACCAACCAAACTTCGCATCGAACCACTCTTGTGGCTCCTTTTTAGCGCCGGCGGTGTCGTCGCGGCCTTTTTCATCCCCATCCACCTCTTCATCCTGGGAATTGCCGCTCCGCTCGGCTGGACCAAAGCAACAGACTACACAAGCGCCACCGCCTTCCTGGCGTTTCCAATCGTGCGTCTCTATCTCTTCGTTCTCTGCTCGCTCCCGCTCTTCCACGCCGCCCATCGCATTCGTTACACGCTCTACGACGGCCTGCAAATCAAGCATCTCAACGAAGTCATCGCAGTCTGCTGCTACGGCGGCGCGGTTGTCGGCACTGTCATCGCTGGCTACTTGTTGTGGAATATTGTTTGAGGGATCAAACTTTTTCATTATGCTCAGGGCTGGTACAGCCCCGTAAGTGAGGCACCATGCAACACCAGCTGAAGTCCATCTCCAAAGCAGGCATCCCCGAAGCCATCGCCAAGGTCGAGCTCTACCGCTACCTCAACGAACCCGAGGAAGCCGAATCCATCTGCCGCGACATCCTCGCTATCGAGCCCGAACAGCAGCTCGCTCGCCGCATGTTGGGTCTCTCCATCACCGACCAGTTCCTCGGCATCGCCAGCGATCGTTACGAAGAATGCCGTTCCATTTTCCAAAGCTTGCGCGATCCCTACGAGCGCTTCTACTACACCGGCCTCTTCCTCGAGCGCCGCGCCAAAGCCCAACTCCGCACCGGATGCGCCGCCCACATCCTTCTTCCCCTCGTCGAAGAAGCTCTCCACTGTTTTGCCGAAGCCGAAAAAATCCGCCCCATCGGCAACGACGACAGCATCCTCCGCTGGAACCGCTGCGTCCGCCTCCTCGAATCCCATCCCGAGTTCCACGCCCAGCACCCCGGCCCAACCTCCTTCGAATCCTCCGACACCCCGCCAATCCCAACCCGCACCCGCGGCATCACCCACTAACCGTAGCGGCCACTTTCAAGAGGCCGCGTTTTAAGTACGTGGTAGCGCCGGCTTCCAGCCGGCAAGCTCTCCCCGTAGCACAGGCTTCAGCCTGCGCTACGATTATTTCTTCATCTCGCCCTTGTAGGGGCGGGGCTCGCCCCGCCCTCTTGCTTTTCCCTGCCTTTGTACGGCCGCCGCTGCGACGAAAGGACCGCTCTTGTATTGGAGTGCGGAAGCAAAGCTTCCGCCTTTATGGTCGAACCATCGAAACCAATTCATTACTACGCTGAGCAATCGCCCCCGCCAACCGCACCGCCTCCACGCCAACCCATACCCGCGCCCCATCTTCCAAAAAGCTCGCCCAATCGCTCCAATCAATATTCAAAACCACGTGCGTCAACACGCACCCAACCACCCCGCTCTCCACAAACTCCCCCACAAATTCGCCAGCCGCCGGCGCCGCTTCCACCGCCGCGATCGTCTTCTCCACTGGCGTCTCCAAACAAGTCATCCCGAGCAACAACGGACTAAACAAAGCCGCCCCCGCCAAGACCGCCGCAACCCCCGCTGCAAAAACCGTTCTGTATTTCCCCTTCAACATAAAACTTCTCCTCAGTACCTCTACTTCTGTCCTTCTATAAGTTAGTCGAACACCCCTCCCCCAATTCGACACCCATCCCAAAAATCTCCACCTGAGATTCAACCCCGACCCTAACTCCATCCATTTGTGGGGCTCGGCCATAGGGGCCGTTCTTCCTTGGGAACGCCAATCTCCCGATTGGCGCTCCCGCTTGGGGATCTTTTTTTGAATGCTGGCCCACCCGGTCCGTTGGCTTTTGAGGCCCCTACTATTCCACCAACCGATTCTTCACACCCATCCCCAGCGCAAACACCTCTTCAACACAAACACACCAATCCCCACCCACCCCCGAGCGGCTTCTTTCCCCGCCTTTGCTTATCCCTGGAAAGCCTTCCGGAACAACCCAATCATCTCCGCAAACGCCAAGTCCGTCGCCTCCGGATCAAACCGCGGCCCCTCATCTCTCGTGAAGGCATGCTCCGCCGAATACAGCAGCGTCCGATATCGCGCCCCGCTCTTCCGCAGCCCAGCGTCAATCGTTTCCCGCCCCGCATCCGGCACATGCGGATCCTTCGTCCCGAAAATCATCAGCAACTCTCCGCGAATTTCCTTTGCCCGTGCTAGCGATCCGGCATCCGCATCCTTCCCCAGCTTCCCGTCATGAATCCCCGTCCCGTAGTAACAAACCGTAGCGCGCACATCCGGCTGAAACGCAGCCCGAAACGCCAGGTGCCCTCCAATGCAAAATCCCACCGCCCCAATTTTCCCACGCGCTACCTTCGGATGTTTCCCCAGCCAGTCCAGCCCCGCCCGGCAATCCGCATCGAAATCCGCCACCGGAGTCTTCGCCGCATCCTCCTGCCCGCGCGTGCGCCCCGCATCGTCAAACGCAATCACCGTTCCCGGCGGTTCAATCCGCCGATAAATTTCCGGCGCCGCTGCCACAAACCCATACCCCGCCAGCCGCACGCAAGTCCTCAGCATCGGCGGCGTCAGTTGAAAAATATCCGAGTAACACCATATCCCCGGATACGCCCCCTCCGCCTTCGGTGCAGCCACAAACGTCCGCATCGGCGATCCTGCCAGCGCTATGTCCGCATATTCCGTCGTGACTACCATTCGTGGCTCCCCCTTTCCTACTTCGTGGCGAATTCTGTCCGACGTCCCCGCCTCAGTCAACTCCCGCGTGTTGCTGCTCACTTGTGCACTTTTTTGGCCAAATCCGGCCCGAAATATGCAAAACCTCTCCCTATCTGTCCATCGCGGAGTACATCTTCTGAACTAATCACTCTCCAATTCTCTATCTGACTGAAAACAAATGGCTAAGCAAAAAGGCCCCAACATCAGGAATCGGCCAAATGGTCGCGCGATTGCACTAAACCCAGTGAATGTAACTATGTCCCAGACGGAGAGTGAAATTTTGCGTAAGGTACTATTACCGATTCTAGGCCTCTTGATTTTTGCACTGGCCTTCGGTGGGAACGCTTCGGCCCAGCTCTTGGACCCGGCGGATCTCCACGTTGGAACCGGGGCCGGCACGAATTGCCCCTTGGGTTGCGCAGGCGACCCGAATACCATCAGTGCTACAGGTTTCGACATCTACTACAATCCGAACACCCATTCCAGCCAGCTCCCGATCGGCGACCCGTTTTATCTGATCATCGCCACTCCGGTTTACGCTGGCTCCACCAACTCACCCACAGTGGGCGGCACTGCCACGATGTACGCGCCGTACCCGGGTGGAACAACCTCAACCGTTTCCGTCGGCGGCGCTGTGCCTTCTACGGGCGGAGAAATGACCTCCGGCGATCTGTATGCCAATATTGGCCTCGGTCCTTTCGCCAATAACTCCTTCCAGTTCGTCAATATGGTGGCATGCGACATTGGCACCACGGGTGGGAGCGGTTGCCCCAATTCTGGCTTGCAAGGGAGCAATGCCCCACTGTTTGGTGACAACATCACCGGATTCGACGTCTTCACCTTTTCCATTGGTACCACCACCTTTGCGCCGAACGACCTGCTCGACTTCACCGGCAACCTTCCAGTCGGGTCCTACGTCGCGGCAATCGGCGTGGACTATAGTGCATTAGGCGGAAAAGGAGAGGCATGGGCCGTGCCCTTCACCGAGTCCGGCATTGTGACAAACACAAACGTTCCAGAACCGAGCTCCTTCATGCTGCTCGGCGCTGGGTTGCTCGCTTTGGCCGCCCTCTCCGGGCGTCGTCTTCTGACCGCTTAAACCGGTCGCCTCAACACCCTCAACCTTAAACCCCCGCCCGGCTATCGGGCGGGGGTTTTCATTTCTTGTCCCTCTCTTCTCAGCGATCTCTGCGCGCTTCCTCAGCGTCCGCTGCGTTAAGTCCCCTCTCACTGACAAATCGGCCACTACTCGCTCCGGTTAGCCAGCCCGCCCTACATCGCGTCCAAGCCTCACCATCAAGCGTCAACTGGCCGTTCGGGCAATTAACCGATTCGCCGTAGATAAACCCCCGCTTCATTGATTCTTCCAGCGTGCCATCGGATCATTTCATCCAACGATCTTCCATTCTTTTCGGGAAAGGCTTCCATGATTCGCGTCCTTCGTCTTACTGTGCTTCTCTTCGTCTGCGCTCTCACCTTGCAGGCGAAGCCCGATCTGGTCAAAGTCCGCGTGCGGGTGATCCTCATCGATCGCGATCTGAACCAGAAACCCGTGCCCTTCTTGCTGGTTTCGCTCAAGAACGGTGCAAAATCGTCGGAGGTGAAGACCGGCCTTGACGGAACCGTGGAAACCCAGCTTCCGCCGGGGAAATACACCATTACCACCCCGAAGGCCGCGGAGTTGGGAGGCCGGTCCTTTTCCTGGACCGTGGCCGTGACCCTAACTGGTGCTCTGCAGAACGTCGATCTCACCAACGATAACGCCAAAAGCGAGGAGATTTCCGCGCCCACCTCTGCCTCGGCGGGCGAAAGTTCCGGCGGAGGAGACCTCACCGAACATTTCAAGCGCCTGAAGAACACGGTGGTCACAGTGATGAGCGAATCAGGCCACGGCACCGGCTTCTTTGTGGACAGCAAGGGCCTGCTCCTGACCAACCAGCACGTGGTCGGCAATTCCGAGTATCTGGCCGTGCAGTTTGACCGCGAACATAAGATCCCCGCCCGCCTGATTGCCGCCGACCCGCAAAAAGACGTCGCGCTATTGTGGGTCAACCTGGCGGCCTTACCCAACGCCGTACCAGCGCCGCTCTACCGCGCTGCGGCAGGCAAGGCCTCGGCGCAGGAAGGTGAGCGCGTCTTCACCATCGGCAGCCCGCTCACTCTGGACAAGATCATCACCACCGGTATCGTCAGCAAGGTGGAGCCGCACACGATCATTTCGGACATCAACATCAATCCGGGTAACTCTGGCGGGCCGCTTTTCAATAGCGCCGGGCAGGTGATCGGGCTTACCACCTTCGGCACCCGGGGCGAAGGTGGCCCGGGCGTCTCAGGCATCGTGCGCATCGAAGAGGCGCTGGCGCTCCTCGAGCAGAATCGCGCGAAAGCCACTGGCACCCTGCCGGGCTCGCTGCTTCCTGTCGAGCCGCTGACTCCATACCCGATCGAAGGCCTGAAAGACGCTCTAAAGGTGGACAAGTTTGATCCCCGTCCGTACTACCTCTCGGCGGGAGACTTCAACATCGCTCTGTCCACTCCGCCTTTCGATTACCGGGAAGCGGAGGAGCGGCGACTCGAAGCCGAGCGCGCCCACAAGAAGCGCAGGAAAAACGAGCAGGCCGCGGAAAACGCCGACGACTCCGACGCGCCAAAGCAGTGGGAAGAGGACGCCGGGGCTCACCCCGCGGTCTTCGGAATCTATGTCATGCCCAAGGCCAAGGAGGGATTCGGCTCGGCGCTGGGCCGCTCGTTCAACACCAACTCCGCCGCCAAGCTCAAATTCAAAACCGATTTTCAGAGGATGAAGCTATTCTGCGGCACCAAGGAAGTGCAGCCCATCCATCCAGGCCGAGTTCCGGTCACGGTGTCAGTGCGGAATCAAGCTGTTAGGATGGACGACGCCACCTTTAAAGGCGTGTACCTGTTCTCTCCCGACGCCGTGAATCCGAATTGCGGCGAAGTGAAGCTGGCCATCTATTCCTCGAAAAGCGAGGAGCCGGTGATCAAGGCCCTGGATGAGAAGAGCGTGCAGCATATCTGGGCGGATTTCGAAGCCTTTCGCAGGGCCGCGGAAGAAGCCAAAGTTGCGAAGAAACGCTGAAGATTGATTGTGCAACGGTGCCGTGCCGGCCGTCGTCTCCTGATCGTTTAGCCGGTCGCTCCAACACCCTCAACCTCAAAACCCCGTCCGATATCCAGGCGGGGTTTTTCATGTCTTGGGTCTGCTGGCCGTAGGCCCCGTGGCCACATCGAATCGCTGAGTCTTGCTCGTAGCGCGTGGCCAACGCTGCTGAATCGATCGCGACGTCAAGTCAGCACTGGCCGCCATAACACATTTTTTCAATATCGAGGTTACCCGTTGTTTGAACTCATGGAAAACCGCATTCCCGCGGCGAGACTCGCTCACAATAACCGTCAGATGTGCCTGCAAGTAATCCGCTTCGTTACAAATCTTTAAGTGCGTTTTCATCGGGTGCTCCTGAAGCGCGACACTCGTCCCGGCCTGCAGCAGCAATCCGGGCGCCCACATTCTTCCGCCGAAGAAATCCCCGTTTCAGTTCCGCCGCTCGGCGACTGCTTGGGCCGCGATTGACGGCGCCGCCGCGTGCAGCCCTCCCGCGAATCCCTGCCTAATCAATTTGAAAATCGTGCGCCGGTTTTCCAGAATCGCCTTCAGCCAGGCGAACCGCCCCATTTGCGGAAAATAAATTCCCCGGAAGCACAGGCGGGCGATAAGGATATTGATGCGATACCCCAGCGGCTTGTGGTTCACCGATTCCACCGCCTTTTCGATGGCCTCGGGGCTGTAGGAACTGGACCACCCGATGCGCACCTCCGTGTGAGCTTCTTCGATGCTCATCTTCAGCGGCGTGTGCGCCATCGCAAACGGAATAAACTCCTGCCAGTGTTTCGGACGGGTGAGCCGCCCCGCGGCTTCCAGCCTTTTGTACAAGGGCGTCGCGGGCAGCGGCGTCATCAACCCGAAAATCGGAAGCCCCGGAGGCCAGGTGCGAATCTCCTTCAGTGTTCGCTCCGCCACGCCCGGCGTGTCGTTGTCCATGCCAAAAATAAAAGAGGTGATGGCAAAAACATTGCGCTGGGCGAGCCGGTCCAGCACCACGGCATATTCGCCGGGCTTGTTGAACCCTTTTTTTACGTCCGCAAGGTTTGCCGGGTCGATGGATTCCATGCCGATGAAGATCCACTTGCCCCCCGAGGCTGCGATCAGATCAACCAGCTCCTCATCGCGCAGCAGATTCGCGCTGATCTGGGCAACCCAATGAACCTGTGCGTTAGCGGCAATGATGTCTCGCAGCAGCGATTTTGTACGTTTCACGTTGATCGCAAAATTGTCGTCGATGAAAAATACTGCAATCTGGCCGCCCTCCTCCCGCGCCCGCGATTTCAAGCGCAAGAGTTCGTTCACCACGCTCTCATTGGTGCGAAAGCGAATGGAGTCGCCAAAAAAACCCGTCACTGTGCAGAATTCACAGCCGTAAGGACACCCGCGCCCGGACTCCACCGGAATAATTCGAAAAGTGCCCCAGCCTGCGCCTACCCGCTTGAGCAGCGGTTGCAACATGCCGGGTAGCACATTGAATTGCTTCAGATCCATCTTGTCCCAGGGAATTTCCGGATAAGGTTGCAAGGTTGGTTTGCGTTCCTGGCCAAAGTCGTCCACTGGTGCATAGACATCCTTAAGCGTCCCGTGCACGGCATCTTCCACTATTCTCGGCCAGGTCTCGTCAGCTTCGCCAAGTGCAACCGCGTCAGCATGCCGAGCGCCGCCATCGCGCCCCAACGCCTCATCCGCCATTTCCGTCACGTGTGGGCCGCCCATCACCACCTTTACTCCCGCGGCCCGCACTGCATCCGCCATGCGATAGGCCTTGGCGATCATCCTGGTCATCGCGCCGATGCCGACGAGCTCAATCCCATGCTCGCGCACATAGCGCGCGATACTCTCTTCGTTCATTGGCTGAGCGTTTCCGTCAATCAGGATTACTTCGTGGCCGGGTGGGGTGAGCGATCGAAGAAGAAACATCCAAAGATGCGGCATGAAATTGCGGGTCACACCATTGTCGGGGTTGTACAAAAGGATCTTCATTCGGGCGGAGTCTCCATTCTCGGATCCAGCACAGGAGCCCACTCGAATTTCGCATGGTGCCTAAGAGTTGACGCATCTTCCTTGATGCTCCCTGAACGGAGTATATGTCACCAGCCCACGACTCACTGTTCAATATTGAACACCTCTCAGATGCGGACCATAGCAATCATCTGGACTGTCCTTCCAGACGGACTGCCCACGGTTTCCCGCAACAATTTGTTTGCTTCCACAAGACCTCTCCCTGACATCTCCATTCCCCTCCCGCGCTATTCTTTTTTCGGGGGGACTTGTGAAACGTGCGGCGATCATCGGCGGCGGCATTGGCGGACTTACCGCGGCCATCGCCTTGCGCAAGGTTGGCTTCGAGGTAGACGTCTACGAACGCGCGCCTGAACTGAAAGAAGTCGGCTCAGGCATAAGTCTTTGGCCGAACGCTGTCAGGTCCCTCGATCAGATTGACCCGAGCATTCTTTCCCGGCTCCGAACCCGCGGCCGTTCCCTCCGCCGCCTGCTCATGAAAGATGCGGGCGGCGAAGAAATCAAAACTCTCCCGCTCCCCGTCGCCGGCCGCAGCGGTATCGCCATTCACCGCGCCGACCTTCAATCCGCTTTGGCGCAGGCCCTATCTGCAAGTTCCATCCACCTGGACCACACCTTCTCGCGCCTCGAACCTCAACCCAACTCCGTGCTTCTTCACTTTGAAAATGGAGCCTCTGCCCAAGCGGATCTTGTCGTCGTCTGCGATGGCATCCATTCTGCCGTTCGCAAATCCCTCGGCCTCAAAAGCAAACTCACCAATCGGCCCTACAGCGTCTGGCGCGGCATGACCCGCATCAATCCGGAAGACGACATTCGCCGCCTCGGCCTCGGGTATGACGGCGACTTTTCCGAGTCCTACGGTCACGGCCGCCGCTTCGGCATTTTGCGCCTCGGCCCAGGACGCATCCATTGGTATGCCGTCGCCAATAATTCCCTGCGCCCTCGAGATCTCTCCGAAGACGCCGCCCTGCGCAAACTCTTTTCCGGCTGGCACAATCCGATCCCAGAGCTCATCGAAAATGCCCAAAGCGCGATCTGCACAAAGGTTCAGGATCGCCTCCCCACGCTTCCCTGGGTCGTCGGCCGCGTTGCCATCCTCGGTGATGCCGCTCATCCCATCAGTCCAAACTTCGGTCAGGGCGCCTGTCTGGCCATCGAAGACGCCGTCGTCCTCGCGTCCTGCCTCCGTTCAAATCAAGAGATCCCCGACGCCCTCCACCGTTACGAGCGCTGCAGATATCCGCGTTGCCTCGAACTGCTCTTCATGTCTCGCGAAGCCGGGCGTTTCGCTCAATTTCAAAACCGCGCCCTGGTTCACTTGCGCAAGCACTTCATAAAACTTGCCCCTCTCGCTTTCACCACCTTCTGGTTTCGCCGCAGTTGCGACTTTCACCCGCCCTCGCTTGCCCCCTGTTAAATCCAATCTCCATCCAACCCTGTTAGCATCAGCAACTTAGCAAGTTACCACTCAATACCCTAGTTACTTCTCGTACCCTCAAAATAGTACTCTTGTGCCATTTCCCCTGACTTTCTCCTTCCGTAATCTACTTGCCCTGTGACACACACCGAGATCCCCGCCCGGCTCCGGCCCAACAGCTCTGTCGCAGAGCTTTTGCGCCACGTATCCGGAACCCTCCGCCTGCGCACAAAGCTCCTCTTCTTCTTCATTTTCCTCACCGCTGCCCTCACCAGCCTCACCCTCCTCGTCGTCCGACGCAACGCGCAGGCCCAGGTCGAGCGCCAGATCGAACTCGATTCACAAAACGCCACCCTCACTGTCCAGGCTGTCCACCGCCAGCAGAAAACCTCTCTCAGTCGCAAGGCCGATTTGCTCGCCTCTCTCGCCTACATGCGCAACGGCGATCCCACCGCCATCCGGGACGCCAGCGAAGACCCCTGGCAATCCGATGACTGCAACCTCTTCGTCCTCGTCAACAAGAGCGCCAAAATCGTCGCCCTCCATTCGACCACCTCTTCCCTCACCATCGCCGCCGCCCAGGAAATGGTTTCGCGCTCCATTACTCGCGGAGAAAGTTCCAGCTGGTGGTTCAGCGGCACAAGCCTCTATCAGGTTGTTCTTCAACCTTTTTACGACAACAACTCCCGCAAAAATCTCCTCGGCTTTGTCGTCGTCGGCCGGCTGGTCAACGAACGCGCCGCCGCCGATCTCGCGCGCATTACCTCCAGCGGCATCATCTTCCGCGAAGCCGGCAAAGTTGCCGTCAGCACGCTTCCGCTGTTTCAGGAAGCGGAATTCTCCCGGGGCTTTCCTGATCAATTTATTCCCACCGAACTGGCTCTGGGCAACGAGCGATTTCACGCCAGCGCCGTCGAACTCGCCCCGGGCCTGCAGCCCGTAGCGGACATCATTATCCTCAAGTCCCACGGGGAAGCCGACGCGTACCTTCAGCGCCTCAATCATCTGCTCCTCGGCTTGGGCCTCATGGCCATCATCGCTGGCGCCGTGCTCATCTATCTCATTTCTGACACCGTCACCCGCCCCCTCGCCTCCCTCGTCAAGGGTGTTCACGCGCTCGAGCGCGGCGACATGGAATATCCTCTCGAAGCCAGCGGCCACGACGAATTGTCGGAGTTAACCCGCGCTTTCGACAACATGCGCGGCACCTTGCGGCGGAATGATAAGCAGCGCGGGCAGCTCGAAGGCCAGCTCCGCCAGGCCCAGAAGATGGAGGCCCTCGGCCGCATGGCCGGCGGCGTCGCCCACGATTTCAACAACCTGTTGACCGTAATTCGCGGCCACAGCGATCTGCTTCTCGACCGCCTGCAACCAGAAGACGCCCTTTACCGCAGCTCCCAGCAGATTCGCAAAACCTCCGACCGCGCCGCTTCCCTCACTCGCCAGATGCTCGCCTTCAGCCGCATGCAGGTCCTGCAACCCAAGGTCCTCGACCTCAACGAACTCATCGCCGAAATGGGCAAGCTCCTGCGCCGCCTGGTTCGCGAAGACATCGAGTTCAGCCTGCGCCTCGGCGATTCCCTAGGTCGCATCAAAGCCGACCCCGGCCAGCTCGAGCAGGTCCTCCTGAATCTCACCGTCAACGCCAGCGATGCCATGCCTCTGGGTGGCAAACTCACCATCGAATCCCAAAACCTCTTCGTTGACGACGCCAACGCGCATTTTCATTCCTCGGTCGAGCGCGGGGACTACGTTGTCTTAACCGTCTCCGACACCGGCTCCGGCATGGACGCTGCCACCAAGGCCCGCATCTTCGAGCCATTCTTCACCACCAAGGAACCCGGCAAGGGCACCGGCCTCGGCCTCGCCACCGTCTACGGCGTGGTCAAGCAGAGCGGCGGCTTCATCTGCGTCGAATCCAGCCCGGGCAATGGTTCGCGGTTCGTTGTCTACTTGCCGCAAACCTTCGAGCAGCTCGATTCGCTCCCGCACCTCCCTGAAGTCAAGGCGACCGTCGTCGGCCGCAAAACCGTTCTCGTCGTCGAGGACGAGCGCGAAGTCCGCGAACTCGCCTGCGAATTTCTCAAATCCGCTGGCTACAGCGTTCTTACGGCCGAGGACGGCTCCGAAGCCCTCGAAATCGCGAAGCGTTTTGGTAAATCCATCAACGTCGTTCTGACCGACATCGTCATGCCCAAAATGCGCGGCCCCGCGCTGGCCAAGCGCCTCAAAACTCTGCTCCCCCACGTCAAAATCGTCTATATGACCGGCTACCTCGAACAATCCGCTCCCGACGACGACTTCCTCCAGGACGCGTTCTTTCTCCAAAAACCCTTCTCCCGCGAAAGCGTAGTCGGCCAAGTCGGCGAATCCCTCAAAGACGCCCCACTCCCCAATAGCCTCTCCAAGCCCAAGCCCCTCGCCGAATCCCTCCCCGTCTAGCTATCTCGGGCACGGCCCGTCGCAGGTGCGGTGTTTATTTTTCTGTTTTCCTCCGGCAGTCCGATCTTCCTCACCAACTCCGCAAATCGCGGATCCGAACGAATGCGCTCGAAGCACCAATACGAGTTAATAAACATCAGTCCGCCGTCGCGATTTTGATAAGCCCTCTCCATCCAATCAAACGCCTCGTCCTTCTCCTCCAGGCCCGAATAAATGATCGCAATTTCCAGCGCCAGATCCGGCCGTTCCCGGGAATCCTGCCTCAGTCGCCGAATAATTTTTTCCGCATTCGTCCGGTCGTGCGTCATTGCATAAACCCAGCCCAGGCCCGATAACGCCCATTCATCCTTGCTGTCCATGGCGACGTCCTTTTGGTATTCGGCGAGCGCTTCCGGATACATCTGTTTCCCCGAATACGCCAACCCCAGAAAGTAGTGTGCCAGCCGGAAATCAGGGTCCAGATCCATCGCTTCATGCGCTTTTTGTACGGCTTCGTCGAATCTCCCCGCCGCACAAAGCAAGTCCACAGTGTCCGTTCTGATAATGATCGACAGCGGATCGGCTTTCCGCGCCAATTCAATCTCCGCGAGCGATTCGTCCCGGCGTCCTTGCACCATCAACCAGTAGGCAAACCATTGATGGCCTGTCGCGTAATTCGAATTCAACTCGATCCCCCGCCGGAATTCCTTTTCCGATTCCTTCCAGTTCCATTCATAATGCATCTCCACAAATGCCAGCGACGCGTGGGCCTCCGCGAGCGAGTCATCCAGCTTCAACGCCGTCAGCGCCGCCTCCTTCGCCCGCGGCATCGCCACCCGCCGCGGCATTTCGGCGTTCGGCCACGATCCCAGCAGCGCGTAGGCATCCGCAAGCCCGCTGTACGCCCGCGCGTACTGCGGATCCCGAGCGATCGCCTGGTTAAAATAGTCGATGGCTTTCAAATACGCTGCCTCGTTGCGCTTGTTCCAGAAGTACCGCCCCTTCAGATACATCTCGTATGCCTCCGGATCCACCGGGCGCGCCATCGCCAGCCGCGCGGTTTCCGCCGGAGTCAAGCGCAGCCGGATTTCTCGCGCCACCTCTCCGGCCACCTCGCTCTGCAGCTCCAAGATATCTTTCAAGTTGCGGTCGTATTCTTTGGCCCACAAATGCGTCTGATCCTTCACCTGAATCAATTGCGCCGTGATACGCACCCGTTCTCCATCCCGGCGCACGCTTCCTTCCAAAATGTAGTCCACTCCTAGCTCTCGAGAGATTTGCCGCACATCTTTATGCGAGTCTTTATATTTCATCGCGGATGTCCGGGCGATCACCCCCAGCCGGTTCGGCTCCAGGCTCCCTAATCGCGTGATCAGTTCCTCGGTCAAGCCGTTGCTCAAGTATTCCTGTTGCGGATCGCCGCTCAGATTTTCAAACACTAATACGGCCAGCATCACTTTCCCGCTGCTCGCCGGGGCCGTATTCCAGATTCGCCCGCGCGCCACGTAAGCAACGACGCCGACGGCCAACAAGACACCGAGCGTAAGTCCAGTCATCCCACGGAGATTCACCCGGGTGGGGGCTACTCCAGACACTGCCGCTGGTCCCGTGCGTGCCGGTGCAATCTGAATTTCGTCGCCGCTCGCATCAATCCGCTGCACGTTGTGCGTGAATCGGTAGCCACGACGTGGAATGGTTTCGATGTACGCGCTTCCGTCCGGCGCCGCTCCGAGAATTTTTCGCAAACAGGAGATGTTTTGGACCAGGGTACCTTCCTCGACAAACGTGTCCGGCCAAACGCGCTTGAGAAGTTCGTCCTTTTCCAGGATATGTCCGCTGTGTTCGACAAGCTCCAGCAACGTCTCAAAGGCCTTGGGTGTCAGCGACACCGGATGGCCATCGGACAACAGAACCCGCTCAACTGGGTCCAGCCGAAAGCGGCCGAAATCAAAGAAGCGCTTTGTTTTCTCTGGCATGGCAGCTTTGAGAACTCTTTGAGAAATATTTCAGTGCTTCCGCAGGACATTCGCACTGCTTTTCGTGCATTTTGCGGGGATTACGGGACGGCAGTGTCGGCTTCCGAAGCCAGTAATGCCAGCCATCCTAACAGAAAACCATTGTGAGGACTACTCGCGGTGGCCGAGCAGGCAATCGTAGTGTCGCCCATATCGGAGTGAGAGGAAAATTCGATGTCGTCACAGAATCTTGACGCTCTGAGGCGGGGAGAAGAAAAATCAGTGGTAAGGATTCGGCGGACCCGCATGGCTGGCGTTAGTGTATCCATAGCCTGCGCAGTCTGTTCACTGTTCGCGATGGCTTTGGCGCCATCAGCGCTCGCGCAAACCGCTACATACATCTACACTGGAATGCCTTTCACGGGTTGTGCCTTCCACGGGTGCTCCTCCGGTGCGACCCGAATTACAGGCTCATTCACAGTCGCTAAGCCACTCCCCAATAATTTATTCACATTTTCCCCAGGATGTTCACAAGGGAAGCCGGGTTGCGCCCCACAATTTGTGCACATTTTTCCACTTTCTTTTAGCTTTACCGACGGCACCACGATCTTTACCGAGAAGAATGCATTCGTTGACCCGTCGGCTGGCCAACCCACCTTTGAATTTATTACAGATGCTCAAGGTGAGATACTCGATTGGGGGATCGATTTGGAAGTCAATCCCTCGGGTGTTCTCAACACGGGAGAGGAGATAGACACCTTCGGCGGGTGTGAAGCGAACCCATCGCATCCTTGTAACAGCCCCAGTGACATAAATGTGGGAAATGATGATTCTATTCCTAACTTTATCGGGAACGTGGCATCCTTTAACTCTGTTCCTGGAACCTGGAAGCGCGCAGGATTCTCTCTCCTCGACCCCGTGCCTTCGTTTGGTCACACATCTTTGCTCAATGGTCCGCGAATCACAACAAACACGGACCTTTTGGCTGCCAGCACGCAAATTGTAAATGGGGCCGCCGCAGACGGGGCGACCCAGGTAGTCGTGCGTTTTGCCGACAAAGGCGGGAACGTCGGTGACCAGGTTGAATTCACTTTGTACAATGACCAAGACGTTCCGGCCGTGAGTAATTCCCAAACCGAGGATGGTTATCTCAGTTCGCTGGATGGAACAGTCACCGGTAACACGATAACTGCGTTCACATTTGGGACTGCAACTTCGACTGATCCACCAATGGCTTTTGCGATTTACCACGCCCCCATCGACTTTGTTCGGCCCAATAACCAAAATGATCCAGCCGCGACGCACCGCGCGGTAACAATTCGGATTCAGAATCTGCCCGGTGTTACGGGCAACGTGTTTGACTTCACGGGCAACGTGCAGGTTGTGAGACCGCCCGTTGCCCTGATCCATGGCATCTGGAGCGACCGCAGTACATGGGACTTTTTCGCCCCTCTAGTCTCCTCGAACGGACAATCTGATTCACGCTTTCAGATCTATCGTATTGATTACAAGGAGCACAATGGGGATCACGTTGACACCATCGTGAGTTCGCCCGGCGGCCCCATCGACCAGCTCCTATCGGATCATGCCGACTTCAAGGTTCGACTCAACGTAGCTGCCATCCAGTTCGACGTCGTGGCCCACAGCATGGGTGGATTGGTGACACGGGACATGACACTCGATCAACGGTTCCTGGCAGATTCGAACTTCAACGAGGGACTCGTCCACAAGCTCATTACCATCGGCACTCCGCACAATGGGAGCCCGCTTGTAAACGAATTGAATGCGAGTGACATCGTATGCAAAACGCTATTTGGTCTCGCTGGGCAGAAGGTAGCTGGCGCGGTGCAGGATCTCAGCGTGGGAAGTTCCTTCCTGGCAAAAGTCAACGGCTCGCCGCTGCCCTCTCTGCTCAAAGCTCATGCGATCGTTGGCATCGCGGACCTAACTCAACAAACAGTCTCCCAATTGGGGCTCGGCCTGATTACTAAGTTCGTGTGCAAGAACGTTTTGCCCCTTGGCTATTTTGTATTATATCTTGGGGACGACAGCGACTTGTTGGTTCCTGAGTCCAGCCAGCATTTCAACTTTTTCCCAGCAACTACATTCGAGAAGATCTCCGATACAATCCATTCAGTAGCACCCCTTGTTTTCCCTGTCGGACCGGACGAATTGAACCGAGTCATAATGTTTCCCGCAACTAATATTCTCAACCCAGTGCCAACAAGTGATCCGACGATTGATCCGAATCGCGTGATCAACGGGCTCAACACTCCGATCAGTGATAGTACGTATTTTGCGGACATCAAACCGTGAAAATGACCAGGAGGTGCAGCAATGAATAACTCGAGCAAGGTTTCGAGCCGGATTTTTAGAGCGGCACAGGTCTCAGTTATCTTGATGCTCACCAGCGGCCTCTCACTAGGCCAGCAAACCATCACAATTACGAGCCCGACGAACGGTACGAGGGTAACTCCCGGCCAGACCATAACGATTCAGGTTTCCACTGCTTCTGGCGCCTCTTTCATCGCTGTTCAGGTCGTGGGGGAAGACATCGGTTTTGCGCCCCCGCTCACTGCGCCGCCGTATTCGTTCACTCTCACGGTCCCGTCCAATGTGGTCGGTCCCAGGAATCTCACGGCTCTGGGGATAACCTCTCCTGAAAATGGAGTCTTTTCTCCATCAGTCGTGATCGACTCTGAGACCGACGCCATTGCAACGGCTCTGCACCTCAATATTAGCCGAATTTTTTTCCAGCGCTCGGGCCAACAGATGCCTCTCAACGTGACTGCCACTTTCACGGATGGCACCAGCCTGGACATCACGAAATCTTCCCTTATCTCCTACAGCTCTGCGGATAGCAGTATCGCGACTGTAGATCCTAATGGTCGGGTGACCGCTGTCGGGCCTGGCGTGACAATGCTGAACGTCAATTATGGAACTTTGTCGGTTCAATTGAAGGTTTCTGTACCTAATTCCATCCGAGGAGATCTTAATGGAGACGGGCGAGTGGACAAGGATGACCTGAACATCATCTTAGCCGCCCTTAACACACTCTCTACGGGACCGCATGACGCCCGAGACCTCAATGGGGACGGCATAATCAATGCGCTGGACGCGAGAATTTTGGTAACGTTGTGCACCTCGATGGGTTGTGCAACACATTAGTCTTCCGAACATAGGAGATTGCGATGAGGAAAATCATTCTATTTGTCGCGATTCTGGCTGTTGCGATGGCCGGGGCGGGACCAGCCAAAGCAAACACAGTAGGGCTGAGTGTAAGCTCAGCGACAGTAACGCTGGGTACCACGGCGACCGTCACTCTCGATATCACCGGGCTTGGGAATGGCACAGCACTCGGGACTTTCGATCTAAACGTCGGTTTTGATCCTGGAATCCTCGGTTTCTCGTCAGCAATCTACGGGGACCCCCATCTGGGTGATCAGTTGGACCTGGAAGCCCTTGGAGCACTCACGAACACCACCCCCGGAGTCGGCACCGTGGAGCTCTTCGAATTGTCGTTCGATTCGGCCGCTGTTTTGGCGAGCTCGCAGGCCACCAGCTTCACTCTGCTTACACTGGATTTCAATCCTCTTGGCCTGGGTCAATCTGCACTCCCAATTTCAATTAATGCATTGGGCGATCAAAACGGCAATTCCGTAAATGCCACCACGCTTGACGGGAGGGTCACCGTCAATCCCTCGACGGTCGCTGCGCCGGAGCCGGGAACAGTCCTGCTCCTTGGGAGTGGCTTGCTGGCGCTTGTTGGGGCAGCTCGAAAAAGAATATTCCACTGATCGCCTTATTTCTTCTACCCTGCGGCGCGTCGGCTTGAACAATATGGCAACGCGGAGCAACTCCGTCATGATCTCTCCAGATTCCCGCGGCCGCTCTTCCCTTGGAGTGCGGCTTGCCTTGAGCCTGCTGAAGGGAGGAAAGCCTCCGCTTTTGTGGACTTGCCCCAAACCACGTAAGTAATTCACTCACCATAACGCCAATCCTTCATACTCCCACTCTTACCTCCAACTCCTCCACTTTGCGAATCAAACCAGAAAACGTACAATCACTCGACTCTTCCGCCTTCCTGGAGAATCGTCCATGAACATCCGTTGCGTCGTCACTGGCCGCAACTCCTCCGGCAAATCCATCTTCGTCAAAGACGCCTCCGTCGAACCCATCACCCTCTCGCTCCTCCCGGGCTTCGAATTTCACCGCCTCTGGGGTGGCGACTCCATTCCAAAACTCCCCAGCGACGGCACGCCTCCCCCTCATCCCCGTTACTTCCCTCCCGCCGGGGGTTTCCGTTTCGCCTTCTTCACCATCCCTCCTGGAACTAACAAAATTCCCAACAACACCGATCTCGTCGCCGCCTTCGCTGAAATCCAGTCCAAACTCCCCGGCATGGCCGAAGTCCTCGAACCAATGCATCCCGGCATGCACACCACCGACACCGTTGACTTCGACGTCGTCCTCTCTGGCGAAGTCTATCTCGTCCTCGACGACGGCGCCGAACTCCTCCTCAAAGCCGGCGACTGCGTCATCCAGAACGGCACCCGCCACGCTTGGCAAAATCGCTCCTCCAAAGATTGCGTCATCGCCGTCGCTCTCATTGGTGCTACGCTCAGTCGCTGATTGATTTCCAGACAGGCCTCATTGGTTACCAGACAGCCGAAAGGTATGCGGGTGAATCAAATCAAGTTCCAATCACTTACCATCGCTCTCATCGCCGGAGCGTTTTTTCTCGCCTCCGCAGCCTCTAGTCAGGCTCCGTCCACAAATTCGAGTTCACTCTCCGAGCCTCCTCCCTACTGGGCCTTCGCCGTTAATCCTCCCGCCTCCCCATCCGACTCTCCTGCCAAACCCGACGACGGCACACCGCTCCACGTTCCCGGCAGTAGACTCGCCTTCACCAATTCGCAAGTCCACGACTACTTCAATGTCCCGGACTGGCATCCCTCCAGTCACCCTCCCATGCCGGATATCGTCGCCCATGGCCGAGCCCCCGAAGTCTATGCCTGCGCCTACTGCCACCTCCCCAACGGCCAGGGCCGCCCGGAAAATTCCAGCCTTGCCGGCCTTCCGGCCGCATACATCGTCCAGCAACTCACCGATTTCAAAAGCGGCGCGCGAAAAAGTTCCGACCCCGACCTGTTACCCGTCAGCAAAATGATCTCCTTCGAGACCAAAACCACTGACGCAGAAATCCAGTCCGCCGCCGCCTACTTTTCCACCCTGAAACCAAAACCCTGGATCCGCGTCGTCGAAGCCAAATTCGTTCCCAAAACCCACGTTGCCGGATGGATGCTCGTCGTCTCCACGCCCCATGAAATGGAGTCGATCGGCGATCGCATCATCGAGACCCCTGAAAATCTCGATCGCACCGAACTTCGCGACGACGCTTCCCCATTCCTCGCCTACGTCCCTCCCGGTAGCCTCAAACGAGGCCGCGCCCTCGTCACCACCGGCGCCAACGGCAAAACCATTTCCTGCTCCACCTGCCACGGCCCAAATCTCAAAGGCCTCAAAAACGTGCCCTCTATCGCCGGGCGTTCTCCCAGCTACATCGTCCGCCAGCTCTACGACATGCAAAGCGGCGCCCGCGCCGGCGCCAACTCTCAACAAATGAAACCAGTCGTCGCCAATCTCTCCCTCGAGGACATCATCGCCATCGCCGCCTACACCTCTTCGCTCGAACCTTGAACCCCGGCATCCTTTCCGCATCGTTATATTTTGACTGGCACCTCTTCCGGTGGTAAGAATATTCCCGGGTTCACACGCGCTGAAATACACTCGCTCCAACCTTCCCGGGTTTTTCGGCGCGCTCTTTCTTCAACTTTGTTTGAACTTGCCGTTTCTCTGAGGAGGATTCATGAAAAATATTTGGCTGGCTATCACGTTGCTCTCCCTGCTGGCGCTCCCCGCATTTGCCCCCGCGTTTGCCAACGATAAAGAGGATAAAGAAGAAGATCGCGTCGAAAACGCAGGCAAGGTCTTCAAGGAAATTCTCGACGCTCCCGACAGCATTCCCCAGGACATCCTCGACAAGACCAAATGCGTCGTCATTCTTCCTTCCGTCCTCAAGTTCGCCATCGGCATTGGCGGCAGCTACGGCCGCGGCGTCATGACCTGCCGCGGCGGCAGCGATTTCCAAGGCCCCTGGGGCCCCCCCACGATGATGGCTCTCGAAGGCGGCAGCGTCGGTCTGCAACTTGGCGGCGACGCCACCGATTTCGTTCTCCTGCTCATGAGCTCGCGCTCCGCCGAAAGCATCCTCAGCAGCAAGGTCAAGCTCGGCGCTGACGCCAGCGCTGCCGCCGGCCCCGTCGGCCGAGCGGCTTCCGCGGAAACGGACGTTGCCCTGCGAGCGGAAATCCTTTCCTACTCTCGCTCTCGCGGACTCTTCGCCGGCGTCTCTCTCGAAGGCTCCACGCTCCGCCCCGACAACAGTGCCAACAAAAAACTCTACGGCAAGGAAGTAACCGCCAAAGACATCGTCTTCAATAAGGCCGTGCCCGTCCCGCCCAGCGCAAAAACCTTGCTGGCAACGTTACAAAAGGCCTCCCCCAAAAACAAAAGCACAAAGTAGTTTGACTTCCTAACCCCAAAACGAAAATGGCCGGTCTCCACGACCGGCCATCTTTTATCTTCTCCACAACCCGGTAATTTTACGGCGCGGGCCGCTCTTCTCTTCTCTGCGTACTCTGCGCTCTCCGCGTACTCAGCGTTATCTTCTCTCCTTTTCTCCTAACAACACCCGCTCGACGGCAACCCCTCCCCCACCGCCGGTGGCCCAAACGCCTCCTGCGGTATCGGCTCCCCATGCAGCGTCTGCCAGCACCGCCGCGCCACATTCAGCAGCACCAGCACCACTCCCGTCACGAAGATCGCCATCAGCGTCGAATCCAGGTATCCCTGAAACACGAAGCCAGGCTTCTTCGTCAGCGGCCAGAAAATATTCTTGATCGAAAGCACTCCCGCCGTCAGCGTAGTCGTGCCCACAAACAGCATCGGCGCCACCGTAATCCACGCGTACTTCGCCTTCCCCATATTGATAAGGAACGCCGTTCCCACCGCCAGCGCAATCGTCGCCAGCAACTGGTTCCCCGTGCCAAACAGCGGCCAAAGCGTCGAAATGTTTCCCGTGTAAATCAGATAGCCCCACGCCAGCACCACAAAAAACGTGGTCACCATATTTCCCGGCTGCCACGCGTGATTCGCGAACGGTTTGTGCACCTTGCCCAAGAGTTCCTGCAAAACATACCGCGCCACGCGCGTTCCGGTATCAATCGTCGTCAAAATAAACAACGCCTCAAACATAATCGCGTAGTGATACCAGTAACCCATCAGCCGCGTCATCCCCGGAATCCCCCGGAAAATCTGCGCCATCCCCACCGCCAGTGAAACCGCTCCGCCCGTCCGCCCCGCCAGTTTTTCCCCCACCTCGCTTGAGAAAAGATCCAGGTTCACCGTGTGCAGACCCAACTTTGCAAACGCTTCCGCCGGCACATTGATCCCGAAATAATCGCCCGGGAACAGCGAGCACGCCGCGATCAGCGAGAGCACCGCCACCAGGCTCTCCGCCACCATCGCTCCATACCCAATGAACCGCGCGTCGCACTCCTTGTTCAGCATCTTCGGCGTCGTCCCCGAACTCACCAGCGAATGAAATCCGGAAATCGCGCCGCACGCAATCGTCACGAACAAAAACGGAAACAGCGTGCCCTTGATAATCGGCCCCCCGCCATGCACATACTGCGTCAATGCCGGAAACTTGATATCCGGATGCACGATAAACACGCCAACCACCAGCAGCGCAATCGTTCCCAATTTTACGTACGTCGACAAATAATCCCGCGGCTCCAGCAGCAGCCACACCGGCAGCACGGACGCCACGAATCCGTAAATCGCCATCAGGTACGTGATCTGATGCGGCGTAAATGTCAGCGACGACGCCCACTGCGTCCCCGCGAACCAGTGCCCGCCCCACACGCTCGCAAGCAGCAGCACAACGCCAACCGTGCTCGGCACCCCAACCTTGATCTGCCCGGGCGTGCTCTTGAACATGTACAACCCCATGAAGATCGCGATCGGAATCGTCATCCCGATCGTGAACACGCCCCACGGACTGTTCGACAGCGCATTCACCACCACCACTCCTAGTCCGGCGAGCGTCACCAGCAAAATCAGCAGCACCGCAAACATCGCCACCAATCCCGTAAACTCGCTCACCTCCGTCCTCGCCACGTCCGCCAGCGATCTCCCCTTGTGCCGCACCGAAGCCACCAGCACGATGAAATCCTGCACGCATCCCGCCAGCACCGCTCCGATTAAGATCCAAAGAAACCCCGGCGCAAATCCGAATTGCGCTGCCAACGTCGGTCCCACCAGCGGCCCCGCCCCGGCAATCGCCGCGAAGTGATGCCCGAACAATACCCACTTCGGTGAAGGCACATAGTTATGCCCGTCCTCGTACGTGTGCGCGGGCGTCTCGCGCCGGTCGTCCAGCGCCAGCGCTTTTGCCGCGATAAATGCGCTGTAATACCGGTATCCAATCGCGTACACGCAAAGCGCCGCCAGCAGAACTGGGAAAGTGTTCATTGATTTTGCCTCGAAGTTCGCACTCGTCTTTCAGTCAACTCCTCGCGGAGTCCCCTCAGACCGAAATCTGTAGTCCTTCTATCACAACTCCCCCCACCCAGCGTCAAGATTTTTCCCCCGTCCGCCGCGGCGGACGGGCCGCTCCGACTTTGGAGTGCGGCTTGCCCTGAGCCTGCCGAACGGGTGGCTCTGCCACCGCTTTTGCAATGTCAACCCAGCCACCCAATCAATTTTCGAACGAACACTCAGGCCCCACGCGGGCTTGCCTTCCATCCCTCCCCCTCCTATCACAACCCCCTCCTCCCGCTGTACACTCTTCCTACTGTTTCCCCGCCTTGGGTTCCAAATGAAACGCATTCTCATCATCGAGAACGACCCGGACATCGTTGCACTCGTCCGCTACAAGTTGGGGAAAGCGGGTTTCGGCGTCACCGAACCCGCCGACGGCGTCGCCGGTCTCGCTGCCCTAAAGAAAACGCCTCCCGATCTTTTGCTCCTCGATACCTTGCACCCGGGCTTTTCCGGACTTCAAATTCTCGCCGAAATCCGCCAGGACACTTTGCTCCATCGCTTGCCCGTCGTCATGCTCTCCGCCCGCTGTGGCGAAGCCGATCTCGTCGCCGCCTTCGAAGCCGGCGCCGATGATTACGTCACCAAACCCTTCAGCCCGCGCGAACTCGTCGCCCGCGTGAAGCTTCTCCTCTGGCGCGCCGAGCCTCCCGCGGAATCGCGCCAAGCTCTCAAATTCGACGAGCTGCTGATCGATCTCGATTCCAGTCGCATCACCTGCTTTGAAAAGCCCGTCCCCACCAGTCTTCTCGAGTTCCGGCTTCTCTATCACCTCGCTTCGCACCCTCGTCGTGTCTTCACCCGCGAGGAACTCCTCTCCACTGTCTGGGGCGGCGAACAGTTCGTCACCCCGCGATGTGTTGACGTCTGCGTCCGCCGCCTGCGCGAAAAAATCGAAGCCGATCCCGATCATCCGCGCTTCTTGAAGACCGTCCGCGGCTCCGGCTACCTCTTCGAATCCCGCAGCAACTCATCGCGCACCGATTCCTAGGTCCCTGCCCAGTCAATTCCCCTTATCGCTAACCAATCGCCACTTAAACGACGAGCCTCGCTACTACCAGTACTCACCTCCGTTGCCCTCGAAACTTCGCCTTTTCTCCTTATTTCTCAAAGGAATTCTTGACATCCGCCGCGGACAAGTATTAAGTACGGTGCGTTTGGGGTCCCGTTCGTGTTCGATTACCTGACCTACACATCAATTGTGGGTCACAGGGGGGTGTTCGTAATGTTCGGGAATCTACGTGGGGCAGTGGTGTATCTAGTTGTACTTCTCGCCGCATCCTTGGCCTGGTCTGGACTTGTGGCCGCTCAGCAGCAAGCAGCAAATTCGCAGGCTGCCAGCCCGCTCGTCCGCGTTCTTCAGGCAAAGGGCATTCTCACTCCAGAAGAAGTTGCGCAAATTAACCAGGCATCGTCTGCCAGCGATGCCGATCAGCGGCTCGCAAAACTCCTCGTCTCCAAGGGAGTCATTTCGCAAGCCGACTACAACCAGATGATGGGTGCTCCGGGAATGGTGAACGCTTCGGCCGCCAATTCCGCCGGCACCAGTATGATTCCCGCCATTTATCGCGTTCCGGCAGGTGCGCCGTCTTCTCCAAGTGCTTCCGCTCCTGCCGCTGGTTCAACCTCCAGCCCGGTTTCTGCCGCTCTTGACGACGCGCAGCAACAGCAAACTCCGCCCGGACAAACGCCTCCGCAGCAGGCTCCTTCCGTCTCGCCAACCACTCTATCTGCCGCCAATCCCATCCGTGTTTTCCCGGTGGGTGGCATCCCCAAGGGTGATTTGAAAGCCGCCATCAAACTCGGACCCATCGGACTCACTCCCTACGGCTTCCTCAAGGCCACCTTTGTTCACGACAGTTCGTCGCCCGGCGGTGATGATTTCCCGCTTCCCGGCTTTCTCGGCGACACCGGTCCGAACGCCGCGCCGGAGTTCCACGTCAAGGCGCGCTCCACGCGGTTCGGCAACAACTTTGAGTGGCTCGACCCGAGTTCGAGTGTCACGGTCACCGGAAAGTTTGAAATGGACTTCGAAGGAAACTTCAACCGTTCCGACAACCGCAACCTCTCCTCCATTCGCTCCTACAACCCCTCCATTCGCCTCGCTTACGGGCGCATCGACTGGAAACTGGACGACGCCAACACCCTCTCCTCCGTGATCGGACAGGACTGGACCCCGTTCGCGTCCTCAACCCTGCCGAACATGTTGGAAACCACCGGCTTGGGCATCGCCTTTGGCGATCCCTACGAGCGCTCTCCGCAATTCCGCTTTGGTTACACGCATGACTTCGGCAAATTCCAGATCATGCCGGAAATTGCCGTCGTTCTGCCCGCCATCGGCGACACTCCGTCCAACGCGTTCCTTTTCAATCAACTGGGATACGGCGAACGCCAGGGCCCGGACAGCAATACTCCACAGGTCGAAGGCCGCCTCGTCGGTCAGTGGAAACTCGATCGCTCCCCGGGCGTGGCTCCCGCGCAGCTCATATTCAGCTTTGAAGAGGGCCACCGCACCGCCATCGTGTTGGGGGGTACAAACATTCCCTTGGCTCCAATTACAGCCACCAATACCAATGCCGACCTCTACAGGGCCGCATTCCCGACAGGTGTCAGGGTTGGCAGCGACACCAACGGCTGGGACATCGAGTGGCAATTGCCAACCCGCTTCGCCACCCTCATCGGCAAGTACTACAGCGGCAGCGACCTGCGTTACTATTTCGCCGGCCAGCTCTTCTCCAACTACAACGCCACCGGTGGCTTCGGCAATCTGGCGTCCACGCTCTCCATCGACGGCGGCTCGACGGTCTTCTTCGGCACCGTTGGGGGCGTTCCCCGCGTCGTGCCTCAACTTCCGGTCCGCGCCAAGGGCGGCTTCACCCAACTCGGACTTCCCCTTTCGCGCTGGTTCGGTCACGACCCAGAAGGGCGCCACGCCGGCTGGTCGCTCTACCTCATGTACGGCACCGACCAGGCCAACACCGACGATCTTTTGAAGGCGTCTCCCGGCGGCTCGCGCGCTCGCAGCGACATGAGCGTCGGCACCCTCAACTACAAACTCAACAAGTGGGTCTCCTTCGCTTACGAGCAATCTCTCTATCGCACCCGCGCCAACACCTCGGCAACGGCATTTCCGTTGTTTGAGGGCGTTCACCAGCACGAGTGGAGAGACCTCCGCAGTGAAGGCGGCCTAATCTTCAGCTTCTAACCAGCATTTCTCTTCAACTCTCATAGCGGCCCCGACCCAGTCGGGGCCGCTTCTCTTGGTGGGTTCTCGCACGGAACAAAAACTTGTCATCCTGCCTGCCCGCCGGAGGAGGGAGGGGCGCGCCGTTTGCGCCCCGAAGGACCTCAACGCAAACACTCTGCAAAACGTTAACGTCACACTCCTCCGTACTATTTCAACCTCGCAAACAACTCTTCCTTCCACCGCCCATTATCAATCGTCCAAACAATCCTCGCCTTCCGTCCCGCCGCAATCTGCCCCGCCCACACCCCGCGATTCCTCTCATCTCCCGCCACATTCAACCGGTCCACCACCGTCATTCCCCGCGTCAACTCGCTCTCCGTTTCCACATCCCAAAAATGTTCAGACACCGACGTCACGATCGACTCATCCAGCGCCACCGCCATAGCCACGGGATCCGGCAGCGATATCCCATGCTCCCCGGTCTGCTCGTGAAACGCCTCCTGCGCCCGGCTGTTGCATTCAATCGCAAATTTCGCCACCGGCGTCCCGAACCCCATCACCTTCTCGATCTCTTTCAAATTCAGCACCGCTTCGCCGCGGCACAAATGCCAGCCCACCATCTCCACCGGCATCCCGCTTCTCGCCACCACCCGCGCCGCTTCCGGATCGCACCAGATGTTGTACTCCGCCGCCGGCGTCACATTCCCTTCGCAGCACGGCGCTCCTCCCATCACCACCCATCGGCTCACCTTCTTTGCAATCTCCGGTCTCTTCTGCAAAGCAAGCGCCACGTTCGTCAGCGGCCCCAGTGTCACCATCACCACTCCCGCGTGCGCTTCGATCAACTCGACCATCGCCTCCGTCGCGCCCATTTTTTCCGGCGCCCGCCGCGGCGCGGGATACCCGTGATCTCCCAAACCGTCGCGCCCGTGAAACCAGTCCGCGCTCCAGTGCGCTCGCTTCAGCGGTTTCTCCGCACCCGTAAACACCGGCACGCTCGATCCGCAAAGCTCCGCCGTATACAACGCGTTGCGGCTCGCCTGCCGCACGTCCACATTCCCCGCAACGGTCGTAATCCCCACCACCTCAACGTCGGGGTGCCGCAGCGCCATGATCAACGCCACAGCGTCATCCGAAGCCGTATCCGTATCAATCAAAAATTTCCGTTTCATGCGCCGTAGCATACCAAATCCTCAAGCAGCGGCCGCCTTCAGTGCTTGCCCTGACGAAGGAAGGGTGGCCCCGTTCGCCCTTGTAAGGGCGGAGCTTGCTCCGCCCTCTTGGGTTACTCTTCTCCGCGAACTCTGCGCTCTCAGCGTCCTCTGCGTTAATTCTTCTCTTCGTCCTCCCCTATCGGGAACTTTTCCCCCTCCACCCGGGAATACACCTCAGCAGCACGCGCACCACATCCGCGCCCGTTGTCATCCTATGCACCGAAAGATTCTCAATTTCTCCGTCCCCCTCCTCCTCGCCGCTCTTCCTCTCCTCGGCCAGCAAGCCCCTCCCATCACCCTCAACGTCTCAGCCGTCAATCTCCTCGCCACCGTCCGCGACAAACACGGCAACCTCGTCCGTAACCTCTCCAAAGACGACTTCACTCTCGACCAGGACGGCAAGCCCCAACCCATCACCTATTTCGCCAAAGAGTCCGACCTCCCTCTCACCATCGGGCTCCTCGTCGACACCAGCCTCAGCCAACGCCGCGTCCTCGATCAGGAGCGCGCCGCCAGCCGCTCTTTCCTCGATCGCGTCCTGCGCGAAGACAAAGACAAAGCCTTCCTCATCCATTTCGACCACGAGGTCGAACTCCTCCAGGACCTCACGTCTTCCCGTGAAAAACTCCTCGCGGCCATCGATCAAATCCACACGCCACAATTTTCCCAGTCTAGTTCCGGCGGTAGCGGCACCTCCGGTGGCGATGGTGGCGGAAACGGACGCGGCTCGCACGGCCACGGTCACGGCGGCGGCACCCTCCTCTACGACTCCATATATCTCGCTTCCGACGACTTAATGAAAAAGCAGCAGGGCCGTAAAGCCCTCGTCATCCTCACCGACGGCGTCGATCACGGCAGCAAGGAATCTCTCGCCGAAGCCATCGAAGCCGCTCAGCGTGCCGACACCCTCATCTACTGCATCCTCTTCGCCGACAAGGAGGAAGGCCATGGCGGTGGCTTTGGAGGACCCCGCATGGGCGGTGGTGGAATGGGTGGCGGCGGAATGGGAGGAGGAAGAGGCGGCGGTTATCCCCGGCGCACCGAGGAATCACGTCCCGACGGCAAGAAAATTCTCGAGCAAATCGCCAAAACTTCCGGCGGACGTTTCTTTGAAGTCTCCAAGAAAGAGACTCTCGACAAAATCTACGCGGACCTCGACGAGGAACTCCGTAACCAATATGTCCTCGGCTACTCTCCCGGCAAGCCCGACGCCACCATCGGCTATCACAAGCTGCATCTCGCCGTGAAACAAAAGGACCTGCAAGTCCAAACGCGCGACGGCTTCTACCTCGAACCCAAGTAAAGCGTCGTCAAAACAAAAGAGGGGAGGCCTTTGGCCTCCCCTCTTCCCATTTTCCAGTTTCGAATTTCGATTTTCTAATCTAGCGCCCCCCCTGCGCCTCTTTCTGCTTCTTTCTCTCTTCATCCATCCGCTGCACAAACTGCTCGAATTTCGGCAACTGCTCCGGGGTTAGCAACGACCGCACCTGCTCGCGGTTCTTCATCCGCAGCACATCCACTTCGGCATCGCTTTTGTCATGGATCGCCCGGATCTCCGACTGCGCATTCTTGATGATCCCGTCCGCCTTCTGCGCCTGCTCCGCCGTCAGCCCGATCGCTTGCGTCATCTCTGCGATCTTCTTCGCCCGGCGCTCCGCATCCGACGGCGCCGCAGTCCTGGTCGAGGCATAACTCCGCCGCGCCAGGCTGTATCCAAACACGCCGCCCGTCGCTGTTCCCAATATAAACACCAGCGCCAGCCAAATTGCCGCCTTCTTGCGGATCTCCGGGTTCATGGCCGAACCTCGCTCGTCATTCCAAGTCCATCGTCATACGACGTCGGCGCACTCGACGAATCGAACAACATATCGCCGCCTCGCCGCTCCGCGTTCATCCCTTCCGTCTTTCGCAACTCCAGCGCCCAGCTTCCGCCCAGCAACAGCAGCAGCGCGCTCAATGCCACCAGCCGCGGCGCCAGTTTCCGCACGCTGATCCACACACCGTCCCGCGCTTCTTCTTCTCTCTCCCGCGCGCCGATCGCCGCCATCACCCTCGTCGTAAACCACGGCCCCGCTTTCGGCACCGTGATTCCGGCCAGCGCATTCCGCGTTTCCGCAAACTCCTCCAGCGCCGTCCGGCAAGCCTCGCAGCTGCCCGCGTGCTCTTTTTCCGCGCCGGGCAGTTCGGCTCGCCATTCCTCGGCGCTCATCCGTGTATTGCCGCTCGCTGGCAGTTCCTCCAGCGCATCCAGAAAGCGCCGGCAATTCACTTCATCTCGATTCAAGGGGTTCCCCATTCTTTGCTTACCTCTTTTTCTTTTCGATTCCTGTTCTCCCGGGCCCGAAGTCTCCGCCTATCTTCCTGCTGTTCCCCGCCTTCGCCTGGTCCGCTCCGTAATCTTCTGCCGAGCACGGAACAGCCTCACCTTCACCGTGTTCGCATTGATCTCCATGATCTCGGCAATCTCTTCCACTGAAAATCCCTGCACTTCCTTCAGCACCAGCATTGTGCGGTCGCGCTCGTCCAGGCAGCTCATCAACTCCTCCACCTGCTCCCGCGCCGCCAGCCGCTCCGCCGCATCCGGCCTGCCGTCGGACTGCTCCGACGAAGCCTGGTACACCTGTGACTGCTCCTCGCTCAACTCCGCCTCAAACACCAACGGCCGCACCTTCTTTTTCCTCAGCAAGTCCCAGCATTCATTCACCGTTATCTTATACAGCCAGGTGCTGAACGCCGCCCTTTGATCGAACCGTTTTATCGAAAAGTAAGCCTTCAGGAATACCTGTTGGGCTATGTCTTCCACGTCCTCCCGGTTCCTCAGGATGCCGCCCGCCACCGCAAATACCCGGTTTTGGTGCCTCCTGACCAGCTCCTCAAAGGCCTCTTTGTCTTCCTTTTGCGCGCGCCGGACCAGTTCCCGGTCCTCTTCCGCACGTGCGGAGACCCCTCCCTCCGCCGTCCTGGGCTTGCCCAGTCCTGTAAGTGCCAGAGCCACTGGTTTTGGGACGCGTGCCATAGTTCTTTGGTTACGCTAATTTGTTTCCCTTGTCCACTCGGGTGTCCACCCGGGCCTAACCGCCTAGCCTCGCCAATTCCACAGTTTTCCACTAGTTTCGACTTGCTACCTATGACTATCTATGGAATACTCACTTTCATGATTATCGGTGATCGTCTTCGCGCTCTGCGCGAGGAAAAGAAACTCTCCCAGGGTGATATCGAGAAGCGCACCGGCCTGCTCCGTTGTTATATTTCCCGTGTCGAGAATGGCCACACGGTCCCGGCCATCGAGACATTGGAAAAACTGGCGCGCGCTCTCGAATGCCCACTTTATCAACTCTTCTACGATGGCGAAGAGCCGCCTCAACTTCCCAACCTTCCCAAGCGCAAGTCGTCCGACGATATCGCCTGGGGCAGTGCCGGAAAAGAGGCGCGCTATCTCAACAAGCTTCGCCGCTTGCTGAGTAAAGCCGACGAGGAAGATCGCAAACTGCTCCTGTATATGGCCCAAAAAATGGCCAATCGGTAGTTGTTTCGCGATCGACTCCGCGCCCGCGTAGATACAACCAGGACCTGAACGAGCCGCTTTGCCCCTCTGCGCGAGCGGCTTTTTCATTCTTCCTCCGCTCTTCTCAGCGAACTCTGCGTCCTCAGCGCACTCTGCGTGACTCTTTCTCTTCCCTCACTCCCACTCAATCGTGCTCGGCGGCTTGCTGCTCACGTCATACACCACCCGCGTCACTCCCGGCACTTCATTCACAATCCGCGTGGACATCCGCTCCAGCACTTCCCCCGGCAATCTCACCCAATCCGCCGTCATCGCGTCATCCGACTGCACCACACGCACCGCCACCGTCAGACCGTACGTCCGTCCATCCCCCATCACGCCCACGCTGCGCACTGGCAGCAGCACCGCAAACGCCTGCCAAACTTTTTCGTATAATCCCGCCCTCTGGATCTCTTCCACCACAATCGCGTCGGCCTCCCGCAGCGTTTCCAAATCCTTCTTCGTAATCGCGCCCAGCAGCCGCACCGCCAGCCCCGGCCCCGGGAACGGATGCTTCACCAGAATCTCTTCCGGCAATCCCAAATCCTTGCCGATCCGCCGCACCTCGTCCTTGAACAAATCCCGCAGCGGCTCCACCAGCGCAAACGGCATGTTTTCCGGCAATCCCCCCACATTGTGATGCGTCTTGATCGTCGCCGATGGCCCTTTCACCGACACCGACTCGATCACATCCGGATACAGCGTCCCCTGCACCAGAAATTTGATAGCGCCCGCCGCGCTCTTCTGCAGCTTTTCCGCTTCCGCAGCAAAAATGGTAATGAACTCGCGCCCGATAATCTTCCGCTTCTGCTCGGGATCGCTCACGCCTTCGAGCCTCGCGAGGAAATGCTCCGACGCATCCACGCCAATAACCCGCAGCCCCAGCCGCTCGCGATACATCTCCAGCGTGTGCGCAAATTCGTTCTTCCGCAGCAGCCCCGTGTTCACGAAAATATTCGTCAGCCGCTCGCCCATCGCGCGATGCACCAGCACCGCTGCTACCGTCGAATCCACACCGCCGCTCAACCCGCAAATCGCGCGGTGCGTTCCCACCTTCGCGCGGATCGCCTCCACCGTCTCTTCGATAAAAGCCTTCCCACTCCATTTCGGCTCCGCCTTGCACACGCGAAAAAGAAAATTCCGCAGAATATCCGTCCCGCGGTCCGTGTGATTCACTTCCGGGTGAAACTGCACCGCGTACATCTTCCGCTTGTGGTCTTCCGCCGACGCAATCGCATTCGCCGTCTTCCCCGTCAGGTGAAATCCCGGCGGCAGCTCCAGCACGTTGTCCCCATGGCTCGCCCAGATCTTCAGCGTCTCCGGCAGCCCGCCAAGAATATGACTCTCTGCTTTTTCCAGCTTGAAATGCGCCGGCCCGTATTCCCGCCGTTGCACAGGCTCCACTTTCCCGCCCAGGTTCCTCGCCATCCACTGCATCCCGTAGCAAATTCCCAGCACCGGAATTCCCTGCGCCAGCACCGCCGGATCGCACACCGGCGCATCCTTGTCGTACACGGAGCTCGGCCCGCCCGACAAAATAATCCCCGCCGGCTCCAGTTTCCGTATCTCTTCCACCGAAGTCGTGCATGGCAAAACCGAGGAAAACACCTGCTGCTCGCGCACCCGCCGCGCAATCAACTGCGTATACTGCCCCCCAAAATCCAGCACCACAATCCCGCCCCGCTCCGTCTTCAATATCGCCTGTGAATTACTCTGCGCCATCTTCGCGGTTCCTTCCATCAACTCACCTCACCACCTCAGCCACGAGTCTCCAAGATTGTCATCCCGAACCGGCGCCTTTTGCGGGTGAGGGATCTGCTTTTTCTTCTCAGCGCTCTCTGCGTCCTCGGCGTACTCTGCGTTATCTCTTCTTCTCTCTCTCTTCACCCCACCACAACATTCAAAAGCTTATCCCCCACAAAAATCACCTTTCGCACCGTCTTCCCCGCCAGATGCACCGCCACACCCGCATCTGCCTGCGCGCGCTTCATCACCTCATCCTGCGAAGCCCCAGCCGCCACCGTCACTCTCCCCCGCACCTTCCCATTCACCTGTACCGGAATCTCCACCTCATCCTCTTTCGCCAATTCCTCATTTATCGCCGGCCATCCCACCACCCACAATCCATCCGTGTGCCCCAGCATCTCCCACAACTCTTCCGCCAAATGCGGCGTCATCGGCGCCAGCATCAGCGTAACCAGCTCCAGCACTTCCTTCTGCACCGCCGGCCGCACTCCGTCATCCAATGGCTCCGCCGCATAAATCGCATTCACCAACTCCATAATCTGCGCAATCGCCGAATTAAAATGCCACCGCGTTTCAAAATCCTGCGTCACCCGCTGCAAAGTCTGATGCGCCTTCCGCAGCAACTCTCTTTCTTTCTCCGTGGGTGCGGTGGGTGCCCCAGGTGCCGAAGTTGCACCTGGGTCTTGCAGTTTCTTCTCAGCGAACACTGCTCTCTCCGCGCCCTCTGCGTTATCTTCTCTCTTCTCTTCACTGGCCACCGGTCGCTGGCCACTGGTCGCTTCCGAGTGCTTCTCCACCAACCGATACACCCGATTCAAAAATCTCCACGCCCCCTCAATACTCTCCTCGCTCCACTCCAGATCCTTCTCCGGCGGCGCCGCAAACAACGTATACAGCCGCCCCGTATCCGCCCCGTACTTATCCGCCATCTCTTCCGCGCCCACCACGTTCCCGCGCGACTTCGACATGGCCACCCCGCCCTTTTGCACCATCCCCTGCGTAAACAGCCGCGCGATCGGCTCGCTGTGCGTAACCAATCCCAAATCCCGCATCACCTTGCACCAGAACCTCGAATACAGCAGGTGCAGAATCGCGTGCGTGATCCCGCCGATATACTGGTCAATCGGAAACCAATACCCCGCCTTCGCCGCGTCAAACGGCGCCTTGTCATTTTTCGGATCGCAATACCGGTAGAAATACCACGACGAGTCCACGAACGTATCCATCGTGTCCGACTCGCGCCGCGCCGGCCCGCCGCACTTCGGGCACTTCACATTCACAAACTCCGGATCCGTCGCCAAAGGCGATTCCCCTTCGCCCGTCAACTGCGGATTCGCCGGCAGCAGCACCGGCAAATCCTTGTCCGGCACCGGCACCATCCCATCCTTCTCGCAATAAATCACCGGGATCGGCGTGCCCCAATACCTCTGCCGCGAAATTCCCCAATCCCGGAGCCTAAAAATTGTCTCCTTCTTCCCAAACCCCTTCGCCTCCGCATCCGAAGCCATGCGCTCAATCGCGTCCTCACTCTTCAGCCCCGAGTACGGCCCTGAATTCACACTCACTCCGTATTCGGTAAAAGCGGAGGGTGCCCCAGGTGCCGGTTTTGCACCTGGGTCTTGGGTTTTCTTCTCAGCGAACTCTGCGCTCTCCGCGCCCTCTGCGTTATCTTTTTTCTTTCCGATCTGTTCGACCACCACTGGCACCGGCAACCCAAACTTAGTCGCAAACTCAAAATCCCGCTCATCATGCGCCGGCACCGCCATAATCGCCCCGGTCCCATACTCCAGCAGCACAAAATTCCCCACCCAAATCGGAACCTTTTCACCGTTAAACGGATTCACCGCATACCGCCCCGTGAAAAATCCATCCTTCTCCGCGGTAGCGATATCCTCCGTCTTCACCGACGATACCTTCATCTCCGCCAACTTCTTCTCGCTCTTCGCCTGCTCCGGCGTCCCTGCAATCAACCGTGCCACCAGCGGATGATTCGGCGCCAGCACAATCGCGCTAGCCCCATAAATCGTGTCGATCCGCGTAGTAAAAATCTCAATCTTGGTAGCGCCGGCATCCTGCCGGCCAGCGTTCTTCTCGTCCCTCTTCAGCTGTGGGCTGTCGGCTGTAGACTGTAAGCTGTCTATCTCAAACCAAACCTTCGCCCCAATCGACTTCCCAATCCAATTCCGCTGCATCGCGATAACGCGATCCGGCCAGCCACCCTCCAACTGCTTCAAATCATCCAGCAACTGTTCCGCATACGCCGTCGTCTTCAAAAACCACTGCTCAATCTCCCGCGCTTCCACGCGAGTATCTTCATGCCGCCAGCAATACCCGCCGTTCACCACCTGCTCGTTCGCCAGCACCGTGCAGCATTTCGGACACCAGTTCACCCGGCTCTTTTTCTTGTACGCAATTCCCCGCTCCAGCATGCGCAGGAAAAACCACTGGTTCCACCGGTAATATTCCGGCTCGCACGTGGAAATTTCTCTTCGCCAGTCGTACGAAAACCCAAAACGCCGCAGCGTCCTTTGAAATTCCGCAATGTTGTTGTTGGTCCAGGTCCGCGGATGCGTCCTGTTCTTGATCGCCGCGTTTTCTGCCGGCAGGCCAAACGCGTCCCACCCCATCGGGTGCAGCACGTTGAACCCGCGCATTCGCTTCACTCGAGCAACCACATCTCCAATCGTGTAGTTGCGCATGTGCCCCATGTGCATCGTCCCCGAAGGATACGGCAGCATCTCCAGCACATAGTATTTGGGTTTCTTGCGCTTCTCTTGTGGCACAGCCATTCCTGGCTGTGCTCGTGGGGTTTCCTTCTCGGGTGTTTCTTCGAGTTCCGCTTCCGTCTCAAACACGCGGTGTTCTGCCCACCGCTTCTGCCACTTCGCCTCAATCTCCTGCGGCTTGTAGTCCCCCACGCCCGATTATCCCTCTCGCTCTCGAGTTTTTCGCCTTTCCTTCCGTCCCAACTCTTCTCAGCGCTCTTTGCGTTCTCAGCGAACTCTGCGTTAACTCTTCTTCTTACTCTTCACCGCCGGCAAATGCCGCGAACTAGCAAACTTCTTCCCCTTCTTCTCCAATTCCTTCTTCTGCTTCTTCATCGCCGAAGTCATCATTGAAAAACCCTTCTCCGCCACCGGCCCTTCAACCCCCGCCAACTCCCACAACTTCGCCACATTCTTCCGGTCATCCCCCGGATCGTCAATCGGCGTCTCCAGCAAAAACGCCCGCCCCGCCAATCCCATCGGCGGCAAACTCCCCAGCCGCGGCTGCCGCAAGATCCGCGCGAACGCTTCCGCCCCAATCTTCCCGTGCCCGATATGCTCGTGCCGGTCCACGCGCCCGCCGAGTGCAATCTTCGAATCGTTCACATGAAACACCGGCACATTTTCCAATCCAATAATCCGGTCAATCGTTTCGATCGTCTGCTCCAGCCCCTTCTCGCTCTTGATGTCATACCCCGCTGCAAACAGATGGGCCGTATCCAGGCAAACCGCCGCCTTGATTTCCCGCAACCCGCGCACAATCGCCGCCACTTCTTCCAGCCGCGAACCCACCGCCGTCCCCATCCCCGCGGTGTTCTCAATCAAAATCCGCATCTTCTCCTGCGGCACGCGCCGGGCCGCCTGCTTCACACTGTCGATAATCGTGGCAATTGCCTGCTCCGTCGACGATTCCCCGCGCGACCCCGGATGCACCACCACAAAGTCCGCACCCAGCTCCCGCCCGCGCACCAACTCCTCGTGAAACGCCTGGATCGACCGCGTCCGGAGCATCGGCTGCGACGCCGCCAGATTGATCAGATAATTCGCGTGGATCACCAGCGGCCCGAGGCCCAACTCTTCCCGCCGCTCGCGAAACGCCTTCACATCCGAAGCCGGTATCCGCACATTCGCCGTCTGCCACATCCGCGGGCTAGCCGAAAAAATCTGCAGTGCATTCGCCCCCAGCTTGTGGGCAGACTCCAGCGCATTCAGATAGCTCCCCGAAATCGACGTGTGAATGCCGATCCGCAGGCTCCCGTCCATCCACGCCGGCGGCCCCGGCTCAACCACCGGCTGCGGAATGTACTCGTCATCCGCCTCAAACTTCGTATTCTCAATCAATGGAAATTCAGCCATCCCAGCCACAACTTTCTCCGTAGGGGCGGCTTTACGCCGCCTTCTTGCTTTTACCCAGCCAAGTTTAAACCTCCATTCTACCACACCGCCCAAATTCGCCTCTCCGCTCTGGCTCCTCGACTTTGTAGCGGCCGCCGTCCGCGGCGGGCGCTTTGCTTTGATTGCTGAAGCCCAACTCCGCTTTCACACCTCTCATTTTTTTCTTCTACAAGAGAAGTTTTCCACTACACTCTTTTTTAAGAACGAACATTTTCCAGATTCCTTTGAGGAGGGCGATGATCAGCATCGATCCGCAGGCCGCGATGAAACTTCAACCATACCTCTCCACAGGCGAGCGCATTCACTGGGCTGCCATGCCCAATCCACGGATTATCCTCCACTCCGATGACTGGTATCTCATCCCGTTCAGTCTTCTGTGGGGAGGATTTGCAATCTTCTGGGAAGCAGGCGCGCTTGGTATTTGGGACAGCACTCCGAAATCCGGCCCGATGTCATCGTTCATGTCCCTTTGGGGCATCCCGTTCGTCGCTTTCGGGCAATATATGATCTGGGGCCGTTTCGTGTGGGACGCCTGGCTGAAGCGCCACACCTATTATGCCGTCACCGATCGCCGGGTCCTCATCTTTCAGGAAGGCTGGAACCGCAAAACGCATTTCTCTTTTCTCGATTCCATCCCCGAGATTTCGCGCGAAGGCAATGATGTCGGGTCTCTCTGGCTTGGCACAAAGCTGCCGGTCATCAGCGGCCGCCGCTCGTCAACGCGCAGTATGAGCCGCTTCAGCATCAATGACGCCGTTCCCACGCTCGCGGACATCGACAACGTCGACTCCGTCTATCACCTGATCCTCGACCTCCGCGAACAAACCCGCAAACAGTCTCAACCGCAAACCTAACGAGCGGTTCCTCCGCGGCCAGATGCGTGCCGCACCCTGCGATTTTCAGGCGCGGTTTTTTCCCTCTCCTCAGCGCACTCAGCCTCTCTGCATTTAACTCTTCCTCCTCCGCTTCGCCTTATCCTCACTTCCTTACCTCTTTACTTCATTACTTCTATCTCTTCACTTCCTCCACGCCATCCCATCCGGATCCTTCCCAATCGCAAACGTCGTCGTCACTTCCAGCGTCTTCAAATCCACCACCGCCACCTTGTCGTCTCCGCTCACCGCCACAAACGCCCGCGCCCCATCCGGCTGCATCAAAATCCCCTCCGTGCTCTTCCCCAGATTCAGCCGCTTCACTTCCTTCCGCGAAGCCGCATCCACTACCACCAAGTCCCCGTTCCCCAAATCCGAAATCAGCACCAGCTTCCCGTCCGGCGTAAACTTCAGCCGGTTCGAGTGCTTCGTCTTCACATCCACCGTCTGCGTCACTTTCTTCGACGCCACATCTATAATCGACACCGTCCCATCCCCCGAATTCGCCGCCCACACTTCCTTCTCATCCGGCGAAATATCAATTCCCTCCGGCCCCTTCCCCACCTTCACATTCGTTCCCGTCCAATCCGTAATCTTTTTCTTCATCTCTTCCACCGACACGGTGTTCGACTCAACGTTGCTCACAAAAATCATCCGCCCATCTTTCGTCAACACCAGCATGTGCGGCCGCTTCTGCCCCAGCACCAGGTGCAGGTCAATGTTGTTGGCCACAAAATCAAACACGCCGATCGATTTATCTCCCTCCACCGTGAAGTACGCCTTGTCCCCCAAAATCGCGATCCCATGAGGCCCCACCAGCCCCGGAAACGTAACCTTTCCCACTTCGCTCCGCGACACCAGGTCAATCTCCGACATCGTTGTTCCCGCGTGATCCGACCCGTAATTCGTCACAATCGCTATCCTCCCATCCGCGCTCGCGGCCACTTCATGCGGATGCGCCCCCGTGTCCACCTTCCCCACCACCTTCAGCGTCGCCGGGTCCACAATCGCCAGGAAACTCTCCTCCTTGCTCAATACCAGCAGCGCCGGACTCGGCGTCTTCCCCTGTCCCCACGCCCCCACACACAAACTCGCCACTCCCACCGCCGCCAAAATGAATTTCACGCTCACCCTCCCACCGATTCTCATCAACATCCCCAATTCTCCTTTGAAGTCCACCCACCAAAACCAACCGCGACATTCTACACCGCCCTTTGGAGTGCGGAAGCTCAGCTTCCGCTTTTACGCATTCCACCCTACTGACCAATTTTTGCTTAGACCTCGCCGTGAGAGTGTCATCCTGAGCGCCCGCCTCAGGCGGGCGCGAAGGACCTCAAGCTAAACCCGAGCTCCAAACTCAACCACGAAACCCTCTTACTGGTTACCGATTACCGAACACCCGCAGTTTCTCCCCCTCAAAAGAAAAAGCGCGCCAACCTGCAGCGCGCTTCCTCTTCTCCGAATCACTCCGAGCTTCTCTTTCAGAACCGGATGTACGGCCCAAACGCCATCCGCAAATTGTGATGTGTCCCATGGTTGAAATACATCTCATCGCCCGCCTCCAGCCGCAACCCGACTGGCCCCAGATGTCCATCCAATCCCGCGCCCGGATAAAACGCTCCATTCACGCTGCTCGCGCGCAGGTTCGCAATCTGGCTCGACACGCAACTGAACGAAGTCGGGCACGAGTTCACGAAAAATTTGTCGAATCCGCCTTTCACCACCACGAACGGCCGAATTCGCCCGTGTCCCAATTCCACCTTCGGCCCGAACAATCCGTGCAGCACATGAATGTTCGAGTTCTGAACCACAATCGTTCCTCCTGTGCCGGTGGTCAGTTCTCCGAAACCCTGGTCGAAGTCATACGCCATTTCCGCTTCCAGCTTCACGTGCGGAAGCACGCCCCATCCCGCGCGCGCCCCAATCCCCAGATAATTATTGCTCGTCTGCGACATCCGGAAATAATCCGCAAACACTCCAGCCTCAATATGATCCCCCTGGGCCCGCACACCCGGCACAAACAGGACACCCAGGCACAGCAGCAGCAACATGCGTTTCATGCGTATTTCCTCCGTTAGATTTTCAGCAAACGAAAGCAGCGGCTGGACGTTCCACTTCGTTCCCCAACTGGGCCCCAACTGGGCGAGGCTCTGCTTTCGTCTAAATGGATGCTCGTTCCTTCCCACAGGTTGCCGCCCCGTCAAACCTCCCCGGGTGCCCCACACGCCGGTTTTGCGTGTGGGTCTTGCTTTTCTCTTCTCAGCGTACTCAGCGTTCTCAGCGTACTCTGCGTTAAATCTTTCTTTGCACTACCCCATTTGCCCCGCCTCATTCCGCTTTAGTACACTGATTCTTCCGCGCTCACAAAGGACCTCACTGATGCTAGTCGTCATGCAATCCCACGCCACGGACGAACAAATCCGCTCCGTCTGCGACAAAATCGAATCCCTCGGCCTCAAAGCCCATCCGATCCCCGGCGCCGGCCGAACCGCCATCGGCATCACCGGCAACAACGGCGCCGTCGACCTCGGCATTCTCGAATCGATGCCCGGCGTAGTCGAATGCATTCCCGTCACCAAGCCCTACAAACTCGTCTCTCTCGACGTCAAATCCGATCCCACCATCGTCCGTATCCCCACTCCTTCGGGTGACGTCCTAGTTGGCGGCGAACATCTCGCCATGACCGCCGGCCCCTGCGCCGTCGAAACCGAAGAGCAGTGCCTCGCCATCGCCGAGCAGCTCAAACCCACCGGGGTGCGTCTCTTCCGCGGCGGCGCCTACAAGCCGCGCACCTCGCCCTACAGCTTTCAGGGACTCGGCCTCCCCGGCCTGAAAATTCTCGCCCAGGTCCGCAAACACTATGGCTTCGGCATCGTCACCGAAGCAATCGACAATGAATCTCTCGATCTAGTGGAAGAGTGGGCCGACGTCATCCAGATCGGCGCCCGCAACATGCAGAATTTTTCCCTGCTCAAGCGCGCCGGCCGCGCCAAAAAACCCGTTCTCCTCAAGCGCGGCATGTCCGCCACGCTCGACGAATTTCTGATGGCCGCCGAATATGTGATGAGCGAAGGCAACTACAACGTGATGCTCTGCGAACGCGGTGTCCGCACCTTCTCCGATTTTTCCCGCAACACGCTCGATCTAGCCGTTGTGCCCGCCGTAAAAAAACGCAGCCACCTGCCCATCCTCGTCGATCCCAGCCACGGCACCGGTAAGCGCCACAAAGTTTTGCCGCTCTCCCGCGCCGCCGTAGCCGTCGGCTGTGACGGCCTCCTCGTCGAAGTCCATCACCAGCCCGAAAAGGCCCTCTCCGACGGCATGCAATCCATCCTCCCCTCCGAATTCGCCGAACTCCTCGCCGAAATCCGCCAAATCGCCGCCGTCCTCCACCGCCTCGTCAACTAGCCCAAATCTTGTGCATACACCTTATTGCTGCGGTGAAGATTTGCTCAAGTATTCCGCGTCATCCGGCTTCCAGAAAACGAACTCGCTTAGATCAAATTGTATCCGCGGCATCAAACCAATCCGTCCAAACTCAGCTTCCAACTCCGCCTGATTGGTGCAATCCACAAAATGAATCGCATGCTGCATCGCGATTATGTCCCCGTAGTGTTTCTGATTATTTTTCATGGCAAGTTCCAGCGTCGTTTGTGGGGAATTTCCAATCTGAAAAGCGTGCACGTCATGGTCTAGGGCATATGTTCGGATTCGCCAGCACCCGCTCGGCCCGAACCACCACTGAAGGGTATCGGGAATGTCCTCCGGGCCGTCCAAGGCCACTTCTACTTCCCGGGAGTAGCTGCTCTTTATGTTAAGTACAGCGAGTAAAAGAATGCCGCGCATACCGTTTAGAGAACTTTAGCACGATGTCCACTTCCCGCTATCTCCCGAACGCGGGATTGTTGCAGCCACGAGTTCCGTTGGAAACAAGCTTCAGCCTCTGACGGCGCCCTTATCTTTTCTCTGGCAACCATTCCGTAAATAATGTAAATCGACAAACATGGATCAATGGACTTCAGGAGCCCACTACGACCAATGGATGGGGCGGTGGAGCCGCTTGGTAGCCCATGAATTTTTGAAGTGGCTGGAGCTCCCCGCGGGTCTGCGATGGCTTGATGTGTGCTGCGGGAGCGGCGTGATCACCGAAGCCATTGTTGAACGCAACGTGCCCGCCACCGTCGTGGGAGTGGATGCTTCTCCTGAGCAGATCAGCTTCGCTCGCCAGCATCACGCATACCCCAACGTCCGCTTCGAGACCGCGGACGCAATGGCCTTGCCGTTCCCTGACTCCAATTTCGATGTTGTGGTGTGCGGCCTCGGGTTGAACTACCTTCCGAGTCCGCTCAGGGCGCTGGAGGAGTTCTGCCGTGTCACCAGGCCGGCCGGCACCATCGCGGTTTACGTTTGGGACTACGCCCACGGAGCAACGTTCCTGCGCGAGTTCTGGGACGCAGCCATTGCCGTCGATAGCGAAGCAGCCACCTTCGACCAGGCGTACCGTTTTCCAATGTGTACGCAAGAAGGACTCCGCGGCCTCTTCGAACAAGCGAAGCTGGAACGCTTGACCTCGCATGCGCTCGACGTGGTAACACGTTTCACCAGCTTTGACGATTATTGGGAGCCGCTATTGACCGGGCAAGGGTCGGCGCCAAACTATCTCGCCGCGCGCAATCAACAGACCCAAACAGCGATTCGCGAGCGACTGAGGGCAGTACTGCCGGCGAACCCCCAGGGAGCAATTGAACTGCCCGCGCGCGCCTGGGCAATCCGCGCGCGGAGAAAACTCTAAGTCTTCTTGTATTTCCTCTGTCGGTGGGTTGCCTCTGAGGTGAAATCTTTCCGCTCCTCTTTCCTCTCTTGCCCAACCTCTAAATCTCCTCTACGATAAGCGCCACATGTCGGACCCCCAGACCCTCGTCGGTAGAAAAATCTCCCGCTACACCATTCTCGAAAAACTCGGTGGCGGAGGCATGGGTGTCGTCTACAAAGCCGAAGACACCGACCTCGGCCGCTTCGTCGCCCTGAAATTCCTCCCCGAAGACCTCACGCGCGATCCCCTCGCCCTCGAGCGCTTCCGCCGCGAAGCCCGTGCCGCCTCCTCTCTCAATCACGCGAACATCTGCACCATATACGAAATCGGCGAGCATGAAGGCAGTCGCTTCATCGCCATGGAATATCTCGACGGCGCCACGCTCAAGCACCTCATCGCCGGCCAGCCCATGGACATGGAGCGCCTCCTCAATCTGGCGATCGAAATCGCCGACGGCCTCGACGCCGCTCACGCCGAAAACATCGTCCATCGCGACATCAAGCCCGCCAACATTTTCGTCACCAAGCGCGGCCACGCCAAAATTCTCGATTTCGGCCTCGCCAAAGTTTCTTCTTCCATCCGCGCCAGTTCCGACACCAACACCATGGCCACAATCGGCGCCGACACCAACCAACTCACCAGCCCCGGCACTTCCCTCGGCACCGTCGCCTACATGTCTCCCGAACAGGTTCGCGGCAAGGAACTCGACCCGCGCACCGATCTCTTTTCCTTCGGTGTCGTCCTCTATGAAATGTCCACCGGCCAACTTCCATTCCGCGGCGAAACCTCCGGCCTGATCTTCGAAGCCATCATGAACCGCGCTCCGGTTTCCCCGGTCCGCCTGAATCCCGAAGTTCCCGAAAAGTTCGAAGCCATTCTCCAGAAAGCTCTGGATAAGGACCGCAACCTCCGCTATCAGTCCGCCGCCGAAATGCGGACCGACCTAAAGCGCCTCAAGCGCGAACTCGAGTCCGGCTCGAATCCCAGCGCATTCACCGGCGTCACTGCCGCAGACTCACATCGCACAGGCTCCGCGCCCGTCCATCCGTCGTCCGGATCCGTTCCTTCAACTCCATCTTCCGCGTCAACTCCGGCGGTTTCTTCCGCTGCGTCGATTCCGGCCCACTCGAGCGGAGTTTCTTCCGCCATTCCTCCTGCCCCCGCAGCAGCATCTTCTCGCAAGTGGATTCCCTGGCTCGCCGGCATCGCCGTCCTCGCCGCTATCGCCATCGCAACGATTTTCGTTTTCCCCCGCCACACCCGCGCCCTCACCGACAAAGACACCGTCGTCGTCTCCGAGTTCATCAACACCACCGGCGACCCAGTATTCGACGGCACACTCAAGCAAGCTCTCGCCGTTGAACTCGAGGAATCTCCCTACCTGAATCTCCTCTCCGAATCCAAGATCCAGGACGCTCTTCGCTTCATGGGCCGCAAGCCCGACGACCGCGTCACCAAAGACCTCGCCCGCGAAATCGCCCTCCGCGAAAACGCCAAGGCCATCATCTCCGGCTCCATCGCCAGCCTCGGCAACAATTACGTCATCACTCTCGAAGCCACCAACGCCCAGACCGGCGATTCCCTCGCGCGTCAGCAGGAAGAAGCTTCCGGCAAAGAGCAGGTTCTTAAGTCTCTCGACAAAGCTGCCTCGCAGCTTCGCGGACGGCTCGGCGAATCCATCGCCAGCGTCCAGCAATTCGCCACTCCCCTTGAACAGGCCACCACCTCTTCCCTCGAAGCCCTCAAGGAATACAGTCTCGGCAATGGTGCTCACCTTCGCCTCGACGATGAAAACGCACGCACTCCTCTCAAGCGCGCGGTTGAACTCGATCCTAATTTCGCCATGGCCAATGCCGTCCTCGGCGTGGTGCTTTCGAATTTGGGTAGTTCCAAGGAAGCTCACGAATACATCACCAAGGCGTATGGCCTCCGCGAACGCGCCAGCGAGAGGGAAAAATTTTATATTCAGGGTCACTACTACGACATTGTCACCGGAGATGAAGAGAAGGCCATCGAACTCTACCAGGAATGGACCAGCACCTATCCCCGGCAAAGCACCAGCCCCTGGGATAATCTTTCCCTTTCCAACCAAACTCTCGGCAACTTCGACAAAGCTTTGGCCGCCGCCACCGAAGCCAAGCGCCTGGACCCCAAAGACGGCTTCGCGTACCAACACCTGACTACGTGCTACATGTATACAAACCGGTTCGACGAAGCCAAATCCATCGCCGAAACCGCCAAGTCCCTAAAGGCCGATACCATCGGCGTTCATTTTTCTCTCCTGGGCATTGCCACCATTCAGGGCGATCAAGCCACCATCCAGCGCGAAAGTGCCTGGGGCAATGGCAAAGCCATCGAAGCATTCTTTCTGCAACGCCTCTCGTTTTATCAGGATTCCATTGGCAAAATTAAGCTCTCCCGCGAAACCGCTCAACACGCGATCGATTTGGGCAAGCAGCACGGCTTCACGGAACTGGCCAGTTCCACCACCGGCAATCAAGCCTTTCGCGATTCTCTCCACGGTTTTACCGATAGCGCTCGCCAGAAGGCGAAGGCCGTCCTTCTTCTTCCGGGCAACATCTATCCTCGCGCCAGCGCGGCAATGGCCCTTGCTGAAATCGGCGATGGCGCGCAATCCCAAAAACTCATCGACGATCTGAACAAGGACTTCCCTTCGGATTCCATCGTCAAATATGTCGTTGTGCCTTTTGTCCGGGCTCAAAATTCTCTCCATCGCAACAAGCCCGAAGAGGCCATCGCCGCCCTGGAAGCCAGCCGCAAGTATGAATTCGGCGAGATGGGCGGCTTCGGTGCGTTCCGCGTCATCTACGCCCGCGGCCTCGCTTACTTGCAACTCCGTGACGCCGCCAAAGCCGCCGCCGAATTCCAGAAAATCATCGACCATCGTGGCATCTCCCCGTTCGGCGCCATCGGTCCCATTGCTCAACTCCAACTCGCCCGCGCTTTTGTCATGCAGGGAGACAACACCAAAGCCCGTGCCGCCTATCAGGACTTCTTCGCCCTCTGGAAAGACGCCGACCCCGACATCCCCGTCCTCCTCCAGGCCAAATCCGAGTACAGCAAACTCCTCTGACCTCTTCTCTTCTCAGCGAACTCTGCGGCCCCTCTGTGCCCTCTGCGTCAAATCTTTTCTTTTCGCTTTCTGCTATCCTCTTCCAACAACAAACTATGAACTTTAAACTGTAAACTCCCTTCATGCCCCATCGCAAAAACTTCCGCGTCTACTTCCTCCTCGCCCTCCTTCTTATTTTCGCCGTCGTCATTCTTCTCCGCGAGCACCGCCCCTCCATCCTGCGCCCGGATCTCCACCTCAACGCCTACATCTCCACCTCCGACGGCTCCCTCACCGTCGTCGATCTCGCCTCTCTCCGCGTCATCAACAAAATCCCCGTCGGCCCAGCCATCTCCGACCTCCGCGAACACGCCAAGCGCCCCGAAATCTGGGGCGTCAGCAGCGCCGGCGGCTACGTCTTCGTCCTCAATGCGCGCACCTCGCGAATCATCGCCAAAATTCCGGTCGGCCCTTCGCCGCTCTCGCTCGACTTCTCCGGGACCGGCGACCGCGTCTACACCACCTCCGCCGCTTCCGATCAACTCTTAGCCATCGACACCGCCTCGCGGTCCATCCTCGGCCGCGCCCGCACCGCATCCGAGCCCGTGCAGGCCCGCATCACGCCAGACCAAAAATCCATCCTCGTCGTCAACCGCCGCTCCTCCTCGCTCACGATCCACGACGCCGCCACGCTCCAGCTCCGCGCCTCCATCGAAGTCATCCCGCAGCCAGACGAGGTCGCCATCGGCCCCGACAGCTCCATCGCCTTCGTCATGAGCCGCTCGCAGAATCGTCTCTCTGTCGTCGATCTCCGCCGCGCCGTCCTGCTCGCCAATCTCGAACTTGCCGGCCGCCCAACGCAAATGCTCTTGAAACCCGACGGCGGCGAGCTGTACGTCATCTCTCCCGAAGCCCACGTCCTTCAGGCCATCAACACCTGGACCCACGAAGTTGGCGACACCATGCTTCTCGGCTCCGCCCCCGCCAGCGCCATCCTCACCGAAGACGCTTCCGAAATGTACGTCGCCGATCGCGCCGCCGGCCGCGTTTTCCCCGTCGACATCTTCAATCGCCGCATCGGCAAACCCGTCAACGTCGGCGCCGCCCCCAACGCCATGCGCTTCGACCTCCCGCAATCCGTCGCCAAGCCCACCATGCTCCTCGTCGTCAACGAATCCTCCGGCGACCTGGCCGTCCTCCGCCTCCGCACCGATTCCCTAATCACCCTGATCCCCGTAGGCAATACCCCGCAACGCGTAGCCGTAAAACTCTTCTAAAATGTACGTGGCGGGTTTTAACCCGGCGCTTATCGCTTAGTAACTTTCGAGTGTATCCGCTCCCACTTTCCCTTTGTCTGCCCGCTGCGGCGGAGCAATACTCAGGTACGGAAATTCCCTCACGGTTGAATCAATTGCAAGGCAAGCAGCTAAACGCGCCCGAAAAGCGCGGGATCCTCTTGACGGGAGAGTGCGCATGAGCGACCAGTCGAAAACCGGGCCAAAGTTGCACAAAAATTGCCGCGCCGCATCCGGGCGCCGGCGCTTCCTGCAAGACTCCGCGGTAACCGCCATGGTCGCGGGAGTTGCTCCGCATCTGCTGTTTGGGAAATCCATCCGAGCCGCAAGCCGCACGATCAAGATCGGCTTCATCGGCCCGCGCACTGGCGCTCTCGCCCGTTTCGGCGAAAGCAACGATTTCGTCCTCGCCGGAATCCGCAAAACTATTGCCAACGGCATCTCGATTAGCGGCGTAAATTATCCTGTCGAGATCCTCGAAAAAGACAGCCAGTCCGATCAGAAACACGCGGCAGACATCGCCTCCGAGTTGATCAAATCCGACCACGTGGACCTGATGGTCGCCTCCAGCACCGGCGCCACCGTCAATCCCGTCAGCAATCAGTGCGAAAAGAACGGCGTCCCCTGCATCACCACCGACGCCCCGTGGCAATCCTATTTCTTCGGCCGCGGCGGCACTCCCGAAAAAGGCTTCGACTGGACCTACCACTTTTTCTGGGGACTCGAAGACCTCATCGCGGTTTTCACCGCCATGTGGAGTTCCATCCCCACAAATAAAATCGTCGGCGCGCTCTGGCCCAGCGATCCTGAAGGCGTCGCTTACTCCGACGTCAAGTTCGGCTTTCCCCCGGCTCTGCAGGCGAAGGGATTCAAGCTCGTCGATCCCGGCCGCTTCGAAACTTCCTCCGCCGATTACTCCGCGCACATCGCCGCGTTCAAAAAAGCCAACGTCGAAATTCTCTCCGGCGTGCTTCCTCCGCCGGCGTTCGCCACTTTCTGGAAACAGGCGGGCGAACAAGACTTCAAGCCGCAAATCGCCAGCGTCGCCAAAGGCATTCTCTTCCCCACCGCCGTCGGAGCGCTCGGTGATCGTGGCGCGGGTTTGACCACCGAAGTCTGGTGGTCGCCAAGTTTCCCGTTCAGTTCCGGCCTTACCGGGAAAAATTCCGCCGAACTTTGCGCCGCCTACGAAGACGAAACCAAAAAGCAGTGGACCCAGCCGCTCGGTTATCTCCACGCCCTCTTCGAAGTCGCACTAGACGTCCTCAAACGCACCAAAGACGTTAACTCCCCCGCCGCCATTCGCGACTCCATCCTCGCCACCAACTACAACTCCATCGTCGGCCCCATCGCCTGGCGCGGCCAGCCAGTTAAAAATGTCACCAAAACTCCCCTCGTCGGCGGCCAGTGGATTCCCGGCTCCCAATTCAAAGGCGGCGGAGGCCAGCAATTCAAAAACGATTTGGTCATCGTCAACAACGAACACGACCCCACCATCGGCCTCCAACGCAAACTCGAACCGCTCCCCTGACGTAGCCGCCACCTTCCACCTGCCCGCCGCAGGAGGGCGGCGGGCCGCTCTTGCATTTCTATTTTCTATTTTCCATTTTCCATTTTCTATTTTCCCTGTTCCTTCATGTCTTCCTCAGGGCCCTCTGCGTCTCTGCGTTATATTTTCTTTTCCTCTTTGTTGCTCACCAGTCCTATTTACTTCCTCATTTCGCTTCGATAGCCTATTCCCTTCCGGCGACTCCTACCCAGCCCGGTGCAACATGCCGGCAAGGAGCCAATCATGTCCACGCCTGCCGTCCGCAAGACCAATCACTCGTCTGGAAAATCGCAAACGAAATCGCCGATCCGCATCGTTCCCCTTCATCCTCACGTTCGCGATGCCGCCGCACCCGCGCCCCACCTCACCTACCGCAACGGTCCTCTCCTCATCAACGTCGAGGTCTACACTCTCTTCTGGGGCGCCGCCTGGCAGGAAGCCGCCAATACGCAGCTCAGCCAGCAGATGAACGCCTTCTTCGATTTCATCCTCACCAGCCAACTGCTCGACCAACTCGCGGAATACAGCGTCGCCGGAAAATCCATCGGCCACGGCAAGCGCATCGGCACAAAAATTCTCACCACCTCCGAACCCGGGAAATCCGTGCAGGATTCCGCGATTCAAGCCCTACTCAAATCCGAACTCGCGAGCGGCACCATTCCTCCCGCCAACGCCAACTCGCTCTACTTCATCTTTCTCCCGCCCGGCACGCAAGTCAAGCTATCCGGCTCCGCAAGCTGCAAGGATTTCTGCGGCTACCACGAAGCCACACCCGACGGCGTCTTCTACGCCGCCATGCCCTTCCCCGGCTGCACAGGCTGCCTCGGCGGCCTCGCGCTTCTCCCCGCGCTCACTTCCACCTCTTCGCACGAACTCTGCGAAGCCATCACCGATCCCATTCCCGGCCAGGGCTGGTACGACGACAACAACGGCGAAATCGGCGACATCTGCGCCTGGAAAACCAAGCAACTCGGCGCCTACACAGTCCAACTCGAATGGTCCAACACCGCCGGCGCCTGCATCTAAGCCTCATTTAACACGGGCAATTCCCGGCAATCACATTAGACGTGTCACCCTGAGGCTATCCGACGAGGATAGCCAAAGGACCTCAACGTCAATCGCAAGCACGATCTTGACCGATGTAGGGCCCGCCGACCGTGGCGGGCCGCTCTTCTTTTGGAGTGCGGTAGCTCTGCTACCGCTTTTGAGCAGTAAACCGAGTCGCCCAAATCATCCGTCTATCTCTCCAACCAATCTCCCCTCTACCCCAACAAAAACTCCCGGTGTATCATCTCCCCGCCTCCGCCTTACAGGAGACTCTTTCAACAAACGTTCCAACCCAACAGGAGACACCATGCAAATTTCGCGAGCAATTCTCGGCGCAACGCTGCTGACCGCCTCCGCGGTTTTCGCCGCCACGCGCCCCGCTCCCTCGCAGGACGTCGTCAAAGTCGCCGGCGACAGCCACCAGGTCATCTTCGAGAACGAGCACGTGCGGGTTCTCGCCGTGCACTTTAAGCCCGGCCAGGTCGCGCCCATGCACTCGCATCCCGAAAACGTCTCTTATTTTCTGACCGACGGAAAATTGAAGATCACTCTGCCGGACGGCAAAGTGATAGAACGCAGTCCCAAAGCCGGCACCGCAGGCTGGAGCGACGCCGTCACCCACGCCGCCGAAAACATCGGCACCACCGATTTCCAGCAAGTCCAGGTCGAACTCAAGACCCCCGTGGCAAGAGTAGTCCCCACAAACTAAGCCACTGGGCGCGTTTCAAAGCGCCGGGCAATAGCTAACATTTGTGGTCAGAATTTATGAACCGAGGGTCTTACTGGCCGAGCTCTAAACACGTCGCACTCTCGTGCTCGCCGAATCGCTCCAAAACTGTCTGCGAATTTCTTAAGACCTCAGCGACTTGCGCGCTCTTGCAATTCGGAATGCGCAACCAAATCACCTTTGGGGGGCTCCCCCACAGTACACTGCGCTCCTGAAAATCGGAATCCTTGGAAACGATTGTGAAGCCTTCCGACTTGGCATATTCCCAAACTTCCGAGTCGCTCGCTTTGTTCAATCCGCATTTCTTGACATGCATGGAGCCGGGATACACATCTACTAGCAATTCTGTGAGTCGGGGCGAAAGATTCTCATCAAAAAGCAATTTCACGCTTTAAGCAGTTCTACTTTGCGTTCGCGGTCGGCGGCATACGCCAGGCAGGCGAGAATGTCTTGCTCCATCAAATCTGGAAAATCTTTCAAAATCTCCGCGTGACTCATCCCGCTGGCCAGCATATCCAACACTTCATAAACTGTGATACGCAATCCACGGATGCAGGGCCTGCCTCCGCGCTTTCCAGGTTCAATCGTAATGATATCTTCGTACTTCATAGCCACACTCTAAGCCAAATCAATCGCTCCGGCAAGACACAACGGTTTACTTTTCGCGGGCTTTGCTTCCTTCCTTGCAGCATCTGAACGGCACCCGGATTCGCACCCCCGCCTCTAGCTGGTTACTAATCACTTCCGGCCCCTCACGGATCAAACCAAAACTTGATCGTCACCGTCACCTTTGACGCCACCGGTTTCCCGCCCTGCGTCGCCGGCAAATACTCATACTGCCTCAGCGCATCCATCGCCACTTGCCGGAACTGCGCCGGCCCCAACAAAATCTTCATCGCCCCGATGCGCCCCTGCTTGTCCACTTCCGCTTCGATTCGCACGTCGCCCGTGATGTAGTTCCTCATGGCATCCGGCGGATAGATCGGCTGCACCGCGCTCAGCAATTTCGCCGGCACAACCGGCTGATCGGAAACAGATACCTCCGGCGCAACCGGCACCGGCGCCGATTGCGCGCTCGTCTGTGCCTTTCCATGATTCTTCGCCAACTGCTCCGCCGCCGCTTTCTTCGCACCGCTTTTCGCTGGGGCCACCACCCGCATTCTGCCCTTTTCCGCCAATGCGGCTCTCTCCGCTGGCGATTCGATCCCCGGCGGCACAATCGGAGCAATCACTGGCGGCGCCGTCGCGGCAGGAGTTGGCGTCACGCTAGCAGCCGCGGGACGCATTGCCTCTGGCGCGGAATTCCCGGTTGTCACGCCAGCGGCATTTCCCGTCCAGTTCGACGCGCCATCCGCAACATTTGTTCCGTTTGCCGTGCCCGCCGGTTTCGCTGGATTGCCTGCATTCGCCGCAACGCTCACCTTCGGCGCGCGATGCAAAAACGGCAGCAAATTCTTGTACCACGCGCCCACGCCGGCAACGATCAGCACCACCAGCACGGCCGCGCCAACTGCAATTTCCCGCTTGCCTGCACTTTTCCGCTCCGGCCGGTAAATATTGAACGGATCGTTCGGATCCACATGTTTCGGCACATGCGAAAAATCCAGCGCCGGCCTCGGCAGCAAATCCTCCAGCGGATCAATCTCTTCTTTGGCCGCGGGCGCAGCCTCTTGCGGCCTCCCCGGCGCGGGAGCCGCAGGCGCCGGTTCACCTATGCCCATGACTGGCAACCTCATCCCAATCGTCGCCGGCGCGCCGCTCCCCTCAGCTTTCATGCGCTCCGCTTTCTTGCGCGCCTCATCCTCCGCTTTCTGCCTCGCTTCAATTTCCGCCGCCGACCGCGCCGAGGCTTCCGCCTCCGCCAGTCTCCGCGCCACCGCTTCATTATCTTCCGACGATTTCTTCCCCTGCAATTCCTGCAACTGCGACTTCAGCGCCGCCACTTCATCCTTCAACTGCGCCACGTCTTCGCTCTTCGGCGCGGCCACCGGCTCGCTTCGATCGTCTTCCGTCGTCTCTTCCGCTTCCACAGCTTCCGCCACCGGAGGAACTCGCGCGCTATCCTCCTGCGCGGGAAACGACACGCCCCAGAAATTCTCTTCCGGCTCCGTGAATTCCAGCTCCACGAAACAAACCGTCGGCCGGTGGCTCCGCTTGTGCACCACCTGGCAAACCACTTCCTTCTTCGATCTCTTTTCCGTAAGAAACAACAGTTGCCCGACCGCCACCGCGGCGGAAAGTTGAATCACCGCTCCGTCTTTAAACACCAGCACCGTGGTGGTCTCTTCCGTGAAAAGTTCCCGCTGGTCCTTCGACGCCACCGGCCGCGCCCCGGCAACACTCACGGGCACTTCCAGCGCCACGGGATTCGGCCGCATCGACTTCTGCGGCATCTGCCCCTTCGCCGTCTTCCCTTCCTTCGCGTTCACGTCCGTTGCGGATGACACTCGGCTGGTCCTCTGCTCCCGATTCCCTCAAACTTTACTGCGCCACGCAAGCACACCATTTCTGCAAACATAAATTCTGCCCCTCCGCTGGACGAACTTCTCCGCCCGCGCCAGGGTCCACGCCTCCCCAGTTTTTCAGGAGATTTTGTCTTTCGCTATAGTACCCGGCCCCCGGTCGGTGCCCAATCAGTAGCCTCTCCCTGTCGGCACTCTCCTCTCTCCCTCCGGCCGTCCTACGGCTCCACCGGCCACGCCGAGTGCTCTTCTCCCAATTGCACGTCGAAAAACCCCTCCGCCGGCAGCACGTCAATCGGCAAGCCCCCGTGCCACAACGCCAATCCCACCGTGAATTTCGTCAATCCTTTCAACTCCAGCACATCACGGTTCACCGCCACTTCCAGATGCCGCTGGTATGCCGCCTCCGCCAATTCCTTCGGATTCAGCAGGCACACCTTGCCCTTCTCCACCGCATACTCCCTTACCCGCCCGCGGTCCGTGTGGATCACCACCGCCACTTCTTCTTTTGCCCCGATTACGATCCGAAACTCCGCGTTCTCCAGCTCCGCGATGCTTTCCGGGAAGCAATCCACGCGCAGCACAAAACGCTCCTCCTCGAATCCATACCGCAGCTCCTTCAGAAAAAATACCCGCCCGTGCATCGAGCCGCCTCTTCGCTCCGGCGAATACACTCCCGCGCCCAGCCACTCGAAATAGCTCGAATCCACCCCGTCCACTTTCACCTTCAGGAACGTCGACGGGTAAAGCTGGTACGCCCGCTCCGGCTTTCGTTTGATCGGCTTCGCCAACTCTTCCGGCGCCACCTGTCCCAGCGCCAGATAAATTCCCGTCAGGTGCTTCCGGTAGAGCGCGTCGAACTCCGCGTCATTCGCCGTGCTGTGCTCCGGCCCATACCACCAGCACCAGTCGCTTCCCTCGGCGGTCAGCAAGGATTCCTGCGCCTCCTTCAAAGCCTCCTTCGTCGGCGCGTTTTCCCGCCCTTTTTCCTGCGCGTCCACCGCTTTCCCGTACGCTTCGCGCGCATCCCACAGCAAATCCCAGGCCGCCACATCTTCCTGGTGCCCGATCCACACGTCGAAATTCGCGTTGATCCACGAAGCCGGAAAAATCGTGCTGGTCGCCGAAATATCTCCCGCCGCCGCGATCGCCTCGCTCGCTGTTAACGCGCGGAAATCCGCGTCTCCCGCGATCCTCTGATAAAACTCGCGCAAGAATTCCCGCCCGTTTCCCGGGTAGTATTCCCACGCGTTTTCGCCGTCCAGGAATATGCACACCGTCAGCGGCTTCTCGCTCTTCACGTTGTCGCCGATGTAGCGCAGCCTGGCATGAAGGTCCGCCGCCGCGGCCTTGCTGTCCATCCGGCTGTACACGAATCCCACCAGGTCCGAAATGTGATGGTCGCGGAAAAGTCCCGTGATTCCCGTGCTGGCCATTTGCAACCGCCACGGCTGGTACAACCGGTCCGCGCTCGCCGCAATCCCCGAGGAATCGCGGAAAAATCCCACATTCAGCGTGCGTCCCAGCACGCCTTCATCGGTTCCGAACCACTGAAATCCTTCCTCCGCTGCGATCGCCAGCGACTGGTCCGACACGGATCCTTCGCTCGGCCACAATCCCACAGGCTTCGCCCCGAACACCCGCTCGTGATACGCCTTCGCCCGCCGCAGTTGTTCCCGCGCATCTTCCGGATGCCGGTACGCTCGCCTCGGCAGCGGCGTCCCCGGATTGGCCACGCGCGCAATGTCCGAATCGCACACCAGCGGCAGGATCGGGTGGTAATACGGCGTCGTGCTGAGTTCGATCTGCCCGCGCCCCGCCGCTTCGCGGTATGCCGGCAGCACCAGCCCGAGGATCTCCAATTGCTTGGCCTTCAATTCCTCTTTGTCTTTTTCCGTGAAATCTTTTCCCCGGTTCGCCAGCCGGCTCACCACCGGATCCTTCGCGAACCACGCTTCATCCATCCACGCCAGTTGCGACAGCACCTGCACATCCCGCCAGTCCCGCGCGCGGAAGGTGATCAGCGCCTGACCGCCGCTTGCCGCCCGCGACCAGTCGAACAGTTCCAGGAATCTCGGCCACCGCGTCAGCAGCCGCTCGTGATTCACCTGAAAGGCACGCGCCAGAATCTCCCATTTGTCTTCCCGCGTCAGCTCGTCCGCGTGCTTGAACGCCAGCTCGAACCACGGCTCCTTGAAATTTCCGCTCGCATACTCTTCCAGTTGCATGCACAGCGACGGCACCATGTTGAACGTCGCATGGAAGCTCGGTACTTCTTCCATCAGCTTCACCATGCCGTAGTAATCCTTCGTCGCATGCAGCCGAGTCCACGGCAGCACATACTGCCCCGACTCCGGATCGCGATATTGCGGCTGATGCATGTGCCACAGCACCACCAAATGAATCCGATTCATCCTCTCGAAGCTCCTGCCCTTGTCGGGCCCGTCAGCCGAGGCAGACGGGCTTCTCTTCGCTCAAAGCCTGCAGCCGACAGTCCACGTCTCCTAGCTGCTTGCTGTAGGCTGTTGGCTGTAGGCTGTCGTCTCTAATCTTCCGACTCTCTCCCCATGTTACACTGCCCCTTCTCGTCATGCGCATCCTCGATCGCTACATTGTTCGTGAAATCGTTCGCCACGCTTTTCTTGGCCTCCTCATCTTCACCTTCGTTCTCTTCGTCCCCAAGCTTGTCCGCCTCATGGAACTTTTCGTCCGCCACTCCGGCTCCGGTTCGCAAATCCTCGCGCTCTTCCTCTGCATCGTCCCCGGCATCCTCGTCTTCACCATTCCCATGGCCGTGCTCATCGGCGTCCTGCTCGGACTCGGCCGCATGTCCATGGACAGCGAAATTATCGCCCTCACCTCCCTCGGCATCAGCCGCAAACGCATCCTCCTCCCCGTCGGCGTTCTCGCCATAGTCGGCGCAGCTCTCACTCTCCTCATGACCATCGTCCTCGCCCCTCGCAGCCTCCAAGCCTTCCGCGACATCGAAGCTGACCTCATCGCCTCCCAAATCTCCTTTCAGGTGCAGCCACGCGTCTTCGACGAGCGCTTCCCCCACATGGTCCTCTATATCAACGACGTCTCCGCCAGCGGCACCCACTGGCATGGCGTTTTCCTTTTCGAGACCGGCGCGGAGAGCGGCTCGCGTATCACCCTCGCCGAAGGCGCCATCGTCATCGCCGAACCCGCGCAGGGCAAGCTCGAACTCCATCTCAACAGCGGCACCACCCACGAATTCCAGCGCGAAAATTCCGATCAATATTCCGTCACCGCCTTCGAGCGCAGCGACTGGCCCATTGAATTCACCTCGCTGGATTCCGGAAAGATTCGCGCCCTCAGTAATCCCGAACGCTCTCTCTCCGACCTCTGGCACGATCGTGGCCCACGCTGGCGCGACGCTCGCGTCGAACTCTACCAGCGCTTCGCCTTCCCGTTCGCCTGCTTCGCCTTTGCCCTGATCGCCGTGCCGCTCGGTGCGCAGCCGCGCCGCGGTGGACGCGCCGCCGGCACGCTTCTCTCCGTCCTTATCATCGCCGGTTACTATCTGCTTTTCATCATGGGCGCCGGCCTCGCGCGGCAGGGCGTCGTTTCGCCCGCCGTCGGCATGTGGGCCGCCAACGTCATCCTCGTTCTCACCGGCCTCGCGCTTCTTCCCCGCATGGAACGCTACTGGAGCGAACCCTCTCCGCTCTCCTTCTTCGCACGCCTCATCGCCGTTCGCCGCCTGATTCGGCAGCGCCGCACCCGCGTCAAGGCGCGTCTCGCCACTCGGAAAGAGAATGGCGACGCCGCTCACGAACCGTTCCCCCTCACCTCCTCAAACTTTCCTTCCATCATTGATATCTACATGCTCCGCCGTTTCACCTACTATTTCCTCCTGGTCCTCGGCGCCTTCATCCTGCTTTTCGAAACCTTCACCTTCTTCGAGCTGCTCGACGACATCGCGCGCCACCGCATCCCCTTCCTCATCGTCGTCGATTATTTCCGCTTCCTGATTCCCTATCTCGTCTACCAACTCACGCCGCTCGCCGCTCTCGTTGCCACTCTCGTCACTCTCGGCGTCCTCAGCAAAAACAACGAAATCGTCGCCTTCAAAGCCAGCGGCATCAGCCTCTACCGACTCGCCCTCCCGCTGCTTCTCTCCGGCCTGCTCCTTGCCGCCGCACTCCTCGTTCTCGACGACATCTATCTCCCCTACGCCAACCAGCGCCAGGACGCTCTTCGCAACCAGATCAAGGGGAAGCCCGCGCAAACCTACACCCGCCCGCAGCGCTGGATTTTCGGCGAAAATTCCAAGGTCTACAACTACGACGTCTTCGATCCCAAGCAAAAACTCTTCGGCGGCCTCAGCGTGATCGAACTCGATCCCGTCACTTTCCAGATGAAGCGCCGCGTCTTCGCCAATCGCGCTCAGTGGCTGGACACCGAAAAAACCTGGGCTCTTGAATCCGGCTGGATCCGCGACTTCTCCGGCGGCACGGTCGAAAAATACACCCCGTTCACAGTCACTTCACTGCCCGAACTCGTCGAGCCTCCCTCGTATTTCAATCGTGAAGTGATTCAGGCTTTCCAGATGAGCTGGCGTGACCTTCGCCGCTACATTTTCGGCCTGCAAAGCGCCGGGTTCGACGTCTCCTCCCTCACCGTCCAGTGGCACAAAAAAATCGCTTACCCACTCATCGCTCCCGTCAGCATGTTGCTCGCGATTCCCTTCGCCATTCTGGTCGGCAGCCGCGGGGCCATCGGCGGCATCGCTCTTGGCGTCGCCATCGGCATCTGCTACTGGGCCGTCGCCGCTCTCCTCGAAGCCATGGGCGGCATCGGCCAGCTCCCTCCCATGCTAGCCGCCTGGTCCCCCGACCTCGTCTTCTTCTTCCTCGGCATCTACTTCTTCCTGAAAATGCCCACGTAAGTCGGAAGTACGGCACAACGCACCCTCGACGCCGCATTAGAATCATCCAATCCCTTTGGTACTTGACTTCTCCGTCCCCGGCACTATGCTCGAATTCCGCCCAACAATTTATATTCTTCGCGTCGACCCCTCCATTCACGCAAGGAGAGCACCATGCAGAACCTTGAAAAGCGCACCAGTCCCCGCCAGTCGCTCCAGATCCCACTTCATTTCCGCAGCGTCGAGGTGGGCGCGACAGAGCCCGAACTCTCTTCCGAAACATCGAACATCTCCCGTTCCGGCCTGTTCATGCGCAGTCCGCTACCCTTAAAAGTCGGCACGCCGCTGTCCATGACTCTTCGTGTGCCCACTTTTCTTTCCGGTAATCCGGGTACCGACATGCAGTGCACCGGCCGCGTCGTACATGAACGCAGCCTTCCCAACGGCGACATCGGCTATGGGATACGGTTCGAGAAGCTGCTCAGCTTCCAGAGCGCCGCTTTCTCCGAATCCTCTGAATCCGCCATCTTCCCCGCATAACCCGCCACCACCTCTTCCCTCTCATCTCAGTGGTGACTGGGCCGCTGCGGCAACGGTTTTTAGTTTTTAGCTTTTGGTTGATAGCCGGAACGTTTTAGCTTCTGGCTTAAAACTGTCGGCTGTTGACTGTTGGCTGTCCGCGCTACTCCCGCCCCAGCTTCCACAAGATCTTCCTCACCATCCCCAGAAGCACTTCCGCGTCCGCCGCCTCCATCGAAAATCGCCGCAGCATCCGCCGCAATTTCTCCTCAGCCTTCGCCTCGCCCCGCGCCGCGATATATCCGCTCTCCCGCAGCGCCTGCAGCAAGGCCTCTCCAATCCGCTCCACCGTCTCCATCTCCGCAAAAGTTTCCTTCTTCGCTCCAGTGCCGACTTTCGAAGGAACCTTCTCGCTTAACTTCTCCGCTCCTTTACTTCCTTTACCTCCTTTATTTCCTTTACGTCCTAATTCATACATCACCACCGCCGCCGCCTGCCCCAAATTCATCGACCGGTGCTCCACCCGCGTCGGTATGCGCATCAACCAATGGCAATAGCTCAAATCCTCGTTCGACAATCCCCATTTCTCCGACCCGAACAGCACCGCCACCCGCCCCGTCTCCATCCGCTTCCCGATCAGCCGCGCGCCCTCTTCCAATCCCCGCAGCGGATGCTTCATCTCGCGGTTTCCCACCGCGGTCGTTCCCACCACCAGCGCGCAATCCGCCACCGCCTCCGCCAGGCTCGCGAACTCCCTCGCCCGCGCCAGCAACTCTCCCGCGCCCACGGCCGACTTCGCCTCTCGCCATGCCTTCTCGTACGGCCGCACCGCGCGCAGCTCCATCGCCCCAAAATTGCTCATCGCCCGCGCCACCGCCCCCACATTCAGCGGATTCCGCGTCCCCACCAGCACCACGCACAAATTTTTCATTTCCCCGCTCACGGCTCCGCAGTCTAAGCCATCTCTACCGCCAACACCACACACCATGCGCACCCCTGGGATTGTCATCCCGACCGGAGTGGCCGATTTTCTCTTCCGTTCGCGCTGCGCGAACGTCGGCCACGGAGCGGAGGGATCCCGGCAAGATCGCGTCCAGGAGACACACCAATTCCGCCCCTCAAAACTCAGTCATCCAAATTGTCAGTGGAGTGTACCTACCCGGCCTTCACCGCAAACTCCAACTTCGCGCGCTAACACGCTTCCTATTATCTGATCGCCGCTATCTGTTTCCTCTCCTACCTCACCACGCTCTTCGCCACGAACACCCTCTTCATCGGCCGCGCACCTGCTGCTGGAAACGACATGCTCCAGAAATTCCCCTCCGGGCAATGCAGCTCAAAAGCTCCGTGCAGCTTTCCGTCTTTGTTCAACCGCACCGAAACGATCCGGCACGTTGCCTTCCGGTTGTTGAATTCATTCAGCAGCTCAAATCTGTGCCCCACCGCCAGCGGCGCTTCCAGCAGGATCACTCCGCCATGCGCGCTCACCGAAATCGTCCGCGTCGAAAACTTAAACGGCTGCTGCCCCTCGGTCATCCCGGTGACTTCCATCTGGATGCTTACTATCGCGCGCGCCGTTCTCCGTCGTTCAATGCTCCGGCAGTGCATAATCGCCATGCGTCTATCCTCCGGCTGTCGTTCGGATTCGTGCGTTCAACTTCCCGCCGCCGTGCAGGACCCGGAGTCGACACCACGGGCACGAACCACTTCCCATCTCTTTGAATCTTACCGTCTTCCCTCTCTGACGCGAATAGCAGAGCGGTACCAATTCCACCCCGCGTTTCTAGTACTTTTCTACCAGCACTCCGCGCCCCGTCTCTCCTTGGCGACACCAGCCCTTTAGTACAGTTTCATAGCCTTATCTAACTCTTTACTATCGCCCTATGCGTCCAATCCACAACGCCCGCCCCGCACGGGCCTCAGCTCTGCTTCTCCTGTTTGCCGCCGCTCTCGGTTTGGAAGCCTGCGGCCACACCGAAGCCGCACCCCCCGACGTGCCGATGGACACCGTCATGCAAACTGTCCGTTCCTATGGCCGCGGCCACCAGGGCACTCCCGCGCCTGCCCCCTCCGGCTTCCCGGATGCGACCGAAGCCACCTATATGGACCATGTCCGCACCCTGTTAGACCAGGGAGACTACTCTGCACTGGAAAACATTGCCCAGACCAACCGTTCGGAGCGGAGGCGTTTTGTCGCAGGCGACTGGCGCAACAATTCCTTCTTCAACTCGGTGGTCTGGCTATCCGCCACCGGGCCGGCGAAGGACTCCGATTACCAGCGCCAGTTTGACAACTTGAAAAAGTGGCAGGCCGCCCGCCCAGACTCGTCCGCCGCTAAGATTACCTTCGCCAAACTGTACGTCCAATATGCGGATTTCGCCCGCGGCACCGGCTATGCTGACAGCGTCTCCAACAAGCAGTGGGCGCAATACCACACGAGAACCGCTATCGCGAAACAAGCCCTGCTCGAAGCTGCGACCCTCGAGGAGCGCGACCCTCACTGGTACTTCGTCATGGAGTGCATTGCGCATAACGAAGGCTGGGAGAAGGCCGACACGCGCGAACTGCTGGATCAGGCGCTCGCCTTCGAGCCTGACTACTTCCACTTCTATCGCTCCTACTCGATTTATCTGTTGCCTCAATGGTACGGGGATCCCGGCGAAATTTCCGCATTTGCGAAGCAGGTCGCCTCAAAGCACCCCGAACCCGCCGGCTCTATCCTCTATTTCCAGATCGTAAGCAGCCTCGCCTGTTATTGCGGAAGGGACATTGACGAGCTAAAGACCGCCGACTGGCAAAAGCTGCAACTCGGCTTCGCCAACCTCCAGGCCGGCTTTGGGCTCTCCGACCTGAACGCCAACCGTTTCGCAGAGATGGCCACCGTTTTCGGTGACAGGCCCGTAGCCCGCGAAGCCTTTAGTCATGTCGTTCAACGCAACTCCGCCGTCTGGATTACCGAGGATTCTTTTAAGCAAGCCCGTGATTGGGCCAATTGCCCCGATTGTCAGTAGAGCTCGCAATCACGTCGGACAGTTATGATGCTTTCACGCGGCCTTGGCCTTGGCGCGCTTCTCCGTTCCCATTTTCCATTTTCCGATTTCTGACCGTTGACACTCCCGGGCCGTTGTCCTAACTTTCCGACGTCGCCTCTTATGCCTCCCCCGCATCATTACGACGCCATTGTTATCGGCTCCGGCCAGGGCGGCACTCCGCTTTGCCAGGCCCTAGCCAACGCCGGCCAGCGCACCGCGCTCATCGAAAAAATTCACGTCGGCGGCACCTGCATCAACGAAGGCTGCACGCCCACCAAGACCATGGTCGCCAGCGGCCGCGTCACCTATCTCGCGCGCCGCGGCGCCGATTACGGCGTCCACACCGGCGCACTGCGCGTCGCCATGGAGCGCGTGCGGAAACGCCAGCGCGACATCGTGATTTCCTTCCGCTCCGGCAGCGAGCGCCGCATCGCCAAAACCAAGAATCTCGAGCTCATCTATGGCCAGGCTTCTTTCACCGGCCCCAAATCCATAGTTGTCCGCACACCCAAGCGCGGCGAACTCTCTTTCACCGCCGACCGCTTTTTTCTCAACGCCGGATGCCGCCCCGCCGTCCCCAACATTCCCGGCCTCCTCGACGTTCCCTTCCTCACCAGCACCTCCATCATGGAACTCGGCAAAGTTCCTCCGCATCTCCTCGTTCTCGGCGGCGGCTACGTCGGCCTCGAATTCGCGCAACTCTTTCGCCGCCTCGACAGCCGCGTCACCATTCTCCAACGCGCCGCCCAACTCCTCAGCGGCGAAGACGAAGACGTCGCCGAAGCTGTCGCCGTAATCCTTCAGGAAGACGGCATCCAGATTCATCTTAACTCTGCCGTCGAGAAAGTCTCTCGCTCCCGCAATCGCATCACTGCGAGATTCCGCATCGCAGGAAAATCACGCAAGGTCGAAGGCACGCATCTCCTCGTCGCCACCGGCCGCGTCCCCAACTCCGACACCCTGAATCTTCCCTCCGCCGCAATCTCCGCCGACGCCCGCGGCTTTATCCGCGTCAACGAAAAGCTCGAAACCTCCGCAAAAGACATCTACGCCCTCGGTGACATCAAGGGCGGCCCCGCCTTCACGCACATTTCCTATGACGATTTCCGCATCCTTCGCGCCAACCTCCTCGAAAATGGCAGCGCCTCCACCGCCAATCGCCTCGTGCCCTACACCGTCTTCATCGACCCGCAACTCGGCCGCATCGGCCTCTCCGAAGCGGAAGCCCGCAGGCAAAACCGCGCCATCCGCGTCGCCAAAATGCCCATGAATTACATTGCCCGCGCGCTCGAAGTCGACGAATCCCGCGGATTCATGAAAGCCATCGTCGACGCCGCGCCCAACCAGATCCTCGGCGCCGCCGTCCTCGGCCTCGAAGGCGGCGAAATCATGGCCCAACTCCAGATCGCCATGATGGGCCAGCTCCCCTACACCACCCTGCGCGACGCCGTCTTCGCACACCCCACCCTAGCCGAATCTCTCAACAACCTCTTCACCAAGTTCGAGAATTAATCCACCAGTAGGAATATCATCGCCAGGATGCCCAACTAAAAATACCAAACCAGATATGTGGATTTGTGTTCTCACTACGGCATCGCGGTAATATTGAAGTTTCAAAGGACTCTAAAGTGAAACCGGACTTCGCCCAATACGGATTTGTTTATCAGGAAAACCTGATCATGGGGTGTATCGGCGGATCGCAAGCACACGGTGCGAAGCTGGGCGCGACCGACGATACCGACTGGTATGGACTCTACATCCCGCCTGCGACCAAACTTCTTGGACTCGAACGCGAGGAGCATTTCGTTTTTACGACTGGAGGGAAACTCGGCGGCAATGGGCCACAGGATGTGGATGTCTGCCTTTATACGCTGCTGAAATGGGCCGGACTCGCCGCCAAAGGTAACCCCTCGGCGTTGCATTTCTTATTCGCGCCGCTTGAGTTCACCACCCATACGTGGGACCACTTTTCTGCCCGGCCAGAGCTTTTCCTGGCAAAGGGGCATGTGAATCCGTTCCTCGGATTCGCAGACGACCAGATGAAACGATTGCTCGGGCAGAAGGGGCAGAAGAACATTCACCGTGCCGAACTCGAAGATAAACACGGATACGACACCAAGTACGCCATGCACGTAATCCGCCTGTATGGTGAAGCGAAGGAGTTGATGGAGCACGGACGGATCACGCTTCCGAGGCCGGACAGGGATGAATTAATCGAAATCCGTAAGGGCAAATATTCTCTCACCGAAATCCAAGCACTCGGTGCACAACTTGAATCAGAAGCGTTAGCTGCCCAGGCAACTTCACCGCTTCCAGATAAGGTAGACCGAGATGCGATCAGTCGGCTACTCGCCGATGCCCACCTTCGCTTCTGGGGCGCATCGGGCGGCTAAAGCATCCCGGGAGGCGCGAACTAGACGCACACAGAACGGAAGTTGTCGTTAGCCTCTGATTAATGCCGCCGTCGGAATCTTCGCGGATTCCCATTGCCCACTCTCGTTGACTTGCCTCTCCTCCCAACCTAAGATGAGCAGCAAATGCCAGGCAGCGATCCCCTCATCGGCAAGACCTTCTCTCACTACCACATCCTGGAACACCTCGGTGGTGGCGGCATGGGCGTGGTTTACAAGGCGGAGGACACGCGCCTCGATCGCTTTGTGGCCATCAAATTTCTTCCGGAAGCGCTCGCCAAGGATCCCGCCACCCTCGAGCGTTTCCGCCGCGAGGCCAAAGCCGCCTCGGCGCTAAACCATCCCAACATCTGCACGGTCTACGACATCGGTGAAGAGGATGGCCGTGCCTTCCTGATTATGGAGTTCATGGAAGGCTGCACTCTCAAGCACCTCATCAACGGCTCCCCCCTCGAACTCGATCGCCTTTTGGATGTCGGCATCGACGTTTCCGACGCCCTCGACGCCGCTCACTCCAAAGGCATCCTTCATCGCGACATCAAGCCCGCGAATATCTTCGTCACCTCGCGCGGCCACGCCAAAATTCTGGACTTCGGCCTCGCCAAGCTCAAAACCGATTCTCCCAAACTCGCCAGTGCCAGCAACGCCGCCGGAGAAACCCTTGCTCCCGAATTCCTCACCAGCCCCGGCAGCGCCGTCGGAACCGTCGCTTACATGTCCCCCGAACAAGCTCTCGGCAAGCCGCTCGATGCCCGCAGCGATCTTTTCTCGTTCGGAATCGTCCTCTATGAAATGGCCACGGGGGTTCTTCCCTTCCAGGGCGACACTTCCGCCGCCATCTTCGACAGCATCCTCCACCGCGCTCCGCCCTCCACTGCGCGCCTCAATCCCGGGGCTCCCCCAGAACTCGAACGCATCATCAATAAAGGTCTCGAAAAGGATCGCGATCTCCGCTGCCAATCCGCCGCCGAACTTCGCGCCGACCTCAAACGTCTGCGCCGCGAATCCTCCGGCCGCCTCGCCGTGCAGCCGTTCGTGGATCCTCAGGACAAATCTTTCCCCTCCCCGACAATTTCAAGCGGTCGCCAGCGGCTCGCGTCTTCTCCCGAGTCAGTCGCCGCGCCGTCCAATTCCACGCCATCGCGTCGCTTCACCTATCTCATCGGCATCGTCCTCGCTGCGCTTCTCGCTATCGCCGGCCTCCTCTGGTATCGAAAAAATTCTGCCGCTGGCACCTCCGCATCCGCCGCGCGCCCCTCCATCGCGGTGCTTCCCCTTAAAAATCTCAGCACCGAAGCTGACAGCTCCTACTTCAGCGACGGCATGGCAGACGAGATTTCCACCAAACTTTCCAAAATCAAGGGTGTCGATGTCGCCTCTCGCGACGCGGTCACCGCGTTCAAGACTGCCGACAAAACCGCAGCCGACATCGGCCACCAGTTGGGTGTGCGATATCTTCTCGAAGGCAGCGTCCGCAAAGCCGGCAATCAGGTCCGCATCAACGTCCAGTTAATCGATTCCAGCACCGGCTTTCAGACCTGGGCCGACGACTTCACTGGCGACCTGCAAAATGTATTTTCTCTCCAGGAACAAGCCGCCCTCAAAATCGCCGAAGCCCTGAATCTGCATCTGAGCCCTCAAGAGCAGCGAGCGGTTCTGCGGCGGTACACTCAGAATCCCCAGGCCTACCAGGAATTCCTGATGGGCCGCTCGCTTTTTGTGCATGAAGATGAACCGGCGGCGCTCGAAGCGGCAAGAAAGCATTTTGAGTCTGCTCTGAAACTCGATCCTAACTACGCCCCCGCGCTGGCTGGGCTCTCGCACACCGAGGCCTACTATTATCGCAATCTGGATTCCAATCCCCTCCATCTTCAGCGCGCCGAACAGCTGGCTCGACAGGCCTTGGCCATCGATCCCCAACTTCCAGAGGCGCACATGGCCATAGCCGGTGTTTTGGGACAGAATTACAAATATATGGAGGACGTCACCGAGCTTCGCATGGCCGTTCAGGAGGAACCCGACAATGCTCTTGCCTGGGATATGATGTCCTGGGCGCTCGGTTACGCAACTCCTCCCCAAGCTGTCGAGTCGGAAAAAGCCGCTCGCGAAGCCATTCGCCTCAATCCCGCTCTCAGCTACGCGGAATATCATCTTGGCAGGGCTCTTTATCTTCAGGGTCGTTTCCCCGAGGCTATGGCCGCTTTCGATCGCTGTGAGGAGTTAGCTGGAAAACCGGACGCTGCGAATTTAGGCCGTTCCCAAGCCCTCGCCGCGCAAGGAAATTACGCACAAGCCATTACCACGATTTTGAGAAACGGAACATCAAAGAGCATGATCAACAACTACTGGCTAAGCTCGTACTACGCCGGCAACGGCGAAAAAGAGAAAGCTCTCGCCACTCTGCAAAAATCCTTCGACTATGGCTTCCGTGATTTCCCCGCCCTCGACGCCAATCCCGCCTTCTCTTCCCTACGCAACGACCCTCGTTTTGCCGCACTAGTCGCCCACGCCAAAGAAACCATCCCTATCCCCACCAAGTAATCCACGTTTCGCTCAGCCTTTTGCTTTCGTGGCACAGCGATTCCTCGCTGTGCTCTTGGGTTTCTCAGCGCTCTCTGCGCCTCTTCCTCAGCGCCCTCTGCGTTAAAGTCTTTTTTTTTGAACCCGCCAGATTCGGCTAAGTCCTCACCAAATCCTCACCCGCTCCACCGGAGACAGATACAACTTCTCGCCTTCCTTCACCTGAAACGCCGGATACCATGCATCAATATTCCGCACTGTGTCCGTCCGGTATTCTGACGGCGCGTGCGGATCCGTCATCACCTGCTGCCGCAGCGAACCTTCCCGCGGCTTATTCGCGCGCGTCTGTCCGTACGCCAGGAAAAATTGCTGATCGCCGCTGAAGCCTGCCTGCTCTGGCGGCGTCTTCCCGGCCAGCGCCGCGTGGTAGGCGTCATACGACGCCGCAATCCCCGCCACATCCGCAATATTTTCCGCCAGCGTCTGCTTGCCATTCGCCGCCAAATCCGGAAACGGCTTGTACGTGTCGTACTGCTCCGCCAGCTTTTGTGTCGACGCCTCAAAATGCGCCAGGTCCGCCGGCGTCCACCAGTTCCGCACTCTGCCCTTGGAGTCGAACGCCGATCCCTCGGTGTCAAATGTGTGGCTCACCTCGTGCCCGATCACCGCGCCGATCGCTCCATAGTTAAACGCGTCCGACGCCTTCGCATCGAAAAATGGCGGCTCCAGAATCGCCGCTGGAAAACTCAGCGCATTCTGCAGCGGCAGATTCACTGCGTTCACCGTCTGCGGCGTCATGGTCCATTCCTCGCGATCCACCGGCCTCCCCAGTCGCGCCACTTCGCGTTGATAGACGAACAAACTTCCGCGCCACAAATTCCCGAAAATATCGTCGGACTTGATCTCGTATGCGGAATAATCCCGCCAGTGCTCCGTGTACCCGATGCCCACATACAGCGTGTTCAGCTTCGCCTGCGCCTCCGCCTTCGTCGCTGGATCCATCCACGTCAGCGCGTCAATCCGCTTGCGGAACGCCGCCTCGATGTTCGCCACCATTTTTTCCACCCGAGCCTTCGCTTCCGGCGGGAAATATTGCTTGGCATACATCTGCCCGACGGCGTCGCCGAGCCACCGGTTCACCGTCGCCACGGACCGTTGCCAGCGCGGCCGCTGCTCCGTCGTTCCCTGCAGCGTCTTCCCGAAAAACGCAAACTCCTCGTCAGCGAACGCTTTCGGCAACGCATTCGGGAATCTCTCGATTACGCTATACGCCAGCCAATCCTTCCACGTCTCCAGCGGCGCCGAGCCCACCAGCGCCGATTCGCCGGCAAATGCAGTCGGCTGCCACACGATGAAGCTCTCCTGCTTCTCGAGACCCGCCCCGCGAAAATATTCCGCCCAATCGAGCCCCGGCGCCTTCGCCGCAAACTCCGTCCGCTTCCACGGATTGTTCGCCTTGTGCACGTCCTCGTTATCCGCCAGGCTCAGATGCTTTTCCGCAATGGCGTGTTCCAGCTCCACAATTTTCGTCGCGCGCGATTCCGCGTCGGAAAATCCGGCCAGCTTCAGCATCGCCGCCACGTGCGCCTGATACGCCGCGCGCAGATTCTTCATCCGCTCGCTCTGCCCCAGGTAATATTCGCGGTCCGGCAGTTGCAACCCGCCCTGCATCAGATACGCCGTATAGTGCTCCGAATCGTTGAAGTCCGGCGCCACCCACAGTCCGAACAAATTGTCAGTGTGAAAATTCGTGTTGTTCAGGGCGTCCACATCCGCGCGCAAAGTTTTTCCCAGCGCAAACGCCAGCGCCTTTTTGTCCTTGATCGCGGCGATTTCCCTCAAGTGGGATTCGAGCGGCTCCATCCCCTTCGCTTCAATCCCCGCCTCATCCAGGAACGATTTGTAGAGGTCCGCAATCTTCCGCGTGTTCGTTCCCGCCGGCGCATTCGCCGCCACCGCCCCGTCAATCAATCCCCGCACCCGCTGGCTGCTTTTGTCCACCAGCGTCGCAAACATGCTCACGCTCGGCCGGTCCGCCGGAATCTCCGTCTTCGCGAGCCACGCCCCATTGCAATACCGGAAAAAATCGTCCCCCGGCTTCACCGCCGTGTCCATGTTCCCCACCACAACTCCGTGCGACTCCTCCACTGCCTGCTGCCCCCGCGCAGGCTGCCAGCCCATCGCCAGCGCATACGCGCCCGCCGCCAGCCACACTCCGCTCCTCACCACCCGCACAGCTTTCTCCGAAATTCTCATTTGCGCCTCTTTCAATTTCATCGTCATTTCCCAATATCTGCCCGGACACACACCCATGTCCTCTTAAACGCCAAATCCCCAAAAAGGGTAGCACGCGCGCTCCGGCCGGGTGGCCCAGAAAATAATCGAAACTTTCCAGGGCACTCGTCGTCACTCGAAGCCCTGGGTTCCAATTTTGGGCTGGAGCCTGCACCCGATTTGCATTAGAGTTTAGGCGTCCACTATTCCGCAGAGCGAACAAATGGCTTCCACCCGGTTCCATACCCCTATCCGGAAGTCACTCACACTTAGCCTCACCTGGCTGCTCACTACCGCATTGTTTGTCGTTACCATCGAAAACATCTGGCTGGACCCCTGGCTCAGGAGCCGATTCCCCGACTTTCCTTCGCTGGCGCCGCAACCTCCCAGCGTCCTCTGGATTATTACTTTCGGAGCGGTCGGAATCGTCTGCGTCGTTCTGATGGTAGGCCAGGTTTTGCTGATGCGCCGCCCCGGCGTCAAACGCAGCGCCAAAATCATCGCTGGAGTTTCCGTTGTCTTGGCTTTGCTGCTCTCAGTGACATGGTTCCTCGTCACCAGCGGAATCATCCCCGCCCCACGCTTATAACCCCGCGCTGTCTACCGTCGGCCCAAAAATCGCAATCGCCCTGTGAAGGCGCGGCCCTGCCCGCCAGAAAAATTCAGGAACCCCGGCACAACTCCCGGCGCACTTGCATCAATATTATTCACCACCACATTCGGATTCTGGCGGTCCGTAAGATTGATCACCGAACCTCGCACCGCGAAGAGATATTTGCGGAAGCGGAATTTCTTTTCGAGGCTAATGTTGAGGCTGGCGTAATCCGGAAAGCGCAGGCTGTTCGGCGCCCCAATCAGGAATTGCTGCTGGTTCACCACGCTGAAGGGATATCCCGTGCGGTATTCAAACAAGTACGCGAAATCGATGCCCCAGAACGGCGTCGGCACCGTGCCCCAGGAGAGCGCGCGGTTCGGCGCGTCCCACAAAAGCGGCGCGCCCTGCTGCGGCGCAAAAAACAGCGCTCCGAGCAGCGGATCCAGCGCTTGGTCGGTATTTGCTCTCGACCGGGTGAAACTTCCAAACAGCACCGCGCCGTTTTCAAACGTGTGCCGCGCGGCCAGCGTCGCGCCGCGATATTTGTCGCGACGTGTGGATTGCAGCAGAAACACGCCGCCAATTTGCCCCGGGTTCGAGGTCTCGAAGGCCAGTTCGCGGTGGCCGTTGCGCGCCAGCAGTTCCACGGAAACGATCGTTTTTTTCCAGATGCGCTCCTGCCACCCGGCGCTGGTGATATCGAAAAATGGTTGCTGCAATCCGTGCGCGGGCATAGTGAATGTGCTGGTCGCCGGGCCCGCGATCACCGCGCCGGTAGCCGGATTGTAGAGCGTGTCCACCTGCTGCTGGTCCTGCGTTTGCCCCAGGACGGAAAGATTCAGCGGAATATCATAAATTCCCCAGCCGATGGAAAATTTTCCACGGCCGTCCGCAAACGGCAGGTAGTTCACGGCGGCGCGAGGCTGCACCATCGTCGAGCGCACAAACTGGTCCCAGTCGCCGCGAAGGCCGACCTGCGCTACCCAGTGCGAATTCAGGCTCCAGTTGTCCTGCACGAAGGCACCCGCAAGTGTGTTGTCCACATCGATGCTTGCGTTTCCCGTGAATGTCGTCCGCCGCACCAGTTGCTGCGCCGCGTTGAATGCTTGGATTTCCCCGCGCGTGCTCGATTGATTCAGCGCCACCAGCGAAATATTTGTGCCCGCGGAAATGGTGTGCAATCCATGCCAGTAAAAACCCGGGCGGATGGCGTCGGCGAAAAATTGGTGGCGGCGGGTCGACTGGTCCGAACGCTGAAAGAAATTTCCCTTCGCGCCATTCACAAACAAGAGATAAGGCCCGTTGCCTTGCGGATCGAAATCGCGGACGGTGCGATCTTCGGCGAAGCCTACTTCAAACAGCGTGTGGTTCCACCACAACTGGTTTTTGATTGAAGCGAACAACCGGTTGCTGGGCTCGTCCAGCGTTGTCGATTGCGGATGCAGCGAATCGAGTCCCACGTTCGTGTCACTTTCGTTGTTGTAAAGAAAGGTGAAATGGAGGCTGTCGTTCGGCGCCACGTGCCACAACAAGCGCGAAAAAGTATCGCCGCTCCACTGCTCGCTGGTGTTGCCATTGGGAATGTCCCGCTCGATGCTCAGCGTGTGGTCGACGCTGAACGACTGCAGGAACCAGAGTTTTCCCTTCACCAGCGGCCCGGAAAATGTGATGCGCGGATAATAATTCCCCAGTCGCACGCCCTGCTGCGCTCTGAATCCCGGAATGAAGTCCGTGGCATTAAAGCGCCAGTGGTCGTCGCCATCCGGCGTCTCGAATTTCAGGATGGCCGCTCCGGGATGCGCGTACTCCGCGCCAAATCTCCCGGTTTCCACTTCGGCGGTACGCAGGGCATCCACGATGAGGGGAATCGTCAACGCTCCGCTCACTGCGTCGCCGACCTCGAAGCCATCCATTAGATACTGCGCCTGCGTCTCGCGGGCGCCGGCCACATGCAGTACCCCTTGGTTATCGCGGACGATTTGCGGTAGGGCGATCAGGCTTTGCCGATAATCATGGGAGCTGGGCACCGGAATGTAGAAAAATTCGGTGGAAGTGAGCGTGGCGGATTGCGGCGTTTCGGTGGGCTCGATGCGATTGGGATCCGCCACCACGTCCACTGTTTCGCGCACTTCCTGAATGTGATTGAGGGTGAAGGAAAACTCTGTGGAACCGGCGGCCACCTGGATGGTCTGCCCGCGCAAAACGAAGAAGTCCACCTTCTCCATCTGGACGGTGTATTCGCCCGGCGCGAGATTTTTGATGGAGAAATAGCCGGCGTCGTCGGTCAACGCGGAGATTTTGGGCTTTCCCAAACCTTCAAGTTTTACTTGAACCCCAGCGACGGGCTGTCCGTCTTCGTCCAAGACTCTTCCGCGCAGGGTAAGTGCAGTGTCGGCGGCTCCAAAACTCCCAGCGAGCAGGAGCGCCACCGTTGCAGCCGCAACTCGCAGACCATGGAACACGAGGAAACCCTTTTTGAGTGCGGAGGCGAAGCCTCCGCTCTTACGGTTTTAAGTGCGAGACCAACATATCATTTGGCCGGTCCGCATAGACCGTAAAAGCGGTAGCTCCGCTACCGCACTCAAAAGTGCTACTTCTTCTTGCCCTTCGCGGCTTTCTTCTCCTCCACAACCGCCTGAGCCGCCGCCAATCGCGCGATCGGCACGCGGAACGGCGAAGCGCTGACGTAGTCCATGCCGACCTGATGGCAGAACTTGACGCTTTCCGCGTCGCCGCCGTGCTCGCCGCAGATGCCAATCTTCAGTTTTGGGCGCGTTTTGCGGCCTTTTTCGATGCCCATTCGGACCATCATCCCCACGCCCTTGATGTCGAGCGTCTGGAACGGATCGCCGGGGAAGATGCCGGCCTTCTTTTCGTCCACGTAGTCTGGAAGGAAGCGCCCCGCGTCGTCGCGCGAGAGTCCCATCACGGTTTGCGTCAGGTCGTTGGTGCCAAAGCTGAAGAATTCCGCGACCTCGGCGATTTCGTCGGCGAGCAAAACGGCGCGCGGCAACTCCACCATCGTGCCAACCGTGTAAGGAATTTTTACGCCGGCGGCCTTGATCAGCGCATCCGCGACGTGGCGGGTCGCCTGCTCCAGAATCCACATCTCCTTTTTATCCAGGGTCAGCGGAATCATGATCTCAGGTATTACTTTAACCTTTTGTTTGTGGCATTCGATGGCCGCTTCGATGATGGCGCGCACCTGCATCTCCAGAATTTCGGGATAGGTGATGGCCAGACGGCAACCGCGGTGGCCGAGCATGGGGTTCGCTTCGTGCAACTGCTCCACGCGGCGCGCCACGGTCTCGACGGGTATGCCCAATTCCTTCGCTAGTTCGGCCTGTTTCTCGCGGTCATGCGGAACGAATTCGTGTAGCGGCGGATCGATCAGCCGGATGGTGACCGGGAGACCGTCCATCGCCTTGAAGATGCCGATGAAATCGCGCCGCTGGAACGGCAGCAATTTGTCGAGCGCCTTCACGCGCGCTTCCTTGTTTTCCGCGACGATCATTTCCTGAATTGCGCGCTGCCGCTCGTGGCTCTTCTCCGGAAATTCGAAGTCGTTGAAGAACATGTGCTCGGTGCGGCAGAGGCCGATGCCTTCCGCGCCGAACTCGAGCGCTTTCCGCGCGTCCTGCGGCGTATCCGCGTTGGTGCGCACGCCGATTTTGCGAATTTCGTCGGCCCACTTCATGATCGTCTGGTAGGCCTTCGGGAATTCCGGCGTCACCAGCGGCAATTTATCGGCGTAAACCACGCCTTCGCTGCCGTCCAGCGTCAGCCATTCGCCTTCTTTTACGACCTTGCCGCTCTTGCCGTCCTTCATTGTTTTCGTTTTGTAATCGATGTCGAGAGTTTCCGCGCCGACGATGCAGCACTTGCCCCAGCCGCGCGCAACCACTGCCGCGTGCGAAGTCTTGCCTCCGGTTGCGGTGAGAATTCCCTGCGCTACGGCCATACCGCCCACGTCTTCGGGGCTGGTCTCGCGGCGGACGAGAATCACCTTCTCGCCTTTCGCGGCCCACTCTTCCGCTTCGCTCGCGGAGAAGCAGACCTTGCCGACTGCCGCGCCGGGCACGGCATCGATGCCGTGCGCCAGAATTTTGCTGCTGAGAGCTTTCTTGTCCACCTTGGAATCGATCACCGGATAGAAGAGCCGGTCAATATCTTCCGGCTTGATGCGGAGGATTGCTTCTTCCTTGTTGATGAGCTTCTCGTTGGCCATGTTCATGGCGATTTTGAAGGCAGCGGAGGGCGTGCGCTTGCCGGTGCGCGTCTGCAGCATGTAGAGTTTGCCTTCTTCGATGGTGAACTCCATGTCCTGCATGTCTTTGTAGTGACCTTCAAGTTTTACTCGAACCTTTTCGAGTTGCGCATAGGCCTTCGGCATAATCCTTTCCAGCTCGGCAAGGCGCACCGGAGTGCGGATCCCCGCCACGACGTCTTCGCCTTGGGCGTTGGTGAGGTAGTCACCGTAGAAAATCTTTTCGCCGGAGCTCGGGTCGCGCGTAAAGCAGACGCCCGTGCCGGAATTATCGCCGGTGTTGCCGAAGACCATTTGCACTACGTTGACGGCAGTGCCGAGTAAGCCCGTGATTTTCTCGACGCGGCGGTAGGTGACGGCCTTCTCCGCCATCCAGGAGCCGAACACGGCGCCGATCGCGCCCCACAACTGCTCCATTGGATCGTCGGGAAATGCCTCGCCGGCCTTTTCCTCGAAGTATTGCTTGTACTCGGCGACGAGTTCCTTCCAGCCGCTGGCCGGAACCGCCGTGTCTTCCTTCACGCCGAGCCGTTGCTTCATGGCGCGCAGGCGATGCTCGAGGTCTTCCTTCGACATGCCCATCACGACGGTCGAATACATCTGCACGAAGCGGCGGTAGGCATCGTACGCAAATCGTTCATTCTTCGTGGCTTTGGCCAGGCCATCGACGGACTTGTCGTTCAGTCCGAGGTTCAGAATCGTTTCCATCATGCCGGGCATGGAGCGCGCCGAGCCTGAGCGCACGCTGACGAGCAGCGGGCTTTTGGGATCGCCGAGTTTCTTGCCGGTGACTTTTTCGAGCTTCTTGACGTTGTCCACGACCTGCTTTTTCAGTTCGCTCGGATACTTCTTGCCGTTCTTATAGAAGTAGTCGCAGGTTTCCGTGGAGATGGTGAAACCCGCGGGAACGGGAAGCCCGATGCGAGTCATCTCCGCGAGTCCCGCCCCCTTGCCGCCCAGGAGATCCCGCCATTCACCGTCGCCTTCCGATTTACCTGCACCAAAAAAATAGACCCACTTTTTCACTTTATGCCTCGCTTGAGTTCATTATTGCGTTTACTGGCTTCCCCGGCCTGCGGCTCAATTGGGTTTGGAGCGCAAAGCGCGAGGGGCGCCGAAAAATCTTCTGCGAAGTTCGTTCCAACGGCTAAAAATGTCGGCGCGCCGACATTTAAAGTAATACTTTAAGGTTTTGTTTGGAGTGCGGAGGCTCTGCCTCCGCTTTTGAGGCCGGTACACCGACTCCAAACTTCAATTTGTTCGCCGTTCTTTACGTCGTAAAAGCGGTAGCAGAGCTACCGCACTCCAAAGGCGCCCGCCTCGGACCCTTCGGCTTCGCTCAGGGCAGGCGGCGGCCGCTACAAAAACATGGCTACACCTCGCCGCCGAGTTCTGAGAAGTCGGCGATGGTAGTGAACTCGCGCAGGATTTCGGCGAGGAGGGCGAGGCGGTTCTTGCGGACCGCTTCGTCTTCGGCCATCACCATTACTTCCTCGAAGAAGCCGTCCACCGCTTTCCGGAGCCCGGCGATCTCTTCCAGAGCTTCCTGATACTTACCCATCCGCTTGTCCACGACCACGCTGGCAGCAGCCTTGCGTACGGCCGCGTACAGGCTTCTCTCGGCGTCCTTTTCAAAGAGTTGGGTGTTGACCACCTGCAGGTCCTCCACCGGGAGGTTGGCCTTCTCGAGGATCTTGCGGATGCGCTTGAAGGAGACGGCCAGCGGCTCGAAGTTGCGCGTCTTGCGGATGGCTTTCAACGCCTTTAGGCGTTTCTCCACGTCCACCAGATCATCGGCGCCCGCGCGAAAGACGGCGCTGACTTCGTCGTAAGCGTAGCCGGACTTTTCCTTGAGGACGAATTTGGCGCGGTCATAGAGGAACTCGAGGACTTGCTGCTCTTGCGCAGGAGTAACCGTCTTTTTCGGTGCGTTGGTGAGAAGCGCTTTGGAGGCCGCGCCCACGGCGAGCGAGAGCGATACGGGTAGCTTCTGATCGAGGATGATTTTGACGATGCCCAGGGCGGCGCGGCGGAGAGCATAGGGGTCGCTGGAACCTGTCGGGATCACGCCGACGCTGAAGCAGCCGACGACTGAGTCGAGCTTGTCGGCCAGCGCGACGGCGCAGCCGGTGAGGTTGCGCGGGATGGGATCGTCGAGGCCCACGGGGCGATAGTGGTCGTAGACGGCATCGGCAACCACTTCGGGTTCACCTTGCGCGCGGGCGTAGAGGCCGCCGACGATGCCTTGCAACTCCGTGAACTCGCGGACCATTTCCGTGGCCAGGTCGCACTTGGCGAGTTCCGCGGCGCGGTCGGCATCGGCCACGTGCGCCTGGATCATGCCGAGATTGAACCACTGCTCGGCGAGCCAGCGGGCGATGGCGCGCATGCGTTCGACCTTGGCGTGGTAGCTGCCGAGGCGCGATTCGTAGGTAATCTTGTCGAGCTTCGGAAGGATGTCCGCGAGGCGCACTTTTTGGTCGGACTCCCAAAAGAAGCGGGCATCGGCAAAGCGGGCGCGGAGGACGCGTTCGTGGCCGGCACGAACCAGTCCCTGGGAATCCTTGGCGAGATTGATGACTGCGAGGAAATGCGGCGCCAGTTCCCCGCTGCGCTTTTCGACGGCGAAATATTTCTGGTGGCCGCGCATCACGGTGATCAGGATTTCGTCGGGGAGTTCGAGGAACGCGGGATCGAAGGTGCCTTCAATGACGTGGGGAAATTCGTTGAGATAGGTGACGAGTTGCAACAGGTCGGGATCCGGGTGGACGTGGAAGCCGGTGCGCTTCACGTAGCTGGCGAGTTCTCGCTCGATTCTTTCGCGGCGCTCGGCGGGGCGGACGATGACGCCGTTGGCGCGGAGCTTCTTTTCGTAGTCGGCGAAGTTCTTGACGGGGATCTGCGATTTGCCGAGGAAGCGGTGGCCGACAGTAACGTCGCTGGCGGTGATGCCGGCGAAGGAAAACTTCAGTGGCTTGCCGTCGAGGACGCCGACGAGCCAACGGATGGGGCGGATGAAACGCGCGCCTTCGAGACCGGTCCACGTCATGGTGCGCGGCCAGGGGAGATCGTGGATTACGCGAGGGAGAATTTCGAGCAAGAGCTCGTGGGCGGCGCGGCCGCGCTTGGTGACTTTCGCGGCGATGTATTCACCCTTGGGAGTTTGCACCAGATAGACCTGGTGGAGCGGCACGCCCTGGCGCTCGGCGAAGCTGACGGCCGCGCGAGTGGCGGCGCCGGCCGCATCGTAGGCGACGGACTTCGGCGGGCCGGTGACTTCGTTTTCGACGTCGGCTTGCTTGGCGATCAGTCCGCGGACCCAGGCGGTGAGGCGGCGCGGTCCACCGAAGGTTTCGATGGTGACGCCCTGTTGGTAGTTTTCGGCCGCGAGGTGGCGTTCCAAGATGGACTTCAGTTCGGTGACAGCGCGGGGCAACATGCCGGCGGGGATTTCTTCGGCGCCGATTTCGAAGAGGAGTTCGACGCGCAGATCGGGTTTCGCGGAAGGCTTGGCGGACTTGGGCATGGGGGAGGAGCGCTTGGCTTCCTTCTTCGCGGAGGTCATTGGGGCACCGCCGCTGGTTCGTAGCGTCGCGAAGAAGGCGGCGTAAAGCCGCCCCTACATGCGGATGGTAGCGAAAATGTCGGCGCGCCGACATTTAAAGTATCACTTGAAGGTTCTTGGAAGGATTTTGTTTTCAGAGGCATCGGAGATTCGATCACAGCATCGTTCCAAAATGGGAAGTGGGCGGTGTGGCTCGCACCGCAAAAGCGAGAGCTTCGCTCTCGCACTCCAAAGGTCGGCGCGCCGACATTGAAAGTAATACTTGAGGTCATGCGCGCACCCCGGGTTTGGGGGCTGCGCCTGTGGCTTGCTCGAGGTAGGCTGCGGCGGCTCGGCAGGAGAGGGTGCGGACGCGCTGCATTAGGGCGGCGCGCTCGGTGGCGGAGATTACGCCGCGGGCGTCCATCAGGTTGAAGAGGTGCGAGCACTTGAGGCAGTGGTCGTAGGCGGCGAGGATGGGATAGCGCTTCAATGCGGCCACGGAGCCGCCGACGGTTTCCTCGCGTTTTTTCCAGCCATCGAGGAGTTCCTTGGCTTCCTTCTCGTGGAGCTCGAATTCGGCGCGCAGGGCTTTGGCGTCGCTGCGGTCGAAACTGTATTCGGAGAGCTGCTGCTCTTCGGCGAGGCGGATGTCGCCGTAGGACTTGTCGTTGGTCCAGCGGATCTGGTAGACGCTCTCGACGTCCTGGAGGAAGGCGCAGATGCGCTCGAGGCCATAGGTGATTTCGACGGAGATGGGGTCGAGGTCGATGCCGCCGCTCTGCTGGAAGTAGGTGAACTGGGTGATTTCGAGACCGTCTAGGAGCACTTGCCAGCCGATGCCCCAGGCCCCGAGCGTGGGTGATTCCCAGTTGTCTTCCTCGAAGCGGATATCGTGGGCGCGGAGGTCAATGCCGATGGCGCCAAGGCTGCGCAGGTAGAGATCCTGGACGTTCGCGGGTGAGGGTTTGAGGATCACCTGATACTGGAAGTGCTTGTAGAGGCGGTTGGGATTTTCGCCGTAGCGGCCATCGGCGGGGCGGCGTGAGGGCTGCACGAAGGCGACGCGATAGGGCGTGGGGCCGAGGACACGAAGGAATGTTTCCGGGTGCATGGTGCCGGCGCCGACTTCGGTGTCGTAGGGTTGCTGGAGGACGCAGTCTTGGTTATCCCAGAAGTGCATGAGCTTGAGGATGAGTTCCTGAAAGGTGAGACCTTTCGGCTTTGGCTTACCTTCAAGTTTTACTTTAACGTTCACGGCGTCTCCAAAACCTTTAATTCCCTGCTTTGTAGCTCAGGCCTTCAGGCCTGAGGGTTTTCAGTGCCACGGCGCCATCTCGCCTGCGCTTTGGAAAGCCCTACCCCTGAAGGGGTGAGCTACAGGCTCACGGCGTCTCCAAGAGTTCGCGCGTTGCGAGCTTTCGCTCGGTGTGATGCTCGATCCAGTTCAGCGCCGCTTCGCGCAATTCCCTGGCCCAGGGTTGCGATTCGAGCGCGGCGTCCAGTTTGGCCAACCCTTCCCGCGTGAAGACTTCGGCGAGATGGCGGGCCTCGCTTGAAACCGGCTTCATGCCCGAGCGACGATGCTCTTCGCATACGAGGCCGGGATGCCAGGCCGCCTGAAACGCCGGCTCCTTGCCGAACAGTTTGCTGCATTCGGCGCAGACATCAAAGCGCGGCAGCCAGCCCGCGAGACGCACCGTCCAGAAAGCGAAATAACTGAGCGGGAGGATACCATTCCCGCGGCGTTCGACCTCGCGCACCGTGAGCAGGATGAGCCGGAACATCGGCTCAGACGGCTCGTGCTCGGGAAGAACGAGTTCGACGGTTTCGCTGACGAGCGCGAGACTGGTCGAAAGCTCGTAATCGCTCTGAGACTTGTTGAAGGACTCGAGCAACTCGGCCTGCTGGATGCGGACCAGGTCGCGCGTTTCGCGTTCGACATACCAGAGCTGGACGTGGGCGAGCAGTTCCAGCGTGGAGCCGTAGCGATTCTTGATGCGGCGCGCGCCAGCGGCTACTCCCCGCATGCGACCCGAAGTGCGGCCCAGAAAACTGACCAGGCGATCGGCCTCGCCCAGCGCGAAGGTTTTCAAGATGATGGCTTCCGTTTCGCGGGCAGGCATGAAATGTCGGCGCGACCGCTTGGAAAGAGTTGTACGGAAAGACTCTGGGCAAGCGGGACGCACATGCAGGACTAGATTGAATACCACAGGTGAGGATGCATCGCAATGTTGGCGTGGGGGAGTTGTGGAAGAAATGGGAGATATTGAGGGCCTTGGGGGCGGATTTTCAATTTGGGAAAACCTTCAAGTATTACTTTCAATGTCGGCGCGCCGACATTTTTGCAGTTCAGCGAGCAGTACGGCCCATGCGTTCATGCCAGGCGGCTGAAGCAGGGGAGCGCTATCACAGTTTTACTTCGCTGATTTGGATCGTGGGCTTCGTATTTGTGTAGTTTGGGATGTCGCCGGTGATTGCCGCCACATGGGGCTCAAAGGCGGCCTGGAAGGTTTGGACGGACTCGAAGAAGAGATGCCCCATGGCGAGATAGGCAGGGGGCGAGCCTGCCGCCAGACCTCCCATTCCCTCCTCTACCTCTACCTTTTTGAGGGCCGCGCCGGATAGCCGGCGCACGAGAGGGATGTGTTTCGCGAGGTAGTATTTCATGTCGAAGATGTTCCCCTCGCCGCTTGGATACAGATCGCTGATTTTGATCATGGGACCCTCCTCGAATTCGCTAGGAGTTTTTTCGGCCCGAGGATTGAGATTAGACACGCTGGTGGGTCGCGGCGTCAAGGAGTTGCAATGCTTGCTCAAGCTTTCGATCCGGTGGGGCGGAGCGGATTTGCATGGGCGATGGAAAGTCTCACCCCTGAAGGGGTGAGCACCCAGGCGGCGCCGACATCTTGGTGCGGAGACGGGAGTTTGGGAGAAAGGGTGGTAACCGTAAAAACGGGCCGACCCGGTCGGCCCGCACTCCAAAGGGGCCTGCGCGCGAATCGTGGGGGATTTGGCGGGGGAATATAGGGTAAAAAGATTCTGTTAACCAGGAAATTTGATGGAGAAAATTATAGGACACAGGGGCGTGGCGCTTCCCTTCCCGGCCCGGGCTTCCGGGAATTTGGCGCGTGCAAAGTCGGTAACAGGCCGGCAATAAATGGATTGAGGTTCGTGAGGGAGCGCAGTAAGTTGGCGGAGACGGACGGTCCGGGTTTTCAAAAGAGTTTGAGACGGAGATGAACATGCGAATTCTGAGAATGCTGATGGTGTGGGGCGTGGTCTTGTGTCCACTTGCAGGGGCCGCGAGAGGTCAGGTGGTGCGCTGCTCTTCGGATGACGGGCGGCGGCAATTTTGCCAGGCGGACACGCGCTACGGGGTGACGATGGTGAAGCAGGTGAGCGGCGCGGAATGTCGGCAGGGGTATTCGTGGGGAGCGGACGAACGCGGGATCTGGGTAGACCATGGATGCCGGGCGGAGTTTGCGTTGAGGAGCGCCGATTATGCCAGCCGCGGAAAGCGGATTGGCTGCTCTTCAGATGACGGCGGACGGAATTATTGCAGGGCGGAGACGCGAGCCGGCGTGGCGCTGGAGAAACAGACGAGCGGGGCTGCGTGCCAGCAGGGATATTCGTGGGGATATGACGAAGGAGGGATCTGGGTGGACCACGGGTGCCGGGCTTACTTCCGGGTGGAGTTCGAGCGGCCTGGAGAAAATCGGGGAGGCGAATCGATTGTGCGCTGCTCGTCGGATGATGGAGGGCGGCACTACTGCGAGGCAGACACGCGCGGGGATGTGGATTTGATCCGGCAGCACAGCGAGGCGGCGTGCCAGGAGGGATATTCGTGGGGCTTCGATGAACGGGGGATCTGGGTGGACCATGGATGCCGCGCGGAATTTGTGGCGCAGCCGAACGACCGGCCGGAACATCGGGGAGGTCCGGGCGGACCTGCGCAATCGCTCTACTGCGCTTCGGATGACGGGAGAAGGAATTTCTGTCCAGTGGACGTGCGAGGTGGCGTGCAACTGGTGAAGCAGCGGAGCGGGGCGGCGTGCCAAGAGGGATATTCGTGGGGAGTGGACGAGCGGGGGATCTGGGTGGACCACGGATGCCGGGCGGATTTTGTGGCGACCGGGTGGGGCGAAGGGCATGGGGAAGAGCATCGGCACGGAAGGGCCTGCAATCGTTCGATTGGGCAGGAGAGAGCGGATGAATTGGAACGGCAATGCAAGCAGGTTGCGCCGGGGAACCGAGCGGCTTGCAACGATGAGAATTCATGCCGGGTGATTACGGATGAGATTCGGAGGAGTTGCCAGTTGCTGGGGCGGGATGGACCGCGGTTTTGCGAGGAGTATAGGTAGGAATGTCGGCGCGCCGACATTGAAAGTAAAGCTTGAAGGTTTGTAGCTCAGGCCTTCAGGCCTGGGGTTTTCGTAACCCGGTGCGACCTTGCCGTCGCCACGAAAACCCTCACCCCTGAAGGGGTGAGCTACAGGGAGCGAGGCACGATACACTGGCTGAATGATTCCGCTGAAGGATATTAATCCGACACGAAGCTTTCCTTTTGTGAATGTGATGTTGATTGCGGCGAACGTGCTGGTGTTTTTCTACCAGGTTACGTTGTCGCCGCACGCGGCTAAGGCGTTTGTGCTGGCCAATGCGACCATACCCGCGCGGATACCGGCGTTTCTGGCGGGAGATGCGCCCGCGAACGTGGCGCTGTTTCCTTTGTTCAGCAGCATGTTTCTGCATGGCGGTTTGATGCACCTGCTGGGGAACATGCTGTTCCTTTATATATTCGGGGACAACGTGGAGGATGCGTTCGGGCATATCGGGTATTTGTTCTTTTATATTTTGTGCGGGATCGGTTCGGGGCTGATTCACGTACTGTTCAATCTTCACTCGGCGATACCGGCGCTGGGAGCGAGCGGGGCGATCAGCGGGGTGATGGGAGCGTACGCGGTGATGTTCCCGAAGCACCAGATCTTGACGTTCTTTTTAATTTTCTTGATTCCGGTGCCGGCAATTTTGATTTTGGGATATTGGTTTGTGCTGCAGTTTGTGGCCGGGATCAATGGGTTGGGGCTGGCGACGGCCGGGGGAGTGGCGTGGTGGGCGCATATCGGGGGATTCTTGATGGGGGTGGTGATTGCGTGGGCGGCGAAGAAGAGGTAGAGGACAGAGGGCTATTCGTCCTTGAACAATGCCAGCGGTTTTTCAGGTTCGGGCTTGTTCAAAAATACATGCTGCTGTCGAGCCCATAGGAGGAGGATGAATCCACCCACCAGTGAAGCAATACCAATCGTGATTACAGTAACATTCAAAATCCCTGACAGGCGGGCATAACCCTGGAGCCATTTGCAGAAATAGGCGGACGCCAGCATCGCCAAGCCGCGTATCCATCGTGCACGATTCTCTTGAACCAGATCTGAATCGACACCGCGACTGAGCTCACCCTGTCTCTTGCTCCATCTTCTCAGCCAGTTGCTCATGCATCACTCGAGCCCAATTATACATTTTAGAGAGAGTTGATCACCTGTTTTTGACTGACCAGACCGGTGGATTCCTAGTGTTCGCTAAGCCCACCAATGTAGGCAACCAAGATTAATGTTTTACTTGAAGGTTTTACTTGAGGTTTTGGTAAAGGGCTTGCTCGGTTGAAGCCCAGCGCCTACATGAGATTAAGAGTGTTTGGAGACGTGGTTGGCTAGGTAGTCGGAGACTTCGATGGTGGAGTTGGAGCCGCCGAGATCGGGGGTGGTGATGTTGTCGTTCAGGGCGGATTTTACGGATTGTTTTAGCAGGTGAGCTTCGTCGTTCCAGCCTAGAAATTCCATTAACAAGCCAGCGGTTAGAACGGAGCCGAAGGGGTTGGCAATTCCCTTTCCGGCTATGTTGGGGGCGGAGCCGTGTACTGGCTCGAAGAGAGAGGTGCGGCCGGGATGAATGTTGGCGGAGGGAGCGAGGCCGAGGCCGCCGGCGAGTTGTGCGGCGAGGTCGCTGATGATGTCGCCGAAGAGATTGTTGGTGATGATGACGTCGAACTGGCGAGGGTCGCGGACGAGTTCCATGGCGAGCGTGTCGATGTAGAGATGGCGGGATTCGACGTCGGGGTATTCGGCGCGGACGGATTTGAAGACGCGCTGCCAGAGGTCGCCGGCGTAGGTCATGGCGTTGGATTTGTCGGACATGCAGAGGCGCTTGAGCTTGTGGGTACTCGCATACTCGAAGGCGTGGCGGATGATGCGCTCGACGCCTTTGCGGGAGTTGACGTCTTCCTGCGTGGCGATTTCGTCGGGAGTGTCTTTCTTGAAGAAGCCGCCCATGCCGACGTAGAGGCCTTCAGTGTTTTCGCGAAAGACGATGAGGCGGATGTCGTTGGTGGTGATATCGCGGAGAGGTGTGTAGCGCGGGTGGAGGAGTTCGGTGGGGCGGGCGTTGACGAAGAGGTCGAGCTTGAAGCGGAGACCGAGGAGGATGTCGGCGGCGTGCTGGTTGGAGGGGACGCGGGGATCGCCGAGGGCGCCGAAGAGGATGGCGTCGAATTCGTCGCGAAGCATTTCGACGGCGCCGGGAGGAAGGGTGATGTTTTCGCGGAGGAATTTGTCGGCGCCCCAGTCGAGGTGGACGAACTCGAGGGGACGATTGTGTTTGGAGGTGGCGGCCTGGATGGCTTTGACGGCGACCGGAGTGACTTCCTTGCCGATGCCGTCGCCGGGGATGACGGCGATGCGGGCGTTTGGACCGCCGTTGCGGAGGGGGATGTTGGGCAAGTGAGTGGCTCCATTGAAATTTTCGATGAAGGTTACGTTAGCACAGGTGGCGAGAGTTATCAGTAATCAGAAAGAGGCAAACGGGAAGGACACACCACAAGCTAGCTGAACAACTCTTTGGCCAACTGATCACGGGAGAGTTCGAGGTAGCTGGCAACGTCCATGAGGATTTGCGAAAGGGTGCCAATTTTCAGGGGAGAATGCGCAGGAATGGTAACGTGGTGCTGATTTCCCTTAAAACTGGAAAGAGACGCATGTGGCTGCCGGACTGGCGAGTGATTTGATAACCGTAGCGACGTAAGGCGCGGGCGAGTTCATCGCCGCTGAGGTCGCGCGGAAGTTTCACGCAGGAATGACCTCGTCCTTCACGAGGTGAAGACGGATGAGTGCCGGCTTTTCGCCTTCCGCGAAGTGACAGGCTACGGCGTCGCGAAGCATTACCTTGAGTTCGTCGAGAGTTTCCGCTTGAGAAAAAATCGAATGGCCGAGGGCGCGGGCTTCGTAGCCGCCTTCGGGCGATTCCTGTACGGAGAAGATAATTTCGGTCCGGGGCATTAGAAACTCTCAACGACTATTCTAAGCTGAAATTGTCGCACGTGGAGAGGGGAAGATTTGCTTGTTGACCATAGGAGCAGATAACAGGAGGCGAGTGGTGATACGCGCAGGAGTGGATTGACTCCGGCGGGAGAGTTCAATAGGCTCACGCTTCTGAGGAGGGGACCATGAGAAAGATCGCGATTCCCGGAATGTTTATCGCAGTGGCGATGTTGAGCGTTGGGATTTGGGCGGCGGCGCAGGAGAAGCCGGAGGTCGTGGAGGTGACGGGGATTCTGGTGAAGGTGTCGGCGGTTGGAGCGGACACGACGGGATGGGAGATGCACCTGCCGAATGAAGTGAACATTGGTGGGAAGATGACGAAGACGGTGGAAGTGGATGGAGACCCGCACAGGTTTCAGAAGCTGGAAAATTTGCGGATTACGGTGAAGGGATACTTGATGCGGCCGTCGGAGAATCGGATTGTGATTAAGGTGCAGAAGATAAGAGAGTGATTGGTGACTGGTGGAGGAGTGGCCAGCGACCAGTGGCCAGCAAAGAGAAGAACGGACTAACGCAGAGAGCGCTGAGGAAGAGCGCAGAGTTCGCGGAGAAGATAAGAGGGAACGCCAATCGGGAGATTGGCGTTCCCGAGCAAGTTAGGAGGAGCGGGCGGATTCGGTTAGGAAGAGGCCGCAGAGGGCCAGGGCGGCGCCGAGGAGTTCGGACCAGGATGCGCGTTCGTTGAGGAAGAGGATGCCGAGGATGGTGGCGGAGACGGGGAGCAAGTAGGAGAAGGCGCTGAGTTGGGAGGCTTCGAGGTAGCGGAGGAGCCAGAAGTAGAAGAGGTAGGCGAGTGTGGAGCTGAAGATGGCGCTGAAGGCGAGGCAGGCCCAGGCTTGCCAGGGGATGGATTGCCAGTTGGGGAGCGGGCCGAGGGCGAAGGCGCGGTTGATGGCGATGGGAAGGATGATGAGGCCGCCGAAGAGGTAGTTCCAGGTGGTCATGGTGAGGGCGTCGTACTTCCCTGCTACGCGCTTGCCGAGGACGACGTAGAGGGCGAAGGCGAGCGAGCCGCAGAGGGTGATGAAGTCGCCCGTGAGCGTGGGCGAGTGGCGGGAAACGCCTCCGGAGCCGGAGGCGAGGATGGCGACTCCGATGAACGAGACGGCCATGCCGAGGGCTTTGCCGAGCGTGAGTTTTTCGAGGCGGAAGAGTACCGCGAGGATGAGGGCGTAGATGGGGCCCATGCCGAGGATGAGCGAGGAGTGGGCAACGCTGGTGTAACGAAGACCTACCGTGAAGCACATCTGATTTAAACCAATACAGAAAAACCCGAGGTAGGCGAATGTGAGGAGGTCGCGGAGCGTACGCTTCTGTTTGTGTGCTTTGAGATCGGCGGAGAAGGCTGGGAGGCGCGCGGCGATTGGGTAGATGGCTAGCATGAAGATGGAGGCGGCGACTACTCGGAAGGAAGCCAGGGTGAGCGGCTGGAAAAAACGGAGGGCGAATTTGACGGCGAGGTAGTTGACGGCCCAGATGGCCATGATGAGGGTGATGCAGGCGACGAGGATGGAACGGGAGGGACGATGGCCGTCGGAGGGTTCTATGTGCACGGGCGTGGGCGCAGCGGGGGCATTGATCGTTGGGATTATACGTGAGAGTGAGGAATGGATGGATAACAGATAGCAGCGATCAGATAACAGGAGGCGAGGAAGAAGAGGGGAGTTAACGCAGAGGACGCTGAGATCGGACGCAACAAATCTTATTACGCTGTGTGTACGTAGTCGTAGTATAAATATGCGGGGTGCCGCACCCTTCGGTTTTAAGGGTGCGGTTTTTTGCTATGCGACAACCACTCGAACGGCATTACGGAAAAGGCGACCTACATTTCGTCACTTTTAGCTGTTTCCGCCGCAGGCCTTATCTTATGAAACCCTCCGCCCGGACAGCTTTTGTAGAAACTCTTAAGGAAATTAGAGCGCGCCATAGGTTTCATCTGTTCGGCTACGTCGTGATGCCCGAACACGTACACTTATTGCTGGATGAAGCCGGGGCCCTTAACCCCTCGAAAGTAATTCAGGTTGTGAAACAAAACGTTTCCAGCGCCCTTGGCCACGGTACCGGAATTCCGTTCTGGCAGAGGCGATTCTACGATTTCAATACCTGGAGCGCGGGGAAAATCAACGAAAAACTCATCTACATGCATGAAAATCCTCTGCGGCGAGGATTGGTTGCGCATCCGCGGGACTGGCCGTGGAGTAGTTGGTCGCACTACGCGATGAAAGACAACGGGTTAATTTCGATGGACTCATTTGCTTGTTTGCATCGAGCGGGAACCGATCTAACGGAAGATAGATACGAGGATGTGGAGAGAAAACCCGCACCCTGAAAACCGCAGGGTGCGGCACCCAGGTCTTGAGGAATTTAGGTGAGGTGGAGCTTGCGGGTGGTTAGGGTGTCGATGCGTTTTAGGTTGGGGAGGAAGCCGATGCCGGGGGTGGCGGGGACTTGGATGGTGCCTTGGGGAGTGACGGTTACTTCGGGGGTGATGATGTCTTTTTCCCAGTAGCGGGCGCTGGCGGAGACGTCGCCGGGGAGGGAGAAGTTGGGTTGCGTGGACATGGCGATGTTGTGGGCGCGGCCGACGCCGGATTCGAGCATGCCGCCGCACCAGACGGGGATGGAGTTTTGGGCGCAGAGATCGTGGATGCGTTTGGCTTGCAGGTGGCCGCCGACGCGGCCGAGCTTGATGTTGATGATTTTGCATGCGCCGAGGGAGATGGCGGCTTCGGCTTGTTCGTAGGTGTGGATGCACTCGTCGAGGCAGATGGGAGTTTGCAGATTTTTCTGGAGGGCGACGTGGCCGAAGAGGTCGTCCCAGCCGAGGGGCTGCTCGATCATCATGAGGTAGAAGGCGTCGAGCTGCTGGAGGAGTTGGAGATCGTCCGCACGGTAGGCGGAGTTGGCATCAACGGAGAGCTTGATGCGCGGGTAGAGATTGCGGATGTGCTGGACGGGGACGATGTCTTTGCCGGGCTTGATTTTTAGTTTGATGCGCTGGTAGCCGGCGTCGAGTTCTTTTTTTACGGCGGCGGTGAGTTCTTCGACGGTTTCTTTGATGCCGATGGAGACGCCGCAGGGGATTTCTTCGCGGGTGCCGCCTAGCAGTTTCCAGAGAGGGAGATTTTTGAGTTTGGCTTCGGCATCCCACGCGGCGGTTTCGAGCGTGGCTTTGGCCATGTTGTGACCGCGGACATGCGCGAGGAGCGGCCAGATGTCGGCGACGGATTGGATGTGCTTCCCTTTCAGCATGGGCCAGAGATAGGTCGTGATGATGTGCCAGCAGGTTTGGGTGTCTTCGGGAGAGTAGAAGGGATTTTCGCCGGCGGTGCATTCGCCCCAGCCGGAAGCGGTGTCGAGATTGAGTTCGGCGAGGAGGATGCGGCGCTCGGTGACGCGGTCCATGCTGGTCTCGAAAGGAGCGAGGAGTTTGAGGTGGATTTCGCGGAGAGTGAGGGAGCGGAGTTGCATGAGGGAATTATTATGACGCAGGTCGGGTGGGTGGAGGGGCCGGAATTTTCAGGGAAAGCAGATTGCAGCGATCAGATAACAGGAAGCGAAGAGACGAGGGGGCTTAACGCGGAGGGCGCGGAGAAGAGTAACCCAAGAGCACAGCCAGGAATGGCTGTGCCACAAAGAGGGGAGAACAACAGATCCCTCACGCGCAAGAGACGCGCGTTCGGGATGACACTCTTTTGGTTGTACGCGGCTAGTAGAGTGGGACGTGGTTAGAAGTCGGACCAGGGGTGGAGGAGGTAGTCGGCGCCGGTGGGGGTGAAGCGGAGGGAGGTGGCGGCGTAGCGTTTGGAGAACCAGGATTGGAACTGGGAGCGAATCGTGGACTGGATGGCGGTCACGGAGGTTAATGAGGTAGAGGAAGTAAAGGAGGTAAAGGAGGTAAAGGATTCGGAGTTCGGAGTGGCGCTCGCGGACTCGCTTTTCGCTTGCCGGCTGGAAGCCGGCGCTACCTGGGGGATGTGGATTGTGGCTGGGGCTTCGGTGGGGTTGGGAGTTAGATTATTGATGGCGGCGATTACGCGGGCGGAGTCGAGGTGCCATTCGGCTAGGAGGCGGTCGGTGGGGAGATTGCGGTGGAGCGGGCTGGTGGTGATGCCGTAGAAGTCGGGGATGTAGGTGCGGACGATGGCGCCGAGGCGGTTGAGATTGAAGTGGGCGTTGCGGGTTTCGAGCGGGTCGAAGGTCCATTCGATCAGGCGGATGTCGCGGCTGAGGGCTTCTTCGCGCTGGAAGAGTTTTAGCGAGCGGCCGATTTTACGGTCGCGGTATTCGGGCAGGACGCCGGTCATGTGGGAGTGGAGGTAGGGCATGGTGTTGTGGATGCCGACGAGGGCCATGGTGAAGCCGATCATGGTGGGGCCGTCGAAGGCGCCAAGGACCTGGCCGCCGGTTTGATTGGCTACCACGAAGGTGGTGTAGGGTTCGGTTTCGAGATCGGATTCGTTCCAGACGGATTTTTGGATTTCGACGCAGCGGTGGAAGTCGGGGAGGGTGGTGCATTTTCTGATTTGGATTTGGGAGTTCATTGTGAGAGGTGACTGGTGATTGGTGACCCGTTCGGCAAGCTCAGGGCAGGCTGGTGACTGGTTGTCAGAGATTGGTGGCCGGTGACCAGCGACCGGCGCCCAGTGAAGAGAAGAATTAACGCAGAGTTCGCGGAGAGCGCAGAGGACGCTGAGAAGAGAAAAACCTTAACACAGAGGGCACAGAGGGGGAGCACAGAGGTCACAGAGAAGAGGGGATTCATTTTGAGGAAGCCTGGGAGGATTCGCGTTGCTTGGATTGGTCCCAGAGGGATTCGAGTTGGGGACGGGGGATTTCGGCGAGGGTGGTGCCTTGTTCGCGGGCGATTCTTTCCATTTCGCGGAAGCGGCGGGTGAATTTGGCGCTGGCTTTGTGCAGGGCGATTTCGGGGTCGACGTTGAGAAAGCGGGAAAGATTTACGGCGACGAAGAGAATGTCGCCGAGTTCGGATTCGACGCGGTCGGGGGAATCTTTTTTGTGGAGGACTTCGCGGAGTTCGGAGGATTCTTCTTGGAGTTTGTCGAAGATCCCTTCGACGTTGTCCCAGTCGAAGCCGATGCGGGCCGCTTTGCGGGTGAGTTGGAAGGCTTGGAGTAGGGCGGGGATGGTGGTAGGAACCCCGTCTAGGAGTGAATCTTGGTTGGAGTTTGAGGTAGAGGAGGATGAGGAGGTTAAGGATTCGGAGTTCGGAGTGGCGCTCGCGGACTCGCTTTTCGCATGCCGGCTGGAAGCCGGCGCTACCTCGGATTTGGATTGGCGCTCTTGTTTTTTTAGGAGTTCCCAGTTGCGGAGGACTTGGGCTGAGGTTTTGGCTTTGACGTTGCCGAAGACGTGAGGGTGGCGGCGGATCATTTTGTCGTGGATTTCGCGGATGACGTCGTTGATGGAGAAGCGGCGCTGTTCGGCGGCGATTTGGGCGTGGAAGAGGACTTGGAGGAGGAGGTCACCGAGTTCTTCGGCGAATTTGGAGTCGTCGCGGGAGTCGAGGGCGTCGAGGACTTCGTAGGCTTCTTCGATGAGATAGGTGCGGAGGGTGGAGTGGGTTTGCTCGCGGTCCCAGGGGCAGCCGCCGGGAGCGCGGAGGCGGGCCATAACGGCGGCCAGTTTGGCGAACGCGGGGCCGGGATTTTGGGAGCGCGGGGATTTTTTGGGGCGGCGGGAGAGTTTTTTTGGAGGCATGCGGGCGTTTTTTCCTGAGGGATTTACTTTAAGGCGGGCGGATGCGTTTCGCAAGCGGGGTTAGAGCGAAGAGAAGAGCTCGGACTTAACGCAGAGGACACTGAGACAGAGCACAGAGTACACAGAGAAGAGGACAGAGTTAACGCTGAGTGCGCTGAGGACGCAGAGTTCTCTGAGAAGAGCGGAGAGGAGGATCGAAGGGGGCTGGGTGATGGGGGAGTTCCCTTCCCGTGATAAACTTGGGGGGATTTGCATACTGAGGAAGTGGAAGAAGAGGGCTATAACCGTGTCTGAATACAAGCAGGATGAGGGATTCAAGGTGATTGACCGGCGGCCGTTTACCGCCGAGGGCGAGATGCGCAAGGAAGTGGTGGAAGAGCAGGAGCGCGAGGCGCAGCGCGAAGTCGTGAAGGAAAAAGCAGTGGCGCAAGCGGCGGCGGACGCGAAGACGGCGGCGGCGCCTCCGACGGAGACGCCGAAGAAGGTGGCGGCGTTTGAGAATCTGGTGCGGATGATCGGGAGCAACGCGGCGATGGTCCTGGGCGCGTATGCGGATCCGCGGACGGGCGAGCCGGTGATCGATCCGGAGGCGGCGCGGGAGTTGATCGACATGCTGGATGCGCTGCAAGTGAAGACGAAGGGAAACCTGGCGCCGGAAGAGGATTCGATGCTGCTGGATTTGCTGGGGAAGTTGAAGATGACGTATTTGGAGATTAATAAGGCGATGGCGGCACAGATGGCGCAGGTGCAGGGGGCAATGAAGGGGGAGAAGAAGAAGTAGTCGCGAACCGAAATTGGAAAATTGAAAATGGAAATTGGGAGGACATCCCAGGTGCTGCTGGCGGCGCTTGGGATTTTTTGTTTTTGGAGGAAAGAAAGAGAAGAGTTCACCACAGAGAACACAGAGGGCACGGAGAAATAGAGAACAAAGAGACAACGAGAGGTAAGGAACGGAGGAACCCAAGACCCACACGCGAAACCGGCGTGTGGGGCACCCAAAGAGAAGAGACGGCCCGCCACGGTCGGCGGGCCCTACAAAGATAAGAATTGATGTAGGACGGTTACAATAGGGACATGGTGGCGGGAAAAGAGACGCGGATGCGGGTGACGGTGATGGGGTCGGGGACGTCGATGGGCGTGCCTACGCTGGGGTGTCATTGCGCGGTGTGCGAGTCGGCGGATCCGCATGACAAGAGGCTGCGGCCTTCGCTGCTGCTTTCGCGGGGCGAGCAGAATGTGGTGATCGATACGACGCCGGATTTCCGGACGCAGGCGTTGCGCGCGGGGATCGATCGGCTGGATGCGGTGCTGCTGACGCACGGGCACGCGGATCATATTTTGGGATTTGACGATTTGCGGCCATACAACTTCAAGCAGCGGGCGGCGATGCCGGTGTACGGGAATGAAGAGACGTTTCGGATTGTGCGGCGGGCGTTTTCGTATGTGTTTGACGACAAGCCGACGTTGAGCAGCATTCCGAGCGTGAATTTGCATTTGGTGAAGGGGCCGTTTGAAGTGATGGGGGTGCGGTTTGTGCCGGTGCCGCTGGTGCATGGAGAGATGGAAGTGCTGGGATACCGGTTTGGGCGGGCGGCGTATTTGACGGACTTCAGCCGGTTGCCGGAGGCGAGCGCGGCGCTGCTGGAGGGATTGGATGATTTGATTCTGGATGCGCTGCGGGATGTGCCGCATCCGATGCATATGACGGTGGAGCAGTCGTTGGCGTTGATTGATCGGTTGAAGCCGAAGAGGGCGTGGTTCACGCATATTGCGCATGATTTGCCTCATGCGGCGACGAATGAGCGGCTGCGGAAGGCAGGATATCCGCAGGTGAAGCTGGCGTATGACGGGTTGACGTTTGAGGTGGAGACGGAGGCGCGGGGGGTGGAGGTGCAGTCGGTGGGTGGGTTACAAGTGTTTACGTCTGCGTCGGAGTGGGCGGAGACGTTTGGGAAAGAAAAGACAAGAGGGGACTTAACGCAGAGTTCGCAGAGGAAGCGCGCTGAGGACGCTGAGAAGAAAAGAGCACAGCCCCTTCGGCTTCGCTCAGGGCAAGCAGGAATGGCTGTGCCACAAGAGGCTGGGCGCGGGAGCGTGATTGCGATTGGGAATTTTGACGGGATCCATTTGGGGCATCAGAGGTTGCTGGAATATTGCATCGGGCTGGCGAAGGAGAGCGGGGCGGTGGCCACGGCGCTGACGTTTGAGCCGCCGCCGCTGAAGGTGCTGCGGCCAGAGGCGGCGCCGCCGCGGATTTCGACGAACCAGCAGAGGCTGGAGTGGTTTGGGGCGCTGGGGATGGAAGCGGCGGTGGTGCTGCCGTTCACGATGGAGCTGGCGAAGCTTTCGCCGGAAGATTTTGTTGAGGAAATTTTAGTGCGGCAGTTGCAGGTGCGCGCGGTGGTGGTGGGAGACAATTTCCGGTTTGGGCACAAGCAGGCGGGGAGCGTGAAGCTGTTGCGGGAATTGGGAATGCGGGATGGATTTGATGTGATTGTGCATGAGCCGGTGGTGGTGGACGAAGAGATTGTGTCGAGCACAGTGGTCCGGAAATTGATTGCGGAGGGCGAGGTGACGCGGGCGGCGCGAATGCTGGGGCGGGCGTTTGCCTTGACGGGCGAAGTGGTGGCGGGGACGGGGACGGGGCGGAAGTTTACGTTTCCGACTTTGAATTTGCGGCCGGAGCAGGAGTTGCTGCCGGCGAAAGGCGTGTATGTTACGCGGACGGTGCTGGAGGGGGAGCCGAACAGTCACCGGAGCGTGACGAATGTGGGGATGCGGCCGACGTTCAATGGAACGGGTCTGACGGTGGAGACGCACTTGCTGGATTATTCGGGGAATTTTTCGCCGAAGAGGATTGAGGTGAGATTTTGGAAGAAATTGCGGGAGGAGAAGAAGTTTGGCGGGGCGGAGGAGTTGAAGGCGCAGATTGCGAAGGATATTGAGAAGGCGAATGGATTTTTTGCGAGGTTGCGGAAGGTGAGGGCGAAGAGGTTGGCGGGGACGCGGGAGTGAAAGAGGAAGAGTTCACCACAGAGGACACGGAGAGCACAGGCAAGAGTGCCTGTGCCACAGCGAGGCATCACACTTAATTGTTAATTCATATGATATATTCTTACTCGATACTTTTTGAACACCGTTGTCATGACATTTTACTCAAGGAATCTTCCTCATTGGCATCCCGAGGGAGCGTGCATTTTTCTTACCTGGCGGCTGTATGGCACCCTACCAGGTGGCACAGTCACTCCTGACTGTGCACCTGCCTCCCAGATCACAAACCCTTCAAAGCGAAACAAGGATGAAGATAGTGAGACGGCTGGAGCTCGGTTTATGCGACTCGATCTGCAGCTTGACCGGGCGAAAATCGGCCCCAGGTGGCTGGCGGATTCGAGAATTGCAAGGTGCGTCGAGGATGCGATGGTTCGCGGTGAGAAAGCCCTGGCGCAATATCTTCTGCATGCGTACGTTGTCATGCCAAACCATGTTCATTTACTCATTACACCGCGCCTCCCACTGAGCAGGATTATGCGCGGAATTAAGGGCGTTAGTGCCCGTGATGCGAATCGGATTCTCGGAAGACCTGGAAAGGTATTTTGGCAAGACGAGTCGTATGACCACTGGGTGAGGGACGAAGCGGAGTTTGGGAAGATTCGTTTTTATATTGAGTGCAACCCGGTGAGGGCGGGATTGGTGAAGCAGCCGGAAGATTGGAAGTGGTCGAGCGTGTCTTCTTTGAGTCGAATGCAGGGAATATCTACACCTGAATAAGCGGGCGGTTGCCTATCTCGCGCCAACCTTGGCGCGGCTTCAGTGGTCACAGGCAGGAGTGCCTGTGCCACTAGAGTTTGAAGAGTTCGCGGAGGCGTTTGGTTTGCTGGCGGGAGACGGGAATTTCGGAGGATTTTTTGTCGTTCATTTTTAGCATGAAGCTGGATTTGAACCAGGGGACGACTTCCTTGATGTGGTGGATGTTGACGAGGAAGGAGCGGTGGGGGCGCCAGAAGGAGTCGGAGTCGAGAGTGGCGTGGAGTTCTTCGAGAGTGCGGTAGTTGGAGGAGCCTTCGAGATCTTTGGCGGTGACGGAGATGAGGCCGCCTTCGATGGAGGCGAAGATGAGGTCTTCGGCGTCGACGAGGAGCATGCGCTGCTGGGAGCGGATGAGGATCTTGCTGGGTTGCGTGGAGGAGGTTTTGGGAGCGGAGAGCTGGGAGACGAGCTGCTCGAGGCGCTCGGTGGTGCTGGTGTGGGCTTCTATTTCGCGCTTGGCTTTGGTGATGGCTTTGGAGAGGCGGGCTTTGTCGAAGGGTTTTAGCACATAGTCGACTGCGTTTACGTCGAAGGCTTGGACGGCGTAGTGATCGAAGGCGGTGGCGAAGACTACGTGGGGGACTTTGAGTTTGCGCTCGACTAGTTTCTTGAGGACGCCGAAGCCGTCGAGGCCGGGCATTTGGACATCGAGGAAGACGAGATCGGGGTTGTGCTCTTTGATTAGGTTAACGGCTTCGAGGCCGTTTTTGCCTTGGCCGATTAAGGAGATTTCGGGGAAGGCTTTTAGGAGGAAGGCGAGTTCTTCGCGGGCGGGTTTTTCGTCGTCGACGATGATGGTGTTGATGGGCATTGGGTGAAGGGAAAGTATAGCGCGGGGGTGGAGGAGATGCGAACAGTGGAAGAAGCGGGGAGTAAGAGGGGGACTTAACGCAGAGGGCGCAGAGGTCGGCGCGCAGAGGACGCTGAGAAGAGAAACCAGGTAAGAGGAGCGATGATTGGAATTTGGGCGTCACGACGCACGAGTTGAGGTCCTTCGGCTATCCTTGTCGGATAGCCTCAGGATGACGGGCTTCATCTCAGTTCATCTAAAATTCGAGGGCACAATCGCGGGTAGTTTTGGTGTGTGGTTTACATTGCAAAAGCGGCAGCTGGGCTGCCGCACTCCAAAGGGGGGAACGTGGCTAAGGGGACGGCTGAGATTTTGCGGAGCGAGATGATTTATCAGGGGAGGGTGTTTGGGTTGCGGCGGGATGAGGTGGTGGAGCCGAGCGGGGTGAGGACGACGCGCGAGGTGATTACGCATCCGGGGTCGGTAGTAGTGCTGCCAGTACTGCGAGATGGAAGGATTGTGATGGTGCGGCAGTACCGTCATGCGACGCGGCAATATTTGTGGGAACTGGTGGCGGGGCGGAAGGAGCCGGAGGAGACGCCGAAGCAGGGAGCGGCGCGGGAACTGCTGGAAGAGACAGGTTATAGCGCGAAACGATTCAAGGTTTTCCTGGATGTGTTCCCTACCCCGGGATTTCTGGAGGAAAGGATGTATTTATTGCTCGCCGAGGGTTTGACGGCGGGCGAGGCGCAGCCGGAAGAGGATGAAAAGATCGAGGTGCGGGCATACCGGCTGAAAGAACTGAAGCAGATGATCAAAAGCGGGCGATTGCGGGATGCCAAGTCGATTGCCGGGATTTTATATTACCTTACTTTTTTACGGTAGCCTTCCCTTCCCTTCCCTGCCCGTCTGAACCGTTTGAAAACCGTATAAATATGCACAAGGGTGTAAGAAAGTCGTTAGAGTCGCTTGACTCAGCGTTGCATTTTGATAAACTCCGCGCAATTCGTGCTCATGGCGGCGCGTCTAGGTATTCCGCCCCCAGAGTCACCGTCCAAAGGAGACACGAAGTGCAAGGAACAGTAAAGTGGTTCAATAATTCGAAAGGATACGGATTCATAGGCCGGGAAGATGGGCCCGATGTATTCGTACACTACTCGGCGATCACCGGGGATGGCTACCGGTCGTTGCAAGAGGGTGATCCGGTCGAATTTGAGATAGTACAGGGACCCAAAGGACCGCAGGCGGCCGAGGTGAAGAAAAGCGCCTGATAGCGAATTTGGATCTAATAGACGGCGGGGGCGAGAGCTTCCGCCGTTTTTTTGTGGGTTCGAGGCGATGGGTGGGAAGCAAGAGGAATGGGATAACAGATAACAGCGATCAGGTAGCAGGAAGCTGGGAGAAGAGTTAAGGCTGCGCGCTGAGAACGCTGAGGTCGCAGAGAAGAAGAGGAGGACGATGGTTGGTTGCCGTGGTCCCTCCACTCCGCGGCCCGACGCGCCACAAAACGGCGCGGAGGAAAAGGTCGGGCCACTCCGGTCGGGATGACAGAAAAGAATAGAGACCAGAGGGCGGCGTAAAGCCGCCCCTACATTGGTGGGGCGGAGAGGAATATAATTGCGGGCATGGACAACAAACAGATTGCACGGATATTGCGGGAGACCGCTTCACTTTTGCAGATTGACGGGGCGATCATCGGGCGCTACCGGAGTTATGAGAAAGCCGCGGAGCTGATTGACAGCTTGCCGGAGTCGGTGGAGCAACTGGTGGCGACGCCGGAGAAGTTGACGGAGTTGCCGGGGATTGGCGACCGGATGGTGGAGCATCTGCAAGAAATCGTAAAGACGGGCGATTATGCGCTGCGGAAAAAGTTGTTGAAGAAATATCCGGAGACGATTTTGCAGTTGCTGGATTTGCAATCGCTGGGGCCGAAGAAGGTGGCGTTTTTGTGGAGCCAGTTCAAGGCGGGCAGCGTGGCGGATGTAGAGAAATTGGCGAAGGAAGGCAAGCTGCGGGATTTGGCGGGATTCGGGGAGAAGAGCGAACAGAATATTTTGAAGGCGGTGGAGGTGTTTAAGAAGTCGTCGGGGAGATTTTTGATCAGCCGGGGAGAAGAGGCGGCGATCGCGATTACGGCGCACATCAGGAAGGCGGGGAAAGGCGTGGAAAGCGTGACGCCGGCGGGTTCGCTGCGGCGGGGAAAGGAGACGATAGGAGATCTGGATTTGCTGGTGACGCTGGCGGCGGGACATACGAAACAGAAGGAAGTGGACGCGCTGGCGGTGCATATTTTGAAGTTTCCAGGGATCGACCAGACTTTGGCGCACGGCGAGAACAAGGTGAGTTTCACGCTGCAGGACGGGCTGCAGGTGGATGTGCGTTTGTTGGAGAAGGAGAATTTTGGGGCGGCGTTGCTGTATTTCACGGGGTCGAAGGAACACAACGTGGCGTTGCGCGGGCGCGCGAATGATATGGGACTCACGCTGAACGAGTACCAGTTGGCGACTTTGGGGGCCGAGAAATACGCCGCTGGGCGGACGGAGGAGGAGATTTACGCGAAGTTGAAGATGGAGTATGTGCCGCCGGAATTGCGGGAGAACACGGGAGAGATTGCGGTGGCGGAGAAGTATGAGTTGCCGAAGCTGATTGAGCTGCGCGATATGAAGGGCGACCTGCAGATGCATACGACGGCGAGCGACGGGAAGAATTCGATCGAGGAGATGGCGGAGGGGGCGCGGAAGTTGGGGCACGAGTACATTGCGATTACGGACCACTCGAAAGCGGTGACGGTGGCGAACGGGTTGGATGAGAAGCGGATGGCGGCGCACATCAAGAAGCTGCGCGCGGCGGACGAAAAGGGGCTGGGAATTAGGGTGCTGGCGGGGTCGGAAGTGGATATTTTGAAAGATGGGTCGCTGGATTATTCGGATGAGATCCTGGCGCAACTGGACGTGGTGGTGTGCTCGATCCATTCGTACTTTAGTTTGGACCGGGCGGCGATGACCGAGCGGATGCTGGCGGCGATTGAGAATCCGTACACGCAGATTATTGGGCACCCGACGGGAAGGCTGCTGTTGAAGAGGGATGCGATCGATTACGACATGGAGAAGGTGCTGGATGCTTGCGCGAAACATGGCGTGGCGATGGAGTGCAATTCGTATCCGGACCGGCTGGATTTGAAGGATGTTTATTTGCGGATGTGCAAGGAGCGCGGGGTGAAGGTGGTGATTTCGACGGACTCGCATAATGCGGGGAATCTGGCGTTTATACGATATGGGGTGGTGATGGCGCGGCGGGGGTGGTTGGAGAAGAAGGATGTGATCAATACGTTGCCGACGAAGGAGTTTTTGGGGGCGTTGAGAGCGAAGCCGGGTGTGAAGAAAAAGGCGGCGAAGAAGTAGGAGAAAAGAAAGATTTACCACAGAGGACGCGGAGGTCGGAGCACAGAGGGCGCAGAGAAGAAGGAGATCGAAGAGAGAACGCCGCGGGGGCGTAAGTTCGATGAGAGAGAAAATCAAGGTCGTCGTCATACTGATATTTGCTTTGGGCTATCTCGTGGCTGAAGTCTGGCTTTATGAGTCTAGCGGGCTTTCTACTTCCGATGCCCTGCTGCTGGATCTGCCTCTGACCGTAGTTTTCTTCTTAGTGTTCGCTGTGGTTTATAGGATTTTCGCGGGCGAGGAAGCGAGTGGCTCCCAGTCGCCGAAACCACCTGAGACGTGATCAGGACCTTCCACACTCTAAACAACTAGCGAGGACGATTATTTGAGGAACATTTTGGGTGGGGAATGCGTTTCCGGATATAGGACGACTGCGGAGGCCTATTTATGAGGATGGGATGGGAGCTACGGATGGCGATGCTAGCGGCCGGGATGAGGATACGGATGGCTGGCGCGGCATTGGCCGGAGCCCTGTTGGGCGGCGGGATCCTGCTGGCGCCGGGGGTGGTGCGGGCGGATGAGGTGGCTAAGACGTTTACGGTGGCGGGGCACGCTCATGTGAAGGTGCAGACGGATGATGGGTCGGTGCGGGTGTCCACGGGAGATATCAAGCAGGTGGAGATTCGGGTCGAGTACACGGGATACAAGCTGGATCGGGATTTGCAGGTGAGCACGTCGCAGAATGGCGACTCCGTGGAAGTGATTGCGAAGACGCGGGGCGGCAACTGGTTCAATTTTGGAGTGAGGCATTCGAGCCTGCGGGTGGAAGTGCATATGCCGAAGGATGCGGATCTGGAAGTGACCTCGGGCGACGGATCGGTGGAGGCGGATTCGATTAACGGAAACCTCGATGTGAAGACGGGCGACGGCCACATATCGGTGCAGGGTGCGCGCGGAAATATCCGGCTGCACACGGGCGACGGGCACATTGAGGGACGCGCGCTGGACGGGCGGGCGGAGATTACGACAGGCGACGGGCACGTGAATGTCGAAGGGCGATTCGATGCGCTGATGATCAAGACGGGAGATGGAAGCGTGACGGCACGGGCTGGAAAGGGATCAACGGTGTCGGCGCCGTGGAATATTCATACCGGGGATGGCAGCGTGGACCTGGATTTGCCGGGGGAGATGCAGGCTAACTTGGACGCGAGTACGCGTGATGGGCGAATCAGTTTGGGGATACCGGTGATGGTGGAGGGGACGTTCAGCTCGACGAAGATATTGGGGAAGATGAATGGCGGCGGGCAGACGATTGTGGTGCGGACGGGGGATGGGTCGATACATTTGAATAAGAGCTGAGGGGAGAAGAAGTAATCAGTAATCGGAAAGAATTCCCGGCCAGACAGTTTGGAACTGGTTAACGTTGAGGTCCTTCGCGCATCCTTGTCGGATGCGCTCAGGATGACAATCTTTAGAGGTAGTGAGGCTCCCGGGTAATGGGAGAGAGGTCCTAGGACTCGAGTGCAGAGTGTTGGAGTTGGATGGCAGGAGTGTCGAATTTTGCTACAGAGATTCGCAGCGCGTCGGGTTAAGTGGTTGAAAAAGAAGAAGAGAAGATTGGACCGCGGGTTGCAGGGTAAAGGGGTGTTTGGAGGGTAGCCCCGTGATGGTGATGATTCTGGCCCTGGCGGTGTTTGGGTTGTTTGTGTTTTCGGTGGTGAGTTCGTATTTGTCGGAGCGGCGTCGGTCCTGACGGCCGCTTTTTCATTGGAGAAAAATTAAAGGGGAATTCCCTGCCCTGTTTTTTGGGCGGATGGGGGTTGGTGTGGGCGGACGGGTGGCGCAACATTTTTGTGATCCAGCGGTGTACGAGCCAGGTGTCGCACCTACGGCGCTCGTCGCATTTCCTTTTCCAGGTCCCAGGGCTCACGCCCTGGGCTAACGTCTGTCGCGCCTACGGCGCTTAATGTCTTGGTTGGTTGTGTGAAGGAATGTCAGCCGGGATAAATGCGCAAAAGCGGTGGCAGAGCCACCGCACTCCAAAGTAGGAGAACGGCGGGTCCACCTGAAGGTGGACGCTACAACGGCAGGAGGCGGCGTGCCCTTCGCGAAAGACGCTCAGGATAAAAAGCCGTCCCTACTTGGGGGCGGAGTGGGCCTCGACGGCGTCGAGGGTGCGGAGAGAGTAGATTAGGTGGCGCCGGCGTTCATGGCCATGGCTACGCCGAGGGCTTCGGCAATCTCTTCGCGGGTGGCGCCGGCTTTGAGGGCGTTGTCGGTGTGGATGGTGATGCAGCCGTCGCAGTGGGTGGTGACGGCGACGGCGAGAGAGATGAGTTCGCGGACTTTGGCGCCGAGCTTGGAGTCTTTGGCTTTGGCGGCGGAGAGGGTCTGATAGCCGCGGACGGAATCGGGGGTGAGTTTCATGAATTGGGAGAGTTGGGCGCCGATTTGTTTTTGGTATTCGTTCCAATCGAGCATCATGAGAGGCCTCCGAGATGCGGTGAGATGATGAAGCGGGGAGAGTATACGACAGGAGTGGTGATTGGTGATTGGTGATTGGTGATTGGTGGCCAGTGACTGGTGACTGGTGGAAAGAGTTGCTCGTGAATTAATGGTGAGATGCGTTGTGGGTGACCTTAACGGGAGAAAGAATTCACCACAGAGTTAGCAGAGGGGCCGCAGAGGTAACAGAGGGTGCGCGGCTAGGTGGTGAGGTCGAGGGACATTAGGATTTCGTCGGAGTAGAGGCCGTTGTGCTTGAGGGCGTTTTTTTCGAGGCCGTATTGGCGGAAGCCGAGGGATTGGTAGAGGCGGATGGCGGGTTGGTTGTCGCTGACTACGGAGAGTTGGACTTGCTCTACTTTTTGGTGGGCGAGTTCGATTACGGCTTGGACGAGGAGGCGGCCGGCGCCGGAGCGGCGGTGGGTGGGGCGGACGTACATGGCGCGGAGGAGGCCTTTGTGGGAATCCTTGAGGCCGGAGGAGACGGTGAAGCTGGCGGTGCCGATGAGTTCGGAATTTTGGAAGGCGCCGAAGACGGTGGAGTTGGTTAGCCAACCGGTATACCTGGTGAGGGGCTGATCTTTTTCGAATTCGTAGGTGCTGCCGAAGGCTTCGGGGTTTAAGCGGAGGCCTTCGAGGCGGAGTTCGCGGAAGGATTCGGCGTCAGAGAGGGTTAGTTGGCGGATTTGGATGGAGTTGGGAAACATATTTATTGATAACGCAGGAATGGGGATTTGGACAAGATTTTTGGGCAGTGAGGGAATTTCGGAGAGAGGGTGGCGGTGTGATATTGTTTTGGGTTCGGTGGGGAGTGCGGAAGAGGATGTGGAAAGAGAAAGCTAACGCAGAGGGCGCTGAGAAGAGATTTCACCACAGAGGACACAGAGAGCACAGAGTAAGAGCGGAGTTAGAGATTGGTGAACACAAGAGCAATATTCGTTGGGGAACCGGGGGACAATTATGAAGAGTAGCTATAACGGGGTGGCGGTGCCGGGGGATGGGAAGGCGATCGGGTATGAGGGCGGCGCGTTGAAGGTGCCGGACAATCCGATTATTCCGTTTATTGAGGGCGATGGGACGGGGAGAGATATCTGGAAGGCGTCGCGGCGGGTGTTTGATGCGGCGGTGGAGAAGGCGTACGGCGGGAAGCGGCGGGTGGTGTGGTTTGAGGTGTTTGCGGGAGAGAAGGCGTTCAATACGTTCAAGCAGTGGCTGCCGGATGAGACGGTGGACGCGGCGCGGGATTTTCGCGTGTCGATCAAGGGGCCGCTGACGACGCCGGTGGGTGGGGGGATTCGTTCGCTGAACGTGGCGTTGCGGCAGATTCTGGATTTGTATGCTTGTGTGCGGCCGGTGCGATATTTCCAAGGAGTTCCCTCTCCTGTGCGCGAGCCGGAGAAGATGGATGTGGTGATTTTCCGGGAGAACACGGAGGACGTGTATATCGGGATTGAGTGGAAGAGCGGAACGCCGGAAGTGAAGAAGCTGCTTGAATTCTTGAACAAGGAGATGCTGGGCGGCGGGAAGAAACAGATCCGGATGGATTCGGGCGTGGGGATCAAGCCGATTTCACCGTTTGGGACGAAGCGGCTGGTGCGGCGGGCGATTCAGTATGCGCTGGAACATAAGCGACCGACGGTGACGCTGGTGCATAAGGGGAACATTCAGAAATTTACGGAAGGCGCGTTCCGCGATTGGGGTTATGAGTTGGCGGTGGAGGAGTTTCGGGCGGAGACGGTGACGGAGCGGGAAAGCTGGATTTTGGATAATTTGGAGAAGAATCCGGGTCTGACGGTCGAACAAAATGCGGCGATGATCGAGCCGGGGCTGGAGCAGGGGACGGAAGAGTTCAAGAAGGCGATTTATGCCGAGGTGAAGCGGACGGTGGATGCGATTGGGGTTTCGCATGGGAAGGGTCAGTGGAAGAAGAAATTGATGGTGAACGACCGGATTGCGGATTCGGTGTTTCAGCAGATGCTGCTGCGGCCGAATGAGTACAGCGTGCTGGCTACGCCAAATTTGAACGGTGATTATTTGAGCGATGCCTGCGCGGCGCAGGTGGGCGGATTGGGGATCGCGCCGGGGTCGAATATTGGCGATGGGTATGGGGTGTTTGAGGCTACGCATGGGACGGCGCCGAAGTATGCGGATAAGGATGTGATTAATCCTAGTTCGGTGATGCTGAGCGGGGCGATGATGTTTGAATTTTTGGGATGGAAGGAAGCGGCGAAGTTGATTGAGGATGGGATTGCGAAGACGATCCAGCAGAAGAGGGTGACGTACGATTTGGAGCGGTTGATGGCGGGGGGGACGAAGCTGGGGACGAGCGCGTTCGCGGGGGCGATTATTGAGAATATGGTGGGGTTGGCGGCGGGGAGGTAGTGACTGGTGATTGGTGACTGGTGGAGGGAGGCTTCGCGTTGGGACTGAGCGAGACGCGAAAGTGAGAAGAGAAAAGATAACGCGGAGACGCAGAGGACGCAGAGATTCGCGGAGAAGAGAAACCCAAGAGCACAGGCAGGAGTGCCTGTGCCACAAAATGCCAGAGTAACCCAAGAGGCTGGCTTAAAAACCAGCGCTACATTTAGGAATTAAGAGAAGGAACAAAGGCGCCCGCCTCAGAAGGCGGCCGCTACATAGGAGAGTCGGAGATGAGCCGGAGGAAGGTTACGGTGGTGGGTGGGGGATTTGTGGGGTCGACGACGGCGCAGAGGATTGTGGATCTGGAGCTGGCGGATGTGGTGTTGACGGATATTCTGGATGGGGTGCCGGCGGGAAAGGCGCTGGACATGGTAGAGAGCGGGCCGATTACGCGGACGAATGCGTTTGCGACGGGGATTTCGACGGCGAGAGGCGATTACAGCGCGACGGCGGGCAGCGACGTGGTGGTGATTACGGCTGGATTCCCGCGGAAGCCTGGGATGAGCCGCGATGATCTGCTGAAAGCGAACTACGACGTGGTGAGTGCGGTGGTCGAGCACATTGTGAAGCATTCGCCGGAGTGCATCATCGTGGTGGTGACGAATCCGCTGGATGCGATGGCGCAGGCGGCGTTTCGCATTAGCGGGTTCCCGAAGAACCGCGTGCTGGGAATGGCGGGGGTGCTGGATTCGGCCCGCATGAGCGCATTTGTGGCGATGGAGTGCAAGGTGAGCGTGGAGAACGTGCACTCGTTTGTGCTGGGCGGGCATGGGGACGACATGGTGCCGCTGCCGCGGTATTCGACGGTGGCGGGGATTCCTTTGCCCGATTTGCTGCCGAAGGAACGGATTGACGCGATTGTGGACCGGACGCGGAAGGGCGGGGCGGAGATTGTGAATTTGCTGAAGACGGGGTCGGCGTATTATGCGCCTTCGGCGGCGGCGGTGGAGATGGTGGAAGCGATTTTGGAGGACAAGAAGAAGATTCTGCCTTGCGCGGTTTATCTGGAAGGCGAGTATGGGATTAAGGGATTGTTTGTGGGCGTGCCGGTGAAGCTGGGCGCGGGCGGGGCGGAGGAGATTATTCAGATTAAATTGACGGCGGAAGAGAGTGCGGCGCTGCAGAAGTCGGCGGCGAGCGTGCAGGAGTTGGTGGGGGTGCTGGGGATTTGAGAGGGTTCACCACAGAGGACACGGAGAGCACGGAGGAAAAGAGAATAAAGAAAACGCAGAGACGCCCTTCGCGTAAATCGCTCAGGGCAAGCGAGAGCACAGAGGCTCGCAGAGAAGAGAGAGGGGCACGCCCGATAACGTGCCCCTCTTTTTTTGTAGGGCCCGTGAGGATGATTGGCCTACAAGATTGAGGAAATCCAAGAGCGGGCCGGGCGAGCCCGGCCCCTACAAATGGAAGAGTTTGTCGGCGCCGATTACGAGGGCTAGGGTGAAGGCTGCGATGGCGATTTCGCCGATGAAGCCGACGGCGAAGGGGCGGAGGCCTTGTTGGCGCATTTCGCGGAAGTTGGTGCGGAGGCCGACTCCGGCGAAGGTTAGGAGGAAGGCCCAGCGGGAGAGGTTGGCCAGGTTGGTGTTCTGGTCTTTTGTGAAGAAGCCGATTGTGGCCAGGACGGAGACTAGCAAAAAGCCGAGGACGAACTTGGGGAATTTTTGCCAGAGGAAGGCGGCTTTGTTGGTTACGGCTTGGGCCTGGCCGCGGCTGGCCCAGTAGATGGCGTAGGCGAGGACGACGAAGCCGATGAGGGCGTTGCGTGTGGTTTTGACGAGGACGGCTAATTTGGCGGCGGAGTCGGAGAAGAGCGCGCCGGCGGCGGTGGCTTCGGCGGTGTTGTCGACGGCTAGGCCGGCCCAGGCGCCGTAGGCGTGATCGCTGAGATGGAGGGCGTGGCCGATTAGCGGGAAAGTGAAGAGAGAGAGGGCACCGAGGGCGAGGATCGCGGCGATGGCGAACGAGGAGTCTTCGTCGTCGGCTTCGATGGCGCCTTTTGTGGCGATGATAGCGCTGACGCCGCAGACGGCGGAGCCAACGGCTAAGAGCGTGGTGAGTTTTGGACGGAGACCGAAGAGGCGGCCGAGGAAGGTCATGAAGGCTAGCGAGCCGGCGATTTCGATGAAGACGAGGAGGAGGCTGACGCCGCCGAGTTTCCAAACGTCGCCGAGGAGGAAGCGGGAGCCGAGTAGGACGATGCCGGCTTTTAGCCAGAATTCGTAGGTGGCTACGCCGGGCTTGAAGATTTCGGCCAGGCCGAAGATGTTGGAGATGGCCAGGCCGAGCAGGATGGCCCAGAGGACGTATTCGATGTTGGGGAAGGTCCAGTGGTGGGACTTGGCGTAGAGATTGATATTTTTTTCGAGGAGTTTGCCGGTGAAGCCGATGGCGGCGAGGAGGGCTACGCCGGGGATGAGCCGGAGGAATTTCGAGCTGACGGAGATCGGAGGATTTTGCGGGAGAACGATTGCGTCGGCCATGATGTTTAGTTCCCTTCTTGTTTTAAAAATAGAAAATGGAAAATTGTTGCTCGCAAATTGGTCAGTGGCGATGCTGAAACCTTGCCACGGTCCCTCCACTACGGCCCGACAAAAGGCGTCGGGCCTTCGGTCGGGATGACAGAGTAGAACCAAACCCAAGAGCACAGCCAGGAATGGCTGTGCCACAAGAGACTGCTACCAGGGGATGCGGTGGATTAGGCCGACTCGGATTAGGACGGCGGCGACGAGGGCGATCAGGACAGCCCAGGTGTCTAGCGAGATGCGTGGGGGCGATTTCGTTTGAGTTTGCGAGTTGGCGTTGCTCATGGTGTTTCTCCTTCTTTAGGAAATTCGTGAATTCGAGAAATCGGGAATGGATTCGCTGAGCCAGTTGAAGTCGGTAGCTGTTGCGGTGCCGGCGGAGGCGGCCACGCGGCCTACTAGGAGTAGGGCTGGGGCTGGGAGCGGCGCCTGGTGCGCGAGGCCGGCTACCGTTGTGGCGTGTTGTGATTGATCGGGGTGGGAGGCTTTGGAGATTACGAGGACGGGGGTGTCGGGGGAGACGGCGGCGTCCTGGAGCCAGCGGGAGACTTCGGCGTAATCGGGGCCGGGCATGTAGACGACTACGGTGGTGTCGGCGGTCAGGCCGATGCCGGGGAGAAACTTTGCTTCGGGGGCGCGGGAGAAGGTAGTGAAGAGAACGTGCGAGGAGAGACGACGATCGGTGAGGGAGACTTTTGCGGCTGCGGCTGCGCCGAAGGCGGCGGAGATGCCGGGGACGACTTCGAAATCGATTTTGGCTTCGCGGAGGGCCTGGATTTCTTCGGCGGCGCGGCCGAAGAGGAGAGGGTCGCCTCCTTTGAGGCGAATTACGATTTTGTGCTTTGCGGCGTTGGAGAGGAGGAGCGAGTTGATGTCTTGTTGGGTGAGGAGACGGAAGCCGGCTCGCTTGCCGACGTCGATGCGTTCGGCGGTGGGGGGAATCAGATTGAGGATTTCGGGGCCGATTAAGGAGTCGTGGAGGACTACGTCCGCGGATTGGAGGATGCGGAGGGCTTTTAGGGTTAGGAGTTCGGGGTCGCCGGGGCCGGCGCCGATGAGGAATACTTTGTGGTGATTGGTGACTGGTGATTGGTGACTGGTGGAGGAAGAAAAGTCAAAATCCGCACCCTGAAAATCGCAGGGTGCGGCACCCGGCGTAAAACTTTCTTCAGGGGCTAAAGCCCGTTTATCCGACGGCTTTACGCCGGGGCTGAAGCCCCGGCCTCCTGAAGAGAAGACCTTTTTGAGGAGCTGAGTGGACGACTTCTTTTGCGCTTGGCGGGACATCAGGCGGCTCCTTCGGAGTTGTCGGTAGAGGTGGCTTGCTGGAGGAAGCGCTCGAACATGGGGCGGCTGGCGAGGAGATGGAGCCAGTGCTTGGTAATTTCGGGGTCGCTGGATTGGGCGCGGAGGGTTTCGCGCGCGGCGCCTAGCCAGTCTAGCCAGCATTCGTATTCGGGGCCGAATTGTTCCTCGAGTTCCTTGCGGAGGCGCTGGGCTAGGGCGGGGCTTTTGCCGTTGGTGGAGATGGCGATTTGCAGATCGCCGCGGTGGACGATGGAGCCGTAGTAGAAGTGGCAGTGGTCGATGTCGTCGACGGAGTTGCAGAGGATGTTGCGGCGGTCGGCTTCGCGGTAGACGTGGGCGTTGAGGTCGCGGAGGGAGGTGGCGGCGATTACCAGGAAAGCGCCGTCGAGATCGTTGGGATCGAAGGGTTTGGGGGACCAGTCGATTTGGCGGTTGCGGACCCATTCGGCTAGTTGGGGGGCGAGTTTGGGGGAGACTACGTGGACGTGGGCTCCGGCTTCGAGGAGGCCGGGGATTTTTTGGGCGGCGATGGAGCCGCCGCCTACGACGAGGACGCGGCGGGAGTGGAGTTTTAGGAATGCGGGGAAGAGGGACATTAGTTGGTCCTCCAGGAAAGGTTGAGCGAGGAAAGTGAAACACTAACGCAGAGACGCAGAGAGTGCGGAGTTGGTACGGAGAAGTGGAAGAGCTCCCGCGTGAGTGCCGCGCCTACGGCGCTTCGGAAATCTTCGTGGGCGTTTTCCCAGCGCTTACGCGCTGGGCTAAATTGTTTCGCACCTATGGTGCTGAATTCGTGTTGGGGCTTCATGGGCGATCCTCGATGCTGTGGGGGACGCGATCGGCGGGGAGGTCGCGTAGGGCGATTTCGGTTTGGGCGGCTGGTTGGCCGGAGAGGATTGAACGGAGATTCTCCGTGGAATGGCGGGCGAGGAATTTTTGCAGGGGCTCGGCGGAATGGCGATGCGCGTGGAAGTGCGCGAGCAGGCGCGTGATGGCGTTGGGAACTTCGTCGGCGGGGCAGCGATAGCCGACGGGGCGGGCAATGGCGGCGATTTGGCCGACGCTGCCGCCGACGCAGAAGTAGTAGGCGTCGATCATTTTACCGTCTTGCTTGATTTTTTTGCCTTCGATGCCGATGTCGGCGATCCAGTGCTGGCCGCAAGAGTTGGGGCAGCCGGTGATGTGGAGTTTTATGTCTTCCTGATAGCCGGGGAAACGCTCATCGAGCTGCTCGGTGAGCCAGCGGGCGTAGGACTTGGTTTCCGTGAGAGCGAGTTTGCAGAATTCGGAACCGGTGCAGGCGACGGTGCCGCGGACGAAGGCGTTGGTTTCGACGGGGAGGCCGTTGGCGGCGAGTTCCTGGACGATGGAGGTGACGCGGGATTCGGGAATGTTGATGAGGAGGAGATTTTGCATCGGCGTGGCGCGGAGGTGGCCGTCGCCGTGGTGCTCGGCGAGATCGGCGGCTACGCGGATTTGCACGGGAGTGATACGGCCGCGGATAACGGAGGCGCCGATGGTGAAGAGGCCGGGTTGTTTTTGGGGGATGACGCCGAGGTGATCGCGATGGATGGAGGCGGGGAGTTGTTCGGGGGCGGCGGGATCGAGTTTGTAGCCGAGCTTGGATTCGATGGCGGCTAAGAAGGAGTCGGCGGTCCAGCCGTGTTGGAGGAAGAGGAATTTCATGCGGGCGCGATCGCGGGATTGGCGGAGGACTTCGCTTTCGCGGAAGACTTCGGCGATGGCGCGGGCTACGGGGAGAACTTGTTCCCAGCGGATGAAGGCGTTTAGTTTTACGGCTAGGTGGGGTTCGGTGGAGAGGCCACCGGCGACGCGGAGGGAGAAGCCGATTTCGGAGTGGTGGCCAGTGGCCAGCGACCGGTGACCAGTGGGAGAATCTGAGGAAGTAGAATTAAGAGTCGGAACGCCAATCGGGAGATTGGCGTTCCCGGGTCGGAAATCGGCGTACCCCGGGCGACGGAGTGCGGTGAAGCTGATGTCGTTGATTTCGGGGTAGGAGCACCAGTCGGGGCAGGCGGTGATGGTGATTTTGAATTTGCGGGGGAGATTGTAGAAGTCGGGATTGCCGGCTAGTTCCTTGTCGAGTGCGAGTGCCAGCGGAGAGACGTCGGCGATTTCGTGCGAGTGGATGCCGGCGAGGGGGCAGCCGGTGATGTTGCGGGTGACGTCGCCGCAGGCGCCGGTGGTGCGGAGGCCTACGGACCAGAGGCGTTCGAGGAGTTCGGGGAGGTTTTCGACGCGGATCCAGTGAAGCTGGACGTTTTGGCGGACGGTGATGTCGGCTACGCCGTTGCCGAAGTGATCGGAGAGATCGGCGATGGTGCGGGCTTGTTCGCTCGTGAGGAGGCCGTTGGGGATGCGGATGCGAACCATGAAGAAGGGGACGGCTTTGCCTTCGCCGTTTTTGCCGCCGATGACGCCGACGCCGTCGCCTTGGGTGTAAATGCCCCAGGGCCGGAAGTAGGTGCCAAGCCATTCGGGGGGAATGGAGTCGAAGCCCTGGCGAGCGAAAGCGCGGATTTCGTCGAGATGGTCCCAGGGATTTTTGGCGCGTTTCAGGCGCTCGACGCGCTGGGCTTTGGTTTCTTTTAAGTCGGGCATTGGCGGTTACGGTTCCCTTTCGATTGGAGCCACCCCAAGAGCACAGCCAGGAATGGCTGTGCCACAAGAGACTGCAGAAAAACAAAAAGCCCACGTGGCCGGTGGTCTGGCACGTGGGCTTCGAAGCTTAAAGTTCAAAAAGAGCTAGATTCGGAAGCACCTCTGGCCAGATGACGATAGCCGACAGCAACAGCAGGCTACCGCGGTACAACAACAGATCTGGCAGGAGTTGCGCATATTTCAGAGAGGGTACGCGGGGTAGACGGCGATGTCAATCCGCGTAACGGTTCAAATATTGGATGCGGTGGATTGGGGATTTGGATACATGGGATTGAGGAGGATAACAGTTGGCAGATAACAGCGAACGGGAGGCGGGTGGTCGTGCCACCGAGCATTGAGGAGGTTGACTTGTTGTCGCGGTCCCTTGTACCTGGGTAGAGGCGGCAAGGTGTGGTGAGAGAATGTCGCTGCGAGGGGTTCGCGATCGCGAACCCCTCGCGCGGCGGGCTCAGGGTAAACGAGCCCGGCGCCTACAAGTAAAGCTTGTGATTACTGGGGTTTGGGGGTGGAGGTCGCTGGTTTGGGAGCTGGTTTGGCGGTGGTGGCGGGTTTGGCGGCCGGCTTGGCTGGGGTGGTGACGGCTGCGCCGATCAGGGTGGCGGATTTGATGGTGTCGAGTTTGGGCCATTTGGTGGCGAGGTATTTTTCGCCGCCCTTGGTGATGTTTTCCTGGTCGTTGACGCCGGCGGCGTCGCCGTATTGGTCGTACATCATTTCGACTACGTTTATGCCCTTGCCATCGACTACGCCGAAGGGAGCGAATCCCTGGGAGTCGAGGAACGTGTTGTCTTTGAGATTGATGAAGAGTTGCGTGCCGCGCGAGTTGGGCTCGCCTCTCTTGGCGAAGGTCACGGTGCCCCGGAGGTTTTTCTGAGTTACGGGCTCATCCTTAATGGTGGCTTTTTCCCAGGCGGCGTTGACGGCGGGAGTGCCGCTAAGACCGAATTGGACGACGAAGCCCGGGGAGACGCGGAAGAAGCGGGAGTTATCGAAGTAGTGGTGCTTGATGAGATTGTAGAAGCGGTCGGCGGCCAGGGGAGCCCACGCGCGGGTGATGGTGATGGTGAATTCGCCGCGAGTGGTATCGAATTTGACCTGGTAGGTGTCGGGGGCTTGGGCTTTTAGGAGGGCGGGTTTGAGGAGGGCGTGGTCGTAGGTTGCGGCGGCGGGTTTGGCGGCGGTGGTGGATTTTGGTTTGGGCGCGGGCGTGGGGGTTTGCGCTGCGGCTGGGATCGCGAGGGTCAGCGCGGCCAGGAGTTGCGCGCAGGTTTTCAGGTGCATGGTTCGTCAGCCTCCGGGAATTTGGGAATTGAATGATTGGTGTTTACGGGGATTAGTTTTGCATATTTTGGGGGGAAGAGGAAGGAAGAGGGGAGGTTCACCACAGAGGACACGGAGAGCACGGAGGAAGAAAGAGAAGGATTTTAACGCAGAGTTCGCAGAGGGGCCGCAGAGGACGCGGAGAACAGGTGGCGAGAGATCGTTGGTTGCCGGGGTCCCTCCACTGCGCGGCCCGACACGCCAAACGACGGCGCGGAGGAAAAAATCGGGCCGCTTCGGTCGGGATGACAGCAAAGAGAAACCCAAGAGCACAGCCAGGAATGGCTGTGCCACAAGAGGCAGAAACCCAAGAGGGCGGCGTAGAGCCGCCCCTACATTGGGCGTAGAATTATTTGTTGAGGTCGCGGCTTACTTGTTCGACTTGGGAGAGGACGCGGAGGGTGTTTTCGCCGAGGATTTTGCGGATGTCGGATTCGGAGTAGCCTTTTTTCAGGAGGGCGTCGGTGATTTGGGGGATGTGGGTGATGTCCTGCATGCCGAGGGGCATTACGGCGCCGTCGAAATCGGAGCCGAGGCCTACGTGATCGGCGCCGGCGATTTTTACGGCGTGGTCGATGTGGTCGACGATTACGGTCCAATCGACTTTGGGGAGCTTGCCGGCTTGCATGAAGTCGCGGACGACTTGATCGCCGGTGGTTAGTCTGCAGGCTTCATTCTCGCCGCAGCGTTTTTTGACTTCTTCGTTGATCTCTTTTTCGGCTTCGGGGTGGGCTTTTTCGAAATCGCGGAATTCCTGGCTTAGGAAACCGACGTGGTAGTTGATCTGGATTACGCCGCCGTTTTTGGCTAGGTCGCGGATCATGTCGTCGGTCATGTTGCGCGGGGCGATGCAGAGGGCGCGGCAGGAGGAGTGGGAGGCGAAGACTGGCGCTTTGCTGGCGGCGACGGCGTCGTAGAAGGTTTTGTCGGAGACGTGAGAGATGTCGACGATTATGCCGAGGCGATTCATTTCGCGGATTACGTCTTTGCCGAAATCGGTTAGGCCGTTGTGGGCGGGCTTGTCGGTGGAAGAGTCGGCCCACTCGTTGTTGTCCATATGGGTGAGGGTCATGTAGCGGACGCCCAAAGCGGCGAAGGTGCGGAGGACGGAGAGATCGTTGCCCATCATGTGGCCGCCTTCAACGCCCATGAGCACGGCGATTTTGTGGTGGTTTTTAGCTTCGCGGATGTCGGCGGCGGAGGTGGCTAGCATTAAGTCGTTGGGATTTTTGCGGACGGTTTCGCGGACGGCGTCGATTTGGTCGAGAGCTTTTTTGACGGCTTCGGGGCCGAGGATTTTGCTGGAGATCCAGATGGAGAAGAAGATGGCGGAGAGGCCGCCTTCTTTCATGCGGGGGATGTCGATATTGCCGTCGTTGTGGCGAATGGAGAGATCGAATTTTGGATCGAGGAGGCGCTGGGTGGTGTCGTCGTGGGTGTCGATGACGATGGAGTAGGATTGGAGTTTTTTGGCTTGATCGGAGATGGATTGGGAGGCAGCGAGGCTGGGCATAACTAAGAGTACCAAAAGACGGACGGATGGCGTGGCGAGCGCGCGGTGCATGGGGACTCCTTGGAATTTGGTGGTAGTAGAGTAGCAGAAGAGGGGAAAGTTCGAAGTTGAAAGTTTAGGAGTTCAAGAGTTCAGGAGTTCAGAAGTACAAGAGTTGGAGAGAAGAGAAAAGATAACGCAGAGACGCAGAGCGCGCTGAGGTTCGCAGAGAAGAGGGAAAGTTTTAACACAGAGGACACCGAGGAAGAACGCGGAGGGCACAGAGAAGAGCGGCGAGCGATCGATGGTTGCCGCGGTCCCTCCACTGCGCGGCCCGACGCGCCAAAATTCGGCGCGCGAGAAAAATCGGGCCGCTTCGGTCGGGATGACAGCAAAAGCAAATTCAAGAAGGCGGCGTAAAGCCGCCCCTACATTTTGACGCAAGCCCTTTGAAGGGAAGAAATTTCGGTTAGCCGAGGAGCCAGCCGAGGAGGGATTGCTTCCAGGCTTCGCGGTTTACTTCGGCTATGGATTCGGTCAGGGGGATGGCTTTGGGGCAGGCCTGGACGCAGTTTTGAGCGTTGGCGCATTCTTCGATGCCGCCTTCGCCGAGGAGGGCCTGGATGCGTTCTTTGGCGTGCATGGCGCCTGTGGGATGCATGTTGAAGAGGCGGACTTGACTGATGATGGCGGCGCCGACGAAATTGTTGCCGGAATTTACTTGCGGGCAGACTTCGAGGCAGAGGCCGCAGGTCATGCAGCGGGAGAGCGGGTAACCCTTTTCCTGAATTTCGGGGGCGACGCGGGGGCCTTCGCCGAGGCTGTAGGTGCCGTCGATGGGGATCCAGGCTTTTACGCGCTGGAGGGAGTCGAACATGAATTGGCGATTGACGGCTAGATCGCGGACGATTGGGAATTTCGTCATGGGCTCGATGGTGATCGGTTGGGTGAGCTGATCGACGAGGGCGGAGCAGGCCATCTTGACTTTGCCGTTGATGACCATGGCGCAGGAGCCGCAGACTTCTTCGAGGCAGTTGGAGTCGTAGGAGATGGGAGTGGTTTTTTTGCCGTCGCGGGTGACGGGATTTTCGGCGATGTCGCGGAGACAGATGATGATGTTCATCGAGGGACGCCAACGGAGGGAGAATTCTTCCCAGTGGGCGGGTTGGCCCGGGGCGGATTGACGTTTGATTTTTAGGTGGACTTGTTTTTCGGGCATTGGGACCTCAGCAAAAAATAATCAGTCGAGCGGACCGCCTCGGAAGGCAGTCCCTACAAAAGCGAACCCAGGAAGGCGGCCTAAAGCCGCCCCTACAAGAGCGAACCGAAGAGCCCACACGCAACAGCGGCGTGTGGGGCCCCGGGGAAAACCAAGAGCAACCCAAGAGCCCACCCTTTGCAAAAGACGCAAAGGGTAGGCCACCCGGGGAAAATCAAGAGCAACCTCAAGAACGCAGGCTGAAGCCTGTGCTACCGGAACCGACCTGAAGGTCGGCCACTACAAAATCTGGGCCCGAGGAGATCCTTCGTCGGGTCGTCATTTCGCGGCGTCGTATTTGCGGACGCGCGGGGGAATTAGCGAGATGTCTACGGGCTCGTAGGTTAGCTGGATATCGCCATTTTTGTATTTGGCGCGGGTGGTTTTTAGCCAGTTGGCATCGTCGCGTTCCGGAAAATCGGGTTTGTAGTGGGCGCCACGGGATTCGTTGCGGGCGAGGGCGCCGAGGGTGACTACGCGGGCGAGGAGGAGCATGTTTTCGAGTTCGCGCGCGAAGTTTAGAGTTTGATTGGACCACTTGGTGCGGTCGCTGAGATTGATTTTGCGATAGCGGGCCTGGAGCGATTGGAGTTGTTTGTCGGCCAGCTCGAGATTTTTGTTGATGCGGGTGACGGTGACGTGCTCCGTCATGATCTCGCCCATTTCTTTCCAGATGGTCATGGGGTTTTCGGAGCCGTCCTGGCTGAGCAGCGCTTGATTCTTTTCGTCCTGGCGTTTCTTTTCGCGATCGAAGACGGTGGATGGAATGGCGGCGCATCCCTTCTCGAGACTTTTCGCATACTTCACGGCAGCCGGGCCGGCGATGCCCCCACCGAAGATGCAACTGACGAGGGAGTTGGCGCCGAGGCGGTTGGCGCCGTGATATTGGTATTCGCATTCCCCGGCGGCGTAAATGCCGGGGACGTTGGTGGCTTGATCCACCGCATTGATCCAGATGCCGCCCATGGTGTAGTGCATGCCGGGGAAAACTTTCATGGGCTCTTCGCGCGGGTCGACGCCGCAGAATTTTTCGTAGATTTCGAGGATGCCTTCGAGTTTGCGGTCGAGGGTTTCGCGATCGATGTGGGAGACGTCGAGATAGACGGCGGCTTGGCCGTTGAGGCCGAGTTTTTCCTGGTAGACAATGCGATGAATGGCGCGGGTGGCGATGTCGCGCGGGACGAGATTGCCGTATTTCGGGTACCACTCCTCGAGGAAGTAGAAGCGCTCGTTTTCGGGAATGGATTTTACGGGGCGGGTGTCGTTGGGATTTTTGGGGACCCAGACACGGCCGCCTTCCCCGCGAGCGGATTCGCTCATGAGGCGGAGCTTGTCTTCACCGGGGATGGAGGTGGGATGGACCTGAATGAATTCGCCGTTGGCGTAGTCGACGCCCTGTTGAAAGAGAGCGGATTGCGCGGAGCCGGTGCAGACGACGGAATTGGTGGAGCGGCCGAAGATGGCACCGATGCCGCCGGTGCAGAAGATGACGGCGTCGGCGGGAAAAACTTTAACCTCCATGGAGCGGAGGTCCATTGCGGTGATGCCGCGGCAGATGCCTGCGTCGTCGAGGACGGCGGAGAGAAATGTGAAACCCTCAAACTTTTTTACTTTGCCTTCGGATTCGTGGCGGCGGACTTGTTCGTCGAGGGCGTAGAGGAGTTGCTGGCCGGTGGTGGCGCCGGCGAAGGCGGTGCGGTGATAGAGGGTGCCGCCGAAGCGGCGATAGTCGAGGAGGCCTTCGGGAGTGCGATTGAACATGACGCCCATGCGATCGAGGAGATCGATGATGCCGGGTGCTTCGTCGCACATGCGCTTGACGAGAGGTTGATTGGCTAGGAAATCGCCGCCGTAGATGGTGTCGTCGAGATGCTTGGCGGTGGTGTCGCCTTCGCCCTTTTGATTTTTTGCGGCGTTGATGCCGCCCTGGGCGCAGACAGAATGGGAACGCTTCACGGGAACGATGGAAAAGAGATCGACCGGAACGCCGGATTCAGCGACACGGATTGTGGCCATGAGTCCGGCCAGACCACCACCAACGACGATGATTTTAGGTTGTGTCATTTTTGCCAGTAGAAAAAGAAGGGATGCCAGTTGAGGCGGAAGCTGACGAGGATCAGGACGCCTACGAGACTGAAGGTGACCGCGACAAGTACGCCGAGCTGTCCGGCGGCGCGCTGGGCTCTGACGGTGGCGGCGAGGCCCCACTTGCAAAGAAAATTCCAGATGCCGATACCGAGATGGAAGGAGGAGGCGAGGACACCGATGGCGGTGAAGAGGAGGAAATAGGGATTGGTGAAAAAGTGTTCGACTTCGGTGTAGGTGGATTTGCCGTGAGTGAGCCAGCGCTGGGTGTAGAGATGCCAGGCGATGTAGGCGAAGGCGATGAGGCCGGTGTAACGCTGGGTGGTGTAGAGCCAGTTCCCTACCCAGGGGTAAGAGGAGACGTTGGACTTGCCGCGAATCCAGATGTAGATGCCGTAGCCGGCGTGATAGAGCATGGGAAGGAAGATGAAGGCCCATTCGACAAAGGGACGGAAAGGAATAGTCTGGAGGTCGCGGGAGACTTCGTCATATTTGGCAGCGGAGACGAGGACGGCGCTGTTGGACCAGAAATGTTCGGCAAGGAACGCGCCGACAGGAACGATTCCGGAAAGCGAGTGAAGTTTTCTTAGAAGATAATTTGTGTCAGGCCGGGTCGCCGTTGAGGACATGCCCTCTCCGCCGCAGGAGTCCCATGAATTTTTGAGGAGCGCGAGTGCAGGGCGCGAAGGACTTGCAGCACATCCAGTATAGGGAGTTGGGAAAATGCTTGCAAGTTTTGGGGAGGCAAGAGGGTATTGGCAGAAATTACTAACTTTTTGAAATTAGGAATTGCAGAACGGCCGGAGCTGCAATTTGGGCTGGGCCATCCTTCCTTCGTCAGGACAGGCTCTGAAGGTGGCGCTACAAAGGCTGGTGCTGGAAAGGCACAGGGGAATGGAAAGATGGTTGCGGGACGCGGTGAAAGCGATGAACATGAGAGAAGAGTGGATGGAATTATTTTGGCGGGGCCCCGCGCGATCCCTGCAGACAGGCAGAAACATTCATACTTATGGCGACGAGTCTGGTGACGGAGTTGGAGCGGCTGGCGGAAGCGCTGGACGTGGAAGGCGGCGGGCCGGTGGAGATCCCGCTAGACGCGATGGCGGAGAAGATCGCGAAGAATCTGGGCGTGCAGGCCGATGAAGTGGCGATTCTGGGAGTTTCGACGCGGTGGAGGCATCTGCATTTTCTGGTGCCGCGGGCGCTGAAGAACGTGGGGTTCATCCCGATGTCGAGCACCTCGGCGCTGGCGGCACGGACGGTGCGGGAAAGCCGGCCGGAAATTAATAATAATTTTTCGGCGGTGCGGCACGCGTCGGTGTTTGAGGCCGTGAAGGCGGCGACGGTGACGGGCGAGTCGATTCAGAAGATTGTGAGCGCGCCGATATTGTGCGAAGCGAAAGTGGTGGGAGTGATGCAGATCAGCCGGAAGGGCGCGACGCCGATGGAGGCGGGAGCGGATTTTACGTCGGAGGATTTGGGGAAGGTGCTGGCGTTGTGCCGGCCATTGGGGAAATTGGTGAGGCATCTGGCGGGGGAGTGAGTGAGCATGGCCGGTAAGGGGAAAAAGATAACGCAGAGGCGCGGAGAACACAGAGATTCGCAGAGAAGAGAAATTCGGAATACTTAAGTGGCAGTTGAGAATCGCAAGTAGCGACTAGTCCTTCCTTTTTCATTTCAAGAAATAAATTTCCTTTTTCGGTTCGAAATCATCCACCAGTTGAAGAATGCGGCCTAAAGCCTCCCCTACGCGAAGCGCAGTTAGACGAAAATCGTTCGCGCGCGGAGTTTTTGGGGGATATTGCGTTGACAGTGAGAGAGAGACTTGTTACTTTTCCACAGGACGTGATTTTTTTCAAATTTACTCATGGATGGTGACCCAGCACTATGGCGTTTGTCGCAAAGAAGATTTTCCTGACCAAGGGCGTGGGAAAACATCGCGAGAGGCTTTCGAGTTTTGAGCTCGCGTTGCGGAACGCCGGGATTGCCGCGTGCAACATCGTGCGCGTGTCGTCGATTTTTCCGCCAAACTGCAAATTGATTTCGCGGAGCGAGGGATTGAAGTTGATCAAGCCGGGGCAGGTGGCGTTCACGGTGATCAGCGAGAATTCGACGAAGGAGCCGCACCGGTTGATCGCCGCGAGTATTGGGTTGGCGCTGCCGAGCGAGCGGCCGATGTATGGATATTTGAGCGAGCACCACTCGTTTGGAGAGACGGAAGAGGTGGCGGGCGAGTACGCGGAGGAGTTGGCGGCGGAAATGCTGGCGACGACTTTGAATGTGGAGTTTGATCCGGATTTGTCGTGGGACGAGAAGAAAGAGGTTTACCGGATTTCGAACAAGATTGTACGGACGATGAATATTACGCAGTCGGCGGTGGGAGATAAGCGGGGATTGTGGAGTACGGTGCTGACGGCGGCGTTTTTGATTGGGGATGATGATTGAGGGAAGAGATTCGAGTCGACAGTCTACAGCCGACAGCCTTCACACAAGAGAAAAGAAAGAATTCACCACAGAGGTAGCAGAGGGGCCGCAGAGAGAGCGGAGAGCCCTATGGAGATTTTGAGATGCCAGGAATGGCCCGCTGAAATTGGCGGGCCGTTTATTTTTGGGGCGGGATTTTAGGAGGTATGCGATGAAGAAACGGATATTGGGATTCATGGCGGGAGCAGTCTTGATCCTGTTTGGGGGCGGGAGCTTGTTGGCAGCGGACAAGGTGACGATTTTGTATGACGCGTTTGGGGAGTCGAAGGAGTTGACGAAGGATTGGGGATTTTCGGCGCTGGTGGAGCATGACGGGAAGCGGATTTTGTTTGACAGCGGAAATAATGCGGAGATTTTCGAGCGCAACGTGAAGGCGCTGGGCGTGGATTTGACGAAAATTGATTTTGCGGTGATTTCGCACCGGCATTCGGACCATGCGACGGGCGTGAAATATTTGTTGAAGGTGAATCCGACGGTGACGATTTATGTTCCGGCGGATGGGGCGAATGGATTTGGCGGGATGCCGGTGCCTGCGCCATTTTTGCGGCCGGACGCGGAGTTGCCGGCGAAAATGCGGTATTTCGGGGGGACGCCGCCGGAGAGTTTGAATTCCGGGAGATTGTATGACACGGGGAATTTTGTTTTGGTGAGGGCCACGACGGAGGTGGCACCGGGAATTTTCGTGGTACGGACGGTGTCGGAGAAGAAAGGGACGCTGGAGCTGCCGGAGTTGACGCTGGCTATCAAGAAGCCGGGAGGACTCTTGCTGGTGGATGGGTGTTCACATGCGGGGATTGAGGCGATTCTAGAGGCGGCCAGCACGATTGATCCACGGACGGAGATTGTGTTTGGAGGATTGCACCTGGTGACTACGCCGGTGGAAGAGATTGACGCGCTGGTGGGAAATCTGCAGACGAAGTGGAAGGTGCAGCGGATTGCGCCGGGACATTGCACGGGAGAGCCGGCGTTTGCGCGGTTGCGGAAAGCGTTTGGGGAGATGTATGTGTATGCGGGGTTGGGGACGGTGGTCAGCGTTGAATGAGAACAGAATGAAAATTGAAAACGAAGATGAAAAGTTGAAAATAGAAAATCGAAACGACATCACGGGGGATTTGATAGGCAAGACGCGATGGTTGAGGTCCTTCAGCTATCCTTGTCGGATAGCTTCAGGATGACAAGCTTGGAGAAAGATGCGGAGCCCACCCTTTGCAAACAGCGCAAAGGGTAGGCCACCCGGGAGGGAAAAAGGCGCACGGTGTGCGTCTTTTTTATTTTGTGTCGGGCAAGGAGTAGGTGAAGTCGTAGGAGTGTTTGCCGTCTTTGATGATGATATCCATGGAGCCTTGGAGGCCGGAGAGTTGGTTGGTGGCGGAGTCGGGGATTACGATTACGTTGAGGTGGAAGACGCCGGCTTGCATGGTGCCGTTGTGTTGGAGGATGAAGGTGCCGGAGCGACCGTCGAGGGTACCGGTGACACGTTCGATGGCTACGTAGCCGCCGGAGCCTTTCACGGTGCCTCCGCCGGAGAGCATTTCGCCTTTGCTGGTGGCTTCGAGGGCGCCGTGGAATTGTTTGTCGATGGAGTAGCGGCCGATGGAGTTGTCTTCGGATTTGAAGGCGGGGTCGAGGGGGGAGAGTTTTACTTCGAAGGTGCCGGTGGCGTGATGGGTGGTCATGGGTTCCTTTTGGGCGGCGCATAGGACGCAGATTGGAAGAAGGAAGAGAAGCGCGGCGCTGGATTTGGTGTTCATGTTTTTCTCGGTGTGGTCGGAATTGGGATGGAAAATATAGCACGGAATGGAAAAGGGAAAAGATTTAACACAGAGGACACGGAGGGCGGAGGGCAGAGGGCACAGAGAAGAAATCTCGGGAGATCGTTGGTAGCCGTGGTCCCTCCACTGCGCGGCCCGACGCGCCGAAGAGCGGCGCGGAAGAAAAAATCGGGCCGCTCCGGTCGGGATGACAGATTAGAAAGAAAACCCAAGAGCACAGCCAGGAATGGCTGTGCCACAGGTGGCGACGATTGGTAGCACGTGGTTATGGATAGTATTGAGATTGCGGCGGTAAAAGCGGGAGCTTTGCTCCCGCACTCAAAATTAGGATTTGAAATATTTTAGGCGTTCTAGGACGGCGCCTACTACCAGCGGGAGGGCTACGGTGGCGTCTTCTAGAACTTCGGCTAGTTGGCCGCCTTCTTCGCGGGGGACGAATTTGCCCCAGCTTACGGCTTCGGTGTAGGTGCTGCCGCTGAGGCCGCCCCAGTGGACGGGTTCGGGGCAGATGCGAACGCCGTAAGAATAGCGCTTGAGAGGAAGGTTTTTGTACCCGCGGCGGGCCATTAGTTCGGCGTAGACGCCGAATTGCTGTGACCAGTTGCGGGGGACGCCGCCGCCGACGGTGAAGATGCCCATTTTTTTGGTGGCCATCATGGTGTTGGCGAATTTTTCAAAATCTTCGAAGGGATCGAAGTGGAGAAGCGGGCGATGGTCGCGCTGGCGGCCGTATTTGTTGAGGGCGAAATCGAGGCCAAGTTCGGAGTCGGAGAAGGCGGGGACGAAGACGGGGACGTTGTGTTCGTAGGCGGAACGAAGAATGCCGCGGCCCTGGGTGTGCTTGACGAGATATTCGCCGATTTTGCGATGTAGCTTCCAGCTGCAGACCACTTCCTTGGGGTCCCAGGTTTCGAAAATGCCGTCGACGACTTCTTCGACGTGATCGAGATTGGTTTCTGGTTCGAGAGAATCGTAGACGCGGTTGTAGCCCGCGAGGAAGAGTTCGTTGTCGTTCATTTTGGAGGGATCGTAGCGGAAGTGGGAGAGGCCGGTGGCTTCGACGAGGCCGTGGGCCATGAGAGCGCCGGTGGAGACGATGGCTTTGACGATGCCGGATTCGATGAGGTCGCAGAAGACGAGGCCCATTTTGCCGACGGTGAGTGCGCCGGAGAGGGTCATGACGACGAAACAGTCTTTGTCGCGGGCCATGGCTTCGAGGACGTCGGCGGCGTCGCCAACCTGGCGTGCGGTGTACGCGGTGTTGCCCATGGCGCGAACGAGATCGTCGATGGTTTTAATTTTGGAGAGATCGAGGGGAAAGATGGGGCGGAGTTTGTCTTTGACGGGGTCGTGAAGGACGCGCCCGGTGACGGTTTTTTTCGGCTTCTTGGCCATCGACTCTCCTGACGGAACGTGAATGATTGCGATGTTACAGGGCGAATAAAAATTGTATGGGTAGTGTACTAGAAGTTGAGAAGAAAAATACAAGTTGCGATAGCAGCGATCAGATAGCAGGAAGCGAAGAAGCAGAGAGAGATTGCTGCTGCCAGTGATTTATGAGACGCAGCAATCTTGCCAGGGTCCCTCCGCTTCGCGGCCCGACGCGCCAAAAAACGGCGCGGAAGAGAAAGTCCCTCCGCTCCGGTCGGGATGACAGTTCCGGAAGATTCGGGACGGGGCAATTCGTCGGGACGAAAGAAAAAATGTTCGTGATAGGATTAATTGTATGAGCGACAAATTTGCTGTTGGGCTTGTGCAGATGCGCTGCACTACGAATAAGGAAGAGAATTTGACGCGGGCCGCAGATAAGATTCGCGAGGCGGCGGGGCGCGGTGCGCAGGTGATTTGCTTGCATGAACTGTTCGCGGGGGAATATTTTTGTAGGACGGAGGATCCGGAGCTTTTTAATTTGGCGGAGGCTGTGCCTGGGCCTACTACGGAGCGACTGGCGGCGGTGGCTAAGGAGAAGAAGGTGGCGCTGGTGGTGTCTGTGTTCGAGCGGCGGGTGGCGGGCGTTTATCACAATACTTGCGCGGTGCTCGATGCGGACGGTGCGTATTTGGGGAAATACCGGAAGATGCATATTCCGGACGATCCGCTGTATTACGAGAAATTTTATTTTACGCCGGGCGATTTGGGGTTTTTGAATTTTGATACGAAGTATGCGCGGATTGGCGTGCAGATCTGCTGGGATCAGTGGTATCCGGAAGGTTCGCGGTTGACGGCTATGCAGGGAGCGCAGGTGATTTTTTATCCGACTAGTATTGGGTGGCATCCGCATGAGAAAGGGGCGGTGGGGGCTGCTCAGCTGGATTCGTGGAAGACGATTCAGAGGGCGCATGCGATTGCGAATGGATGTTTTGTGGCGGTGGTGAACCGCGTGGGGTATGAGGGGAAGCCGGAGAAGGGCGATCCGGGGATTGAGTTTTGGGGAAATTCGTTTGTGGCGGATCCAGCGGGGCAGGTTTTGGCGGAGGCTGGGAATGATAAGGAAGAGATATTGGTGACGGAGATTGACCCGAGGAAGAGCGAGGAGCAGCGGAGGAATTGGCCGTTTTTCCGGGATCGGAGAATTGATGCGTTTGGGGGGTTGACTCAGCGGTGGTTGGGGAAAGAGTAGGAATTTAACACAGAGGACACAGAGTGAAGAGCACAGAGGCCACAGAGAAGATGCCGGGGGAGATGGGGTTTCGGATGCCGGCGGAGTGGGAGAGGCATGAGGGGACGTGGCTGGGGTGGCCACATGAGTTGACGGATTGGCCGGGGAAATTTGGGCCGATACCGTGGGCGTTTGCGGAGATGGTGCGGGTGCTGTCGGAGGTGGAGAGGATTTTTTTGCTGGTGCAGGATCGCGCGGCAGAGAAACGCGTGCGGGGGATTCTGCGGAAGGCGGGGGCGAAGCTGGAATCGGTGGAATTTTTTGCGGTGGCTACGGATCGCGGGTGGATGCGGGATTCGGGGCCGATTTGCGTGAAGAATGCGGCGGGCGAGGTAGCGTACAACAATTTCGTGTTTAACGGGTGGGCGAAGTATTCGAACCATAAGAAGGATGCGCAGGTTGTGCGGAAAGCGAATGCGCGGCGAAAGAAGAGGATATTTTCCCCGGAGCACAACGGGCGGCGCGTGGTGCTGGAAGGCGGATCGATTGATGTGAATGGGCGGGGGACCTTGCTGACTACGGAAGAGTGTTTGCAGAGCAAGGTGCAGGAGAGGAATCCGGGATTTACGAAGGAAGATTATGCGGAAGTGTTCCGGAAATATTTGGGCGTGACGAATGTTTTGTGGCTGGGGAATGGGATCGCGGGGGATGACACGCATGGGCACGTGGACGACCTAACGCGGTTTGTGAATGAGACTACCGTGGTGACGATAGTGGAAGAGGATTGGAAGGAATCTAACTATGCGGCTTTGCAGGAGAATTTGGGGCGGCTGCGCGGGATGAAGGATCAGGATGGGCGGGCGTTGACGGTGGAGACGTTGCCTATGCCGACGCCGATTTATTTTGATGGGCAGAGATTGCCGGCGAGTTATGCGAACTTTTATATTGGGAATGGGGTTGTGATTGTGCCGACGTTTAATGATCCTCAGGATCGAGTGGCTTTGAATACTTTGGGGAGATTGTTTCCCGGGCGCGCGGTGGTGGGGATACATTGTCGGGATTTGGTACTGGGCTTGGGGACTTTGCATTGCATGACGCAGCAGGAGCCGGCGGCGGGATAAGAGCCGGAGAGGATTTTTACCACAGAGGACACAGAGGTCGGCGCACAGAGATCACAGAGAAGAATGAGAGATGGAGGAGGCTGGAGATGAATGTATTGGTTGGGATGATTTTGCTGCAGCAGCGGGTGGTGATTGTGGAGTGGAGGCGTGGGTTGATTGGGTGGCTAATCATAGGGTTGCTGGCGGGATGGCTGGCCGGGAAGATGGCGCGAGGGCGAGGATTTGGGTGCATTGGGGATGTTTTGATCGGGTTGATCGGGTCGGTGATTGGGGGATGGATTTTTACGCAGCTGGGGATTGGGCATGCGAATACGTTTTTATTTTCGTTGGCGGCGGCTACGGTTGGGGCGGTGTTGCTGGTGGCGGTGGCGCATTTGTTTTTTGGGGGGAAGGGGTAGGACGAAGAGAAGAGTTCACACAGAGGGCACAGAGGAAGAGCACAGAGTTCATAGAGAAGAAGCGAAGGACGATGTTTGGTTGCCTTGGTCCCTCCACTGCGCGGCCCGACGCGCTGTGAATCGCGCGGTGGAGAAAATCGGGCCGCTCCGGTCGGGATGACAGAAAAGGCGAAAACGAAGAGGGGCGGCGTTGGGCCGCCCCTCTGTTTTTTGGTCTCGGCGGAGAAGAGAAGACCCCAGGTGCAAAAACGGCACCTGGGGCACCCGCGGAGATAGAGAAGAGGACGGTCAGAGACCGCCCTTATTTTTTAGGATTTGGGGTACGCGGGGTCGGCTTTTACTTCTTTGATTTGGTTGGTGTGGCGTTCGCTGTGGGCGGCGATTAAGAGGATGAATTCGTAGGCGTCCCATTTCTGGCCGTTGGGGCTGTCGGCGGCGTGATCGCGGAGGCCAGTGGTGGTCTTGAGGAAAGTTTCGGTGGCGGCGCGGCTATCGACGAAGTGGTCGATGGCGGCTTGCGGAGAACCGAAGCGGTTGGTGGGCTTGATGGCTTCGGGAGCCTGGACTTTATTTTTGCGTTCGGGGACGTTGGCGATGATGCCGGCGTCGATGGCGGCGATGTCGCGGCCGGGGACAGCGGGGGCTTTCATGACACCGTTTTCAACGGCGCCGCGGATGTAGTCTTCAGCGGCGGCGATGTGCTCCATGCATTCGGCGATGGACCAACGGTCGGGAGCGGATTTGAAGTTCCACTGGGCGGTGGAGAGACCCCTGGTGGCGTCGAGGACGTCTTTTTTGGTGGATTCGAGATAGGCGAGGGCTTTGTCTTTCTCGGCCGGGGTGACTTCCTGGGCGCGCGCGGCGAGTGTGAAGAAAAGCGCACAGACTAGCGCGAGAGCTACGCTGGATTTTCTGATCATTGCGAGAGTTCCCTTCCCTTTTTGAAGTTTGGCGAGGCGGCGGAGTGCCTCTGGTAGGAGTACGTACGGGTGAGTGGGAATATAGCAGGGATTTGCGGGGTTGAGGGGGGAAAGAGAAAGAATTAACACAGAGGGCACAGAGGCGGAGAGCGCAGAGGACGCAGAGAAAAAGTCTTGGGAGATCGTTGGTTGCCCTGGTCCCTCCGCTGCGCGGCCCGACGCGCCAAACTGCGGCGCGGAGAAAAAATCGGGCCGCTCCGGTCGGGATGACAGAGAAGAGTAAGAGGAAGCCAAGAGCGCAGCCAGGAATGGCCGCGCCACAAGGAAGCCCAAGGGCACAGGTTGAAGCCTATGCTACGTGGGGGCTGGAAAGCGGGGCGCGGGGCGGTGTGGTACGATTTAGAGTTCGATAGTGGAGAGAAACCTTAATTGAGCAAGAGCAAACAATCACTCACAGTTATTCCCCTTGGGGGGCTTGGCGAATTCGGAATGAACATGATGGTGTTCCGATTCGGCGACGATATTTTGGTGGTGGACGCGGGGATGATGTTCCCGGAGTCGGAGTTGCTGGGCGTGGACCTGGTGATTCCGGACATCACGTATTTGAAGCAGAACCGGGACAAGGTGCGGGCGATTGTGCTGACGCACGGGCACGAAGACCACATCGGGGCACTGCCGTATATTTTGCGCGACTTGAACGTGCCGATTTACGGATCGCGATTCACGCTGGCGCTGGTGAAGAAACGGCTGGATGAGGCGGGGCTGCTGGACTCGGCGAAATTGTTTGAGACGGTGCCGGGGCGGCTGGTGGAGATCGGGCCGTTTGAAGTGGAATTCATTCCGGTGACACACAGCACGATTGATTGCGTGGCGCTGGCGATCCGAACTCCCGTGGGCGTGGTGATTCATTCGGGGGATTTCAAGATCGATCAGACGCCGGTGGACAACTACCAGTTTGATCTGCACGCGTTCGCGCGGTACGGAACCGAGGGCGTGCTGGCGCTGTTCAGCGATTCGACGAACGTGGAGCGGCCGGGATTTACGCCGTCGGAGAGGGTGGTGGCGCCACGGATTGAAGAGTTGACGCGGTCGGCGCCGCGGCGCGTGGTGCTGTCGTGCTTTGCGTCTTCGATTCACCGGATTCAGCAGGTGATTGATATTGCGGACCGGGTTGGGCGGAAGGTGGCGTTTGTCGGGCGCAGCATGGTGGACAACGTCGAGATCGCACACGATTTGGGATATATGCGGATTCCGGACGGCATGGTGGTACGGCCGCAGGATATCCGGAGTTTTGATCCGAAGAAACTGATTGTGCTTGCGAGCGGATCGCAGGCGGAGCCAATGTCGTCGATGTCGCGGATTGCGGTGGATAATCACCGGTTTGTGACGATTGATGAGAACGATACGGTGATTTTGTCGGCTAGGATTATTCCCGGGAATGAGAAGGCGATTTTCCGGATGCTGGATCATATGTTCCGGCGGCGGGCGCTGGTGTATTACGACAATTCGGCGGGGCCAATTCACGTTTCGGGGCATGCGAGCCAGGAAGAACAGAAATTGCTGCTGCAATTGGTGAAGCCGAAATATTTTATTCCGGTGCACGGAGAATACCGACATTTGTTCCGGCATGCGGCGCTGGCGCACCAGTTGGGCGTGGTGAGCGGCGAAATTATGTTGCTGGAAGATGGGAAGTGTGTGGAGTTTACGGAGGATGGGGCGTTCCGACGGGATCCGGTGACTGCGGGACGAGTGCTGGTGGATTCGGGGTCGCTGGAGGAGATTGAAGAGATTGTGGTGCGCGACCGGAAACATTTGTCGGAAGAGGGAGTGGTGATTCCGATTATCGCGATCGACAAGCATACGGGGCGGGTGGAGTCGGCGCCGGAGATTGTGACGCGCGGGCTGATGAGCGAAAACGGAAACGAAATGCTGGCCGGGGCGCGAGAATGCGTGGCGCGGACGGTGGAGAATTCGAATCTGGAAGAGAGGGCGGACTGGTCGGTGATTAAAGAAAAGATCCGCGTGGATTTGAAGAGGTACATTAATAAGCAGACGTCGAAGAGGCCGTTGATATTGCCGGTGATTTTGGAAGTGTAAGCGGGAAAGACAACGCAGAGGCGCTGAGAGCGCAGAGGGTTCGCAGAGAAGATGGTTGCGAGCAGTGGTGGCTGGTATCAGACGAAGTGGAAGTGCCTGCCTGAAGTAGATCAGAAAAGAAGCAGCGTGAGGTTGAGGAGCATAGGCTAGAATCGTGGGCTTATGGAAAAGATGGGGACGGGTGTGAGAAATGGCGGAGGAGGAGCGGAGCCGGGGAATGCGGTGACGGCGTCGCGGGCTACGTTTGTATTTATTATTGTTACGGTGGCGCTGGATTTTCTGGCGTTTGGGATTATTGCGCCGGTATTGCCGAACCTGATTATCCGGTTTGAGGGCGGGAACATGGCGCGGGCGGCGGCGATCACAGGTTACTTTGGGTTTGCGTGGAACCTGATGCAGTTTTTGTTTTTGCCGGTGCTGGGGGCGTGGAGCGACCGATTCGGGCGGCGGCCGGTGATTCTGATTTCGTGCCTGGGATTAGGGCTCGATTACATATTCATGGCGCTGGCGCCGAGCTTGCGCTGGTTGTTTGTGGGGCGATTGATCAGCGGGATCACGGCGTCGAACGTGTCGACGGCGTTCGCCTACATCACGGACGTTACGCCGGGAGCGGAGCGCGCGAAGAAATTCGGGTTGTTGGGGGCGGCGTTTGGGGTGGGATTTGTGATTGGGCCGGCGGTGGGGGGATTGCTGGGGCACTACAATTTGCGGGCGCCATTCTGGGCGGCGGCCGTGCTGAGCCTGGCGAACTTTTTGTATGGGATCTTTGTGCTGCCGGAATCGTTGCCGCGGGAGAAGCGGGCGAAGTCGGCGTGGCACATGGCGAATCCGCTGGGGTCGCTGACGCTACTGCGGTCGCATCCGGAACTGGCGGGGCTGTCGGTGGTGGTGTTTCTATACTATTTGGCACATCAAGCTTTGCAGAACATTTGGGTGCTTTATACGGAATACCGGTATGGATGGAACACGCGGAGCGTGGGAATTTCGCTGGCGTTGGTAGGGGTGTGCGCGGTGATTGTGTCTGGCGGGCTGGTGGGACCATACGTGAAGAAATTTGGGGAGCGATTCAGTCTGGTGAGTGGATTGTTTTACGGATTTTTGGGGTTCGCGGGATTTGGACTGGCGTGGCGAGGCTGGGGAGCGCTGGCGGCGGTTCCCTTTATCGCGCTGTGGGGAGTGGCGGGGCCGGCGATGCAATCGCTGATGTCGCAGAGGGTGGACGCGACATCGCAGGGGAAATTGCAGGGAGCGATTAATTCACTGCGGGCGTTGACGGGAATGGCAGGGCCACTGCTGTTTACACAGGTGTTCTCAGCGGCGATTTCACCGGGGGCGAAGGTTTACTTGCCCGGGGCGGCGTATTACCTGGCCGGGTTGATTTTGGTGGGGGCGATGTTGGTGGCTGTGGCGGTGACGAGGGGCGCGGCTGGGCGTGAGGAAGCGGCGGCGTAGGAGGAAGAGATTTAACAAAGAGTGCACAGAGGAAGAGCACAGAGGGCACGGAGAAAACATTTTTGAGGATGGCTGGTTGGCTGGGTCCCTCCACTGCGCGGCCCGACGCGCTGGAAACCGCGCGGTAGAAAAAAATCGGGCCGCTTCGGTCGGGATGACAGAACCTTCTAGAAAAGAACAAGAGAAACCCAAGAGCACAGCCAGGAATGGCCGTGCTACGGGAAGTTTGCATTTTTATAGTAATGTGACACAATGCGGCTCACTGACGGGGCCGCTTTTTTTGCGCCTGCGCGTTGACTGATCGAAGGCTTATACATTCAATGGGTCTGTTCCTGCCGGAATGATCCGAAACGAGGCTTGTTATGAGTTCACCTGCAATGCAGCCGGAGCAAGTTATCGCCACGCTTCCGCCGATGAAATTGTTTATCGGAGGAAAGTGGGTGGATAGCGATTCGAAGGAGTGGATTGATGTGGTGAGTCCGGCTACGGGCAAATTGCTGGCGCGGATTCCGCACGCTTCGACGGGCGATGTGGCACGGGCGGTGGAATCGGCGCGGGCGGCCTGGGATGGTTGGCGGATGACGGCGCCGTTTGAGCGGGCGGCGGCTTGCCACCGGATTGCGGACCGGATTATGGCGCGGAAGGAACAGATTGCGGCGGTGATTTCGCTGGAGCAGGGGAAGCCATACTTTGCGGAGGCGCTGCCAGAGGTGGAGGAGACGGCGGAGAATTTCCGGATTGCGGCGGAGGACGTGAAGCGACTGGAGACGCCGATTATTCCGGCGCGCGATCCGAACAAGCGGTTGTTTACGTTCAAGGTGGCGATTGGGACTTGGGGAATTATTACGCCGTGGAACTTCCCTACCGTGATTCCTTCGGAGTATTTCGGGCCGGGGCTGGCGGCGGGGAATACGATTGTGTTCAAGCCGGCGGAGCAGACTCCACTGGCGGCATTTTTTATGACTCAGTGTATTGAGGAAGCGGGACTGCCGCCGGGCGTATTTAATTTGGTTACGGGGGACGGGCCGACTACGGGAGATGCGCTGGTGTCGCACCCGGGGATTGATGCGATTGGATTGACGGGCGAGACGACGACTGGGGATACGATTCAGCGACGGGCCGGCGTGAAGAAATTGCTGATGGAACTGGGCGGGAATGGGCCGCAGATTGTGTTGGAGGATGCGGATTTGCCGCGGGCGGCGCGGGCGGCGGCGTTTGGAGCGTACTTCAATGCGGGGCAGGTTTGCTGCGCTACGGAGCGCGTGCTGGTGGACAAGCGGGTGCATAAGGATTTTCTGGAGCTGGTGATCGAGGAGGCGAAGAACATTCGGGTGGGAGATCCGTTGCTACAGGGCGTGACGATGGGGCCGATGAATAATGTGCCGGTGCTGGAAAAGACGGAGCGGCATCTGGCGGACGCGGTGCAGAAGGGCGCGCGGGTGGTGTTCGGCGGGAAGAGGGCGGCGGGGCAGGCGACGAAAATGTTTTTTGAGCCGACGGTGATTGATGGCGTTAGCACGGCGATGCTGCTGAATAAGGAAGAGACGTTCGGGCCGGTGGTGCCGGTGATTACGGTTACGGAGTATGACGAGGCGATTGCACTGGCGAATGGGACGGGGTATGGGCTGCAGATGGCGGTGTTCACGCGGGACATTGATAAGGCGTTTTATTTTGCGGAGCGGCTGCGGAGCGGAAACGTGGTGATCAACGATACGACGGATTATTGGGAGGCGCATGAGCCGTTTGGGGGAGGCGGAGGGACGCGGAGCGGGTATGGGAGATTGGGAGGAAGATTTACGTTTGAGGATATGACGCATTTGAAGACGGTGGCGCTGCATGTGAATCCGTTGAAGTAAGAGAAAGAGCTTAGCGCAGAGGCGCGGAGGGCACGGAGAATAAATCTTAAGCGAGCGTTGGTTGCCGTGGTCGCTCCACAGCGCGACTCGACGCGCCAAAAAACGGCGCGGAGGAAAGAGTCGGGCCGCTCCGGTTCCTTCGGCTTTGCTCAGGGCAGGCGGGATGACGGAGTAAGGCAAGAAAACCCAAGAGGGCGGGGCGAGCCCCGCCCCTACAAAGAGAATTGTTGTGGTGGGAGAAAGGCGCCCGCTGCGGACGGCGGCCGCTGCAAAGGCAGGTTTGCCGGCAGGATGCCGGCGCTACTAAAGGAGAGAGGCGTGAGATTTACGGTGTTGGGTGCGGGGATGATGGGGTGCGCGACTGTTTACGATTTGGGGCGCGCGAAAGATGTGACGGAGATTTTGGTTGGGGATTTTGATTTGGTGCGGGCGGAGGAAGTGGCGAAGAAGTATGGAGGCGGGAAGGCGCGCGCGGTTTTTGTGGATGTGAGAAATACGGGCGAACTGGCGAAACTGGTTGCGGGGAGCGAAGCGGTTTTGAATTGCACGCAGTATTATTGGAATTTGAAAGTGATGAAGGCGGCGCTTGAGGCGCGGGTGAATTATCTGGATTTGGGCGGGTTGTTTTATACGACCCGGAAACAGCTGGAGATGGATGAGGAGTTTCAGGGAATCGGGAAGTTGGCGATATTGGGGATTGGGAGCGCGCCGGGGATTGCGAATGTGATGGCGCGTTATCTGGCGGATCAGTTGGACCGGGTGGAGTTCGCCGGGGTGTACAACGGAAGCAAGGATTTTCAGACTTATGCGGATGCGATGTCGTTTGGATTTTCGATTGCGACGATTCTGGACGAGCTGACGATTGCGCCGATGGAGTTTTCGAAGGGCAGGTTTGTGCAGCGGGAACATTTTTCAGGCGCGGAGCCGATGACGTTCAGGAAGCCGATCGGGAAGCTGGTGATGCGACACTCGATTCATTCGGAGGTGGCGACGCTGCCGCTGAGCTTTGAGAGCAAGGGGATTCGGGGGGCTTCGTTCAAGATTAACTACGATCCTCACTTGATTGAGGCGGTGCGGTTGTTGACGGGGATCGGGTTGATGGAACAGAAGCCGGTGAAGGTGGGGGACACGGAGATCGCGCCGCGGGCGTTTCTGGAAAAGATATTGAAGTC